>QFCE01000526.1_pt1 | contig 628227 bp, 563 predicted proteins | sample 5346091 | NCBI WGS metagenome assembly QFCE01 (sample SAMN09062252, study PRJNA434731) | Human gut metagenome, whole genome shotgun sequencing project. | isolation source: stool timepoint A chromium assembly | host: Homo sapiens | collected 2015 | reverse complement strand
GTCTTGATCAACGAAGCTCTCACCGGCAATCGCTGCTCAGAAGAAAGAAAACAGCGAGTAGGCGGATGTCTGTCCAGCTATTCCTATTACGACACCGTCAGAGAGCAGATAACAAGCATCGTCGTCAGCCTTCTCAAAGGTCATTTCTTTCAGGACGGCAACAAAAGGACGGCGCTGGCGATTTACTTGGATCTGTGCCAAAACAATGGAATCAAGTTCTTGTCGGATCAAGACCGCTTAGGCGATGTTTTAATAGACATCGCTGCCAACCAGCGAGGCATCACTGAAAACACACGATTGCTCTTTCCGGATTAAAAAAGAAGTACCTCCTCGAGTTTGGCCTTTTAACAGTCTAATTCCCAAAAAAGACGTTTTCTTTGACACCAAGAATCCCAATACTTAAAAGATAGATCATCTTTAATTCGGTCTTTTAAAAACAAAAATCCCCTCCAAATTTTTATTTCATCTTTCGCTTATTTCGCTAAAACAGGCCGTTACTCTATCCGGATTGAAAAGAGAAACTCGTTCTCAAGCTCGTCTACTCACGATATATGTTCAATACTTGTTCAATCGTGTTCAATTTCTGCTCAATTCTCAAAAATTGAGGCTTTCTTTGACAGCAAAAATACCAATACTTAGAGGTTAAACTATCTTTAATTCTATCCTTTAAAGATAAAACTCCCCTCTGAATTTTTATTTCGTCCTTCGCTGAATTTCGCTAACAGAGCCTAGAACGTCTTTCCGTATCCAGACGCGTCTTTCGGCTTTGTGGGAACTTCTTGTTCTTACTTCAGAGAGTCGAAATTCGGAACTGCTTCCAGCAAGCGACAGGTGTAAGGATCTTTCGGACGATTAAGGATTTCTGCCGCCGATCCTGCTTCTACCACTTCTCCGGACTTCATCACAATGACTTCATCGGCAAGGTAACGAACGACGCCGAAGTTATGAGTGATGAACAAGTACGAGATATCTCGGCTTCTTTGGATTTCGTTCAAAAGATTCAGGATTTGGGCCTGCACGGAAACATCCAAAGCCGATGTCGGTTCATCACAAATCAGAAGTTTGGGTTCGACCACCAACGCACGAGCTATCGCCAAGCGCTGTCTTTGTCCGCCCGAGAACTCATGCGGATACCGATTCAATGAATCGGAACGAAGCCCGCAAAGACCGATGACATCTTCAATTCTTCCGAGCGCTTCACTCGCAGGAATATCAGGGTGCAGGCTCTCCAACCCTTCAAGCAGAATTTCCTTAACACGCATTCTCGGATTCAAACTGGAGAATGGATCTTGGAAAATAACCTGCATATCGACGCGGGCTTGTCGAAGATCGGGACCGTTCAAGCTGCCTAAGTCTTTTCCGTTCAAGAGCGCAGAACCGGTGATTTTTGCCTGCAGTCGGAGAAGTTGGAGGATGCCTCGGGCCACCGTGGTTTTGCCGCTGCCGCTTTCTCCGATCAATGCCGTTGTCAGCCCTCTGCGCACATCGAATGAGACATTGTTGACGGCTTTGGCGTATTCCGTCGGACGCAGAAAACCGCCGCGAATCGGAAACCAAACGCTGTAATTCTTGACTTCAAGAATGCGAGGCACATCTTTCTGCTCTCGCTCAACAACAACGTCACTTCGCGGAAGTTCGACCGGATCATTTTTAGGAAACAGGCAGCGAACTTTTCGGTCTCCAATCTCCTGCAGGACAACTTTATGCTGAGAACATTCGGGACGAGCTTTTTTACAGCGCTCGGCAAATCGGCATCCATGGAACTCTCGATTCAAGCGAGGAACCATGCCCGGTATTGCCTCAAGCATCTGGCTCTTTTGCTTTCCTTCAGGAAGCGCCTTCAAAAGATTGCGCGCATAAGGATGCAATGGCTTGGAGAAGAACTCACGTGCTGAAGCTTCTTCCACCAGCTCACCGGCATACATCAGCCCTACCCTGTCTGCGACCTGAGCCACAACAGCCAAATCATGTGTAATCAGCAGAATGCCGATGTTTTCGGTTTCCTTGAGATGCTTTAAAAGATCAAGAATCTGAGCTTGAACGGAAACGTCCAGCGCCGTCGTCGGTTCGTCTGCAATCAAATAGTTCGGCTCGGCCGCTAGTGCAATAGCGATCATAACGCGCTGCTTTTGACCGCCGGAGAGTTCAAACGGGAATGATTTCATTCTGCGTTCGGGCTCAGGGATTCCGACTTTTTTCAGCCAGTCGAGTGCTTTTGCTCGCGCTTCTTCGCCGCGCAGCGGTGTATGAAGAAGAATTGTCTCGACAATTTGATCCCCGACAGTCATCACCGGGTTTAACGACGTCGCCGGTTCCTGGAAAATCAAACTGATCTTGGAAGAGCGAATATTGCGCATCGCAGCTTCCGGCAAACCCATGATTTCTGTTCCGTCAACGGTAACAACACCGCTCGAGACTCGTCCGGAGCTCGGAAGCAATCTCAGCAGAGAAAAAGCCGTCATAGATTTGCCGCACCCGGACTCTCCGACTAAAGCGCAGATTTCGCCTCGATTAAGCGTCAGGCTCAAACCGTCTACAACGCGAACCGTATCCTCGGAAGTGAGGATTTCAGTCACCATATTAGAAATACGGAGCATTACTTTTTCCTCCCGATTTTGAGGACCAGTCTCGGGTCAAATGCTTCCCGAACGGCAGACGCAAACAAGTTGGCAGACAACACAAGTGTGAGCATGAAAGTGAAAGCCGCGCAAAGGTTCCACCAGACAACCGGTGTGCGGGAAAGTTCAAGACGTCCGGCATTAATCATGGAACCGAAACTGTGTGTCGTCGGATCAACGCCGACTCCGACGTAAGAAAGCACCGCTTCATATAGAACAATGCCGGAGAAATCCAATACCGCCACAATCAAAATGATGTGGATCACGTTGGGCAGCACATGACGCTTCATGATCTTAAACGGCCCTAATCCGAAGGCACGAGCCGCTTGGATATAGTCCAGCTGAGAAATCTTTAAGGTCTCGGCGCGAAGGAGACGTGCGAGCGTGGCCCAGCCCGTCAGACCGATGATGATTGAAAGCATGAACAGACGAAGGTCGGCTCTCTCAATGCCGGTCGCATACATGCCGGGATGAGAATCAATGAACACCTGAATCATCAGCACGGAAGCCGCAATCAAAAGAACGCTCGGAATTGAAGACAACGTCGTGTAAAGGTACTGAATTAAGTCGTCTACCCAGCCCTTGAAGAATCCGGCACAAATTCCCAGAACCACGGCAAACGGAAGCGTCGTCAACGTCGCCAGAGTTCCGATCACAAGCGCTGTACGCACCGACTTAAAGGCTTGATACAGGACATCGTTGCCTGTTTGATCTGTCCCCATCACGTGGTAATACGGCCAAAGCGCGCCGATCAGGCACCCGAGGACGATTAAAACAGAGCAGGTCGTAAGGACTGCTTCGTAAGGAACTTCATCGCGGCGCTTAAATAGCGTACGCACCTCTCCCTTGAATGAGCGATCTTTATATCGAGCAATCAGTCCGACCGTTAAGAACCACAGCAAAGCGCTAAGCACGAGTCCTGCACCTAGTCCGCAGGCCGATTTAACGATGACGTCTTCTGCCCAATCGGCTTTATTTTTGAGGTGCGCTCCTCCGGCTTTCAGCGGTTCGTAATCGCGCACGGGTTTGCCGTCTTCAAAGCGGGAAATTTTTTCAAATGTCTGAGTCGCAAGCGGCATCGAATAAGACTTCTCTTCGGCAGAAGAGGCTTTGCCTAGCGCTTTATCCAACAGGGAATAAGCCTTGACGTCATAGATCGGGCGCCCGGCCTGAACATCAATGACCGGACGAAAGTGCACAGAATCTACGACGGAGAGCAGAAGGAAGAAACACAGCAGCGAAAGCGAGCACAGCGAGGCGCCGGAACTCACAACATAGCGCCAGCGTGCCTTGAGCTCTTCGGAGCGGGCAACATGAATCAGATAAAACGTTAGTGCCGCTAGAAGGACGACAACCACAATATCCGTCGGAAGCAAAACAAATTTAGGCATCATTTCAAACGGATCCTCGGGTCGGCAATCGTGTAAGCCACGTCCGTCAAAATCAGACCGATGACATACAGCACAGTTCCTACAAAAACCATCGTACGGACGATGGCGAAGTCCTGAGCATTGATCGCGTCAATCGTAAAGCTGCCCAAGCCCGGAATGCCGAAAAAGCTCTCCATCACTAAGGAGCCTAAAAACAGCATCGGGAGCACAGCAACTGTTGAAGTCAGAATCGGAAGACTGGCGTTGCGCAGTACATGTTTAAACAGAACCGCTGTTTCGCTTAAACCCTTTGCCCGAGCAGTACGAACGTAATCCTTGTTGATTTCTTCCAGGAACATCGAGCGGTACAGCAGCGCATCGCCGCCGATGCGGGAGAAAACACCGATCGCAATCGGAAGAATTAGGAACGAAATCATGGCCGTTCCCGTCTCAAAACCTGAGATCGGAACGAGCCGCAGGACTTTTGAGAAGAGCCACTGCCCGAAAATAATGTAGAAAAGCGATGAGATCGACATCATGACAATGGCAAAGACCACGCCGCCGATCTCAAGCTTCGTGTGCCTGAAAAACACCAATCCCAAAGAAAACACAACAATCACAAAGACGCCGAGCAAAAAGGTCGGAAACGCCAAAGCGACCGAGGGCCACATTCGGTTTTTGATTTCATAGGCAATGTCGCGACCCGCGTCCGATGCGCCGAGGTCTCCGACCATCAGCCGCGCACTGTGCTGCCAAAAAATCGTATCGGTAAGCTTGTCCGATCCTTCGGCCTTCTCATTCCAAAGCAGCGGCTTGTCGTAGCCGTGCTCTTCTTTCCAGTTTTGAATCGCTTCAGCGGTCACGCGTTTGCCGCCAATATTAAGGCGCGCCATGTCGTCCGGCGTGTTGACCGTAAAGAACAGCATAAAGGTCAGCAGATTGACGCCGATCAGAATCAGGAAGCCGTAGCCGATGCGTCTTAAGAGATAACGAATCATTTGACGTCCTCCTCTGTGGTGCGCGCGGTCATTCGCTCCCGCTTTCTATGAAGCGCCACAGCCGGAATAATCACCAAGGCCGACAGCAGAACAAAAACGAGCAGCGGCCAGTAAATGGGTTTGTTCCATTCTTTAATAGCCTTCACTCGCGTCTCAGGATCGAGCCTCAGGTACTGAATGTGATTGCGCACAACCTGCGTGGGTTTGCCGTTGTGCACCCACTGATGGAAAGCCGCGGAACTCGTCGGAAAGTAACCGAATGTCCACGGCGCATCTTCCTGGACGATCTTGATCAGTTCATTAATGGCCTCGGCCTTATCCGGGCCTTCGTCCATATAACGCATACGGCTGAAGAGCTCGTCGTACTTCGGATTTTGGTAGTTCGAAGCGTTCTCTCCCGAGCCGCCCGTCTTGGACTTAGCGTTAGGGCCGTAAAGCAGGAACAGGAAATTTTCTGCATCCGGATAGTCGGCCAGCCAGCCCCATAAGAAGAGCTGGTGATTCCCGGAGATCACTTTATCCTGGAAACGGTTGTAGTCCGTGCCGCGGATATCGAGCTGAATGCCGATCTTGGCAAACTGCTTCTGGTACCAGTCGAGCACAGCCTTCGTTGAGGGAGACGCTGCCGCCTGGAAGTCGAGATTCAAGACTAAAGGCTCGCCGGTTTTTGCATCACGGCCGCCGGGGTAGCCTGCTTCAGCTAAGAGTTTCTTGGCTTCTTCAATGGATTTGCGGCGGACGAGTCCGTCTTCGGTCTTTTCGTAAACGATCGGGTTAAAGGCCGCAGCGCCGTCCTCTCGATATCCGAAAAGTCCCGGCGGCAGGGGTCCATGCGCGGGAGACGCCAGCCCTTTCTCAAAGATCTGGATATATTCTTCCCAGTCCATGGCAATAGAAATCGCCTGACGAAGCTTCTTGTTGCGCTCGCGCTCTTCGGGCGTCTTGCCTTCTCCTACGACCGGATCCATCCAGTTAAAGCCGAAGTACGTGTTTTGCGCTTCTATGGTCTGCGGAAACTGCAGTTTCTTTTCTTTGTACTCTTTTTCTTTTTCCGCGCTGTCGGCCATGCCGATCAAGAAGCCCTGACCGTTGTCGAGACGTTCAATCTGCGGAGAGTCGTAGTAGCCCTGAAGGAACTTCGTACGAAGCGGCACGCTTTCTTTTTCGGCCGTGATTTCAATCCGATCAATGAAAGGCAGCGGTTTTCCGCAGTCCTTTAAAAATCCTTTCGCTTCATCGCCGGGCTCCCCCGCGCAGGGATAAAGCTCCGTCTTACGGAAATTCGGATTGCGCTCCATGACATGTTTGCGGTTCTCAATCGATTCCACCAGCATGTAAGGGCCGGTACCCACGGGCCAATAGTTCAAAGACAAGTTGTTTTTGGCCATGCCCTTCTGGGCGTAGAAGGCTTCGGCCTCCCACGGAACCGGCGCAAAGAACGTCATGGCCAGCCAGTTGGGGAACTGCGGGTACTTTCCTTTGACCTCGAGCCGCAGCGTGTACTTATCCGGCGCCGAAACACCTTTGAGCTCAAACTTCCGCAAGTCTAAGAAAGGTAAGTCTCTGTCAGAGGGCTTGAGATCGGCGCGAAGGCGTTTGTCTTCTGCGCGAACCTGAACGGCAAAGTCTTTCAATCCCGGAAGATAGTTCACCATCGTTCCGTAGACCGGAGCAATGATGCGGGGATTGGCCATTCGCTTGATCGAGTAAACAAAATCCTCGGCGGTCAGCTCTCGCGTACCCTTCTGCGGCAAATCCATCGGATTGTGCAGCTCGTCGATGACTTCAGGCGCTAACGCGTGGTTGATGTATTCGCCCTTTTCGTTCTTGGCAAAAGCCGGATGAGGCGCAAAGAGGATTCCTTTTTTGATCGGAATCTCGTAAACACTCAGAGCGATTTTTTCCGCCGAAGCAGTCTCAGGTAAGGCCTTTCCGTCTTTATCCAGATAAACGGGTTTAACGACCTCTGCTGCGGAACGAGGGATCAGGCGATAAGGGCGCTCTAGGAAGTGATACTGGTAAAGCGGTTCGTAAATACTGTAGGTGTAAGGCGTCTCATCGGAAGAGTAAGAACTCGTCGGATCCAAATGCTTCGGACTGCGGCCGGAGAACGGCGTGTAAAGCGTATTGGAGGCAAGTTCTTTTTCCGTGTGAACAGAGTTCGGAATTTCTTTGCAGGAGGTCAGTGCGATCACAGCAAAGACAGCCGCTGACAACCTAAGGAGCCTGCCGTAAGTTGCGCCGTATCCTACTTTAATTTTCACTGCTGTTCCTTTCGCCTATTTTGGGACGAGATATCTTATCAGATCACAAAAAATTCCAAAGAAATAAAATAGTTAGGGACGGTTTCCCGTCTAGGGGTATTCCCAACTTTTTAAGATTCGCGAAAGATTTTATCGCTCCGAAAAACGGGTATAAAGAATGACCTTTCAAGCCTGATTCTCAGGTACCCGTTTGTTAAAATGCGCTCTTATGTGAGGCTGGGCTTCAAGGAGCCTTTTTGAGCGCGCTTACGCGCGCTCGGATGAGAATTTGTTGATGGAAAAACACTATTTCGACTGGCCGGTTCGCGTCTACTACGAAGACACAGACTGTGCACGAGTGGTTTATTACGCCAACTACTTCAGGTTCATGGAACGCGCACGCACGGAATGGCTGCGCGCATTGGGCTGGAGTCAGGAGCGGCTGTACTCAGAGCTCGGCGTCGTCTTTGTCGTCGCCGAAGCCAAAGCCAAGTACAAGAAACCGGCCCGGCTGGATGATGAATTAGTGGTTCGATCAACGGTCACCGCGTGCGGCCGTACTTCTTTTGAATTTCATCAGGAAATTCTGAGAGGAGATGAAGTGCTCAACGTCGGAGACGTTCGCTGCGGCACGCTCGACGCGCACACATTCCGCCCGGTGGCTATGCCCGAGCCTATTTCAGAACAACTCAAAAAATTTTTAACTCATTAATCATTCGTTAGTACAAGGGACTGTGATGGAAGCATCTGCCGATTTATCAATCATTACTTTGGTTGCTCATGCGAGCGCCGTTGTTCAGATTGTTTTGGCTATTCTTTTGATTTTCTCTTTAGTGAGCTGGACCATTATTTTTCAGAAATGGTTCCAGATGAGCCGTGCAAGAAGAGAAGCCCGCAACTTCGACAAGCGTTTCTGGGGCGGTGCAGATTTAAATAAACTCTACGAAAGCGCCACCGAGCGACGCTCTTCCATCGGTCCTCAGGAGGGCATCTTTTACTCCGGCATGACCGAGTTCTTAAGAAGCCGCGCGAGCAATCTCGAAGCCCGCGCCGGCACCTTCGGCGTCATTGACGGTGTGTCTCGCGCCATGCGCGCCCGTTATCAGAGAGAACTCGACATTCTCGAGTCGGGCTTGAGCGTTTTGGCGACCATCGGTTCCGTTTCTCCGTACATCGGTCTGTTCGGCACCGTATGGGGCATCATGGACGCCTTCACAGGCTTGGGCAACCTGGAAAGCGCTTCGCTGGCTGTCGTCGCCCCGGGTATTGCCGAAGCTCTGGTGGCAACCGCGATCGGTCTGTTTGCCGCTATTCCTGCCGTTATCGGCTACAACCGCTTTGCTTATAGTCTGGATCGTCTCTCGAGCCAGTACGAAAGCTTCATGCAGGAATTCCAGAACATTTTGGGTCGTCAGGCCTAAGGACGCAACATGGCACGTAACGGCAAAAGACGTCTTTTAGCAGAGATGAACGTCGTCCCGTACATTGACGTGATGCTCGTTCTCGTGGTGATCCTGATGGTCGCCGCCCCATACGTCAATCCTTCGATCGTCGATCTGCCGAAAGTCAATAAAGCGACTCGCACTCCGGATAAAGTTGTCGAAGTCATTATCTCGCCAGACGGCAAACTCCAGATCCGCGATACCGCAAAGAAATTAACTCCGGTTGATTTCCCTCAGTTAGTCTCTACGGTCGAATCGATGCAGACCGACGGAAATCAGGTTCCGGTTGTCATTGCTGCGGATAAAACCGTCGCATATGAAAAAGTCATCGACGTGATGCGCAATCTACAAAAGGCCAACATCACGCGTATCGGTCTGTCATTGCAACTTGAAGGAAGCGGTGCCAAGTAATGGACGACTTATCTCCGAATCAAGCGAATCGGCTCTCAGGCGCTCAGGGTTATTGGGGCACGGCTTTTGTGCTCGCTTTAATCGCCCACGGGCTTCTTTTTGTGCTGCTCTTCGTTTCCATGCAATGGAGATCGGAGCCGACAGGCCCCGTCTATGCCGAACTGTGGAACGGCGACATGCCGGCAGCAGAAGCCCCGGCAGAAACGCAACCGGAACCGCAGCCTGAGCCGGAACCCGAGCCTCAGCCCGAACCGGAGCCCCAACCTGAACCTCAGCCGGAACCGGAACCCGCTCCCGAGCCTCCTGCTCCGGAAGAGCCTCAGCAGCAGCTGCCTCCGCCCCCGCCTCCTATCGCTCAGACGGATTTAGATCGTCAAGCCAATCTGCTTGAGGATCCGGACATCGTCCAAGAAAGACTCGACCGCGAAAAGAAGAAACAGGAAGAGGAAAAACAACGCATTCTTGAGCGCGAACGTCAGCTTCAGGAAGCCAAACGAGCTGAAGAGCAGCGCAAAGCCGAAGAAGCTCGCCAGGCTGAACTGCGCCGTCAGGAAGAAGAACGACGCATCGAAGAACAGAAGCGTCAGGAAGAGCTGAAGAAACAAGAAGAGCAGAAACGCTTAGCGGAGGAAAAACGTAAGGCTGAAGAAAAAGCAGAAGCCGAGCGCAAAGCCAAGCAGGAAGAACTCAAGAAGCAAGCTCAGGAACGCGAACGCAAGATCGCTGAAGAAAAGGCTCAGCGAGAAAAAGCCTTAGCTGAAAAGCGCAAGGCTCAAGAAGAACTCAATCGTCAGAGAGCCCAAGAACAGGCGAATGCCGCCCGCAGAAAAGAAATGCTCAGCCGCTTAACCGGCCAGAGCGGATCTGCCATGGGTTCAGGCTCCGGCGCCATGACGAACTTTCAGCAAGCTCAGTACAACAACCGTATCGTTGCCTGCATCCGTCCGCATATTACGTTTAATACGCCGGCCGGCGCCAAACGCGGAATGTACGTTGCCAAGTTCGATGTCCGACTGCTCAAGAACGGTCAGAAGGCTGTTCCGCCCAAGATGATCAGCAGCAGCGGTCTGAAGGCTTTCGATACAGCGGTGGAAAAAGCGATTCTGATGTGCAATCCCTTCCCCAAACCCCCGGTAGGAGACATTCCCTCTTCTATTACATTGACATTTGATCCGGTTGACGACGCAAACGGTCGTTAACCTAACGGAGACAGCCTATGAGTACCTCGGCAGCCGCATCCGCCGAAATCGCCAAAGTCGCACAAACAGCGGTTACGACAGAAGAACTTTTAAGCGGCGACAGCAACATCCTGGATCAACTCCTGCTGATGTTTGAAAAAGGGCTTAACCAGCCGATCATCTATTGGCAGCTGGCCTCCATTCTGGGCTCACTGTTTTTAGCTTGGCTGCTCGGCAAATACATCCGCATGCGGATTATTAAGCACTTAGCCGCCAATGAAATCATCGAAAGCGACGAGATCAAAGCGGAAGAAGGCGAAGCCCCTGTCAAGCCTGAACATCGCGAGAGCGCCTTCTGGGCAAAGGTAAGACGAGGCATAGAGACGCTGATTTTGCGGCTGAGTTTCCCGCTGCTTGGAATGTTCTTCATCGCGGTCAGCACCTTTACCGTGCGACTTTTCGGCTTGCTTCCTAAGAAAGCCCTGCCGCTGGAATCCATTGCGTGGCTGATTCTCGGGGCCTACGTTGTGATCCGCACGGTCGTATTTCTGCTGCACTCACTTTCGCGCAAATACAACAGCAGCCTGGATAACTTCCTGACGTTTTCGATTTGGGGCGGTGTCGCGCTTCAGATCGTCGGTGTACTGCCTAAGTGCGTCGAATTCATGCAGACCACCAAAATTCCGTTGGGGAGTACCAACGCGACGGTTTGGTCGGTTTTCCTGTCCGGCTTCTCGATCGCCCTAGCGCTTTTAATTGCAAAGTGGATCGGCCAATTCTTTGAGAAATGGATCAACAGCCTTCCGACCATGGAGTCCAACGTACGCGTTGTGATCATCCGGGTAGTCAAGGTCGTTTTAGTGACGATCGCGATTTTGATCGGTCTTGCTTCTGTCGGTATTGACATCACCGTCCTCGGCGTCTTCGGCGGTGCCATCGGTGTCGGCTTAGGTTTCGGCTTACAGAAAATCGCTTCCAACTACGTCAGCGGATTCATCATTCTTCTGGACAAGAGCATCAAAATCGGCGATTTGGTGAATGTTTCCGGTGTTGAGGGCATTGTGACGGATATCAAGACACGCTACACGGCCGTCAAAGCCTACGACGGCAGCGTCACAATCATTCCGAATGAGAATTTCGTGACCAGCAGCGTCCGCAACACCTCTTACTTACTGGGGCCAGGACGCGCCACCGTCATGATGAGCGTGGACTACAGCTCCAACATTGATGAAGTCATTGAACTGATGACGGACATCGTCCGCAAGCAGCCGCGCGTGCTGATCAATCCGGCGCCCTACACCATTCTGACGAATTTCGGCGCTGACGGCATTGAGCTGACGTCTTACTTCTGGGTTCCGGACCCTGAAAAAGGAACGGCAACACTGAGATCCAATATCGGCCGCGCCATGTTCCGTGAGTTCAACAAACGTAAGATCAACATTCCGTTCCAGCAGCGTGATCTGCGCATTGTTTCGATGCCGGATGTTGTCTGCAAAGTCGAAAACGATGTCCCGGTTAGAGGTTAAAGCCGTAACGTAAGTCGTTTTCTTACACCGTCCACCTTGAAAAGTCGAAGCTCAGTCCTTCGACTTTTCTTTCTTCAATCTCCTAATCCTCAATCCAATAAGTTCTTCAAATCAAGTCACTATGCTTCGCAAGTTAGGCCCCTGGTTTATGTTCGTCGCTGCATTGTTCGTCATGAGTTTAGGTATTGCTCTCGTGACTCGAGGAAACCTCGGAACAACGCCGATCAGTTCTCTGCCTTTGGTGTCGTCCTACGCCACCAACCTAACTTTTGGTGAAACAACCTTTCTAATCAATCTGCTTTTTGTCGCCGCGCAGTGGGTACTCCTCAGGCGCTCCATTAACAAGGTGCTTCTTCTCGCACAAATCCCGATCACGCTTGCCTTCTCTTACTTCATCGACACGTCCATGAAGTTCACGGAATTCCTATCCTCAGATGTCTACTGGAAATGTTTTGCTGTCTCGATGCTCGGTAATGTAGTGCTCGGGCTCGGCGTTGCTTTAGAAGTGTTTTCCGGCGCCGCGGCTTTGCCCGGAGAGGGACTCGTTCTTGCCGTCAGTACGGTTCTACACAAGCCTTTTTCTTCCGTCAAAATCGCCAATGACGTGATCTTGGTTTTACTGGCTTTGCTTCTGAGTTACTGCGTCTTCCACGGAATACGCGGCTTGCGGGAAGGGACCGTCATCTCAGCGTTATGCGTCGGCGTTTTTGTGAAATTCTGGCTTTCCGGCTTAACAAAACTTTTTAAGAGGGCGCCGGCGGACACAGAGTAACGATGAACTCAGCCCCTGCAAGTGGATAACAGAAAAATCCGGTCAGACGCGATCGGGGATCGTCGACAACTTCAAAGCCTCGCTGATTCTAAATATTGTCTCGGATTTTGGAGATCCTTCGGGGCGGAACGCTTCGTACAAAGTCTGCCTTGAGAGGCCTGTCTCCTTTGCGAGCTGAGCCACTCCCCTCGCCTTGGCTAACTCGCCAAGTGCTCTCCTAGCGAGGGACCCGTCTCCGGGATCTTCTTCAATACAAGCCTTGAAAAAAGCTTTTGAATCTTTTTCCGTATTGATAAGGTAATCCTGAATATCAAATTCTTTGCTGAGCTTTGTGCTCATACGTTTGTGCCTTTCAGATAAGGTCCTTTTCAAAACCTTCAGGGAAAGTTAAATAAAGGCGCACACTCGCGATAGAACTCTCTAAGCTCTCTGCCCTTTAGCTGATTCCTGCAGTTGAGTTTTGCACTTCATTAACCATTAAAAGCGGGATCTAAAGCGGACTAAGAGGCTGAAGGGGTTTTCCTCATACTTCGTTTTTTTACTAGCCTAGTAAAACAAGTTGTAAAGAGGACATCTTTATTAGGTTTTCTATAAATTCGGTTACTTCGCTGCCGTTTTTATGCCATAAATTCGATAGTTTAGTAATCGAAATTATTGGTTCAACGCGTCAAAATCTTTCGTTCAAAACCACTATAGTCTTGGACGCTAGAGGCTGAATGTTTCGTCTTTCAAAAAGACAAGAAGCGCTTGCGGACTTCAGCCGATAGGAATAACTTAACCCAGCTGATAATTTTTTTGTTTGTTATTACTATGATGCAACGAAGAAAGATTAGACCCTGGAGCAAATTACAGAAAGAGGTGTATTTGCTGGTCGATCCAAAACTGGATTTCCAGATCCATTGCGTCGCTTACCGAATGGGAAGTCAATATGGAAGTACTGACTTACCAAGGTATTGGATTACGTTAGGCAAAGAAACCATCTTCGATTATCCGAAGCAGTTTATCCATTCCGCAGGCCCGGACGAAAACTCTCGTATCGCTTACGAAGCTTTGTCTATCTATCCTTACAGCAGCGAGACCTCCGAGATTTCGAATATGCTTCGAGAGTACATAGATACGCCACTATCGGAAATAATGACAAAGAAATTTGAGGGCGATCATTGGGGACTTACAGACATCCTTCGAGCTGCTGACAGACAAATAGGTCAAAGAAGACTGTCAGAGCTAGCAGAAATTGTCAGCAATCCGGCCGCATAAAAAATTCTGAAAAAGCGGATGAATACTTACAAAGAAAATGAGAGGAAAGCAATAGAAACAGACGGATTCTGAGCAAGTCTCGAAAAAGCACCGTAAATAAGAAAGGCGCCGGAAAATCCTGCATCAGGTCTCCCGGCGCCCTAAAACGAAAGGTTCTTCGCTTAGCGGACTTTGATCTTAGCGATCAGTTTGTCAGCGATTTCAGAGACAGGAACGTTTTCGTTCTGAAGATCTCCGCGGTGAGCGTATTCAACTTCACCGTTCTTCAGGCCGCGGTCACCGATCGTGACGCGGTGCGGAACACCGATCAGTTCCCAATCAGCGAACATGACGCCGGGACGCAGTCCTCTGTCGTCGAGGATGACGTCAATGCCGGCTTCGCGCAAACGACCATAAAGTTCGTTAGAAGCCTTCTGAACTTCTTCGCTCTTGTCATATCCGACGGGGCAGATCACAACGGTGAACGGAGCAATGCTGTCCGGCCAAATGATGCCCTTGTCGTCGTGACCCTGCTCGATGGCAGCGCCAAGCAAACGGGAAATACCGATACCGTAGCAGCCCATCTGAAGCAGCTGGGGCTTGCCGTTTTCGTCCAGATAAGTTGCGTTCATCGGAGCGGAATACTTATCGCCGAGGAAGAATACGTGGCCGACTTCGATACCGCGCTGCATCTTGAGCGTGCCCTTGCCGTCCGGAGAAACATCGCCTTCAACGACGTTGCGGATGTCAGCAACAACATCCGGTTCTCGGAGGTCACGACCCCAGTTCACACCGCGGATGTGATAGCCCTCTTCGTTGGCGCCGACAATGAAGTCGCTCATGTTGGCAACCGTTGTATCGGCAACAATCGTGACATCCTTAGGAATTCCGACAGGTCCGAGATAGCCGGGTTTAGAACCGAAGGTATCTTCAATTTCCTTGTCGGTTGCAAAGCGGAATCCGCCTTTGAGCGCTTCCAGCTTTTCGGCTTTAATTTCGTTAAGTGTGTGATCGCCTCTGAGAAGCAGAAGAACGATTTTTGCAGGCAGCGGATTGCCTTTTTCGTCCTGCTGGTCAACAGCTAAAACGATAGACTTAACGCTGGCTGTCAGCGGCTTGTTCAAGAGTTCGACAACCAGCTCGCACTTATCGCGGCCCGGAGTCGGGACCTTTTCCATGGTTTCTGTGGCTTCAGCGCGTTTTTCAATCAGGCAGGGGGCTTCGGCCAATTCGATATTGGCAGCGTATTCGCTGTCCGGGCAGAAAACGATCAAGTCTTCACCGGTATCGGCGATCACTTGGAATTCCTGAGAACGCGATCCGCCGATGGAGCCGGAGTCAGCGCGAACGGCACGGTATACCAAACCTAAGCGATCAAAGATGCGGCAGTAAGCATCAAACATCTTGTCGTAGCTCTTGCCTGCATCTTCAGCAGTGCGGTCGAAGGAGTAAGCGTCTTTCATGACGAAGTCGCGGCCGCGCATCACGCCGAAACGAGGACGACGTTCGTCACGGAATTTTGTCTGAATCTGGTAGAAGTTGACCGGAAGCTGACGCCAGGACTTGATTTCCTGACGAGCGATATCGGTCACAACTTCTTCACTAGTGGGCTGAAGAACGAAGTCTCTGTCGTGTCTATCTTTAAAGCGAAGGAGCTCTGCACCGTATTTCTGCCAGCGGCCGGTTTCCTGCCAAAGTTCTGCCGGCTGTACGATCGGCATCAGAAGTTCGATTGCGCCCGCGCGGTCCATTTCTTCTCGGACAATGCGTTCGATCTTCTTCAACGAACGAAGGCCCATCGGCATGTAGTTATAGACGCCGGCAGCAAGCTTACGGATCATGCCTGCGCGCAGCATCAGCTTCTGGCTAACGATTTCTGCATCTGCAGGAGCTTCTTTCTGTGTTGAAATAAAAAATTGTTTTGCTCTCATTACGAATTCTCAAAAACGAGCCGGCAGGCCGGCAGTCTACGATTAGGTTCGGATCTTATGACTTCTTTTCCTGCCTCTATATAATGGGCAGACACAAATAAGTTATTTTAAAGTTTTTATGCTTGATCAACATGGATACCGACCAAACGTCGGGATTATTTTGACCAATCCTCTCAAACAAGTTTTTTGGGGGAAACGTTTGGGTCAGCATTCCTGGCAATTTCCGCAGGGCGGTATTAACCGCGGGGAATCGCCTCGCGAAGCCATGTTCAGAGAGCTTTGGGAGGAACTTGGCCTCTTTGAAAACCAAGTCCGCATTATCAGCCGCACCGAAGACTGGCTGCGCTACGACGTTCCTGACCGCTGGATTCGCCGTGACCTTCGCGGCATCTACAAAGGCCAAAAGCAGATTTGGTTTCTTTTAGAGTTTCTCGGTAAAAACAAAGACATTAACTTGAAGGCCACTAACCATCCGGAATTTGAGGCCTGGAAATGGAATGACTATTGGGTTCCGCTGAGCCAAGTGATCGACTTCAAGCGCGGCGTCTATAAAGAAGCATTGAAAGAATTGGCCCCTGCCCTCTTTACCGACAAGAAACACCTTGTTCCGCCTGCGGGATGGGAAAAAGCGGAAGGCCCGGGACACTTCCGCCTTTACAAATAATCGTCTTCAAGAGATCACTTATTCATTACGACCATGTTGTCCTGATGGATCAGCTCTCTCTGTTCTAAGTAGCCCAACTCTTCCACAACTTCATCGCTGTGCAGTCCCATGATTCGACGGGACTCATCGGAACCGTAGTTAATCATGCCGCGGCAGATTTCTTTGTCGTTTTGATCCACGACTTGAATGATTTCGCCGCGAAGGAAGTCACCGATCACAGCTTTAACACCGACTGGCAGAAGGCTTTTGCCTTTGCGAATCGCTTCAACGGCACCTTCGTCGATAACGAGCTTGCCTTTCAGCTGCAAATGGTCGGCCATCCACTGACTGCGGGCAGACATCGGTTTGCGATCCGTCTTCAGAAGCGTTCCGATGGATTCTCCTTGAGCTAAACGAACCAAAACGTCGGGAATACGTCCGCTGGCAATAACGGTCGAGGCTCCGCTGCGGGCCGCGCGTTTGGCTGCAAGCACTTTTGTCTGCATGCCGCCTTTGCCGATAGAAGAACCGGCGCCTCCGGCCATGGCTTCATAGATCGGATCTCCGGCTTCCCCGACTTCTACTAATTTTGCTTCAGGGTTGGAACGCGGATCAGCGGTAAAGAGACCGATCTGATCGGTCAAGATCACCAAGACGTCGGCATCGATTAAGTTCGTCACCAGCGCGCCCAAAGTATCGTTGTCGCCAACTTTAATTTCATTAGTGACGACCGTATCGTTCTCGTTAATGATCGGAACAACTTTGAGATCCAAGAGCGTCGTCAGTGTCTGACGAGCATTTAAGTAACGCTCACGGTCTGCAAGGTCAGCATGCGTCAACAAGATCTGAGCCGTGCGAATGTCGTAGCGCTCGAAACTTTTTTCGTAGGCTTCCACAATGCCCATTTGTCCGACAGCGGCTGCTGCCTGGAGTTCGTGCATTTTTTTCGGACGTTTGGTCCAGCCGAGACGAGCCATTCCTTCTGCAACCGCACCGGAGCTAACCCAGACGACCTGTTTACCCATTTCCTGCAGCTTGGCGATCTGAGCCGTCCATCGCGCAATCGCTTCCGTATCCACTCCATGACCTTCGTTCGTCACCAAAGAAGATCCTACTTTTACGACAATTCTTTTTGCATCGTTCCAAATCTTGGGGTTTTCTTCCATCTCATTTCTTCCGATCTTGTTGACGGCAACCTTCTTTCCCAGCGGAACAAAACTCCGTGGTCCTTTTTAAACGTTGAGCGAGTTGCCGAAAATGTAGCTTTTCAGTATATCCAAAATCGCTTTGAACGATTGAGTTCCATGCGAACAACACAAATCAAAAAGAAAAACCGCCGGGACCTTGTTTTCTCGGCGGTTTGACCAAATTCATTGGCAGCTTACTTTTGTTCGCCCTCTTCAGGCTCTCCGCCTTCCGGCGGGAACACTTCTTCGTCTTCATCAAAGCGGACATCCGGTTCGCTTTCTTTGATAAGCTGTCTGCGCTGTTCGTGAATATCTTCAGCAATTGCTTTAACCAAAGCTTCAGTGCCTTCACGTGTTACAGCAGAAATCGCAAACATCGGAACATCTGTACCAAATGCTTCACGGTACTTATTCACGACATTGGCTCTTTCATCTTCAGGAACCAGGTCCATCTTGTTAAGAACAACCCAGCGAGGTTTATCAGCCAAAGCCGGATCAAACTTTCTCAGTTCTTCAACGATGGCGCGCGCGGCGGCGATAGGATCTTCTTCGGTATCGAGAGGAGCCACATCAATGACGTGCAGCAGCAAGCTGGTTCTGGAAAGATGACGTAAGAACTGGTGTCCTAGGCCGGCGCCTTCGGAAGCTCCCTCGATCAGACCCGGAATATCTGCAATCACGAAGCTGGATTCAGGACCCGCACGAACAACACCAAGATGCGGATGGAGTGTTGTGAAGGGATAATCAGCAATTCTGGGTTTGGCATTAGAAACCGCAGAAATCAGTGTGGACTTACCGGCATTAGGAAGACCTAACAGACCGACGTCAGCCAAAACTCTCAGCTCAAGCTTGAGTGTTCTTTCCTGACCGGGTTCTCCCGGTGTGCATTGACGAGGAGCACGGTTAGTCGAGGTCTTGAAATGCAGGTTGCCAAGACCGCCCTTACCGCCTTTGGCAAGAAGGGTCTTCTCACCGTTTTTGTCCAAGTCGGCAATTGTCTCACCGGTATCCAAGTCGGTAATCACCGTTCCGACCGGAACACGAAGTTCAATATCGGGTGCGCCTCTGCCGTAGCAGTCACTGCCGCGGCCGTTTTCACCGTTCTTCGCTTGGAATTTACGTGTGTAGCGATAGTCGATCAGAGTATTCAGATTTCTGTCTGCAACTGCGTAAATAGAGCCGCCGCGGCCGCCGTCTCCGCCGTCAGGGCCGCCTTTTGGAATAAATTTTTCGCGTCGGAAGGAAGCAACGCCGTTTCCGCCCTTACCCGCAAAAACTTCAATTTTCGCTTCATCTACAAATTTCATTTTTTTATTTCCTGTCCGCAAGGACTTATTAGGTATGGAGTTGATGATAGCCGTAGAAAAAAATCAGCGCCCCGTTCCCTGCTAGGAATGGGGCGCTTCTTTGTTTGATTCGCGGTCTAATTAAGCAACCGGAACAACGTTAACGTAGTGACGGTTCAGACGTCCGTGAACAACGAACTCGACCTTACCGGCAACTTTAGCAAACAAAGTGTGGTCACGGCCCATACCGACGTTTTCACCGGCATGGAATGTGGTACCGCGCTGACGAACAATGATAGCGCCCGGCTGAATCATTTCGGAGCCGAAAACTTTAACGCCAAGACGTTGTGCGTTGGAATCGCGGCCGTTACGTGTAGATCCGCCGCCTTTCTTATGTGCCATTTCAAATACCTCTTACTTAAAAATCCAATTAGGCCGAAATCTCATCAATCTTGAGTTCGGTGTAGTTCTGACGGTGACCAGCACTCTTCATGGAGTGTTTACGACGACGGAACTTGAAAATACGAACTTTTTCATGACGTCCTTCAGACAGAACTGTGGCAGTAACAAAAGCGCCGAGAATCGTCGGATTACCAAGCTTAAGGCCTTCGTCGTTCTTAACAGCGAGGACTTCCACGAGTTTGATCTGGGAGCCAACGTCACCCGGGAGGGTTTCGACCTTAACCTTGTCGCCAACAGCAACAGTGTACTGTTTGCCGCCGGTTTTAATAATTGCGTACATGTATATACCTTTAACACTTCAATGCAGTCTGCGTTCTGCTGAAGCCTTTTTGTTTGCTCAAATAACTTAACGCGCAGAGTGCGAGATTATGCTCGAAAAATTTCGTATAGTCAAACGGTTAAAGATGTTTTTTTGTTTTTCTCAAAGCCGAACGGATTTTCGCTTTGAATTCTCGAAAAAATCTCGTTTTTGTGTCTTTTAGTGTCAGCAATCAAAGAAAAATAGTTAATATTTGACTTTGTTTTATTTAGCACCCATAGGAATTTTTCAATGAGTCAAGTAGCAGCCGCCGTTCAGAGAATCATCGCCCCGATTTCGGAAGATTTACTCGCCGTGGATCGGGAAGTTATTGATGATCTTCAGAGTGACATTCCGCTGATTAAAAAGATAAGCGACTACATCGTTACAGCCGGCGGCAAACGGATGCGTCCGATCGTCTTAATGCTCATTGCCCGCGCGCTCGGTTACCAAGGAAAGGAACATATCTTCCTTGCTACGATGATTGAATATGTGCACACAGCCAGTCTTCTGCATGACGACGTCGTTGACGAGAGCGACTTAAGACGCGGAAAACCGACTGCCGGATTTAAATGGGGAAATGCGGCCGCGATCTTAACCGGCGACTTTATGTATTCTCGTGCCTTCCAATTAATGGTCCGCACTCAGAACTTACGTATTTGCGAAATCGTTGCCGGCGCCGTGAACCGAGTTTCCGAAGGCGAAGTCATCCAGCTGCTTAACATTCACGACACAACCTTGGACGAAGCTCGTTATTTTGACGTCATTGAAAGAAAGACCGGTGTTCTTTTTGAGGCAGCAGCCCGCATGGCCTCCGTCGCTGCCGGCGCCTCTAAAGAAGTAGAAGACAAAATGGCTGAATACGCCCTTTGTCTTGGCCGCGCCTTCCAAATTATTGATGACGTGCTCGACTACACCGGCACTAAGGACAATATCGGTAAAAATTTAGGCACCGACCTTCGCGAAGGAAAAATGACGATGCCTCTTATCTACGCTTTGAGACATTGTTCCGAAGAAGATGCAAAGATTATTCGCACTGCGGTCAGCAGCAATGACCCGGACTTAGAAAGCGTAACCCGCGTCATTCTTGCTTCCGGAGCCATTGATGCATGCATTGAAGCTGCCAAAAAAGAAGTTTCTCGAGGAATTGATGCATTAAATTGCTTACCGACTAGCGCATTTAAAAATTCTCTGATAGAATTGCTTTCCTTGACAGTTGAGAGAGATCGATAGGTCGCTTGAAACGCAAGAATCGGAGTGTAGCTCAGCCTGGTAGAGCACTGCGTTCGGGACGCAGGGGTCGGAGGTTCGAATCCTCTCACTCCGACCAAATCACACTACAGAAGCCTCCAGAATCCTCCAAAAAATCCAATAAAATCAGACTGTTGGCCGGATTCTCTCATTTTCACACTACGGATTGCAACAGATTAAAACGGATTAAGCCAGCTATTTTTACGTACCATTTACGTACCAAGGTTAAAATTTTTACGTACCAAACGTATTTAAAGACAAACCTAGAGAGGGCGGGCCATGCCAAGGATTAAGAAGCCGCTAACCGTAAAGGAACTAAATGCACTGCCGGACGGGCGGCACGCTGTAGGCGGCGTGAGAGGCTTAACGGTAGAGAAACGGGCGGGAAAGATAACCGGCTATAGATTGAGGTACTTTAAAGGCGGTACCGAGAGGGCTACAACGTACTTAGGTACGTATACGTTATCCGAGGTACGTAAAAAGGCGGCTGATGATTTAGCCCTCTACGAATCGGGAACCAGCCCGCAGGAAGAACGGGCGAAGGCAAAAGCAGAAAGAGCCGCAAAAGAAAGAGAGGCAGAGAAGCGGGCCAAAAGCGCGCGTATGACGTTTTTATACTGCGCTAAGGAGTACATATGCCTTTACGCTCAAACAGTCAGCAAAAGCACGAATAAGGCCCGTCTTGTGGCTTTAAATAAACACTTGGCGCCGGCAATAGGGGCTAAACCGATAGACACCATAACGGTGCAGGATATCGCGGCGGCCTTATCCTCCATATGGACATCAAAGTCCAATGCGGCTCAAAAGGCTTATACCCTAGCCCACCAAGTATTTAATTACGTCATAGCTAAGAAACTCACGGCGCTACAGAGTAACCCAGCCGATCTAAAGGGGCCGTTAGGTGTACTCCTTAAGCCGCTAGCCCGGGCGCCGAAAAAGCACTATCCTTCACTGCCTTTTGAGCTCATACAGGCTTTTATCCGGGATTTACTGGAGACACCGAGCGCGAGCGCTCACGCACTCTTTTTTGCCATTCTCACGGGCTCGCGAAACAGCGAGGTACGGCTTGCTGAATGGAAAGAGTTTGACCTCGACAAGGGTATTTGGACAATTCCGGAAGAGCACCAAAAGACTAAGGATAAGGGTTTCGAGAGAAACCGCACGAAAGTACTCAGTGCGCAGGCCGTAGACTTTCTAAAGCACCTGCCGAAGATTGGCCCTCTTGTATTCATTAAGAGGCAAGACATGGGCATGAACGAGCCTCTATCCGATATGGCAATGACGGAAGTAATTAAAGCACTCCACGAGAGAAAGAAAGCCCGTGACGGGCTCGGCTGGATTGACCCTAACAGCAGTAAACGAGAGACGGGAGAAAATCGCGTAGTTACGCCGCACGGATTTCGCGCCACTTTCCGCACGTGGGTTGAATCGGCAGAATGGCCAAATTACGCCAAGGCACAGGAAGCCGCTGAGAGAATCCTTCTACATGAGAAAAAGGACAACCTCAAGGGGGCCTATAGACGCTATGACCATGAAGCAGACCAACGGGAGGTAGCGCAGGCGTGGGCGGATTACTGCCTTAAGGGTATCAACTTATCCGGCTATAGCCCGTGGGATCGAGGCTAGCCGAAAGAGACAGAGGTCTATCGCTCTCGCTCGCGCACGCACGCAGGAAGTGGGAATTATGGGAAATATGGGAATTATGTATTAGAAGCCTTGATACACAAGGGTTTTTCACTTCCCACAAAAGCTCAAATACTTCCCACACTTCCCACAAACAGAGGAAATTTATAAAACTTTTCCCATTTTTTAGGCCCCCACCGGGTGGCACCCCCGAAATTTTCGCGAGTTTTCGGCCTCTACCTTGACCGAGCGGCGGGCTCAAAAATAAATCGAGTTGGAAAAATTCCGCCCTTGTTTCGCGCGCGTGTGAAGTCTCTCGCAAAAGCACCTGTGTTTAGCCCCTTATATCGTGCAAAGCCCCGATAGACGGGGCTTATAGTAGATTTTCATTTTTTTCTTTTCGTGTTAACTCCTCAAGTTATTGTTCACTACACGTCGGTAGTTCTCTAAATACTCAGGAGCAAGCATGTTTTCTTCTGTCACAGAGTGGATTCCAAGGATTCTTTTGATTTCACCCGTTGAGCCGTACAGGGGAAGCTTATTTAACCCAACGGCTTCTAGAATTTGGTCGACAGCAAACGGAGTCTCCTCTCTATGCTTCTCGTAGGTGTGCCAGACATACCCATGATCTTCCAGAGCATTCTGGCTGAGACGGGCTTTTTTCTTTCCGGTGAACTCCGGCCTATGGAACTGCGGATCCAGACCCATATTCAGCCACATTTGAGGCATTCCGTCAGAGGAAGGAGTTGGAAGCACCAGGGCTTGAGCCAGGGCATGGGTTATTTTTTCAGCTGAGCAAGTGTATTTTTTTAGCTTCAAGTTTTTCCTGAACCAGTCTCATAAGCATCAGGGACAGAACACACAGGTAGCAGTGAGCAACGATATGCTCTTTAAGACGAACGTGAACCGGACGGATGCTGAAGGAACTTTTCATTACTCGGAAGCAGTCTTCAATTCCTACCAGGCGGTGATATGTCGTCAGGACTTCTTCGTCAGTGAGCGCAGCAGCATCCTTGTCCTTGGGATGAGAGAAGACAAGTGCCGCGTAACCGGCATTTCTGCGCCGTTCCTCGATAATGTCTTGTTTTAGCCCGACGGCCCGATATTGCTCTTTTTCTTCCGGCGTCTGTGCGGCTTCTTTATTGGTTTGAAGTAAAGCTCGCCATCCGCTTTTGTAAGGGTTACCGGCCAGGTAGCCGTCGGAGACCGCCTTGGCAGCCTTTGAGATCTGCATTTCCAGATCCTTTAGTTCCCTTTCCCGACGAGCCGGACTAAATGTATAGACGATTTTGCAATTGATAGAACGATGCTCTTTCTTTGGATTCCCGCTTTTAGTTGTTCCTTCTATTTCAACGTAAAACTTCTTAACGTGATCACAGACCTTGAAGCGGGCTTTGTCTTTATCAACGCTGCCTTCGGACTTGACTCGGAACATGCCTGAGTCATCGACGATGTAATTCCGATAGCCAGTGAGATCGAGCATCTCTTTCTCGAACTTTTCCTGCTGAGCGTTAATCTTTTGAGCGACGACGAAGCCGAGTTTCTCCTCTTGGATTTTCTCAAGCTTCTGTCCGGAATTAAGTCCTTTATCAGCCACAAAGTAAATGTCTTTGACCGAGTATTTCTTTTTTAAGCTCTCGATCATCTGCTCGACTGTATGTATCTCGGCGATATTGCCGGCATAGACCTTGCAGTCAATCGGGAAGCCCGTTTGGTCAATCGCAAGAGCTACCGTAACGATAGGCTGAGCAAAGCGGCTTTCCTTCGAGCGCCCGCGCATCCTCAGAACATCTTCTTTGTTAAGTTCAAGCTCATCAGTAAGATTTTCCAGAAATTCATTGCTTTCCAAATAAGCTTGTATTTCCTCGTTAGAAAGAGATTGATCACGCAACCGAAGCGTGGTTTTTCTTGTGTACCGGATTACTTGCCAAGTGATGTCATCATAAGGCGTTTCAAACCAAGTATTCGTACAGTCGAAGAAGGCGACCTTAATCTGCCCCTTAGTTTGCTCCAGGCGGCTCTTGACGGCGTGCTTAATCAAACTCTCCCTGTGATCGTACACAAAGTCCAGAGCTCGGTAAAAATTATCCTGAACCACATTGTTCCAAGGACAATACAGGAAGTTACTTTTGGAGTTGCTTGCGCTGAAGTAGGACTTCGGATCGATAAGTTTTAGGGCACAAAGGTAGAACAGGAGGTCGTTAAGACGCCAGGTCTTGATTTCTGTTGAAGATTTTTGAAGGTACTCAATCTTATATTTCAGCCCCAGATCTTTCTCCCAGAGCGGCTTGAGCGCCAGATGACCGTAGTTAAGAGGAAAGAGCCGATTGAAATTGCTTATCCGGGTAGGTGCCGCATCAGTTTTTGCAACCGTATCGACCGCGGAGCTGATGTCTTTTTCTCGAAGTTTGAGTTCGAAGCTTTTTGCCAATTCCCGCTTTGCCTTTTTATCCAGGTAAGCGTTTCTGACTTCTTCGGGGAGTTTGTCGAAGTTGCCGAGGTTCTTAACAATCCGATTCGTGTGCGTGCCCTTCTTTTTCCCAGGGACGGTCTCGAGGAGGTAGAGGTAACGCTGATTTCGAATTTTCCTGATTGATAGAAACATCGAATGCTCCGAAAAACCTTTTAATATGAATAATTATACTATAAATTAACACGCCAATACGATAAGTTTAAAATTAAAGTAAGGGTAAAGGAAAACCGCTCTGTTCATTTGGGCGGCAATTAAATAAGATTAACCACTAAATCGTTACTAAAGACAGGTCAAAAATAAATCGAGTTGGAAAAATTCCGCCCTTGTTTCGCGCGCGTGTGAAGTCTCTCGCAAAAGCATTAAATCCGGCGCCGGCTTGTCTCTTTTCCCCTGCGGCACCACCGGGCAAAGAATCACTTTTAAGCCTTTTCAGAGCTGAACGGGGATTTAATTCCCGTTGAATTTTCTCTGTTTCTCAAGGCGTACAAGGTGATGCCTAAACACGCGGCCAGCCCAGCCCCCACGGGCTTTTGTCCGTATACCGAGAAAGAAGGAACGGGCTTGAAAATCGGGAGCGGCGCGGCAGATATCCATACCAAAAGCGAAGTTAAGGCGCACCGTAAACGCGCGCGCGAAGTCTACGGAAAATGTCCGGCGCCTCTCTTTTGCGGGCAAACCGCGCGCGGGCCCAAGGTAAAATACTCTGCAAAGCGGCACGCCTCGACTAGCTACCGAGAGCGCGGGCACCCTTGCCCCGGCGCCGCTTGTCTCGACTTTTAGCAAGGGAAGAACAAGCAAGGGGGGAAGCCATGCACACCGACACGGACACCGACGGGCACAGCACGCTACAGGTAGCAGATGAAGCCACAAGGGAAGCTATCGAATACTGCCGCAGAATCCAAGGGACTGACTTAGAAGTTTTCAAGCTGATCGCAGGCCCCGAGCCTGATTTAAGCGACGTTCCGCCGGAATATGCAGACCTTGCCCGAGATATCGAGATAGACCACGCCCGCGATCAGGAAGCCCTAGAAGGCATTAAGGACGCTATCGACTTTTACGCCGATTATGCGGAAGCCCTAACGGGCGACGCCTTAGCCGATTGCAAGGAAGGCGAGCGCGATACCCTTTTAGATTTAATCTCAGTGCTCCGAACAACGGAGGCCCTTATCCACATAAAGAAAAGCCTTCCGACTTACGGGCTTTCTACCGGAGACACGGGCGAATTAGGGAAAGAGATACAAGGAACGATAGACCAAGGCGCCGCCCTGCTAACTCTTTTCTTCCGAAACGATCACCACTATTTTTACGACACCTTAGGAGACTTTAATCGACGTGTTACTGAGGTAATTATTGCCTTATCCGGTAAGTTAGCCGGAGGCGAAAGATGAACCCTATAGACGTAAGGCGAATATTGGAAGCCTGTAACGAGGAACTTGAGGCGCTGGAGATCAAGGCCGTAAGTCAGGGCGGAAACCTCAGCTATAAGGATATCCAAGCCACACGCGCCACGATTTGGAAATTAGGGGAGGAAGTACTCAAGCAATACCACGGTGAACGTGTAAGAAGCGGCCAAGCAAAAGGGTTTGCCTCAGCCCGTGGAAAGCCGGAAGCAGAGCAAAAGCCCCAAATTCAAGACGCGATACTTTACGCCCGCTCTTATCCGCCGCAATTTTTTTCAAGCATGAAAGAGCGGGTTAGAGATTTCCTAGTCTGGCGGCAGTCAAAAGACAACAGAGAAAAGCTCCGGTACCGCCCGGGCAAAGAAATAGGGGAAACTCAAGCCGGTATCCACTTGCGGGAGGCAGATGTCTTTTTATCTCTGAGTAAAAAATCGGAAAAGTAATTAAACCGAATCGGAGAAGTATTTAACCCGAGAGCCCGCGCGGGCGCCCTCTCACACTCTGTAGCGTCTTAATTAGAAGCCATTGGAGGCAATATGGACACTACGGACTATTTAACTTTATCGGGAGTTTGTGAACTTCTCGGCGGCGCCGGTAAGTCCACCGTGAGAGGATGGATTAAGACCCGCAATTTTCCTAAGCCTATTCGCGTTTCTCAAAAGGCGACGCTTTACCGACGCTCGGAGGTCGTCGCTTGGATTGAATCCCAAGCCGCGAATGCCCCAGCGCAGGGAGCACGGGCATGAGGGGAGCTTTTGTCATCTTAGAGGCGCCCGCGGCATACGGGCCCGCTCCATTGTCTTTTGACCTATTCGGCAGTATCACGACGCTTTACAGAAGGGGACTAAAGGCCGTACACTTGGAAAACCGCGGCAAACAACTGCGGGCAGAGACGGCAATCTCTGGATTACAAAGGCGAGCCACCGCCTCAAGGAATGGCGGTGTTTTTTATGCTCGTAACGTGGCAGAGCCTCCCATTACCTTTTTATGGGGGTTGCCGACAGGAAGCCGAAAGGCTTGCCGTTTCCTTTGTAACGGTTATTGCCGACCTGAAAGCAACCCCCGCCCCTCTACGGCAATAGAGAGCGGGAACAAGGTTTTACAAAGGAGGCCACGACCATGGCAAGAAACCAGCTTATCCGCTCACTCGGATACATCCCCACCACCCCACGCATTTATACCGCGCCTAAAGCAACTCCGGCGCCGGCGCCCGCACCCTTCTTTGCTACTAAGGAGGTGCACCATGAATAAGAAAATCTACACGGACATGGTAGAAGCCGCGGATTGCTTGGAAACCTTAGGCAAACTTTCTCAAGTCTTTTTCTCTGATATCGAGCCCGTGGACGGCTTAACCGACGATAGAACGGGCTTAACGCTCAGCTATCTAATGCGGGTTATCGGCGAAAGGCTAAACGCGGACTTAGCCGAACTCTATGAGCAACCCCAGCGACCGGCACGGGAAAAAATCGACAATAAAGGAGCTCAAAAGTGACTCTGAAAAATCTACAAGGGATGACTGTTCTCTTGGAAAGAACGGAACAAACGGAGCCCTATTTTCTTTTAGCACATGCGATTATCGGCGGCCTTGTTAGGCCCGCTGAGGTTATGGGATACGTACGGGAGTACACCCCGGCGGGCGAGAACAAACTCAACGCTGAAGCCATGCTTTTCATAGGCCTTGTATTGGCCGATTTCCGACGCGGCTATGAGAGAAGGACACCGAGCGGAAGCCCGTTGAGGGAGCGGCTGGAAAAGGAGCGGTACACCCGTGCCGGAGACTTTCTTAAATACGCTAAAGGAAGCGTTAACGGCTTTTGCCCTTGGGCTTACGTTGACTTAGCCATGAGGATGGAAGAAGCCATAAACGGCCCGGCTACTGTTCGGCCCTCTAAGGCAGTAAAGGGAACTATCCAAGAAGTGACGCAACGGGCAGTTAACGGCTTTATGAAACAGGCGGCAGGGAAACCACTTTCCCGCGCCGGACTCTTAAACCTTTCCACTCCGATAGGGACGATCCAGTAATGTATAAATTTTTAGCCCTAAGGCGGGCAGATAAGCCGGAGGGGACGCCTAAAGAGGCCGCAACCTTCGAGGAATTTGCGAGCAAAATTCAAAACGCACGGAACTCGGTAAAAGCCGACAAAAAGGACGGCCCGGGCTTTTGCGCTCCGATGGCTGACAATTACAGGAAAGAGGTGAACGTTCTGCCGCGGAACTGGATAGCCCTTGATATCGACGGCGGCAAACAGCAAAAGCGCGACGCGGCGGGCAAGGTGTCCATACCGAAAGGAGCTAAGAGCCTAGGAATAAGTCCCGAAACATTGGAGGCCCTTAAAGTCGTACTCCGCTCTTTCCTCTGCTTTATCTACCCTACGCACTCCGATACACCTACCGCACGGAAATATAGAGCGGTGCTAGCGCTGGATAAGGACTTAGGCCCGAAGGACTGGCAGATATGCACGCATAATTTTTGCTTGTGGCTTATGGAGAAAATACCGGAGCTTGCAGAGCAACCCGATAAGCTGATCACGGCGGCGATAGATGGGGCGAGCTATACGCCCGCTCAACTGATGTATACGGTGCCAAAAGAAAAGGCCGCGAGTTTAGAGCTTTTTCACGGAGCTCCGATCTCAACGGCTCAATTTATTGAGGCCACATACAAGACCAAAAAGCAGAGTTCATTATCGAAGGATTCTAAAGTACCGGCGCCGGAAGCAAAAGACGCGGTGAGCGAATTTAGGCCCGTTGACCCGATACTGGAAGCGTTAAAGGAACGCGGGCTTATCCGGCAGGATATGGGCGGCGGAAAATATGCGATTGTCTGCCCCAGCGGCGAGCATGAGGACGGAGGCTTAACCTCTACTTCCTACTTCGCTCCGGGCGCGCAATGCGATGACGGCAAACGTTACCGGTACGGCTCTATCCAATGTATGCATGACACTTGCCGCAGTAAGGGCCGTAAAACTGGAGACTTTCTTAACCTGCTCGGTTTGAATTACGCGGCATATTGTAGGGAGCTAGACCGGCGGGAAGCAAATCCGGACCGCTTTTACGCCGCAACCGGTGAATATTCCACTATAAACGGAGTTGTATATCTCGCGGTCTGCCGTGTTTTATCCGGCAAAGTCAAAAAAGGGGCACCGGAAGCCCTTTTCCCTGAGATTGAGATTATCGGGCAAGCCAGAGAAGCAGACGGGCAAGGATGGGGGCGCCTTATCACGTTCAAAGATAATGACGGGCGCCGGCACGAGGCCCTTATCCTCGATTCGGATTTAACAGGAAAAGGCGACAATGTGCGGGAAGCTCTCACCAGTGCGGGACTGCCTCTTTACTCTACAGGCCGAAACATAGCCCGCTACCTCTGTGACTACATTTACAACCGTCCTATTGTCGACCGCGAGCACCCGGATTTAATGCCGCAGAAGGTCATTATTACGCGCCGGGCGGGATGGCTTGCGAATGCTTTCATAACTCCCCAGAGCGTTATAGGAGAAACAGCAGAAAGGATTTTCTACGCTCCCGCCGGAAACGCGAAGGCTAATTATGACCGCGCGGGCAGTCTCGCTAAATGGCGGGACAGTGTGGGATATTTGGCCCGCTACTCAAGCCCGCTCACACTGGCGATCTGCACTGCGCTGGCGGCCCCGCTCCTTTCTAAGGTTGATTGGGTCGAACAAAAAAGCGGCGGGTTTCATTTTTACAGCACCTCCACAGTCGGTAAGACCTCGATAGCGGAAGCCGGCGCCGGTGTCTATGGGAAGCCTTCCGCAGACGGCGGGCGCGTTATCTCATGGTCAGGTACTGCCAACGCAGTGGAATACGTGGCGGCCGCTCACAATGACTCACTTTTATGTTTGGATGAACTTAAGACCGCTAAGCCCTATGAGGTGAGTGACATCATCTATAGGCTTGCAAACAGCGTGGGCAAGGCTCGGCTTGATAAAGAGATAAACCTTAGAGCCCCTGCCACGTGGCGGGCGCTATGGATATCAACGGGGGAGCTAACTGTATCGCAATACGTCGAACAGGCGGGCTACACGGCTCAAGCCGGAACCGATATCCGGAGCATTCCTATAGACGTGGGAATGGGCGTAAGAGTGAATCCGACCGATAAGGACACACTCGGGATATTTGAGGAAGTGCCGCCGGGCTTTAAAAAGATATCCGAGGCTTTTAACCTCTTATCTGCGGGCACGCGGGAAAATTTCGGCGTCTTAGGCTTTAAATGGCTTGAATACTTAACAGCAAACGCCAAGGCCGTAAAAGCCCAAGCGGAACTATTCGCCCGCGGGTTTGACGAAAAGGCCCCGAAGGAAATAGGCGCCCAGCAAAGCCGTGAACTCAACCGCTTTAAATTGTGTGCAGTAGCGGGAGAAATCGCGACCAAGGCGGGCTTAACGGGCTGGCATGAGGGACAGGCTACCGCCGCAGTAATTAGACTCATGGAGCGCTATTTTGAAGGGCTTATCACGGGCACGAAAGAGGCGCGCCGCTTAATCGAGCGATTGCAGGAAGCCGCTCAGCAAACGGATAAATTCGGGCTTTACGGCACGAATGAGCGGGCCGAATACGGGTATAGAAACTTTAATCTGTACGGCTTTTCTACCTACGCAGAAGGTGACGATGGACAAGAGGATTTAGCGGAGCGTCAAACTACGCCCGTTAATCCGGAGCTCAAGCAGAAGCGAATAATGTTTTTTGATACCGCCTTCCGTAAGCTAATCGGCAATTACTCAGTAAAGAGTGCCTGTGAGGAACTTATCCTTAGAGGGTTGCTTGTACAAAATGACAAATATCCGAACGGAAAAATGAGGCTTAAAGCAAAGGTTTCGACTCAAAGCATATCGGGCCGCTTTGTTACGCTCGACTATGAAAAACTCATAAATTACGAGGAAAAAAGCTAATTTGTGGGAAGTTGGGAATTTGCTTAAAAATCTCTCGGAACCCAATAACGGCGGCACTTGGCGGCCGTTTTTCTTTTAATTTTTCCGTTTTTGTAGTGGGAAGCGGAAAAGCCTTGAGGCTCAGGGCCTCTCGCCAAACTTCCCACTTTTCCTCCTTTTCCCCGCCCGCGAGAGAGTGAGAAAACACATATATTTGAGAGAGCAAAATTAAAGAACGGGCGCTATATTTTTAACTATGAATTTACTCAACCGGAAAGAAGAAAATTCATAGAAAAGGCAAAGGGAAAGGGAAAAACAAAAACCGTCTCGGGTTACCGGCGCCGGAGATAGAAATTCAAAAGCTCCTAGCAAAAATTTTTACGTACCAAATTACGTACCAAAATGAAGGGTCGATTTTTAATATATTGAATTTAAACGATTTTCGAATCCTCTCACTACCACAGAATTCCTGAAAGGCCGCGATGTTTTCGCGGCTTTTTCTTTTTTATCACTGGATTAGCCGTTTTCTTTACAACTGAGGTTTTGCGTTTTTCAGTGATCTAGCCGGAGTCCAGCTCCGGCAGTCTCATTAAATTTCAATATCCGTACCCAATAGCGGTTCGGTCTCCGGTTCTTCAGGAACCTCTTCCGGGGTTTCAGGACCGGCTCCGGGAACTCTGACATCCAACGCTTCAAAGTATTTAATCTTTTTACCGGCAACTTCGTCGAAGTAGTAGCCATGGTTAAAGCGGGTTTGCATGACGTTGTTCAGAACCTGAAGGATCTTAGAATCGCTCTCGTAGACCAGGTTTAGTTTTCCCGCTTTTTTGTTTTCTCTCATATAGCTGAGATTTTGCGTTTTTCAGTGATCTAGCCGGAGTTCGGCTCCGGCATCCTCGTTAAATTTCAATATCCGTACCCTAATAACGTTTCGGCTCTCTGGTTCTTCCTGAACATCTTCCGGGTGTCTCGGGCCCGGCTCCCGGGAACTCCAACACCTAACGCTTCAAAGTATTTAATCTTTTTACCGGCAACTTCGTCGAAGTAGTAGCCGTGGTTAAAGCGAGTCTGCATGACGTTATTTAGAACCTGAAGGATCTTTGCGTCGCTCTCGTAGACCAGATTCAGTTTTCCAGCTTTCTTGTTTTCCTTCATATAGCAGCGGATTCTCGAACGAACCATCAGCGACAAGCCCGTCGCAATGAACTGTACGAAGGTCTTTCCTTGCAGTGCCTTGTTGTCAGAGCATCTGATTCGATTGCAGCCGAGTCGGTCCTTAAGCGTTGCAAAGGCGTCTTCTACGCGCCAGCGGTCGGCATAAGCCGTCCAGGCCTTAACCGGATCCTTCTCCGAGTCTGAGACTAAAACTCTAAATCCCTTGTACTTCAAGTAGTCGTCTACTCGGCGGTTAACAATAATCAAGCCTTTTTCTTTATCGTTTCGGAAGAATTTTTCTTTCAGCTCTTCCTCCTGCTCGGTCAGGGCTTCATTTTCAAGAAGTTTCTTTTTAATGGTGAGAAGCGATTCCGTGAGCTTATTGGCTGCCTCCTGATAGATGACGGGATCGTAGAACATGTGGTAATAAAGCTCGGCTGTCGCAGAGTTTGATGCCGGTTTCCCCTCTACCGGCCGCGGATCGTATTTCCAGCCGTGGCGATGTTCTTTCTGATGTAAGGATCGCCGCTGTTGAGGTCTGCAAACTCCTTTCTATGTTCATCTATGAGTTCTCTGGCCAGACAGCCTTTCGTTCCCAGACGGACATTAAAAATGAACTCAACTTTATTGATCAGACAGTCGTTGATGTTTTTTACGCTGTTATAGCCTTTGTCAGCAACCAGAACGACGTTCTTCATGTTTAGAAGGGCCTGATCGGCAATCGTATGACGAATGGTGCTGACATCTGGAACATTTCCGTCATAAAAGCAATAAAAAATCGGAAGTCCGGACTTCTGGTCTACCAAGAAGAGAACATTTAGCTGCGGCAGCGCATCGTCGTCTTTGTTCTTGCCGTATTCAATATGAGTTAAGCGCGTGGAGTAAGAAGAGATTGAGGTCGAGTCCAGGGCAAGAATGATCTTATTGTCTTCGTCTTCTTGAAGATAGCTGCGCATCAGCAGGAAGTAACGCCGGACATCGCGCAGCTCTATCCTCTGGAAGAGGCGAGTTACTGCCGAGGGGCTCAGCGGCCGCGGATACGGCAGTCTCGTCGTCTCTGCAAAGCTTTCATAGAAGCTAACGCTGTTGTTCTGATTAAGGATTAAAAAGTATGCTAAGGAAAGGATCTTTTTATAGTCTTTGTTCCTTGGGAAGCACTCCTTTAAGAACTCTCCGACAGGAGAGTCGGCAACGATCTGATCTAAGGCCCAAGTAGCACCGGCGTAAAGCTTCTTTATGTTGCGAGCCTGTTCAAGAGTGATGCCTTCTTCGGAGATCTGAGTAAAGACATAATCTTTTCCTTTCCTCTCAACCTGATAGTTCCGAAATTCAGGATGTTCTTGAAGGAAAGCTTCATCAAAACGAATTTTTCCGTCCTTTTGTCCGCCAAGGATTGTCCCAATCTTTTTGGATTCACCTCTTTTGCTTCGTTTGAGTTCTCTATCCCAAACGTTTTTATAGGTGTAAACGTAATAAACGGAACCTGCCTTGTTAATCAGAATCGGAGGAAGCTTCGGATTTGCCATTGATAGATCTCCATATATAATGATCTAGTTTAGCACAAAAAATGAAGATCTAGAAACGCAAAATCTCAGTTACAAGTCACTGCCAATATTAAAGTGGACTGGTTCAGACTCTTTTATGTACTTTTTACGTACCTGGACCATAACATTTACGCAACAAACGTAATTGATGACAATCTAACGAGAGCTCTCTCCTCAAGCAGAAAAGACTCAACCAAAAAGCGTTAAACGCATTACATGGCAGAAGACTTTCGTAAAAACTCAAAAGAATTTAAACGAACTGGAGAATGATAGTTGCTGTCTAATGAACCTTGGGGGCCGCGTCTCAACAGGACAGGATCAGCCTTTCAAGTATCTAACAAGATTTCGCCCCTCTATCACTATCCATTGTTTCTAAGAGAGTCCAAAAAATCACTTCTCAACTTGAGAACTCCGGACAAACTTGACTGCCTAAAATCATCGCTTGCTACTTATCACGGTACGGAGTCGTCCTATTGTGAACATATTGAAGTGCCTAGCAAAGGATGAGATTTGAAATGATTAAAAAAGTTTTCCTGGTTTCAGCTGCTGCTGTAACGCTTTTATTGTCCGCCTGTTTAAGTGAAGTTCCTCTCAATCACGAGTCCTACACTGAAGGCTTGACTGTGGAACAAGTTCGTCAAGCTGTTTTAGATGGGGCTAAGGTCAGAGGATGGAAAACAGAGCAAGTCAAACCAGGCTTTATTGTTGCAACTTATACAAAAGACAAAAAAACAGCCTCTGTTGATATTTTGTACGATGCTAACGGTTTCCGTATCACCATGAACGACAAAACCAATATGGTCGAAAAAAATGGAAAGGTTGACGGAAAATACAATCAGTGGGTGAATAACCTTAATGGTGACATTAGCAATGCTGCTGTGAAAATCGGCCTTCCCAAATAAAAACTTTGTAACCTAATTATTGAACCCGAGCACCTGCTCGGGTTTTTGCGCTGTTTATCAAGCCTGCAACCTTTTGGTTGGGCCTAGTTGGCCTTATAGAGCAACTGAAAAAAGGACTAAAAACCCTATTTTTCGTTATATCTCCTCTAAACATCGGGTTAACTCCGTTATATACGATCGCCTTAATTACGTAAAATGCTTCGGTGTGTTCAATCCCAAAGAGCCTGAGAATTATGTTTAGACGTACTATTTTATTGGCGTCTCTCGGAAGTGCGTTACTGCTTGCAGGCTGTCGCACACCCCAGCAGCCCATGAACCCCGGTTTTTCCATTCCAGAATCGGTTACAGCAGCTGAGGTTGAGAAGGCCATCAAATTAGGAGCCATCCGAAGAGGTTGGACGACAAAAGAAATCAAACCAGGGCTAATTCAAGCGACCTACGTCAAAGGCTCCTATACGGCATGCGTTGACATCGCCTACACAAATAAATCTTGGGGTATCGAAATGAATCCCAAAACAAATATGAAAAACGCCGATGGTACTGTTAATCCGAAATATAACCAATGGGTCAGGAATCTTGCGCACGACATTGGCAAAGAGCTGCAAATAATCTGCACAACTAGGTAAAACAACATAATGGCCATCTTCCCATCAGAGGAAACGGCATATGACGCATTAAATGCTGCTCATTGGATTAGCTGTTATCCTTTCGTATTCCAATCCGTCATTTGCCTCCTCAGGGGAGGAGTTCTGGCGTACTTAGATGAAACTCCCAACGGAGCTTCCTTCGATCAGATCGGACAAAAAACCGGTTTAAGCCAAGGAGCATTGAAAGTCCTGCTGCAAGCGGCAGTCTATTTTGATATTTTGAATCTTCGGGACGGTCTTTATTCAAACACAAAAACTGCGCATTTCTTACTAACGGATAAGATCGTAAAAGCTAATCTTGATTTTGCCCAGGATGTTTGTTACTTAGGACTGTTCAATCTTTTAGAGTCCTTAAAGGAAGAAAAACCTATCGGATTGGAGACATTAGGGCAAGCTGAAACTATTTATCCGATACTCAGCACTCTCAATGAACCGGCTCGAACGAGCTGGTATACCTTTGATCATTGTTACTCTGACAAATGCTTCTCTAAAGCACTGGATATCCTCCTAAGCTCTCGACCTTCCACTATCTGTGATATTGGTGGTAACACCGGACTTTTTGAAGCTGCATGCTGCCAAAGAGACTCCGAACTTCGTATTATGGTCCTGGATCTTCCTGAGCAATGCGCAGTTATCAGGCGCAATATGCTTGATCAAGGGTTCTCTAATCGTGTCAATTGCATCGAGATCGATCTTCTTAGTGATGCATCTTTCCCACAGATTAGTGCAGATGCCTGGTGGTTAAGTCAGTTTTTAGACTGCTTTAGCTCTGAAGATATTGTAGAAATTTTGAGGCGGGTCGCTTCCCGATTGGGAGACGATGACCGCGTCTACATTCTCGAGCCTTTTGTCGGGCGCCAGCCTTTCCCCATGGGAGATAAATGCCTTGCGGCTTTTTCCTTATATTTCACCGCGATAGCCAATGGCAAAAGTCGATTCTATTCATTCGAGGATTTTTCAGAACTTATCTCTCGAGCAGGTTTAAAGATTGACCAGATGTTTGAAGGGCTAGGCACAGGCCATACCCTACTTGTCTGCAAAAAAGCTTACATATAATGAAACCAATTTCCTTTGCTATCCAAGAGATAGTTTCTTTTCTGCCAGGTGTAAAGTCAGCTGAAGAGCTAGAAAAATGGCTAAATAATCCAAGCTCATCAACACAAACTGATGTTGTCTCTTTTAATCGGCTCATTCCTGCTATTATTTCGCGCCGGTTAGACAAGGGTTCGCTTTTTGCGGCCGAGGCGGCAGCCAAAATTTCCGAACACGACTCTCCGACTTATATCATTTTTTCCAGCCGGCACGGAGAGCTTGCTAAAGGAGAGAAGATTCTTACTGCCATTAATCAGGGTTCCGAGGTATCTCCTGCGGATTTTTCTCACTCCGTTCATAACTCAGCTTCAGGTATTTTTTCTATCGCGAAGCACATCACGGCTCCCGTCACATCCATCGCTGCCGGGGAAGATTCTTTCCACTGTGCCTTAATTGACGCAGTCGCAGCACTTGAAGATGGTGCTCAGGGCGTGCTTGTTGTTGATTTCGAAAACATCCTTCCCCCTTTATTAGGAAGGTCTTTCCCTCATGCACCCCAGAGCTTCTGTTATGCAATTGGAATACTGCTAAAAACTGGAACTGAGTTTTCGTTTTCTCCGTCCTTCTCTCGCAATCGCGCGACCCTCCTGAAGAGCTGTCATATCCAATCGAGTGGTTACAAACTGCCGTCCTCGCTTCAATTCTTAAGATATTCTCTCTTGCGATATCGAGAATTTGAGACTTTCGGAGGAAATTCAACTTTTACTTGGAGGCGTTATGAATAATACAAGAACGACACTTCAAACTCTTGAAAAAGATTCCAATATGCGCTTTCAAGTAAGAAGAATGCTCACTGGTCTTGCCTGGTCTGTTTTTGGAATCGGGGGCCTTTGTCTTTCGCTCACCTATTTTCCTTGGCTCAACATTTCAGAAAAAGACAAGGACATTCGTGTTCGTAAAGCGCGCAAGATGATATCTAAAAGCTTCAATCTCTTTTTCACATTCACAAGATTGACTGGTGTAATGAACCGAGAAATTGAAGGGATAGACGAACTCCGGAAGGTCAAAGGTACGGTGATTGTCGCCAATCATCCGACGATTCTTGACTATGTGCTAATTGCTTCTAGGTTGCCGGAAGTCGACTGCTTGGTAAAGGCGGACCTCACCCACAACTTTTTCTTGAAAGGCGTCGTTAGGGCTGCCGACTATTTGCTCAATGACGCATCTGAGTCTCTGGTAGAAGAATGTCGTCGGCGGTTAGGCGCCGGGGAGAATATCCTGATTTTCCCTGAGGGCACTCGAACCATTCCAGGTAAACCTCTAAAACTGCATCGCGGTGTAGCCCATATCGCATTAAGATGCAATGCTCCGATTGAAACCATTCGCATTCACTGCAGCCATCGTTGGCTGGACAAATCAAGTGAATGGTATGAAATTCCACCCAGCAAGCCTACGATTACAGTCAAGCGGAGTGAAACCATCAAGTCTTCTGATTTTATCAATCCGCTTGAGGATGGCTATTCACTGGCAGCCCGGAGATTAACAAAAAAACTCGCTGAAGTTCTTTCAAGCTGAGGCAAATTTAACTCAAAGAGATGACATGAAAAATTTAGAGCTAGAAATTAAAAAAGTTATTATTGACTCCCTCAATCTTGAGGGTATGGCTCCTGAGGATATCGATTCCGCAGCACCGCTCTTCGGTGACGGCTTAGGGTTAGATTCAATAGACGCGCTTGAACTCGGTCTAGCCTTAAAAAAACATTTCAACATACGCCTTGAGTCCTCCTCTGACGAGCTCAAAGAACATTTCAAATCAGTGGAGACTCTCGCTCAACTTATCACTGACTTAAGGAAGGGAGACTAACAATGAAGCAATATACCCGTGAAGAAATCTATAACGAAGTTGTGGGAATCATGAATAAACTTTTCGAAATTCCTACTGACGAAATTACCTCCGAAAGCAAACTTATGGATGATCTAGACCTTGACAGCATCGATGCAGTCGAAATGATCGTTCAGCTTCAGAAAATGACCGGAAAGCGAATTCAGCCGGAACAATTCCAGTCTGTTAGAACTGTCAACGACGTGGTCGATGTTTTAGAAAAATTATTGAACGAAAATAATCAGAAAAACTAGCCTAATCGAGGATCGCCTCAGTGAATGCCGCAAAAGTTTCTCTTTTCGTATTCTTTGCCCTATGGCCCTTTACGGCCAATCTCGCTTTTAAATACGGATTGATGCAAGTCTTTTTAGTGTTGTCTGCCCTGTTATTAGCGGGCCGGGCGATCCTGCTTCTTGTTATTTCTGGTGTTCACGCTCGCAAAGAAACGCTCGCGACGTCACTACCTGGGATTCTGCTGATTTTGTCAGCGCTTTTGATTCAAGACAATTGGGCATTTTATTATCCGGTATTAGTCAGCATCACATTACTAGCGACGTTTCTGCTTTCACTTAAAACCAAACCAATCATTCAAAGATTTGCTGAAATTTCAATTAAAAATCAAGAAGTTTCTCCTGAAATTGTAAGTTACACTCGTAAGGTTACTATCCTCTGGTGTTTTTTCTTTGCCTTAAATGGTGCTGTAGCCTTATACACCGTCTGGCTGGGAGACTTGGATGTCTGGACGCTATATAACGGATGCCTCAGTTATGTGGCAGTTGGAGCCCTCTTCTGTGGTGAGTATTTTTACAGAAAGGTAATTCTCCATGTCTGATACCACGCTTTTATCTTCTTGGCTGAGCCCTGAAAAAGGTGATGAGGTTCTTCTCTTTTTACATCCTAACGTATCTCGGAGAAATTTCCGAAAGCTTTGTCTAACTGCTGCTTCGCAACTTTCAAGTCGCCCAGAAAAAGTCATTGCCTTCTCTTTTAATTCTCGTGTTCTTGCTGCGGCTGCTTTTGTTGGCGCGCTAGCCGCGAGAAAAATCCCGGCCTTGTTCTCTGGAAAAAGAACAAACCTTGTCCGCATGAAAGACTGCTTTGATCTCATTTTTACAGATCATAATTCAGGCATAGAAAAGCAACTTTTATGGCAAAAAGATTCGCCCTCTGCTACGGATATCAATGAAATCAAGCTCAGCACAGAAGACAAATTTCTTCTATTTACCTCTGGTTCTACTGGAAAACCGAAGGCTGTTTTCAAGACTTTGGGGCAAATGGATAAAGAGGCAAGAATTACCTCTCAGTTGTTTGGCAATCTCTGCAGAGATTACGCTTTTGCTTCCTCCACAGATTTTTGCCACTTGTATGCCCTGACTTTTTCTTTCTGGCTTCCCATTGCATTAAATAATCCTATTTGGGGAGAGTCGATCTTTGTATGCGATTTGCTCTCCAAAATTCAGCAGCCTATTAATTTTATTTCCTCTCCGACTTTTATTCGGAACTTTGATCCATCTGTCATCGGTCACGATGTACGTTTCCTGCTTTCAGCTGGAGGACCTCTTTTCAGCAAGGATCGCCAAAAGGGCCTTTATCTCTGTCCTTACGGAATCCACGAAATCTATGGAAGCACAGAAACAGGCATTATCGCTTCACGCAGACACTCTGACTCTTCAATTGAAACTCCTTGGCAGACAGTCCCAGGAGTAAAGATTGAACACACTGATAGTTGCTCAACCCTCATCTCGCCACTTCTCTCCGAGGTTTCTTTCGAACTGGAAGATCACCTGGATATGGTTTCCCCCAACTCCTTTCTTTTGAAAGGGAGAAAAGATAAGATTATTAAAATCGGCGAGAAACGATTTAGTCTTACCGAAATCGAGTAGGGTTTCGCTGAGTTCTAGCGAACACCCTCTCACACCACCGCCCGTACCGATCTGGTAGGCCAAGTCACCTTGGTTTTACGGCGGTTTCTCAACGTTCTAACCTTTATAGCACCCTAGCCATGACCAACCTCTTCGTTTGAGGAAGTCTGTGGTCAGAGTGGTCGCAAGAATGTGACTGTTGGATATTCGCCAATAACCCTTTCGGGTACAGCCCCAGTAATAAGCTCTGGCAGGATCCGCCCCTAGTTTTATAAGGGCTTTTATCCTCGTCTTCACCTTTTTCCAAGTTTTCCACAAGAGCTGGCGGATACGGCGCCGTATCCATCGGTCTACCTCTTGTGTCCACCTTTGGGCATCTGCTAGTTGGAAGTAGTTCATCCACCCCCGAAGCTTCTGCGCTAGCAGCTGTTTCACATTCTCTATGCTCGTTCTTGGGTTCCGGGTAAGTAGTTGTCTGATCGTGTCCTTGAGCTTTTGTTTGCTCTTTTTGTGGATCGTCAGTCTTACTTCCCCTTTTGCCTGACTGAAGTAGAAGCCGTATCCTAAGAATTTCGTTCGTGAGCTCGTTACAAGGCTAACGTGTGATTTTTCCTGGTTTACTTTCAACAGCATCTTGTCCTGCACGAATCTTGTCAGACTTGCCAGGGTTCTTTCTGCCGCTCTTCTACTCTTACAGATACAGATCAGGTCATCAGCGTATCTTGCAAAGCGGTGTCCCCGTTTCTCCAGTTCCTTGTCCAATTCATCTAGATAGATGTTGGCTAGGAGCGGCGATAGTGGGCCGCCTTGCATAAGTCCTATCTCCGTTGGTTTGGTTTCCCCATTGATCTGGACACCCGATCGGAGCATTTTGTGGATCAGCGAAATGACTCTGCCGTCTTTGATTTTAAGTGACAGCTTTCTGATTAGTCGGCTGTGGTTCACCGTGTCAAAGAATTTGGCCAAGTCCATGTCCACTGCCCATCGATAGCCTTGATCGGCTTCCGCCGCTGTGACTCTGAGAGCATGGTGAGCGCGCATGTTCCGTCTGAACCCGAAGCTACGGTCCGAGAAGTCTCTGTCATAGGCCCAGTCAAGTACTTGGGCTGTTGCTTGTTGCACAAGACGGTCTATGACTGTCGGGATTCCCAGATCCCGGAACTTGCCGGGTTCGTCTTTTGGAGTGCTTACTCTTTTCACAGGGGAGGGCCTGTAAGTTCCCTCCTTAATCGCCTTTGTAAGCTGGCCGGGATGGTTACGTATCCAGTCGAGCAGTTGCCCAACTTCCATTCCGTCAATCCCGGGAGCCCCTCTGTTGGCTACTACTCTTTTGAGTGCTTCCTTCAGATTAGAAGGCTCCAGTATCGCCTCTAAGGTAATGCCTGCGTATAAATTGAGGTTATGTGTGTCTTCTTCTGTTTCTATGGACGCGGGCGGACCCTTTTGTGCAGGTTTAGCCGCATTCCGTGCGCCTTGCCCGCATGAAGGTTTTTCATTGTTTCTATCCATGGATTCCCTTTGTCGTAGTTGCAGTAACACACTCCGTTAAGATTCGGGCCTTTCTCGGCTACTGCTACCGAGTACTATGCCCTCTGCTGACCACTCACGGCAAGTTTTACTCCGCCAAGCCGACTGGCTTGCGTCCGTGAGTTCTCCTCGGGTAAGAACGAACTCTTTCCCATCACGTACCTTCGGTCTTTACATTGCCTTCTCCGTGTGGCCTTAGGGCTTCAACTTGTTATGCAGTCTTACCCGACAGCATGTGCCTGAGACCGTTCCTGTTCGTAAGGTCAATGGTTTGCCTCGGGCTTCCTTCAGTCGGAACCTCGCGATTCAGACCTTGCCTCTGGCTATGTGCTTGGCGCCACCGCCCGCACTTCGGGACTTTCACCCTGTAGAGTTCGCTCATGCCGAGCGCACATAAAAAAAGCCGTTGAGGCGGCCACAGGAAAAGAAACTCAAATCCTTCCGGTTTATAAGAATGATCGACTCTTTATTGGAGCAATTATTAAAAATGAGAGCCCGGTTACCGGAGAAGATATTAAACGCTGGCGAAGCCTCCTTTTGAATAAGGTGGAGCCGCTGGTTGTTCCAAGATTATGGAGAAACGTTACAGAGTTTCCTATGACCGCTCAGGGAAAACTGGATACAGCATGCTTGCTGGAGTTATTTGATGAATAAAATTTGCGAATTGCCTAATAGTTTAAAAATCGAAGGCTCCGAGCTGACCGTATCGCTTTTTTTAGATCCCAAGCTTGCTTGGTTTAAAGGACACTTCCCCGAGCAGAGCATACTTCCCGGTGTGGCTCAGATCGATTGGGCTCGTCTTTATGCTGCCAAGATCGCGGCGCACAACATCTGTAAAGAGCTGCCTCAAATTAAATTCACGCTCCCGCTTGTACCAAATGAAACTGTTTCTCTGAAAGAAAGCGTGAGGGAAGTTGGAGACAAATCTATTGTATCCTTCCGATTTGAAGTGGTCCGAGGTGGGGTAACTCTCACTGCCAGTCAAGGGAGGATTTGCTTATGCTGACTTTCAATCCCTGCATCCTCATTCCTTGCTATAAGCATGGCAAAAAACTTGGAAATACTTTGGAATCTCTCCGTTTCTTAGGACTTCCCGTTATCGTTGTCGATGACGGGAATCCTGAGGAAGAGGCTTCTTTAATTAACAACGCTATCAATTCATATCTCGGAGAAGTTGAGATTGTCAGACTTCCTGTAAACAGCGGAAAAGGAGACGCGGTCATTCGCGGTGCTGAATTGGCTGCGCGGCTGGGTTACAGCCATTTCCTTCAAATTGATGCTGACGGACAGCATGATGCTCTTGATGCCTCTAAATTTTTAATTCTCGGCAAAGAGTTTCCGTCTGATCTGATCTCCGGAAAACCGGTGTTTGACGATAGCGTGCCTTGCAGCCGCCAAATAGGCCGATACTTAACTCATATTTGGGTCTACATTGAAACTCTTTCTTTTCAAATCAAAGATAGTTTCTGCGGTTTCCGCCTTTATCCAACTAAAACTTTTTTAGATATCGTCAAAAAAGAACATGTCGGTAAACGAATGGATTTCGATATTGAAATCATGGTTCGCTTTTTTTGGCGGGGGCTTCGCGTGCAATTTATTCCGACCAAAGTCATCTATCCCAAAGACGGATCCTCAAACTTTGACTTGCTTGCAGACAATTGGCGTATTACTAAAATGCACTCACGTTTGTTTTTTGAGTCTCTGAGGCATTGGCCTGTACTTTTATCAAAAAAAAACACTGAGCACTGGGCTCAAGAAAAAGAACGAAGAGGACTTTACGGCATGATGTTCTTGGTGTGGGTGTACCAGCACCTGGGACGAACCATCTTCCGATTTCTGTTAGCCCCAGTCGTGCTTGTTTTCTGGCTTTCCGGGAGCCGACAAAGAAATGCGAGTCGCGAATTTTTGCAGAGGGTCGAGGAAGAGAGGGCTCGTAGAAATCTGCCGCACGAAAGACTAACTAGTCTCAAGCATTTCTTCAATTTCGGAGACTGTATTCTTGACAAACTTTCGGCTTGGTCAGAGGATTGGACATACGGCAAAGAATTTAAATTTGTTGACTCAGAAAGCAGAGAAGTTTTAACGGCTCGACCGAATACAAGGGGAAAACTTCTTTTCGTTTCCCACTTGGGCATGGCAGAGACTTGTCGTGCCATCGCTCAGAAGCAAAAGCGACTCGTAATCAATGCGCTGGTCTTCGACCAAAATGCCAAACGCATGAGCAAAATGCTCAAGCAGCTCAACAGCGACAGCTCTGTACACCTCATCCCTGTCCAGAATGTGTCCATTGAAACTGCCATTCTTCTAGAGGAAAAAATTAATCGCGGGGAATGGGTAGCGATCGCGGCCGATCGAGTTCCTGTCACAGATACCAAACAAAGAACAGTCAAGGCTAAATTTCTGGGTAAAGAGGCCCACTTCCCTATTGGCCCGTTTATCCTGGCATCTCTTTTAACCTGCGAAGTCGCAACAATGTTTGTAATTAAGAGCCACGGCAAATTTCTCGTCGAGGCCAGATCTTTTGCCTCTGAAATTAAGCTTGATCGAAAACATAGGGATGCGCAATTGGAGCATTACGTAAGGCGTTATGCCGCTGAGCTTGAACGCAAGGCTGTACAGTATCCGCTTAATTGGTTCAATTTCTATGACTTTTGGTCATACCACACAACACAGGAAGGCGTTTCTTGATCACTTTCTCATTTGACACGGTTTTTACCGAAAATTCGTGGACAGTGTCCTCGGTAATGGCTCCTTCTTTCCATGACACTGATCCCATGGGAGTGGTTTGGCATGGGAACTACCTGAGAGTTTTTGAATCCGTTAGAGAAGCCCTCTTCCGCGCAATTGATTACGGATACCAGGATATGACAACCAGCGGATACATCTGGCCTGTCGTAGACGTCAAAATCAAGTACTGTCAACCTTGGTTGCTTGAAGAGAAAGCAAAAGTCACCGCAGAAATTATCGAGCACGAAAACCGCCTCAAGATCCGCTATTGCGTAGTTCGGCTTTCAGACGGCAAAACATTGACGAAATCGGAGATCACCCACATGGCCTATGACATCCATAAGAAAGAAGCACTTTTTGTATCTCCTAAAATTTTTCTTGAGAAACTTAAAAAGGCATCCTAATCATGAAGAGACGCCATTTTTTTCTTCTGTCACTTTTTTCGATAGTAAGGCCAGCTGTCTCCTTCGCTGGACAGCCGTCCCATAACTTAGAATCCCTTAGACGAAAGCTTGAGGCTGTTTCTTCTTTCTCATGCACCTTTAGGCAAACTAAAACTCTTTTGGGACAAAACTTTTCCTTGGTGTCCACCGGTACTTTGGAAGTGCAAAAAGGACATCTTCTAATCTGGAATCAAAAAACGCCGTTTGTTCAGACTTTTCGAATTGTTGACGGGACGGCAACTATTAGCATTGAGGGAGGCAAGGAAGAAAAACTAAACCCTCAAAATAATGAGATATTCAATTTATTTATTGCTGCTGTTAAAAACATCATTGAAGGGCGTTTTGATTCATTAGGTCAATATTTTGAAGTGTCTCTAAACGGAAACGAATCCGCGTGGCTGGCGCATCTGACCCCTTTGAATGGTCATTCTGTATTTGGTAAAGCTTTTAAAGAAATCGTGGTAAAGGGTTCCAAATTCATTAATTACATTGAATTTGTTGAACGTAATTCTGATTGCACCAACATCTATTTCTCTAACATTTCAGCTAATCAGCATGGAAGGAAGAGCGCCTCTTTGTCCTAAGTTATGGACAATCCTCGTAATCGCTGCAGTAGTTCTGCTTTGCTTTCTATTGCCGGAGAAACCCGTTTCCTCCGACGTAATGGATATGCTGCCAAATATCGGAAGTAATCGGGCTGTTTCCAAAGAACTTACCAAGCGTCTTGACTCTCAACTTATTTTCGCCGTTAAAGGGGATAAAGCCGCTGAATCACTTAACGCTTCTCTTAACCATGCTCCTTTCCTATCTAACCTCAGAGGCCAGCTCAACGAAGAAAACCTCCTAACCTTCGCGAAGACTATTAACAATCACCCAATTGCATTCCTTTCTATAAAGGATATTAAGCTTTTGGAAAACCCCCAAGATTACAGTCGCCGGATACTTTCCGCACTTTACTCTCCTTTCGGAGCTCCTAGTAAAGGGGAGTTAGACCAGGACCCCCTTTTACTGACACGAGCTGCTCTGCTCTCTTTCCCGAAACAGAGAATCTCAATGGAGGACGGCTGGCTCACCGTTAAGGAAGGAGCCATCAAATGGAGACTTCTCTTCGCCTCACTCAAAGATAACAATAGTTTTGAAGAACTCAAAAATAGCGCAGACTCGATCTCGAAGATGATTTCCAAGGCCAAAGCTTCAGAGACCGGAGCTGAAATTTACGTGCAAGGGGCTCCCCTCTACAGCCTTGCTGCCGGCTCACAGGCTCGGAAAGACCTCTCCAAGCTCGGAATGCTTTCACTTATCGCTTTAACACTGCTCCTCTTAATTGCCTATCGCAGCATTCGACCTTTATTTCTTTGTCTGCTTTCTATCGCTGTCGGACTTGTCTTTGGTCTAACCGCCGTCACTCTTTTCTTCGGGCACTTGCATGCTATAACGCTTGTCATGTGCATCAGCATTATCGGGTTGTGCACAGACTATACGGCCTATTTCATAGCTGCCCGCATGGCAGCCCCTGAAGAAGAAAACTCTCAAAAAACTCTCGACCTCCTCAGACCTACTCTGCTCCATGCCCTTTTGACGACCGTACTTACCTACAGTATGTTGTTGTTTTCTCCGTTTCCAAGCTTAAAAGAGCTTGCTATTTTTACCATCTTTGGTTTAGCCGGCGCTTGCCTAACGGTTCTGTTCTGGTTTCCGCAGCTCACGGAACACATCAGATATCACAACTCACCACTTGCACCATTAACGAAAAAATACATTCGTTTTTGGTATCCAAATTCTCCAATAGGGAAAATAATCCTTTGTTCCATTTTGGTTTTTTGTGCTGTGGGGCTTAGTCGACTCCAAGTCAGTGATGATCTGAGACAGCTTTATCAGGCACCGAAGGCATTGGTCGAAAACGAAGCCCAAATTCAAAAAATTTTGGATAGAGATTTTTCTCAAGACAGCATCTTGTTGGAATCAGACTCGGAAGAAAAACTGTTAGAAGGCTTAGCTCGGCTCAGGTCTCGTTTAGCACAAGATTCAAAATTGGAGACTATCGGAGCGTTTATTCCACCGCTGTTACCTGAAAAATTGCAAGATCAAGCCGCTAATGCCGCTAGAGAAGCAGTCCCCATCGTCAAAGAAGCGCTTGAAAATCTCAACATCCGGCTTAACGGGCATCCGGGATACTCTAGTTTGAGTTTTAAAGACTTCCTAAACTCCCCTATTGGGGAAAATTATCGTTCTCTCTTCCTAGAAAAAGATGGAAGGTACTATTACTCAATACCAATCGGCACATCAGAGATTCCGAAGTCTATTCTTCAGGACCTGCCCGTTAAAGTTACGTTCGAAAACAAACGCACTCAGATCCAAACGATGATGGCCCAATATCGGGTTCAGATCGGCTGGTTGCTCGTCTGCGCATTTGCAGCCATCGTTCTTTCCATCAAATGGAAATTCGGTACCAGGGTAGCCGTATTGAGCGCTTTTAGCCTAATACTCTCTTCGATTGCAGGGGCAGCAGCACTGGGATTCTTTGGAATGCCCTTCAACGTTTTCTCTACCTTTGCCCTGATTCTGATTTTAGGGATTGGTATTGACTATCAAATCTTTTTCCTGCGTTTGTCCAAGACGAGAAAAAATTATTTATTCGCGCTCTTTGTCGCTGCTGTCTCAACAATTCTTTCTCTGGGTATTTTGGGGCTTAGCGAAACTGCGGCCGTGCGTAATTTCGGAATTACATTAACATTTGGCGTGTTAACTGCGTTTTTGACCTCTCCTATCTCTCTGCTGTTGAATCATGAGAAGATTCGTCGTCTTTAGTTTGTTTTTAGTCTTGATAGCTGGTTGCGCTACCAATAACTCATCTCCAAAATTTTATGTAGACCGAGTTACCCAGATGCAGTTGCCAGAATATCGCTGTATCAAACCTTTCAATAAACTTCAATTGTTAGATTTCTCCTACGCTGACAAGTCGGACCACCTTATCGTTCAACTGAGCTGCTCGAACGACAAGCTCACACTTACCGGACTACTTCCGATCGGGGCTCGGCTTTTTACAATCAGCAGAAGCCAAAATCGCATCACTGCAGAATCCTTCATTACACTCCCTAAGCACCTCAGTGCCGAGCAAGTCCTCGGTGACGTGCTCCTGTCAATAGCCAAAACAAAAGAGATATCTGCCGTACTCCCACCTGGCTATTCGGTCAAAAAAGTTGGAGAAACCCAGAAAATCATCGTAAATCCTAAGGGTGATGTAATAAAAATCATTATATATTCGGCGGATGCCCAGCCACTATCTATTGAAGACAGGGTTTTTCATTATCAATTAAATATCAAAAACTTAAGGCAATGATCTTCGTTCAAGATTTCTCTGTTATTTGCTCCCTGGGAAAAAACAAAATAGAGGCACGTAAGAATCTAAAAAATGGAGCATCTCCCGGCCTCAGAGCGAGAACAGACCTTCTCCTCGATCAAGAAGAAGCTTACTTTGGCTGTTGCGACGGAAATCTTCCGGAGATACCAGAAGTCTTTTCAGGAATGAAGAGCCGGAATAACCAACTTCTTTTAAGCTGCTATTTGGCGGAAAGAGAAAACTTTCAGAAGGTTCTAACGCAATATAATCCTTCCAAAGTCGCCGTAATTCTCGGCACCAGTACTTCCGGCTCTTCCGAAGCTGACAAATACATTGGGAGCTGTCTTGAAGGAGAACATCCCGATTTCCAGGGAACCCAACAAGAATTAGGTTCTCCAGCACTTTTTCTCTCTTCATATCTACATCTTTCCGGACCTGCTTTTTGCATTAGTACTGCCTGTACCTCAAGTACGAGGACGTTCATCAGTGCCGCAAAGATGCTGAATGCGGGCATCATCGACGCAGCGATAGTTGGAGGAGTTGACACGCTTGCACGAATGCCGATCAACGGCTTTAATGCACTAAAGGCCCTTTCAGCTCAAGTCTGTCGTCCTTTTGCCAACGACCGCTCTGGAATCACAATCGGAGAAGGTGCTGCGCTGTTTTTATTAACTCGCGAAACAGGTCCTCTACAGCTGCTTGGGTTTGGAGAGACCTCGGATGGTAATCACATGACAGCCCCACGCGCAGACGGTCTTTGCGCGGCGGCGGCAATGAAAGAAGCTATAGAGAGGGCACGATTAAAGCCAGAAGATATTGGATACGTGAATCTTCACGGAACGGGAACTCAACTAAATGACACTTCAGAAATGATTGCCATGCGGCAAGTTTTTGCCAATAAGGTTCCCTGCTCTTCAACTAAAAATCTAACAGGACACACCTTGGGAGCTGCCGGAGCCGTCGAAGCGGCTATACTCTGTCTCCTTCTAACCGAAGAAGCTCCGTCCATACCCGCTCAAGGGGAGGCACCTTCGAAATACCAACCCTCGGATATCGAGACAGGTTTAGTCATTGATGCCACACTGCTGAGCAAAAAGCCCATGATGACAAACAACTTTGCCTTCGGCGGCAATAATGCCTCGCTTATCATCGGAGTTTCTCATGCATAAGCAATGGTCTGAGCCTGACGTATATTTGTCCCATCGTGATCCCATGCAATTTATCCGAGAAGTAGAAAGCATTGACGAAGAAACCGTCGTCTGTCTGACAGACACGTCTCCAAAGGGAAAACTTTCAATTGCTTTAAATCCGGATGGCTCATTAGAAACTTACTTCCTTTGTGAAATCATGGCGCAAACTATCGGTGTTTGGGCCGGAGCGGTTCGTACTGAGGAAAATTTACGAAATGCCGAGTCAGACCCCGACTCACAGCTAGCGGATATAGGATTGCTCCTAAGCATCCGCAATGCGGTTTTCAATACTCAACAGATTCCCGCTAACACTGAACTCCGCATAAAAATGCAGAGACTTTTTCAGGATGGACGTGTTGCGACTTTTGAGGGCGAGGCATTGAGTCAAGGGACAGTGGTCGGGACCGCCAGAGTTACGGTTTATCAACCCACGAAGGCAGAAATGAAGAGATTATTTGTAAAGTAAAAATGACAACTAGAAAAAATGTTTTAATTACTGGAGCCAGTCGCGGCATCGGCAGAGCGATTGCCCTTACACTGGCTGCTCAGGGTTTTGGCATCATTGCTTGCGCTTCCAAGGTTTCGACTCCATTTCAGGAAGTCTGCGAACTTCTCAAAAGCAACGGGAGCTTAGTAGACGCTTTAACCTTCGACGTAGCAGACGAAACCGCCGCAAGGTCTTCCATTGAAAAAACAATTGAAGTCCACGGAGCTCCGTGGGGAGTTGTTTCCAACGCGGGAATTACTGCAGATGCTGCCTTCCCTGCTCTAACTTCTGAGCAATGGAGGAAAGTGATCGACGTAGATTTAAATGGCTTTTTCAATGTTGTTCAACCCTGTGTAATGCCAATGATTAGTGGGAGAAAAGGCGGCCGAATCATCGCCGTTTCTTCTGTTTCAGGTGTTACCGGGAACCGTGGCCAGGTTAACTACAGTGCGGCAAAAGCCGGCCTCATAGGAGCAGTAAAAGCTCTTGCTGTTGAGCTTGCTAAGAGAAAAATCACTGTTAATTGCATTGCACCCGGCCTTATTGAAACCGAAATCCTTGAAATGAACGAAATAGCATTAAAAACGGCTTTGTCCATGATTCCAATGCAGCGGATGGGACAGCCTCAAGAGGTAGCTAATCTAGTTTCTTTCCTGGTAGGTGAGCAATCTTCTTACATTACTAGGCAAGTAATTTCTATCAACGGAGGCATGGTATGACAAGTCGAAGAGTTGTCATTACTGGTATGGGAGGCATAACCGCACTGGGTTCCTCCTGGGCAGAAATTAAGCCGGCGCTTTTAGCTCACAAAAATGCGGTCAAGTACATGCCAGAGTACGAGAAATATAAAGGCCTCAACTCCAGACTTGCCGCGCCAGTCGAAAACTTTGTGCTCCCCGAGCACTACACTCGAAAGAAGATTCGCTCTATGGGCAGGGTCTCTCTTTTCGCCACAAGAGCTTCCGAACTAGCCTTGGAACAAGCCGGTCTTCTGGGAAATGAAGAAATATCTGACGGGACGTGCGGAATAGCCTTTGGTTCTTGTACGGGAAGCACAGACGCGGTTTTGGACTTCGGCGAGCTTCTCCTCAATAACGATACCAAACAAATAAGCGGTACGACATACGTCAAGATGATGCCTCATACTGCAGCCGTCAACGCGGGTATATTCCATGGTGTCAAGGGCCGTGTGTATACAACCTCTTCTGCGTGCACTTCCGGCAGTCAAGCAATAGGCTATTCATTTGAAGCTATCAAGCATGGTTATCAGGACATCATGATTGCCGGAGGTGCCGAGGAGCTCTGCCCATCAGAAGTTGCTGTCTTCGACGCCTTGTTTGCTACCAGCAATCGGAATGAAGAGCCAAAGCTTACACCACGACCATTTGATAAAGATCGCGACGGACTCGTCATCGGGGAAGGTGCGGCTGCGTTAATTCTTGAAGAATATGAACATGCAAAGGCAAGAGGCGCCCGGATTTACGCCGAATTAGTCGGATATGGGACCAACTGCGATGCATTCCACATCACCCAGCCGAAAAAAGAAACCATGCGAATTTGCATGGAGCAGGCTTTAAAAACAGCAGGATTAACCTCAGATGCGATTGGGTATATCAATGCCCATGGAACTGCAACAAAACGTGGAGATGTTGCAGAGTCAACGGCTACTGCAGAAATCTTCGGAAACTCTGTCCCTATTTCCTCGCTTAAAAGCTTCTACGGCCACACCCTTGGAGCTTGTGCTGCTATTGAGGCGTGGCTTTCTATTGAAATGATGAATGAAGGATGGTTTTCTCCTACGATCAACTTGAGGGAGCCTGATCAGGAATGCGGAGCGCTAGATTACATTATGGACAAAGAGCGAGAACTCGACGTTGAATACTTTATGACCAATAATTTTGCCTTTGGGGGGATTAACACATCTTTAATCTTTAAAAGATTACACTGATCCCTCGATTCTTCTTCATTTTTTACCCAAAATGAAAAAACTAATAATTATCCTGATGGCCATCATCCTGTCTGGATGCGCCACACCTCCACCCAAGACACCAGATGCAAAGGATCCCATATCCTCAGTACCTGAAGGCAAAGCCGTAGTTGTATTTTTCAGATTAAAACAAGCTCCAATCCTTGAAAGCTTGATATTTGAAAAACAGAAAGTTGATGACCTGAAATTTCTGACAGTTTCGCAATCGAATACTCAAATTCGTATGGTCGTAGAGCCCGGTAAACATGAATATGTGATCTCAGCGTCTTATGAAGGAAAAGTCTCTCAAAACGCAGACTTGCTGGTAGCGGACTTTGCGCCTAACAAAGTTTACTATGTCCAAATTATCCCCCGGGTTGTTTATCATTTTGGATTCTCAAGTTCGCCTGTAAATTCTTTCCGGTGTGTTCCAAAAAGTTTACCCCAAAAAGAACTATCAGAAATTCGAGGTGAAATTAATTCTACGCGGGTAGTAGAACTTGACGTGAGCAGGCTTGAGGGGTCTCAAAATTCCGAAAAGTTAAAAGCACTTCTCAGAGAAGCAGAGTCACGATATAAAAGAGCTAATGAAACCCAAACACGTTATCAAACGGTACTACCCCAATATGGAATAGATTCAATGTTTTAAAAATTCCGTAAAATTCCCCGTGCGCAACTGCGGAAATGAAAAGCGGAAAGAAGGGGATGTTGCAAAAGTCCTGAGAAGGACGGTTAGCGCATCCCCTTTCTTCTATACCCTCTTTTGGCTATTTCATTTGGTTGTAAATTCTTTCGCTTTTTAAGCCTATTTGCGATTCTTTTTGCAGAAGGTTTCTTAAATGTTTCTGCCTCTAAACCTTCCGGAACTTTCCAGTAGGTCGGCAGCTTGCCACTTTAATGACATGGAACCCCTTTGCTCCCAGCGAGATAGAGGGAGCAAAATGAAAGTGACAAAATTCTCATTAAAGGTGATTCCATGTCAGTTAGAAGGATACTCGCAAAAACTATCGATACAGATCTCGAATACGAAGCCATCGGTATAGATTTAGCTAAGAATTGCGTCAGTGCTGCTCTGTTAACAACAGATGGTGAAGTGGTCTGCATCGACCGGCTTGACTATTCTGAGCTCGAGAAAAGTGCCCAGGCGCTTAGTTCTACGACGTTCGCCATGGAGCCATGCACTGAAATGAATTATTTAGTTCAAAAGTTAGAGGCTTGGGGACATCGTTGTCTGGTTATCGGCGGCAAGAATGTACAGAACTACGTTGAAAATCATTTTTCAGGCCAAAAAACTGATTTAAATGATGCTCAAGCCCTGGCTTTTCTAGCCCAAGATACACAGCTGAGGACAATCAAAGCCAAAGATGTAGAGCAACAAAAGTACGCGAGCTTAACAACATTGCGGGAACAATATATCAAGCAATATAGGCAGACCATTGTGTCTTTAAAAGGGATTTGCCAAGCCTGGGGATTGAATATCTCGAAAGGAATCAGCGGGAAAGCTCGATTGAAAGATCTGATTGAAAATCACGCAGCTTTCCCGGAGGAACTGAAGGAAAGTCTCGTTGACATGGTTACACACGCACAAACAGCTCAAAAGGCCTTGAACAAAATCACCAAAACCCTTGAGGAGTTAGCTAAGAGCGATAAAGTTTGCCAGTTAATTCAAACGATTCCGGGGCTGGGATCAATCTGCAGTTGCAGACTTCGTGCAACGGTTGGAGACATAAAGAGATTTAAAAGTCCCAAAGATTTTCCTGCCTATTATGGATTGGTGCCGAGAAGCATTGCTACTGGGCACAATGAGAGAAAAGGAAAAATTACCCATCGTGGAGACAGGACTATGAGGTCTTTAATGGTGCAAGCGGCCGGGAGCTTGGTTAACATGGCCACTAAAGGAAAATTGAAATCCAAACAGTTAACGAAGTGGATTTTGAAGAAGCAAAAAGAAAAAATGCCATGGGGAAAACTCGTATGCGCCGTTGCCGCAAAGCTTTTACGGATTGTTAGAGCTGTTCTTATCAGCAACAAACCATATAACTCAAAAATAGCAGGGGTCGCGAAATGCTCATTGCCCAAAGGGAGCTAAAGATTTAACTTACAGTTCGAGCACAATCGTCTACAACAAAGCATGAGAAAGCCGAAAGGCCCGCTCCACAGCCCGATAAATTCAATTAGCGTCACAGCTATCCAATTTTAGGGGGCACGAGCGGACTGATCTTGAAGTTCATGGTAGGCAAATAGAATCAATTGAGGTTCTTGAAACAGCCTGGAGAGATTGGTAGATTGGCCTCTTCTGTATGCAACAGCAGACGCATTTAACCTCGAACAAGATACCTAGACAACCAAAAAAAATATGGAAACAGGTCTTGCTTCGCAAGACTAAAGAAAAACTTTATCCTAAAGTGCTTGACAACTACCGGGGTTCCAGAGATTTTTGAATTTAAGAAATTTCCTAATGTTTAGGCCGAGGCAGGTTAATGCAAATTCAAGCCTAACTTTTGCGAGCTTGCGTCTGCGGAACCTCGTATAAGCCATATTTTGCTTCAAGACGCCGAAGGTTCCCTCTACTTGGCAGCTCCGGTTCACTCTCATTTCAATTCCTTCAGGCCTTAACAACCGATCTCTAGCTCCTTGTTTTAAGGTCACGTATTCAGGCATGACTTCGAAGATCCTCTCGTTGCCTTCTTTTTCCTTCATAAACCTCCTGCAGTAGGCCATGAACTGGCAATTCGTACAGTTCTCAACTTTATAGAAAGCAGATTGTTGAGTTTTGGGGTGACGGTTTGGGATTTCAACTCTGTTACCCGTCCTTCCTCCTAAGCAGGATACGGTTCCGTCCTCTAAATACTCATAGACGGCCGGATACCTTCCGGTACGTTCTCCATTCCAGGAAGGGTATTTAATAAAATCCTCTATTCCCTTTGTGTTGCAATATTTGTAATTTGCAAAGCTGCCATACCCCGCATCTGCGCATATTCTCTTTGGATAACAACCGTACATGGACTTAAACCCCTCTAATGTCGGGATCAGGGTTCGGGTGTCAGAACGGTCTTGAGATAGATAATAAAAAACTATGATGCCTCTGCAAACCACTATCTGAGTGTTATAGGCCGCATGCATCTGACTGCCGAGCCCACTGTAGTAGTCCTCTTTCAAACACATTGCGGTAGCATCGTGATCCGTTTTGTAATAAGAGTTTCTGTCGGGGCCGCAAATTGCTTCTTTTTCTTCATATTCCACCGACTTGATCAAATATTCATAGAGCTGAGAACGCATTTTCTTTAATGCTGTTTCTCCTCCCTCGATTAGCTCGGGATCAATTTTCTGGCTCTCGGTCAATTTTTCCGTGAGCAATTTCGAGGAGATTATTCCATCCTTAGGAACATCGTCGCTCAAATGCATCAGTCGTAATAAATTCAAAGCCTTTTCACTGAGCCTAAGATGGAATGTGGTCGGCTTCCAAACGAACTTATATTTGTTGGAATTGGCTTCAAACTTACTACCGTCTAAGAAAACAGTATCGAGACTGATAGCAAACTCTTCCACGATTGCCTGGACAATGCTGATAAAAATCGGGGTTATGCAGTTCTCCAATAAAGAAATAAATCTAGATATTGTTGAACTACTGGGACGATCCTCCCCAATTAAGTAAACAACTCGCAAGTCGTAATAGCATGCGGCTTCGATTTCTCGTAAGGAAGATTTACCCAATGCAAAGCAATATACGATTGCGGAAAATAGACGGAATTTGTTGATTTGCGGTCGTCCTAACTCGGAGTCCAGTCGGACTTCATTTAGGTATTTCCACGCACCTGACTTCTCCAAAAGTAACAAGAAGGCGTCTAGTTTTTCCTGTTCCTTCGCCTCGAGTGGGAGGGTATAGAGAAGGAGAGGCTCAGAAATTGTAAAATGAGTCATGGTATGTGATTCTTGGCGGAACACATCACCATAGCACAGCAGGGGTTCGATTCCCTCTGCTTGCTTTTAAATCAACGAGTTATCGTTTTTTCTAATTTAAAATCCTCAGATACAAAAAGAGCTGTTGAAAGTCTGCTTTCGACAGACTTTTGCAACAGCCCCTTTGATTTTTATGTACCCCTCGATATAAGTAGTTGTGGTTGCTTCTCCGACTAAAACTACGCAGTAACTTATTATCCCAAAACGTCCCAAAGCAGAAGCTTGTTAAAACCAAGCGATCGTTGTCAAGGGTTTGAAAATAGCACTGTTTAGGGTAACTATTGAACCTCTTGCGCTCTATACGGTCGTTCCGTCTTAGTTCTGATTTCTTCGTTGGGCGTACATTTGGCTAACGACTTCCTCCGTGCCTAATATCGTCACTTCGTCCTTGTTGAGTCGTTAACTCTTCCCCTCAGCGCGCGTTTGGGATTCGCACCTTATGGAAGTGCACTATGCTAGACGCGCCGAGAGTAGCCTCAGAATGTCTTCAGCCGGACGTTACTTACTAGTCAAGTTTCTTTAATGGTTTGTCCAAATTCAGAGTTGCATTACTAATGAAGTAGTCATATGCCTTTTGAAGAACCTTCTGGAAGTTACTCGTTAAACCCAATTGGAACCCTTCGGAGTATCTGCCTTCAATTTTTATTTTTTCCTCGCTCTTTCTTGAGTCTTTTATCTCTACGTCCGTTTCGATATTGGCAGATAACGTAATATGGCTGAAACCAGGATTGAACCAGGTCCAGAATTTGGTTATTTGAGAATCGACAACTAGCGTTGATTTCGCGATATCAGCCTTGTTGTTTATAACTTTGAAACCATTCGACTCAAAGGCTTTTTCTAAAGCAACCTTAACTAAAGAATTAACTGTCTGGTCGCCAGCCAAAGCAAAGTCCCCAAGGGCTGCTCCCCAAGTATTTCTTTTCCTTCCTACGGCTTTATTACTCGGTTCGGTGGACGGGACGGAGGGATCCTTAGTTTGAGGATTAAAGACCCGGTTGTCAGTAGGCAAATTTACGAACACAGATTTCGTAGCCGAAACATCCTTTAGTGAAAGCTCCGGCTCGACAAGTTGGAGTTCAGAGGTGCCTACAGCGCAACCTGTCAATAAGGTGAAAAGAGTAATAAAGGAAAGAATTCGAATTATTTTGAGCATGAGACAATCTCCTTAAGGTGAGTTGTAATGTGGAACCCGTTCTTTATTATTGAGAATATTTTCAGTCGGTACGGGGTTAAACCGACCATTCTTTCTTGAACGTTAGCTACAAACGCCCAAGGCCGATTTTAATGCTTTTGTTTACAGTTTTACTACAAAAATTCACAATCGCGGGCCTCTTCAACGGATTTACCCTCAACAAATAAAATTCCTGAGTTAACCTCTAACTGCTAACTCAGCAAAGCAATCCTTCGTGACTGCTTAGAATAGCTCCATTCTTTTGCTCCTAACCCTAAGACCTTTGGAATCTAAAAATTGAAAAGAAACCAGTACTGCTTCTACTTTCTCATGTAATTTAAGTAGACAATAAGAGGAAAAAGAATCAGGCCCGAGGCCACAATCACGGCCTGATACCCAAACCAACCTGATAGCGCTCCGGCCGCAAACGGGCCTAACGCCATGCCGGCGTGTCCTGTCAGAAAATTAAATCCAAAGACTTCGCCCTTTTTATCCGGCGGACATTCTGTCGAGATGATTGAATTGACCAAAGGTATCAGACCGGCAATGGCAAATCCTGCGATGAATCTCCAAACACCGAATTCAAGTGGAGTACGCCCTAAGACCTGAGCAGAAATTAAAAGGCCGGCGAAAAACAAAGAGCAGGAAAGTACTTTCAAAAATCCGTACTTCTGCCCTGCCGCCCCCAGAATCGGGGATGCAATCATGATCGAAATCGCGCAAACGGAAAAGATCGTCCCCGAAAGCATCATGATGTTGTCCATGCCTCCCTGAAGCTGGGCAATGTATAGCGGCAGAATTGGTTGTGCAGAGAACAAAGACGCGTGAATCACTGCGCACGCAATCAGCATCTTGAAGATCGCGGGCTGACGAAGCACACTCCAATCGAACCAATTTCTTGATGTGACCTTAATCGTTCTCGGTTTTTCTTTAATACAAAAACCGATAAGTAAAGAAATAAGACCTAAAGCAATGGACGCAACGAAGAAAGATTCGCGCATTCCAAAGTAATCTGCCAGAACGCCGCCTACGAATGGTCCTACAACGGCGCCGACTGTCATTCCTCCTTGCATCAATCCCATAGACAGACCTGTTTTACGGGCAGGAATTGATGCTGCCAATAAAGCCAACAAGGCAGGATAAAGACCGGCGCACAAGCCTTGGAAAAACCGCGCTGCAAACAACTGCATCGGAGTTTGAACAATGCCGCACAATGCATAGCTGATCGTCAGACCGATCGAAGCTCTTAACGCCATGAGTTTGCGGCTTTTACGGTCCGCCAGGACGCCCCAGACCGGACCAAGCAGTCCGCTCACAAAGAAAGTCACTGCAAAAACGGCACCTGACCACATGTCGACTTCGGAAGCCTTAGCTCCGAGCTCAGAGGATAGATACACCGGCAGAAACGGCGTAATCATCGTGAACGACATATCCATTAGGAATGCGCTGGCGACTAAGATCGTAAGCGTTACTACCCACGGCACGAGAGCCCCTCCTTCTCTTGGTCTTTTAAAGAATTATGCGCTCGAAACGGGCAGTTTTTGAAATTTCATGAGAACCGAAAAAATTCCTCGGCTATAAATCGGAGTGGTGAATATCTAATGGCAGAATAGTTGAAATATCTTTAGGTCCTATCTGATGAAACTTGTCGCTAAATTTGCTGCGTCCTTAGCCGCTCTTGGCCTCTCTTTTAATGTTCTTGCTGCAGAACTGAACGTTTATGCCTCCATGCCTGAGAAATACGCTTCTCAGGTGCTGGAACAGTTCACCAAGGACACGGGAATCAAAGTCAATTTCTTGAGACTTTCTTCCGGAGAAGTCCTATCTCGACTCCAGGCAGAAAAAAACAACCCTCAAGTCGATGTGCTTCTAGGAGGACCGGCAGACTATCTCGAAGTTGCCAAGAACGAAGGACTGACGGCGCCTTATAAACCTAAAGGCTCTGATTTCATTCCGGCTGAATTTAAGGATCCTCAAAATTATTGGACGGGTATCGGCATCATGCCGCTTGCCTTCATCACGAATAACAACTTCCTTAAAAAGAACAACCTAAAGGCTCCAACTTCCTGGCAGGATTTTCTGAAGCCTGAATACAAAGAAGGACTTATTCTGGCCGATGCCAGAACCTCCGGCACTGCAACAGAACGCCTCTTTTCTCTAGAAAGAGTATTCGGACGCCAAGGCAGTATCGATTTCCAGAAAAAACTTCACAAGAACGTTCAGATGTACACCAAGAGCGGAGCATGGCCTGCCTTGCGTGTCGGTGACGGACTGGCAGCTGCTGCCATGGTTTACTTGCCTGATGCGCTGGACATCGTCCAGCTGGGCTACCCGGTCACGATTTCTTATCCGAAGGAAGGCGTTACCTTTGGCATTGAAGTTGTCTCTCTTGTAAAGGGAGCCAAGCATCCGAAAGAGGCAAAAGAATTTTTAGACTGGGCCACTTCACCTAAGCTTGCTGAATTTCTTATCAAAAATAAGATCAGATACGTTCCGACACGTACGGACGTCAAGGTTGATGATCCTGTACTGGATTTAAAGAACATTCATATGCTCAGTGTTCCCTTGTCTGAAAAAGGTCGGCTGCGCGAACAATTAACGAAAGACTGGATTGATCAGGTCTTACAGGCTAAATAAGACGTTAAATTAGAATCCCGGCGGCTTTTTTGAAAGTAAAACAAGCCGCCTTCAATTTAATAACAAGCGCACTTAATCATGAAAGTAATCGGTCTGACAGGCGGAATCGGTTCCGGCAAAACTACGGTCTCAGACTTGTTTAGCGAATTAGGAATTGACGTTGTGGATGCCGATGTCGTCTCTCGGCAATTAACCGCAGTAAACGGCAGAGCAATACCGGAAATTATTAAACAGTTCGGACCTGAGGCGGCCTCTCCTGACGGCTCGATGAATCGAAAGTTTATTAGAGAACTGGTGTTTTCTGATCCTGAGGCTAGAACAGTTCTGGAAAATATCCTGCATCCTCTAATCCGCAAGGAGTGTCAGCGCCAACTAGACGCTTCACAGTCCCCGTACACAATCTTAAGCGTCCCGCTTCTTATTGAAAGTCCTTTCTGGCGCTCTTCAATTGGTCGACTGCTTGTCGTCGAAGCTCCTGAAGCTCTGAGAATCGAAAGAGTCGTTCAAAGAAGCAAGCTAACGCCCGAAGGTGTAAAGAAGATTATTTCAACTCAGACAACAACCGCGCAAAGACTCGATGCTGCAGATGACGTCATTGAAAATATCGGCACTCGCGAGATGCTGAAAGCCTCTGTATTAAAACTTCATTCGATGTACCTTTCCTTGAGTAAGCAAGACTAGAGTTGGCTCCCAGTCACTTATATGGAACCCGTTGTCTCGCAGTGAGAGATACAACAGCGTATTTTCTTAGTCTTAACCTTCTCTTTGTGTACAATCGTGAGAGAGAATCCCCTGGTATTTTTGCGTTATTTCTGAGAGATTTTTCGATAGCCGAACACCTTCGGCGGTAATCCTTTCCATTACCAGCCGTTAAGGGGAAAATATAAAATTATTCTAGGACTGCGAGATTGGAATGACCGAAACCTTATTACGATATGAGTTTCCCTCCAACGAAAAACTTCGTACTTTTTTGAGACTGGCTGATCTTTTTAAACAGCTGACATGGTTCGCTCAGCAGGAAAATTCAAACGATCACCGGGCTGCCATCATTAAGTACTTTGAGATTCAAGAGGTTACGACTCGTGGAGATCAAAAAAACGACCTCCTGCACGAACTCGCTCGCTTCCGCTCCTGCCTGGAACCTCTCGCAAATAACGACAATGTTGACCAGGAGTCTTTAAAAGAAACCTTGGACAAGCTCCAAGCCAGCAGAGCCGAATTAAGCTGCGTAGGCGTCAGAATCTCTCATCTCTCCAGCCAAAACGAATTCCTTAAAACCGTCGGACAGCGCTCAGGAATTCCTGCGGGCACCTGCGAGTTCGATGTTCCTGTATACCATCATTGGCTTCATCTTCCTGCAGAAGAACGTAAGCACTACCTCAATGAGTGGATCAAGCCCCTGCTGCCTTACAGCAACGCCATCGACTTAATTTTGAATCTGCTGCGCGGCACTGCCGAGCTAAATGACGTTGAAGCGGTCAAAGGCTCTTACCAGAAAGACCTTCAGGGCAAAACATTTACACTTCTCCAGGTGTTTGTTGACCCTAAACTGAATATGATTCCGAAGATCTCTGCAAACCGTTACCTCCTTTCGGTTCGCTTCTCCGGCGCTAATTTCGGCAACGGTCCGATCGCGGAAATTCCCGAGGTGATGCCTTTCCGCCTCGGTTTATGCAATATGTAGTAAAAATGGCAATTAAAGTGAAATGCCCGACCTGCGGGCGTGAATGTGAATACTCAGACAAGAATCCGTATCGTCCTTTCTGCTGCGAACGCTGCCGCTTAATCGACCTCGGTGCATGGGCGGAAGGTAAATACTCCATCAAAGATAAACCGATGGAGGGTGACGACGACCTTGATATTTCTGCCGATGCGCTTGCCACCGGCAAAATCGCCGCACACAAGGCGGACTTAGAAAAGTAACACTATTTTCTCGCCGTTACTTGCGCCAGGACCGGCTCGGTTGCCGGCAAAATCGGATGTGGTAGATCTTCCAGGGTGCAGAATCGATACGTCTGCCCTTCAAGACATTTCAGCTCTTCGGGATTCAGACGGCAGTGCAGGAAATGCAAATGCACGGTGGCATGAGGATACGTGAACACCGTTGAATAAACCTCTCGGCAGTCAGTCACCTGAACGCCGAGTTCTTCTTTCATTTCACGGACCAGCGCTTCCTCAAGAGTTTCTCCGGCTTCGACTTTGCCGCCCGGAAATTCCCAGTACCCAGCATAAACCTTCCCTTCAGGGCGCGAAGTCATCAGAAAGCGCCCCTCTTTATCAAAAGCTACGGCGACAACCACTTCAGTCGGTTTAGTTGTCATGCTCGGCCTCCAAATGTGTTCTCCCGGCCCAATCCCGTGCGAATTGGTAGGCAACACGACCGGAACGGGATCCGCGCTGAAGTGCAAACTGCAGAGCCTCCGTTTGCCATCTGTCGGAGATTTCTCCACCGAAATGCTTTGTCCAGCCTTCGGCGACTGCCAAGTATTCTTTTTGAGAGAAGGGATAGAAACTCAGCCATAGACCAAAACGCTCGGACAACGACATCTTTTCTTCGATCGTTTCAGCAGGATGGAGCTCGCCGTCTTCGTCCATGCTGCTCGCAAGGTTGTCCTGCATTTTCTCAGGCATTAAGTGCCGGCGATTGGACGTGGCATATACCAACAGGTTATCTCCGGTCGAAGCCACAGAGCCGTCCAAAATCGCTTTCAGCGCTTTGTATCCGCCTTCTCCGAATTCAAAAGAAAGGTCATCACAGAAGACAATAAATTTCTCGGGTCGATCGGCAATGCGCTGAGCAATATCGATCAGATCCTTTAAATCTTCCTTGTCCACCTCGATGAGACGAAGACCCTGATCTGCAAACTGCTTCAAACAAGCACGGATAAGGGAGGATTTTCCGGTGCCTCGCGCACCGGTTAAAAGAACATTATTTGCGGGCAGACCTCGAACAAACTGTTCCGTGTTTCTGAGCAATGCTGCTTTCTGCTGATCGGCATTCTTAATCGAATCGGGATCAACAAGTGCGACTCGACGAATCGGTTCAAGCACACCGTAAGACATTCCAAGGTATTGCTTCCGGCGCCAGCGGAAAGCCGCTGCACTCCAATCCACTTCATCTTCGGTCTTCGGAAGAAGGATTTCCAGTCGATCGAGAAGACGGTCCAGTTTTTGTTCAAGTTTTGCGTCTGCCATCTCTTTGTTTAGCTTCTGTAATCTGCGTTGATCGAAACGTAGTCATGAGAAAGGTCTGTGGTCCAAACGGTTTCACAGGCGTCTCCGCGACCAAGACTGATGCGAACGGTAATTTCATCCTGGCTCATCACGGCAACGCCCTGCTCTTCCATATATTCAGGCGCACGGCCTCCGTTCTTAGCCACCAAAACATCATCCAACCACAGAGAAACTTTCGTAGCATCCAGGTCCGGGATTTTGGAGTTGCCGACCGCGGCTAAGATTCGGCCAAGGTTGGGATCAGAAGCAAAGAAGGCTGTCTTAACCAACGGAGAATGAGCGACGGCGTAAGCAACTTTAAGTGCTTCCGCTTCGTTCTTTGCATCTTCAACCGTAATCGTGATGAATTTCGTAGCGCCTTCTCCGTCGCGAACCATGGCTTGAGAAAGCTTTTGTCCGACTTCAATCAAAGAGTCCAGCAAATCATCAAAGCGCGGGTCATCCATGCTTTCAATCGGGCGAGCATTGCTGCAGCCGGTAGAAATCAAAACGAAAGAGTCGTTCGTGGACGTATCGCCGTCAACTGTAATTCGGTTATAGGAAGCATCGGCCACCATCTTGACGACCTTGCCGATTAAGTCTTGACCGATGGCCACATCTGTTGCAATGAAGCCCAGCATCGTGGCCATGTGCGGCTCAATCATGCCTGATCCCTTGCTGATACCGGTGATTGTGATGTCTTCATCATCCAGCATCACACGCTGAGAAACGCACTTAGGAACGGTGTCTGTCGTCATGATGGCCTCGGCTGCCGCAATCCAATTGGTTCTCGACAAATGCTTAGCAGCCTCTTCCACGCCTTTAAGCAGGCGGTTCATGGGAAGGGGTTCCATGATGACACCGGTAGAGAACGGAAGAACCTGCATCGGAGAGCAGTCAAAGATATCCGCAACTTTTCTGCAGGTTTCCTGAGCGTCTTGGAGGCCTTGCTCTCCGGTACCGGCGTTGGCAATGCCGGTGTTAACGACTAATGCTCTGATGTTTTTCGTTTCGGCCAAATGAGCTCTGCAAACCTGTACCGGAGCTGCCGCAAAGCGATTGGAAGTAAACACGCCTGCGACGCGGGAGCCCAATGCCAACTCAACCACCAAAACGTCATTGCGGTTGGGTTTACGGATATTTGCGGCCGCAACGCCGAGGACTACTCCGGGAACCGAGTAAATCTCAGACGGTTCGGGCGGGAAGAGATTGACTGCCATATTGCTTTTCCTTTTTTTAGAAAATCTTTTAATTATTTTTTCGATTTTAGAGCACGAATGATGGTCAAAAGAAAACGGCCCAAGGTGTTTTCACCGAGAGCCGTCTTTCTGTTAAATCAGATTAACGAAGCTTGCCGTGGCAATCTTTGAATTTCTTGCCGCTTCCGCAGGGACACGGATCATTGCGTCCGACGTGTGCGTACGGATCCTCTTCCTGAGGAAGGGCTTCCTGCTGTGCAGGAGTCTGAGCTTCCTGCTGAGCAGCGGCGACTTCTTCAGGTTCCGGCTGACGAATCTGAACATTCATCAGAACGCGCGTGACATCGGCACCGACAGTTTCAAGCAGGTTGGCAAACAGTTCAAAAGCTTCGCGCTTGTATTCCTGTTTCGGCTGTTTCTGAGCGTAGCCGCGGAGATAGATGCCCTGACGGAGCATGTCGAGCTGGCTGAGGTGCTCTCTCCAGCGCTGATCCAGGAACTGAAGCAGAACATTGCGTTCGAACTGTGCAAAAGCTTCGTGCCCGACCAAGGCGACTTTTTCGTCGTAAACCTTGTTGGTGGCTGCAAGCAGCACATCCAGCAATTCCTGGTCGTCGGAGCTTTCGGATTTCTCCAAAGTCGCTCTGAGCGGAACATCCAGGTTCCAGTTCTCTTTAAGCTCTTTCTCAAGACCTTCGAGGTCCCACTGCTCTTCAACCGTGTCCGCCGGCACATAGTGACGGAAAAGGCTGGTGAAGTAGCCATCGCGAAGTTCCTTCACAGGACCGGAAACATCCTTGTTCTCAAGGATCTCGTTACGCAGAGCGTAGATTTCCTTACGCTGATCGTTTGCCACGTCATCGTATTCGAGCAGCTGTTTACGAATATCGAAGTTGCGGGATTCAACCTTACGCTGAGCGGTTTCAATGGAGCGGGAAACAATGCCTGCTTCAATGGCTTCACCTTCAGGCAGACGCAGTTTGTTCATCAAAGCCTGCATCTTTTCGCCGGCGAAGATTCTAAGCAGCGGATCTTCCATGGACAGATAGAAGCGGGAAGAACCCGGGTCACCCTGACGGCCGGAACGTCCGCGCAGCTGGTTGTCGATACGACGGGATTCGTGACGCTCGGAACCAATAATTCTCAAGCCGCCGAGTTCCACAACGCGGTCGTGATCAACCTGCCACTGGGCCTTGATTTCTTCTTTCTTAGCCTTTTTCTGTTCGTCAGAAAGGGTTTCGTCGTTGTCGATCTGCTCAAGTGCCTTGCTGATACCGCCGCCCAAGACGATGTCGGTACCGCGGCCGGCCATGTTGGTGGCAATCGTAACCATGCCGGGACGACCGGCTTCCATAACGATCTGAGCTTCTCTCTCATGCTGTTTAGCATTCAGCACATTGTGCGGGATGCCTTCCTTAGTCAGCATGTCGCTGATGAGTTCGGAGTTTTCAATCGAGGTCGTACCGACGAGTACCGGCTGACCGCGTCCGTAGCACTCTTTAACGTCATCAACAATAGCTTTGTATTTTTCCTTCGCAGTGCGATAGACCTTGTCCTGCTGGTCATCACGAATCATCATGCGGTGTGTCGGGATGACAACGGTTTCAAGACCGTAAATTTCCTGGAATTCATAGGCTTCCGTATCGGCTGTACCGGTCATACCGGAGAGCTTTTCGTACATACGGAAGTAGTTCTGGAAGGTAATAGACGCGAAAGTCTGGTTTTCCTGCTGAATCTCAACGCCTTCTTTGGCTTCTACAGCCTGATGCAGACCGTCGGACCAGCGGCGCCCTTTCATCAGACGACCGGTGAATTCGTCAACAATAATGACTTCGCCGTTCTGAACGACATAGTGCTGGTCTTTAACAAAGAGCGTATGAGCACGGAGCGCTGCGTTCAAATAGTGAAGCAGCATGATGTTCGTCGGGGAGTACAGGCTCTGGCCGGCGGGCAGCAGCCCCATGTCGACCATGATCTTTTCGACTTTCTCGTGACCGGCCTCGGAAAGCTGGACAGTGTGCTGCTTTTCATCGACCCAGTAATCGCCTTCGCCCTTTTCCTGTTTCTGGCGAACCAGCATGTCAGGGATCTTGTCGATCGCCACATAAATATCGGTGCTGCCTTCGGCAGGACCGGAAATAATCAGAGGAGTTCTGGCCTCGTCAATCAAAATGGAGTCAACTTCGTCCACGATCGCGAAGAACAGACCTCTCTGACGGCGTGCGCCGGTCTCGTACTCCATGTTATCGCGGAGGTAGTCGAAGCCGAATTCGTTGTTTGTACCGTAAGTAATATCAGCAGCGTAAGCGGCCTGCTTCTGATCGTTCGGCTGGTTGGAAAGAATCGTTCCGACAGTCATTCCGAGGAAGTTGTAAACCTTACCCATCCAAGCCGCGTCACGGCTTGCCAGGTAATCGTTCACCGTCACAACGTGCGCGCCTTTACCGGGCAATGCGTTGAGGTAAACCGCCAAAGTTGCAGTCAAAGTTTTACCTTCACCGGTACGCATTTCAGCGATCTTGCCGTCGTTTAAGACCATACCGCCGATTAACTGCACGTCAAAGTGACGCATTCCGAGAACACGGAAACTTGCCTCACGCACAACGGCGAATGCTTCCGGCAGGAGAGAGTCCAAGGAAGCGCCGTCGGCTAAACGCTGACGGAATTCAGCCGTCTTGGCTTTGAGCTGTTCGTCGCTCAATGCCTTGATTTCGGGCTCAAGTTTATTAATCACAGCAACTTTACGGCGATACTGTTTAATCAGTCGGTCGTTGCGGCTACCAAAAATTTTTGTCAGAAAACTGGCCATTAATTCTTTCTCTTAATAAAAACGGAGGCACAACGCCTCCCATTGGCAGTTACACCTTGCCAATTTTGAAACTCACTGATTTTACAACACTAGACAGTTTTTGCCCGTCCTTTTACAAGTTGCATACAAAGCGTGACGCTTCTGTAGCTCAATCAGGTGAGGAATTGAATTCGCTTCTTCAATTTGCTAACTTAACACTGCTATGTCTGATTTATCCTGGATCTGAAATGTACCCGCGATCTGCACAAAAACCGATCTCCAAAGTCCTTCAAAAGGGCTCCTTGGCTAAGCATTTCGGATTCTTAAAATTAGCAAAGCGCCTTGCTGCAGTGATTGATCCCGTCTGCCAAGGCTACAAACTCGGAGCTTCGGTCACACCAGACTGTCTCAGAATCACCGTTCAGCAGGTTCGCATCAAAGACGAGAACCCCTACGACATCGATCCGGATGAAGATCCTCGCGATCTGATCAAAGAAGTGCTGCTCTTGGAAATCGGCCTGCCCAATCCGCTTTTTGTCCGCCGCTTTACCATGTTCCAGCCCTCGGTCGAAAAAACCCTCGCTGAAAAAGGCTTCGGCGCCATGAAAGTCAAACCCGTTATCGATCGATGCGGTCTGCATCCGCAGCCCTTCCTCTTCACGGAAAGCGGCCCCGCAATCGGCGGTCCCGGAGCTGTAGAAGGCGCTAAAGAGTTATCGGAGCGCCTGCCGGAGAGCTCACCTTTAAAGGAAGCAATGGCCAAACTTGCCGCTACCTTGGAAGAACATCAAGGTCCCGGCCGCAGGTAAGAAAAAGCCCGCGGCTAGCGCGGGCAAAAACAAGAAGTTTTCTTTTCTTAGTTCGAAGGTTCTTTTACCGCTTCGGTAAAGGCCTTCGGAGCAGTGTGTTCGTCCTGATATTCAACAAACTCCCAGTTTCCCGGATTTGCTAAAAGCGCGCGGAGAAGTTTGTTGTTGATTTCATGACCGGACTTGAAGGCGCGGTAGTGCGCCACCAGCGGATGACCCAAAACGTACAGGTCGCCCATGGCATCCAAGAGCTTGTGTTTTGCAAACTCGTCCTGAGAACGCAGACCGTCGGGATTTAACACATGGAAGTCATCGAGAACAATCGCATTGTCTAATGTTCCGCCTTGTGCCAAGCCCATGCCCCAGAGCATCTCTAAGTCGTTCACAAACCCGAAGGTGCGGGCGTGAGAGACGCTTTCGATGTAGTTTTCCTTATTAAAGTCAACTTCAACAAACTGGGCCGTTTCATCAATAGCCGGATGACCGAAATCAATCGCAAAAGACAGTTTGTAGCCGTCATAAGGTTCAAGAGAAGCCCACTTGTCTCCGACGTGGATGGAGACATTCTTCTTGACGCGGACAAACTTTCTCGGTGTATCCTGTTCTTCGATACCGGCCGCTCTGATCAAAAAGACAAACGTTGAACCGGAGCCGTCCATGATGGGGATCTCAGGCGCATCGACATCGATGTAGCAGTTGTCGATTGCCAAGCCAGAGAGCGCACTCATCAAATGCTCGATCGTCGCAATGCGGGCTCCGTCTTTATCCAAAGTCGTCGCCATGCGCGTGTCGTTGACACGTTCAGGCTCGGCCTTAATGGCAACGGGCGGCTTTAAATCGATTCGAGTAAACACCAGACCGGTATCTGGAGGTGCCGGACGCAGAGTCAGACGAACTTTGCGGCCGGAGTGCAAGCCGATACCGACAGTGGAGAAGACCTTCTTAAGCGTTCTCTGTTTGATCATAGATGCGGCCAAACCTTAGTTCTTCTTGCGCAGGAAAGCGGGGATGCCATATTCGAAACGCGGTTTTTCATCTTCAGCCTTGGCTTCAACTGCGCCCTGACCTTTAGCCTCAGGTGCGCCGTTGTGCTGATTGGCCGTCCACAGACCGCTGTCATTGCCGTTGCCGGCCTGAGGATTCAGGGTTGCGAACACGTCGCTGGCAGGACGGATGTTGTTGCTGGCGTGGAAGTTGCCGAAAATCGTGTTGTCTTTCGGGCCTTCGAAACCGCCGGCATCAGGCGTTGCGATCGGGCGACTGAAAGCCTGGTCGAACGGATTGATGGCTTCGGACTGAAGTTCTTTTGGTTCAGCCTTCGGAGCAGGAGCCGGCTCAGCCTTTTTCTGAGGCTGCGGTGTATAAGTTCCGAAAGGATTGACTTCCGTCTTAACTTCTTCAGCCTTGACTTCAGGCTTTGCAGCCGGAGCGGCGGGAGCTGCTGTGTGGGTCGGTGCTGCAGTGCTATGCGTCTGCGGCTGAGCAAAAGAAGAAGCTGTACGCGGAGCGGCAGAAGCGTGAACCTTAGGTTTGGCAGGTGCGTCGACGTTGCCGAACAAATCATTCGGCAGAGAATCCGGAGCGGAGCCGGAAGGCTGCCACAGGTTGGACGGATTATCGACGGCAGGTTTACCGTTCACGAAGCTTGTCTTAACGATGGAGTCATCGGTGCCGTTCTGGTCCAGACCGGTGGCGATGACGGTAACGCGAACTTTGTCGCCCATGCTGTCATCATAAACCGTACCGAAGACGATAAGGGCATCGCTGTCGGCGTAGTTCTTGATGGTTTCCATAGCAGAACGGACTTCAGACATGCGGATGCCTTCCTGAGCCGTGATGTTAACCAACAGCCCCTTAGCACCGCGAAGTTCAACGCCTTCAAGCAGCGGGCAGGTAACGGCCATGGAGGCAGCCGTAACGGCACGATCGGGACCTTCGGCTTCGCCGGAACCCATCATGGCGGTACCGCGGGTACCCATAACCGTTCTGACGTCTTCGAAGTCCAGGTTGATCTGACCAACCTTCTGAATCAATTCGGCGATGCCTGCGCAAGCATTGAAAAGCACTTCGTCGGCTTTCTCAAAGCATTCGCGCATCGTGGCGTCTTCTCCGAGTTCTTCTTCGAGCTTGTCGTTGAGAATAACGATCAGAGAGTGGACGCGGTTTTTGAGCTGGTTTAAACCGAGCTCGGCATTTCTCATGCGTTTGCCGCCTTCAAAGGAGAAGGGCTTTGTCACTACGGCAACCGTCAAAATACCCAGTTCCTGGGCCACTTCGGCAATCACGGGGGAAGCACCGGTACCTGTACCGCCCCCCATACCGGCCGTAATGAAGACCATGTCGGCGCCGCGAAGTTTCTCGGCAATCTCTTCCCTGGCGTCATTAGCAGCTTGGAAACCGACTTCCGGACGAGCTCCGGCGCCAAGCCCCGTTCTGCCGAGAGAAATCTTTTCTGAAGCGAGAGAGCGAGTCAGAGCTTGCCTGTCCGTGTTCGCGGCGATGAACTCAACTTGGCAATCCGTCAGTTTGGTCACCATCGTATTGAGAGCGTTGCCGCCCGCACCGCCTACTCCTACAACTTTAATCACGGTGTTGGTAGAACCGTCCACGTAGGGTTCAAATGCCTTTTCCATCAACTACTTTATCTCCATTACGCATCTCGAGACATTCGATCTGCCAAGTTGGTTAATTCTAAATTCAATCGTTTTTTTCTGCGAGGAAAATTCAAAAAATTCCGTGGGTTCAGCTTTTATTTTCAGTCTGAGGAGATTGGTCGCTGTGTGTTTCTGCCCTTTTTTCTGCTCAAGCCGTCCTGCACTATGCTGATCTTTAGAAATTTCCGAAAATCCACTGTTTAATTACTCCGCCAATGCTCTTCAGTTTGCGTTTGGATCCAATGTTGGATCCCTGCGCCCAGAACTTCTGGTTTAACTGGCAAAGGTAGCCTAAAACCGCCGCGTGCTGAGGAGTTGAGTACCCGGCAAACTGCTTAGGGAAACTCTCCGTGTTGTAAAGCTCGGGCGGAACAAATTCCGAAGTCTCGTAATTTACTAGAGGACGTCCGAGACGCACGTTAATCTCGCGTCCGGCCATATGGGAGCTAAATACTTCTTTAGCCATTCTCTGGATGCCCGGAAGCGTAGCCCCGCCTCCCGTGAGCACCACTCCATAGCCCAGCTGCGTGTGAAGGCTCTTGTCGCGAATACGGTAGTAAATCTTTTCGAGAATATCCTGAACTTTGACGTCAATAATCGCAGAAAGCGCTTGTTTGCTCAAGATCCTTCCGCCGTCATCACTGTACCCCGGCGCCGTCGGAAGACGAATAAAACTGTCTTTATCCTTTCTAGCGTCGTAACGGACCTGTCCCATCTGCAGCTTCAGCTTTTCGGCCGCTTCTTGAGAGAGGTGTGTCTTAATTGAAATCTCATCGGTGATCTGCTGACCGCCCATCGGATGAACCGCGGAGTACTGCACCGCCTTATCAAAAAACACCGCTACATCGCTCAAATCAGATCCGATATCAATCAGCGCAACCCCTAAATCGATTTCTTCCGGACGAAGCACGGCGGACGCAGCTGCCAGAGGATTAAAAATCAACTGGCTGTCAATCAGTTCCAGACCGGTTCTGCGGATGACTTTATTGAGGAACAGGCACTGAGCGCTCTGCGCAGTCACGACGTGCAGACTGCCTTCGAGTTTCTTGCCCTCCATACCGATCGGCGTACGAATACGGCGTGCGTAGTCGACGGAGTATTCCTGAGGAATCACGTCGAGATAGCGCATCGACGGCGGCAAAGTCACCGACATGGCTGTATTCAGAAGGTCGTCAATGTCCTTCTGTTCGATTTCGCCCGAGCCCACAATCGTCTGCTGAATGCAGTTATCCGTACGGATGTGCGGGCCGGAAATACCGGCCGCAACGGTTTTAACGGTTGTATTCGCGGTTTTTTCAGCTTCTTCTACTGCCGCGCGGACACAGTCAACCGCCTGATTGATATCGACGACTCCGCCTTGCTCAATGCCCTCGCTCTTGCACTCTCCGAGGCCCTCGATCTTAAAAGTGCTTGAACTGACCGGAGACGCGATCATACACACAACCTTTGATGACCCGATGTCCAAGCCCACCAACAAATCGTTTGATTTATCTGCCATTCTTTTTATCCCCGGTATCCTGAACAGTGTCTTCAGGAGAAACGGTCTCTTCTTCCGGTGCCGGCTTCAACACTGCAATCCCTTTTTCATAGCGCGCATCTAACTCTGTCGGTTCCGCGCCGATTTGCGCGGAAATAGCCGGCAGAGATTCGATGATTTTGATTAAACGTTCGTCCATCTGGGCAGAGTTTTCGCCCTTCTTGAGAACCAGTTTGATCACCTTGCCTTCAGGACGCTTGAAATGCAGTGTCCAGCCGGAATATTCGGAATAAGTTAATGAAGTTACATCATATCCAAGCTTTCTGCAGGTATCTTCAAAAGCCTGGTACTGTTTATAGATTTCCATGCGGCGGTCAACGGGGCCGAAGATTTTCGGAAGCGCACCTTTGCTCTCCGCAATTTCCTGGTTCGCGACAAAGAGCGTGCCGTCCTCGGCGAGCAGCTTTTCGTCGCCCCATACGGCGATCGGATGGTGGAGGTAAAGCGTTGCTTGAAGCTGATTCGGCCATACGCGGCCGATCGAAACGTCTCTTACCCAAGGAATGCGCTTAAACTGATCGGCGATCTCGGACAAATCCGCGGTGAAGTAATTCCCGTGGATATGACCGTCGAGCACCTGCGCAACATCCTTGACGTTTATCGCGTCTTTATTGCCTTCAACCTGAACGTCAACTCCTTTCAACAAAAATACCGGCCGCTGAACAAACCAGTACACCGCCGATGTTAAAACCAGGAGAATAAACAGCACTCCGAAAACATCGGCGAAAAGCGAAAAAGTTGACGCGCTCCAACGTCTCATCCCTTAACCCTTCAAAGAAGCGCGTGCCGCGACTTGTTTAACGAGTTCTTCATACGAAATACCGCAGGTTCTCGCGGCGAGCGGAACCAAAGAGTGCGGCGTCATGCCGGGCGCGGTGTTGATTTCAAGCAGCACAAAGCTGCCGTCATCACGCAGTATCACGTCAATACGGCTCCAAGCGTCGGCGCCGACGGCCAAAGCGGCTTTCTCAACAACGGCCTTAATCTTTTCGGTTACGTTCTCAGGCACTTCGGCCGGGCACACATAGACGGTCTCGTCGGAGAAATACTTGTGTTCAAAGTCATAGTCTCCGTCCGGAGCCTTAATTTCAATGATCGGGAAAGCTTTGAGACCTTCGCCCATATCTAAAACGGCAACAGTAAGCTCGCGGCCGAACACGTACTCTTCGGCAAGTACGGTCATGCCGGCTTCCTGAGACTTAGCAAAGGCTTCTTTGACCTGATCCACGGTCGCATTTTTAAGTTTGTAGAGACCCAAGCTCGAGCCTTCTTTGCTCGGCTTAATCACGAGGTTTCCGTTGAAACGGCGATGAGCCTCTTCGCAGTCCGTCTCGTTTCTTAACACCATACCGCGAGGAACCGGAATGCCTTGAGCTTCCCAGACGGCTTTGGTCATTTCCTTATCAATACCGATGGCGCTCGCCTGTACGCCGCTTCCGGTGTAAGGAATCTTCAGGAATTCCATCACGCCCTGAATGACGCCGTCCTCTCCGCCCTTTCCGTGCAAAATCAGAAAAGCGCGGTCGATACCGGCCAAATCGGATAAAGGCTGCTCTGCCGGATCGAACTTAACCACATCGGCACCAATGCTTTGCAGTGCCTTGAGCACACCGCTTCCGCTCATCAAAGAAACTTCACGTTCTCCGGAAGATCCGCCCATGACGACGGCGATTTTTCCAAGATCCTTTACATCTACGCTTTTCATTCTTTACTTTCCTTGTTTCATGAGTTTGCCCGGAACCTCTCCGATGTTTCCTGCACCCATGACGAGAACAACGTCGCCTTCTTTGACGTTGTTATTAACGAGTTCCATAACTTCATCCGTATTGCCCGCAAACAGCGGTTCGACTTTTCCGGTTAAACGGATCGAGCGGCAAAGACTGCGGCTGTCAGCGCCGAAGATTTTTTCTTCGCCGGCCGGATAAACGGCTTCAAGCACCAGTGCATCCGCATTAGAAAGCACTCGAACCAAATCTTCAAAGCAGTCGCGCGTACGGGTGTAGCGGTGCGGCTGGAATGCGACAAGCAGTCTTCTGTCAGGATAAGCCCCGCGCGCGGCAGCAATTGTCGCGGCCATTTCCGTCGGATGATGACCGTAGTCATCTACAACCAGGAACTTTTCTCCCTTAAGGCTCTGAGCTTCACCCCATACGGCAAAGCGGCGGCCCACGCCCTTAAAGGTTGCGAGTGCTTCTTTGATGGCTTCCATCGGAACGTCCAGCGTCAGCGCGACGCCGATCGCTGCCAGAGAGTTCAGAACGTTGTGAACACCGGGAAGGTTCACCGTGATCTCTTCCGGAGCAGCACCGTCGCGCACCAGCGTAAAGTGCATCTGCGTTCCGTCCGCGCGGATGTTTTCTGCACGGATCTGAGCATCTTCTCTGAAGCCATAAGTCAGAATCGGTTTAGTGATCTTCGGCAGGATGGCGCGAACGTTTTCGCTTTCGATGCACATGACAGCGCGCCCGTAGAAGGGCAGTCTCTGAATGAAGTCTGTGAAGGCCTTTCTCAAATTTCTGAGATCGTGCCCATACGTGTCCATGTGGTCTTCATCGATGTTGGTAACCACAGAAATCACCGGAGACAAGTTTAGGAAGGAAGCATCCGACTCATCGGCTTCCGCTACGATATACAGACCTTGTCCGAGTTTGGCGTTGGAGCCGGCAGCATTTAAGCGTCCGCCGATCACAAACGTCGGGTCCAGACCGCCTCTTTCGAGAATGCTTGTAATGAGAGAGGTTGTCGTCGTTTTGCCGTGTGTTCCGGCAACAGCGATGCCCTGACGCAGACGCATGAGCTCGGCGAGCATGATGGCGCGTGGCACCACCGGAATATTTCTGTTCTTTGCCTCAACTACTTCAGGGTTGTCTGCGTGAACCGCAGTAGAGGTCACAACCACGCCGGCATCTCCGACATTGGATGCGTCATGGCCGATAAAAATTTCGGCGCCGATCGAGCGCAAATGCTCGACTGCGGCGTTTTCTTTTAAGTCCGAACCGGAAACGTGGTAGCCGAGGTTAATCAGCACTTCGGCAATACCGTTCATACCGGTTCCGCCGATACCCACAAAATGTATTTTCTTAATTGCGAATTTCACTCTTATTCCTTGTTCGATACGTATTCAATAAAGTCCGCAACCGTGGCGGCCGCATCGGGCTTGCCGAGCGCCTTTGCCTTTTTTGCCATCTCAAGCAGTTCTTCTCGGTTGAGGCCTTCTAAAAGCGCAGTGAGTTTACCTGTAGTCAGCTCACTTTGGGGCAAATAGATAGCGGCTCCTGCCTCCTGCATGTATTTGGCGTTTCCGACTTGATGGGAGGTCGTCTTCGTGACCAGCGGAACCAGAATGGACGGCACTCCGGCGGCAGTCAGCTCGCTCACGGAAATTGCCCCGGCTCGAGCCAGAACGACGTCGGCCCAAACATAGGCAGCCGCCATGTCTTCAATGAACGACACGACTTGGGCTTCGATGCCCAGCGCGGCATAGCTTGCCTTAACCTCTTCCACGGCTTTCATGCCGCACTGATGAATGACCTCAGGACGCTTTTCCGGCGGAAGTGCGGCGATCAAGGACGGGACATTCTGATTAAACACTTGGGCGCCTAAAGAGCCGCCGAAGATCAGCAGTTTTAATCGGCCTTCTCTGCCCTGATAACGCTCTTCGGGCGCAGGAATCGCCAGGATTTCTTTGCGGACCGGGTTTCCGGTCACGACGCCTTTATCACCGGCAAGCTTAGCCGCTTTCCCGTCAAAACCGCACATCACGCCGGCGGCGTTGCCCTGCACCATCTTGATCGAAAGCAAAGGATCCGCGTCGCTGTTCATCAGAACATACGGAATACCTTTAAGACCAGCCGCCAAGCAAACCGGCACGGCGATATATCCGCCGGTTGAAAACACGGCATCCGCATGCTTTTTAGTCAAAATCGTTCGGCTCTGAGCTATGCACTTCAGGAGCTTAAAGCCACCGAAGAGCATGGTCTTCAGGCCCTTGCCTCTCAGCCCCTGAAAGTCCAGAGCCGTAAAAGGGATCTTCTGGCGCTCGACAATGCGGCGCTCCATTCCCTGTTCGGTGCCGATCCAGGAGACGGTCCACCCGCGGGAAATCAAAATTTTTGCGACCGCCACTCCGGGCATGACGTGACCGCCGGTACCGGCAGCCGCAATCACTAAATGCTTACTCATACTTTTCCTCCCTTCATGGTGACCTTATTCTCATAGTCAACTCTAAGAAGAATGGCCACAGCCGCCGTGACAGCCATAATTGCCGAACCTCCGAAACTGATGAACGGAAGGGTCAGGCCTTTTGTCGGGAGCAAACCGCTCGCCACGCCGACGTTAATAAATGTCTGAACTCCGATCCAGATACCGATCCCCTCGGCGACCATTCCGGAGAAAATATGTTCCAAATGAATAGCGGTTCTTCCGATTTCGATGGCTCGTTTGACCAGCCAGAAAAGGAGAACCAGGATCAGCATCACACCGGCAAAGCCCAGTTCCTCGCCCACAATTGCGAGAATAAAGTCGGTATGAGCCTCCGGCAGATAGTGCTGCTTTTCAATCGCGTCGCCTAAGCCGACGCCCCAGCTTTCGCCTCGTCCGAAGGCAATCAGCGAATGGGAGAGCTGATAAGCCTTGCCCTGAGCGTTCGAGATTTCCCAAGGATCCAGGTAAGCAAAGAAACGCGCCGCTCGCCAGCTTGCCGCAAAGATCATGAAGACCAGCAGCCCCAGAACGCCGACCAGCACCATGATGAAAACCGTCAGGTTAATGCCGCCTAGAAACAGAATGCCCATAGAAATGGCCAGCATCATGACATAGGCGCCAAGGTCGGGCTCCTTCAGTACGAGGAAGCCCACGAGCCCCATCACAAGCAGCATCGGCAGAAGACCCTTCTTCACGCTGTGCATGTAATTTTGTTTACGCACGGTAAAGTCGGCCGCATAAATCAGCACGGCAATCTTCATGACTTCCGTCACCTGAAGATTAAACAACCCGAGCGGGATCCAGCGGCAGGCACCGTTCGTCGACTTACCGATGCCCGGAATAAACACCGCGCCGAGCAGGAAGAGCCCGAATAGGAAGAACGGGAACGCCATCTTCTTCCAGGCCTTCATCGGAATATGCCAAACAATATAGGCGCCGAAGAGCGCCACCACAAGCGAAATCACGTGGCGGACAAAGAAGTAATGCTCGCTGATGTGGTACTTCGGAGAGTCTCCTAACGAAATAGAAGCCGAAAAAACCATCAGACAGCCGAGAAGCATCAAAGAGAAAACGACGAACAAAACACCGTAATCCGGAGGTACCGGACCGATATCCCGCGGCTCGTAGTTCAGCGCGGCGGCGTTGTTGTAGTCGCCGACACGTGTGACGATATCGTCGGCGTCTTCTTTCTTACGTCGTCTGATCAGCACAGCTGGCCTTCCTCTTCAGCGATTTCTTTCGCAGCAGCGACAAACTGCGCAGAACGATCGGCGTAATCCTTAAACATATCCCAGCTTGCGCAAGCCGGAGAAAGCAGAATCGTGTCACCGGGCTTAGCCATCGCACGGGCTTCTCTAACCGCTTCTGCCATGGTTTTGGCATGAGCTTTCAGAAGCCCCGGATAGTCGACTTCTTTTTCAATCAGCGGAGCATCACGTCCGATGAAAACGGCGCCCTTGGCGTGCGTTTCGATCGGAGCCTTGAGCGGCGCAAAATCCTGTCCCTTGCCGTCACCGCCGAGAATCAGAACGACTTTCTTCGGACCGAATCCGGCCAAGGCAGCGGCAACAGCGCCGACATTGGTGCCTTTGGAATCATCGACGTAATCGATGTCGGAGGCCCTGAGAATGAGCTGAACGCGGTGCGGCTCACCCTTGTACTCACGCAGCGTGCGCAGGATAGAGTCAAGCGGAATTCCGACGGCGAGCGTCAGTGCGGTCGCGGCCAGTGCGTTCATAGCGTTATGCAGACCGCGGATTCTGAGCGCGTTCATCGGAATCAGTAATTCCGGGGAAGCCGAAGCAATGCAGCCGGATAGCCAGACCAGCGCGCCGACGTCAGAGATTCCGAAGTCTCCGATCTTCTTAGGCGCATCGGATCCGAAGGTATGTACTAAATCGGACGGAACGCCTTCGGCAGAAAGCATCGAGCCTGGATCTTCGCGGTTGAGCACACGAACGGTATCGGCAGAAAAAATCTTTCGTTTCGCTGCGGCGTACTTTTCCATCGAGCCGTGCCAATCGATATGGTCTTCGGTGATGTTGAGCAGCGCCGCGCTGTCGCAGTGCAGACTTTCCGTGGTTTCGAGCTGGAAACTCGACAGTTCCAAAACCCAAAAGTCAGGCAGTGTTCCGACTTGGCGGTGTTTTTCCAGCTCGCCCAAGGCGTTCGGGCCGACATTGCCTGCCGCAACAACGGATTTGCCGGCCTCTGCGATGATGGCCGTTGAAAGCATGGTGGTCGTGGTTTTGCCGTTGGTACCGGTAATGCCGATGATCTTGGGCGCGTAGCCTGTCTCAGCTTTGAGTTTTTTCAGCTCACGGGCAAAAAGCTCGATCTCTCCAACGACAGCAATACCGCGGTGCTTTGCTTCTTTCACTGCCGGCGCAAAGACTGAGTACTCGGGGGACAGGCCCGGAGAAATCATGACTTCGGAGACTTCAGCAACTATCACGGGAGAAACGGCCCCGCCGAGGAACTTCAGATTCGGAATTTCTTTCTGCAGTTCATCCAGCCTCGGCGGCTGCGGTCTGGTATCGGCGGCAAGCACCTCAAAACCGCGGGATGCGTAAAAGCGAGCCGCGGTACGACCCGAAGCTCCTAAACCGAGAACCAATACTTTCTGACTGACCGACATGATGGATTACCTGATTTTCAGAGTGGACAGACCGATCAGCACCAAAACAATGGTGATGATCCAAAAACGAACGACGACCTGAGTTTCCTTCCATCCCTTCATTTCAAAATGATGGTGGATCGGTGTCATAAGGAAGATGCGCTTTCCGTGCGTAATCTTGAAGTACGAGACTTGGAGAATCACCGAGAGGGTTTCCATCACGAAAACGCCGCCCATGATGAAGAGAACCAGTTCCTGACGTGTAATGATGGCCATCGTACCCAATGCACCGCCAAGCGCCAAAGCGCCCACGTCGCCCATAAACACCTGGGCCGGATAAGCGTTGTACCAAAGGAAGCCTAGGCCTGCACCGATGAGCGCGGCACCTACGACGACGACTTCGCCAGCGCCCGGAACATACGGAAAGTTGAGGTAGGCGGCATAGTCAACACGGCCGACCACGTAGGCAAAGATGCCCAAAGCGATACCGACCAAAGCGCTCGGCAGAATGGCTAAGCCGTCCAGACCGTCTGTGAGGTTCACAGCGTTGCTCGTGCCCACAATCACGAAGTAGCTGAGGACGATAAAGCCCCAGATGCCGATCGGAAGCGATACGTTCTTAAAGAACGGAATCAGCAGATTGCTTCTTTCCGGAAGAGGAATAGAGGTAAAACCGCTCTCCATCCACTGAAGCACCAAACCCCAGATGTGTTCATTGCCCGGCGCCGCAACAGAGAAAGCCAAGTAGACGGAGGCAATGACGCCGACAAGCGATTGCCAGAAGAACTTTTCTCTGGACTTCATGCCCTCGGGATCGTGATGGACTACCTTTCGGTAGTCATCGACCCAGCCGATGGCGCCGAAGCTTAACGTCACAAAAAGCACCACCCAGACAAAGCGGTTGCTGAGGTCCATCCACAGGATCGTCGATGCACCCACGGCAATCAAGATAAGGATGCCGCCCATGGTCGGCGTGCCTTCTTTGACCAGATGGCTCTTCGGTCCGTACTGACGAACAGCCTGACCGACCTTGAGTTTTCTCAGTTCACGAATTACCGCCGGGCCTAATGCCAAGGCGATAAAGAAAGCAGTAAGTGCGGCTAAAACGGCGCGCAGCGTCAAATAGTTAAAAACGCGAAGCCAGCCTAAAGAAGTCGAGTCGGCCAGCCATTGAATCAGAGCGAGCAGCATTTAGTTTTCCTTCGGTTCTTTTTCTTCTTGTTTGTTCCAGGTGCGGACCAGTTCGTCCGCGAGTTTGAAGAGCTTCATGAAATTCGAGGCCTTAAAGAGCACGGCATGCGGACCCTTGACCATCTCTTCCTTCAGCGCAGCGAGCAGTTCTTCCTGTGTTTCAAAGTGACGCGCACCTTCGCCGTAACCTTCGACGGCATCAAGCATGCGGTTGCCGATGGAGAAGAAGTTCTCAATACCGCAGCGGCGTACAAATTCGCCTAACTCCCTGTGGAACTGCGGACTCTGAACGCCGAGTTCTCCCATGTCGCCCGCGACAAAAATCTTGGGCAGCTGGTATTCGCTCAGCATATTGACTGCGGCATTCATAGAGTCCGGGTTGGCGTTATAGCTGTCATCGATGACTACGGAACCATCGTCCAATGTCACGACTTCGCCGCGGTGGCTGACGGCTTCAAAGTTTTCCAAACCCTTCTTGATATCGCAGAGATCGCGGCCCATCGCAAAAAGCACGGCGGCCGCATTCACGGCGTTCACAATGTTGTGCTTGCCGGGTACTTTGAGTTCGATATCAATTTGGCCAATCGGCGTCACCAATCTGAATGCTGTCCCTTCGACTTCGCAGGCATAAACATCACTGTCCGGCGTTCCGAACGTCACGACGCGATTGTTGCCGGCCATCTTGCGCCATTCAACCGCAAAGGGATCGGCGGCATTGATGACGGCTACGCCCTGACGCGGAAGCTGAGCAAAGACTTCACCGTTTTCTTTGGCAGTCTCTTCTAAGGAAGCCAGGAACTCCTGATGATCGCGCATCGTGTTGGTCACTGTGCCGATCGTCGGCGCAATCGCCGAGACGAGCGGACGCATTTCGCCAATATGGTTCATGCCGACTTCAAAGCACGCGGCCTGATGTTCGGGACGCAGTTTCCAAAGCATCAGCGAGACGCCAAGCTCATTGTTCAAGTTGCCTTCGGTTCCGACCCAGGCACCTTCCTGGAAGCGTTCTTTGATGATGGATAAAACCATCTGCGTCGTGGTTGTCTTGCCGTTTGAGCCGGCAACCGCGATCACGGGCAGGTCGAACTTCGAGCGCCATTTTTTAGCGGAGTCCAGCAACGCTTCGCGCGTGTCTTTCACCAAAACCTGAGGAAGGCTCACCGGTACAAAGTGCGTCACGACCGCCGCCGCTGCGCCCGCATCGGAAGCGGCCTGCACGAACTCGTGGCCGTCCCGCTCTCCTTCAATAGCAAAAAACAGCCCGTTGGGTCGGACTGATCTCGAATCAAAACTGACGGAGGAAAATTTAATCCCCGGAGCACCCTTGATCTGGATGTCGGAGCCGAGCATCTCGGCAAATTCCCCGATCGTCATTAACGCTTCATTCATTTTTGTTCCTTAGTTTCCGCAGGGCTTCGCGTGTCTCTTCGACGTCAGAGAAGTGGTGTTTAACACCTTTGACTTCCTGATAATCTTCGTGGCCTTTGCCGGCAACGAGGATGACATCATCGGCAGCGGCATGTTCCGCGGCATATTCAATGGCTTTTCTGCGGTCTTCAATAACCGTGCAGGGTTTGGTTGTCCCTGCTTGAATTTGTTTCAGTATCTCTTTCGCATCTTCGCTTCTCGGGTTATCCGACGTCAAAACGACTTCATCGGCAACGCACGCGGCCTGTCCCATTAGAGGACGCTTGCCGTGATCTCGGTCTCCGCCCGCGCCGACAACAATCCAAATGCGTCCGCCGCGTGCTTCGGCTAATCCCTCCAAGGCTTTAATCGCTTGGGTCACGGCATCCGGTGTGTGGGAATAATCCACGGCAAAGATTGGGCCGTGATCATCGCGCACGATCTGCATTCGCCCGGCCGGGGGCATGAGTTTTGCGGCTTCTTTAAGTACCGTTTCGATTTCAAAACCGACGGAAATCATTGCGCCCACCGTGCAGAGAAAGTTCTCCACGTTAAAGAGGCCTAAAAAGTGCGCTGCAACCGGGAACGTATTTCCTTTAAAGCGGACTTCAAATTCCAGTCCCTCTCGGGTATGGCGGATGTTCTCGGCAGACAGGTATGCCGGTTGATCTCCTTTGGCAGAGACCGTCAGGATTGCTTTTCCGGCGCCTTCAGCGGTCTTCATAATCTGCTGAGCCGGCTCACCGGACTGATTAATCACCGCGGAGGCAACCGTCGGCCAGCGGAACAGGATCTCCTTAGCCCGGAGATAGTTCTCCATCGTTCCGTGATAGTCCAGATGGTCTCGCGTGAGGTTCGTAAATACAGCTGTTTTGATTTCGGTTCCGTCAAGGCGCCCCTGTTCCAGGCCGATTGAACTCGCTTCCATCGCAAACGCTTTGCAACCGCGGCTAAGCAGCTCGGCAAACTTTGCCTGAAGCGTGAGCGGATCAGGCGTTGTCATCGACACGCTCGGAAGGACTATGCCGTTCAGCGTGCATCCTAACGTTCCGATGCTTGCACACGGTGTTCCGAGTCGATTCATCAGATCGGCGATCCAGTTGGCGGTCGTGGTTTTGCCGTTGGTGCCTGTCACGGCGATTCCGATCATCTGAGCGGTCGAATTGCCGTAGTAGGCAGCCGCAATCGGACCGAGAGCGCGATAAAGGTTGTCTATTTCGATGACGGGCACCGAGCACGGGCCGATATCGCCTTTTTCAGCAACCACGCAGGAAGCGCCGGCGCCGCAGGCTTTTTCAATAAAAGCCCGGCCGTCGGTGTGCACGCCCTTCACTGCAAAAAACACATCGCCTTTGCGGATTTTCCGACTGTCTAAAAGCAAAGCCGCTCCCGCGGGAGCGAATCGCTTAATCTCGGCGGCAACAGCTACGGCATCAACCATTGGTCTTCCCCTTTATTACGTGATCTTCTTTGGCTGATTTCAAATTTGTCCTTGACGGCGCCCTCGCGCGGGCGCGGTTCGATTCTTTCAATGCATGAGTCTTCGCGGGCTGCGCCTTAGCTTTGGCAGGCTTCTTATCGTTCTTAGTCACCATAAAGTCTTCGGGGCGATCCGGGTTGACCGCCATCAGACGCAGCGTCTTCGAGACCATCTCGGAGAAAAGCGGTGCGGCAGCCGTCGAACCGAAGTGTTTACCGATCATCGGTTCATCGATCATAATGCCCACCACAATCTGGGGATTGTGTGCCGGTGCGTAACCCGCAAAGCCTGCAACGTACTTTCTCACGTACTGGCCGCCTTCGACCTTGTAAGCCGTACCGGTTTTACCGGCAGCGGTGTAGCCTTCAACGCGAGCTCTGAAACCGGTTCCGCCCTTTTCTACCACTTTCGCGAGCATGTCACGCATCTGACCGGCGGTTTTGGCACTGTAGACCCGCTGCGGTTCACGGTAAGCACGATCTTTGTAAATAGAGAGCTCAATCATGTCCCCGTCACGTGCAAACACCGTGTAGGCACGGACTTGCTGAAGCAGAGAAACCGTGACGCCGTGACCGTAGGACATAGTCGCCTGCTCGATCGGACGCCAGTTCTTTGCAGGACGCAGACGGCCGGCCACCGCACCCGGGAAGCCGATCTGCGGCGAGTGGCCGAAACCGAGCTTGTCGTAGTAAGACCACATGACCTGCGGCGTCATCAGGAGCGCCACTTTAGACGTACCGATGTTGCTCGACTGCTGAATGATGCCGGAAACCGTCAGCTCTTTACTGTAGTGAGAGTCCCCGATCGAATGACGGCCGAAAGACATGGAGCGTCCGATCTGGAAGAGCGTATTCGGCGTGACTTTCTTTTCTTCGAGACCAGCGGCAACCGAGAACGGCTTCATCGTCGAACCCGGTTCATATGTGTCCACAATGGCGCGGTTGCGAACGCCGGTGCGCGAAATCTTGCCGCGATTGTTCGGGTCAAAGCTCGGGTAGTTCGCAAGCGCGAGAATATCACCGGTCTTCGGGTCGGCAATCACAATGGAGCCGCCTTTAGCTTTCAGATTCTCAACCTGACGACCCAGGGCTTCATAAGCAAGGTTCTGGAGGCGGGAGTCGATCGTCAGCGTAATGTTTTCGCCGTTCATCGGCTCTTTGAGCCAAGCGTCTTCCACGATGCGGCCTAACCGGTCCTTCATCACGCGGCGTGAGCCGGGTTTACCGGCCAAGCGTTTTTCCGCAGCCAGTTCAATGCCTTCAATACCGTTTCCGTCCAAACCGGTCAGACCGACGATCTGAGCAGCCGCTTCGCCGTCCGGGTAGCTGCGCAGGAATTCTCGGGTGGAGTGCAGGCCCGGAATTTTCATATCCAGCACCTTCTCGGCCGTTTCAATCGGAACCTGACGCTTCAAGTAGACGAAGGTACGTTTGGAGTTAAATTTTTTCCTAAGCTCGGAGACCGGGACATCCAGCGTCTTAGCAATTTCTTTGAGCTGAGAAGTCGTAATCTTAACGTCCTGAGGAATAATCCAAAGGGCTTTGGCGGTCACGCTCGTTGCCAGCAGCGTTCCGTTGCGGTCATAAATCTGACCGCGCATCGCAGGCACTTCGATCGTGCGCTGGAAACGCATCGCACCCTGCTTCTGCAGGAATTCCGTATTAAAACCAAGCTGAAGCCAGCCGATGCGGACGCCGAGCGCGGTAAAGCACAAAAGCAGCATGAAATAAACAAACTTGCTTCGGCCAGGCTTGATTTTCAGGCGCAGGAGGTCCTTAACGCTGTCATCGTCACCGCGTTTTTCTTCCGTCGGCATGAAGACGTTGTCCCATGCATCTCTGAGCCACTGCCTGATTCTCATTTTTGAGCTCCGGAAGAGACGGCGTTCTTATCCAAGATAATCACGCGACCGTTCTCAGCAGGGGCCAAGCCGCCTTCTTTCGCGCGGGCTTCGACTTGACGGATTTGCTCCAGGTTGGAGATTTCAAGTTTGAGGCGAGCCCTTTCGTCCATCAAAGAATGATGGATCTGCTGCTCATGTTCGAGCTCGATGAACAGCTTTCGGGCGTTGTGGCGGTTCTCTACGACTTTAAGTCCGCATGCAAAAAGGACCAGCTCCAAGATCACAATCATCCCGACCAGGAAGCGGAACTCATTCATACCTGCACTCCCTGTTCAGGCCACGGAGCATCCGTCCGGGATGCGCCGCGAAGCACGGAACTTCTGGCGCGAGGATTTTCCTCGCATTCTTTTTCCGAGGGCAGGATGCGTACGGCACGATTAAACAGCGGCTGCGGCAGCTGCGAAGGCAGAAGCGGCAGACGCGGGTCGATACAGGAGGCCGGGTTGGCCGCAGCTTCAAAGAATTTCTTAACGATGCGGTCTTCCAGCGAATGGAAGGAAATGACCGCTAAGACACCGCCCGGAAGCAGCAGAGAGCCGGCAGACTCGAGTGCGCGTTTAAGCTGCTCGAGCTCTTGATTCACATGAATACGGATCGCCTGGAAAATACGTGTTGCCGGATGCTGGGCGCTGTCTTTCTTGTTGCGCGGGAGCGTAGCGGCAATTAAGTCCGCAAGCTGCTTAGTGCGCAGAATCGGTTCTTTGGTACGCACCTTCTCAATGGCCTTAGCGGCCTTCATGGCGAAACGTTCTTCTCCGAGGTCCTTAAATACCTTGGCCATCTCGGCCGCATCGGCGCGGGCAATCCATTCGGCTGCCGTTTCTCCCGCGCTCGTGTCCATGCGCATGTCCAGAGGACCGTCAAAGCGGAAAGAAAATCCGCGTTCCGGATCATCAATCTGCGGACTGGAGACGCCGATATCAAGGAAGATGCCGGTGACTTTGTCGATGCCGATCTTTGCCAATTCCTCTTTCATAGAGGCAAAAGGGGCATGAATAATCTGAAATCTCGGATCTTGGATCTGAGCGGCGGCTTTAACGGCTTCTTCGTCGCGGTCGAACGCGATCAGGCGCCCCTGCGGGGAGAGCTTTTCCAATATCAGGCGCGAGTGCCCTCCACGGCCGAAAGTACCGTCGACATAGACGCCATTCGGATCGGTTACCAGGAGTCGGGGTGACTCTTCAGCAAGTACCGGGCGATGAACCAAGACCTCTGCCTGCACAGAAAACTACCTTATTTTTAAAAATTGAATTGGGCGGCGATATCCGATAGGTTTTCTGTCATTGCTTTAGCTTCGCTTTCCGCAAGCTTCTCAGCGTCCCACAGCTCAAAGTGCGAGCCCAATCCCACAAGAACGATCTCTTTGGAAAGACCGCATGCTTTTCTTAACTCTGCAGGCACCAGCAGTCTGCCACTGGCATCCATATCCACGTCCACAGCAGAGCCCATCACGATTCTTTGAAAGACTCTGGCCGAGTAAGGGAGTGCCATTAATTCGGTTCTCTTGGTTTCCCAGACATTGCGCGGGTACAGCAAAGCACACCCGTCAGGGTGCCGGGTAAAGGTCATTTGGCCGGAGCACAGCTGCGCCAGAGCCTCTCGATAACGAGAAGGCACCGACAGACGCCCTTTGGCGTCAAGATTGATGTGCGGAGAGCCTTGGAACACGACTAAAACGAGACAAAAATCTACCTTTTCTAAGTCTCAATTTTAGCCACTTTTTTCCACTTTCCTCCACCAACTCTCACATTGAGCGGAAGTTATTCTTGTTCTTTAGCTTTCGCTCTATTTAATTAGTTGAATATAAAAGAAAAGATAGAAGAGCGAAGTCCGTCTGTAAGCCGGATTCTGTGTGCCGCCAAAGGCAGCATGACAATCATTCATCTAGACTCGGGATCACTCCCGAGTTCGAGCCATCTACCCGCAGCCTCGCCGAGCAGGTTCATTAGCTGCCTATTTGATGTTGCTCCCCGTAGAGATTGCCCGTTTCAACCGAACTGAATCGGCTCGTCTCTGTTGCTCTAGTCCTCGCCTTTCGGCGGAGAGGTGTTACCTCCTACGGTGCTCTGTGGAGTCCGGACTTTCCTCCGAGGTCTTTCTCCCCTGCGATTGTCCGACGAACTTCGCGGTGCAACTTTAATTAGATTCCTTCGATTCCGCAAGTTTCACGAACTTCCTAAAAAGCCTCGTTACACAAAACAGGCATCAAAATTGCGTTAATTGAGCTCGTTCTAATGACCAAATCAAATAAAAGCGAGCTGTTTTTCTGTAAAATTTTTCAGCTTTGCACTCCATTGAAAAAGTCGTGAAAAATAAGATCATTAGAACTATTTTCGGGGCTGGAATTATTGCGATCGCCTCATCTGCTTCTGCTGAAGACTCCGGTCGTTCGGTTTGGGAAGCAATTGTCGATACCCTCCCCGCCGGTGTTGTTTCCGAAGAAAACTCTTCAGGAAGCTACCTTTCCGACACTTGGGTCGGAATGAAAACTATTATTTCCGAAGGTTCCTCCGGATTGCTCCTTCCCGCCTACACGATTCATCCGGGATATGCATACAAGACAGAGAAACGCCACAACGAAAACGGTTATACGTGGGGCGGCGGTATTTCGCGCAACTTTATCGACAGCCGCGGAAACCGCAGAATCATGTACGCTATGGCCTTCTCCGATTCCCACAACAACTTTGAACCGTTCATGGGCTACGGCTGGTTGTCCCGCTGGAGACTCGGCAGCACACCTTTCTATGCGGAAGCCGGCTACACCATCGGTCTGACCGCCCGCGGCGACTACAAATGGATTCCTTTCCCGGCGCCGCTGCCTTTGGTCGGTGTCGGCACGGACAACTTCAGCATCTACGGAACCTATGTTCCGTTCTCCGACATCTTTTTCTTCTTCGCCAACATGACGTTTGACGATCGCAAGACTCGTCATATGCCGGACACGCCGAAGTCGCTCTTCTCTAATAAGGTACTGATCTACGCCGGCGGCGGCTGGCAGAAGACAACGCTGAAGGGCACGCCCAAACCGTCTTCTATTTCTTCCGACGGGGCTTACTCAGCCGGTCTGCGTTACTTTGTCACTCCGGAATGGGCCTTAGATTTCTCCGTTAACCGGTCCGGTACACACGGCATTCATGCTAACGGCAGCAAAGTCGGAAGCTACAAGCTCACGAGCTACAGTCTTGCTGTTCAGTATCACTTCAGAGCGGCCGAGCGCGTCAAACTTTATGCCGGTGTCGGTGCAGGCTACTTCAGAAGCGACCAGCAGGACTTCAAGGAAGGCTGGGGTGCGAAGAAAGACATCTTCACTCCGGTTATTCAGGCCGGCGGCACTGTTGCGATCACGCGCAACCTTCACGTAACCGGCGGTATGGACTTAGGCTTCCCGCGTTACAAAGCGCACAGTCCGACGGACGACAGCTTCTCGATGCGCCCGTCTCCTGTGACTTTCAAACTAGCGCTCGGTCTGGCCTTCTAATAATCAAGCCGTTATACAAACTGCCGCAATCCTTTGGAGCGCGGCAGTTTTAATTTAGAGGTGCGATAGCCGCCATCTTCATAAGGGACCAACGTTCGCCCACTGGGTTGTATAGACGCACAATAGGCACTTAGTTACCCGATTTGTACTCGGTTTCCCGTATAGGTGAGTAAAAAGCCTGTATAAGGTTAGGTTCACTTATAAGGAGAACCTATGAACTTCGGAAAAATTGCTTGGATTTCTGTCCTAACAGCTTGGGTTTTAGCAACGCTTTACGGTGCGCTGCTCGTCACATCTGCCGGCAATGCGGAATCTCAGGATTTCGGCCAGCTCTTGACATCCTTCGTCAAGAAAATTTCCACTGCGGAAAACTAATCATCGTCTAGGAAACCAAGAAATCGCTGCATCTTGAAGTTTCGCTGAGGATGCAGGCGTTGCAACAAAAGTCTGCGGTTTCAAGTACTCCTTACTTTCGGCGAAAAAAATCTGTGTTCTGCTGCATCAGCCTTTTAAAAAGGACTGAGGCCAGCCTTTGCTGCGGAGATCCCCTCGTAGACCCTCCGCTTTTCTTTTGTATTTCCCAGCACGACTTCTCGAAATTCGCTGATATATCCTCCGAAGTGTTCTCGAATTTACATTTCTTGATATTCGAAAACTTATCTTTCGGCCTCAAGCTCTGCGAGTAACCTTCTGTATAGATTTTCCGCTTCCCTGCCCATTCGACTGAAGTACAGTTCTGCGTGTCGCAGCTGAATTAATCTATCCTTTAGGTTTTTCCTTTAGCATGAGCGGATTAACCTATCCCGCTTGAAATTACTATTTAATTCATTTCTAGGAGTTCTTTTCATGGATCAGAATGAAGTACTTTTTGACAGAGCCCAGAAGTCCATTCCCGGCGGCGTTAACTCCCCGGTTCGTGCCTTCCGTTCTGTCGGCGGCGCTCCCCGCTTTATAAAAAAAGCATTAGGGCCGCATATGTACGACGTCGAAGGCAAGCAGTACATCGACTACATCGGGTCTTGGGGTCCTATGATTCTCGGTCACAACAATCCCCACGTCATTGAGGCTGTTAAAGAAGCTGTCGACAACGGCTTGAGTTTCGGTGCTCCGACCGTCGGTGAAATTGACATTGCCGAAGAAATTAAGCGTCTCATTCCTTCCGTTGAAGAAGTCCGTCTCGTCTCCTCCGGCACCGAAGCCGGCATGAGCGCTATCCGTTTGGCCCGCGGCTATACCGGCCGCAATAAGATTGTGAAGTTCGAAGGCTGCTATCACGGCCACAGCGACTCCCTGTTGGTTAAAGGCGGCTCCGGCTTGCTGACGTTCGGTACCCCGAGCTCTGCCGGTGTTCCCACTGCTGTCACCAACGACACAATCGTTTTGGAATACAACAATCCCAAACAGCTCAAAGAACTCTTTGACAAAGAAGGCGACGAAATCGCCTGCGTGATCGTTGAAGCAGTTGCCGGGAATATGAACATGGTTCCCGCCACTCAGGAATTCCTCGAAACTATGAGAGAAGAAACCGCTAAACACGGTACCGTCCTCATCGTCGACGAAGTCATGACCGGATTCCGTGTTGCTCTCGGCGGCGCCCAGTCTCTGTATCACATCGATCCGGACATTACGATGTTCGGTAAAGTGATCGGCGGCGGCATGCCGGTTGCAGCTTTCGGCGGCAAACGCGACATCATGAACAGCGTTGCTCCTTTGGGCCCCGTCTATCAGGCAGGTACCCTTTCCGGCAACCCGGTCGCCGTTACCTGCGGCCTGGCTACGCTTCATGAAATTCAGCAGCCTGGTTTCTACAAGCGCCTTTCCGAACAGACCGCTAAACTCGTCAAGGGCTTAGGCGCAATGGCTAAGAAACACGGTGTCGCCTTCTCAGCTCAAAGCATCGGCGGCATGTTCGGTATCTACTTCCGCGGCAAGTGCCCGACTTCTTTCAAGGAAGTCATGGAATGCGACGCCGATCGCTTCAAGACTTTCTTCCATGCCATGCTGGATAACGGTGTTTATTTGGCACCGAGCATCTACGAAGCCGGTTTCGTCTCTATTACTCACGACGATTCCGTCATCGCTCGTACGCTCGAAGCTGCTGACGAGGCCTTTGCCAAAGTCAAACGCGTACATGGTTAATTTGTTTGTTTAGACACTTTGTTGTTATGAGATTTGCTTGGCTTTTGCGCTTCCTTTTGCTTTTCTTTGCCGTCTTTGCTTTAAACGCACAGGCTCTTCCCTGGAAGAAAACCGAAGCGGTCAAAGCCGAGCTTATCTCTCAAACGACTTCGGTCCAACCGGGAAGCTCCATCCGTTTAGGCGTGCTGCTGACCCAAGAGCCGGGCTGGCACACATATTGGAAAACGCCCGGTGACACCGGACTTCCGACCACCATCGACTGGTCTCTGCCCGAAGGCTGGAAGGCGGGATCCATTCAATGGCCTACGCCGAAACTTTATGTCGTCGGCGATCTCACCAATTTCGGATACGAAGACTCGATTCTTCTTCCTGTCTCAATTTCCGTTCCGGCATCTGCCAAGGAAGGGGGGTACGTCGCTAAAGCGAACGTCTCCTGGCTGATGTGCGCGGAACAATGCATTCCGGGAAGTGCTTCGTTTGACGTTCCCGTTAAAGTCTCGAACGCCGAGCCGGCCGCTTCTCCGAACGCCGGGCTCTTCCAAACCAATGACGGTTTAACGCCTACTCCCTTAAAAACGGTTTCCGCTCAGATTGATCCGTCCAATCGCGCCCTTTCCGTCACTTTCAAAACCTCTGAACCTTTCAATCATTTTTATGTATTCACCGAAGGGGAAGGAGCTGTTGATTACAAAGCGCCTCAGTCGGTTTCTAAAAACGGGGACGAAGTCACCGTCCGACTTCAGGGCACGGAAGAACTGAAAGCAGGTGACACCTTATCCGGCGTCTTTTCCGCTGACGGCGGACCCGCTCAAGGCGGCTGGTCCGGCAGTTTTTCTCATGTTTTAGTAAATGGAACCGTGACACCACCGTCGGCATCCTCCGATAACACGGACGTCAACCTAACCGTTTGGCTCGCCGCCGGTATGGCTTTCCTCGGCGGTTTGATCCTGAATTTAATGCCCTGCGTCTTTCCCGTTTTGTCTCTGAAAATGCTCAGCCTTGTTGAGCACCGCGGAGACGGAAAACTCGCACTGCATGGTCTTTCCTTTACCGTCGGCGTCCTCATTTCCATGACGTTGTTAGCCGGCGCCTTGATCGCCGTAAAAGCGGCCGGAGCTTCCGTCGGCTGGGGCTTCCAGCTGCAGTCGCCTTGGTTCGTAGCCTTGCTGGCGCTTCTTTTTGTCACGATCACCTTGAACTTGGCCGGCGCCTTTGAATTTTCCGGCGTAAGAATTTCTTCTACAGGTCAGACTTCCGGTGCCTCCCTGGGCGGCAGTTTTGCAACCGGCATCTTGGCCGTCGTCGTTGCCTCCCCGTGCACGGCCCCGTTCATGGGAGCTGCCTTAGGCTACGCGCTCTCTTCCTCTGCACTGGAGTCTTTTGTTGTCTTCCTCTGCCTTGGGCTGGGCATGAGCCTTCCCTGGCTCCTGCTGGCGCTGTTCCCGTGCCTTACTGTCTGGCTGCCCCGCCCGGGACGCTGGATGAGCATATTCAGAACGGTTATGGCCGTTCCGATGGCGCTCACTGCGCTTTGGCTCTTCTGGGTTCTTTGGCAGCAGGTGTCGATCTCAGCACTCGGAGTCTATCTCTTAGCCGCCGCACTTTTAGCTATAGCTTTAGTTTTGTACGGGCGCCTGCAGTTCGGTAAAGCAACATCAAAAGGCCTCATGGCTTTTGCCTTTATCCTCGGCGCCGGTGCATATGCAGTCGCCGCTTCTCCGCTGCTTGAGCGCGCCCCTGCTGAAGTGAGCGCGGCCGATGCCTGGTCTCCTGCGGCTTTACAAGCTGCGCTCGATGAGGGACGCCCAGTCTTTGTCGACTTCACCGCCTCTTGGTGCGTCACCTGCCAGGCCAACAAGCTGGCCGTACTTGATCGAGAAAACGTGCAGAGGGCCTTTAAGGAGCACAACGTCAAGCTCCTCATCGCCGACTGGACGAATCGAAACGCCGAAATTTCTAAAACTTTGGAATCCTTCGGCAGAACCGGCGTCCCGCTTTATCTCCTTTACGCCCCGGACGGCACTGCAAAAATCCTCCCCGAGCTGCTCACACAGGACATCGTGGTCGACGCACTCAAAGCGCTTCCGAAAGGCGCGCCAAAGTAGGCATGAATCCTCACCATATTGAGTAAGAATCAAAGAGTTAAGGTCAACACTAAGGGTTTTTACGGAGTATAGTTTCTCTAACTTTTGAATTGGAGAAATAACATGATTCTTAGAAAATTAACCCTTGCTCTCAGTGCGGTCGCACTGAGCTTTTCTGTAACCACATTCGCTCAGCAAGCTGCACCTCAGCCCGAACAACAGACTCCGACCAATCCTGCCGGTGAAGTCATCGGCAAGTTAGCAACCATGGGCCATATGCAGTTCGGTGACTTCCCCGTCACACAGACCGAACTCGACAGAGCTTCTGAATTCGTTCAGGCTCGTGCCGCTCAGACCGGCAAGACTATTACTCGTGACCAGTCTCTCGTTGCTTTAGGCTACATCGCCGGCCAGCTCGGCGTTTTCATGCAGCTCCAGGGCAACGGCCAGCAGCAGGCTCCCGATGATGACTTAGGCCCGACACCGCAGGCTGTTCCTGCTCCTCAGCCCGCTCCTCAGCCGGCTCCCCAGGCAGCTCCTGCCGCTCCTCAGCCCGCACCTCAGGCCAACAACCAGCTTCCTCCGGGAGCAGTTCAGGCTCAGCCGATCGAAATCATTCCTAACGGCATGATGATGGGCAACGGTCAAATGATGGGGAATGCCCCGATGATGATTTACGCTCCTGAAGTCGGCGCTACCGGCCAGGCTCCTGCTGCAGCTCCTGCACAGGCCCAAGCTCCTGCCCAGGCACCTGCTCAGGCTCCAGCTCCCCAGTCTGCACAGCAGTAATTCATATCGGGCTTCCTGAAAGCCTATAGTGATAAGCCTCCGTTCGCCGCGGAGGCTTTATTTTTGGGAAAAGAAAATATGTCAGATATGGAAATGGATCCGCTGGCCAACCGCTCGTCTTCAGGCTTGGATTACAGCACTCTTCTGGAAAAACTCCTGCAGCAAAACGGCTACACCTCCGATAACAGCAAGCACGGCTTAAAGAGTGCGCTTAAAGACTATGAAGCAGTGTTTCACAGCGGTGCACCTAAGTGGCTCGACCTCGTCTGGCCCTCGATCGGCGTAAGCCTCCTTCATCTTGCTTTATCGTTTAAACAGCCCCTGCCGGAAAATGTCGATCTTCCGCAGGAAGCATTAAAAAACGGCCTTCGCTAAGTTAGTTCGCGAAGGCCGCAAGAGGTAAAGAATTCTGTTTCTTACTTATTTTTTCCAGCCGTAGAAATCTGTAAGGACGTCCCAAGCCAATTTCTGAAGGAACTTGGCATCTTCAGGCTTCAGCGGTTTTTCGCATTCGCCTAAGTAAGTCATGCCTTCAGGACTCTTCTTGAAAAGAAGCCCGTAAAGCATTGCTCCGTACAGATAGGAGCCTGCTGCTGTCGGATGACTTTTATCCTTTTGATGCATCAGAAGATCCGGGCGCTGCTTCAGGCTTTCTGCAAAGGCCAAGCCGACCGGCAAAACAATCGCATCATTTTCATTGGCAGCCGTAATAATGGCGTCTGCCAGTTTCTTCGTATCTTCAGGCTTGTTTTGACGAGCCCAAGTGTCAACAACAATCGGTTCGGCACCCTTTGCCTTGATGGTGGCAACGTGCTGCTTCAAAAACTTCTTGAATGTCGGAATGCTCTTTTCTGCAATCGGTTCCGTCGACATACCCTGCAGAATGACAACATCAAACATCGGATTGATCAGATTGCCCTTCTCATCTTTCTTGGCATAAGGATCCATTTCATGCGGACCCATGTACTGTTCGACATCATGATAGGAGAGACGGCCGGAGCTGATCGTAATGATGCGGGCTTTCCAATCCTGTTTGTTTTCTCGTGTCAAGCCTCTCAAATAGCTGTGAACACCGCAGTTATAGAAGCTGTAAGAGTTGCCGACGATCAGGCCGGTTTTCGGTGAATGATTTTTGATATCGGTCACTTTCGGAGCAACCGAAGTTTCCAAAGCAAAGGCAGAAGAACACAACAGCGCTGCTGTTAAAGCGGGGATGAGGATTTTTTTCATTTGATTCTCCGACGGGCCCGCAAGGGGCCCGTATGTTCATGAGAGTTAGCCTAAGAAGACAACGTTGGCGATGAGGACGGTGATCATACCGGCGATCATCGGAATCCAAGTACGGCGGACGATAGCCATCGGAGAGACACCGGCTGCACCGGCAACCGCGATGATGACACCGGCGACAGGAGACATAGCGCGGAGCATGCCGGAAGCAAACTGCATCGGAGTAACGAAGGCGGCTGCAGTACCACCGAGACCGTTGGCAACTTCAGGAGCCAGAGCTGCGAAGCTGGAGAAGGCACCGACACCGGAGCCGGTCAGGAAGGTAACGATACCGACAACACCTGTAAGAACAGCGGTCATACCGTTGAGGCCTAAGCCCATACCCTGAGCGTGTGTAATCAGTGCGGAGATCAAACCTGTAACTTTCAGGCCGGTGGCAAAGAATTCAGCGCAGATAATCAGAGCAACGATGGAGGAGAACATACCGCCCATGGCTTTGAAGATGAAAGCACCGTCGGCAAGAACCGGCTTAAAGTCACGACGTCTGATGAGTTCAACGATGATTGTGAAGACCCAAACGAGAAGCAGAGCGCTAATGGTGTTGAGCTTGACGGCAGAGTAGACGAGCTTACTGAAGACGATCATTAAAGCGATCGGCAGGACCGGGAGAATGGCGTACCAGCCAGGAACATTGCGAAGGTCGTCTTTCTTAGTCAGAATGGCGTCGGAATAAACGTCGTCGTTCTTCTTGTCATAGTACTTCTGAACGAAGTAGTGGCAGATTGCGACAACGATCAATGTCGGAATGGCAACCGGCAGCTGGCACTGAACGAAGTAGATAATCGGTTCTAAGCCGGCTGTCTGAGCGGCAAGGTTAGCAGTACCGGAGGCCGGCCCTAACGTCATACCGGCAGATGTACCAATAACAGCGGCAGAAGCAGCAGCGGAACATCCGACAGCGCGAAGAATCGGAAAGAGAGCAACCAACAGCAGCATAGCCAAACCTGCGGCACTCGGGATCACAGTGACCAGAGCCTGACCGATGAGGTAGCCCATTACCAGAACGAGATACGGAGAGGACAAAGCGTCCAGAGGTTTAACGCAGACACGAACAAGAGCGTGTGCAGCGCCGATTCTGTCCATATAGGCAGCGTAACCGCCGGCGACCATAATCAGAAGACCGATGCCGGAAGTCTGTTTAGTTGCGATAGAGCGAAGCAGTTCAAAAATATCAAACCATACGAAGCCGGAAGGTTTAACGCCTTTCGGCAGGAAGCCGTGAACACCGCAGATCACGGCAAAGCTGATCATGGCCAAGCCGGCAAACAGCAGGACCATCGAAGTAGACAATCTTTTAATGATCGCCCAGCCCGCCAGGATAGTGACGACCAGGGCAAACCAAGGCAGAAGTACTGTCATGATTATTCTCCTAAGGTTTCAAATTCTTTATTTAATTTATCGAGGGAAGATTGGATAAAGGCTTTCTTGTCGGCCACCCATTGTTCGTTGAGATGGTTTTCGGCGGTCTGCTCTTTGAGCATGCGTTCGAGCTCGGCGGGCTGAGGTCCGCCTAAAGTCTTACGGTTGTGAACGATGGAAACCGGATTTAAGGCTTCTCGGAATTCTTCTTCACTCATCGGGAATTTCGGATCGCCTTCCGGGAATTCTTTTTCGATGACTTCCTTGTAAATTTCCTGCATCTTGGCGTACGGGAAGTCGAGCGGAAGAATGTTGTTGGCGCGAGCATAGGAAACAATGTGGCTGGCTGCGTGGTGGCCGATACGGAACGGGACGCCGTATTCCTTCATCAGACGGTCGGCAACTTCCTGGCTGGCCGTCCAGTCGCTGTTAAGTTCTTCTAATGCACGATCTTTGTTGATCACGAGTGCTTTGAGAACTCGGTTAAACATGGTAAGAACTTTAACCGCATGAAGAGCCAAAGCACCATTGAGTGTCTGATTCTTCGGGTCAATCATGCCGCTCTGGAGATTGTGAGCGCGGAAGAACTCGGCCTGAGCTTCGCCGATCACGGAAGAAGATTCCGTTCTGCAGTTATTCACTAAGCCGGGATTGCGTTTCTGCGGCATTGCGGAAGAAACGTAGGTGTTGTCGCCGCCTTCCTGCAGAAGAATCCAGGGACGAGCCTGAGCGTACTGAACCATCAGGTCTTCCAAGAACACATTGATATGCAGACAAATGCCGGTGAGAATTGAAGCGAACTCGACGGGCAGATCGCTCTGACCGATCTGTGTGGCGTCGTAAGCGTTTTCTGCGACAGCTTCAAAGCCTAAACGTTTGCACATGGCTTCGCGGTCCAGCGGCCAGCAGGTACCGTTCAGGACGGTGCTTCCCATCGGGCAGCGGTCAAGACGGACGTAGAACTGACGAAGCTTCTGCGCATCGCGGCTGAAGCCGGCTAAGAATGCAAGAAAGTAATGCGCCAAGCTATTGGGCTGAGCAGCAACACCGTTGGTGTAGTTGGGGACAACCGTTTCACGGTTTTTGTCCGCCAGGTCGGTCATGGTTTCCAGCACGGCATTCAATGCGTCACCGACTTCGAGAACATGGTCGCGAAGAATGGCAGAACGATAAGTTGCGTGCATATCCTGGCTGGAACGGCCGGCGTGCATCAGCGTGATCACGGGATCTGCTTTTTTGAGCATTAACGGTTCAAACGTGATGTAGGTCTTAGCTCTCTTGGTCGGATCAGCGTCTCCGTCGGCTAAAACTTCACGAAGTGCCTTGGCCGCTTCTTCGGCGATCGGCATCGGCAAAAGACCTTGACGAGAGTTGATCACGAGCGTGGCTTTATTGATTTCGCCCAACCAGAAGAACTCGTCTCTGACTGTCATCTGTTTTTCTCCTATGTTTTGAGGTTGTTTTTTATTATTTTGATGAGCCGGCCTCAAAACTGACAGGCGAAATCGGAAACGCTACTTTGCGTTTTACGCAAAGTACTTGCGTATTTGTCGTTTTTGTTAGAAAGTATGTACAGATCCTCGATTCCCTTTTTTCGCATCATGTCAAAACTAGACGACCTCAGTGCCTGGCGCCTTTTTTGCAGCTTGTGCAATACCCGAAACTTCTCTGATACCGCCGGAGAGTTTGATGTAGAAGTCTCAACCGTCTCTCGCGCGCTGACCTCCTTAGAAAATGCTTTGGGGCAGACGCTCATACTCCGTGTGACAAGACCCCTGCAGCTCACGGAGTCCGGCCAGATCGCCTATGAGCATGCTTCGAATATTCTTTTGCAGCACGAGGAGATGGTCAAAGAGCTGACACAGAGCTCGGCCGGCATGGCAGGAAAAATTCGCCTCTCTTTGGCGCCCGGCTCCGTTGCGGTCTACATCCCGATGCTAATGGAATTCAACTCTCAGTACCCTGAGATCGTCTTTGACATTGTCGGCGGCGGAAACGTCCAGGACATCCTTCAGTACAAGGCCGACATCTCAGTAGCTAGCTTTAAATCCAAGGATCCGCGGATTGTGTCTTACTCAAGAGGACGCAACGTCTATGTGCCCGTAGCTTCGCGCCGCTACATCGAAGAGCATGGAATGCCTCTGCATCCCAAGGATTTAGCCGCACACACAGTTTTGGTTTATGACGGTTCAGTGCGTTCCGCCACGCGTTACTTAGAAAACGGTGATAAACGCGAAGAAGTGAAATGGAAACAAGTACTCAGAGTTTCCAACATTCTAGCGATTAAAAAGTCTGTCATTGACGGGCTGGGCATCTCGGTGGATTTGCCGCTTTTTCACTGCGCACAGGAAATTGCCTCGGGCATTCTGGTCCCGATTCTTCCCGGCTGGGTCCATCCGCCGGTGGAATGCTTTGTGTGCACTTCAAAAACAAATTGGCGCATCCGCCGCCACCGCGTATTTCTGCAGTGGTTCCAAACGCGCCTGGTTCAATTTTTCAAAAGCAAAGAAGACATGGTGGCGCCTTTCTGGGACATCCCGCAACGCACCATCGTCAACGAAATTTAGAGTCCTCGGGCTGCATTGATCGCATCGCGAGTCTGCATCGCGACCGCTCTGGCTTTTTCTTTGAAGTCTTCGCCGGAGGATGCATAAAGAATAGCTCGGCTGGAATTGATCACCATGCCGGTCTTCTGCGCGTTCATACCGCTCTGCACACAGGCATTGATGTCTCCGCCCTGAGCTCCGATGCCGGGAACGAGGAAGTTTAATTCCGGCGTTAAGGCACGAACACTCGCGAGTTCTTTCGGATAAGTGCCTCCGATCACAAGGCCGAGCTGACCGGTGGTATTCCACTGCTCTACTTTTTTCGCAACTGCGTGATAAAGCGGCTGGCCTCCGCAGTCGAGCATCTGGAAGTCGTCGCCGCCTTTGTTGCTGGTGCGGCAAAGGATGAAGGCACCTTTGTCCGGATACTCAAGGTAAGGCTCGACGGAATCAAAGCCCATGTAAGGAGAAAGCGTGACGCAGTCAGCTCCGAAACGTTCGAAGGCCTCCTTAGCATAATGCTTGGCAGTGGAGCCGATGTCGCCGCGCTTAGCATCAAGAATCACGGGAACTTCCGGATATTCGCTGTGAATGCGGGCAATCAGTTCTTTGAGCTGATCTTCCGCGCCGGAAGAAGCAAAGTAAGCAATCTGCGGTTTAAAGGCACAGACCAAATCTCCGGTCGATTTAACGATGTCCCAGCAGAAGTCCAGGATGGCATGCTTGTTGCTTTCAAACTGCTTCGGGAAACGTTTGGGATCGGGGTCTAAGCCGACGCAAAGTAATGACTGATTGACATCCCAGCAGTGCTGAAGCATATCGGTGAATTTCATAGCTTTCCTCCAAACGTTCGAATTGTGTTTGAGCACGGATTTTAGCAATCCGGCTGCTGAAAATAATGAAAACGTCCGTCGCTTGTTTAGCAGGCGGACGTTTTTCAATAACTCACACGAACTTAGAAGTGTTCCTACACCAGCGGAGTTCCGGTACCTTCCGTCTTAGCAGGTCTCTTGAGAAACAGATAGAGTACGAGCGGTAAGCAGATAAAGCCGGACATTCCGATGATGAACTTATAAGAGAAGTACGCAGTCATTGCGCCGCCGACAATCGGTCCCATCACGGCACCCAACTGCTGGGCTAGATAAGACAGTCCAAAGACACGTCCTTTGTCGTTGGCATTCGTGGAAACTGTCAGCACCGCGTTAATGGCCGGGAAAATGCCGGCAAAGGCTAAGCCGCCGACAAAGCGCCAAATCGTAAACCACTCAAGCGAGTTCGGAAACACCTGCACAATCCCGAACAGTCCGGCGCCGAGCAAAGACAAATAAAGTACGGGTCGATAGCCCCAGTTCTGACCTAAAATGCCCCAGCCCGGAGAGGCTAAGACGCCCGAAATACCCGTCACTGAAAACACAATGCCGGAAATCAAGACGATTCGCTCCATCGAACCCTGCAGCTCGGCCACGTAAAGCGGCATGATCGGCTGCTGCATTAAAATGGTCAGCTGCACCACGCCGGCGCAAATCAGCATGCGCTTAACTGCCGGAATCTTGCATAAAGAGAAGTCCCAAATCTTGACGGGTTTGGCATTCGGATCGGGCTTCCTCGGTTCCTCTTTAACAAAAAAGAGCAAAGCTAACGTGATCAGGAACAAAGCGGCGGCCGCGATAAAGAACGCCATACGCATACCGAATTGATCCGCCAGCAGGCCGCCGAACAACGGCCCGAGCACGCCGCCCGCTGTCATACCGCCCTGCATAACGCCCATGCAGAAACCGAGTTTGAGTTTCGGAGATTCTACAGAGATGATCGCAAGCAGCGCAGGCCACAGACCCGCGGATAAGCCTTGAATAAATCGAACGCCGAGCAGCTCCCAAGGATTCGTGACCAAGCCGCCTAAGAAGTAAGTGATCGCCAAGCAAAATCCGGCGCGCAGCGCCATAAGCTTGCGGCTCTTTTTATCAGCAAGCGCGCCCCAGATCGGTGCCATGATGCCGCTGACAAGGAATGTGATAGCGAAAATCGCACCCGACCACATATCCACGTCGGCTTTCACGACACCCAAATCCTGAATGAGATACATGGGCAGGAAGGGAATGAGCATCGTATAGCTCATGGACATTAAAACGGCGCATGTGGTCAGAAGACCGAGTATGAACTTCCATCGCATATCTACACTTCCTGTCCTTCTTATTCGTCTTCCTTTCGATTGTATGCCAAATATCTTTCATCAGAGAATGCGGTTAACCGCTAAAAAGCAGCCCCGTACGCCTCAATCTGCTTCCTCGAAACAATGACTTTCGCTTCTCGCGCATACGAAAAAAACACCCGTCGGTACGAGACCTCCGGGTGTTTAATTAACTTAACTCAGCGGATGATTACATCATGCCGGGCATTCCGCCCATTCCGCCGCCCATGCCCATCGGGGGCATTGCAGGTTTGTCTTCAGGCATGTCGGCAATCATGCATTCTGTTGTCAGGATCAAGCTGGCAACGGAGGCCGCATTCTGCAGAGCGGTGCGGGTAACCTTAGTCGGATCCAGAACACCCATCTCGATCATGTCGCCGTATTCACCGGTCTGAGCGTTGAAGCCGAAGTTGCCCTTACCGTTTGCGACACGGTCAACAACCACGCTGGGTTCGTCACCGGCGTTGCGGACGATCTGACGCATCGGTTCTTCCATAGCGCGGAGAACGATCTTGATACCGGCGTCCTGTTCGGGGTTGTCGCCCTTGATTTCCTTGATGGCCTGTTTTGCACGGATTAGAGCAACGCCGCCGCCGGCAACAACGCCTTCTTCAACAGCAGCACGTGTGGCATGCAGAGCATCTTCAACACGGGCTTTCTTTTCTTTCATTTCAACTTCAGTAGCAGCACCGACCTTGATCAGAGCAACACCGCCTGCCAGTTTGGCAACGCGTTCCTGAAGTTTTTCACGATCGTAGTCGCTGGAAGTTTCTTCCATCTGAGCACGGATCTGTTTAACACGAGCTTCGATCTGGTCTTCCTTGCCGGCGCCGTCAATGATCGTGGTGCTTTCCTTGTTGACTTCAACCTTCTTAGCAGAACCGAGTTCGGCAAGTGTGGCCTTTTCAAGGGTCAGACCGACGTCGCTGGAGATAACGGTACCGCCCGTCAGGATAGCGATATCTTCGAGCATGGCCTTACGGCGATCGCCGAAGCCCGGAGCCTTAACGGCAACAGTCTTCAGAACACCGCGGATGCTGTTGACAACCAATGTGGCCAGAGCTTCGCCTTCGATGTCTTCTGCAATGATGAGCAGAGGACGGCCGGACTTAGCAACCTGTTCAAGGATCGGGAGAAGATCGCGAATGTTGCTGATCTTTTTTTCAACCAAGAGGAGGTAGGGGTTCTCAAGGAGAGCTACCTGCTTGTCAGGGTTGTTGATGAAGTACGGAGAGAGGTAGCCGCGGTCAAACTGCATACCTTCAACAACTTCGAGTTCGTTGTGCAGGCTCTTGCCGTCTTCAACGGTGATAACGCCTTCCTTGCCGACTTTTTCCATGGCTTCGGCAATGATGTCGCCAATTTCATGATCGGAGTTAGCAGAAATAGCGCCAACCTGAGCAACTTCCTTGCTGGTAGTTGTCGGCTTGCTGAGGGAGTGGAGCTGTTCGATGGCAGCGGCAACAGCTTTGTCGATACCGCGCTTCAGATCCATCGGGCTCATACCGGCGGCAACATACTTCATGCCTTCGTCAACGATAGCCTGAGCCAAAACGGTAGCTGTCGTTGTACCGTCACCGGCGTTGTCGCTGGTCTTGGAAGCAACTTCTTTAACCATCTGAGCGCCCATGTTTTCAAACTTGTCTTTCAGTTCAACTTCTTTTGCAACAGAAACACCGTCTTTGGTGATTGTCGGACCGCCGAAAGCGCGTTCGAGAACAACGTTGCGGCCTTTCGGTCCGAGAGTTACCTTAACGGCATCGGCAAGAACGTTAACGCCGTTGACCATACGGGAACGAGCGTCATTGCCGAACAAAACCTGTTTTGCTGTCATTTACTTAATCTCCTATTTCTAAATTCTGTACTAGGCCGTCTTATTCGAGGACACCCATAATGTCTTCTTCACGCATTACGAGGTATTCGTCCCCGTCGACCTTAACGTTCTGGCCGGAATACTTGCCGAACAGAATGCGGTCGCCTACCTTAACATCCATAGGGATGAGCTTGCCTGCTTCGTCACGCTTGCCTGGACCGACAGCGAGGACAACACCCTGATCAGGTTTTTCACCGGCTGCTTCAGGGATATAAATACCGCTGGCTGTACGTGTTTCGGCGTCAACGCGTTTAACAATAACGCGGTCGTGCAAAGGACGAATCTTCATCTTTAAAACTCCTATTTGTGTTTATCAAAGCGCTAGGCTTTACCAATATTTCCTTATATGAGGCTATGCAGTCTTTTTTCAAGGCCGTTCTCAGATAGGTGTTTATACTAACAAACTCTGTAAACAAATGTGTTTCAAATGCGACGTTTTGTTAACAACATGTAATGTCGCGTAAAAATGGCACTTTTGCTCGAGTGTGTTTTGTGAGGATTGAAGTGGTTAAATTTAGCGTCGTCGCCCTGTCTTTTTTCATTTTTTTCTCCCCTGCCGGTCAGGCAGCCTCCAAAAAATCAGCACCCTCCCTTCCGGCGCCGATCCAAAAAGCGCTTAACTCCTGCAAAGTTCCTAAAGGCGATTTTTCGCTGTCTGTCATTCCGCTCTCCGACAAAGGCACTATGCTAAAGTTCAACAGCACTGCGCCTCGCGTACCCGCCTCGAGCGCCAAAGTCATTACTTCAGCCGCGGCGCTGCAGCTTTTGGGACCGGCCAAGGTTTGGACGACGCGTTTTATCTCAGCAGAAGAGCCGGATAGAAACGGCGTGCTCAGCGGAGATCTCTATTTAGTCGGGCACGGTGCGCCTTCCATGACCATTGAGCGCTTTTGGCTTTTGGTCGACAACCTTCGTGCTCGCGGTGTGAAAGAAATCAAGGGAAACATCATTGCGGATCGTTCTCACTTCGATGTAGCACCGCATGATCCCTTCGCTTTTGACGGAGAAGGCAACCGTCCCTACAACTTGGGACCGGATGCTCTGATGGTGAACTCCCGCTCTTTCTTCATCAAAATCCGCCCTGATAAAGAGGCCGGCGTCGCCTACCTTTATCCCGAACCCAGAATCGCAGGCGTGAAGCTCCCTGAAAGCATTCCTCTTAGCAAAGAAGGCTGCGGTGCATGGAGAAAACAAATCAATCCTGATTTCTCCAACCCGCTTAAACCTGCGTTCAAAGGAAAGTTCCCGCTGAAATGCGGTCCGAAGGACTACTTCTACACCAGCCTCTCCGCCGACCAGTATCTTCAGGTCGTCTTTGCCGATATGTGGAAAAAAGCCGGAGGCACCTGGAAGGGCAAAGTTGTTCAGGGCAAACTCCCTGAAGACTCTGACGACTACAAAGTGCTTGCTTCTTCCTACTCCGAGCCTTTGACAAAACTTGTCTACAACATGAATAAGTACAGCGACAACATCATCGCTCGTCAGCTCTTCCTCGCTTTAGCTAACACTCAGAAAGACGAACCCAAAAACTTAGAAGGAGCCCGTGCCGCCGTCTATGAATGGGCCGCCTCATTAAGGATTCCCGCCTCCTCACTCAAAATTGACAACGGCAGCGGACTTTCTCGCACCACCGCAGTCTCCACAGACGCCTTCGTGACAGTTCTGAAACACATGTGGAACTCCCCGCAAATGCCGGAATTCGTCTCTTCGCTTCCCATCTCCGGCGTTGACGGGACCATGAGAAAAAGACACGTCGCTCAAGGCAATGCCCACATCAAAACGGGCTATATCCAGAACGTCCGTTCGATCGCAGGGTATGTCCAGACGAAAAGCGGTGAACGTTATGCCGTCGCGGCCATTGTCAACGGTCCTTCCGCGATCAATTCCATACCCGTTATGGACGCCGTAATCTGCTGGGTTTACGACAGATGATAGACTTTTCAGACATATAGATATCCTTAAAGGGAGGTAATTTCAGTATGGAAAACAAAATTGAAGCCGTAGTTCGTGAAAATGTTGACACTGCCCTCGAACAGGCTGACGAATTCCTGAAGCAGGCCTCCGCCGCTACCGGCGAAGAAGCTAAAGAGCTCCAGGCAAAAGCTAAAGAATGCCTGGCTCGTGCAAGCAGAAACATGAAGAGCTTCTATGACAAGACTTCTGAAGAAGGCAGAGAAATTGCCGGTGAAGTTAACGACTGCGTCCGCTCCAATCCTTGGCGCGCTGTCGGTATCGCAGCTGTCGGCGGCCTCCTGCTCGGTCTCCTGGTTGCTCGCAAGTAATTCTTCCCGAGGCTTTCGGAGATAAATATGTCAGATAGAAATAACGCCGATCCCGGACTCTTCACCATCCTTAATCAGGTGGTTGACGGTTTGGCGACGCGTCTTCAAATTGCTTCTATCGAGCTCTCCGTCGCCAAAAACAACGCGGCAAAGACAGCCGTTTACACTGTCCTTGCCGCCCTTTTCGGCCTCTTTGCGCTCGTTTTTATATCGGTCGCACTTCTTGTTATTTTCTGGGAAGATCACCGCGTTTTCGTCTCCTGCTGCATCGCAGGCGCTTATCTGCTCCTGTTCCTTTTCTTCTTAGGCAAAGCCCGCAACCTTGCGGCCAACATGCCTTATGCGTTTGAGGAATCTCGTCAGATTTTGGCAGCCGACGTCGCTGCTTTCCGCGCTTCCTGCAATAAAAAAGCAGGCGTCGCCACTCAACAGCCGGTCGATCCTACCAAAGAGGAGAACAACAATGCAGGCAAATGAAGACGTTGCTCGCAAGCTTGCACAACTGACCGTCAAGGCAGGTGAACAACGAGCTCAGATCCAAGACGAGCTGACCTATATGCGCAATAAACCCGCATCCGCTGTCAAAAACATCGGAGTCGACGCGGTTAAAACCATGCAGGCCTTAGGTTTAACCAACCCGAAAATTGCCATTCCCCTGGCTCGAACGGTGTTTATTCCGGCCGCAGTCGCAATTGCAAGATTGGTTCTTAAAAACGGCAGCCCCAGACGCTACCTTGGCGCGGCGCTGATTGCCGCAAGCTCATTCGGTATATTCAAAGGTATCGAATACGATGAGAAGCACCCTGTGAAAAAGGATCCTACAGGTCCTTCATCTAAGTAGCCTTCTCACCGCATACGAAAAGACCGCCGGAACAGCGGTCTTTTATTTTGGGTGCTTCTTTAAGGCCGGCTCGCCGCCGGCCTTAAAGCCTTAACTTTCCTTTTTCTTAGGGTCGTCTGCAGACGGCAGCTTGGTAATCAGGATACGATCCAGACGGCGTCCGTCCATGACCATGACTCGGAATTCCCAGCCGTCCCATTTGACTCGATCTCCGGTACGGGGCAGACGCTCCAGAAGGAAGATCACCATACCGGCAACCGTCGTGTAGCGGTCTTTATCTTCGTCCGGAACTTCATCAATATCGAGCAGGTCTTTGAGTTCGGGAATCGGCAGCAGGCCGTCAACTTCGTAGCAATTTTCGCCCTTCTGAATAATCTGAGCATCTTCAGGCGCATCCGGCTTAAATTCGCCGGCAATGGCTTCTAGGACATCGTGCGGAGTAACGAGGCCTAAGATTGCACCGTATTCGTCAACGACCATCGCAAGCGCTGCGTCGCTCTTTCTGAAGGTGTCCAGAAGCTCCATTCCGGAAATGGATTCAGGAACGTAGAGCACCGGTTCGTAGTTCACCTTGAAGTTTGGTTTACCGTCGTTGACCATCTGCTTTAAAAGCAGACGAGTGGTGACCACGCCGCGAATGTCATCCAGGCCTCCGTAACAAACCGGCAGGCGGGAATGCTGAGAGTTGAGAACCTTCTCCATATTGACTTCGCGTGTATCTTCCAGGTCCAGATACTGAACCTCGGAACGCGGCACCATCAGGGACGCAACGGCGCGGTCATCCAAACGAAAAACGTTTTTGACCATCGTGTGTTCCTGCGCGTCGATCACACCGGCCTCACCGCCTTCATCAATCATGGAGTGAATTTCTTCTTCCGTGATCTTTTGATCGTCCTGTTTAATACCGAGGGTCTTAAGAAGCATCTCCGTGGAGAAAGAGAGCAGCTTCACGAAAGGCATCGCCAAGATGGCCAGCCAGTGAATAGGTTTGGCAACCAAGCGGGAGATCGCATCCGCACCCATCTGACCGATACGTTTCGGAACCAATTCACCGATCACGATGGAGAAATACGTGATCAAAATAACCACCACAGCCATCGAAGCGCCGCGTGCAGTGGCAGCCGGGATATGAAGGGTGCCTAGGAAGAAGTTAGAAAGCGGATCTACCAAAGCCGACTCACCGACAATACCGGAAAGAATGCCGATGGAAGTAATACCGACCTGGATGGTAGAAAGCGCTCTCGTCGGATTTTCAGACAGTGATAAAGCAAGTTCTGCACCGCTGGCGCCTTGGTCTGCCAGCATCTGCAGTTTGCTGCGGCGAGCGGTAACAATGGAGATCTCGCTCATGGCAAAAAAGCCGTTGAGGAGAATCAGCAGAATTAAACAGAGAATATCGAGCCAGATACTCATGATGGCTGCCTTTCGTCGAGCATTTCAATTAAACCTTGGATGGCGACAGCAACAGTCTGCTCGCGCACGCTCTGGCGATGGCCTTTAAATTCATAACGGCCCACTTCGGCCATTTCGTCTTTGCGTTTCCAGCCGATAAAAACAGTCCCGACAGGTCTGCCCGGCATTGCGCCGTCCGGGCCTGCGATACCGCTGACCGCCACGGCCATAGTTGCGTTGGAGTGACGAATCGCGCCTTCAAGCATCTGTGATACGGTCTGCGTGCTCACGGCCGAGAAACGGTCAAGAATAGACTGCGGAACGTCCAGCATTTCGTGCTTAGCCTGATTGGTGTAGGTCACGAAACCGCGCTCGAACCATTCGCTAGCGCCGGGAATCGACGTCAGGGCTGCACTGATCATGCCGCCCGTGAGGGACTCGGCGGTAACCACGATCTGACCGGTACCGACAATGCGGCGGCTGAGTTCTTTGACTTTATCTTCTATTTCTTTATTCATTGCAAAATCCAATTGGGGGAAGCGGCTCCGTAGAACCCTGCCACCCAGGCCATCGAATTGATGACCAGAATGGCGTAAACAGCTGCAAATATATCGTCAAGCATGACAGTAAAGCCGTTCTGACGGCCTCTGTCCACCACCGATGCGGGCGGAAGCTTAACGATGTCAAAAAAACGGAAAGCAATAACGGATGAGAGCTGCCACCAGAAACCCAACGGCGTCAGAAGCAGGACGACCCATACCGCAACAACCTCATCGACCACAATCGAACCGTGATCGACTTTATTTAAATAAACCGTACTCTTGCCCACCGAGACGCACCCGAGGACAAATATAACCAATGCCGCAGCCCAGATGAAGGAGCGTCCGAGCCACATATCTAAGAGCCAAAACACGCCCCAAGCCGCAAAGGAACCCCAGGTTCCCGGCGCCGGCGTAATGCAGCCGGATCCGAAAAAGGTTGAGATCCAAAGCCAAGGGTGTTGAAGCACGGTTTTAAACGAAGGCGGTGTCGTTTTATAGGATTTCATGAGCCGGCTTCTCCGAAATGGTTAAATGAGGTCGCGCAGGCGACCCCCGAGCCGTTTGCATCAATAATTTTTAAAGCTTCCTCTGCCGGAACTATCTCGCCAATGCGGGACACACGAGTTCCCGCACGCTCTGCAATTTGTTCGATTTCCTCGCGGCGATGAGAAGATGCGGTAAAAAGCAATTCGTAATCATCTCCGCCGGACAAAACACAGCGCTGCTGAACAGCTTCGGGAAGAAGCTCCATCGCGTCGGACTTCGGGAAAGCGGGCCAAAACAGCCGTGCAGATACGCCGGAGCGCTCCAAAATATGCTTCAGGTCCCCGACTAAACCGTCGGAAATATCACAGCAGGCCGTAGCGACATTGAGCAATCCGCGTCCGAGCGTCACACGCGGCTCAGGGAGATCCATACGAGAACGGAAATATCCGAAAAGCGGTTCGGCAAACGTCCAGTATCTGAAAATCTGACCGAGCGCCGCAAACGCGTCTCCCGGAGTACCGGATACCCAGACGTCGTCGCCGACTCGGGCCCCGGCTCGAGTCAGTCCTTTACCGGCAGGCAGTTCGCCCATCGCAGTAATGGAGATTGCGGTGTAGGGTGTTTGCCCGGCCTTGGCGAAAGATTTAACCGTATCTCCGCCGCGAAGCGGACAGTTAAAGCGGCGGGCCTCTTCCAGAAGGCCTTTAGAAAAGCCTTCCAGCCAGTTCTCGTCGATGCGAGGCAGGGAGATAGAAAGGAAAAATGCCTTGGGTTCTGAGCCGACAGCGGCAAGGTCGGATAAATTCACCGCAAGCGCTTTGCGGCCTACCGTGTAGGGAGAGGCATTTTCTAAAAAATGCGATCCGAGCGCCATCATGTCAGCCGTCACGGCCAAACGCATCGGGCCGACGTCAAGAAAGGCACAGTCGTCCCCTGCGCCTTGTGAAGGCCACGCAGACGGATAAAAAGAGCGATCCGTAAAAAAACGGGATATGACTCCGAATTCATCAAGCGGATTCGGAGTCATCGTACAGGCAGGGTGCTCAGGCATTTTTGCCTTTTACAACCTCGTAAGGACGAAGTTCGGGAACCATCTTGTCCAAAACTCCGTTGACATATTTAAAGCCGTCGGAACCGCCGAAGCTCTTGGCCAGTTCCACTGCCTCGTTAATCACAACGCGATAAGGCGTTGTCGTGTTTTTAAGTTCATATGTGCCGATCAAAAGAATGGCTCTTTCAATCGGAGACAACGAAGTCACTTCACGGTCGATATGAGGAGCGTAGCTCGCCTCAAGAGACGGAAACTCTTCGGTAACGCCGTGAAGCAGTTCACGGTAAAAAGCCTGGTCGGCTTTATCAAAATCTTCAGCTTCCAAAGCTGCAGCATCAATCGCTTCCGGGTCGGTATGACTCATCAGCCACTGATAAACCCCCTGAAGAGCGAATTCGCGTGAACGGCGACGGGCGCTCCGGCCTCCGCGCTTCTTTGCGGGGCTCTTGGCTCCCGTATGATTACTGTCCATCATCTTCTCCGAAATTTTCCATAACGCGCTGTCCGCAGAAGCGGCGAAGATTGCCCATTTCCAGAGCGACGCGAGCGGCGTCGGCACCTTTTTCCTGGACGCGGGCCTTGGCCTGCTCTTCGTTTTCAACTGTCAGAATACAGTTGGCCACAGAGATGCCTTCGGTCATAACGAAGTTTGTCACGCCGCGGGAAGACTCATTGGCGACCAATTCAAAGTGATAGGTTTCTCCTCTGATCACGCAGCCGATTGCAACTAAGGCATCCAGATCCGGATAGCCTTCGTAGAGCATGACGAGGGCACCGGGGATTTCTAAAGCGCCGGGAACCGTGGTCACCACGATGTTCTCGTCTTTAACCCCATGAGCCTTGAGCTCTTCGTAGCAGGATGCAAACATGGCATCGCAGGCCCAGTCGTTGAAGCGGGCGGAAACAATACCGATTTTCAAATCACTGCCGTCTGCATTCGGTTTAATGAATTCAATGGACACATTCTTCTCCGTTAAATTGATAGGCGGAATTCTAACAAAACGACCTTTGAAATCCTCCGCGAATCGCTCCGCGTTGGGTTCAAAGGCCGTCAAAAATTCAATTATTTATGCTCGGTGACCGAATACATTCTTTCGATGTAGCGGGCAACCGTATCTACTTCGACATTAACCAGATCGCGCTTCTTGGTGTGCTTGAAAGCGGTGTGTTCGAAAGTATGCGGAATTAAGTTGATGCTGATGCGGGTACCGGCCGGCGTGTCTTCCACTTCATTGATCGTCAGAGAAACGCCGTTGATGGCAACTGAGCCCTTGTAGGCCAGGAACTTGGCAAGCTTCATCGGGCAGCGGACCACTAAACGATAGGATTCGGCAACTTTTTCAAAAGCATCGACTTCGCCGACGCCGTCAACGTGGCCGCTCACAATGTGACCGTCGAGGCGGTCGCCGAGACGCATGGCCTTTTCCAGGTTCACATAGCCCCAGCCGTCCAAGCCGGCGGTTTTGCTCAGCGACTCGGCAGAAACTTCAACCTTGAATTTCTTCTCATCGACTTCAACGACTGTCATGCAGGCGCCGTTGATGGCAATGGAGTCTCCGATCTTGACCGTGTCCAGACCGAGTTCCGGGGCTTCAACATGAATACGCAGACCGTCGCCGATCTCTTCGTTGTCGCGAATCCGGCCGACGGCCTGAATAATTCCTGTAAACATAAATATCGTCTCCTTATTTAGCGCACCGGACGGAGCATCAGACGCACATCCGGACCAACTTTTTGAATATCGGTGAATTCTAACGCGACACCCTCGCAAAGGTCTTTAAAAGATGGTAACTCCAGCAGACGGCGTCCGTCGCCTAAAAATACCGGCGCCACATAGATCAGATATTCATCAATCAGACCTTCCATGGCCAGGGCTCCGTTGAGGCGCGCTCCGGCTTCCACATGCACGTCATTGATTTCGCGCTTCGCCAATTCCCGCATCAAGGCTCTGAGGTCGACCTTGCCGTCTTTCCCAGGCAGCTCGATGACTTCAACGCCCTGACTTTCAAAGTTCTCCGCACGAACAATGTCGTAGTGGGCGCAAACCAGCAAGGTCTTTCCGCCCTGGAAAATCTTCAGGTCCGGATTGAGACTCAGGTTTGAGTCCACAACGACCTTCAGCGGCTGACGCATCACGCCTTCAAAACGAGCCGTCATCTGAGGATTGTCCGCAAGCACCGTACCAAGCCCAGTCAGCACCGCTCCGCTGATGCCTCTCCAGAAGTGTCCGTCGGCCCGGGCCTCTTCCGAGGTAATCCACTGGCTCTTTCCGTTTGCAAGCGCCGTGTTGCCGTCCACGCTCATGGCCATCTTGGTGCGGACCCAAGGCATACCTTCTCTCTGACGCTTTAAGAATCCGCGGTTGATCTCCTCGGCTTCTTCCGCTTCCAGACCGCACTCGACTTTAACGCCGGCTTCTTCCAGCATCTTGAGACCTTTACCCTCCACCAAAGGGTTGGGATCTTTCAGGGCTGCAACCACGCGGGCAACCTTCGCATTTTTAAGTGCTAAGGCGCACGGCGGTGTGCGACCGTAGTGCGAGCACGGCTCCAGCGTCACGTAAACCGTTGCGCCCTCCACGCTTTCTCCGCGGGAAGCCGCGTCGCGCAGGGCCATGACTTCGGCATGTGCTTCGCCGGTCTTTTGAGTAAAACCTTCGCCGATGATTCGTCGATCTTTGACAATCACGCAGCCCACAGCCGGATTCGGCGGGCAGTTAAAACGAGCTTTTTTAGCCAGCTCCAGCGCACGGCGCATATATGAACAATCGGAAAAACTCATTTTCCCTCCTTACCTTGATCGTCGCGGGCGTTTTCAACAAGCTTGATCATGTCGTCCAATGTACCGCAGTTAAAGTAGACCGAACCGTAGCGAACGTAGGCCACGTTGTCGAGTTTTTTCAGCTCGAGCATGACCATATCTCCAACCCGTTTAGAGGTCACTTCCTTTTCCCCGGACACTTGAAGCTGCTTTTCAATGCGGGAAATCGCAGAGTCGAGCTCGCTTGCTTTCACCGGCCGCTTGCGCAGTGCGATCTGCATCGAGCGGCGCAGCTTCTCGCTGTTGTAGGCCTCCCGAACGCTGCCGTTTTTCTTAATGATGAGCGGCATCTGCAGCGCAGCTTTCTCATAAGTCGTAAAGCGGGCGCCGCATGTCGGACATTTTCTCCGGCGGCGAATCGCCGAACCTTCTTCGCAGGTGCGGGAGTCAATAACTTGAGTGTTGGGTTCTTTGCAGTAGGGACAAAGCATAGGATCGCTCCTGAATCAGCCTTACACAGTTGCCAAATAAACCGGGAATCGGGCGACAAGGCTTGCAACACGCTCTTTCACGTTGGCAAGCACCTGCTCATTCTTCGGTGCATCGAGTACGTCGGCAATGAGATTAGCTACTTCGATGGCTTCGTTTTCTTTGAAGCCGCGGGTTGTCATGGCAGGAGACCCCAAACGGATGCCGCTGGTCACAAACGGTTTCTGCGGATCGTTCGGAATGGAGTTCTTATTAACCGTGATGCCGACTTCATGGAGAACGGTTTCTGCTTCTTTACCGGTGATGTTCTTAGAACGAAGGTCTACGAGCATGACATGGCTTTCGGTACGGCCCGAAACAATACGAAGACCGCGCTTAGTCAAAGCGTCAGCCATTGCCGCGGCGTTCTTAATGACCTGTTGCTGATATTCCTTGTATTCGGGTTTTAATGCTTCGCCAAAAGCCACGGCTTTAGCGGCAATCACATGCATCAGCGGGCCGCCTTGGATGCCGGGGAACACGGCCATGTTGATCTGTTTTTCCAGATTCGGACGGCAGAAAATCATGCCGCCTCTCGGGCCGCGAAGGGTTTTGTGCGTCGTGGTCGTCACGATGTCGGCATAAGGGAACGGGCTCGGATAAACACCGGCGGCAACTAGGCCGGCATAGTGAGCCATGTCCACCATCAGATAGGCGCCGACTTTCTTGGCAATTTCACTGAAGCGCTTGAAATCGATATGTAAGGAATAAGCAGAAGCTCCGGCGATGATAATTTTGGGCTTGTTTTCTTCTGCAAGCTTTTCAACCTGATCGTAGTCGATTTCTTCTTTGTCGTTTAAGCCGTAGCTCACGACATTGAACCACTTGCCGGACATATTGAGTTTCATGCCGTGAGAGAGGTGGCCGCCTTCTGCAAGCGACATGCCCATCACCGTGTCGCCCGGATTGAGCAGGCCGAAGAAAACGGACATATTTGCCTGAGCACCGGAGTGCGGCTGAACGTTGACCGCCATTTCCACACCGACCGGTTCGCAGAAAAGTTTGAGTGCTCGTTCTATAGCAAGCGTTTCGGCTTCGTCAACATACTCGCAGCCGCCGTAGTAGCGTTTGCCGGGATAACCTTCTGCATACTTATTGGTCAGCACCGAACCTTGGGCCGCCATAACGGCCGGAGAGGCGTAGTTCTCACTGGCAATCAGTTCAATCTGATCTTCTTGACGTTTGCCCTCTTTTTGAATGATTTCCCATACAGCCGGGTCAGATATTTCGATGGTCGAATTCTTGTCGAACATGTGCTTTTCCCATAAGTAAGCCATAAAACTGCGGGGGTTTCTCCGCAGGCGATTATCCAAGAATTATAAGTTTGAAAGGCCGCTGAACGCGCCTTCTCTCTCTAAAATCAAACGGCTTAATCTATTGGACGGAATCCGTTTGCTTTCACAATTCATGACCTAATCCGGCCTTGTCCTATTGACGGATTCTCTATAATCCGTAGTACTAAATTTACTTATTGCAAGGAAAAATAATGGCTGAAAACAATGTTCAGGATCAGGAACAGATCAAGCTTCCCGACCCCATTATCTTCACCGACGCCGCCAGTCTCAAAGTCAAAGAACTGATTGACGAGGAAGGCAACCCGAATCTCAAACTCAGAGTATTCGTTCAGGGCGGTGGCTGTTCCGGCTTCCAGTACGGCTTTACGTTCGATGAAACCACTAACGAAGACGACGCTGTGATGGTCAGAAACGGAGTCACACTCCTGATCGACTCCATGAGCTATCAGTATCTCGTCGGCGCTGAGATCGACTACAAAGAAGATCTCGAAGGCGCACAGTTCGTGATTAAGAACCCGAATGCAACGACAACCTGTAGCTGCGGCTCCAGCTTCTCTGTCTAAGCATTAGAGCACGACAAAATCGTCGGAGACCTCCGCAAGGAGGTCTTTTCGTTTAGGCACGGTACAAGCAGCCTAGTATTCGGGAGCCGGATGCACCCGTCGCGCTCGGCAGATTTCCTGTCTCTCGGCAATCAAAACGATAGGCCAGCCACGCAAACGCTAACCCTTCCACATCCTGAGGCTCCACACCGAGATCCGCTGTTGTCGTCACCAGCAAATCGGGGTTGAGCAGCGCCAGTTCGCTAATCATGAGAGGATTCTTAGCGCCTCCTCCGCAAACCCTCAGCTCTTTAATGTGCGGCGCAAAATTGCGAATCGCATCTGTCACGGTTTCAGCAGTAAAGGAAACCAGCGTCCGCTGGACGTCCTCCGGCTTTTCTCCGTTTAAACGGGCTTCGAGCCAAGGTAAGTTGAAAAGTTCCCGTCCGGTGCTCTTCGGCGGAACCTGAGAAAAGAATTTTTCCTGCTTCAGGCTCTCCAGCAGCTGCGGAATAACCTTGCCGCTACGCGCCCAAACGGCGTCCTGGTCGTACCGAACATGGTTGACTTTTTCGATCCAAGCATCCATCAGGACATTTCCGGGACCGCAGTCAAAACCCAAAACCTCCTCGTCGCTGCCGCGCTCGGGCAAAATCGTAAGGTTGCTGATGCCACCGATATTTAAAATACCGCGAGGAACGTCTCCGCTCAGCACCCATTTATGAAAGGCAGGAACTAAAGGTGCGCCCTCTCCGCCGGCCGCCAGGTCACGGCTTCTGAAATCCGTAATCACATCTGTTTTTGTCAGCTCGGCGAGCAGAGCGCCGTTAATTAACTGAGTGCTTGCTCCGATCTGAGGATTGTGGCGGATCGTCTGACCGTGCGCTCCGATCGCTCGGATATTCTTGTAATTCAGTCCGCTGTCGGTCAGCAGTTTATTAAAGGCCTTTGCGTAGATCTTTGCGATCTCGTTGGCGCCGTTCTGCATACGGAAGACTTCATCCGGTCCGGTCTGACACAAGGAAAGCAGACTTTCGCGCAGCATATTTGAGTAAGGCTCAAAACTGCGGGCGATGAACTGACAGCCCTTTTCATTAAAAACACATGCGACCGCGTCAACGCCGTCCATACTGGTGCCGGACATCATGCCGACGTAAATAGGAATATTTGGAGTGCACATAAAAACAAAGGCCTCATACAACTGAGGCCTCAAATTTTAACAAGTCGTTTAGTCCGAACCTGTCGAAGCTGAATTTTGTGCAAGCTGAAGTCGGCTTAACATTGCGATTTGTCGACGCATCGGAGAAATCGCAAGTTTGAAATCCTCCAGTGCATCCTCTTTCAGATTTTCTCCGGTTCTAAGATCGGCGATGAGCGGATTGATCTGCTGACCCTCTTTCTTCAGTTCATAGTGAAGATGAGGGCCGGTCACCATGCCGGAAGTACCGACATACCCGATCAGCTGTCCCTTTTTGACACGAACGCCCTCGGCCATGCCGGAAGCGTACTTGCTTAAGTGAGCGTAAAGAGATTTATAACCGCCGGCATGAGTGATCTCAAGCCAGTAACCGTAGCCGCGGCGTTGATATTTCTTGGAAGAAATCACTCCGTCGCCGGCTGCGTAAATCGGCGTTCCGCGCGGTGCACCGAGGTCGACACCCCAGTGCGGACGCAGACGTCCCGTTACGGGATGCTTACGGACGCGGTTGAAAGTAGATGTCACACGAGCTTCGCAGGGCATACGCAGGAACGTGATGTCCGTGTTGTTGCCTTCGGAATCAAAGTAGCCTTCGACGCCTTCGCCCTCGTACCAGTAAGAATCAATAGTCTTGCCTTTGGAGAAATACTCGATCGCCAGAAGTTTGCCGGAACCGAGGTCGGCACCGTCGATCTGACGGCGTTCATAAATAACGCTGAAGGAGTCACCGGCGGCAACCCCTTTGTTCACGTCCATCGACGTGCTGAGTCTTTCTTTGACCTGGGTTAAAACGTTGGCCGGAATATTGGCCGAAACGGCTGCGCTCTCGAGCGAAGTCTTAATCACTGCGGAAGAGGCAATCGGGAAAGCATCGATCTCGCTCTTTAAATTGGCGTGCTTAAATTTTCCGGATTCTTTGCTGACCTGAAAATAAGCGACGTCGCGAGACAAGGAGTCAATCGGACGGAAAACGCGCAGAGAAATGACTTCTCCGGTCGGTGTCAGGCGAGCCTGAATTAAGCGTCCTTTCTGGAGGCGAGCAAAAGGATTCTCTTTGCCTTTGATGGAGTTCACATAACGAACAAACGCTTTGTCGTTAATGCCCAGTCTTTCGAAAATCTTTTTGTTCGAGTCTTTTGCTTGGATGCGGGTCTCGGCGTAAACGTGGTCCATCTCACTGGCCCACTGCTGGATCAAATCCCCGAGTTCAATCTCGCCGGCTTTCTCTAAGACCACTTCGCCTTTTCCGGGGAGAGCTTCCTGAGAAACGGCCGGTGAAGGAATGGATAACAGTAAAGCCGCAGTCACGCCCAGACCAGTCAAAATCTTCGTAAATTTGGTTTTAAACGGCTTCACTCTGATCTCTCTATTAAAAACGAACACTCCCACATCCCCGATATCTGACAACGTCGGGCAGAGAAAGTAGAATAAGGGCTGTTTTGGAAATCTGCCCTTCGGATTTGAGTCGATTGATTATAAAACATTAATTTTCTCAAGTCTTCGAGGGGTTCCACCTAAAATTTCAGGATGTTTCAATAAATGACAGATACTGCTCAGGAAAAAAAGTTTCCGGTAACGGAAGATATTAAAGAAGCGATGGCGCTGATTAAGCGCGGCACAGACACGCTTCTCGTTGAAGAAGAGCTCGAACAAAAACTGGCTCGTTCGAAAGCCACCGGTAAACCTCTGAGAATTAAATTAGGTCTTGACCCCACGGCTCCCGACATTCATTTGGGTCATACCGTCGTCTTGAACAAACTTCGCCAATTCCAAAACCTCGGTCATACCGTGATCTTCCTCGTGGGCGACTTCACCAGCGCGATCGGCGACCCCTCCGGCCGCAACACCACGCGTCCGCCGCTCACTCGTGAACAGATCGAGGCCAATGCCAAGACTTATCTCGATCAGGCCTACAAAGTTTTGGACAAGGACAAAACCGAGGTTCGCTTTAACTCCGAATGGTGCAATAAATTAGGCTCCGCCGGCTTCATCAAACTCGCCTCCCGCTATACGCTCGCCCGTCTGCTCGAACGCGACGACTTCGCTAAGCGTTTTGCTTCCCAGGCTCCGATTGCTATGCACGAGCTGATCTACCCGCTGATGCAAGGCTATGACTCCGTTGCACTTGAAGCCGACGTCGAACTCGGCGGTTCCGACCAGCGTTTCAACCTTTTAGTCGGCCGCGAACTGCAGCGTCAGTACAACCAAGAAGCTCAGTGCATCATCACGATGCCTTTGCTCGTCGGTCTGGACGGCGTCAACAAGATGAGCAAGTCCAAACACAACTACATCGGCATTACTGAAGAACCGAACGAAATGTTCGGCAAAGTCATGTCCTTGTCCGATGACCTGATGTGGAACTGGTTCGACCTGCTCTCTATGAGAAGCAACGAAGAAATTCAGCAGCTCAAGAAAGAGTGCGAAGCCGGCCGTAATCCGCGCGACGCTAAGGTCATGCTGGCTAAGGAAATCGTCACGCGCTTCCACAATGCTGAAGCTGCCGACGCTGCCGAACAAGAATTCATCAACCGCTTCCGCAAAGGCGCCGTTCCTGAAAACATTCCTGAAGTCACGCTTGAAAACGGCGGCGAAGCCATGGGCATCCTCAAGCTCATCAAAGAAGCCGGTTTGGCGCCTTCCACCAGTGAAGCCGGCCGCAATGTCACCCAGGGCGGCGTTCATTTGAACGGCGAAAAAGTCACGGACAAAGCCCTTCAGGTCCAGCCCGGAACTTATACGCTCCAGGTCGGCAAGAGGAAATGGGCTAAGGTCACTCTGAAGTAACCTGCTGCCATGATTGCATTGATTCAGCGTGTCTCGGAAGCGTCGATTACTGCCGACGGTGAATTCCGCGGAAGTATCGGTCAGGGCTTAATGGTTTTGGTCTGCGGAGAAAAAAACGATAAGCTCGAGTATGCCGACGCCCTCGCGGAAAAAGTCGTCGGTTACCGAGTTTTCAGTGACGCCGAGGGCAAGATGAACCTGAGTCTGAAAACCGTCGGCGGAGGAATCCTCGTTGCTTCCCAGTTTACGCTGGCTGCCGATACCAACAGCGGCACACGTCCGAGCTTTTCTCCGGCGGCTGATCCCGTCCTCGGAGAAGCCCTCTATGAGCGTTTTCTCGAAAAACTCCGGGCCCTCGGCTTTAATCCGGTGACCGGAGTGTTCGGCGCTCATATGCAGATCAGCCTGGTAAACGACGGGCCTGTGACGTTCCGCCTTTGCTACCCCAAGAAGAAAGACTAGGAAAAATAATGGATACGATTTTTCGCGTTTGGAGCGATTCTTTTGAAGACGGCAAGCCCATTCCCGAAGGTTTTGCCTTTGCAAAACCCGATCCGATGGGAAAAGAACATACACTCCCGGCAGGCAACCGCAATCCTCAGATTGCCTGGTCTAATCCGCCTCTCGGAACAAAGTCTTTAATCGTCATTTGCGAAGACAACGATGTTCCTGCCGATTTCTCCAAGGCTAATGTCGAAGGAGAAACGATTCCGGCGGACGCCCCAAGAACAAGCTTTATTCATTGGGTGTTAGTCGATATCGTGCCGGAAGAACCGTGCATTGATGCAGCAACCCTTTCTAAAGGAATTTCTCCTCGCGGTAAGAGAGGCCCTGCCTGCGCCAACGGCATGCGTCAGGGACTCAACGACTATACCGACGCCTTCAAAGGCGATCCGAACAACGAGGGGCATTATTACGGATATGACGGTCCGTGCCCTCCGTGGAATGATGAACGCGTCCATCGCTATGTCTTTACCGTCTACGCAGTGGATTTCCCGCTGCTGCCCCTCAAGGGCAATTTCAACGGCAGGGACGTCAAGGAAGCCATGAAAGGCCATATCCTCGCATCGGCCTCCACCGTGGGTACTTACACGCTGAATCCGAAGCTGTTGAAAAATTCTTAGTCATATTTAGCCGAAGGGCCGCATTTCGCGGCCTTTCGGCTTTTATCGATCGCTTTCTTACGGAACCAAAGCGATTTGCTCAAGACCTTCAGTTTCGGGAAGGCCCATCACAAGGTTCATGGCCTGCACTGCTTGGCCGGCTGAACCTTTCACTAAGTTATCTTCAACCACCAGAACCACTAAGAGGTCGGGCTCTTTGCGATAAAGCGCAATACGAACCATATTGGAGCCGCGTACCATCCTCGTCTCCGGCAGCGAGCCTTCCGGCAGAACGTCGACAAACGGCTCGTCGACATAGGCTTTTTCATAAAGAGCTTGATAATCGATGCTCTTGCCCTTCTCTTTCAATCGCACATAAATCGTGGAAAAGATGCCGCGAATATTGGGCAGCAGGTGAGGAATAAATGTCAGAGGAACAGTTTCACCGGCAAAAAGGCTCAGCTGCTGAATCATCTCTGGCTCATGGCGGTGTCCCGCGACGCCGTAGGCTTTGAAATTATCGGAGAACTCGGCGCAGTTCAGACTGATATCGGCTTTGCGGCCGGCACCGCTGATGCCGGATTTACTGTCCGCAATAATCGAAACATCCAGATTTATGATATCGCCGACTTCTTTATGGAGTTTAAGCAGCGGCATGAGTCCGAGCTCAATGGTGGTCGGATAGCAGCCTGCCATGCCAAGAACGTTCGCCTTCTTCATTTCGTCCCGCATGCTTTCCGGCTGACCGTAGACGGCTTTAGCCAAAATCTCCGGACATTTGTGGTCCATCTTGTACCACTTCTTAAAAACTTCTTTATCTTTCAGACGGAAATCTGCGGCAAGGTCAATAACTTTGACGCCCTTGGAAGTGAGCTTTTCGGCCATGCTCATCGCTACGCCGTGCGGCGTCGCAAAAAACACGACATCGCATTGATCCAGAGGGGCTGAGGCAGGATCTTCAAAAACCAAATCAACCCTTCCTCTGAGTGAAGGAAACATCTTGGCGACGTGCGTTCCGGCGTCCTTTCGACCCGTGATCGTGACGACCTCTGCATGAGGATGCTGTGCCAAAAGACGGAGTAATTCAATACCGGTGTAACCGGAACCGCCCACAATGCCGACTTTTACTTTTTTCATTTTCAGCCTTAGGAATGAGGATTTAGAACGAACTTTTGAAAAGTATATCGTCCGCAAACCTCGGCAGGCTGTCCGCGGCTAAAAGTTTTCTGCCGCAGAAAAAGCAAAAGGCCGCTGAAGCGACCTTTGTTGAAAACTGCCCAGAGGCAGTTTCCGCAATTCTGTAGCGAATTAACGCTTGGAGAACTGTTTACGACGACGTGCCTTGCGAAGACCGACTTTCTTACGTTCGACTTCACGAGCGTCACGTGTAACAAGACCTGCCTGAGACAGAACAGACTTGAGAGCTGCATCGTAATCGATCAGAGCGCGAGTAATACCGTGACGGATTGCGCCGGCCTGACCGGATTCACCACCGCCGCGAACATTGACTTTGATGTCGAATGTCTCGACGTTGTCGGTGAGGATGAGCGGCTGACGAACGACCATGCGGCCGGTTTCGCGGTGGATGTACTCATCAAGAGAACGGCCGTTGATTTCGATCTTGCCGGTGCCGCGCTTCATGAAGACGCGAGCAACGGAGCTCTTGCGGCGGCCAGTGCCGTAGTTGTAATTTCCAATCATTTTTTAGATCTCAAGCTGTTTGGGTTGCTGGGCGGAGTGTTTATGGTCGCTGCCGGCATAAACGAAGAGCTTCTTGAACATGGCATAGCCAAGCGGGCCCTTCGGAAGCATGCCTTTAACTGCGATTTCGAGAGCACGGCCGGGATGCTTTTCCTGCATCTTGCGGAAAGTGGTCTCGTATACGCCGCCGGGGTAGCCGGAGTGACGGAAATACTTCTTGTCTTCAGCTTTAGCACCGGTCATGACGAGCTTGTCAGCGTTGACAACAATGATGTAATCGCCCGTGTCGACGTGCGGTGTGTATTCAGGCTTGTCTTTGCCACGGAGTCTGAGAGCGATTTCAGCGGCAAGGCGGCCGACAACCTTATCGGTTGCATCAACCACGTACCATTCACGCTTCACTTCAAGCGGCTTGGCCGAGAAGGTTTTCATTACTATTCACCTATAAATTTGGCGCATACAAATGCGCCGCAAATTATCTTTAAGCTCGGGCGGATTAATTCCCGAGACGACATTATTTACAACGGACGAGCGATGACGAAAGGACAACGCTCCAACAGAGAGGACAGGATTATACGTAAAAAATCAAGTCAATTCAACTTGATACCAGTTTGATAAAGTTTTTTGCAATTTGGCCGAGCAATCTTTGCTCGGCCAAACTTTTCATCAGGAAGCTTCGGCTTCAAAAACGTCTTTGATCTTAGGCAGAAGCTCTTCTGTCTTGGCCTTATTCATCTGGCCAATTCTCAGACGGCGATAAAGAACATCTTCCGGTGTCATGGCAAACTGCGTGTCACGGCAGTGCACTGCGTAGGCCTTCAGCTGTTCGTCCGTCAGCGTGCCTTTGAGAATCTCGGCTTCGAGTTCGTCAGGATTGAACTCGTTGTCGCGATAGATCGACATATATTTCGTCGGGCACGGACGCTTGTAAATTAAGCCCTGATCCACAGCCACAGACATGGCGTGTTCGGCCATCTTACGGTAAGCCGTCCACTTGCCGCCGGTCACCGTAATCATGTTCTTGAATTCAGGAATAACCGAGTGCTCTCTGGACACGGCTGCGGTCGAGCCGCCGGCATTCGGGTTAAACAAGGGACGCAGTCCCGCAAAGGAAGCCAGGACGTCCTTGCGCGAGAGCGGATAGGCCAGATACTTGCAGGCCGTCTCGAGCATGAATTCGATTTCTTCTTCCGTGGGTTCCGGATTGAAGGAAATATCTTTTTCTTCCTTGTCCGTGGTTCCGATTTCAAGCACGCCGTGCCAAGGAATGCAGAACAGAACCCGGCCGTCGGAAGTTTTCGGAATAAACATGCCGGTCTTGCCGCCGAAATGATCCGTACTCACAACAATATGAGAGCCTCTGGAAGCGCGGATAAACGGCTTCACGTCCGGAGAAACCATGCGGCGAATTTCGTCCGCCCAGACGCCTGCCGCATTAAAGACCATGCGGGTCTTAACGCTGTATTCTTTGCCGCTGAATTTATCCTTGACCTTCACAACGGTAATTTCGCCGCCGCAGCCTCTTTCAAATCCGACGACAGGCACATAGTTCAGCAAAAGTGCTCCGCGGGCTTCCGCCGTTTTCATTAAGGCAATATTGAGACGGGAATCATCGAACTGAGCGTCCCAGAACTGGACGCCGCCCTTTAAGCCGTCGGCTTTGACGCCGGGCAGACGGCGGATGGTCTCGGCCGCGGAAAGGAATTCGGTCTTGCCGACCTCGTAGCCGCCGTAAGCCATGGCGCCGTAAAGGCAGAGACCGGCCATGTAGTATTCGCGCTCGAAGTTTTCGTAGCAGGGAAGAATGAACGGTTCCGGATGAACGATATGCGGTGCATTGCCCAGCAGCAGTTTGCGTTCGATCATCGCCTCGCGAACCAGCTTCCAGTCGCGGGGATTCTTCATATAGCGAACGCCGCCGTGGATCAGTTTGGTGGAACGGCTGGAAGTGCCCTCGGAGAAGTCCTGCGTGTCGAACAACACCGTGGAAAAACCGCGAGCAGCGGCATCAACCGCAATACCGGCGCCGGTCGCACCACCGCCGATGATGAGCACATCCCAGACTTTGTCCTCTTCCAATTGCTGGAGACGGCTTTCTCGCCCCGGATTAGTCTTTGCGTTGAAGTCCATTCTTACTGCTCCCATCCTTTAGACCGCGCCACTGCCCGGCCCCATTGTGTCGTTAAAAATTCTCGTTGATCCTGCGACATCGTCGGCTCAAATGTCCGCTCGCGCCGCCATAACTTTTCAATTTCTTCCGTGCTCTTCCATACTCCGCAGCCGAGTCCAGCCAGATAAGCCGCACCCAAAGCCGTCGTCTCAACCACTTCTGGACGCACGACCGGAACGCCGGAAATGTCTGCCTGAAACTGCATCATCAGATCATTTTCCGAAGCGCCGCCGTCAACCCGCAGCTCGGTGAGCCGCGCGCCGGCATCGTTCATCATTGCCCGAAGTACGTCATTGCACTGGAATGTTATTGATTCTAATGCAGCCCGAGCAATATGCGCGCGAGTCGTTCCACGAGTCAGACCGATCATTAATCCTCGTGCATGAGGATCCCAATAAGGCGCGCCTAACCCGACAAAAGCCGGAATTAAATAAACGCCTCCGTTGTCCTTGACCTGCCGTGCCAAACTCTCGATTTCAGCGCTCGTGTCAATCAGCCCTACGCCTTCTCTAAGCCACTGGACAACTGCACCGGCCACAAAAACACTTCCTTCCAAGGCATAACTGGTAGCACCCGGAATCGTCCACCCGATAGTGCTCAGAAGTCGGTTGTCGGATAACTTAGGCGTCGAACCCGTATTCATAAGGAGGAAGCCGCCGGTACCGTAGGTATTTTTCGTCATGCCGGGCTTAAAGCACGCTTGCCCGAACGTCGCTGCCTGCTGATCGCCGGCTGCGCCGCAGATATCGATAGGAGCGCCGAGGATTGCCGGCGCCGTCCTGCCGATGAGACCTGAGCTCGGAACGACGCGAGGCAGCATGGACGCGGGAATGCCGAAGATATCCAGCAGTTCCTCATCCCAGCGGCAGTTGTGAATATTAAATAAGAGCGTGCGCGAAGCATTCGAGACATCCGTCACATGCCCAAGACCGCCTGTCAGGTTCCAGATAAGCCAGCTGTCGACAGTGCCGAACAAAAGCTCTCCGGCTAAAGCCTTCTCTCTTGCACCCTCAACATTGTCTAATATCCAGCGAACCTTGGACGCAGAAAAATACGGGTCTAAACAAAGGCCGGTTTTGTCATGAATTAAAGGCTCAAATCCGCTGTCGTGAAGCCTTTCGCAAAAAGCCGCAGTACGCCTGTCCTGCCAGACAATCGCGCGATAAATCGGCTTTCCGGTCTTCTTGGACCATACGATGGTGGTCTCTCTTTGATTCGTGATGCCTAACGCCCGAAGTCCAGACCCGGACAGCTTAAGATCAGCCAAGGTGCCTAACAAACATTCCTTTTGCTTCTGCCAGATTTCCTCGGCATCCTGCTCGACCCAGCCGTCGTGCGGAAAATACTGAGTCAGAGGTTTTTGACTCGCTGCCAGAGGGCGCCCCTCTGCATTAAAAATAATCGCACGGGCGCTTGTCGTCCCTAAGTCCAGAGAAGCTATTAATTCTGTGGTTCCATGCATTCGGGCGAACCTCATTGAATACTTTGATCGGTTTTCCGGCCCCGAAACAGAGAGACGGCCGGATTAGTAATGTCAAACTAACACAACCCGCCGCCCGATGTCCGAATTTTCTTCGCGCTCTTGTAAAAGAATCTGCCGAGATTGATTTCTTTTGTGCCTTATTGAACGAATTCAGTCTAAAAAATGCCGATATCCGTCCTTTTTTGCAGTCTAAAACGCCTTAACAGAGGCGGATGCGAGAATTAGAGAATTAAGCAAGGAGGGGTTTTCTCTTACTTAAACACCGAATTTTGATTAACTTCGTTTATTTTCCATTGAAATTCGGTGAAAACACAACTTCTTCCATTCTGCTCCAAAATTGGGAATTTAAAAATCCCTAACAATTATTCGAAAAATATGAAACAATTGGGGGTAGAAGTTTTAAAAAGAAAGTGAGGATTATATGAAGCTTCCACTGCAAGTTAGTTTCCACGGTATCGATCGTTCCGAAGCTCTTGAAAATTTAATCGCAAAAGAAGTCGAAGGACTCCACAAATTTGATGCTGATCTGATCAGTTGCCGCGTCGCTGTTGAAAGCGAAGGCCGCCACCAGAACCAGGGCAGAGAATGCAGCGTTCGCGTTTCTCTCAACGCTCCCGGCCACGAATTCATCATGAACACGAAGAACGAAGATGCCCACGCAGCCGTTCGCGCTGCTTTTGACTCTTTGGCCCGTCAAGTCAAAGACAATGCTGCAAAGCGCAGAGGCAATTAATCCTCTTTTCTGCTTGATGCAATCGAAGACTCTTCACTGAGTCCGACACCCGCCCGACAAATGCCGAGGCGGGTTTATTTTTTTGCCTGCCGTTTGCGTTTCTTTTCGTTTCGATTTCAAACATTTCCTCACAACTCGTTGATTTTCTTGAAATCTTAACGAGAGTATAGTTGACGCTACCAAAGTGCCGTCTTTAAAACTCACCTTCGGATTCCACTATAGGCGGCCTACTCCGTTAACTTGGAAGAACATGCAGACTAAGAACAACGCAAAAGAATTTATCTCCGTCCGCGGAGCAAAACAAAACAACTTAAAAAATATCGACGTTTCTTTCGAACACGGCAAATTAACCGTCGTCACCGGCGTCTCCGGCTCGGGTAAATCCTCTTTGGTTTTTGACACTCTTTATGCCGAAGGCCAGCGCCGCTATGTCGAAACCTTCAGCCCCTACGTTCGCCAGTTCATGGACCGTATGGACCGCCCGAAGGTCGACAAAGTCGAGGGCGTGCCGCCCGCTATCGCGATTGACCAGACCAATCCGGTCAGAAACTCTCGCTCGACCGTGGGCACGATGACTGAGATCAACGATCATCTGAAGATGCTCTTTTCTCAGGCTTCTTCACTTTACTGCCGCTGCTGCGGCCGCCCCGTGCGTGAAGAAAGCCCTCAGGACATCTGGGAAGACATCGCCGAGCGCTTAGAAAACGTTTCTCCGGACGCACGCCTAAGCGTGTGCTTCCATGTGCACGTCCCAGCCTCTCTTCCTCCCGAAACGGCCATTGCCGGTTTGGAGGCTCAGGGCTTTACACGCTGCACTGTCGTTTCTCAGGACAAAACAAACGGCTCGGATATTGAGGTCATTGCCGACCGCTTTAAACCGTCGGTTCCCCGCAGCCGCGCCGTTGAAGCTGTCGAAACCGCGCTTCGTCTCGGCAAAGGTTTGATGGAACTCAAAGTCCGCGTTCCCGGATCTGAAGAGGAAGTTTGGAAATTCTCCGCTGCACTCACTTGCCCTGAGTGCGGAATTACCTATGCGCGTCCCCATGATTCGACTTTCAGCTTCAACTCTCCGTTAGGTGCCTGCGACACCTGCCGCGGGTTCGGAAGAATCATCGGCGTGGACTATGGTCTGGTCATTCCCGACGAAAGCCTCTCCATTAAAGAAGGTGCCGTCAAACCCTGGAATACGGAAAGCTACTCCGAATGCAAGGACGACCTCCTGCGTTATGCCGCCGAACGAGGTCTGGATGTCAGCAAGCCTTACCGTGATCTGACTCAGGAAGAAAAGGACTGGGTCTGCTTCGGCGATCCGAAATGGACAAGCTTCCGCTCTAAGAAGTGGTACGGCATTAAGCATTTCTTCGAATGGCTCGAAACGAAAGCCTACAAGATGCACGTCCGTGTCATGCTCTCCCGCTATCGCAGCTATACGGCCTGCCCGGACTGCCACGGCGCTCGTCTCAAACCCGACGCGCTTCTTTGGCGCATCGGCACCAAAGAAAACGCCGATCATGCGTTAGGCTCTCATCAGCGCTGGCGTCCTGCCAATGCTACTTTCTCCGACGCTATTCTTCGCGATCTGCCCGGATTAAATATCCGTGATCTGATGCTGCTTCCGATCGAACGACTCAGAATCTTCTTCGATGAGCTCAAACTTTCTCCGGCACTCGAAGAAGGCTGCGGCATGCTGCTCGACGAAATCCGCTCCCGCCTGCGTTACCTCACGGAAGTCGGCCTCGGTTATCTCAATCTTGACCGTCAGAGCCGCACACTTTCCGGCGGAGAAGTTCAGCGTATTAACCTGACCACCGCACTCGGCACTTCGCTGGTCAACACCTTGTTCGTACTCGACGAGCCTTCTATCGGTCTGCATCCTCAGGATATGGATCGCGTGAACTCCGTCATGAAGCGTCTGCGCCGCGCCGGCAATACCTTAGTCGTTGTGGAACACGATCCTCAAGTCATGCTCGCAGCCGACCGCATTATTGATATGGGCCCCGGACCCGGCGCCAACGGCGGCAGAATCGTCTTTGACGGCACGCCCGAAGAGCTCAAAAAGGCACGTACGCTCACGGGTTCCTACCTCCGCGGTGAAAGAACCTTCCCGCATTCCGCCCAAAAACGCATCAACCCGGCCAACCCGGCGCTGGTTCTGCTGGGCGCTTCCGAGCACAACCTCAAAAACTTAGACATCCGCATTCCGCTGCACTCAGTCGTGTGTATTGCCGGCGTCTCGGGTTCCGGTAAGTCCACGCTGGTTCAGGACATCCTGGTACCGGCTCTGATGAAAGCCAAAGGTAAGTCCACGGAAGCCCCGGGCAAATTTGAGAAGCTCCTCGGAACCGAAAACATCAGCGACGTTTCCTTCGTCGATCAGTCTCCGATCGGTAAAACGACACGAAGCACACCGGCACTTTTCATGGGTGCGTTCGAAACCATCCGCCGTCTCTTTGCCGCATCTCCGGAAGCCAAGAAGCGTAAATATGAAGCCGGAACATTCTCCTTTAACTCGGGAACAGGCCGCTGCCCCGCCTGCTCCGGAAGCGGTTTTGAACACATCGAAATGCAGTTCTTGTCCGACGTGTATTTAAGCTGCCCGGAATGCAAAGGCACCCGCTACCGCAATGAGATCCTCGAGGTCAAGCTGTCTCGTAACGGCAAAGAGGCCAACATCGCCGAAGTGCTCGACATGACGATCGCTGAAGCGATTGAGTTCTTCAAAGAGAACAAGGAAATCGTGCGTAATCTTGAGCCGCTCGTTAAAGTCGGCTTGGATTATCTCAAGCTCGGCCAGCCGATTCCGACCTTGTCCGGCGGCGAAGCCCAGCGTCTCAAGCTCGCCAAGCACCTCGCTGATTCCCTCAAAGGAGAGAGCAAACACACGCTCTTTATCTTTGACGAACCCACGACCGGCCTGCACTTCGACGACGTATTCAAGCTGATGAAGTCCCTGCAGGAACTCGTTCAGTCCGGCCACTCCGTTCTTTTGGTTGAACACAACCTTGACGTGATTAACGCCTCCGACTGGATTATCGAGCTCGGACCGGAAGGCGGTGAGCGCGGCGGACGCGAACTCTTTGCTGGTACGCCGAAAGACTTCCGCATCAAGGACACACCGACCGGACTGGCTTTAGCTGCTTATAACAAGGCCCTCAAAGAGAAAAATCCGAGCGCTTACTTCACGGACTTCAAGCCGCAGGAAGAACCGAAGGCCCTGTCCTACCCCAAAGATGCCATCACGGTCGTCAATGCGCGTGAGCACAATTTGAAGAACTTGTCTCTCCAGATCCCGCGCAACAAGTTCACCGTCGTCACAGGCGTCTCGGGTTCCGGTAAATCCACCTTGGCCTTTGATTTGATCTTCAACGAAGGTCAGCGCAGATATTTGGAATCGCTCAACGCCTTTGCTCGATCCATGGTGCAGCCCGCAGGCGCGCCGGACGTTGACGCGATTTATGGTATTCCGCCGACGGTTGCGATTGAACAGCGCACCTCTCGAGGAGGCCAGAAATCCACCGTCGCCACAATGACGGAGATTTATCATTTCCTGCGTTTGCTCTATGTGAAGCTCGGCACCCAGTACTGCCCGACCTGCAATGTGCCGGTCATCAAGCAGTCTAAGGATCAGATTTTTGCCTCGATCATGAAGACTTATAAGGGTAAGGAAATTACCTTCCTCGCACCCTTGGTCAAAAACCGTAAAGGCTTCTACAAGGACCTGGCGGTTTGGGCAAGAAACAAAGGCTATGAGCACCTGATTGTGGACGGGGAAAAAGTCTCTACACTCCGCTTCCCTTCCTTGTCTCGTTTCACAGAACACAACATTGATCTGCCTACCGGCACGGTGAAGGTCACGCCGGAGAACGAAGGAGAGATCAAACAGCTCGTCGCTGTCACGCTGGACTTCGGCAAAGGAATTTTGGATATCGAACAAAAGGGCAAAAAACGCACCTTCTCGTCGACCTCCAACTGCCCGAACTGCCAGAAGAGCTTCCCTGAACTTGACCCGCGCTTGTTCTCCTACAACTCCAAGCACGGCTGGTGCCCGACCTGCATGGGCAACGGCTTCAAGCCCTTCCAAAATGCGCTTGCTGTCGACGAGAACACCGGTGAATTGACGGCCGAAGCCATGTCCGAAGAACTGGTCATTTGCCCGGACTGTCACGGTCAGCGACTCAATCTGGTTGCGCTCAACGTCCGTTTCAATGACAAGTCCATCGCGGAAGTAGCTGCGATGACGATTGATCAGGCGGCAGATTATTTCAACACGATTGAGCTCACCGGCCGTCAAGCCGATATCGCTCGTGATGCACTGCAGGAAATCCGCTCTCGTTTGTCGTTCTTAAAAGAAGTCGGACTCTCCTACTTGAATCTCGATCGTTCGGCTCCGACGCTCTCCGGCGGTGAAGCTCAGCGCATCCGCTTAGCTTCTCAACTCGGCACAAACCTTCAGGGTGTCTGCTACGTCTTAGACGAACCGACCATCGGTCTGCATCCGCGTGACAACAAGATTCTGCTGTCTGCGCTCGAGCAACTCACCTCCAAAGGCAACTCTTTGCTGGTAGTAGAGCATGATGAGGAAACGATTCGCAGTGCCGACCATGTAATCGATATCGGACCGGGCGCCGGTACTCGCGGCGGTCAGCTGATTGCGCAAGGCTCGGTGGAAGATATTGAAGCATCCGAGAAGTCTTTGACCGGCTACTACCTGAAGCATCCGCTGCAGCATACCTGCAAAGCCAAGCGCCGTACGCTGAAATCCGATCCGATGATTACCGTTCAAGGAGCCAATTCTCACAACCTCAAGGATGTGACCGCTTCTTTCCCGCTCAAACGTCTCACCGTCCTGACAGGCGTCTCGGGCTCCGGCAAGTCGACCTTGGCCCGCGAAGTGTTCTTAAAGAACATGGCTGCCTTGGTTCGCGAGAAAGGTAAGTCCGTTCCGACGCCGGAAGGCTGCAAAGGCATCTCAGGCTGGGAAACCGTTGACCGCATCCTTGAAGTAGACCAAACGCCGATCGGCAAGACTCCGCGTTCGTGCCCGGCCACTTACATCGGTTTCTGGGACGACATACGCAAACTCTTCGCTCAGTCTGAAGAAGCCAAGGCTCGCGGTTATACCGCCTCCCGCTTCTCTTTCAATGTGAAGGGCGGCCGCTGCGAAGCTTGCGAAGGCCAAGGCATTAAAACCTTGGAAATGAGCTTCCTTCCGGATGTGAAGGTTCACTGCGACGTTTGCGACTCGATGCGCTTTAACGAAGAGACCTTAGAAGTGAAGTGGAAAGGCAAGAGCATCGGCGAAGTCCTCAAGATGGAAGTCGACGAAGCCGTTGAGTTCTTCGCCTCGGTCCCGTCTATTCTTCATCCGCTGAAACTGATGCAGGACGTGGGCCTCGGTTACCTGACTCTGGGTCAGCCGTCTCCGACGCTCTCGGGCGGTGAGGCCCAGCGTATCAAGCTCGTCACCGAGCTCTCCAAAGTTAAGGATGACATCCGCAAGGGCGGCCGCAAGCTGCCGGAAACGGTTTACGTTCTTGACGAACCGACCGTCGGACTCCACATGGCTGATGTCGATAAATTGATAAAAGTTTTGCATCGACTTGTGGATGCCGGCAACACGGTGATTGTCATTGAGCACAACCTGGATGTGATCGCAGAAGCCGACTGGATTATCGATATGGGTCCTGAAGGGGGCAGTCAAGGCGGTAAAAATGTCTTTGCCGGCCCACCCCAGCGTTTACTCAGGGCTTCAACCCACACAGCCGAAGCCTTGAAGGAGTTCATGGAAACGGCAAAACTGAAGAAAACTCAATCTGCGTAATCTGATTTCTTCATTCTCCCACTATAGGCGTCCCACAGAGGACGCTTATTTTTTAATTCATATAATTTGTTCATTCATAAGGGTGAGTGAACGCAGTTTTCTCGCTCTAAAGGTGGGAGTTTAAAGTGAGTGATCAGTACGAGAAAGGCGTTTTGAAAGTCCTTCGTTACGTTTATAACCAGATGGAGCGGTGCCGCAATGCAGATTTTGATGCTTTGGGGATTACCTCATCTCAGGCAAGCGTCATGATGTTTCTATTCAAAAACCGTAAACATGAGGTAACCCAGCAAAGCGTTCAGGCCGCGCTGCTGTTGTCTCACCCCACAATTACTGGTTTGATGAAGCGTCTCGAGGCGAAGGGGTTCATTACGCGTAAAAACAGCCCCGCCGATTTTCGCTGCAAATATGTCAAATTAACGAAAAAGGGCTGCGATATTGAACGAGGCCTGAAAACCAATATGAAGCGCATGCAGGACAGAGCGCTCGTCGGTTTGAGTCAGGAAGAACTGGATAACCTTGAAAAGTCGCTTTGCGTCATTGCAGAGAACCTCCGTAAAGAAGAAGATATGCTCGCAGCAGAACGCATTATTCAAGACATCAAAGAACGAACAAAAGAGGAAGAAAAGGAAGAAAAAGACTGATTTTTTCAGTCTCCTGCAACAGTAAAAGCGCCGAATCGGCGCTTTTGCTGTATCTGTTGCTAGGACCTTCGCTCCACGTACCACATGGCAATAATGGCAGCGAGCGTCATCATGACCGAGGGCAGGATCGCCGAAATAATGGACGGCACACTGTCCAACGCGCTCATAAACGCGAAGAGATTGTTCAGCGCGTAGTAGAAGATGCCGATCATAATGCCGCAGAAAATCTTAATGGCCATACCGCCCGCTCGGGCGTTCTGGTATGCAAAAGGCATCGAAAGCAGCAGCATGACTAAGATTGCCAGCGGATAGAAGGCCTTGGACCAGAACGCCGTATCAAAGCGCTTATAAGTCTGTCCGTTTTCCTTCAGATATTCGATGTAGTAATGAAGCTCCTGCAGAGACATGTCTTCGGGCTTAATCATCAGCAGGCCGAAAATGTTGCCGTCTAAGCTCTTGCCCCAGACCATCGACTTCATAACCTTCCGCTCTACCCTCGCCTGGGTCTGTTCTCTGGATTCTTTGGGAAGTGTCGGCACGGTTTCTTCAACCACGTCGTGGAGAACCCAACCTTCCTGCTCGGAATACGTACCGCTCTTAGCCGTCACAATCGACGTCAGCTGATCGGGACGATCAAAGACATAGATAACCCAGTCATAGGCAGCCTCGCCCGGACGGAGTCTTTGAACATTTACAAAACTGATTTTCTTCGGCTCGCCCGCTTCATTGCGCTGGACGTCGCGAACCCAAATACCGGAATCAAGCTCTTTGCCGGTAAAAGCTGAGCCGCTGATATCCAGTTTGAATTCTTTTGCCAGTCGCTGAGCCGGAGGCGCAACCAGATTTCCGAGAAGATAAGCGCAGATTACAAGGACGATACCGGGCATCAAAAGCATGCCGCAGAATCGCCACGGTCCGATGCCGGAAACGCGCAGGACCGTAAACTGGCTCGTTGAGGCAAGTCGCGAGAGCGTAAAAATGGAGCCCAGCATCACGGCAATCGGCAGCACTTCATAGCAGCGCGTCGGCAGAATCAGCGCCGTCAGCAGGAACGCTTGTCCCATCGAGTAAGAAGTGCCGATATTGCCGGACTGGCCGATCAAGTCAAAAAAGGCAAACAGAGCAACCAGAGTCAGAAGAACAAACAGGGAGCTCTTCATGATCTGGGCAAAAATCATTCGGGAGACGATTTTCATGGTGTCTCCTTCTTGCGCTTAAACTTCCCTGCTAATGCTCTGAAGGGCTTCTGCAACCAATAAATGAAAGCATCAAAACGCCCTTGATTTATCGTCATTAGGCGATAGAACAGGAAGGTGGTCAGAACCGCGACCGGAACATTCATGTACAAAGTCGCACCCAATATGCCGACTTTTCCTTGTGTGATCCAAGTCTGGAAAATCGACAGCGCATTCAGGTAAAGGATGAAGATCAGCACGGCTGCTGTCTGTCCGTAATACTTCATGGAGCGCGGATTGTTATAGGAAAGCGGGATAGCAAGCAGTGCCAGATTCAGCGCGACAAGAGGCCAGGATATTCGCCAAAACAGCTCGGAAGCTGCCCGATTGTCTGTTCTCTTTATCAGATCCTCGATCGGCATGGCGTTGAGCTTTTTATTCGCACCGACCTCTGACGGCGAACTATCCATTCTGATTTCGTATTCCCTAAAGTCGGAAACCGATGCTCCGAGACCCGACGGCTTTGTATCGTATTTCCGGCCGTCGTCTAGAACAATGTAACGATCTCCGTTCGGTTTGTTTTCAATATGACCGCGGTCGGAGACGAGCACGGAACGGGAGCCGTCTTTTTTGAGCTCCACCATCAGAAGCGTTTTAACCTTGCCCTTTTCCTGATCGACACCTTCTAAGAAGAAGACCTGACGGCCGCTTTTTGCCTCGATGAATCGGCCAGAAGAAAGTTTGCTGATGTCTTCTTTCTGAGCAAAACGATCACGATAGGCCTGAACCTGAGCTCTTGACCAAGGAGAAACGGCAATCGAACAAGCGGCAACGACAAGAACAACCGGAAGCGCAAAGCGCAGAACCGGACGAATCCAGGAAGTCAGACTCAAACCGCCGGCAGAAAACCAGACGAACATTTCGCTGTCGCGCCAATAACGGTTCAAGGTCATAAAGACCGCTAAAAATAAAGCTAGGGAGATAAGCGCAGGCAGATTAATCAGAGAAGTGTAAGCGACCACTTCCAAGATAGAACCTGTGTCGTAACGGCCGCCTGCGGTTTGGTTCAAAATTCGTACAAGCCCGATAGTAACGACAATCGAGAAGAGCACAGTAAATGCTCCTCCCGCGGTATTAGATAACTCGGATGTGAGTGCTTTACGATAAATCATTCCAGGCTTACACGACGATAACAATCTGCACAGACGCAAATTTGAAACTTTAAGTTTAGCAAGTTTGAAAAACTGTGGATTTCTCTTTTTTACGTCTGTGCCGTCGGCCGCAAAGAAAAATTACAACCTGCCTTCTTCTGCTGCGTGGCAGGCAACTTCCGCAAAGGACCCGTGTGAATCAATCATTTGTCTGAGCGGCATTTCCTTGCGGCAGCGTTCATTGGCAAGCGGACAGCGGGGATGGAACGGACAGCCTGTGGGCGGAGACAGCGGATTAGGCACTTCGCCCGAAATCGGCGTGCGTCTCCGATGCGTCTGACTCAGATCCGGAATGGCGTCCAAAAGCATCCTCGTATAAGGATGTCGAGGTTCGTTAAAGAGCGTTCGCTTATCTGCTAGCTCAACCAGGCGCCCCAAATACATCACGCCGACGCGATCGCTGATGTGGTGCACAACCGAAAGATTGTGAGAAATAAACAAATAAGTTAAGCCTACCTCTCTCTGCAGGTTCTGCATCAAATTCAGCACCTGGGCCTGAACGGAGACATCCAGTGCACTGGTCGGCTCGTCGCAGACGAGAAACTCCGGATGAATGGCGATTGCTCGCGCGATAGAGATTCTCTGTCTCTGACCGCCGGAAAACTGGTGCGGATATTTGTCCTTGTCTTCTTTTGAAAGATTGACAAGATGAAGAACGGAATTCACGCGGTTTTCGATTTCTTTCGGATCTTTAATAACCTTTTGCGCGATGATGGGCTCCGCGACGATCCGTCCGACTTTCCAGCGAGGATTGAGACTCGCATAAGGGTCCTGGAAAATCATCTGAATTTTCCCGCGCACGAGTTTCTCATCTTTTCCTCGAGACGCGTACAAGTCTTTCCCATCGACTTCTACCGTACCTGCTGTCGGTTTGTCCAACCCTACCAGCATTCGTGCAGTGGTCGATTTTCCGCAGCCGGACTCCCCTACCAGGGCTAATGTCTCGCCTCGGCGAATTTCAAAGGAAACTCCGTCCACTGCCTTAAGCAGCGCCCGAGGTTTTCTTTCAACCACTCGTGTGAGCAAGGAAGGCGATACATCAAAGTATTTCTTGAGATCCTGCACCTTGACCAGTACGGACTGAGTGCACTTTACATTATCGTTTCTCATCTTGGCATATCCTCAGGCGCTCTGATGGTGAAGGGTTCCTGCGGGAACTGCATGCGTTTATTCTGACGACCTGCCTTCCAGCAGGCCACTAACTTATTGCCGCATGGCTGAAGGCCGGGGCGCTCACGAATGCAGCGTTCCTCTGCCAGCGGACAGCGGGGATGAAACGCACATCCCGACGGAACTTCGGTCAAATGCGGCATGGCGCCCGGGATCTGGGAGAGCCGATCCTGTTCGTCTCCGATTTTCGGTATCGAACCCATTAAACCGATCGTGTATGGATGCTCTGCGTCGTGAATCATTTCTTCCACAGGACCGATCTCAGCGAGCCGTCCCGCATACATCACGGCAACGCGATCCGCCGTCTCTGCGATGACACCCATATCGTGGGTCACCAAAATAACCGCTGTTCCGTTTTCTTCGCAAAGCTTCTTAAGAAGCTCGATGATCTGGGCCTGCACCGAAACATCCAGCGCCGTCGTGGGTTCGTCGGCAATGATCAGCTTAGGATCTGCGCTAAGCGCTAAAGCGATGACCACACGCTGACGCATGCCTCCCGAGAACTGATGAGGATAGTTGTCCATTCGTTTGTCCGCAGCCGGCACGCCGGTCGCCTCCAACAGACGAATGGCCCTTTCCCTCGCCTCTTTCTCACTCAGATTGGAGTGAATACGGATTGTTTCGATTAATTGATCACCGATCGTAAAAAGTGGATTCAGACTGGTTAACGGATCCTGGAAAATCGCGCCGATACTTTTGCCGCGGATCTTTTCCATTTCATCATCGGACAGGTTGTCGATGCGCTTTCCTTCCAGAAGGATCTCTCCGTGAGTGATATGTGCCGGTTTTCCGAGCAGACCGATGATGGAGTTACCGACCATGGACTTGCCGGCCCCGGACTCCCCGACAACACCTAATATCTCTCCGGTCTTCAAACTAAAAGAGACATCTTCTAAAGCAATCAGAGTTCCCTTTCTTGTCGGAATTTCTACTTTGAGGTTCCGAACCTCTAAAAGCGGCTGATGATTCATAAGAGTTACTGAAGTTTCGGGTTAAGAGCGTCGCGCAGCCAGTCCCCCAGCATATTGACGGACAGCACAAAGAGAATAAGTGCAACGCCGGGGAAAATCGTGATCCACCATTCGCCCGAGAATAAAAACTCATTGCCGATGCGAATCAAGGTACCAAGAGACGGCGTCGTCGGAGGAACTCCGACACCCAGAAACGACAAGGTTGCTTCCGTAATAATCGCCAATGCTACCTGAACCGTGGCAAGCACCAAGACCGGACCTAAGACGTTGGGAAGGATGTGCGTAAACATGATTCGTGTGGGGCTCACGCCGAAAAGCTTAGCCGCCTGAACATAATCACGTTTCTTCTCACTTAACGTCGCACCTCGGACCGTGCGGGCATAGCGCACCCAGCCGGAAAGAGAAATCGCAAAAATAAGCACGCCGTATGCGGCCTGATCATGCATATTCTCGGGAAGAATCACTCGGATAATTCCGTCGATCAGCAGTGCCAGAAGAATCGCCGGGAAGCTCAGCATCACGTCGCAGAAACGCATGATGACCGCATCCGTGATTCCGCCTGCATAGCCGGAAATCAAACCGAGAGAGACACCTAGGGCGACAGAAATGAATACGGAAGACAAGCCGATCTCTAACGAGACCCGAAGGCCGTACAGAATAGCTGAAAGCAGATCTCTTCCCTGATCATCGGTTCCCAGCAGGAACTGCCACTTGCCTCCCTCCATCCAGGCCGGAGGCAAAAAGGCGTCCGACAGATCAAATGCCGTCAGATCAAACGGATCATAGGGCGCAATCCAGCTTGCAAAGAAAGCAGAGAGCAGAAGTCCGGCACAAATTACAAAGCTGATAATCGCAGCCGGAGAATGCAGAAACTTCCACATTAGGTCGCTTTCCAGAAAGCTCCTGAACGCAGACGGCCGTCCGCTGTTTTTACTCAGCACTATTGCCTCCGCCGTTTAATTTTTGAAGTCGTTTTTCGGCCGTTGCCGCCAGCACGCTTGCAGCCAGCGGCAGGATCTCATCATTGAAATCAAAGTACGGATTGTGTGCCGACGCGCCGCCCTGACCGATGCGAATATAGGCGCCAGGGACTTTTTCCAACATAAAGGCAAAATCCTCTCCGCCCGCCATTCTCGGATAGTTGCGGTCAACGTTTTCTTCACCGACAAAACCGGCAGCTACATCAGCCATGAAGGCTGCCTGCTCAGGCGTGTTGATGCAGGGCGGATAAAAACGTCCGTAATCGGTTTCGGCTGTGCAGCCTAGGCCCACAGCAATAGAGGCACTAATCTCACCGATTCTTTTCTCTACTAAATCCCTGACTTCGGGAGAGAAGGTTCGAGCAGTGCCGACGATTTGACAAGAGTCCGGGCACACGCTCTGCGCACGCGGATCGCCTGCTTGAAGAGAACAGCACGAAACTACCGCTGTCTCCAAGGGATCCACTTCTCTAGACACAATTGTTTGGAGTGCCAAGATAATGTGTGCTGCTGCAATCACAGGATCGTGGTTCAAGTTCGGTCGAGAAGCATGGCCGCCCTTGCCCTTTACGACGATCATAAATGCGTCGGCAGCCGCCTGCATTGCTCCGTAGTTCAACGCAATTCGTCCCGGTTCAATCGCGGATGAATTATGGAAGGCATAAATTTCCTGCATCGGAAAGCGTTCGAAAAGTCCGTCTTCCATCATGTGCTTAGCGCCGGACCAGCCCTCTTCACCCGGTTGGAAAACCAAAACCACTTTACCTCCGAAATTTCTCTCAGAAGCAAGTTTCTTGGCGGCGCCCAAAAGTGCTGCCGCATGACCGTCGTGACCGCAGGCATGCATTGCGCCTTCGACTTGAGAAACGTGGTCATGGTTGGACAATTCTTTTAAAGGCAGCGCGTCGATATCCGCCCTCAGGCCGACTGAAGCTTCTCCCGGAAGTTTTCCGTAAATGACACCCACGACACCGTCTCCACCGACGCCTTCGTGAACTTCATCAACGCCGTAATCCTTTAGTAAGTCAGCAATGATGCGTGAGGTTCTCGGTGTCACCAAGCCGATTTCAGGATGGACGTGAAAATCCTGACGAATTCGGCGCAGTTCTTCTTTGGTTTCTCCGAGGAAAAAGGGATCTGAATATTTATCCAAATTAACGCTGTTCATTTTTTCTATTCCTTGTTTGCTGCGTCTGATTTCAGCCTCGGATCTACTGCCAAGTAGAGCAAATCAACAATGAGGTTAATGACGACAAAAATAAGAGAGATTAGACAGAGGTAGGCTGCCATGACCGGGATGTCTGCAAACTGAACCGCCTGTATAAACAGCAGGCCCATGCCCGGCCACTGGAAAACGGTTTCGGTCACGATCGAAAAGGCGATAATGCCGCCGATCTGGAGTCCTGTGATCGTAATCACCGGCAGCAGCGTATTTTTCAACGCATGTCTAAAAAAGATTTTTCGTTTTGGAACTCCTCTGGCACGCGCAAAGCGAATGTAGTCCGTGCGCATGACCTCAAGCATTTCACTGCGTACCAAGCGCATCACCAGAGCAATTTGAAAGATCGCCAAAGTCACCGCGGGGAGGATGATATGTTTCAGACCATCTCCGGTAAGCAGGCCGGTTGTCCACCAGCCAAATGCAACCGTCTCTCCTCTTCCGTAGGACGGAAGCCATCCCAGCCAAACCGAAAACACGAGGATCAGCAAAATACCGATAAAAAATGTCGGAAGAGAAATTCCAACGAGCGATAAACCCATCAGCCAGCTTGCCCAAATCGAATTTCTCTTCAGAGCCACAAAGACTCCCAACGGAATTCCGATGAGCGTAGCTACCATTGCAGAGAAAAATGCAAGCTCGAGCGTCGCCGGCATTTTTTCTTTAAACAAGTCAACCACGGGCGCACCTTGGCGCAGTGACATGCCAAAGTCACCGTGGAGAGTATTTGCGATAAACGCTCCGAACTGTTTCCAGATCGGCTGATCAAGCCCTAGCTCATGCGTCAGCGCAAGACGGTCAGCCTCGGTGGCTTCCTGACCCAGCATTTGGGTCACGGGATCGCCTACAAATTGGAACAACAGAAAAGCAATCAAGGTCACGATAAGCATGACCAATATTGCCTGGAGCAGACGTTTTATAACAAACGAGAACATCTGTCGGCATCCTTTCGGGAGTCGATAGGCCGGAAAAGTCATTCCCGGCCAAAAAAGAGAATTACTTCACCACGACTTTATCAAGCTCCAAGCGGTCGTCAGCACGCAGAGGAGCATCTATATTTTTCTTCAAAGCCCAGTTGATAACTTGTGTGTGAAGCGGAAGAACATAGATATTCTTATTGACGCGAAGAAGAGCTTGTTCGATCAACTCATTACGCTTATCAAAGTTTTCTTCTTCTTTGATTTTTTCAATTAAAGCGTCAAGCTCCGGATCCGAAACTCGTCCGATGTTGGACAGGCCGTTGCCTTTTTTAACATCGACAGTTTCCACTAAAGACTGCAGCGGGAACAGAGCGTCCTGAGTGGAGGCACCCCAGCCGACCATGCCGACGGAAGAGTCATAACGCAGAACTTTCGGAAAATAGTTCGCACGGGGAATCGCATTAACCTTTACCTTCACGCCGATCTTTGCCCACATGCCGGCCAGCGCTTTACCGATGGCCTCGTCGTTGATATAGCGGTTATTCGGGCAATCGAGCGTAAATTCAAAACCGTTGGGATAACCGGCCTCTGCCAGAAGCTTTTTAGCCGCCTGCGGATCGTAAGGAAGACGGTCGGCCGCTTTGGCGCTCCAGCCGTTTGTCTCGGAGGAAACAATCGTTCCGTTCGGGATCGAGAAACCTCTCATCACGGCGCGCTGAAGTGTTTTGATATCAATAGCCTGATAGAGGGCCTGACGAACGCGGATATCCTTGAACGGGTTCTTGTCGGTTTTCTTACCGTCGACAAAAACGTAAGGAGATTCGTCACGCATTTGGTCCAGAGAAATCATGAGCACGCGGAGCTCGGGTCCGGACTGAAGTTTGACCTTCGAATTGTTTTTCAGGCGCTGGATATCTTGAGTTGCGGGATCAGGGACAAAGTCCACCTCTCCGGACAATAAAGCTGCCATACGGGTCGCCGCAGATTTAATCGGAGTGTAGATGCCTTCTGTGACATTTCCGACTTTGTTGGCTTTATTCCACCAATCAGGATTTTCAACAAAAACTGTTTTGATATCAACTTCACGAGACTGAAGTTTGAAAGGACCGGTGCCGTTCGCATGTTTTGCTGCATAGGCTTCTTCTTTGGCAACAAAATTCTGCGGTGCAGTTGCTCCGTGCTTTTCAGCCCAGGCTTTATTCAAAATTCTGAGATAGGCAAGCTGATTGAGAAGGACAGGAGAATGATTAATCGTTTTGATCAGAACATCGCCGTTCGGAAGCGCTTCGGCGCCCAAAATGCCGGCCGTAAATGTTTTGAACTGAGAAATCGGATGGAGGGCTCGATTGATCGAGAAAGCCACGTCTTCGGCTGTCAGAGTCTCTCCTTCATGAAATTTCACGCCTTTGCGCAGCTTGAAAACGAAACCTTCGGGGACTGAGGTCCAGCTTTCCGCAAGAGACGGCGTCACTTTACCTTTGTTGAGATTAACTAATGCTTCGTAAACGTAAGAATTGGCGGTATTGTTGAATGCTTCATTCTGAGCGTGGGGATCAAAAGTTAATATGTCCCCTTGGCTGGCCCATTTGAAAGTCGCGGCGTAGGCGCCTGAAGAAATGCCAATACCCATTGCGGCACAAGTCATCGCAATTGCTACGAGTCGTCTCATGATAAATCTCCGATTGAAAGTGGATAACAATAGAAAATTTATAACATGAGGTAACAGAAAAACCGCTTCAGCAAGAAGAAATTTAAGGGTATTTTCCAGCCTCGGAAAAAACAAAACCTCTTGAACGGTTAGGTCCAAGAGGTTTGTCTTTAATGGAGAGCCCGGAGACTACCTACTTTCGCAAGAAATACAACTCACTATCATCGGCGTGGAGGCGTTTCACTGTCCTGTTCGGGATGGGAAGGAGTGGTTCCACCCTGCTATGGCCTCCGGGCTTAAAACTGGTCAATTCGGAATAATCTTTCTACTTTCGTGACTCTCTTTACTTTCGAGTCTCTTTGATCTCTCTCTTCGCTTCCAACCTACAACGCACACCGGTCACAAGCAACACGGTTATAGGATCAAGCCTCACGAGCAATTAGTATCAGTTAGCTCAACGCCTTACAGCGCTTACACACCTGACCTATCGACGTCCTGGTCTCGGACGACTCTTGAGGGAGGTTCAACCTCCGGGAAGACTCATCTTCAGGCAAGTTTCCCGCTTAGATGCTTTCAGCGGTTATCTCTTCCGCACTTAGCTACCCGGCAATGCCACTGGCGTGACAACCGGTACACCAGAGGTGCGTCCACTCCGGTCCTCTCGTACTAGGAGCAGCCCCCGTCAATCTTCCAACGCCCACGGCAGATAGGGACCAAACTGTCTCACGACGTTTTAAACCCAGCTCACGTACCTCTTTAAATGGCGAACAGCCATACCCTTGGGACCGACTACAGCCCCAGGATGAGATGAGCCGACATCGAGGTGCCAAACACCGCCGTCGATATGAACTCTTGGGCGGTATCAGCCTGTTATCCCCAGAGTACCTTTTATCCGTTGAGCGATGGCCCTTCCATTCAGAGCCACCGGATCACTATGACCTGCTTTCGCATCTGCTCGAGTTGTTGCTCTCGCAGTCAAGCACGCTTTTGCCATTGCACTATCAGCACGATTTCCGACCGTACCTAGCGTACCTTCGTACTCCTCCGTTACCCTTTAGGAGGAGACCGCCCCAGTCAAACTGCCTACCATGCACGGTCCCAAGACAGGATCACTGTCCGTGGTTAGAACCGCAAACAAATCAGGGTGGTATTTCAAGGTCGGCTCCAAGACCACTGGCGTGGCCTCTTCTCTGCCTCCCACCTATCCTACACAAATCGGTTCACAGTTCAATGCAAAGCTGCAGTAAAGGTTCATGGGGTCTTCCCGTCTAGCCGCGGGTAGATTGCATCATCACAAACATTTCAACTTCACTGAGTCTCGGGAGGAGACAGTGTGGCCATCGTTATGCCATTCGTGCAGGTCGGAACTTACCCGACAAGGAATTTCGCTACCTTAGGACCGTTATAGTTACGGCCGCCGTTTACTGGGACTTCGATCAAGGGCTCTCACCCCATCAATTAATCTTCCAGCACCGGGCAGGCATCACACCCTATACGTCGTCTTTCGACTTTGCAGAGTGCTGTGTTTTTAATAAACAGTCGCAGCCACCTATTCTCTGAGACCGTTTCCCGCTCAAGGTGTCTCTCCTCTCACGGTACTACGGCACACCTTCTTCCGAAGTTACGGTGTCAATTTGCCGAGTTCCTTCTCCCGAGTTCTCTCAAGCGCCTGAGCATATTCAGCTCGCCCACCAGTGTCGGTTTGCGGTACGGTCCGCGTCAGACTGGGGCTTAGAGGCTTTTCTTGGAAGCACTTCCGATCACTTCGCCGCCGTGGCGGCACGTGTCTTTGCCTTGGAGATGCGTCTGCGGATTTGCCTGCAGACCTCCTACGCTAAACAACCGGGACTTCCAACACCCGGATGATCTTCCATGCTCCGTCCCCCCATCGCATCTGACGCAGGTTCAGGAATATTAACCTGATTCCCATCGGCTACGCCTTTCGGCCTGACCTTAGGAGCCGACTCACCCTGCTCCGATGAACGTAGCGCAGGAATCCTTGGGCTTACGGCGAGCAGGCTTTTCACCTGCTTTAACGTTACTCATGTCAGCATTCGCACTTCTGATATCTCCAGCAGTCCTCTCGAACCGCCTTCGCAGACTTACAGAACGCTCCCCTACCACGCACTGGATAACCAGTGCATCCGCGGCTTCGGTTAACAGCTTAGCCCCGTTACATCTTCCGCGCAGAAGGACTCGACCAGTGAGCTATTACGCTTTCTTTGAAGGATGGCTGCTTCTAAGCCAACTTCCTGGTTGTCACGGCCTTTCCACTTCGTTTTCCACTTAGCTGTTATTTGGGACCTTAGCCGGCGGTCTGGGTTGTTTCCCTTTTGAGTCCGGACGTTAGCACCCGGTGCTCTGTCTCCCGTGCTCACGCTTCCAGGTATTCGGAGTTTGCCTTGGTTTGGTAAGACTCCATGTCCCCCTAGCCAAAACAGTGCTCTACCCCCTGGAGCGACACACGAGGCACTACCTCAATAGTTTTCGGGGAGAACCAGCTATCTCCAGATTTGTTTGGCCTTTCACCCCTATCCACAGCTCATCCGCTAATTTTGCAACACTAGTCGGTTCGGTCCTCCAGTGTGTGTTACCACACCTTCAACCTGGCCATGGATAGCTCATCTGGTTTCGGGTCTACACCCTGCGACTGGACGCTCATTTCGAACTCGCTTTCGCTGCGCCTCCCCTATTCGGTTAAGCTCGCCACAGAATGTAAGTCGCTGACCCATTATGCAAAAGGTACGCAGTCACCTCTGATGAGGCTCCTACTGTTTGTATGCATGCGGTTTCAGGTTCTATTTCACTCCCCTCCCGGGGTTCTTTTCGCCTTTCCCTCACGGTACTGGTTCACTATCGGTCGATCACGAGTATTTAGCCTTGGAGGATGGTCCCCCCGTCTTCGAACAGGATTCCACGTGTCCCGCTCTACTTCTCGCTTCCTTAGTACCGTACCAACTCTTTCGCCTACGGGGCTATCACCCACTATAGCAGGCCTTTCCAGGACCTTTCGGCTAAAGTTCGTACTATCAAAAGCTGGGCTCCTCCGGGTTCGCTCGCCGCTACTGCCGGAATCTCGGTTGATTTCTTTTCCTGAGGATACTTAGATGTTTCAGTTCTCCTCGTTCGCCTCCGTAACCTATGTATTCAGTTACGGATACACCTTGCGGTGTGGGTTCCCCCATTCAGATATCTGCGGATCAAAGCTCGTTTGCCAGCTCCCCGCAGCTTTTCGCAGGCTGCCGCGTCTTTCTTCGCCTGTGATCGCCAAGGCATCCGCCACATGCACTTAGTCACTTGATCCTATAACCCTGCCGCCTATTGCCCGGCCGGGTCACAAGCAACTCCCGTTCTCATGCCATATGCTTGTATGTCTTTGCTTGAGAAATCTCAAAGTTTCTCTCTTTGTAAAGATTTCTTATCACTACCCGTTCTCGCTGACTCTCATCAAATCAGCTTAAACGTTAGATTGATTATTCCGAATTGTTAAAGAACTATTGCGTCCTTAAATTTCTATCGACTTCCGATAAGAGCGGACACTCAGAACTTCTGAGCTCATACTGCTTTACTTGAAAGGAGGTGATCCAGCCGCACCTTCCGGTACGGCTACCTTGTTACGACTTAACATTAGTCACGGTGCTCACCGTGGTCGCCGCCCTCCTTGCGGTTAGGCTAACGACTTCTGGTAAACACCACTCCCATTGTTTGACGGGCGGTGTGTACAAGACCCGGGAACGTATTCACCGCGGCATGCTGATCCGCGATTACTAGCGATTCCGACTTCATGCAGTCGAGTTGCAGACTGCAATCCGGACTACGATCGGTTTTCTGGGATTGGCTCCGTCTCACGACTTCGCTGCCCTCTGTTCCGACCATTGTATGACGTGTGAAGCCCTACCCATAAGGGCCATGAGGACTTGACGTCATCCCCACCTTCCTCCGGTTTGTCACCGGCAGTCTCACTAGAGTGCCCTTTCGTAGCAACTAGTGACAAGGGTTGCGCTCGTTGCGGGACTTAACCCAACATCTCACGACACGAGCTGACGACAGCCATGCAGCACCTGTGTTCAGGCTCCCTTGCGGGCACGCTCTCATTACAAGAGCTTCCTGACATGTCAAGGGTAGGTAAGGTTTTTCGCGTTGCATCGAATTAATCCACATCATCCACCGCTTGTGCGGGTCCCCGTCAATTCCTTTGAGTTTTAGTCTTGCGACCGTACTTCCCAGGCGGTTAACTTCTCGCGTTGGCTGCGTTACTGAGAATATTACTTCCCAACAACTAGTTAACATCGTTTAGGGCGTGGACTACCAGGGTATCTAATCCTGTTTGCTCCCCACGCTTTCGTGCCTGAGCGTCAGTTATGTCCCAGGAGGCTGCCTTCGCCATCGGTGTTCTTCCACATATCTACGCATTTCACTGCTACACGTGGAATTCCACCTCCCTCTGACACACTCTAGTCGAGCAGTCACATATGCCATTCCCGAGTTAAGCTCGGGGATTTCACATCTGTCTTACTCAACCGCCTGCGCACCCTTTACGCCCAGTAATTCCGATTAACGCTCGCACCCTACGTATTACCGCGGCTGCTGGCACGTAGTTAGCCGGTGCTTATTCTTAGAGTACCGTCAGCAACACCCTTTATTAAAAGGTGTCTTTTCGTTCTCTACAAAAGTGGTTTACAACCCGAGGGCCTTCATCCCACACGCGGAATAGCTGGATCAGGCTTGCGCCCATTGTCCAAAATTCCCCACTGCTGCCTCCCGTAGGAGTCTGGGCCGTGTCTCAGTCCCAGTGTGGCTGGTCGTCCTCTCAGACCAGCTACTGATCGTTGCTTTGGTGAGCCGTTACCTCACCAACCGGCTAATCAGTCATCGGCCGCTCCGCTCGCGAGAGGCCCTTGCGGGTCCCCCTCTTTCTTCCGTAGAACTCATGCGGTATTAGCCAACCTTTCGGCTGGTTGTCCCCCACGAGCGGACACGTTCCGATGTATTACTCACCCGTTCGCCACTCGTCGCCGGGGAGAAGCAAGCTTCTCTCCGCGTTACCGTTCGACTTGCATGTGTAAAGCGTTCCGCCAGCGTTCAATCTGAGCCAGGATCAAACTCTATTGTTTAATCTCTGTTGTCGCTCGAATTACTCTTGCTTGGTGTTTGACGGAGTATTTTCTACTCCTTCTTCTCCAATAAGATCGAGCAATTTAAATTTGCAGTTTTCACCGCAGACTTCTTAGTGCCCGCTCTTATCGGTCGTCGATAAATTTTTAAAGAACTCAATCAGTTACTGCGTTGTCATCAGTAACGAGGTGCGAATTATGAAGAGGTTTTTTAGGCTTGTCAAACCTCACTCTCGAAAAAAATCAGTGATTTTTGAGCAAAAATATATCTATTCCTTTAAAATCAATGAATTACCAAAATTTAACGAATTGTAATTTAAGGGTTTCTTCTAGTTATGTTTCGACCAATTGATTGGAGAAATTCCCTTTTGAATCAGCCATTCATTTGCTTTTCTGAAATGATCATTCCCGATGAAAGGAATCGGGCCTCTCATTGCCGACAGCGGCGACGGATGATTGCTCTCTAAGATCAAACAATCTTTATTGAATTTTCGGATGAGCTTTTTCTTGTCCTGGGCCGATTTTCCCCAAAGCATAAAAACGACCGGTCTTCCTTCGGACGCCACCTTCGCAATGATTTCGTCCGTTAGCTCTTCCCAGCCCTTTTTACTATGGCTGTTAGCTACTCCCTCTACAACAGTAAGAACTGTGTTGAGAAGAAGAACGCCTTGCTTGGCCCAGCCCTCCAATTCTCCGGTCCTAAATTCTGCTTCCGGATACTCTCTTTTGATTTCCTTAAAGATATTTCTCAGGCTAGGAGGCGGCGGTACATCTCTATTTACGGAGAATGCCAGTCCGTTTGCTTGGTTGAATCCATGATAGGGATCCTGTCCGAGAATAACTACCTTGACCTCTCCCGCTGAAAGAAGCTCTAAAGCTCGGTAAGGTTTCGGCGGGAAGATTTTCAGCCCTTCGGCTTTCTGTTTAGCCAGAAGCTGCTCAATCTTCTTTCCCGCCTCCGAATGCTCGAAATCTGAAAGGACCGGCTTCCAATCTTCTTTGACGCTCTCAAACATGAACCTCCTCCTGCGTCGGAAGGTAAGCTTTCAAATCTGAAAGATGATCGATCATTGCCGCCGTCTCGTCGCGTTTTGCGATTTCATCTAACGGCACACCCTCGCTCCATCCGGTGCGTACAAGTATCGATGGAACCCCTGCCTGCTTTGCAGCAGATGAGTCGTTACCTGAATCGCCGACCATCAGAACTTCTTCCGGCGCCACGCGGAGTTTCTCGCAGGCATAAATAAGCGGATCGGGATACGGCTTGGGTCTTGCGGCACTGTCGCCGCCAACAACTAAATCCACAAGTTCAAGCAATCCCTTTCCGGCAAGCGTATCCAGTGTCATTTGGTACGGCTTGTTCGTTACGATCGCTGTCTTTAACCCCAGATTTTTTACAAACTTGATGGTCTCAATCGTGTCGGGATACAGCACGCCTTTTGAGTAGCGTCCGGCCTCCACATGTCTTGCCATACTTTTTACGGCTAAATTGAACATTTCTTCAGGAAACGGTTCGTCCATAGAATCGGTCATCGCACGCCGAACCAAAACAAACATTCCTTTTCCGATGTATTTGCCGACCTTCCCTTCCGAAAGCGGAGGCTTATCAAAATCGGAGCGCATTTGGTTCACGAGTTCGGTGAGGCCCGGGAGTGTGTTAACAAGGGTGCCGTCCAGATCAAACAGCACCGCTTTCAAGTTCTCAAAACGTTTCATGTTAAAGAGACGCCAACTCAGAGCGCATGTCGTCAATAACAGCTTTGTAGTCCGCTTCATTGAAAATTGCGCTTCCCGCGACAAATGTGTCTGCGCCGGCTGCTGCAATCTCCCTGATATTGGATTTCTTAACGCCGCCGTCCACTTCTAAGAGAACTTTGCGCCCTGAAACCTCTGCATAACTATCAAGCAGAGATCTGCATTCCTGCAGCTTCCCGATCGTAGTCGGAATAAAGGACTGTCCGCCGAACCCGGGGTTGACGCTCATGAGCAGAACCATATCGATGTTGTCGAGCTCGTAATGGAGATACTCCAGCGAAGTTGCAGGATTTAGAGCCAAACCCGCCTTGCAGCCGCAGTCGCGGATCAGTCTCAGCGTCCGATCAACATGACGGCTGGCTTCCGGATGGAACGTAATAATGTTGGCACCTGCTTTCGCAAACAACGGAACGATTTCGTCCACCGGCTCAACCATAAGGTGAACATCAATCGGAGCCTCAGTATAGGGACGAATAGCCTTACATACCATCGGACCGACAGTCAGGTTGGGGACGTAGTGATTGTCCATTACATCAAAATGAATCCAGTCTGCTCCTGCAGCAATTACATCCTGAACCTCTTTCCCGAGATTCGCGAAATCAGCCGAAAGGATAGACGGCGCAATTCTGTATTTTGTCTTTGTCATTGTGACCTCCGTCTTTCAATTTTAAAGACTTAACGCCCGTCCTTGAATGGCAATACGTCTAAAGATGACCGATTTGATTTTGTCCTAGAATCAGGCGTTCGCAGGAGAGAATTTATGACTAAACGCAGCATCGCTTCCCTTGTTTCGGCTTTAATTTGCTTAGCATTGCTTAACGGCTGTTCAAGCAATAAACAAAAACCGCAGGAGATTACGGAGCCGACGGAAGAAAGTGTCCGTTTTGAAATCTCTGCCTTCTCCGACATCCCTTCTTCTGAGCAAGAGGATTGGGCCGCTGCGCTATCCGCTTTCAAGATTTCCTGCCGATCGATTTACCGCAAAGCAGCCTGGGCTGAAGCTTGTTCGAAGGCATCCGGCACAGACCCTCAGAATGCAGAAGCGTTCTTCAAAAATAATTTCACGCCGTGGAAAATCGAAAAACGCACGATCGGCACACAAACCGGAACTGTTTATTCCGTCTCTGACACGGGTCTCATGACCGGCTACTACGAACCTTTGCTGAGTGTCTCGAAGCACCGAACAGAACGCCACACCACGCCGATCCTCTCCACGCCCGACGACTTGATCATTGTTGACCTGGCGGAAGCCTACCCGAAACTTAAAGGTATGCGGTTAAGAGGAAAAATTCAGGGAAGAAGACTTGTTCCGTACGACACGAGAGCAAAAATCGTGGCTCGCAAAGACCTCGACAAGTATTCCATCGCGTGGAGCGACGATCCGGTCGCCGTCTTTTTCCTTCAGATTCAGGGCTCCGGAAGACTCCGGACTGAAGAAGGCGAACTTATTCGCGTCGGTTACGACGATCAAAACGGTCGTCCATACAAAGCAGTAGGATCTTGGCTTGTCGATCAGGGATACCTCAAGCGTCATGAATTGTCCATGCAGAACATAAGGACCTGGGCTCAGAACAACCCGGATAAAGTCGACACCCTGCTCAACCAAAACCAAAGTTTCGTCTTTTTTAAAGAGAAGAAAGGCGGCGATCCGAACGAAGGACCGATCGGAGCCCAAGGTCTTCCTCTGACACCTAAAGCCTCGGTTGCGGTCGACAGAAGATACATTTCGCTGGGAACACCGGTCCTGGTCTCGGTTTCGCAAAGCAATCCGAACCTTAATTTCACAAAACCGGTAGTCGCACAGGACACCGGCGGGGCTATCAAAGGTCCGATCCGTTTTGATTTCTTCTGGGGATTCGGAGATGAAGCGGGCAAAAATGCAGGCAGACAAAAAAGCCAAGCCCGCGCCTGGCTCCTCTTACCGAACGGCATAACGCCGGAAAATTTGTAATACCGCTAAAGTCCGATTAAGCGAAACGGCCGGAAATTCCGGCCGTTTGTGTTCTCAGATTAGAGCTCTTTAGGTTCTTTACCTTCGTCTTCCTTTTCGCCTTCCTGCTCAATCTTGGAGATGAGCTCAATAGCGGTCATAAATCCATAAGGACCTTCACCGTCGGCCAAATAAATTGCCGGAACGGTTTCGATACCCAGTTTTTCTAAGAGCTCCATATTGTCTTCGACAATATTTTTTGCTTCTTCAGTCGCTTTAACTTTCGGGCGGTTCTCATTCATGACCCAGTCAGTCCAAGCCGCAGCCGGATCTTTTTCCGAAAGGATTTCTGCAGCAAGCTTCTCTGAATCTTCACCGAGAACCGGAGCCAAATAAACAAAGACCTCCAGATCATTCAGTTTGTCCATGTTCTCTTCAAAGAAGCGCTTGCACCACGGACAATTCGGGTCGGCAAAAACAGCAATGTGATATTTCTTGACTGCGCCAAGCTTAATCGTGAAAGCCTTTTTCTCAGACCAATTGGTCAACGGAAATTTTTGGGTCACCGGAATCTCTCCCTAATATTGATACTTGAAATATACGAGCCTCAAAGGAAAGACCGAGAAAAACCAACTCATTCCGAGAGTTTATCTTTGGCAAGCAGGTTTTCTAAGTATTCAATGCTGACGGCACCGGGCGCTCTCTGACCGCTCGGAACAAAGACGGTCGGAGTACCTGTCACGCCGAGCTTGCTGCCTAAGGCGATATTGCGCTCAATCGCAGAGACATCACAGTTAGCACTCTTTGCCGGTGCCTGAACGCCGTCAAGCATGCGCGCTCTCCAGGCAGCTCCTTTGTCCTTAGCGCACCAAATATTCTGACTTTCAGCCAGAGAGGAAGGACGAATCACCGGATAAAGGAACGTGTAAATCGTGACGTCCTTCATTTCCTTCAGACTGGCCTCAAGTTTGCGGCAGAAAGAGCAGTTCGGATCGGAGAAAACGGCAATCTGACGAGCGCCTGTGCCGTTCACGATCTTGATCGCGTCTGCAAGCGGAAGCTTGGCAAAATCAATGCGGCTGAGTCGATCTTTCGTTTCTGCCGTCAGATTTCTCTGTGTTTTTGTTTCAAACAGCTGGCCAACAATGATGTGATCGGCGGTAGCGTCCGAATACATAATTTCATTCTGCGCTACCACTTCATACACACCTTTAACAGGCGTAACCGAAACCGACTCGACCGGAATACCGAGCTTCCCTTGGAGTGTTTTTTTCAATGTGTCACAAATTTGTTTTTCATCCTGAACGATGGCTGCGGGTGCATTCGGGACCGACTTATCCGCCGCTGCAGCGGCCGGTGCTGTTGGCGTATTCACAGTTGTTTGAGAAAAGGCCGTAAACGGCACTAAGGCTAAGAGGGCCGCACAGAGATGCTTTTTGTAATTCATTCAAGACTCCGGTGTTTGAAACAGGAAGACAGTATTTTATTGCCTTCGCAGATCGGCACATTATTGCAGTATTAGGAGCTTTTGGGAGGTCATTCATATTTCTCCGTAGATCAACCGCAAGATTTTTCTTTAAAAGTCCTGTATAGTGCTGCTTCTCGATTGAGAGACGGCTAGATAGCTCAGTTGGTAGAGCAACGGATTGAAAATCCGTGTGTCGGTGGTTCGATTCCGCCTCTAGCCACCAGAATTTTTCTTGACGCTGAATTTTCAAACATTCAGTTGCGCATTTAGAAAAACTCCTGTATATTTCGTCTTCTCGATTAAGAGACGGCTAGATAGCTCAGTTGGTAGAGCAACGGACTGAAAATCCGTGTGTCGGTGGTTCGATTCCGCCTCTAGCCACCAGGATTTCTTGAGCCCGATGCCAAAAGCCTCGGGCTCAATTCTTTTTAGAACTCGGGGAGTAGCCTCCTGGGGACTGTCAACAAACTTGGCTAGGCCATGGCAGTTCCGGCGCATGTTAGCGCTTGGCGAGACCGATGGATCTTCGAACGCTTCCGGCGCGCCGAGGATTCATTGCGTTTTTGCCGGATTGGAGAAAATTCATGGAAGCCATCCTCGTTGCCATCGGAGCGGTAGCCCTTGCTGAAATGGGCGACAAAACGCAGCTCCTCGCCTTCCTTCTTGCTTCTCGCTTCAAAAAGCCCACGCCGATTATTCTCGGTATTTTGGTCGCGACGATCTTTAATCACTCCCTTGCCAGCGCACTCGGCGCGTGGATCACGCACGTCTTCAGCCCCGAAGTGATTAAATGGATCATCGTGGGTTCGTTCCTTGCCATGGCGGCATGGATCCTTATCCCGGACAAAGGTGATGACGATGCACTGAAAAACCACTCTATGAGGTTCGGTGTTTTCGGCGTAACCTTTATCACCTTCTTCTTGGCAGAAATGGGTGATAAAACTCAGATTGCAACCGTCGCGCTTACCGTCAAATACGCAGCTCCGGTTCTCGTTGTGATCGGCACTACCATCGGTATGCTGATCGCGGACGTCCCGGCGGTATGGATCGGCGACAAACTTGCCCAGAAAATTCCGGTCAAACTCGTCCGTATTGCCTCCGCAGTCCTGTTTGCTGCGATCGGTATTCTGGCCGCGTTTGAATACACGCCGACCGAGCTCTAATTCCTGCTTGTCTCAAATCAGACCTGCACCTCAACGGCCCCCTGTACGTCGAGTAAACTTTCTCTGTAATACAGATAGGAGCACACGCCTATGTCCGTTCGAAAAATAATCGCAGGGCTTTTGTTTTCGGGAATTTCGCTGCTTGCGCTAAGCGGCTGTGCCGTCGGGCCGGAAAACAACAACCCGACCCAATTAACCTCTCAATGGGTTGATCCGGCAGCCACCTTCGAACAAAAGACCATCACCGGCCTTCTCGTGACCGCCGTCGTTGAGAATCCGACGAACCGCCGGATTTTTGAGGACATCGCATGCAATGTCCTGGCACTGCACGGCATCCCGAGCACACCGAGTTACCGCGCTATTCCCCAGGCCTCGAACCTGACGATCCTGGGAGGCGGCTTAAATTACAGTGCTCTGTTCAGTGCCGCCAAATTGGCTAAGGCGAGCAATGTCTTGGCGATCCACCAGACAGGTACCAAAACTAATGTGATTTACGATCCGGGAATGACATGGGGACCTGATCCTTTCTGGGGTCCCGGGCCTTGGGGCGGTCCATTCGGACCGGATCCGTTCTGGGGCGGCTGGGCCATTCCGCCTTCTATCACTCAGCAAAACATCATCGAGTCCAATACCGAACTCGTCAGTGTTAAAACCGGCGCCGTGTTGTGGACGGGCGCTTTCTCCACGGTAAGCGACCAAGCTCCGATCACTCAGACGCTGCAGGAATATGTCGGAATGGTGCTTCAGGCAATTTTGAACAACGGCTTCCTGATTCCGGTCAGCATGCCGAACTACCAAATTCAGCCCGCAGCTAAATTCAATCCGCAGTCTGCGAACGCGGGCGCCCTTCCTCGTTAAACAGTCTGGCAATTCTGGCGCAGTCTTGAATGTGCTGATTTCCGATCCACTTCAAGGCTGCAAAGGAGAGACCGGCCGCCGCAACCTGGCCGGCGATCGGCACCCACTTGGCCGCTTGTGCGGCCGTCATTTGGATACTCAGCTTTTTAAGAACGGCAAGGACCAAGGACTTTGTAATCAGTTTCCCGGCCCAGGCGCTTCCTGTGACAGTGATCATTTGAAACAGCTGAACCTGCTTGTCCGTCGAAAGATGCTGAATTTGCTGAGGCGTGAGCCCGAATTCCTGATTAATGAAATTGAGGATGGACATCAGCATCGTCACGTCAACCGTTACGTTGATTCCCGGTATCGGAATGGCACTTGCACCCGCAGTCACTAAAGCACGCTGCGTTACAAACTTTTTTGTCCGAGCGATACAGTCAAGGATGGCCTGCTCATCGGGAGGTATTTCCTTCAATTTTGTCTCTGCAGGTAAATCCTTCTGTTTAAAGATGGTCAAAGCCTTCATACTCTCATCCTTGCTCTTGCCTAAGCGACTAAACTTAAGGCATAAATAATGCTCTATTTTTAATATTAATAACTAAGCTGCGCAATGGTCCGACTTATTTTAGTCAGGCCGCCCGATAAGCGGCGCTGTTGGACACACTAGAAAGATGAATCTTTTCGCCCTGGGATTGAACCATAACACTGCTCCTCTCGCTTTGAGAGAGAAGGTTGCTTTTTCTTCTGAAGAGCAGGATACCGCAAACCAAAAGATTCGAGCCATGCTCGGAAATCCTGCCGGTGGCGGCATCAAAGAGGTCGCAATTTTGTCGACCTGTAACCGCACGGAGATTTATTGTGCGGCTGAAGACTCCGAACTTGCTTCCAAAAAACTGAAAGAATTCTTGGCTGAAAGCAAAGGGGTGAAATTCAATGAACTTGAAGAGCACCTCTACGTCTTTTTAAATGACGACGCCGCTCGCCACGCCTTCAGAGTGGCCTCAGGCCTGGATTCGATGGTGCTGGGCGAAACCCAGATCGTCGGCCAGATGAAAAAGGCCGTGAAAACTGCTCAGAAAAACCATGGCCTGGGCGTATTTCTGAACTATCTTTTCCAAAAGACATTTGCGGTCGCCAAAGAAGTCCGTTCTAAAACCGAGATCGGTGCTCACTCCGTATCCTTGGCTGCTGCGGGCGTCCGCGTTGCTTCGAGCATCTTCGGGTCTTTAGAAAACTCCAACATCTTGTTTGTCGGTGCCGGAGAAATGATTGAGCTCTGTGCCGCTCATTTCTGCGCACAGAAACCGAAGAACATTGCCGTCGCAAACCGCACCGTCGCCAGAGCGGCAGCTTTGGCGGAAACGATCGGTGCAAAAGCCGTCGGGCTCGTCGACCTCCCGGAAATTCTTCCGGAGTACGACATTCTGATCACTTGTACGGCCAGCACACTTCCTATCATCGGTCTCGGCATGGTTCAAAGTGCACTGAAGCGCCGTAAGCATCGTCCGATTTTCATGATCGACCTTGCCGTCCCCAGAGACATTGAACGCGAAGTGGACGATTTGGACGAAGTTTATGTTTACACCGTGGACGATCTCGGAAAAGTCGTTCAATCGGGTATCCAGGGGCGTAAAGCAGCCGTCGAGCAGGCAGACCGACTCATCGAAACCAAAGTCGATGAATTTAAATGCTGGATGACGACACGCTCCTCCATTCCTCAAATTCTGAGTCTTCAGGAACGAGCTGACGCCCTTCGCATGATGGAGCTTGAAAAAGCCAAAAAGGCCATTCAAAAAGGCGGCGACACCAACGAAATTTTAGAAGCCATGTCTCACGGCCTCATGAAGAAATTCATTCATGATCCGTTGACAGTATTGCGCAATGATCCCAACCTTTCGCAGGAAGACTACGAAAAGGTTCTTCATTTGCTCGATCGCTTCTATCACTATCACATCCATCATCGCTAGCTGTGCGAAAATTCAGCAATATCTGCCTTCACTTTTGAAGGCTTTTTGTGTTGATATTTCAACTAAAATCGAACGAATTCGTCAAAAAGCACTGACATGAAAGACACAATGCGCTCCAAGCTGACCCAACTGGTCAGACGACTTGAAGAAATCGATCAGAATCTTCAGGACCCCGATGTCACATCCAATATGGACCAATTCCGAGCACTCTCTAAGGAGCGTGCGGAAATTGAACCTGTCGTTTTAAAAGCTAAAGAATACGAGCAGGCTGAAGAAGACCTTGCGGCTGCCGAGGAAATGCTTTCCGATGAAGAGATGAAGGAATTCGCCTCTGAGGAAATCAAAGCGGCCAAGAAGGCAATCGAGCAGATTTCTTCTGAATTAGAAGTCCTCCTTCTTCCGAAAGATCCTAACGACGACAAGAACATTTATCTGGAAATCCGCGCCGGCACAGGCGGTGACGAGTCTGCCCTCTTTGCCGGAGATTTGTTCAGAATGTATTCCCGCTATGCCGAACGTCAGAAATGGCAGGTGGAATTTGTCTCTGCCAGCCCTTCCGACTTAGGCGGCTACAAAGAAATCGTCGTGAAAATCGTGGGACAGGGCGCTTATTCCAAACTCAAGTTTGAAAGCGGCGGGCATCGTGTTCAGCGCGTACCGGAAACCGAGTCACAGGGGCGCGTTCACACCTCTGCCTGCACGGTTGCCGTACTTCCGGAAGCCGACGAAATCGGCGATGTCGTCATCGATCCTTCCGAACTCAGAATTGACGTCTACCGCGCCTCCGGCGCCGGCGGTCAGCACATTCAGAAAACAGAGAGTGCTGTCCGTATTACGCACCTTCCTACCGGCATTGTGGTCGAGTGCCAAGACGAGCGGAGCCAGCACAAAAACAAAGAAAGAGCCATGGGCGTTTTGATTTCACGTATCCATGCAGCTCAAGTCGCTGAGGTGCAGGCCAAAGAATCGAGCATGCGTAAATCTCTGATCGGTTCCGGCGACAGAAGCGAGCGTATTCGCACCTATAACTACCCGCAGGGCAGAGTTACCGATCACCGTATCAACCTTACGCTCTACAGACTTGATTCGATCATGGACGGAGATCTCGACTGTCTGATTTCGCCGCTTACGACCGAACATCAAGCCGAGCAGCTGGCTGCCCTTGCCGAAGGAGAATAACCTTGACGACCGTCCGTGAATGGCTGCTCTCCAGCTCACTGGATTCAATTGATAAGAGTTTCATGCTGGAGCAAGTGTGCGGAATGAATAAAGCCGCACAGCTCATTCACGGCGATCGGGTTCTTACTCCGGAAGAAGAAAACAGGCTTAACGACATCGCAAACAAGCGCTCTGAGGGCGTCCCGCTCCCCTACCTTCTCGGTACTCAGGAATTCTTCGGACGCCCTTTTCTCGTCAATCCGTCGGTGCTGATTCCGCGGCCTGATACTGAGTGTCTCGTCGAGTGGCTCATCGAACATCTTCCCAAAAACGGTCTTGTCTGCGACTTGGGCACTGGTTCAGGCTGCATTGCCGCCACCGTAGCCTTAGAACGCCCTGATCTTACTGTGTGGGCATCTGATATCTCGAAAGGTGCCTTGGCGGTGGCCCAAGCCAACTGCAAGGCGCTAGGCGCCGACGTCAAACTTGTTCAAGGTTCCTGGCTGGATCCTTATCCGGCTGAATTATCTTTTGACGCCGTCATCTCTAACCCGCCATACATCGAAGGGGACGACAAACATTTAGACGCCCTTCGTTATGAACCGAGAAGCGCTTTAACCGACGAATCCGACGGTTTAATTGCGTATAGAAGCATTCTTCCGCAAATAAAGAGAAAGGCGCCGGAAGTACAAGTAATCGCTTTTGAACACGGCTGGAATCAAGAAGAAGCCGTTCAGAGCATCTTTGAAGAAAATGGATTTAAAGGGGCTTCGACATTCCGGGATTACGGAAACAACCCTCGCTTCACGGCTTGGCTGAAGGTCTAGTCTAGATATGAAAAAAGCCCCGATTCACGGAGCTTTTTGCGTTCTCCTCAAAACCTCTGACGAGAACAAAAATTTGGTGGTGCCCACTGACTGACTTGAACAGACGACCTACCGCTTACAAGGCGGTTGCTCTACCACTGAGCTAAGCGGGCTAACCGAGAACCTGAATTCTACACATTTTTTTGGGTTTGTGTTGAGCCCAGACCTCAAGAAGTAAAAAGATGTAAGAATGTCGGGAGACTCCTTCCCTTAAGACGCTCTCGCTCGGCAACGGCTCTTCGGCATCTGAAAAGAGGATATGAAGATCAAAACTTTTGCATTCACTGTTGAGTGGGATACGAAAGCCTCCATTTTCTACGTTCTCATTCCAAAAAGACGTTAAATCGATCATTCAAGAAAAGCCGAAGCTGTACTAGAGCATGAACGTTAGGAAGCGAGAGAGCTTTATCGCTTTTAAATGCGTAAAAAAAAGCCCCGATCAACGGAGCTTTTTGCGTTCCCCTCAGAATCTCTGACAAGAACAAGAATTTGGTGGTGCCCACTGACTGACTTGAACAGACGACCTACCGCTTACAAGGCGGTTGCTCTACCACTGAGCTAAGCGGGCTAACCGAGAACCTGAATTCTGCACATTTTTTTTGAGTTTGTGTTGAACTCAGGCCTCAAAAAGTAAAGAGAAGTAAGAAATGAGGATTTTAGTCCTCTACTTTCACAAACCCGCGTTTCGGCTGATCCCCGCTCATCTTCGGCTTTTTCATGGGTTCAACATCAAAACGCATTCCGTATCCTTCCTCGCGAATGAAGATCGCCTTAACTCGATCAACAGGAATGGAGATGGACTCAACCTTTCCGGCAAATCGGGCCTTAAAGGTGATCACGTCATTTCCAAGCTGCAGGCTGTCGCAGGCAGTCGGAGAAATATTGAGGACAATTTCATTGTTCGTCACATAGTTGGACGGCACAATGACGCGATAATCCTCCGGTTCAGCTAAAACGGAAAGCTGAGGAGTGAAATCGTTATCCACGCTCCATTCGTAAAAAGCGCGAATGAGGTACGGAGTCATTGAAGGTAAATTGGCCATTCTCTTTCTGCTACTTGCGCATCACTCTTTCAGACGGAGTCAGTGCCTCAATGAAGGCAGGACGAGAGAAAACTCTCTCTGCATACTTCTGAACTGGCATTCCGGCAGGAGGAAGTTCGATGCCGTAGTAGTTCAAACGCCACAGAAGCGGGGCAAGTGCGATATCCAGCATGGAGAATTCATCTCCCATGAGATATTTCTTCTTTGCAACAGCCGGGGCCAAACCTGTCAGCTGATCACGGATCGCTTCTCTTGCTTTAACACGAGCTTCATCGGAGCTGGCTCTGTTTTCCAAAGTGTGAACGTGTTTGAAGATCTCGCGCTCGAGGTTGAACAACAGAAGACGAGTTCTGGCTCTTTCAACCGGATCAGGCGGCATCAGCTGAGGATGAGGAAAACGCTCATCGATGTATTCGTTGATGATGTTTGATTCGTAAAGAACGAGATCTCTTTCAACCAGAATCGGAACTTCGCCATAGGGGTTCATCACATTGATGTCTTCAGGCTTGTGATAGAGATCAATGTCACGGATTTCAAAATCCATTCCTTTTTCGAAAAGCACAAAACGGCAACGCTGAGAAAAAGGATCAGTGCTGCCTGAGTAAAGAACCATCATAGGCCGTTCTCTCTAAAAAATATAAATAAATCAAAATGTCAAGGCCCTAAGATTTTAAACGATTAGGAAAAAAATCCCAAATTTTTGCCCGTAAAGCCTTGTCTCCCAACGAACTCCCAAAATAAACCTCTGCCTTAATTTTGAGGATTTTTTAAATGCATAATTAAGAAAGTTTCGTTGCTCCAATAGAGAAAAATTATGGAAAAAGTTCAGAAGCAAGCCACCACCTTCTTCAAGGAATTCCAGGCTTTCATTTCGAAAGGAAATGTCGTTGACTTAGCCGTGGCGGTGATCGTCGGTGCCGCTTTCAACAACATCATCAGTTCGTTGGTGAAAGACATCATCAATCCGATCTTGGGCGCCCTTATCGGCAAACCTGACTTTACGAATCTCTTCTGGGTCATCAAGATGCCGGCTGACTATACCGGTCCCATGACTTACGACGCCCTGACTAAAGCCGGCGCCAACGTATTGGGCTACGGTGCTTTCTTAACCGCCGTTATCAATTTCCTCTTGCTGGCATTCGTTATCTTCTGCATGCTCAAAGCCCTCTCCTCCATGCGTAAGAAACTTGAGCTCGAAGCCGAAAAAGCCACTCCTCCGACTCCGGAAAATATCGTTCTCTTAAGAGAAATCTTGGCAGAACTCAAGAAGAAATAATTCTTCTTTTGAGAAAGGGAGGCCGAGCCTCCCTTTTGCTTTAGAAGTTCCAGTTGGCTCTTGCCGTCAGAGCTGCATCGAGCTTACCGTCACCCGTCGCCGCTGAAGCAGCGAGACTGCCTTCGAAGCTTCCTTTCTTCACGGAAACCGCCATGGTTCCGAAACCGTTCAAGCGGCGGAAGTTCTTCTGAGAAATATCTTCTTTCGCTCCGGTACCGACTGCAAACAAGCGCGACTCCTTGGACAACTTTCCTACTTTGACCGATCCGCCCAACTCCTGAGTTTTATAGTTGTTTTTGGGCCTAACCCAAGCCTAATATGGGTTTGAGCCCAAAAAGTTTTACCGTCAATGTAGCATAAATGTAGCACTATATGATATAATTAAGAGTATCTCAGTCTTGGAGGGTGACAATGCCTCTGCACGTTTCAATCGTTTCGGTTAAGAATTACAAGTACATCCGTGTTTATTCAAGCTATCGAAATGAAAAAGGACAGCCTCGCTCCAGACTTATTGAAAATCACGGGCGGCTTGATGCCGCACTGCTCAAGGATCCTCAATACGTTGAGAAATTAAAGGAGCGTATTGCCAAGGAAAATCAGCTTGAAGCGAGCACCAAAGCTCAAGAAGTAGAAAAACAAGCCAAAGAGAGAATGGATAAGCTCTCCCAGGCAGTCAAGGGACTCAACGACAAGCCCGGATGTTTTAAGACTTACAACGTCGGCGCCGCACTTATCAGAAAGGTCTGGTCCGACTTGAAGCTGCCGGAGATGTTTAGGCACTTACAGCGAAGCAGAAAGATTGAGTATTCTTATGATCAGACGGCTTATCTGCTGACAGAGCAAAGACTGCTGCAGCCGACGAGCAAATTGAGAAGCTTTGCCAATTGCTCCGGAAGCATTATTGATCACGCAAAAGTCGATCACCTGGAAGATTTATATAAAGTTCTGGATCTCCTCCAGGAAGATAAGGCCACCATCGTGAGGCATCTGAACAAAGAAATCCAGAAGAAAACCAAGAGAAAGGTAACGGCAGCTTTTTACGATGTGACCACCTATTCCTTTGAGAGCCGCTGCGTATCTGACTACAAAGACTTTGGAATCAGCAAAGATCATAAAGTCAATGAAGTCCAGGTTGTTCTCGGGTTAGTCATGGACGAAAACGGCATACCCATCGACTACGAACTCTTTAACGGCAATACCAACGAGTTCGGGACAATGGTTCCGTTAATAGAAAAAATAAAGAAAACTTATCACCTCAAGCAGCTCATTGTCGTAGCAGACCGCGGTCTTAACAGCTGTCAGAATCTGTTTGATCTTAAAGATATCGGCTGCGATTTTGTTATTGCTCAGAAATTCAAAACTACTTCCGAACACTTGAAAGAGCAGATCCTGGACCAAGAAAACTGGCAGCAGTTCGTTTACAACGATGATGGAGTAGAGACTTGCCGATATAAGACGTTAGACGTAACACAAGAGCTGCACGAGATGAGAGAAAGTCCGACGACGCATCGCAATTACAAGACGTCTAATGTCCTTGGCACTATGGATCTCAAATGGGTTGTCTCTCATAGTCCCTCGAGAGCCGCAAAGGATAAAGCAGATCGGGACAGAGCCATAGAAAAAGCCAAGAAGGCCGTCGCGGATCCTAGCCGACTTAAAAACAGCGGTTACAAGTCTCTCGTCAAAGTGCCGAAAGGCAAAGGCTCTCCCACAATTAACTGGGAGAAGATCAACGAACAAGCGAAGTGGGACGGTTATTACGTAATCTGTACCAATTTAAACATATCTCCGCATGATGCTACTGCCATCTATCGAAAGCTCTGGCAAATAGAAGACTGCTTCAGAGTCAGTAAGACATACCTCGAGGCTCGTCCCTGCTTTGTCTGGACCGATCCTCACATCTACGGTCACTTCCTGAGCTGCTTTATCAGCCTAGTCATTGAAAAGTACATGCTTTATACCTTTAAGAACGAACTGGGCAAAGAAGAGATAACCCACGAGAAGATGCTGGAAGCCTTGAGGACAGCTGAGGTCGTCTATGACGATATCAACCCTCAGGTACCGTTCTATATGAGGCTTTATGAGGTCGGTTTATTTGATCGGATGTCGGCACTGTTTAATTTGGAGGTCCTTAACCGAGTTGAGAGTCCGTCAGCCTTAAGGAGGAAACTGCATTTGCCACTGACAAAAGTTGTAGCTACGCCGACGTAAATTTTAAAATTCTGAAAAGCCCGATGGATTCTGGCTTCTAAATGGAAAAAGCCAGAATCAGCTGCCAAAGTCGGGAAACAAGCGCGACTCCTTGGACAACTTTCCTACTTTGACCGATCCGCCCAACTCTCCCTTAAGGCGGATTTTTGTATCCGCCGCGGAAGAAACTGCCCAGCTTCCTCTCAGACTCAGCGGCATTTCTGCAAACACCTGGGCCTCATTCTTCAGCCTAAAGGCACTCTGAGATCCGATGGATGTTTTTTCAGTCGCTTTCGGGAACACCCAAAGCTGCGGAGAGGCCGCGATCGAGAGTTCTTCTGTCAATGCATAGGCGACATCTCCTCCGACGTTAAATAACGTCTCAGGAACACGTGTCTTCAGTTTGTCCATCTGCATGGATCCGGGCAAGGAGGAGGTAATTTTCCCTCTGGAGTGACCGACGCTGCCGTTCATTGCAAAGGTGGTCTTTTCAAACCTCTTACCGACGGATAGAGAAAGTCCAAAAATATTTTGCTTTCCTGTCGCACTCAGGACCGTATGCCTGCTCTTTGAGGAAACATGACCGCCGTCAAGAGATACAGACCAGCTTAGACCGGCCGCATTTTTCCCGGCGGCTCCTATGCGCACGGTTTCAGAGGTTGCGCGGTACCTTGAAGAGCCGAGGTAGCCTCCGAGGTTATTTGAGAAAAATAAACCGCCTCCAACGTCGCCAAACATATAAATGCCCGGTTCTTTCTTTTCCATGATGGTATGAAGTTCCCCAAGCGTCTTCTTCATACTTTCTCCGCGAACACGGAGCGTATTTAATCGAGTACCTAACAGAGAGCCGAGCTGTGTCGCTTCCTTAATCAGTTTATGAGACTGCTGAGGGTTAAAGTAAGCTTCGTTGTCCACGCGAGCAAAGAATTTTTGGGCCGCATTCAAAGAGTCGACTGTAAAACCTTCCGGGTTGTCATAGAGCCAGCCCTGAAGCTCCGGATAGACAAAGTTTTGAGAATTGATTTCTCCGTGCTTAATGAACCAACCTTCTCCTGCAACATTTTCCAGTTTCAGGGAGAGATTAGGGTTAAGCGACACGAGGTTCACATCGGATCTTCCGTTGATTTCCGAAACAGTCGTATCCGTCAGCTGATTGCTTCCGAATGGATCCACCACAAAGATCGAGCTATTCGGCTGGAAGGAGAGAGAACCGTCTGCGGCAGAAGTAAATACAGGAGCATCTGCTCGACCGCGCATCAGCAGCGCACTGCCTCCCCCAAACACGACACCAGTTTCCCCTGCTCTTGTAGCTGCATTGCCAAGACGAATAATGTTTCCATTACCCAGAACTTGGGTTTCATTTACGACCAGAACAGCCTTTGAAGGATTGCCAAATTGCTCCAGAATGGACAAAGTCTCAGGAACTCCGTAGCCGTTTCCATCTCCTGATGCATCGTCTCCTAGAATCAGCACGCCTCCGTTAGCGACCTTGATCTGATTATCCCTTCCCTCCCATTTCTTAAGATATAAGGAAGCTTTCTGTTCGGAGTCAGGGGCACCTCCAATAGAAATATTGGAACCAAAAATTTCGGCCTGATCAAATTGTGCCTGCCCCCCTTTTGTGAGACTGAGAGTTGTCTGAGACAAACCTTTATTTTTTGTTCCAAGAGTTAACGTAACTGTCTTCAGAGAACCGGCCACATTTGCTTCGGCATTCTGAACGACCAGCGTGTTAGAGGTAAGGACACCGGCAACATTCATCCCTCCGCCGGTCACTTCAACAGATTTATCGCTCAGGACTTCTGCCCCGGCACCAACATCTAACTTAACGGACGTTTGATAGAGTGAAGCGTGCAGTTCTGTATTGGAAAGCTCTTTGAAGTTTGTTTCACCTTCGTTAACGATCAGGGCATTTTCGAAGGTTAAAACAGAACCCGAAAAATTCAGTTTGCTGCCATCCTCAACGTAAACCGCAGCCGTTAAGTGCGCTTTTCCGGTCTTTCCTCTGCTTTCTTCCGTTATTCCGTGAATCGTTAAGCTCGAAGAATTGGTTAAACCGACAATCTGGATCTTCTCATCAATTGCGGCAACAGGTCCCGGAGCGTAAAGGGCAATATCGGAATTGCTGAGCTCTAAGTGACTTGTATTGTCAGACGTTAGAGAGCCAATGCGGATTATTTGGCCTGCCAGTTTGTCGCTTCCTTCCAGATCCAAGCGAACGGAAGCCAGAGCTATATTCGGCTTATCCAGCAGGCCATAGTGATTCTTAAGGGTGACTTTGTGGATGTAACCGCTGTTCTCATCGATAAATACTTCTCCGGTAAAAATCAGATCGGCGTCCTTGTATACATTGGAGGCTTTGTTGAGATACTCAAGAGAAGCTTTTTCATCAGTCAGAGTAATTTTAGAGAAGGGTTGGGACCATTTTTCAGCAATCTCTCCGGATAACAACGTCCCGCCTACAGACATGTCAGAGACAACGTCCTTGGCCGACACCGTAAAAATATTTTTCGATCCGGCAGTGAGCTGCACGCCATAAAGATTCCAATTTGCCGGTTTTAGTCGTGTATCAGAAACAATTTCAAGAGTTCCGCCTATCTGCTGATAAATTCCTCCAAAGTCGCCTAGATCCCCTTTTAAGTAAACGTGAACGTCAGCGCCATTAGCTATGACCTTTCCATTCCCTGTGAAAACTTTTCCAGCTTCAACATGAAACGAGGAAGACGCCTTCAGCACTGATGAAGATTCGAGATTGAAGGCCGTTCCAAGCGTCTTGAAAGAAGAAGCGCCGCTCAGTTGAAGGAGAGCCTCACCGCCTCCCGGTGTATTTCCTCCGACTTGAACCAACAAAGCAGGGGTTTGACTGAAGTCTTTGACAGTAAGTTTGTCCAAAAAGCGAAGAGCCGTGCCCTCTGCAACATTTATTGCGAGAGATCCTGTGCCGTTCAACCTCTGAATTTCTAGATTAACGGCCTTCTCAAAATTTACTTGAAACTGGCTGACAGGAATTGTCTGGATTCCTAGAACAGGAGAGCTAGATCTTTCGTGATTTGCGTCCAATATTCTTAGGTCAAGTTCTCGCTTAATTGTTGTTGGAGCGTCAAATGCGAGAAGCACAGAACTCATATTCTGATTGATAAAGCCGTAGTTCAGAACCTCTGAAGCATATTCAGCATCGTTCCAGTAGGCATCACTGAGAATGTTTTCATAGTGAGTTGAGAGAATGGGGGTCCCATCGAGCAAAGATTCCCAAAACTTGTCATCCGATGGATCTCCCAAGTAAGTCGGGCTCGTCAGTCCCCAAAAGTCGAACTTCTCAGTCTCAGCGGCTGCAAAATGACAAATAGAAAAAAGAACTGCACCGGCAACAGACCGATGCAGCATGTCCGAAATATTTTTTCGCGGCATGTAGCTGCTCCGTATAGAGTCAGCCCCGCGTTCAATCTATATCGGGTTGTCGATGTTCACAAAGCTGACATTTAATTGTGGAAAACGAGTAGCTAACCATTGCGATAGTGCTCGAATCCCTAATGTCTCACTTGCGTGATGGCCGACCGCGAAATACGGAACTCCTAATTCCCTTGCTTCCAGAACCGTGCGTTCACTAATCTCGCCGCTCAGGTAGGCCTGAGCGCCTGCGTCTGCCGCTTTTTCGAGATAGTCTTGTGCCGCACCACTGCAAAAAGCAACTCTTCGTATTGAAGGGGGAGAGTCTACGGGCACAACATAGGGTACCCTCCCGAGGATCTCGGTTAGTTTGTCAGTGAGTTTTTCAATTGTTACAGGTGGGTCAAACTCTCCCTGCAAGACAAGGGGCTCATCCGGAAGGGGTGTTACATCTTTTAATTTCAGCAAGCGCCCGAGCTCGTGGTTATTACCTACTTTCTCATTCGCATCAAGAGGTAAGTGATAGGCGATGAGGTTAATATCGTGTTCTAACAGCTTCTTAATTCGCGTTCTTTTGATGCCGATAATTCTCGGATTTTCGTTTTTCCAAAAATAGCCGTGATGAACAATAATTGTGTCTGCACCTCTCTTCACGGCTGCATTGATGAGAGCCTCTGAGGCCGAAACACCGCACACGATGTTCTTGACCTCTTTTTTGCCCTGAACCTGCAGTCCGTTGGGACAGTAGTCTCGAAATTTTTCCGGCTCCAACAGTTCGTTGAGCGCTTCCAGAAGTTTTTGAATTTTCATTAGCTTCTTCCCATACAAAAACTGCCGGGATTCCCGGCAGTCTTAAACATCACGAATAGGTTACGGCATGACTAAGCCGCTGCCGCCGGCACCTTCCGGAGGCGTGAAGCCGGGCTGACCCGGAACCACGATCTTGCTTGCGGCTGCGCGGCGCAGTTCCTGCAGCTCTTTCATGGTCTTTTCAACGCCGGCCTTGGCGGCTTCGCGATAATTTGCGACAGCGGCGGCCAAATTGTCGGCTTCGATATCAAAGGAGATCGGAAGAGCGCCCATCTGCGTCATGATCTGGGCTTCGCCGGTATAAATAACCTTACGGCTTTCGTCCACTTTGCCTTCAGCTGTTACGGGCACCAGGCAGCGAATCACACCGATCTTTCTGTCGGTGTAAATTTCTTCGCGGAAAAGGTTGGCCGCGTCCATCTGCTCCTGGCCCTTTTCGGCTTCAGTCTTAACTTCTTCAGTCATTTATCTATTACTCCTCAAATTCTGTTCTGTGTATTTTGACTCGAGATTTGACTCCGGATTTGCAAAGAGGCTCAAACAGAGCCTCTTCCCCGTAATCATCTGTAAACCATGACGGGAATCTTGGAATGAGTCAGAACTTTTTGAGTTTCACTGCCTAAAAGCACGGCGGCAAAGCCTTGTCTGCCGTGAGAGGCCATGAAAATCAAATCGCAGTTATATTCATTGGCGGCATCGATAATCGCTTCGGCCGGAGAGAAGGATTTGAAAGCCACAACTTCGCAATTAATGTCTTTTTTCTCAACCAGTTCGCGAGCGATTTCCAGTCGTTCCTGAGCCATTTCTTTAACTCTGGAATCGTATTGATCAATACTTTCAGGTCTGTACTCAGAGAGATTGGTATAGCTGTAAGGCTCAATAACGGTAATGATGACAATAGAGGAACCCAGAGCCTTGGCAAAATCGGCCGCGGCTTCCAGCGCTTTATCAGAGAGTTCGGATCCGTCTGTCGGAACCAAAATACGGTTATACATAGCTGACCGTCCTTTTAAGAATTTTATTTGCCATAAGTGTAATAGGATTTGTTACATTCCGTTAAGTTTTATTTAGAGTCGGTTCCCGTAATGTGGTTGATCGCAACAGACGCGGCTGCCAGCCCCAAAGCCGCTGTCACCACGACGGAAGACCCGTAACCTGCACACGACAGACCGGTGCCGACATCACACACTCCCTCCGGGCGTTTAACGGGGTCTGCGGTGTAAACACAAGGAATGCCGAACTTCTCAACTCTCTTTCCTGCTTTTAATTTAGGGAACCCGTATTTTTTGCGAAGGTCGTACCGCATTCGGGACAAAAGAGGATCTCCGGTTGTTCGCGCCAAATCTTCGTGAATAATGTTCATGGCGCTCGTCTTGCCTCCGGCCGCACCGCACGCAACCATAAACTGCTTTCTCTTTTTACAGACGGCCGCCATGGCTGCTTTAACTTTAACGTTGTCGATGCAGTCAAGAATAATGGCATCTTCCGGCAGAAACGATTCCGCGGTTTCTACTTCGATGAAATCTTCAATCTTCCTGCAGTCACAGAGCGGATTAATTGCGCGGATCCTTTCTGCCGTCGCATCGACTTTCGGCTTCCCGTAAACTCCGGTCATCGCCTGCAGTTGGCGGTTCGTATTGCTCTCTGCAACGTTATCTAAGTCCACCAGCGTGATGCGGCCGACAGCTGTGCGCGCTAAAGCTTCGGCCGCCCAAGAGCCGACGCCTCCGAGACCGACTACGCAGACATGGGCATTTTTTAAGCGTTCGGCACCGTCCTTGGTATAAAGCTTCGCAACGCCGCCGAAGCGTCTTTCATAGTCGAGCGGATATTTGTTCTCTTCAGCCATTTTCAACTTCTTTTAGTCAGACACTATCCTCGAAAGAAACTTTGTGCTCCGATGTTTCTTCGAAACTCTTTTAATTACAGATGGGATAATTCATAATGTCAACAAAGCTCGTGAAAGAAAAACAAGCTTACTAACAATGATTATCGGAGGTTAAATGAAGATTTTAGTTCCCATCGACGGAAGCGAGTTCAGTAAACACTCAATTGAATTTGTCACTTCACGCGCAACGCTCTTAGGGCACAACCCTGAAATCGAACTGTTGAGCGTTCAGGCCCCCGTCCCCGCAAGAGCCTCCAAATTAATCGGCAATGGATCCCTGAGCGGTTATTACGACGAGGAAGCTAACGTCATTCTCGAGCCTGCCATTGAGGCATTGAAAGCTGCCGGCGTCAAAGCAACGGCTCGCTATGCAGTCGGCGAAGCCGCCCCGACAATCGCAAAGGTTGCCGAAGAATCCGGCGCCGACCTGATCATCATGGGCTCCCACGGCCGCTCTGCCTTGAAGGGCCTCCTGCTTGGTTCGGTTACCAATTCCGTTTTAGCGCTCTGCGACAAACCCGTCCTGATTCTGCGCAACAAACCGGCGCCCACTAATGACTCTCTGAAAGTCGGCGTTGCGATCGACGGCTCCAAGTATGGTGAAGCCGCTGTCGAACACATTCTTAAGAACCACGATATCTTCGGTGACCATCCGACGTTCTATCTGATGAACGTTGTCAGTGACTACGCCGGTGTCGTTATGCCGGATATGGCCGGTATGGCGCTCCCGACAATGAATGAATCCGAAGTTCGTGCCATGCAGCAGGAATCTTTTGATGAAGCCGTCGGCCCGAGCCGTAAGGCTTTCCAAGATAAAGGCTTTAAGACAGAAGAAATCTGCTTAGTCGGCAACCCCGGCGACGAAATCGCAGCTTTCGCTAAGAATGAAGGCTTAGACCTTATCGTCATGGGCACCCGCGGTTACGGAGCATTCAAAGCCGCCGTCCTCGGTTCGACCGCTACGCGTATTGCCGCGATCAGCGACACACCTCTGTTGGTAATTCAGGCAAACTAACGCCGACGGACGTTTAAAACAAACCACACATAATCAAGGGCGTCCTTTGGGGCGCCTTTTCTTATTGTAAAAATGACAAAAATCCTCAAAATCGTTGCCTTCATGGCCCTCCTGCACTGCGGGTTTACTTCTTCGCGCGTGATTTCTACCCTTTATGCCTTGAATTACGGGCAGCCTGCGTGGATGGTCGGTGTGATTTTGAGTACTTATGCAGCGATTCCGGCGCTGATTTCAATTCATGTCGGAAAATTCATCGATAAGATCGGAGTTCGCATTCCGATCACAGTCTCTTTCCTGATGATCTCGGCGGCATGTCTGATGCCGATTCTTTTCCCATATGAGAAGTTCGGTTTTTGGCCGATCATCGTGACGTCTTTACTTGCGGGCACAGGATTTGTCTTTACGCTCATCAGCGGCCAGGGCTTAATCGGACATCTCTCAAACAATAAAAATCGGGCAACCGCTTTTACCTATCAATCCATTGCCTTTTCAATTTCGGGGTCAACCGGACCAGTTGTCGCCGGCTATCTGATCGATCACGGAAGTTACTATTGGGCGTTCGGCGGCGCGCTAACCTTTGCACTCCTCGGCGGCGGAATCTTTCTGTTCCAGGCGCGGGCCCTGCCCTCGGCCTTTAACAAATCTCAGGCTAAAGATAATCGGCATCACAGTGCCTTTGAATTATTCAAAGATGAGAAAGTCAGAAACGTTCTGCTCGCGTCTGCCTTCGTTTCCATGGCCTGGGATTTACAGGCCTTCATGATTCCGGTTTATGGTACCGAGATCGGATTAGACGCCGTAGCCATCGGCTGGCTCTTGAGTACCTTCTCCATCTGTACGTTCGCTGTTCGAGTTTTCATGCCGATCCTTTCTCAGATTTTCAAGGAATGGTCCATCATTATTTTCGTAATGATCTCGGCCGGTCTGACTTATATTGTTTTTCCTTTTACGACATCGCTCACGCTTCTCTTCCTACTTTGCGGATGGCTCGGCGCGTCTCTAGGAGCTTCTCAGCCGAACGTTCTTTCACTGCTCCATCAGGTAACGCCTGACGGACGTGTCGGTGAAGCCATCGGAATCCGAACCATGCTGATGAACGCAAGCCATGCGATTTTGCCCCTGCTCTTCGGTTTCGGCGGTTCGGTGATCGGGGCGGCCTCGGCTTTTTGGGCAACCGGCGCCTTAATGGTCGGAGGCGGTGCAAAAATCGGTTATTCCGTTAGAAACATGCGCGACCCCGCTGAGAAACTGGTGGAAGACAAGGCAATTGAGCGGGAAGAGAATATCGACTTCAAAAAAAATGACAAATAATCCCGTAGTTATTGCAAGGGGTAACATCAATAAAGTAATTACTTATGGTTAACTTTCCGTAGAATAATTACAATAAGGTAGAAGCTGCGAAAAACCCTGTTTCGATAGAAACAGCGGATTCGATTACACATTACAGCAGCAAATAACACAAGCCGATTACGATTAAGTTGCCGGCGGGAGGGTAATTTTGAACACTGGGGAGACAACCGTTCTCGTTGTGGAGCCGGATCTTGACACACAGCGAGTCTATCGTCAGCGTCTTATTCATGATCCTGACATTAAACTGATTGGCATTTGTTCAAGCATTGCCTCTGCAACAGCACTGCTTGCTCAAACAAACTGCGACATCCTGTTCACGGAACTCAATCTTCCGGACGGGGACGGCTTGGATTTTATCCGCCGTGCCTCTGAAGATCTCGCGGTTCAAAGTATCGTTGCCGTCACTTCCAAAAACTCAGCTGCCGACATCGCCACTGCCATTGAAAACGGTGCCGTCGGCTATATCACGAAGCAGGACTCCGACCTTCACGATGTCGGGAACTACATTCGCATTCTGCGTGCACACGGAAGTCCGATGAGCCCAACCGCAGCGAGGGTCTTAGTCGATGCCCTGCGTCGGAAGCCGACTGTCAAGCCGGTCGTTTCCGTCGCGGCGAGCCGGCCTGCCGTCGCGAATCCCTTGTCGCCGAGAGAAACCGAAGTTCTCAATCTTCTTGCCCGAGGCATGAGTTTCGCAGAGATCAGTTCCGTTCTGAACATCTCCTGCCACACGGTCACGGCGCACATCAAGAAGATTTACCGCAAGCTGCAGGTGCATTCCCGCGGAGAAGCGGTTTACGAAGCCGCCCAGCTCGGAATTCTTCCGGCCATGTAATTCAAAAGCCGAAGGCTCGCACCTTCGGCTTTTTCTTAGATTGGGTTTTCTACTTCTTTAAAACCCAGTCGCCGCTTTTGCCGCCGTGCTTTTCCAGCAGGCGGATATCGGTCATGCACATGCCGCGGTCCACTGCTTTAAGCATGTCGTAGATGGTCAGCAGGCCGACTTGGACAGCGGTTAAGGCTTCCATTTCAACCCCGGTTCTGCCTTTGGTTTCACACGTCGCTACGCAGCGAACTCTGCTTTCTTCCGGATAGAGCTCAAAGTCAACATTCACATGCGTTAAGGCGATCGGATGGCAAAGAGGAATCAAATCTGGTGTCTTCTTCGAGCCCATGATGGCAGCAATACGTGCAACCGCCAGAACGTCTCCCTTCTTGGCGTTTCCCTTTTCCACCAGAGCAAAAGTCTCGGGATGCATGCTGATCCAGCCTTCGGCGATGCCGATGCGGTGTGTCTGATCTTTATCAGCAATATCCACCATATGGGCTTCGCCCGCCTGGTTGAAATGAGTCAACTCGGACATATAAATACCTTTTTAGAATTAGTTATAGCAAAAAACAGTATTACTGTTATATTTTTCCTTACTCTTTGAATGATAAATATTATTGGGTAAAAACGGAATGACTTTGAAACCGCTGCTCTCTCTGTGCCTCTCCTGCCTTTTAGCCGCAGCGCCGGCCGCAGGAACGTACGCCCAGAACTACAATCTACCGAATCTCGGTGCGGCAGGTGGTTCGGCCCTATCTCCGATGCAGGAACGTCAGCTCGGAGAGGAGATCATGGTCGAAGTTCGCTCCGATCCTACCTATCTGAATGACCCTGAGACCATCGACTATCTGATGCGTCTCGGCTACAAGCTCGTGTCTGCCGGTCCGGGATCCAGTTATTCCTTTTTCTTTTTCCCGATCCGCGATCCCTCCATCAATGCGTTCGCACTGCCCGGAGGTTTCATTGCCGTTCATACCGGTCTTGTCACAGCCGCTTCCAGTGAAAGCGAGCTCGCTTCCGTCCTTTCTCACGAAATCGGACACGTCACTCAGCGCCATATCGCCCGAATGATTGAAAACCAAAAAGGCAATTGGGCAGCGACCTTAGGCTCTCTGCTCGTCGCCATTTTGGCTGCCCGAGCCGGTTCTGCGGACGGCGCGGCAGCCTCGGTCATCGGCACTCAGGCAGCCTTGGCACAGAATTATTTATCGTTCTCCCGCGACGCCGAACGTGAAGCCGACCGCGTGGGCTTTAATTCTTTGGTCCGTGCTGGATTCGATCCGAAGGGCATGGAAAACTTCTTCGAACGTCTAGACTTTAATAACCGCGCGTATGAAGGCTCGCGTGCTGCACCTGCTTACCTGCGCACACACCCGCTGACCATTGATCGTATGAGCGAAGCTCAGAACCGCTCGCGCATGGCCGGCAAAAGAAATCACAAAGACTCCTTGGACTTCTTCCTGATCCGTGCGCGTCTTCGCGTTCTCCAGTCCAACCGCTATCAAGGATGGTCGGATGCAGCCGACTATTTCAGAAATGAGCTGAAAACTGCGACCGGTTATCAGGCGATCGGGGCCCACTACGGTTTAGCCGTGGCCGCCCAAAGAATGAAAAACAAGGCCGAGGCACTCAAGCAGATTGAAATCGCTCAGAAGATGGCAGGCGGAAACTCCGCCATCATCAACAAGCTGCATTCAAATCTCGTGTTTGAATCTTCTCCGGAAAACCGCGCACGAGGACTTCAGCTCGCAAAGAGCGCTCAGCAAAAATCGCCTTTATCTACGATGCTTGTTCTCAATTACGGTGACTTGCTGCTCAGGGATAAGAAATACAACGACCTTCTGAACTTCTTGCGCCGGCAGCACGCGTTATCAAAGTCGACGGTTGAGTACCAGTCCTTCCTCGGCCAAGCCTACGAAGCACTAGGTAAAGTAAGCCAGAGTCACCAGGCGATCGGTGAAATGTACGCGCTGCAAGGTCAGCGTGTTGCCGCCATTCAGCAGCTTTCGCTTGCCCAAAAGGCCAATGACGGAGACTTCTACACCATGAGCGAAATTGATGCTCGACTCAGAGAACTTCGTCGAGACGAAGACTTTGACCGCAAGCATTCCAATTAGTCATTCTGATTGCCGGCATCAAACGCTGGCGGCCGGCCGTTTGCACTATCGTTGTCAAAAGTTACTTTTTTCGGGCTTAAAGCGCGCTCATTTAGTGAGAAAATGGTCAGAATTAACTTTTTGAGATCTAAGGTTATAAATTGACTGAAGAAATAAAGATGAACAATCCGATTGAAACTGATGCCGTCATCATCGGCGCCGGTCCCGTCGGACTTTTCCAAGTTTTTGAATTGGGCCTTCTTGAAATGAAAGCCCATGTTTTGGATTCTTTAAACCATCCGGGCGGTCAGTGCGTCGAGCTCTACCCCGACAAACCGATTTACGACATTCCGGCAGTTCCCGTCTGCACCGCCAAAGAGCTGACGGAAAACCTGCTCAAGCAGATTGAACCGTTCAAACCGACCTTCCACTACGGTGAGGAAGCTCAGGTTCTTAAGAAGCTTGACGACGGACGTCTCTACGTTAAAACATCTAAGGGTACCGAATTTTTAGCCAAGGCCGTCTTCATTGCAGCCGGCGTCGGCAGCTTCCAGTCCCGTACGCTCAAAGTTCCGCACATTGAACAGTTCGAAGGCAAACAGCTCCACTACCGCGTCAAGAATCCTGAGATTTTTGAAGGCAAGAACATCGTTATTTGCGGCGGCGGAGACTCCGCCCTTGACTGGTGTCTAAACCTCGTCAGCAAGGCCGAAAGCGTTGTACTGGTCCACCGCAGAGAAGGCTTCAGAGCTGCGCCTGCCTCTGTTAGCAAGATGAAAGAGCTTTGCGACAACTGGGAAATGCAGTTTGAAGTCGGTCAGGTTACCGGCTTTACGGAAGAAAACGGCCAGATGACCGAAGTTAAGGTCACCGGCGCCGACGGCGTCACTCGCCGCATTCCTGCTGAACACCTGCTCGTTTTCTTCGGCTTGCAGCCGAAACTCGGACCGATTGCGGATTGGGGCCTGACGCTCGAAAGAAAACAGATCGTTGTGGACACTGCCCGCTTCGAAACCAACATCCCGGGCGTTTTTGCCGTCGGCGATATCAACATTTATCCGGGCAAAAAGAAACTGATCCTGTCCGGTTTCCATGAATGCGCGCTGGCTGCTTTCGCTGCTTCCGAATACGTGTATCCGGAAAAACGCGTTCTCCTGCAGTACACGACAACAAGCCCGAAACTGCACAAAGTGCTCGGCGTTGAAACACCGCACTTTGACTAATTTCTCGGTTTACCGGGTTCCTAGATAGGAAAATCCGCCGAAAGCTTTGAGCTGACGGCGGATTTCCTTTTTCAATCTCTTTTAGGTATCGGATACCTTAATGGAGGGCATCTTCGCGCTGTAGTCTTTGTTCTTCTTAGAAACGGCGACTGCCAACTTACGAGCGATTTCTCTGTAAGCCTGAGCGACCTTGCTGTCCGGGTCAGAGATCACGATCGGTTCGCCCTTGTCCATGCTCAGACGAATGTTAATGTCGAGCGGGAGTTCGCCTAAAAGTTCAACACCGTACTGCGCAGCCATCTTGGCTGCGCCGCCTTCGCCGAAGATATGTTCTTCATGGCCGCACTTCGAGCAGATATGAGTAGCCATATTCTCGATGATGCCGAGGATGGGAACGTTCACTTTTTCGAACATCACGAGACCCTTACGAGCGTCCATCAGAGCGATGTCCTGCGGAGTCGTTACCACTACGGCGCCTGTCAAAGGAACTTCCTGAGACAAAGAGAGCTGAATGTCGCCGGTTCCCGGGGGCATATCAACGATGAGGTAGTCCAAGTCTTTCCAATTGGTCTGTTTCAGAAGCTGCTGGAGTGCGGAAACTGCCAGCGGACCTCTCCAAATCATCGGCTGATCCGGATCGATGAGCACGCCGACGGAAGCGACCTGCAGACCGTGAGCAACCATCGGTTCAAGAGTCTTACCGTCAACGGAGTAAGGTTTATCAGTGATGCCGAGCATAGTCGGCTGGCTCGGACCGTAAACGTCGGCATCCAGCAGGCCGACTTTGGCGCCTTCCTGCTGAAGGGCAAGTGCTAAGTTCGCAGACACAGTGCTTTTGCCTACGCCGCCCTTGCCGCTGGAGACGGCAATGATGTTGCGGACAGAGTCAAAAACTTTAACGCCTCTCTGTACTTCGTGAGCGATGATGTTTTGGCTGATTTTGACATCGGCGGGGATGCCGGCTTCGACCAATTTAGCGCGGACCATCTCTTCAATGACGGATCCCTGTGTTTTGGCCGGATAATCTAATTCGATCTGGACGGTTGTTTTTCCGTCTTCTGTAGTAACTTTCTTCAAAGCCTTAGAAGAAACTAAGTCTTTGCCCGTATTCGGGTCAATGACGCCAGAGAGAACCTCTCTGATTTTTTCCTGCATTGTGTTCTCCTTACTGTTGGACTCGGCAGGCGTGGGAGCCTCTTTCCAAGTTCGTCCTAGGATATCAGATAGTTCGTAACTACTGCTTACGAGTTCCTGATCCGCTAAAATTATTTCTTTTCAAAAGCATTCTAGAAAAAGTCATGACTAATCGCACTATCTTCTTGACGACGGCACTGCCGTACGCCAATGGAAACTTCCATTTCGGACACATCATGGAATATATCCAGGCCGACATTTGGGTCCGTCATCAGCGGATGTGCGGATCAACCGTTCACTTTGTCGGTGCAGACGATGCCCACGGTGCTCCGATTATGATTTCGGCTCAGAAAAAAGGCGTCACGCCCCAGGAATATGTCGCCGAAATCTCTGCCGGCCGCGCCAAGTACCTTGACGGATTCTTTATCCGCTTCGACCACTGGCATTCCACCGACAGTAAAGAGAATACCGAGCTCGCGCAGGACATCTACAAGCGCCTGAAAAAAGCCGGTCTGATTTACTCTAAAGAAATCGAGCAGTATTACGACCCGGTTCGTCAGATGTTCCTTGCCGACCGCTTTATCAAAGGCACCTGCCCCAAGTGCGGCGCACCTGACCAGTACGGCGATTCCTGCGAAGTCTGCGCTTCCGTCTATCGTCCGACCGACCTGATCAATCCCTACTCCGCACTCTCCGGAAGCAAGCTTGAACTGCGTAAGTCCAAACACTTTTTCTTCAAACTGTCCGATCCCAACTGCGTAGAGTTCCTGCGTCAGTGGACACGCAGTACTGCCCCCGACGGCACGCCTCGTCTTCAGTCTCAGATCGTTGCAAAAACAGCTGAATGGCTGGGCAAGGACGGAGATCTGAGCGACTGGGACATCTCTCGCGACGCTCCTTATTTCGGCATTGAAATCCCCGATGAGCCGGGCAAATTCTTCTACGTTTGGCTGGATGCCCCGATCGGCTACCTCGCCAGTCTGAAGGCATACTGCGAATCCAAGGGCATCAATTTCGAAGCTCTGCTGGAAACATCTACAACCGAGCAGATTCACATCATCGGTAAGGACATCGCCTACTTCCATACGCTTTTCTGGCCTGCCATGCTGCACTTCTCCGGCAAACCTTTCCGTGTGCCGGATCACGTTTGGGCTCACGGCTTCGTTACCGTAGACGGTCAGAAGATGAGCAAGAGCCGCGGCACTGGTCTTGATCCCCTGGTTTATCTTGAACTCGGCATGGATCCGGAGTGGCTGCGCTACTACTTCGCCTACAAGCTCAATTCCAAGGTCGAAGACGTAGACTTCAGCTCTGCCGACTTCATTTCCCGTACCAACTCCGACTTAGTCGGCAAGTACGTCAACATTGCCAGCCGTTCCGCAGGCTTCCTCGTCAAGCGTTTCGAGGGCCGCGTCTCGGATCCGGCCATTGCAGAAAGCAGTCTGATTGCCGAAATCAAGGCCGCCGCTCCTGATATCAATGCTTCTTTCGAAGGTCGTGAATACGGCAAAGCCCTCCGCGCCGTGATGGAGCTTGCCAACAAAGTCAACGAATACGTCGACCAAAAACAGCCTTGGGAATTGGCTAAACAGCCCGAGAGAGCTGCAGAGCTACACGCTGTCTGCTCCGTGACGCTTGAAGCCTTCCGTCTGCTGACGCTGTTCCTGAAGCCGGTTCTTCCCCGCACCGCAGAAAACGTCGAAACGTTCCTCAACTGCGGCGAGCTGACATGGAACTCTGTTGACAACGCTTTGTCTTCCGACAAACCGATCAACCCCTTCAAGCACCTCATGAAGCGTGTTGATGAAAAACAAGTTCAGCAGCTCTTCGAACTGAGCTCTAAGGCAGCGAAGGCTGCTTCCGAGCCTGCCAAAGAAGAGAAGAAGGCAGAAGCCGAATCCGAAGAATTCGTCTTCGAACCCCTGGCTCCGAATATCACTTTTGACGACTTCGCCAAGGTCGACCTCAGAATCGGCAAGATCCTGGACTGCAAGAAAGTCGAAAAGAGCCGCAAACTGCTTCAGCTCACGATTGATGTCGGTGAAAAAGAACCGCGCAACATCTTCTCCGGCATTGCTGCTTACTACAAACCGGAAGATCTGATCGGCAAACTCACCGCGGTTGTCGCGAACCTGGAACCGCGCAAGATGATGGGAAGCTTCTCCCAGGGCATGCTGCTTTCCGCTTCCGACGGAGCCGATACACCTTCCGGCCTTTACCTGCTTGAACCCTTCCCGGGTGCTAAGCCGGGTATGCGTCTGCACTAATCGCATTCCATAGGAGGACCCTCGGTCTCAGGCCGAGGGTTCTTTTTTTTCGGCTACTGAAAAACCTTTATTTTTGGAAAATAGTTGAAGCTCGCCGCTCAAAAATGAGATATTGGGAGGATAATCTAGGCACTTAGCTTCTGAACCCAAGTTCTAAATAAGTTTGTTTTACCTTGGCAGTCTGACTGCCGTAAGTTATCCACTGTATTAGATCCAAGATAAATGAGCGCGAGATCTCACATCGTAGAGGCCCTGCATCGTTTCCCGTTAGCACGATTCGAGCCGGCCTCTCTTTGCATTTTAAAAAATTATTCTTTTTCCACTTTCACCAGTGACCTCTCTGCAGGCCTGACAGTCGGTGTAGTGGCGCTTCCGCTTGCGATGGCTTTTGCCATCGCTTCCGGTATGACACCGGAATCCGGTATTTACACCGCGATCATCGCAGGATTTTTAATTTCTCTTTTAGGCGGATGCAAAGTCCAGATCGGCGGTCCGGCCGGTGCCTTCATTGTTATCGTCTACGGCATCATTGCTCAGTACGGCGTCGGCAACTTGCTCATTGCCACATTCTTCTCGGGCATATTCTTATTCCTAATGGGGCTCTTTAAGATCGGGAGCTTCATTCGATTTATTCCGGTCTCGATCGTGATCGGCTTTACCAACGGTATCGCTGTGCTCATCGGTCTTTCTCAGATCAAGGACTTCTTAGGCCTGAACATTGCCAAGATGCCGGCTGACTTTTTCCATCAGATCGAGACGCTCGCCGGCGCCATCAATACCGTCAACCCTTATGCTGTCGGCTTAGGTCTTGCCTCCTTAATCATCGTCTTTGTCTGGCCTCGTTCCTGGACAATCGGCGGTGCACCCTGGAGAAGGTGGCTTGCCAGAATTCCGAGTACCGTTGTCGTGCTGATCGTTATGACCGCGCTGGTTTCTCTGTTTAACCTTCCGGTTGAAACCATCGGCTCCAAGTTCGGCGGCATTCCGCAAGAACTCCCGAAGTTCGAAGTTCCAGACATCAGCTGGGGCAATGTCAAGCAGCTGCTCGGACCGGCAATCACATTGGCCTTGTTAGGCGCTATCGAATCCCTGCTTTGTGCCCGCGTTGCCGATGCAATGACGGACGAACGCCATGACCCCAATCAGGAACTGATGGGACAAGGCATTGCAAACTGCATCGTGCCTTTCTTCGGCGGTCTGCCGTCAACCGGCACCATTGCTCGTACCGTCACCAACATCAAGAGCGGGGCCGTCACTCCGATGGCCGGCATGATCCACAGTCTGACCCTTTTGGTCATTATCCTGGTAGCTGCTCCCTTGGCAATGAACGTCCCTCTGTGTGCGCTTTCTGCCATCCTTTTGTTCATGGCCTTTAACATGGGCAATTGGCATGAATTTGTTCGCCTCAGACAGTTCACCATGTCTTATAAGGCAACGCTGCTGGTCACGTTCTTCCTGACGGTGATCTTCGACCTGACCGTTGCCGTTGAGATCGGTCTGCTCACTGCGGCCCTGTTCTTCCTCTATCGCATGAACACGCTCACTCGAGTGATTCCCAAAACGCTTCCCTTCGATGCTCCGAAGCAAATTGAAGCGTGGGCAATGGAAGGCGCGCTTTTCTTCGGTTCCGTTTCCAAGCTGGAAATCGTCACCGATCCGAAGCATATCTCCGCACCTGATGCACCGGATGTCGTGATCTTCGATTTCACGGATTTGCTGTCGATCGACAACAGTGCACTTGACATCATCGAGTCCTTCCAGCGAAACCTCGTGAAACACGGCAAAATCCTGATTGTGGTCGGTGCGAGCGAGCATCCGCTGCGCCAAATGAGGCGTCTAGGCTTAGCCCAGCGTCTCGGCAAATATATGTGCCCTGACATGGAAACCGCGCTTCAATTAGCCCGTGAGGCAATCTACAAGAAAGAGGAACCGAACCCGAATCCGAGAGAAGAAATTCGGATTGTTGAACATAAGTAGTTCGTCCTTCTAGCGAGCCCGTCCGCAGCGACGGGCTTTTCGTTTTTGCGTCCGAAAAATTAGAAACTGTTCTTGTCTGGACAGAAGCTCTTCTATCGTGGTATATTTTTCGAAAACAAAATAACCCTCGGAGACAAGGATGGGAAACGTATCCACGGAATGGCTGGCCGCAATCAGCACAGGACGCGATTACAGCATCGACGAAAAGAAAAAAGGCTGTGCTGTTCCTGTGACACCCTGGCTGCATCCGCCGGTCGGTAAAAGACTGCGAGACCTGATCACCAAGCTTGGAACCGTTCGTGAACTGGAAAGGCAGGAGATTCTCTATCCGCAGGGCAGAAAAGTTTCCGATATTGTTCTCGTTCAACAGGGTGTAACGGCACGCAACTTCGGCAATGCAGTCTCCGGTCCGAAGGCTGCCGCCATCTCTACGCCGGGCCATTTTGCCTGCGGCAACCTCAATTTCTTAACACGCCGTCCCTCTCTGGGAACCTATTTCGCTTTAACGAAGGCCCAAGTCGTCATATGCCCGAAGGATCTTTTGCTGCCTGTCCTTTCTACGGATCCGGAACTGTTTGCCTATACCATCCGATTATTGGAAAGTTGCACGCTCTCGGACAGGATCGGTTTTGCGCTGATGGCGTTTTCCCCTGTGGACCTTCGTCTGAAGGCTTTTGTGGTGACATGGGCGATTCATTACGGCAAGCTCTCTGCCGACGGCTTTATCAAGTGTCCTATTCCTCTGACACGAAATAACCGCTGTCTTGTCGCAAATGCATCGCCCGTCTCCACGGACAATGCCTTAAAACGCTGGAAAGAAGAAGGCGCCTGGGTTCGGGACGGCGATTTCGTCACTTTCCCTGCAGATTTCGTGGATGACGCCTATCAGTGGATGCGTTCTGCGGAGGAAAGCAGTGAGTATGCCTATCCGAATACCTTCAGGGAGCTGATGGAAGCGCTCCCTCCGCTCACCAATCCTTGGTATTAATTTTCTGATTTGTTCTATCCCTTCTTTATCCGCCGCCTGCCTCAAAAGCAGGCGGTTCATACGTTTTCATTAAATTTTCAGCCTAATGTATTAGTTATTTGTCATTTTTCTATACCCTCGTAAACCCTCGAAGCATCCACCAAACCCTTTGGGTAGTTAAGAAATCCTTCAGTTTTTAAACTTTTTTTATCGGTTATGAAGAGCCGACAACATCATCAAGGAGGATTTTTAAATGACATTCACCCGCAGAACCTTCATGGAAACCACTTGCGCTTTGAGCGCCGGACTCGTTTTCGGAAGCTTGGCCCATGCTTCAACCAAAGTTCCTGAAAAATGGGACGAGACCTGCAGTCTTCTCATTATCGGTACCGGTTTCGCCGGCCTGGGCGCTGCCCTTGAAAGCCACTATCTCGGCATGAAAGACATTCTTGTTGTTGACAAGATGCCCTCTGCCGGCGGCAACTCCATCATCAACGGCGGCGCCATCGCAGCAGCCGGAACGGATATGCAGGAAAAGGCCGGTATTAAAGACAATGCCGATCTTCTTTACTCCGACATTCTGAAAGCCGGCGGCGGTCTTGCCCATAAAGAACTTGCCAGAAGAATCGCCGACGAATCCGTTTCCAACTATAAATGGCTTCGTGACGAAGTCGGCGTCAAGTTCAAAGCCGTCACTTACCACGGCGGTCACTCCGTTCCTCGCAGTCATGCCGTGATGGAAAACAGCGGCGCCGGATTCATCAATCCGATGCTTGCAAAATGCAAAGAATTCGGCATCAAGATTCAACTGAGAACCATCGTGGATGACCTGATCGTCAACGATAAGGGCTGCGTCGTCGGTGTTAAGGCCCGCATCAATCATCGTTTCAATCGCCCTGACAGTGGCCGAGTCGTCTACATCCGCGCTACTAAGGGTGTGCTGATTGCCTCCGGCGGTTTCAGCCAGAACGTCAAGATGCGTACCAGCCATGACCCGCGTCTGACCGACGCTTTCGGTTCCACGAACCATCCGGGCGCAACCGGCGAAATGATTCAGGAGGCTCAGGCTTTAGGCGCCAACACCATTCATATGGACTGGATCCAGTTAGGACCGTGGACCTCTCCTGACGAAAACGGCTTCGGTCTCGCTCCGCTCGCCGTGGAATCCATGGTCGGCTATGGCCCCATGATCAACCCGACCACCAGCAAGCGCTTCATTAAAGAAACCGGCAACCGCAAAGTTCGTGCTGATGCCATCGTTGCCCTCGGCAAACCGGCCATCATCTATACCTGCGAAGCCAACATGATGAACAAGGTCGTCGGCAAGAACATGAAGCCCGAACAGTTTGAAACTGCCCTTAAGAACGGTGTCATCCGCAAGTTCGACGATCTCAAGTCTCTGGCTGACTTCTACAAGCTGGACTACTCCACCCTTGAGAAAGAAAATGAAAAATTCAACGGCTACATGAAGGCCATGAAGGATCCAGAATTCGACTGCATGTTCTTCAAAGACGCTGTCCTCAACACCAAGGGACCGTTCTACGCCATTCGTTTGTGGCCGCGTGTTCACCACACCATGGGCGGTCTTGAAATCAACGAAAAAGCCCAGGTTCTCGACGTCAAGGGCAATCCGATTGCCGGTCTGTACGCAGCAGGCGAAGCCACCGGCGGCGTACACGGCATGGTCCGTCTCGGAACCGTTGCTGTTGCCGACTGCATCATCTTCGGTCGTATCGCCGCTCGCACCGCTAACGGCTGGGCCGGCTGCTAATTCTCTTCCCTAGTCCGAAGCCTCCGACCGGAGGCTTCGGAAGGAGAACCAACATGACCCCATTGAATTCACTGACAAAATTACTCGGGATCGGACTCCTTGCCGCGATGTTTTCCTGCTCGGCCTTCGCAGCCGACGCCCCGAAGATGGGTGCCGATAAGCACGTCGCCAAAGGCGTCGCATGCCAGACCTGTCACGGAACCGACCTCAAGAATCCGAATCTTCCGACAGAAGAAACCTGCACACAGTGCCATCCGAAAGCAGCGCTTATTGAAAAAACGAAAGATCTTCCCGGCGCCAATCCCCATAACGCGCCACATAACGGAGACTGCGTTAACTGCCATCTGATGCATGAGCCGCCGGAAGACTATTGCGCACAGTGCCATAAATTCAACTTCAAAGTGAAATAGATCAAATGGCACAAAAAAGGGAGGAATACCTTATGAAATCAACAAAAATAATTGCTGCGCTCGCATGCAGCTTCTGCGGAAGCGTTTACGCTTCCGACGTCTCGATCTACGGGATGGTGGATGCGTATGTCCAGCTTTACAACGGCGGAAACGGTACAGTTGTCGACTTCGGTAGCGGCGGTAAAGGAGGATCGCGTGTCGGCATCAAAGGAACGGAAGACCTAGGAGGCGGAACCAGTGTCTTCTTCCGCCTGGAAAACGGTTTCTTTGTCGATAACGGCACCAACACTACCGCCGCTCAGCCGGAGGGCTGGGCGTTCCAAAGAGAAGCCGTTCTCGGAATTAGAAATACGGATTGGGGTACGTTTTCTTTCGGTCGCCAGTACACGCTGAACTTCGGCGGCATCGCGCAGTTTGACGCCTTTGCCTGCAGCTTAGGCAGTACGATCAACAACTTTATGGCCCCTGCGCCTTACCTGCCGAATAATCATATTCCCGGCATTAACGGCGCATCCGGTGTCGACAATCTGACTCGCAGAGACAATTCTTTTGTCTATGAGAGTCCCAGCTTCGGCGGCTTAAAGCTATCCGCCATGGTTTCGTTAGGGGAGCAGAATAAGCTGAACTCCGAAAGCGAAATGTCGAATAAGTACGGCAACAGCTATGCAGCTCAAGCCGTCTATCGCAAAGGCGCCTTCGGTATCGGCTTTACTTACACCTATCAAAACCTGGCGGCAGAAGCTCCGAATAATCTCAAGGATCCGAATGCGCATGCTGCACTGTATAACTTAGGAGCGAGCTACGACTTCGGATTCACCAAGCTTTACGGCAACCTGGTCTATAAGAACGGCTCCAAGGCCGCAGTTCGAGATACCAACCCAAACATCATGGTGTACAGCGTGTCAACAAAGACTCCGTTGTTCAGCGGCAGCCTGTTAAACGGCTTTGCATATTTGAAGAACAATACAACTGATTCGGCCAATGCGTGGAACGTCTCGGCTCGCTATGACTATCCGCTGAGCAAGCGCACCACACTTTACGCCGGCGCTGCCTATCTCAACAACGAAAAGAACGTGAATTACACGATCAACGGCGGAGGCGGCACCTCATCGGCACCGACCACCAACATGGGAAAAAATCCGTGGACTACATTCGTGGGTATGAACCACACTTTTTAATGAATTTTCTTCTTTTGTGATCTGAGAGTACTTCAAAGTCTTGACCTTCGGGAATGCGGTTTCTCCTTCCGCAGTCCTGAAGGTTTTTCTTATCGATCAGATCCGATCGTAGACAGGCTTGTACATCGCCTCCTGAATCGCTTTGGATAAATCATCGGGTTTCGGCACGCCGGCAACGCCCGCTGTGAAACATTGCTCGGCAACCGCAGCCGCGATGGACTGAGAGACTTCGCGAATCTTTGTGAGCGACGGGAACAAGCTGCCGTTCTCCAGGTCGTCTTCCGAGACAATCTTAGAGAGCGCTTCTGCAGCACTCAAAAAAACGCTTTGTGGAACAATCCGGGGCGATGAGACAACTAATCCGAGACCGATTCCGGGGAAAACATAAGAGTTGTTGCTCTGACGAGGAATAAACGTCTTTCCGTTCACTTCAACCTGCGGGAAAGGACTGCCGGAAGCAAAAAGACATTTTCCTTCTGTGTAGGTATAGGCCTCTCTTGCCGTGCATTCGGATCGAGAGGTCGGATTCGACAAGGCAAAGATGATGGGGCGCTCATTGATTCTTGCCATTGCGCTGAGCACATAGGCATTAAAGGAGCCTGCCTGAGCCGCACAGCCCACAATCGCCGTAGGCTTCACTTCACCAATGGCATCTAAGAAAGTGCTTTGAGGTTCCTGCTCGTGGGCAAATTTCTGCTTCAGCGGCGTCAGCCCTTCCCGATCTTTTGTCACCAGACCGTGAGAGTCAAAAAGGAAAATCCTATCGACGGCTTGTTCCTGCGTCAGGCCTTCCTTCATCATGGCTTCGACCAGCAGATCCGCGATGCCGCCTGCAGCCTCACCGGCGCCTAAGAAAAGGAATTTTTCCTCCGAAAGGGAACTCCCCTTTACCCTTGCCGCAGCGTAGAAACCTGCCACCGCAACGGCCGCCGTCCCTTGAATATCGTCATTGAAACAAGCGGTCTTGTCCTTCCATTGATCCAACAGTGCAAAGGCGTGCCGATTGGCAAAGTCTTCGAATTGGATTATCACATGAGGCCAGCGTGCTTTAGCGGCTTCAATGAATTCTCGGACAAAGGCGTAATACTCCTCGCCGTCGACCCTCAGCTGCTGAAGACCGAGATAAAGCGGATCGTGCAGCAAACCTTGATTATTGGTCCCCACATCTAAGAGCACCGGCAAAGAGCGCGCGGGATTGAGCCCGGCACAAGCCGTATAAAGGGAAAGTTTTCCGATCGGAATGCCCATTCCGCCGGCGCCGAGGTCACCTAATCCGAGAATGCGTTCCCCGTCCGTCACGACAATCATGTCGACATCATCGTGCGGCCAATTATTGATCACTTCCTGAACCGAGCCTTTATCTTCAATCGTGACGTAAAGGCCCTCCGGCTCAGTGTAGATTCGATCGAATTCCTGACAGGCTTTGCCGACCGTCGGTGTATAGACAATAGGCATCAGCTCCTCGATATTATTTTCGAGGAGGTAATAAAAGAGAGTTGCGTTCCTGTGGCGGATCAGCGAAAGGATTTCGTATTTCTGAAGCGGTTCTTCTGCCTGGTGAATTCTCTCCAGAGCCCGCTTGGCCTGATGCTCCAGCGTCGTCACTCTCGGAGGAAGCAGTCCGCGCAATTTCCGTTTTATTCTGGCATCCTGACTAAAGGCTGTTCCTTGATTGACGAACGGATCATCCAGAGCTTCCGTTCCCACACTGATATTTTTCATTTTTTATTTTTCCGAAAAACAGAAAGTTCGACAGAACGGAGCGAATTGCCGATAACAGCCGCGTCAGACTCCTGCCGAAAGAGAGGGACAAGCCCTCCCTCGAACCAAAGTACAGCTTATCAGGTCAAACCGCGCTACGACAACTTTTCAGGAATAGCAGGCGGCTGAAATACGTCGACACCTTGCTGCTGCATTTGCTTGACCTCGGGAATCCGCAGGCGCAGAGCCGTGTAAATCGGCTGGCTCTTAAGGACTTGAGCCGTAAAGAAGGCAAGCGCAGAACCGATGAGCATGGGAAGCGTTAAATCCCAGCATGCGGTCATTTCAAGAATCAGCAGAACGCCGGTAATCGGCGCGCAAATCGTGGAGGCAAAGAAAGCGCTCATTCCGACGGCGCAGAAAGCCATCGGGTTTAAATCAAATCCGATGAGATTCAGCGTCCACGCAAAAACGTGACCTAAGATTCCGCCCATCAAAAGAAGCGGAGAGAACAAGCCGCCGGGTACGCCTGTCGCGTAGCAAAGAGGCGCAAAGAACCAGCGTATCAATCCGATGACCAACACTGTTGCAATGGGGAACGTATAGTTCAGCATCTCAGTGCCAAGCTGATCTCCGCCGCCGGCAAGTCCCGGAGCAAAGTAAACCAGCAGTGCAACGACGATGCCGATGATCCCGGCCTTCACTTCAGGAATGACCTTGGTGAAGTACGCATTCGTGTTCAGAAGAATAAGAACCATCTTGTTGTAGAGCGGTCCCATCACGCCGATAAAGATTCCGAACAATATGAAAGCGATGGATTCTTTGACACCCGGAATCATGAAGGTTCGGTTGATGACGTTGTAGTCGGGCTGCATACCAAGGATCGTCATCGACACCGTACATCCGGCAAAAACGCAGATCAGCGTCGGAATCACCAGATTCATTCGGATATCTTTAGTGACTTCCTCAAAGGTGAACATCGCTCCTCCGAGCGGAGAGGAAAAAGCCACACCTAAGCCGGTACCGGCAGATGCAATCGTAAGAAAACGGAGCTCTTCTTTCGAGAATTTCAGGATGCGGGCAATCGTTGCACCGATTGAGGCGCCCATTTGGACTGTCGGACCTTCGCGTCCGAGGGCCATGCCGCTGCCAAGCGTCAAAATACCGCCGAAGAACTTAACCAATAAGATCTTAAAGCGTGCCGGCTCAACCTCCTCGCGCCAAGCGGCCTCAACATACTGAATACCGCTGCCGCCGGCGGTCGGTGCGAAACGAACTAAGAATCGTCCGATAACAGCGCAGGCTACGCACACGAGCAGAACCGCACCAAATCCTTCCCAAAAACTGACGGAATGGGCCCACGTCGTTAACTCCATCCGCAAATGGTCTGCTTTATGCAGGAAGAACTGGAAGTATCCGCCTACCGCTCCGGTGCAGAGCCCCGCAAACAGACATACCAAATAAAACCAACATTTACGCGTAAAGGACACGATCCCTCCTTTGGGGACACTCCGCCGAGTTCCAAATTTTCTCTTGATCTTCTTTAGCTTAATAAGCTAAAAGCCATTCCTTCCTGCACGATCACGAATTTGGGGAATAAAAAAGGACCCGAAGGTCCTCGATTATCAATCCAGTGATTGATTACATCTGCTTTTTAGCAAGTCCTGCCGCGCTGCTCTTCGGATAAAGCTTGATGAGCTTATCGAAAGTAGCCTTGGCTTCCGCAGTTTTCTTGGAATCCATCTGGGCCATACCGACCAACAGGTAGGCTTCCGGAACTTTGGCATGTTTGCTGTAGCCGGAAATCAGACGCTGCTCGGTGGCGATCGTCTGCGCAAAATTGCCTTTCATGTAGTAGCTGCTGCCAAGCCAGTACAGGGCATCGGGATAAACCTTTGTCTTGCTGTACTTCTGTGTCATGCCTGAGAAGCATTTAATCGCTTGGTTGGCGTCGCCCTTTTGAAAGACGGACAAGCAGCGGTCAAGTTCCTGCTTTGCGGAAATCTCCCGATCAGAAGCGGCGGCTGCTGCCTTGGCCTTCGGATCCATTTCATTCAGGCGATTCGAAAGATCGTCATAAATGGTCTCGGCGTTTTGTTTTTCCTTACCGACGGAATTAGTCAGATCCTCCACTTTGCCGCGGAGCGTCTGAACTTCCTTCGTCAGTTTTTCCAGTCGGTCATACAGCGACATCTGCACTTCCTGCTGGGACTTCAGCTGATCCCGAAGTTCCAGGATGGCTTTGCGGGCTTCATCGTCTCCGAAGAGCGCCCATGCCGATGTATTGACGGACAACAGAACGGTGCCAAGGAGCACCAGCGCGATTCTTTTCATAAGAAATTACTTGTTGAGCATGTAGTGGATATCGACTCTGCGGTTCTCGTAGTAAGCCGCTTCGTCATGGCCTTCGGCTTTGGGTTTTTCTTTACCGTAGCTGATCGTTTCGATCTGCTGAGGAGAAACGCCCAGGAGTGTCATACGTTCTTTGACGGCTTCAGCTCTCTTCTGACCCAGGGCCAGGTTGTATTCACGTCCGCCGCGTTCGTCGGTATTGCCTTCCAGACGAACGTTCAGGTTCTTGTGAGCAGCCAGAAACTGAGCGTGATTGGTCACGACCGGCATCTGGTCGGGAGAGACGGTATAGCTGTCAAAGTCAAAGTGAACTTCGCGGTTAGCGAGCGGGCCGGTCTTAGAGCTCAGAGCTTCTTCAACTGAAGTTCCGTCAGTAATAGAACCGGCTTTATCCTTATCCAGATCTACTGTAGAGCAAGCCGAGAGCGAAAGAGCGACAGCTGCTGCGGCTGCGCAAATAGCAAATCTTGAAGAGATCATCTTCTTCGTCCTTTTATTTAATGGTGGGACCCCAAGAGGGTTCGCGAATGTCTCCACTGGTACCCGAGAGTCGGGAACGAGTGCTTCCATCCGTGGAGACTGTGGACAGAACACCCTTACCTCCAACCTCGGAGGCGTAAATAATCATGTTGCCGTTCGGCGAGTAGCTCGGCGATTCGTTCTTTCCGATTTCGGAAAGCGGAATGACGTTGCCGGTAGCCAAATCCTGCTGAACCAGCTTGAAGTGGCCGCCTGTGCGAACGATATAGGCGACTTGGTCGTTTTTCGGACTTACCGCCGGGCTAATGGCATAGGCATTTCCGAAGCTGATACGCTCGGCCGAACCGCCCACCACAGGTTTTCTGTAAATCTGCGGGTTGCCGCCGCGGTCGCTTGTGAAGTAAATATATTTGCCGTCGGGAGAGAATGCCGGCTCAGTATCAATGCTGCTGCCGGTAGTGAACTGTCTGAGATTCTGTCCGTTAACATCCAGCAAATAAATTTTGGTTCCGCCGTCCTTAGACAGAGCCACAGCCAACGTACCGCCGTCGGGACTAAAGGCAGGAGCACTGTTGTTGCCGCGGAATGCCGCCACTTGACGGCGCTTGCCTGTGCTCAGATCATGAATCCAAACCGTCGGCTTACCCGTCTCAAAAGAGGTGTAGGCGATCTGTCGGCCGTTGGGAGACCAATCAATGGAAATAATCGGATGTCTGATGCGAAGGGCAACCTGCGGGTTATACCCGTCGCTGTCGGCGACCATGATGGCGTAGTTGTTCTTACCTTGCTGAGAAACGTAGGCAATACGAGTTGCGAAATCGCCTTTTTCCCCGGTCAGGCGTTCAAAAATTCGGTCTGCAATCTTATGGGCATAAAGACGCAGGTCATCTTTCGGGGAAATATAGGAAGCCTCATCGGTTTCCTGCTTTTTCACCGGATCAAAGAGACGGAACTTGATTTCATAGCGTCCGTCAGCTGCACGTGTTACGGAACCGTCGGCAAAAGCACCGACTCCGGCTGTGCTTAAAGCTTTCCAGTCAGGATCCTTATCGAGTGCCGTTGCGGCATCACAGGAAACCAAACGGAAGAAACCGCTACGAACTAAATCGTTGCCGATAATCTCGGCAATATTCTCAGGTGCTTCGCTGTTTCCGAAAAAAGGCTGGATAGCGATTGGAAATTGGTTTGCCCCGACGCCCTGAATATTCACAAAAAGCTGTGCAAACGCCGGTTCGGCTGCTGCGATTCCTGCCAAGCCGACGGCCTTAAGAAACACGCGTCGATCCAAGCCCAAGTCACGTCTGACCATACGCTCCCTCATCTCCATAAAACTAACAAGCACATTGAGTTTATCTTAATGTGCTAAAAAGTCTCGGACCGCGATCCGATGACTAAATAATCTGAATTTTGTATCAATAATTGAGCCGAAAGCGCATTTGCAGCGATTTCGGCTCGAATTAGGGATTTTAATTAGTGGCGGAAGTGACGTTCACCGGTAAAGACCATGGTGATGCCACGTTCATTGGCCGCTGCGATCACTTCTTCGTCGCGAATCGATCCGCCCGGCTGGATAACAGCGGTTGCACCAGCATCGATGATGACATCCAAACCGTCTCTGAACGGGAAGAAGGCGTCCGAGGCGGCAACGCTGCCCTCCAAGGAGAGACCGGCCTCTTTGGCCTTAATCGAAGCGATACGAGCAGAATCCACGCGGCTCATCTGACCGGCGCCGACACCTAATGTCATACCGTCGCGTACAAAAACGATTGTGTTGGACTTGATGAACTTGGCGATCTTCCACGCAAACATCATGTCGGAAATCTGAGCGCTGGTCGGAGCGAGTTTCGTCACAACCTTGAGGTCTTTTTCGCTGACGCACTGTGTATCAGGCGTCTGGACTAAGAGGCCGCCGCCGATGCGTTTCATATCCAAATCGTTGCGGGCGTGGCCCATAGCAACGGTGAGCAGACGAAGGTTCTTCTTCTGCAGAAGAATGTCTAAAGCACCCTGAGAGAACTCAGGCGCAATGATGACTTCAGCGAACTGTTTGGCAATCTTCTCAGCAGTTTCTTTGGAGACTTCGCAGTTGAAGGCGATGATGCCGCCGAAGGCAGAGGTCGGGTCGCACTTGAACGCCTTGGTATAGGCTTCCTCGGAATTCATACCGATAGCTGCGCCGCAGGGGTTGGCGTGTTTGATGATCACACAGGCGGGGCTGTCAAAGCTGCGGACAGCTTCCCAGGCAGCATCGCTGTCGGCGATGTTGTTGTAGGAGAGCTCTTTGCCGTGGAGCTGATGGTAGCCTGCCAACAGGCCGGGAGCAACATTTCTTTCGCGGTAGAAGGCGGCTTCCTGATGAGGATTTTCGCCGTAGCGCATGTCCTGTACTTTGACCCACTGACGTGTCAGGCTTTCCGGGAACTTCGTACGGGTAGAGACGTCGTTGCCCTTCATGCTGGTCAGATAGTTGGAAATCATGGCGTCGTAGTGAGCGGTATGAACGAACACTTTCTTTGCCAATTCGAGTCTGGTTTCAGGAGAAACGTTGCCCTTTTCTTTGATCTCTTCGATGACTTTTCTGTAGTCGCCGGGAGAAACTATAACGGTGACGCTTTCGTGATTCTTCGCAGCAGCACGGATCATCGTCGGGCCGCCGATATCAATGTTTTCGATAGCGTTTTCGAACGTGCAGTTCGGGTTGGCAATAGCCTGTTCGAACGGATACAGGTTCACTGCAACGATGTCGATCGGATCAATTTCAAACTGCTTTAACGCTTCCATGTGTTCCGCAACGGGGCGGCGGGCAAGAATGCCGGCATGGATCTTCGGGTTCAGTGTTTTGACTCTTCCGTCGAGCATTTCCGGGAAGCCGGTGTAATCGGCAACCTCTTGTACGGGAATGCCTGCCTGAGCGATGAGTTTTGCAGTGCCGCCCGTGGACAGGATGTGATAACCGAGTTCCGTCAGGGCTTTTGCAAATTCAACGACGCCGGATTTATCCGAGCAGCTGATCAGCGCTTGTTTTTTCATATTGTGCATTTCGTTAGAAACTTCCGTTGAGATTAAGTTTGAACCCGCCCGTTTCCCGCCTCCGGAGCGTTTTCTGACGCGTTGCCGGGCAGCAAAATTCGAGCATTGCGTAAAAGCTAATCGAGATTGTCCTGTAAGAGACGCTCGACATTTTTTTCTAATTGAATCGGATCCGTAACGGAGTACAAATCCGTCAATAGAGTCGGACATAAGTCTAAACGTTTAAAGTAGCCGCTGAGGTGTTTGCGAATTGTCTTTAGGCCTTTTTCCTTCTCGTAAAAAGAAAAATGTAACTGTAAGTGTTCGCCAATAGTTTCAATAAGTTGGCTCTTGCTCGGCGCCTGCGGAATTCTGCCGCTGAGTTTGTCATTTATCTGCGAAAAAATCCAAGGGTTTCCGATAGCCGCACGCCCGATCATGATGCCGTCGGCACCTGTCTGCGCAAGTACCGCTTCAGCCTTTTCTACGCTGTCAATATCGCCGTTGGCAATAACCGGGATATCGACCGACGCCTTCACTTCGGCGATCCTCTGGTAGTCAACTTCGCCTTTGAAACCTTGTTCTCGGGTACGGCCGTGGAGCACGAGCATTTTGATTCCGGCCTCTTGAGCGATTGCCGCAATGTTTAGCGCATTGATGTGCTCCGCATCCCAGCCGAGACGGTATTTGAGCGTCACGGGCACATCTACCGCTTCAGTCAGCGCCTTCAGCAATTTTTCTACGAGCGCCTCATCTTTTAACAGCGCCGAGCCGCACTCTACCGAACAAACTTTTTTCGCCGGACATCCGCAGTTGAAATCCACGATTTGTGCACCGCACTGAACCGCATAGCGGGCGGTGTCGGCCAAATCGACCGGATCGGAACCGAGCAGCTGGATCGCACGGGGATAGCTTTCACTTCCCAGGGAAAATCTTTCTTGCGACTTTCTCGACTCGCGCAAGTGTTTCTGCGAGGCAACCATTTCGGCCACGGCATAAGCCGCACCCAGCTTACGGCAAATTTGACGAAAAGGAAGATCGGTAAAACCTGCCAGCGGTGCTAAGAACACGCGTCCGGGAATTTCCACATTCCCGACTTGTACTGTTGCGCCGCTCATGAAATATCCGTCTCGTTAAAGAAGCAGCCCATTGATTCGCATTTTGCGAGCTCTTCGGGAGTGCCGACATTCGCCCAGGGGCCTTTGTAGATCTCGCCGCTGACTAATTGCTGATCGACAAATTGGTACAGCCAAGGGAAGAGCTTGGAAAACTCCGGCTTTTCTCCTGCGAAGATTTTCGGCGAGAAGACCGCAATATTCCCGTAGGTGTACTTCTTATCGGCTCTATTGATAAGACCGTCTTTGAGATCCATGTCACCGTCATGAAAAGAAGGATTGGGCACCAATACTAAGTGTCCGACGATTTCTCCTTTTCTGATTCGGTCGGCAGCCTTTTCCAGGGAGGCGTAATCAAAGGCCGTGACGATGTCTCCGGAAACCACAACGAAGGGTTCTTCTCCGTCACTGAGCAAGGGAAGTGCTTTGACAATGCCGCCTTTAGTTTCCAAAGCGTCCGAAATCGAAGTTCCTTCCTGAGAAATCGTTACTTTGATTCCTTCGACGGGATGAGCTGCAAAATGCGGAGGATAGAGGTCGGCATAATGGGCGGTATTGACCACGACCTCCCGAATTCCACCCTTTTTCAGACGATCAAGCTGCCAGTCGATCATTGATCGGCCCCAAAGCTTGATCAGCGGTTTGGAATTATGCGCCGTGAGTTCCCGCATGCGTTTGCCTCTTCCGGCACACAACACAATCGCCTTCAATCCGACACTCCTTAGAAAGAGTATCCGACCGTCTCTTCGATGCCGGAGATTTGGTTAATGAAGCGAGATAAAGGTCTTAAGGCATCAAAACGCGACGCTGTCTTTTGAACGTAATTCAAGAATCTCGGCGTATCGCCAAGATATTTCGTTTTTCCGTCGCGGTAATTCAGACGGGCAAAGATGCCCAGAACTTTGAGGTGGCGCTGGAGGGCCATCCATTCGACGTCCTCCCAGAACACACCGAAATCTGCCGGGACCGGAATGCCTTCCTTGCGGGCTTTATCCCAATAGCGAATGGTCCAATCTAAAATCTGAGCTTCGCTCCAGGAAATAAAGGCATCTCTGCACAAGCAGGCAATATCATAGCTCACCGGACCGTAGACCGCGTCCTGAAAATCAATAATTCCCGGATTGTCTTTTTCTTCAAGCATCAAATTGCGCGGCATGTAGTCACGATGTACGTACACAAAGGACTGAGCGAGATTCTTTTCGATGATGTGGTCGAACATCTTGTCGAACATGCTGCGCATCTGAGGCGTAATTTCCATATTCAGATGGCGTTTTACGTACCACTCGGGGAAAAGCTCGAGTTCACTGCGCAGCAGCTCTTCGGAGTAATCGGGCAGCACACCCGGTTTGCTGTTCTTCTGGAGTTTGACAAGTGCGGTGGTGGCATCGTCCATCAATCGGGAGGCATTGTCTTCCGAGAGAACATCGAGATAAGTCTGAGTTCCCAGATCTGACAACAGCAGAAAACCCTGTTCTACGTCCTGAGCGTAGATTTTCGGAACATTAAGGCCTTGTTTGGCAAACAGATCGTCGACAAAAATAAAAGGTTTGACGTTGCCGGGCTCCCTGGGAGAGTCCATGACGATGTAAGTCGTGCCGTCTCCGTCAATACGGAAATAGCTTCTAAAACCCGCGTCCGAAGATGCCGGGCGAAGTGTCTTCAGATTCAGCCCGAAAGACCCTCCGATTTTTTCCAGCCACTGCTTTAAGCTAACTTCACGCTCTGTCATTGTTTCCTCTCCATGATCCGTTGATCGGAAAGAATATGCAGGTCAATTAAGCCTTTATAATCTTTCCACCTAATAGCGTGCAATTTTAATGTCTAGTTTTTCAATTCGTCGAAAAAGACCCATGGAAGCTTTTCGAGCCCTACCCGTTTTTGTGGCTGTGACTTTAGCTATGCCCTTGCTCGTCTCGGCGGCCGAGCGCGATCAAGATTCCGAAACGGCTACCCGACCTGAGTACGGACTGAAGCTGAACGCGGCACGCCGCTTAGACGAGAACGCGCCTTCTGAGGAAGGCGATGCCCCGACATACCTCACAGCGTTCAAGATGATTGGGACGCCTAATGAGAAAATCGAGCTCATTGACAGCGCTGAAGTTCGGCGCGGCGGATCCGTCCTTCGCGGCGACACCATCACCTATACGTTCGCCAACGACGAGGTTTATTCCAACGGAAACGCCTTAGTGGCCAGAAACGGCACGATTTTCAAAGGGCCCGAGCTTACTTATCACCTCGATGCGGAAACCGGAGAAATGCCGAACGCAACGTTCCGCTATCTGCCGACTCAGATGCGAGGCACGTCCGACAAGATCGAACTTCTCGGCGAAGGCAAAGCGAAGATGTGCAATGCCATGGTCACGACATGCCGCGAAGGTGAGGAAGCCTGGTGGATTAAAGCCTCTGACATTGACTATGACGAGCTCGACGGTTCTGCTGTCGGCAAAAACGCACGCCTATATGTCGGCGGTATTCCGGTTTTTGCCTCGCCTTATTTCAGTTTCCCGGTAGGTTCCGAGCGCAAGACCGGTTTCCTGACTCCGAGATTCGGCATGAGCTCGACGCTCGGCGTGAATATGGAGGTGCCGTTCTACTGGAACATTGCACCGAACTACGACTACACGCTGACACTCAAACCGATGTCTAAGCGAGGCGTACTCTTCGGCAACGAATTCCGCTACCTGCAGCCGACTTTCTCCGGCCAGGTGGACTACAACGTCATCTTTAAGGATAAGGAAACGCACGAACGACGCTACGGCGTTGCTTGGAAACACTACCAGCGCATCGGTGATGTTTCTCTCGGCGTGGACTACCAAAAGGTCTCCGATAACGACTACTTATCGGATTTCTCGACGACCATTCGCGAGTCCAGTGAAAACATCCTCAACCAAAACTTCTGGCTGAGCTACGGACAGACTTATTGGAGTACGTCTATCGGCGTCTATAAAAATCAGACGCTTCGTCCGAACAGAAACTGGGTTGAAAAGCCCTACGAAAAAGAACCGGAATTTAACCTCAGCGGTTACGTCGCAGATTTTCACGGTGCGGTCCTTGATTCTCGTTTGACGGCAACCCGCTTCCGCCGCGGCATCTCGACGTATAACGGTTTGCGCGGTACGAGCGGCGACGGCAACCGAACCTTGTGGAATACCTCGATTTCCTATCCGCTGATGGGTTCTTACTGGTTCATTACGCCGAAGATTACATACTCGCTCACGCACTACAACGACATCAAACACGCAAGAGCCGAGATTGATAAATCTTCGACCCGTTCGCTCCCGATCTATTCTCTCGACACCGGCTTAATCTTCGAGAGAAATTCGACGGTCTTCGGACGAGAAACCGAGCAGACTCTTGAACCTCGATTGTTCTATGCCTACATTCCTTATCGGAATCAGAGGCACATGCCGAACTTCGACAGTTCTTCGGCCGACCTGAACTTCGCCGAACTGTTTACGCCGAACAAGTACACGGGCTTTGACCGAATTGCGAACACCAATCAGTTGTCTGCAGTTTTGACAACCCGTTACATCGACTCCGGTACCGGTAAAGAATGGTTCTCCGCGACTGTGGGTCAGCGTTACTACTTCACGGACGAAAAAGTCGACCTTTATTGGTCCAACCCGGGTAAAACAAAGAACCGCAGTGACGTGTTGGCCGCCTCCCAGTTCTCTTTATTTGAGGGCTGGAGACTAGAGGGCGCGATCCAGTACTCTACAGAGTGGTCCAGAATCTCAAAGACGAGCGCTGGTATTCGCTATAACCCGCGTGATTTCTCGACCGTTGCTCTGTACTATCGCTACAACTACAACCCCAACGATACGCGAGACGCTTTCTATAACACCAACATCAAGCAGATCGACTTTTCGTTCCAGTGGCCGCTCATGAAAGACCTCTACGGTCTCGGAAGGTACAATTATTCATTCAGAGACAAAAAAGTGGTTGACTCGCTTATGGGCCTCGAATATCGTGCGGGGTGTTGGATTCTTCGCGGCGCCGTACAGCGTTACATCCGAAGTGAAGGAAGGTCGACAACGAACTTCTTCTTAGAACTTGAACTCGTCGGATTAGGCACCGTCGGATCCAGTCCGATCCAAGCCTTAAGCGAAGGCATTACCGGTTACAAGCCGATCGGGCCGAAGCCTGTTGAAGTCGGCCGATATGATTACTACGAATAAACTATGAAATTGACTCATCTTTATGCAGTATGTGCCTGCGCCCTCCTCTCCCTCGGCGCGGTCAATGCAGACAATGCGTACGCACAGAAAGCACCGGCAAAGAAAGAAGCGGCTGCGGCTCATAAAAACGCACCCGTCCCGGTCGATCGTATCGCAGCCGTGGTGAATCACGATGTGATTACGGAGATCCAGCTGCAGCAGAGAATTCATCAGGTGGCTACGAATCTTCGCAGAAGAAACATTCCGCTGCCCCCGATGGACAACCTTCGCGACCAGACGCTTGATCGCATGATTCTTGAACGAATCATCGAGCAGAAAGCCCGCGATACCGGCATTCGTATCGACGACAACATGCTCAACGGCGCGATCGAACAAATTGCGACCAATAACGGCCTCACCGTTCCTCAGCTCGAAAAGAAACTGGCAGCCGACGGTATTTCCGTTCCGAGCTTCAAGAGCGAGATCCGCAGCGAGCTGCTTACTCAGCGTCTTCGTGAAAGAGACGTGGACGACAAGATCCAGATTCCCGAAAGCGAAATCGATCAATATCTGAAGGATCAGAGCGGTCCGGGCAAACGCATGGAATATCGCTTATCCCGCATCGTTATCAGCTTCCCTGAAAATCCCACGAAAGCAGAAGTTGAGGCTGCCCAAAGAACCGCTTCCCGTGCGCTTGAGCAGGCTCAGAGAGGTGCAGATTTCAGCCAGCTGGCAGCAAAATACTCCGTCACACCGGAAGCGATGGAAGGCGGCGTTATGGGCTGGGTTCCCGCCGGCAAACTGCCTCCCTTCGTGGTGCAGGCTCTGCAGAATCACAAAGCCGGAGACATCATTCCGCTCCAGGCCGGAAACTCTTTCCAAATCCTCAAACTGACCGGTGTCCGCGATCCCGGCGAACAGGCCCAGCAAGGTGTTCGTCAGACGCATGTCCGCCACATCATGATGCGTCCCTCGAACGTGACGCCTGAAAAAGTCGTGATTCAGCGCTTAAATGAAATCAAGTCTCGCCTGGATAAAGGCGACGGCGACTTCCAGACACTTGCTCGTCTGCATTCTGCAGACCCGTCGGGCACCCGCGGCGGTGACCTCGGCTGGCTCTACCCCGGCGACGTTCCTCCGGAAATGGAACAGCAGCTCGACAAGCTGAGCGTCGGCGAAATCAGCGAACCGATCCGCACGCCTTACGGCTGGCATATCTTCCAAGTGCTCGACCGCAGAACTAAGAGCGGCATTAACGAACGCCAGCGAGAGCAGGCCAGAGAGGCGCTGCGCGAGCAGAAACTCGGTGACGCCGTCCTCGACTGGGAACGACGCCTGCGTTCGGAAGCCTATGTTGAGAAGCGAATCAACAAACCGACCGAATAACATCGTAAAGTCGAAAACGCTTAGGCCTCCTAAGCGTTTTTTCATGGAATCAAGAAATGGCTGAAGTACTCAAGCACCACAAAGCCCGCAAACGTTTCGGACAGAACTTTCTCAACGACGACTTCTGGATCAACAAAATTGCCGAAGCCGTCGATCCGAAAGAAGGCCAAAAGATCATTGAGATCGGACCGGGACAGGCTGCCCTGACAAAAGAATTAATTGCCGGTGCCAAACACATCTACTGTGTTGAAATTGACCGCGATCTTGCAGCTTGGCTGCGGACCAAATTCACGCCCGAGCAGTTAACCGTTCTTGAGGCCGACGCTCTGAAGTTCGATTGGAGAGACTTTGCCGCCGAAGAAAAGATTCGCGTGGTCGGCAACCTGCCCTACAACATTTCTTCCCCGCTGCTCTTCAAGCTCTCCGAGATCAGTGACCGCGTCGTTGATCAGCATTTCATGCTTCAGAAAGAGGTCGTGGACCGAATGGTTGCCGCCCCGGGATCAAAGGCCTACGGACGGCTTTCGGTCATGCTTCAAAGAAAATACCGCATGGTAAAGCTCTTTGATGTTCCGCCTGAGGCTTTCACGCCGGCGCCGAAAGTCATGTCTTCCGTGGTCCGCATGATCCCGATTCAAAATCCGGCAGAAGTTGACGAAGAGACCTTCCATCAGGTTGTTGCCGCCTCTTTCGCCATGCGCCGTAAAACGCTGAAGAACAATCTTGCTAAATGGATTTTCCCCGAAATGATGGAGGAGGCAGGAATCAAGCCGGAGCAGCGTGCCGAAAGCGTGCCTTTGGAAAATTTCATTCGCCTGGCTCGCTTAGTTCATGCAGCGGGCATTTCAATCGTGCTGCCCGGCCAAGTTCAGCCTGACTAGAGAAAACCAAGCGTTCTCGAATGCAGCATTGCCCTGGCTCGTTTGTAGTCAGGGCAGTGCACTTCAACGAGCTGCCAAAAACGTGAGGAATGGTTCATCTCCGTCAGATGAGCTGCCTCATGCGTATAAAGATATTCCCGCTCGGCCTTAGTAACGAACACCGCATTCCAGTGAATACGGATGTGACCGCGGCTGCTGCAGCTTCCCCAGCGCGTTTTAGCCGACGTCAAAAAGAATTTTCGATAAGGGTATCTAAAGGGCCCCATCTGTGCGAGCTTGAGCTCAAATTCTTCCTGCAAAGCCGTAAGGGCCCACTTCTTGATGGTCTTAACCAGAACTTCAAGGAACTGGTCTCGAGTGAGGTTCGCGTCCTTCACCCACAGCACGATCTCATCATCAAAGACACCGGACTCCTTGCGCACGCTCGACAGCCTTACTTTTCTTTTGACGTCCAGCAGTGTGATTTCCTGTTCGGAAGACAGTTTTTCAAAGAAGACTCGATTACTGTCTTCCTTCCCTAAGCTGTTCTGCCGTTTCTTCTGGATCCATGCCTGCTGTGAAAGAACCCAGCCCATCACTTTTTCTCGAGAAGTCCGTGACGGATACTTCACCAGAAGCTGCTCTGAGTTCGGCATGGAAATTGAAATGCTCTTGCGCTTCCCGGGCTGCCAAATGATTTGAACTTCCGCTCCGTCAGCAAGACGAATACTGCTCGCTGCCCGCGCCGGAGCCGGTTCCTTTTCTGCAGCCGGTGCCCCTCGGCGCATCTTCTCCAGAAATTGAATAATTTTTGAGGCCGATTTCTGAAGTTCAAGTTCCACTTCAAAGTCCGTGAGCCTCGCCGGGCAGTGAACAACCAAAAGACCGCCCTCAAAGGCGATTTGAGTATTCTTACGGCGGCTGCTGCGGACAATGCGATATCGGACCGGATAGCTCCCTTCTAAAGCGGAATGATGGACAAAATCAGGATCCTGCTGAGAAAGACGTGCAGAGACATCCGGATAGGCCAAGGAGGCTGCTTCAAAAAATTTAAAGTACGGCAAAAATTTCTTCTTTTGAAGTTTCAGCGCCCATTTAATTTGGAGCGCTGAAGGATAGCCCTTGGTGATGTAAATGACACCCTCCGGTCCGGCGGTAATTTGTTCTTCCTGTCCGCCAAGTCGAATATGAACGCGCCGAACCTTGTCGGGATAAGCGATTTCAGCCTCTGCCGGAGAGCCGTCTAAATAAAATTTCGTGATCTTCGGAAAAATACGACCTAAAACCATTCAACCTTTTATTTGTAGTATTTCGGTGAGATGAGCTTCATCTCACCTTCAATTTCGCTGCGAACTTCTTCATTAAGTTCATGCGGTGTTTTTCCTTCCGGACTGATCGGATCGCCGAATACCACCTTAATTACGCCCGGATACAGCAAAAACGAATGCTTCGGCCAGCATTCGCCGGAATTCAAAGCAATCGGAACAATCGGAGCATTGGTAGCAATCGCTAAACGAACGCCGCCGGTTTTATATTTAACCGAAGCGCCGGGCGCGGTGCGCGTGCCTTCGGGAAAGAGCACCAAAGCCCAGCCATGAGCAAAGAACTCCGGAACTTCACGCTTCATGCGCTCAAAAGCAGTGCGTCCTTCAGATCTGTCCACACTGAACATTCCGAGCGAAGCCAAACCCCAGCCGAAGATCGGCAGACGATGCAGTTCGCGCTTGTAGATATAGCTCAAGCGTCTCGGCACCAAGGCAAAAAATGCGAGCGTTTCCCAGCCCGACTGATGCTTAGACAGCAAAATCACGGGACCGGTCGCCGGCACCTTATCCATGCCCGTAATTTCATAGCGAACACCGCAAATCGTGCGCATTAAGCCGATCACCATTCGGCACCATTTTTTTACGATGGCGTAACGGCCTTCTTTCGATGTAAACGGAATACAAACGAAAAGGACGATGCCGTAGCAGATGATGGTGATACAAAAGAGGAACCAAAAAATCAAGGCACGAAGCCAGAGCATAAGTTTCATAGGTATTGTTGGAAAAGGCCGCTCTGTGAGCGGCCTTCTGATCGGAAAGTTAAGAGGCTAAACACGAAAGTTTGGCGACTTGATTCATCGCTTTATGGAGCTCGTTGAGCAGCGTTAAGCGATTTCTTCTCAAGGCCTCATCTTCGGCGTTCACCATCACTTTGTCGAAGAACGCGTCCACCGGAGCTTTCAGCGGAGCCAGGCTGCGAAGTTCGTCTTCGTAGCGGCCGGCCTTATAGTCGGCTTCAAGTTTCGGTTCAAGCGTACGAATAGCTTCGTAAAGATCCTTCTCTTCTTTTTCTGTCAGGAGAGCCGGATCAACAGCATCTGCCAGCGGAAGTGTGTTCTTCTTGAGGATGTTCTCAATACGTTTGTTGGCAGCAGCCAGAGACTCGGCCTCCGGCAGACTCATAAAGTCATGAACGGCCTTCAGGCGTTTCGGAACATCCGCAAGGATAGCAGGTTCGGAACCGATCACGGATTCCACTTCATGAGCGGTAAAGCCCTGATCCTTCTGCATGACGCGCAGACGATCATGGAAGAACTGTTTGAGCTCTTCTGTGGCATCTTTGACGCCGGGAACAACAGATTCTTCTTCCGTACCGATAGCGATCAGTTTGTCCAAAGAAAGCGGCAGTTCTTTTTCGATCAGCATGCGAAGAATGCCGAGGGCGTGTCTGCGCAGGGCGAACGGATCTTTTTCTCCGGTCGGCAGCTGTCCGATGCCGAAGAGTCCGGTCAGTGTCTCAATTTTGTCGGCCAAGGCAACAGCCAAGCTTTCAGGTGTGGACGGAAGCTCGTCACCGGCATAGCGCGGCTGGTAGTGCTCACAAATCGCAAGAGCGACTTTGTCGTCTTCTTTGTCGTAATGAGCGTAGTACTCACCCATGATGCCCTGCAGTTCGGGGAACTCTCCGACCATCAAAGTGCGTAGATCGGCTTTTGCCAGCTTAGCTGCGCGGCGGGCCAGTGCAGGATCGGCACCGATCTGCTCGGCGATGCGGGAAGCAATCTTCTGAACGCGTTCGCTTCTTTCAAGCTGAGTACCGAGCTTGTTGTGGTAGACCACATGAGCCAAGCCGGGGACGCGGGATTCCAGTGTCTGGAGACGGTCCTGATCATAGAAGAACTTCGCATCGGCCAAACGAGCGCGAACCACACGGGCGTTGCCGGAACGAATAGCTTCGCCGCCGTCCTTGGCTTCAATCTGAGAAACCAGAAGGAAGCGGTTCATAAGCTTCTTGTTCTTGTCTCTCAAGGCAAAGTATTTTTGATTCTGCTGCATTGTCAGAATCAGGCACTCGGCGGGAACCGTCAGGAATTCTTCGTCAAAGCCGGATTCGTAGACAACGGGCCATTCTGTCAGAGCGGCAACCTCATTGACGAGATCATCGGGCATGATGATTTCGGCATTAAGTTTTTCCGCAGCGGACTTAAGCTCGCCAACCATCTTGTTCTTTCTCTCTTCGAAAGAAGCGACGATCTTGCCTTCTTTTTCCATCTGTTCGGCATATTTTTCTGCCTCTTTGATGGAAATAGGCTCTTTAACGTGGAAGCGGTGTCCCATCGTTTCACGGCCGGCCTTCAGACCGAACAATTCAACGGGAACGATTTCTTTATCGAACAAAGCAACGAGGTGCTTGACCGGGCGGACGAATTCGACGGTCTTGCCGTTTTCGAGCTGATAGCTCATCACCTTAGGAATCGGCAGACGGCGAACGGCGTGATCCAAAGCGATCTGCAAACCGTCCTTCAGAGAGACGCCGGCCTTAGTACCTTCGTATACCAGCTGATCCTGCTTGCCGTCGTTCACGACTTTAAGCTCAGAAGGTTCGCACTCGATGCCGAGGGCCTTCATCTTCTTGCTCAGAGCCGGAGTAGCTTTGCCTTCAGCATCCAAACCGACTTTCACCGGTACCAGTTTCTGACGGAAAGGTTTGTCGGGTGCCACTTCGGAAACATCCGAAATGAGTGCGGCAATCCGGCGAGGAGAACCGTAAGCGGTTACCTGCGCGTTGGGAAGAGCCAAATCCTGCTCTTTCAGGCTGAAAGCCAGTTCTTTGGCAAACGCCTTGGATAAATTGTCCAGTGCCTTCGGCGGCAGCTCTTCTGTTTGAATTTCAATCAATAATGAAGCCATTTCTCTAACCTCTTTATTCTTTTTTCTGGCACATCGGGAAGCCGAGGCGTTCACGGGAGTCGTAGTAGCTTTGAGCAACGGCTCGGGAAATCTGACGAATACGGCCGATATAGGCGGCGCGTTCTGTCACACTGATGGCACCGCGTGCGTCGAGGAGGTTAAACGTATGTCCGGCTTTCAGAACCATTTCATAGGCCGGAAGAGCAAGGTTCAGGTCCATCAGGCGCTTGGCTTCACTCTCAAAGTAGTCGAACTGCTTGAGAAGTTTTTCAGGGTCGCTTGCCTCAAAGTTGTAGTGGCTCTGCTCGACTTCGTTTTGATGGAAGACGTCGCCGTAAGTGAGAATGTGTTCGCCGGAAGCGTCCTGCCACTTGGTGTAGACAAGGTCGAAAACATTGTCGCAGTTCTGAAGATACATTGTCAGACGTTCAAGACCGTATGTAATTTCTCCGGTAATCGGCTTGCATTCCAGGCCGCCGACCTGCTGGAAGTATGTGAACTGAGTCACTTCCATACCGTTCATCCAAACTTCCCAGCCTAAGCCCCAGGCTCCGAGCGTCGGGTTCTCCCAGTTGTCTTCGACGAAACGAATGTCGTTGACTTCGGTATCAATGCCCAGTGCTCTCAAGGAGCCGAGGTAACGGTCAACAATGTCCGTCGGAGCCGGTTTAAGAACCACCTGGAACTGGTGATGCTGATGAAGACGATTGGGATTTTCGCCGTAACGGGCGTCTTTCGGTCTTCTGGACGGCTGCACATACGCAGCTCTCCAAGGTTCAGGGCCTAAGGCTCTGAGAAATGTTGCGGTATGAGAGGTGCCGGCACCGACTTCGATGTCGATCGGCTGGAGCAAGGCGCAGCCCTGTCCGTTCCAATACTGCTGTAGACGCAGAATAACTTCCTGAAATGTGAGCATAATTTCGAACTTTTTCTTCTCAGCAATGCTGAATTGAGAATAATCTTTTTATTTTAGCGGGAGACGGTGTCTTTTTCTGAACAACAGGGCAAGGATTGCACTGATAAGAAGCAAAACCATGGCTCCGAGCCAAGGAAGCGCCCCGAATTTCACAAACGGCGTCGCCTCTCCCTGTGCCGCAGCCACTTTAACATCGAGCTTGCCCGGCTCCATAGCGGGCAGCTCTGCGGCGACTTCACCGCGGCTAGTCACGTAAGCCGTCATTCCGGTATTTGTCGCGCGAATGACCGGACGAGCAAATTCCACCGCGCGCATCCTCGAAATATTGAGATGCTGAGGCAGCGCATGCGTATCTCCGAACCAGCCGAGGTTGGAGAGATTCACCAGAAGATTCGGGGCTTTGCCGCCCTGCCACCACTCTCTGATTTCCGATGCAAAGAGATCTTCGTAGCACAAAAGCGGAGCGGCTGCTACGCCGTCAATCTCAAAAGCTTTTTGATCGGTCGTTCCCTTCAGCAGGTCTCCCATCGGAATCTGCAGCATGTCGATAAACCACCTGAAGCCGGTAGGAACATACTCTCCGAAGGGAACCAAGTGCTTTTTGGTGTAAGACTGAACAATCTTTTCATGCTCGACCAGAACGGCCGTGTTGCGGTATCCGTCTTCTCCGCGCAAAAAGCCGCCGAACATCAAAGCGGCGTTGCCATTGGTGACGTGCGTAAATTTCCTCCAGATTTCCGGTTTCAGCTGCTGAAGCGGTATCGGAAAAATAGTTTCGGGCAAAACGATCAGCCCGCTTTCCGGCACCGGTTTTTCATTCATCAGCCGGACGTAACGCTCGAAGCTCGTGAGGCTGCCCATCGGAGAGAATTTTTCGTCCTGAGCAATCCCGCCTTGAACTAAACGGACGGAAAGCGTTTTGTACGGTTCACTCCAGCGAATGTCGGTCAGAGCAAATGCAAGAGAAAAAACGACCAGAAGTCCGGCACAGGAAACGGCAATGCCTTTGAGATTTTTACGCTCCAGCAGGAGGAGCGCCGCACATCCGGAAATAAAGGCAGCCAAGAAATTTATACCGTCTGCGCCGCAGATCGGAGCAAATGCAGAGAGGGAGCCGTCGACATGGGCGTAGGACACCGCGCTCCAGGGAAAGCCTGAAAAAAGCACGCCTCTGAGCCACTCCGTCAGCCCCCATGCGGCCGGCGCAATAGCCAAAAGCATGAGACCGGCACTCGAGCCGCGCTTCATGGACCATGCACAGAGCGCGCCGACAGCCGCCGGATAAAGAGCTAGGTAACAAGAGAAAATGAAGACAACGAAGGCGGCAAAGACCGGCGGCTGGTAGCCGTAGTCATGAACGGACACGTATAGCCAGGCAAGAGAAGTGACAAACCAGCCGATGCCAAAGAAAAGACCGGCGAGGAATCCTGCCTTAGCGGTGCGGAGGCCCGCAAAAATAAAAAACAGGACGGCTAAAGCCGCCAGCTGCAGCCACTCATTTGCCGGCGCCAGAGAATACCCTTGCGCAATGCCGGCAAATAGGGCGATTAAGAACGGAAGGAACTTCTTCACGTTATTGAGCGGTTATTAGGCTTTCGCCGGTTGCTGCTCTGTCTGCTCCGGCTCCAGCTTCTCAACCGTGAGCATCTTGACCTGACGAGCCAATGCCTTCGTCACGACAAATCGGAAACCCTGCAGGACAACGGACTCTCCGACCTGAGGAACGTGTTCCAGTTCATCGCTCACGAGGCCGCCCACACTTTCAAAGCGGTCATCAGAGAAATGTGTTCCGAACACGCGGTTGAATTCGTTGATATGAGTACTTGCCTTGACACGCCAGCGAGATCCGCCGATTGCGACGATGTCGGAAGCATCGTTAACAACGTCATACTCGTCGTCAATCTCTCCGACAATCTCTTCCAAGACGTCTTCAATCGTAATCAGACCGGAAACCGAACCGAATTCATCAACCACTAAAGCCATGTGGTTGCGTTTGAGACGGAATTCTTTCAGAAGGACATCGGCCGGTTTGCTTTCAGGCACGAACACGGCCTGTCTTAAATGCTGACGAATCTCGTACTCAGGATTGATGAAAAGGCGCAGCAAGTCTTTTGCCAGAAGAATTCCAAGAACGTTGTCTTTATCTCCGTCAATGACGGGAAAACGAGAGTGACCCGCTGCGATGACTTGTTTGATCCAATCCTGAGAGTTCTCGGAAATGTCGATCACAATCATCTGTGTCCGAGGAACCATCAAATCCTCTGCACGCAGGCTATTGACGCGCATGACACCTTCAATCATGTGCATGCCGTCGTCTGTCAGAAGTTTTCTGTCGTGGGCAATATGAAGATCATCAAGGAGTTCTTTTTGAGTCTCAGGCGCGTCGTCATGAAAAAATTTATCCGACAGCTTCTCAAAAAAATTCTTCTCTTTGGGTTCGTCAGTCTTGTGGTCCGCCATTTCTAAGTACAGATTTCGCTAAATTGATGAACCTAAGCCAGCGGCTGAGGCGTGTAGTTTCTGTCAGGATACGGAACATCAAAGCCCAGATCAACTAAAACGTCGGTTTCTCTCTGCTCCATAACCTCGGCTTCTTCGTCGTTCATGTGGTCATAGCCCTGCGCATGTAAGGTGCCGTGAACGAGAAGATGCGCCATGTGCTCTTCCAAGGTTTTATTTTGATCCTTGGATTCTTTTTCGAGCACGGGCACACAGATTACCAGGTCGGCCTCCACGACAGGCTCAACCTGATAATCGAATGTCAAAACGTTGGTGGCGTAATCCTTACCCCGGTATGTTTTGTTGAGCTCTCTGCCCTCTTCTTCTTCAACGAAACGGACGGTAATTTGTGCGTCGTTTTCCAAAGCTCGGCTGATCCAGCGCTGAATTTTGCTTCTGGACGGAAGCTGGGGAAAATGAGCAAGATTTTGAACGGAAAGGCTCAAAACATGGGGGTTACGCATGTTGGTATTCTCTCTTCTCGGCTTTTTGGTAGGCCTCAACAATACGAGCAACAAGAGGATGACGAACCACGTCGGCCGAAGTGAAATAAGTCATAGAGACTCCTCGAACATCCTGAAGAATGTGCGAGGCTTCGATCAGCCCGCTTCTCTGGCCTCGCGGCAAGTCAATCTGGGAGGCGTCTCCCGTAATGACGGCTTTGGAGCCGAAGCCGATACGCGTCAGGAACATTTTCATCTGTTCCGGAGTTGTATTTTGGGCCTCGTCAAGAATAACAAAAGAAGCGTTCAAAGTACGGCCGCGCATATAGGCCAAAGGCGCAATTTCAATTTTCTGCTTTTCCAGCAGGCGCTGCGTCTTTTCCGTGCCCAGCAAATCGAACAAAGCGTCATAGAGCGGACGCAGATATGGGTCAACCTTCTGACTCAAATCTCCGGGAAGGAATCCCAATTTCTCGCCGGCTTCAACTGCCGGGCGAGTTAATACGATTCTTTCGACCTCGCCCTTTTCAAACGCGCTGACAGCTGCCGCAACGGCTAAGTAAGTCTTGCCGGTACCGGCCGGTCCGATACCGAAAGAGACATCATGGGACAAGATGTTGCGAATATAGGTTCGCTGCATCGGCGTGCGTCCCTGAAGTCCTTTGCGGTTGGTGCGAAGCTCGGGAACAGGCTCTTCGGCAGCCAGCTCTTCAGCGGGCGCATTTTGGCCTACAAGATAGAGCTGAATGTCTTCTGCCGTCAGCTCATCGCTTTTACGCTCTGCAATGGCGGCCAAATCCGTCAAAGCTTGGATCGCTTTGCGGCAGTTTGCCTGTGTTCCCTTAATTCCGAAAGACGCGCCGCGGCGGGAAATTTCCACGTTGAGAAAATTTTCCAGCTGGGCCAAATTCGAATCCAACGGTCCGACCAAACTGGACAAATCACTGTTGTTGATTTGAAGATCCAAGCTTAAGGATGTTTGATCGGCTTTCGTTTTAGCTTCAGTCATTAAATTAATTCCCCTCCCAGGGTATGCGGATAAACCTCATTAATTTTGAGGTTAACCATCTGACCGATTAAGTTTTCAGGCCCATTAAAGGTAACGATACGGTTGTTGTCCGTACGGGCAGAAAGCTTTCCTTCGCCCTTCTTCGCTTCTCCGACAACCAGGCAGCGCTGTACGCTTCCGACCATGGACTGCGAAATTTCCTGTGCATGCTGCGTGTTCAGCGCCTGAAGCCTCTGAAGTCTTTCGAGCTTGACGGACTGAGGTGTGTCATCGGGCAGCTCAGCGGCAGGAGTACCGGGGCGCTTGGAGTACACGAAAGAGAAACTGGCATCAAACTTGATCTCTTTGATGAGATTCATTGTTTTTTCAAAATCTTCTTCCGTTTCATTCGGGAATCCGACAATGAAGTCTGTTGCAATGCTGATGTCCGGACGAATCGCACGAAGCTTGCGAATGATGGACTTGTACTCAAGGATCGTATAACCGCGTTTCATGCCGGCCAAGACACGGTCGCTTCCGGCTTGAACGGGCAGGTGGACGTGGTTGGCCAGAATCGGGATCTTGCGATAAGCCTCGATCAGGCGATTTGTAAATTCTTTCGGGTGAGACGTTGTGTAGCGGATTCTCTCAATGCCGTCGATTTCTGCCACATATTCAAGCAGCAGGGCAAAGTCGACGATTTCGCCGTCAGGACCTTCTCCGCGATAAGCGTTAACGTTCTGTCCCAGCAAAGTGACTTCCTTTACGCCCTGAGCAGCAAGCTGCGCGATTTCAACGAGGACGTCTTCGACGGGACGAGAGAACTCTTCACCGCGTGTATAAGGCACGACACAGTAGGAGCAGTACTTGCTGCAGCCTTCCATAATGGAAACGAATGCTGTAGCTGCATCGGCATGCGGAGTCGGCAGATGGTCAAATTTTTCGATTTCCGGGAAACTGATATCGACCTGAGGACGATGCTCTTTTTCGTTCTTTTCCAAGAGTTCCGGAAGACGATGGAGGGTCTGCGGTCCGAAGACCACGTCGACGTAGGGAGCACGGCGAACGATGTTGCCGCCTTCCTGGCTGGCGACACAGCCGCCCACAGCAATCTTAAGATTCGGCTTTGTCTTTTTCAGTTCTCTGACTCGTCCGAGGTCGGAAAATACTTTTTCCTGAGCCTTTTCTCGAATAGAGCATGTATTAAAAACAACTAAATCGGCTTCGTTAATGTCGTCGGTTACCTCGTAACCGGCTGCTGCCTTAGCAATATCTGCGATCTTGCCGGAATCATATTCATTCATCTGGCAGCCAAAAGTCTTCAAGTAAATTTTTTTCGCGTTCACGGTTTATGTCCGGTGGCGGTTAATACAAACTTTCAAAAACTGAAAGTCACTCAAAAAGAACAATGCTCCCGCATAAGGGAGCGCATCTCCCGAAATTAAAGGTTTCGCTTTTCTCCGGGAATACGGTAAATCGGTGCTTTCACACTGAATGTTTCACGATGACGCCCCAGCCGTCTTGCGGTCAGAGCGCCGCCCCAAAGGCAGGCGGTATCCAGCGGGAAAACATTAGGCACATCGGTCACGGGGCCGAGTGTGGACCAGTGTCCGAAGGCAACAGGCGTCTTTGCCGTTTTGCGGCCGGGAAACTTAAACCAGGGAATGTATTCAACAGGCGTATCGGCAGGAGACAGTTTCTGTTTGAAATCCATCGTACCGTCAGCGTTGAGATAACGAGTACGCGTCAGCACGTTGACCACAGCGCGCAAACGATCTTTGCCGCGAAGATCCGGGCTCCACTGCTGCTTGCCGAAGAGTTCTCCGATCTGGCTCAATCCTTTGTCGGAGCGGATAAATTTTTCGACTCTGGAAGCCTGCTTCAGTGTTTCTTCAACAGACCAGGACCAGTGGGTCGCCGCATGGACGCATAAAAAACCGTGATCAACCAGCGCCAAGGGTCGGTTTCTCAGCCATTGAATGATGTCTTCGCAATCCGGTGCGTTGAGAATTTCAGAAATCGTATCTTCCGGCGACATCGCTCTCTGACCGGCATAAACGGCTAAAAGATGGAGCTCGTGGTTTCCGAGCAGACACTCAGCGCGGTCTCCCATACGCATGACGGTACGGATGGTTTCAAGAGATTTCGGACCGCGATTGATAATGTCGCCGATAAAAACCAAACGGCTTTTGTTCGGGATCTGTTGGAGAAGCTGTTCCAGGGTATCAAAACACCCATGGACGTCGCCTATGGCATAAGTTTTCATATCCGGGTCTACAAATGAAAATGCCCGGAAGCTTTAGCAGCTCCCGGGCGGAATCTTGGTGGCGAATCACGGACTCGAACCGCGGACACAAGGATTATGATTCCTCTGCTCTAACCGACTGAGCTAATTCGCCATCTGACGATCAAGCCATCAGGGAAGTTGAATATTACACAGCTATTTCAATCTGTGCAAGTTCATCTACCCATAAACAGGTGTAATAGTTTGTAAATCAATACCACTGAGCATAGAAATGATGCACAGGACCGTGGCCTTTTCCGATTTGAAGTTCATCTGCGTGAATGATCGCCTGCGTGATGTAACGCTTGGCTTCTCTAGCTGCCATCGGAATATCCGTAGAAGACGGAAGCAGAGTTGCCAGAGCAGAAGACAGCGCACAGCCGGTGCCGTGTGTGTTCTTTGTCATCGTTCTTTCGGCACGGTAGCGAATCATGTGGCGGCCGTCGTAAAGCAAGTCTTCAGAGTAATCCACGCCTTCCATATGACCGCCTTTGAGATAGACCCAGCCGTGACAGCCTTTGAGTTTCCAAAGGTCATTAGCGGCCGCTTCCATCTGCTCATCGTCCGTAATGTCGACAGATTCAAGCAGTCGGGCAGCCTCGGGCAAATTAGGCGTTATCACGGTAGCCAGCGGAAGAAGTTCGTCGCGCAGTGTGGCTACGGCATCGTCGGTAAGCAGCGCATCACCGCTCTTGGCGACCATAACCGGGTCCAGAACGATGTAGCGAGGATTCCAATAACGCAGGCGTTCGGCAACACCCTTAATGAGATTTGAGTCAAACAGCATTCCGATTTTGACAGAATCAATGCGGACGTCTTCGAAAAGAACATCAATCTGCTTTTTGACAAAGTCTGTCGGGATAGGAATCACGCCGAATACACCTTGCGTATTCTGCGCGGTTGCAGCGGTCACGACACCCGTTGCGTAGCCGCCTAACGAGCTAATCGTTTTGACGTCTGCCAGGAGACCGGCCCCGCCCGAAGGGTCAACGCCGGCAATGGAAAGTACATTAGGATGCTTGATCTGCATTCGTATCACCTTTCAACAACATATCGATAACTTGGATTGTCCGCTCGGTGGCTCCGCGCTGTTCCTGAGCGAACTTCGCGGCTCGTTCCCCGATTTCGGCTCGTTTTGCCGGATCGCTCAGCACTTCGTCGGCAATCCGCAGAGCTTCCGTAAAATCAGCCGCGCGAAGGAGCGCACCTTCAGACTCCGCTTTTTTCACAATAAAGTCAAAATTAAAGATGCTCGGGCCCACAATCACGGGAAGTCCGATCGCACATGGCTCAATCACACTTTGGCAGCCGTAATTCTCAAAACTGCCGCCCATGATGACCAAAGAGGAAAGCGCATAGTAAAAACCCATCTCGCCCATGCTGTCACCCAAAACGATCTGAGGACCCTGCTTGGAGAGCACGGTCTTCCAGTCTCGGATTTCAGAGCGCTTGATGTGTGTAAACCCGCTCTTTTCGATGAGTTTGGCCACTTCCTCAAACCGCTGGGGGTGGCGGGGAACGATCAGAACCAAGCGATCTTCCAGAGCGCCTGCCGCCTGCGCTTTCTTCAGCGCCTCCAGGAATTTCTGCTCTTCGCCTTCCCGGGAGCTGGCAAGGCAGATGATGTCGCGTTCGGCAAACTTCAAAATTTCGCGCCCGGTCCTCAGCTGAATCGCGTTCGGTGTGAAATCGAATTTCAAATTGCCCAAGACCTTTACATCGTGGGCGCCTGCTGCTTTAAGACGCTCAGCATCTTCTTCATACTGCGCCAGCGCCATCGTCAGACGTCCGAATGCATCCTTAATAAGCGAGCCGGCTTTTTGGCCCTGCTTGAAGGATTTTTCAGAGAGACGTCCGTTGACCAAGACAGTCGGGATTCCGAATTTCTTGGTGAAATACGTTAGGTTCGGCCAGACTTCCGTTTCCATGAGGAGACAAAGGTCAGGCTGAGTGGCCTTTAAAAATTTTTTCACTGCTCTCGGGGTGTCGTAGGGCAAATAGCACTGAGCAATTCGGTTGCCGAATTTCTGAGCAAATTTGGCGCCGACTTCACGTCCCGTCGGCGTCATGTGCGTGTAAAGAATTTCGGTGTTCGGCCAGCGTTTAAGGATCGACTCGACCAAAGAAAACGTAGCGCGAGTCTCTCCGACGGAAACCGCGTGTATCCAAATTCGGGTTCTTCCTTTAGTTCGCGGCGGATAGTGAGCGGTGCCGAATCGCTCGGACCAATGCTCCAAGTACTGCGGCTGCTTTCGCGAGCGCTTGTATAGATAAAGCATGGCTGCCGGCGCCGCAGCATAAAGCAAACCACTGTAAATCGGACGAGGGAGAATCATTAAATTACCTCTTCATAAGCGCTGAGCACTTCCTGCACTTGAGGACAGCATCCTACTCCGCCGAGGGCTTTCTTTTTGCCCTCTCCGACCAACGGAACCAATTCAATCGGATAGTCCCGGAAGATCCCGACCGTCGGGCGCCCCATGGCGGCAGACAAGTGCGTCATACCGGTGTCCAGCCCGATCACGGCGTCAGCTGAAGAAATTTTTTCCATCAGCTGCCCGATCGACATGCGCTCAGGAACCTCTGCCGCAGCGCCGAGTCTTGCCTGAATGCGCAAAACTCTCTCTTTTTCTTCCGGGGAACCCCAAGGAAGGACAATCTTCTTGCCTCGGCGAATGAGTTCAGCGCCCAGTTCAATCCATTTTTCTTCGGGCCAAAGCTTCGTCTCTCGACTGGTATTGCAGAAAAAGAAAACGCTGCCTACTGATTCCGAAGAGCCTTCAAACTTAAAGTTAAATTGAGGTTTTGTTGAACCGAGATCGTAGCCAAGACTTTTGGACGCCAGTTCCCGACAGCGGTCAACCGCTGATTTCTGTCGATCGACCGAAGACTTAACGGAATACAGAATGGTGGCCAGCGGTTCCTTTCCCGAGCGACGGTCGTATCCGGCTACCGGTGCATTCGTCCAGGAAGCTAAAACAGCACTTTTAATCAGTCCTTGGAGATCAATAACTAAATCGTAGTGTTTGCTGCGAAGCTTCTCACGAAGAGCCTTGATCTGATCCCTTGTGGCCTTTTCAAAAACCCGTTTTTTCCATTTCCTGACCGAGCACTCAATGACCTCGGAAACGCCCGCAACATGCCTAGGGATGTCTGCAAAAGAATCCTCAACCAGCCAATCGATTTCGGCGTCGGAAATAAAACGCTTGATATCTTCGACGACGGGGACGGCATGAACGACGTCCCCCATCGAAGTCGTTTTAACGATCAGTATTCGCATTCGCTGCAAATCAGAAGGGAAGTTTGGCGTCGGGTGCGACTTTCAAAATCTCTTCTTTAAAGCGATTCTGGATACGGGCCAAGGCTTCCGGTGTATCTGCTTCAAAGCGAAGAACGACCACCGGTGTGGTATTAGAAGGACGAGCCAGCGCAAATCCGTCTTTCCATTCAACTCGGATGCCGTCGATCGTAATAATGTCCTGTGCATCATCAAACTTGGCATTTTCCTTCAGGCGTTCAACCAGCTTGACGTTCTCTCCTTCTTCGGTCGGAATCTGCAGTTCGGGCGTCGACACGGCATTCGGAAGCGCCTTGAGCGGAGCATTCGCAGCTGCGCTGCGGGTCAGAATTTCCAGCAAGCGGGTGGACGCATAAACACCGTCGTCAAAGCCGGGCCAGCGATCATGGAAGAAAATGTGGCCGCTCATTTCGCCGGCAAAGTCGGCATTGACTTCTTTCATCTTCGCTTTAATCAGCGAGTGACCGGTGCGGGACATCACGCAGACGCCCCCGCGGGACTCAACGTACGGACGAATGTTGCGTGTGCACTTAACGTCGTGGACGATAACGGCACCGGGTTTATGAGCAAGGATGTCACCGGCAAACAGCATCGCCTGACGATCCGGGAAAATAACTTCGCCATCCTTAGTCACAACGCCCAGACGGTCTCCGTCGCCGTCATAGGCAATACCGATTTCGGCATCGCCTTCACGCAGTGCTTTCTTTAAATCTTCCAAATTTTCAAGTTTGGAAGGATCGGGATGATGGTTCGGGAAATGTCCGTCAACATTGGTGAACAAACCCTGAACTTCGACGCCGAGGCGAGTCAGGAGATCAACAGCCAAAGGACCTGCAATGCCGTTGCCCGCGTCGACAACCGCCTTAATCGGACGAGAAAGTTTGACGTCGGAAAGGATCTTTTCCATATAAGCGGGAACAACGTCGACCTGCTCATAGGGGCCTTCTTTTTCAGCAGTGCAGAGCTCGTTGTTAACGATCATTTCATAGATGTGCTGGATGGCCGGGCCGTAAAGCGTCTCATCGGCAAGCATCATCTTCAGACCGTTGTAGTCGGGAGGATTATGGCTTCCGGTAACCGCAACGCCGCTTCCTGTCTTGAGGTAGACCGTGCTGAAATAGAGCACCGGAGTCGGAACCGCACCGATGTCATAAACACCGACACCGGCTTTACGAATACCTTTCATTAAAGCTGCCTGCAGACGCGGACCGCTCAGGCGGCCGTCTCTGCCCACACAAATGTGGGAAACATTTTTCTTTTGGGCCAGCGTGCCGAGTGCCATGCCGACTTTTTCGCAGACCTCTTCGGTCAGCGTTTTATCAACTATTCCGCGAATGTCATACGCCTTAAAAATAGAACGGGAAATCGTTTCAGCCATCGTTTTCATCCAAAGAAAGAATAGTTACCGATTTTAACGGCTTTAGCGTCCGATGAACTACCGCAAAATGATGGCGGTAAAATTTGGAGAACATTCAATTTGATCTGTCGTAAATGAACATTCTCAAACCCTCCATGGAGGCTATTCGCAACGCCTCTGTTCTTGTTGTCGGGGATGCGATGCTGGATCGATACTGGTTCGGCGATGCTTCTCGCATTTCTCCTGAAGCCCCCGTCCCCGTCGTGAAAGTAACTCGCACAGAAGACCGTCTCGGAGGTGCAGCCAACGTAGCTCGCAACTCCGCCAGCTTAGAAGCCCGTACTTCTTTGCTTGCAATCATCGGCGATGACGAAGCAGGCACCAAAATCATGGACCTCCTCGAGGCCTCAAAAGTTCGTCCGTGCCTCTACCGCGCGGAAAATTTCACTACGACACTCAAACTTCGCATTCTTGCGCGCAACCAGCAGATGCTGAGAACTGATTTTGAATCCTCTATCGCAGGAACAGTCCTTGATCAGCATTCTCACCGCTTTACCTCTCTGCTGCCGGACCATGACGTCGTCATTCTCTCGGACTACGGCAAAGGCGGTTTGGACCGCATTGAAAATATGATTCAGGAGGGACGCACTTTCGGCCGTCCGATTCTGATCGATCCGAAGGGAGACGATTACTCCCGTTATAAAGACGCCACGGTGATCACGCCTAACCGCAACGAATTAGCTCAAGTTGTCGGCAAATGGAACAGTGAAGCCGACCTCTTTAACCGTGCGCAAAACCTGAGAAAAGAATTAAATCTGGAAAAAATCCTTCTGACACGCAGTGAAGAGGGTATGACCTTATTTGATGACGACGGGGCTTGGACCGTACCCGCGCATGCCCGTGAAGTCTACGATGTGTCCGGCGCCGGCGATACGGTCATTTCCGTACTCGGCGTCATGCTCTCGGCCGGATGCGACTGGCATACCGCCGTCTACATCGCAAACCAGGCCGGCGGCATCGTTGTCGGCAAACTAGGGACTGCGACCGTTACCCCGGAAGAACTCTTTAATACACTTTAACTTGAGGAACTTGGAATGAGCTTTATTGTTACCGGTGCTGCCGGCTTTATCGGCGCAAATATCGTCAAAGGTCTCAACAACAGAGGCTGCAATGATGTCATTGCAGTCGACAACCTCACTCAGGCAGACAAGTTTGTCAATCTTGCCGACCATCACATCATTGATTATTTCGATAAGGTCGACTTCATTGAAAAAGTTAAAGCCCGCAAGATCGCAAAGCCCGAAGCCATTTTCCACGAAGGCGCCTGCTCCGACACCATGGAGCACAACGGCCACTACATGATGGAAAATAACTACCGTTATACGCTCGAGCTTTTCCGCTGGTGCCAGGAAGAAAAGATCCCCTTCATCTATGCTTCCTCCGCCGCAACCTACGGCGCATCCAATGTCTTTAAAGAAGACATCCGTTACGAAAAACCCCTGAACGTGTACGGCTACTCCAAATATCTGTTCGATCAGGTTCTGCGTAAAGAAATGCAGAAAGGCCTTACGGCACCGGTCGCCGGCCTCCGCTACTTCAACGTTTACGGTCCGCACGAACAGCATAAGGGCCGCATGGCTTCCGTGGCATACCATCAGTTCCACCAGTTCCGTAAAGACGGAAAAGTCAAACTTTTCGAAGGCTGCTTAGGCTATACAAACGGTGCCCAGATGCGTGACTTCGTTTACGTGGACGATGTCGTCGATGTGAACTTCTTCTGTCTGGATAAATCCGTTTCCGGCATCTACAACTGCGGTACCGGTAAGGCTCAGCAGTTCAATGACGTTGCACTGACGGTCGTTAACACCTTGCGTGAACAGGAAGGCAAAGCCGCCTTGTCCCTTGCCGAAGCCGTGAATCAGGGCTTCATTGAATACATTCCGTTCCCGGAGGCATTGGTCGGCAAATATCAGGCCTACACCCAGGCAGACCTCACCGAGCTCAGAAAAGCCGGATGTGAAGTCAAATTTAAGAGCGTTCAAGAAGGCACTCGTCTGTACATGCTCGAACTTCTGAAAAAATTCGCATGAGATTTTGCTTCACCTTCAGGCCTCGATTCAGCAGCGCGGTAAAAGCCGCGTTTCTGGACCGGGACGGCGTTATTAACGTGGACTATGCCTATGTCCACAGCCGGGAAAATTTTCATTTCATTCCCGGCGCACTTGAGGGTGCCGCCGAACTCGTCCGAAAAGGCCATCAGCTAATCATCGTGACAAACCAAAGCGGCATCGGGCGCGGCAAGTACAGTATTGATCAATTTAGAGAGCTCACCTTTTGGCTGGCCGGCGTTTTCGCCCGCAACCATGCTCCGCTCTCGGCTGTATATTTCTGCCCGCATCATCCGACCCACGCTTTTGCACCGTATCTCAAAGACTGCGACTGCCGGAAACCTAATCCCGGAATGCTGCTTCAGGCGGCACGGGATCTCAATATCGACCTGACGCAAAGCGTTCTCATCGGAGATAAAACTTCCGACATACAAGCCGCAAAAGCCGCCGGTCTTTCCAAGGCTGTTTTAGTGCAGTCCGACGGCACAAAACCTTGGACAGAATGCGCCGTTCCTCACTTGCAGACTAAAGACCTTCTCGCAGCCGCCAAACTACTATGAGTCAGCATCTTCCTCCTCCCCCTTTCGAGAAAAAGATTGTTTCCTTCGAAAAGCTCGAAGAATTCGTAAGAAAGCTCCCGCATCCGGTCGTCCTGACCAACGGTGTCTTTGACATCCTGCATCGCGGTCATGTGACTTACCTGGCACAGGCCGCTTCTCTGGGTGCTAGCTTGGTTGTCGCAGTCAACAGCGACGAATCCGTGCGAATGCTCGGCAAAGGACCCGACCGCCCGATTAATTCGGAAAACGACAGAGCCGCTGTCCTTGCTGCTTTGGAAAGTACTGCCTGCGTCGTGATTTTTAAAGACAAGGTTCCGCTGGAAGTCGTAAAAAAAGTCCGCCCCGACATTTACGTCAAGGGCGGAGATTATGAGATCTCTCAGCTTCCTGAAGCCGAGATCGTTCATTCTTACGGCGGAAAGGTTGTGACGGTCGCCTTTGATTACGACCGCAGCACAACCAAACTCCTAAATAAGGTCAGATCTAAATAATTCTGTAGCCTTCTTTGCGAGCGTAGTGAACGGTTGCATTCAGGAAGCCCTGTTTAGAACCGCAGTCAAAGCGCTCGCCGTCGTACTTGCAGGCAACAGTTTTGCCCTTCGGAATTTCGCGTGCGATCGCGTCCGTCAGCTGGATTTCTCCGCCGGCGCCGCGGTCAATCTTGCGCAGACTGTCGAAAATTTCGGGTTCAAGAACATAGCGTCCGATCACGGCCATCGTCGAAGGAGCAACCTGAGGATCCGGTTTTTCAACAATGGAGCGGATCGTCGGGCACTTCTCGTGCTCACCGTTGACTTCAACAATACCGTACTGCTTTGTCAGTTCACGAGGAACGGTTTGTACAGCCAGTACGTTGCCGCCGTTATTCTCTTCACGAGCCTTGATCAGCTGTGCAATCGCAGGCTGTTTAGCATCGATCAAGTCGTCAGCCAGCAAAACGGCAAACGGCTCTTCTCCGACGACCGGCTGGGCGCACAGGACTGCGTGGCCCAGTCCAAGCGGTTCAGGCTGACGGATAAAAATGAAATTAATTCCGGGGGGCACAACTGCTTTCAAAGTCGCCAAAAGAGCATTTTTGTTTTTGCTCTTTAAGTCGCGCTCAAGCTCGGGCGCGCTGTCAAAGTGGTCTTCAATGGCGCGTTTATGACGGCCCGTGATGAAGATCATGTCCGTAATACCGGCGGCGGCTGCTTCTTCCACTGCGTACTGGATCAAAGGTTTGTCCACCACAGGAAGCATCTCTTTCGGCATCGCTTTCGTTGCGGGAAGGAAACGAGTGCCGAGACCGGCAACCGGGAATACTGCTTTTCTAACAGGTTTCATTTTCGTCATATAGGTACACAAAACACTACTGCGATAAGTTTAATCGTCTTCACAAAAAATTCGAACCTTAGCCGTTTGCGATCGCTTTGGCCAAAGCCTCAGCCGCATTCGCATCGTTGGCTATATATTCGTCGCCCCAGATTTCTTGGAGCTTAGCTCTCATGCGCTCCTCACAAATCTTTGCTACTTCGTGGCGCGTGAGATCTTTTGTATTGGTAATCGGTTCCAGAAAGTGAACAACTACTTCGGCGTCTTCCATTGTGACTACATTCCATAAAGAGCCGAACAAAGTGACGTCTCCGGCAAAAGCGGCCCGCTTGGTCGGTTTCCCTTTATTTTTGTAGGAAAGGATCACGGGCTGAACCGTTGCACCGATTTCACAGGCAGGCGCAATAAAGTTGGCTTTAATCGGCAGAAGCTCATTGCCGAAGGTCGTCGTTCCTTCGGCAAAAATCGTCACAGCTTCGCAGTTGCAAAGTGCGCCGCGAATGTCATCGTTGATTCGCAAAATGGCGCGTTTGCTCGAACGATTGATGAAAAGCGTTCCGATCTGCTGAGCAATCAAACCGAAAACCGGCCATTTCGCAATTTCAGCTTTCGCAATAAAGCGACTCGGCAGCTGAGAGTCCAAAGAAAAGATATCGAGCCAGGAAATATGATTGCTTAAGACCATGTAGGCCGGGGGCGTGTCGGTCAGCCCGCATTCATGCAGCAGTTCAGGCACGTTGCCCTCATAGCTACAGCGCACACCGGCAAGCTTCAGTACCTGCGTCGGATAGTAGCGAAGCATTCTGCCTTTTTCTTTGCGGTCTACGCGTTTAAACCGCGTGTACGCCTGAAAAAGACAAACAAAGGTATAACAAATGACTCGGCTGAACCGCCAAATGCCTTTAATGGTTTTCATTGTTTTCTCCGGGAACCTTGTTCAGCCATTGGTCAAGAATAATTGCGGCGGCCTCATCATCGATGGGCTCGTCATCGTCGGCGTCATGGTAGCTTTCCGCCTCTACCGAGCTGTAGCGCTCGTCTTCCCGGACCACGGGAATACCGTACCTGCCTTCAACTTGATTGGCGAAACGCTCGCAGATCGGCGTCATATCGTTCGGTTTACCGTCTTTATGGCGAGGGACGCCCACCACAACGGCTGCAGGCTGCCAATCTGAGAGCACCTGTGTAATTTCCGCCCATTTTTGATCATTCTTTTTCCAATGAATAATTCTCAGAGGGCGTGCGGATTTGGTCAGTAAATTTCCGACGGCTACGCCGATTCTTTTCAGACCATAATCAAAAGCAATGACAATCGAGTCTTCCGAAAGTCTTTCCAGTGCAGATTGCTGAGACATCTTATTTAGGTAACGAAAAAGGGGCCGATAAATTGTCTAAAAGCGCCCCTGAAAAACCCTATTTTAATTCGCAAAAACCTTTTTCTTTTCCTTTCTAAAAGCGAAAAGCCTTAATTAGGCTCCTTGTCGCCTAAAATTCGTTCATATACGTGAGGAGAAAAAATAATGGTTGAGTTCAGTGCGACGCTCTCAGACGCTCTCGCGCCAGTAACACTCATTTCCGGTGTGGGGTTGCTGCTGGTGTCCATGTCTGCGCGCTATTGCCATGCCACAAGCCGCATCCGTCAGCTTCTGGCTGAACGAAAAGAGGAATCCGAAGATTTCCACGAAGAAATCGACCAGTCTATCGACCTTATTTACAAGCGTGCCAGCCTGCTGAAAACCGGCATCCTGACACTGATGATCTCGGCCGCTTTCAGCAGTCTTCAGGTTTTGGTAATCGTAATCGAACGCCTCTTCAGCCTGGACTTATCCCTGATGAAATCAACGATGCTGCTGGCCTCCGTGATCTTTATCGTGATCTCGAGCTGCATCTACGTCAGTGAAGTTCAGGTTTCCGTGAAAGCGCTCGGCCTGACCGTCCATCACCACAACAGACCGCAATAGGAGACTGAGCATGATTTCTTATGCGGTAACCCTTTCCGATGCGTTGACCCCGATCACTCTGATTTCCGGTGTCGGCCTGCTGTTGCTTGCCATGACAGCCCGCTACAACTACACCACTGACCGAGTACGCGCCCTGCTTAAAGAGCGCCGCCAAAAAGCTCCGGCAGTTGATCCGGTTCTTGAGAAGGCTATCCGGCTCACCTATGAACGCAGCCACCTGTTAAAGAATGCGATTCTGGCTGTGACCACTTCAGCGACCTTCTCCGGCATTCTCGTTTTGGTGACGATTCTCGAGCATCTTTCGGGCCTCAACTTGGAGGTCTGGAAATCCACCATGCTGCTCACCGCCGTTGTATTCATTGTGGTCTCCACCATTTTCTTTGTGCTGGAAATCCAAATCTCTCTGAAGACCATCCATACCTCCATCCGCATCGCGAGAGGCTCATAGTGGTGCAGCTCCGCTGAATATTTCCTCCAAAAAGGCGATGATGGAACCATCGTCATTGGAGGAAAATATGACACAAAATAACGCAAACAATCGTGTGGTAAATGAACTGCTGAAGCCTCTTAAGAAGCGCAGCGGTGCAATGATCGGCTGGGGTATCTTCTGTATCGTCCTCGGCACGATCGGATTATTTGCCCCGATCGCATTCTCGGTCGGCGTCACGATATTTATCGGCGCAATGCTTTTGGTTTCCGGTGCCACCGGCTTAGCCCTCTTCTGGAAAGCAGAAGGCTGGGGTGCAAGAACCGCCGCCATTATCCTTGCCCTTCTGACCGCTTTAACCGGTCTGCTTCTGATGTTCTATCCGATTGCCGGAACTGAAACACTCACGCTCTTCCTGGCCTCTTATTTCATCGCCATCGGTTTGGTTAAGTGCTGGGCAGCCTTATCTAACACGGATGCAAAAGGCTGGGGTCTGATGCTCTTCTCCGCTATCGTTTCCTTACTGTTAGGCGGCTGCCTGTGGTGGGGATGGCCTCAGAGTGCCACTTGGATCTTCGGCATCTTCGTTGCAATCGAACTGATCTTCGACGGATGGACCGCACTTATGTTCGGACTTGAAGTCAGAGCTCTTCCGGACGACGACAACGACAACAAGTGACTTGTAGCATCCAGAATTTCAAAATCCCGCGTTACGGTTTCGCAGAGCGGGATTTTTATTTTTCGGATTTAGTACACCCGACAGCTCGCTGGATGCCCTTTCAGACCTCAGATCACTCTTTCAGGTCTTTTTCCGATTCTTTCTGAACATCAGCCGTTAACTGATCAAGCATGTGATCGGAGAATTTCTCGAGACGATCGATCTGATCTGCGCTGTCGAGCTTAAGAAGGTCATCCAAAGAAGCTTCCTGAACCGGATAGCTGTACTGCACACGGATGCCCTGAATAGTGTCATCGAGGGTGAAGGAGTTCAGGCGTTCAGACAAACCCTGCGGCAGAATAACCGGCAGTGTTTCTCTTCTCATCGGAGCTTCGTAAGCCGGCAGAATCGGCATCGGAGTTTCCGACAAGTCTTTGAGCATTTCGAAAATATGAGCGAACGGCACGGAGATGTTCAGCATCATCACGTCGCGTTCCAAGTGAATGTATTCTTTACCCTCGATTGTCTCCGAGGACGGAACTCCGGAGGGAATAAGACCGGTTTCCCCGATGGACTGAGTCATGCACAGCGCAATGTCGGAGGTCCAGTCCGGAGCTTTGCCGATCTCGTAATAAACGTCCTGTTCCATGAGGTTGGCAATGGCATAGAACCCATAAGAAGGATTTTTCTCGGCAATGCTCTTTAAGATGGACTGAGCATGACGAAGGTTCTTAATCATGACCGGGAAACTGATGACGCGGAAAATGCCGTCTGGAGCGGCAAAATAAGTCGGCAGTCTCTTATCGCCCACAAGCCAAGTCAGATGGTACATCTCTTCGGCTTTTTTCTTTGCCAGCTGATCCCACATGGATGGGAGGCCGTTTTCGTAAAGCATGGCAAAGACTTGAATCAGCGGCGTGGTATCGGGCTGTTCCGTTGCGCTGCCCTCTTCGCCTTCCCAAACCTGAGTGGCCGTATAGCGGTGAGTGTTAGCGCCCCAATTCAGCGTAATTTTGGCCTTTTGCTGAGCGTCAGACCATTCCGCTCTCCAGCCCTCAGGAGTCAAAAGGAAAGTACCTTCGTTCAGCGGACCGAAAACTAAATACGGAGGAAGATCCGCCGGAGATTTGACGGCTTCGGGTTTGAAGGCGCCCCAATTAAAAGCGTTCTTTGACGGAGAAGGCGCATTGACTAATGCAATCTGAAAAAGCTCGCCTAAATTCTTGTCGTCAAAAGGCTCCGGAGAAGCCTGTTTTTCTGTCTTGTCTGTCATATGCAAAATCCTTCCGTTTCAATTCATTGTGTTCGGCAGAGTGTACACCGTGAACGATTTACCGCCCTTTTTTCAAGACCGCTTTAAGCCGCCGAAAAAAGAAGGCCCCCGAAGGAGCCTCCTGTTCAAGATTAATAAAAAATTAACCGACCCAGAAACGAGCGTTCTGGAAGATTCTTGCCCAAGGCGTTACGTTCTTCAGAAGCGGTGAACGCCAGGACATCTGGGTTGCACGCCAGCTGCGTTCAGGATGAGGCATCATAATCGTGGCGCGTCCGTCGGCCGTCGTAAATGCTGTCTTACCGCCGTGAGAGCCGTTCGGATTGAGCGGATAGATTTCCGTCGGCGTCTGTTTGGAATCCACGTAGCAAGCGGCGCAGATCGCTTCAGCCTCGTCGAGCGGATTGGCCCAATACGCACGTCCTTCACCGTGAGAGTTCACGATCGGAAGGGTGGCGCCGGTCATATCCGTGAAGAAGATAGACGGTGACTCGAGAATCTTGACATTGACCAAACGAGCTTCGAACTGCTCGGACAGGTTGCGGACGAAAGCGGGCCAATGCTCGGCACCGGGGATAAGATCCTTGAGCTGAGAAATCATCTGACAGCCGTTGCAGACGCCCAGCGTAAACGTTGTCGGCGTTTCGAAGAAGCGGCGGAATGAACTCTGCAGCTTGGCGTTGTGCAAAATGGTCTTTGCCCATCCGCCGCCAGCGCCCAACACGTCACCGTAGGAGAAACCGCCGCAGGCTGCTAAACCCACAAAGTCGGCAAGTTTGGCTCGGCCTTCGAGGAGGTCGGTCATATGCACGTCAACGGCATCAAAGCCTGCCTGCAGGAAGGCACTGGCCATCTCGTTTTGGCTGTTAACGCCCTGCTCTCTCAGAATCGCAACTTTCGGACGAACGCCGGTGTTGATAAACGGAGCAGCGAGATTTTCTTCAGGATCAAAGCCCATCGTCAGCACTAAGCCGCCGTTGTGCTTGTCAGAGATCAGAGCGTATTCGCTGTCGGCGCATTCGGGATTGTCACGCATTCTGGCAATCTGCCAGCTGACTTCATTCCAAGCTTTCTGCAGGTCGACGCGGTCTTCAGAGAGAACGCATTTGCCTTCAAGATAAATATTGAGGTGGTCATCCTGCGTCAGGTTGCCCAGATACTTCAGCGACCAGCCCATACCGGCAGCCTCGAAGTCTCTTTCCACTTCGGCGGCACGCCCGCGGGCCACCTGAATGACGGCACCGAGTTCTTCGTTGAACAATGCTTGGTTAAGCGTGCGGTCTTTGCTCACAAGGGCATCAGCCACAATTTCAACGCCGACGTGGCTGGCAAACATCATTTCACAGAGTGCCGCAGCTAAGCCGCCGTCACTGCGGTCGTGATAAGCTAGGATGGCGCCTTTAGCAGACAGAGAGCGAATCAATTCCAGGAACTTTTTCAGCTCTTTGGGGTCTTCCATATCCGGAGTGACGGAATCAAAGCGCTGAGTCACCTGAGAGTAGACGGAGCCGCCGAGACGATCTTTGCCGTGTCCGAGGTCAATCAGCAGGAGGGAGCTGTCGCGAACCGTTTCGGCAAACATCGGCAGAAGGTTGTTTCGAATGTCATATACCGGTGCTGCCGCAGAAACTACCAAAGAAACGGGGGACACGACGGTCTTCGCCTCTCCGGCCTGATCCTTCCAGGAAGTCTTCATGGAAAGAGAATCTTTACCGACGGGGATGCTGACGCCTAACTCCTGACAGAAGCAGCTTGCCGCACTGACGCCGCCATAAAGCGCGGCGTCCTGGCCTTTGGCGCCGCAGGCACCCATCCAGTTGGCAGACAGGATGATGCGGTCGAGATTTACGTCGGCGCTGACCAGATTCGTCAGCGCTTCGCCGATCGCCATACGGCTTGCTGCAGCCGCATTGGAGACGGCAATCGGCGTTTTCTCGCCCATCGCCATTGCTTCGCCCTTGAATTCTTCAAAGGAAACGGCCGTCACGGCAGCATCCGCAACCGGAACCTGCCAGGGACCGACCATCTGATCGCGGACAGTCATGCCGCCGACCGTTCTGTCGCCGATCGTGATCAGGAACTTCTTGCTTCCGACGGTCGGATGAGCCAAAACTTCATACAAAGCTTTGCGTGTATCGACTGCTTTATCCGTTTCCATCTTCACGGGTTCGGCGTGTTCGGCATCGCGGTGCATCTTCGGCGTTTTGCCGAGCAAGACGCTCATCGGCATATCCACGGCGGGTTCTTCGCCGGGACCGCGCGTAACGACCAATTCGTCGTCGGCAGAAATCTCACCTAAAACAGCGTAGGGGCAGCGTTCACGTTTGCAGTACTGATCAAACTGTTCAAGACGTGCCGGATCAATCGCCAAGGAATATCTTTCCTGAGACTCGTTGCACCAAATCTCGAGCGGGCTCATGCCGCTTTCTTCAACCGGAACTTTGTTCAGATCCAGTTTTGCGCCCTTGCCGGAAAGGTCTGCCAGTTCCGGCATCGCGTTGGAAAGACCACCGGCCCCGATATCGTGAATTGCCAGAATCGGATTTTCTTCACCGGCTTCCCAGCAGCGGTCGATTACTTCCTGAGCGCGGCGTTCCATTTCCGGGTTGCCGCGCTGAACGCTGGCGAAGTCTAAGGATTCACTGTTGGCTCCGGCGCCCATAGAAGAGGCTGCACCGCCGCCGATACCGATACGCATGCCCGGACCGCCCAGCACCACAAGGAGCGTGCCTGTCGGAAGTCCGAGTTTATGTGTCTGATCGTTGCGGATGTTGCCCAAGCCGCCGGCCAGCATAATAGGCTTGTGATAGCCGTAGCGAGTTCCGTCAACGTTGGCTTCGAAAGAGCGGAAGTACCCAAGAATGTTGGGGCGGCCGAATTCGTTGTTAAATGCAGCGCCGCCGAGCGGACCCTCGATCATGATCTCAAGCGGAGAGGCCATACGGGAAGGTGCGCCGTAGTAGGGAGCGGCTTCGGAAGCCTTGCTGACGTCACGGTCGTTTTCCCAGCCTTGTTCGTGGCCCGGAATTCGAAGAGCGGAAACAGTAAAACCGGTTAAGCCGGCTTTAGGTCTTGCACCGCGGCCGGTCGCGCCTTCGTCACGAATTTCGCCGCCGGAACCGGTTGAGGCGCCGGGGAACGGAGAAATCGCGGTCGGATGATTATGCGTTTCTACTTTGAAAACCGAGTGTGTCGGTTCAACCACGGTGGAATAAGAACGGCCGCCAACGGCGTCTTCATTGCCGCGCGGGTACATGCGGGCGGTATCGCCGCCCTCGAAAATAGCCGCATTGTCGGAGTACGCAACAATAGTTCCTTCCGGATGAGCCTTATGCGTTTCGCGGATCATGGAGAAGAGCGACTTGTCTTTCTTTTCTCCGTCGATGGTCCAGCTGGCGTTAAAAATCTTATGACGGCAGTGCTCGGAGTTAGCCTGAGCAAACATCATGAGCTCCACGTCTGTGGGGTTACGGTTCAGCTTGGTGAACGCATCAATCAAGTATTGGATTTCGTCTTCATTTAATGCCAAGCCGAGTTCGATGTTTGCCTTCTCAAGCGCTTCCCTGCCTTTTCCGATAATGTCGATAGACTGCATGCTCTTGCCTTTGGCATCGGCAAATACGATGGCCGGATTCACGTCCGGGCTCACGACGCTCTCTGTCATGCGATCATGCAGAACGGCAGCAACTGCCTCACGTTCCTCGGGCTTGAGGACGGCATTTCCTTTCAAAATCAATTCATAGCAAGTGCCTCGTTCCACTCGAAGCACTTTTCTGAGTCCGCAGTTATGAACGATATCCGTTGCCTTAGAAGCCCAGGGAGAGATCGTTCCCAAACGCGGGATAACCATGAAACGCTCGGTCGAAGCAGTAACAATTGCTTCTTCACCGTAGTCGAGGATCGATGCCAGCGTGTGAAACTCTTCAGAGGAAAGAGCGCCGTCTACATTGACAAAATGAATATAGCGGCTGTTGAGAGTAACAACTTCCGGACAGATCTTTTGAATCTTTTTCAAAAGACGTTCAGTCCTAAAGTCGGAAAGTGCACGTGAGGCATCGAGGCGTAACTGTGTCGTATTGCTCATTTTTAAGCTTTGTTCCTGTGGGGGAATTCGCTTCCTCCGGGATTGTGGATCAAGATTGAAAGAGGTTTGGAGTCAGTATTCTAATATTTTCGACCTTGCTTCGGACCATTGGCGAAACGGTTTGCCTCGGTACTGCTGCTTAGGCCAAAAACAACAAATCCCAAGGCTCCGAATACTCAGAATTCCTTGGGATATTTTTTGCATATGTCGGTCTCAATTACGGGATAAGGATGACACGGTAATCGTTGATGTTGGTCCTTGTGGGGCCGGTATCAAGCAAATCACCGAGTTTGCCGAAGAATTCCTCTGCATTATGTTCCTCAAGGTACTGCTGGGGATCTAAGCCCAATTCTTCGGCTCTAGCCATGCTGTCGGGACGCAGAATTGCACCGGCGGCCTCTCCGTTCCCGTCCACACCGTCGGTGTCTGTAGCCATGGCGTAGATAGGCTCACCCTTGAGTTCCTGAGCAAGCGCCAGCAGGAACTCTGAGCACGGGCCGCCCTTACCGATGCGTCGGCCGGTCAGCGTTACCGTGCACTCTCCGCCGGATAAAAGCACCACCGGTTTGCGGCGCGGCTTGGAGAGTTCGAGACGAACTTTGCGGGCAACCTGCTGAGCAACCGCTTTTGCTTCACCGGTAATACCGTCGCCGATAATAACCGGACGCATGCCTTTCTCCTTAAAGAAAGCTGCTGCGACTTGCAGACCTTTGAAAGAGTTCGCAATGATCTTATTTTTGACGCCGCGCATTCTCGGATCACCGATTTTAGGAGTCTCGGGAATAATGCCGCGAGCACCGTTGCGCAGGTGATTCAAAATCGAGGGAGGAGCTTCGACATGCGCCTGGCTCAGATACCACAGAGCATCGGCATAAGTGGAGAAGTCTTCGGCACATGGTCCGGAGGCGATATCGGAGGGATTGTCGCCGACGGTGTCCGAAATAATCAGAGAAAGGACTTCGGCACCTTTAGCGCGGGCAGCCAATGCGAGCTGACCGCCTTTCACCTGTGAAACGTGTTTGCGGACAGCATTGATATGGTCGATGGAAGTGCCGGACTTCAGCAAATCCTCCGTCACCTTCCGAATATCTTCAATGGTGACGCCTTCGACAGGAAGAGAAAGAAGACTGGAGCCGCCGCCCGAAATCAAGGCAAGCAGCAAGCTGCCCTCTTTCAGATGGTCGAGCTGATCCATCATCTTCTGCGTTGCTTCCAAGTTTGATTTGTCCGGAATCGGATGAGAAGCCTCAAGTACCTGAATCTTATGAGTCTCCTCCGAATGGCCGTGGCGCGTGATCACCACGCCCGTTAAATCTTTTTCCGGCCAAGCCTGCTCCACCGCTGCAGCCATACTGGCGGCAGCCTTTCCTGCACCGACGACAACCACATCTCCTTGGAAGGTTGAAGGGATATGAGGCGGCACAACCTTATGAGGATCTGCGGCATCAATTGCTACATAGAAGGACTCTACGAGGAGCTCTTCAAAACGGTCTTTTTCTTTAGTCAAGGGAACCTCTGCTTTATCATTCTTAGTTTCCTAGATATCGGGCGGTTTTACTAGCGGGGATTTCTATTAATTCTTCCGGCGTTCCTTCAAAAAGGATTGTTCCTCCGTCCTCTCCGCCGCCCGGACCCATATCAATAATCCAATCGGCCGCTCGGATAACATCCAAGTTGTGCTCGATAATCAATAACGTATTCCCCGCATCCTGCAGTTTCTTAAACACCGACAGCAACATCGAAACGTCGTGAAAATGCAATCCGGTCGTCGGCTCATCAAGTACGTACAGTGTTTTCCCCGTTCCCCTCTTGGAAAGCTCATGCGCCAGTTTCACGCGCTGAGCCTCTCCGCCGGAGAGCGTTGTCGCACTTTGTCCTAACTTGATATAACCAAGTCCGACATCTGCGAGGGTCCGCAGTTTTCTCGCAACTGCCGGAACCGCCGAGAAGACCTCCAAGGCTTCATCTACGGTCAGATCCAGCACTTCCGCAATATTTCTTCCTTTGTATTCAACTTCCAACGTTTCACGATTATAGCGGGTACCACCGCAAACGTCACATGGAACATACATGTCAGGTAAAAAGTTCATTTCGACTTTTACCAGACCTTCGCCTTCGCAGGCCTCACATCGACCGCCTTTGACATTAAAGGAGAAACGTCCTGACCCGTATCCCCTCTCTCTCGCAATCGGAGTTTCCGCAAATAAATCACGAATACCCGCAAGAACGCCGGTATAGGTTGCAGGGTTGGAACGAGGCGTCCGTCCGATGGGACTCTGGTCTACAGCGATGACTTTATCGAAAAACTGGAGACCCGACACTGATTTGTAGGGACAAGGCTGAGTTTGCGCACGGTTCAGAGCATGAGCGGCGATGTTGTAAATTGTCTGGTTCACTAAGGTCGACTTGCCCGAGCCGGACACGCCTGTCACAACGGTCATAAGACCTACGGGCACGGAAACATCTACATTCTTCAGGTTATGGCCCGAAGCGCCTTTGACCTCCAAGAACCCGCCGTCCGGTTTCTTTCGCTCCGTATTTTGGCGAACTTTAAGCCTGCCGCTGAGGTAAGCTCCCGTCAGGGAATTGGGATCGGCTTCGATTTCTTTCGGCGTCCCCGCAGCAATGACTTCTCCGCCGTGCACGCCGGCAGCCGGGCCCATGTCCACAACGTAGTCGGCAGCTCGGATGGTGTCCTCGTCATGCTCTACAACAACCACACTGTTGCCGAGATCTCTCAGCGTTTTCAGCGTGTGAATCAGCTTATCGTTATCACTTTGATGGAGACCGATAGAAGGCTCGTCGAGTACATAAATAACTCCGCTCAGTCTCGAACCGATTTGACCGGCCAATCGAATTCTTTGCGCTTCACCGCCGGAAAGTGTGTCTGCCCGTCGATCCAAGGTGAGATAGCTCAGCCCCACATCAATTAAAAACTTCAGACGAAACAGGATTTCGTCGATGAGCTTTTTACCGATATCCAGAGACGCGCCTTCGAGCTTGAGCGTTCGGAAATAAGTCTCTGCCTTGTCCAACGGAAGCGCCGAAATATCCTGAATGGCTTTTTTGTGCTCTCCCGAACCGATGTAAGTGCTGCGTGCAGCCTCATTAAGTCGGGCGCCGCGACAAGCAGGACAAGTCTGAAGCGAACGCCATTTTTCAAGATCGGCTTTCACTGCAGAACTTTCAGTTGTCTCAAAACGCCGATTCGACATCGGAATAATGCCTTCGAAGGGCTGCTCGCGAGTGATCTTCTCTCCCTTCGGACTGCAGAAGGTCAGCGATATCTTGTCCTTGCTGCCGTACAAAACCATTTCCTGCGCCTCAGGACTCAGTTTTTCCCAAGACTCATCCAATGAAATATGCTTTGCTTTAGATAAATCCTGAAGCAGCGTGAAGTTGTACGGCTGCGTGCAGCTCCAGCCCTGTACCGCACCGCTTCTTAGGGAGAGCTCGGGAAATTCAACTACTTTATTGATATCCCAGCCGTCGACCTCTCCCATGCCGTTGCAAGTCGGACAACTGCCGGTTGGACTGTTAAATGAGAAAAGTTTAGGCTCGAGCTTGGGAACCGAGTATCCGCAGTAAGGACAGGCATATCGGTCGGAAAAGACTTCTTCTTCATTGTCATCCATATCAAATGCGATGACCTTTCCGTCCGACAGTCTCAAGGCCGCTTCCGCGCCTTCAGCAATACGCTGACGCGAATCTTCTTTGACCCTTAGACGATCAACAACAATATCTAAGGTATGAGCGCCCTCTTCGAGTTTCGGCAGCTCATCAATCGTCACAATTTCGCCGTCAATGCGGAAACGTGTGTAGCCCCGTGCCTGCAAGTCCTCTAACAAAGAGGCGACATTTGAATTTCTGCCCTTTGAAACCGGTGCAATCAGCAGGGTTCGCTTGCCCTGATATTTCAGAAGAATCTTATCGGCAATTTCAGAAACCGGGAGTGCTTTCAGAGGAATATCGTGGTTCGGACAATACGGCACGCCGATGCGGGCAAATAGCAATCGGAGGTAATCATTGATTTCCGTGATCGTTCCTACCGTCGAGCGAGGATTATGACTCGCGCCTTTCTGTTCGATTGAAATGGCGGGAGAAAGCCCTTCGATAAGATCTACGTCCGGCTTTTCCATCAGCTCAAGAAACTGACGGGCATATGAGGAAAGACTCTCGACGTAGCGCCGCTGTCCTTCGGCATAGAGCGTGTCAAATGCTAAGGAACTCTTTCCGGAACCGGAAACGCCGGTAAGGACCACAAGACGGTCCTTGGGAATATCGATATCGATATTCTTTAGGTTATGTGTTCGCGCTCCGCGGATTCGGATTTCTGACATCGGTTTTTCCTTTTGTGTGAGCATATTAGCTAAATTCTTCATGGCTTTCACCTTTACCCACCCGTGGAGCCAACTTTAACGAATACCGCGGAATTCCCTATGGGTGAACGCGAGGATAGATGGCGGTCGAACCGGTGAGGTTCGCGTGATAGGAGCATCTGGTAAGGCGTGCCAGTTCCTCACAATCTTCGCGCACGTGAGTGCAGGAGAGTTCATCCTCGTCTGCTCCGTTCGTTTTTCTTCCGGATCGTTAAAATGTGCGGCTCGGTCGGAAAATCAGCCGGCCGCATCTTTTATCTCTTCAAAAGGAAAACCATGGCCTCTGTGAACAAAGTCATCCTTCTCGGTACGCTCGGACGCGATCCTGAAGTCCGTTTCTCTGCTAATCAGCTTCCTATCGCATCTTTAAGTCTGGCGACGTCTTCTTTTAGACGCTCCGCAGAAAGTCAGGACAGAATTGAAGAGACCGAATGGCATCGAGTGACATTGTTCGGACGTCAGGCCGAAATCGCTCAACAGTATCTCCGAAAAGGTTCCCGCGCTTACATCGAGGGGCGGCTCCGCACTAGAAAATATGAAAAAGACGGACAAACGCATTACGTCACTGAAATCGTTGCAGAACAGCTGCAGCTGATTGACCGCCGCCAGGATTCTCCCGCCGACGGAAACTTCTCTGACGGAAATTCCGGTTACGCTCCGAGCAGAAGCGCTTCACGCAGCAGCGGATATTCCTCCGGAAACCAGTATGCTTCTCAGCCTAAAACTCAGAACGCGTTCGACGACGAAGAACCTCCGTTCTAATCTTGATTTCAAGCCGCTTTTCTGCGGCTTTTTTACAGTTTTGTGTTTTTATTTCCGAAGGTTGTCGTTAGAATGAAACGATCAACATGAGGAAGAATTAACAATGGCTTCTGTAAATAAAGTAATTATTCTCGGCAATCTCGGCCGGGATCCTGAAACCCGTTTTTCCGGAAACAACCTTCAAATCACTTCGATGAGCGTCGCTACGACCTCTTATCGCAGAAGTGCAGAAACTCAGGAGCGCGTAGAAGAAACGGAATGGCACCGTGTGGTCCTTTTCGGTCGCCAGGCTGAAATCGCTCAGCAGTATCTGAAGAAAGGCTCTCGCGTTTATCTGGAAGGCCGCCTTCGCACTCGCAAATGGGAAAAAGACGGACAGACACACTATTCCACCGAAATCTTGGCTGATACGCTGCAGCTGATCGACAGAAAATCCGACGTAGTCGGAGGCGGTCAAAGCTACGCACCGCAAAGCAGCGGTGACGGTTTTGAATCTCCGGCCGCTCCGCGCCGCTCTGAATTTACTTCCGGCGCCCCGGCCGCACGTCCTGCAGCGCCTGCTCAGCCGGCAGCTCCGGTTCCTTCGGCCGCGCCGACGGATGATTTTGAAGCAGACGAAATTCCGTTCTAACAAGACCACATATGGTTAAGCCGCCCGCGGGCGGCTTTCTCTTTGTCCGGAGAACAGCTATTCGTGGCGAACGGCCTCGATCGGATCGAGCTGAGCCGCTCTACGGGCCGGAAAGTAACCGAAAATAATTCCGATAAACGCGGCAAAGCAGAATGCCAGCACGTTGATGCCGGGACTGAAAATAAAAGGCACGCCCATGAAGTGCGTCAGCAAAACAGAAGCGCCGAAAGCCAAGATAACTCCGAGCAGGCCTCCGAAGCAGGCGAGCATGATGGATTCCACAAGGAACTGAAGCAGCACTTCCCGCTCGGTCGCGCCGATCGCCAAACGCACACCGATTTCTTTTGTGCGCTCCGTCACACTTACCAGCATGATGTTCATAATGCCGATGCCACCGACCAAAAGACTGACCGCTGCCACGGCACCGAGAAGCATCGTCAGCACCTGCGTAGTTTTGGAAATCGTTTCAATCAGCTCCGAGGTATCAAGAATATTGAAGTTGTCCATCTCAGAACTCGACAAAGAGCGTCTTTCTCGCAGAAGAAGCCGAGAACTCTCTTTGACGCGTTCAATATCACTGCCGGGTTCCACCGCCACGGTAATCAGAGGAATGCGAACATTTCCGCTGATGCGGCGCTGGAAAGTGTTCAAAGGAATAATGACAACATCGTCTTTGTCCATTCCCATGCCGGACTGGCCTTTTTGTTCAAGCTCGCCGATGATTTGGCAGGAGAAGCCTTTGACGCGTAGCAGTTTGCCCAAAGCATCGTGGTTTTCAAAGAGCTCTTTTTTAACCGTCTGTCCGATGACACAGACCGCACTTCCGGCCCTAAGCTCAGACTGCTCAAAATTTCTGCCTTCCTGAATCGTCAGATTATTGATGGAAAAATAGTCGTTGGTCGTTCCGATCACGGAGGTCGACCAGTTCTTACCGTTTGCCACGACGACTTGAGTGGATGTGCGCGAAGGCGCTACCGCTTTGATACCGGCGATTTGTGTCGCCAAGGCTTCCGCATCCGATTCTTTGAAAGACGGCGCACCGACAGACTGCCCCGGACCCAACCTTTGGCCGGGACGAATCATCAGCGAGTCCGATCCCAATGAGGCAATCTGATCACGCACCTGCTGAGTCGCGCCGTTTCCGACGGTGACCATCGTAATCACTGCCGCCACGCCTATCACAATACCAAGCACGGTCAGAATCGACCGCATCGGATTTCGGAATATTTGTCTGAGCGCAAGAAGAAGAGCGTTGCCTAACATGGTTTGTTCTCCTGATCCGAAGCTACGGTACCGTCCACGAAGTGAACGATACGTTTCGCGTATTTGGCCATGTCAGGCTCATGTGTCACCAATACAACCGTAATGCCTTCTTCATCGTTGAGTTTTTGGAGAAGCTTCATGATTTCAACGCTTCGATGCGAATCCAAACTTCCCGTTGGCTCATCTGCAAGGAGCAGTTTCGGGTGCGTCACGGTGGCGCGCGCAATGGCAACACGCTGCTGCTGACCGCCGGAAAGCTCGGCAGGCGTGTGGTCTTTCCACTGCGTCAGGCCGACTTTATCCAAAGCTTCCAGCGCCATTTCATGACGTACTTTGGCTGGTTCTCCGCGGTAAAGCAAAGGAAGCTCAACGTTTTCGATCGCACTGGTGCGGGGCAGCAGATTAAACCCCTGAAAAACGAAACCTAGATACTGACGGCGTAAGAGCGCTCGCTGATCACGCGTAAAGTGTTCGACGTGAAAACCGTTGAATAAATACTGTCCGCGTGTCGGCGTATCCAAGGCACCAATGATGTTCATCGTTGTCGATTTTCCTGAACCGCTCGGACCCATAATCGCAACGAACTCTCCGGCATTGATGCTCAAGTCCACGTGATGGAGCGCATCAAATGCAGTCGGCCCGGTCCCGTAGCGCTTGCCGATGCCGATTAACTGGACAAGCGGCTTTTCTCCGGAACTCATTATTTCGCTCCGCGTCTTTGGTCAACGATAACCTTATCACCGGCCGAAAGCTTGCCTTCGAGCACTTGGGTCATCTTGCCGTCCGTAAAGCCGACAACCAGCGGAACCGGAACGGCGTGGCCGTCTTCCTCTACATAGACTTCCGCCTTCTTCTGCGAAGCGTTGGGGCTCGTCACAGAACCGGCGCTCTTGCGCACACTTCGTCTCATCGGCGGTCCGAAAACGTTCATTGCCGGCGCCTTAGATTCCGAAGAAACAGTGGGTCTGAATCTCAAAGCAGTATTAGGTACCAGCAGTGCATCCTTTAATGCGACGGTACGAATCGTTGCGGTCGCTGTCATGCCCGGGCGCAGCAGAAGGTCCGGATTCTTGACATCCAAGTAAGTAACGTAAGTCACCACGTTATCCGTCTTTGTTGATCCGAAAGCAACTTTTTTCAGCTCGGCCGGGAAGTTTCGATCCGGATAGGCGCTTACTGTAAAGCTGGCCTTCTGGCCCGGTTTCACCGCTCCGACGTCAGCTTCATCAACGTTCACCTGCAGCTCGAGATCTTTAAGATCGGTCGCAAGCTTTAAAAGTTCTACGGCTTGAAGCGACGCGGCAACCGCGTAGCCCGGCTCAACGGAGCGAGCTAAAACAACGCCGTCAATCGGGGAACTGATATGGGTCTTGGATAAGTCGCTTTCTGCCGACTTCAGCGCCTGCTCACTGTCCGTGATTTTTGCTTGGGCGCTTTGAACGGAAGCCTGAGCTTTGGCAACCAAAGCCTCCTGAGCATCAATTTCGGTCTTACTCGGGCTCTTGCCGCCGGAAAGACGTCTGACTTCCTGAAGTCTCGACAGTTTGGCCTTGGCTTCTTTCAACGTTGCCAAGGACTCTGCCAATGTGGCCTTAGAAAGATCCAGGCTCGCTTTGGCTCGCTCTACCGAAGCTTTCAGTTTGGTGTCGTCGAGCTCAATCAAAACTTCGCCTTTTTTGACTTGATCATTCACGTCGACATTAACCTTTCGAACGATACCGGACAGTTCGCTGCCTAGCGACACGGTTCGAATGGGATTGATCGTTCCGTTGGCGGAGACCTCAACCGTCAGATTCCCTTTGGTCAGAGGCTGAGTGACAAAACCGACTTGTCCCTGACTGCCTCTGAAGAAAAAGTAGTAAACGGCAAAGAGGATGCCTAAGAGAATCAGAAGAACAAGCCAGAAGCTACCTCGCTCATAGAGCGGCTTAACTTTATCGGCGCCCAACAGCCCTTCAATATCCGTTTTCTGCGCTTTGGTTGTATTTGTTTTATCTGTCATTATTTTTAAACTCCTGAGGAACCGTCCACCCTCCGCCTAACGCGGTGTAAAGGTCAATGTAGCCTTGTGCAATTTCAGCCTCCACACTCGCAAGGGATTCCTGAACAGTCAAAAGCGTTCTTTGGGTCGTCAGCACGACGGTGAAGTCCTGAAGGCCGGCACTGTAATTCTGCCGTGCGGCTGTCGCAGCGTTTCGTGCCGACTCGTCGGCAACGACCAATGATTTTTTACGGGTTTCCTGAGACCACACTTTGTTGAGCGCGTCTTCTACATCCTGAACGCCCGTGAGCAGACTCGCTTCATAGTCAATTTTGGCTTGAGCTGCCTGAGCATCGCGCTGCTCAACCTGCGCCATGAGAGATCCGGCGTTAAAGATCGGCAGCGTCAGTGAGCCAAAACCATTCGAATTATGAGTGCCCCATTCACCGAGCTGGCCCATGATCGATCCCGAGAGTCCGAAAGAGCCGCCGATCGAAAGACTCGGGAATAGCGCCGACTTAGCCTGTGCGTAACGCGCCAGAGCGCTCATCACTTTTGCTTCTGCCATACGCACCGCCGGACGATTGCGAAGCGTCTCGCCCGGAATATTGAGCGCTAAATTACGCGGCGGCTGGGGAATCGGAGCCGTCGAAGTCGGGTTAACTGCCTCGGGCGTGGTTCCGATTAGGCGAGCGATTAAATTGCGGTACTGCATGACCTGAGCTCGATACACGGGAATCGAAGCACGAGTCTGCTCGAAGGAAGTGCGCGCCTGATCGACATCGGTCGAAGGAACAAGTCCGGATAAATAACGCCAATTGGCGATATCCAGTGCTTCCTGCTGAGTTTTGGCGTTTTCCTGAGCTACGTCCAGCCGCTTCTGAGCGAGCCGCATATTGACATAGGCGCGGGCCACTTCAGCTGCGATTCGAGTCTGAACATCTCCCAAACTCGCTTGAGAAGACAAGTAGTCGGAGAACGCTGCTTCTGAGGCCGCAAAACGACCGCCGGCATCGATTGTCCAGCTAACGTTCAGACCGATGGAAAAGGCATTGGAGCCGTGGCCGAGAGAGTGGCTGCGGCTGGCTCGGTAGTTGCCGTCAAGTGTCGGGAACAGACCGGCATTGGCTACCGTCATCGAAGCTTGCGCGTAACGAAGATTTTCCTGTGCGGATCGAACATCCGTATTAGCCGCCTGTGAGGCCGCAACCAAGCGAGCGATTTCCGGATCGCTCCAAGTTGACCACCATTCGGAGAGGTCGGCAGCCTTCGTTGCTTTGAGGGCGGGACTGCCGCTCCACTGGTCGGGAATTACTTTTTTATCCTGTTCGGTTATTTGGAATTGAGGGATGGATACACAGCCGCTCAAGGCCCCAAATAAGAGCGAGAGGATAAGACCGGTACTGTTTCTCATAGGGACTTCTTATATAAATTGTCTCATCCTCAAGTTTCTCAAAAACCCAAAAGTTTTCCCTTTTCAATTATTTAAGGTTTGAAATTAATTGTGTCTTTTGAGAACAAGTGCAACAACTTCAAATAATTTAGCAAGCATTAGTTAGCGAGCTTACGAAGAACTTCAGGAAGCAGATATTCATTGGTCGCGACTGCCGATAAATCTTTAAGAGGATTGCCGCCTTTCATGCTCACGAGTCTGGCCCCGCTGCCTTCGATGACAGGTACTAGTGCTGCGACATCCCAGTAGTTCAAATCCGGGTCAATCATGATATCCGCACCGCCTGTTGCTACCGAGAAATAGCCAAAACAGTCGCCCCATGTGCGGTAGAGCTTAACTTCGTCAATGAGAGACTGCATCTCTTTTCCGCCCTTCTGCTCCGGAGTCGTCCAGTGAGACGTCACGACAAGCGTCGCATCTGCAAGATTTTTGGTTTCTTTGCAGTGCACTTGACGAACCTTGCTGTCCGGACCGTGCAAAATCGCCCGCTCCCCATCTCCGATGAGCCAAACGCCGACGTGGGGATGTGAAATCACGCCGAGCATTGGCTGAAATCCGTTGCCGTCATCTCGCTCCACGGCAATCAGCGTACCGAAATGGAAGGCATTATGGATAAACGCGCGAGTGCCGTCGATCGGATCCAAAATCCAGCGGTAGCGCGGAAAACTGTCGCCCGAGGCTTCTTTGATCCCGAATTCTTCTCCGAAGATGCCGTGCGTAGGAAAATGCGCCTCAATCCATTCACGCATAACCTTTTCGGCGCCTCGGTCGGCAGCAGTCACCGGCGTGTGATCTTTCTTGTCGAACACTTCCGTGCCTGCCAGGAAACGGGGGAGAATTTCTTCGTTAGCCAAGGAGATTAATTTCTTGATTGCCGGCTCAAAGAGTTTTAATTCCGCCTCTGAACAGCCGGCGCAGTAGGATTGTTTTTTCTCAGACATTTCTCCGCTTTCTCCCATCTTTGTTAAAGTCGCCTCTCGGCAAAAATCGGTCATTTGTCAAATTATTCTCGACAAAGACGATTGATTGTTTCACAATCAAAGGATACGTCAATTAATTTCATAAGAAAGGAAAAAGCATCATGCCTATTTTCTCAACCGAAAATCTCAGAACAGTTGCCTTGGTCGGCCATGGCGGTAGCGGAAAAACCACCTTGGCGGAAGGAATTCTTGCCAAAGCAGGCATGATCATTACATGCGGTTCTGTCGAACGCGGCACAACCGTCTGCGACTCCGACCCGCTCGAAAAAGCGGTTCAGCACTCTCTGCGTGCAGCCTGTACGCACTTCGAAGCAGACAACGAAAACGGACAGGAAGTTCGTGTGCACATGATCGACACTCCGGGATACCCAGATTTCGTCGGTCAGGCCTTGGGTGCTCTCGACGCTGTTAAAACAGCCGCCATTGTGGTGGACGCCACCGCCGGCATTCAGCTCATGACCCGCCGCATGATGGATTGGGCCAAGGAACGCAATCTCAACCGCATGATCATCGTCAACAAGATTGACGCAGAACACTTAGATTTGCCGCGTCTGGTTGAAGAGCTCAGAGAAGCCTTCGGCCAGGAAGTCATGCCGATTAACCTGCCCGCCAACAACGGCGCCCGTGTAATCGACTGCTTCTCCAAAGACGAAGGTGAAGCCGACTTCATGAGCGTACCCGAAGTCCATCGCGCTTTTATCGAACAGGTCGTGGAAGTCGACGACGCCGCTATGGAAAAATACCTTGAAGAAGGTGAAGCTGATCCGAGCACACTACACGCTCCGCTGACACAAGCACTCCGCGAAGGCCACATCATCCCGATCTGCTTCGTCTCCGGCAAGACCGGCGCTGGTGTCGACGACCTCATCAACGTGATGGTCCGCCACCTCCCGAATCCGTCCGAAGCCAATGCTCCGCTCTTCACCGATGAAAACGGAAATGACGTTGAACTTAAGTCCGATCCTGAGCTCCCGCTGGTTGCTCACGTCTTCAAAGTAGTTAATGACCCGTACGTCGGCAAGGTCGGTGTGTTCCGTATCCATCAGGGTACCCTGCGCCGTGACGATCAGCTGTTTGTTAACGACAACAAGAAGCCGATCAAAGTTTCTCACCCGATGATTCTTCAGGGCAAAGAGACCACTGAAGTTCGCGAACTGGTGCCGGGCGATATCGGTGTTATCGCCAAAGTCGACGAACTCGTGTTCGACAGCGTGATTCATGCTTCTCACGAGCACGACAACATCAAGATGAAACCGCTGAGCTTCCCGAAACCCATGTTCGGCTTAGCAATTTCTCCGGCTCGCCGCGGCGATGAAGGCCGTCTCTCCGACATTCTGCATAAGCTCCTGTCCGAAGACCCGACACTCGAACTCGAACACGACACCACATTGAACGAAACCGTTCTTCGCGGTCTGAGCGCTCAACACTTAAGAAGCGTTCTCGAAAGAATGGCTGCGCAGTTCAAGCTTGAAGTCAACACTCGTACACCTCGCATCCCGTACCGTGAAACCATTGCTCAGGGTGCTGAAGGCCACGCCCGCCACAAGAAACAGACCGGCGGCGCCGGCCAGTTCGGTGAAGTCTATCTTCGCATTGAACCGCGTGAACGCGGGGCCGGTTTCGAATTCGTTGACGAAGTCAAAGGCGGCGCAATTCCGTACAACTTCATCCCGGCTGTAGAAAAAGGCGTCCGTGACGCTTTGGATACAGGCTATGTTGCCGGTTATCCGATCCACGACGTTCGCGTTGTCGTCTATGACGGTAAGAGCCATCCAGTTGACTCCAAGGAAGTTGCTTTCGTCTCTGCCGGCAGAAAAGCCATGCTTGACGCTCTGTCCAAAGCAAAACCGACGATCCTTGAACCGATCGTTGACGTTGAGATTGTTGCTCCGGACAGCGCCATGGGTGACATCACGGGCGACCTCGCCAGCCGCAGAGGTCAGGTAACCGGTACCGCCAACATGGCCGGCGGCATGATGATCATCTCCGGCACGGTGCCTCTGTCCGAGCTCGACGGTTATGCCGCTCGTCTGAATGCCATCACTCAGGGTGCCGGCAGCTACTCTATGGAACTGGCCGGATACGCTCCTGTTCCGATGCAGCGCCAGGTTGAGTTGGCCTCCAACTATCACAGGAAGGATGAAGACGAATAATCCCGTCCTGACTGAATAAGTCTTTTCGGCCCGCGTTTTGCGGGCCTTTTCTTATTTCCGCGGCGCCGTCCTCAATCTCTTCTCAAGGTTAGTGAGGAAGAAAACCCGCCGCTCTATAATTGTCTAGCTTATGCAGCACGGACAAAGACTTGGCGAAAGCCTCCTTCCTTGCCGTGTTTTTTAAATTTTTTAGCTTCTATTATTTAAGCGAAATGCCTATCTACTCTTACAAGTGCTCTAACTGCGGCTACACAAAAGATGTTCTGCAGAAATACTCCGATGCTCCTATTACCCATTGTCCGAAATGCAACATGGAAACGATGGTTAAGCAGCTTTCGGCACCCGGCTTCGAGCTCAAGGGAAAAGGTTGGTATGCTACAGACTTTAAGGGCGGATCTTCTGCAGCCCTGCCTGCCTCCCACTGCAATGAAAATTGCCCTGCTAAAAAAGATAAGTGATTTGCCTTACTCCCGAATCCGAAAGACATACAACTGAATTGTCATTTTGGGTACCCATTGTTTAGAATGAACGGGAATTTATTGATAGAGCACGAAAAGTGCTCGCTTTTGCGGAGTTTTTAATGCGTACTGAATATGCAGGTTTGATTGACGAGAAATTCCTCGGTCAAACTGTCACCCTCTACGGCTGGGCCCATCGCCGCCGCGACCACGGCGGTGTTATTTTCATCGATTTGCGCGATCGTGAAGGCCTGGTCCAAATCGTCTGCGACCCGGATCGTCCCGACGTCTTCGAAACTGCCGATAAAGTCCGTAACGAATTCGTTGTGGAGGTTAAAGGCCTGGTTCGTGCTCGTCCGGAAGGCACTCGCAACGAAAACCTCATCTCCGGCGGCGTTGAAGTGCTGGCTCAGGAACTCAAGATCCTGAATCCTTCCGCACCTCCCCCCTTCCTGCTTGATGACGAAAATCTCTCCGAAACCACACGTCTGACTTATCGTGTGCTCGACCTTCGTCGTCTGCCGATGCAGCGCAATATGAAGCTCCGCTACAAAGCTGCAATGGCTTTCCGCCGTTTCCTTGACAAGCACGGCTTCATCGACATCGAAACTCCGATGCTCACCAAGAGCACTCCGGAAGGCGCCCGCGACTATCTGGTTCCCTCTCGTATTCACGACGGCCACTTCTATGCTCTGCCGCAGTCTCCTCAGCTCTTCAAACAGATGCTGATGTGCGCAGGCTTTGACCGCTACTACCAGATCGTTAAATGCTTCCGTGACGAAGACCTTCGTGCTGACCGTCAGCCTGAATTCACTCAGGTGGATATTGAAACCAGCTTCCTGAACGAAGTTGAAATCCGCGCCCTGATGGAAGAGTTGATCCGCGCCGTCTTCAAAGAAGCCATCAATGTCGACCTGCCCAATCCGTTCCCGATCATGCTGTGGACGGATGCAATGAACAACTACGGTTCCGACAAGCCCGACCTTCGCGTCAAGCTCAAACTCACAGATCTCACCGATCTGATGAGCAACGTTGACTTTAAGGTCTTCAGATCCGCTACCGAACTCAACGACGGCCGCGTCATGGCTCTCCGCGTTCCTCACGGCGCTTCCATGCCCCGCAGCGAAATCGACGGCTACACCGAATTCGTTAAGATTTACGGTGCCAAGGGGCTGGCCTACATCAAAGTTAATGACATCAAGGCCGGAAGAGAAGGTCTCCAGAGCCCGATCGTTAAGAACCTTTCCGACGATGTCCTCAAGGCCATCATCGAAAGAACCGGTGCTCAGGACGGCGACGTCATTTTCTTTGGCGCCGACCGCAAGAAGATCGTTTTCGACTCCCTCGGCGCTCTGCGTCTGAAAGTCGGTCATTCCGAATTCGGCAAATCTCACGGTCTGTTTGAAGAAGGATGGAGACCTCTGTGGGTCATCGACTTCCCGATGTTCGAGTACGACGAGGAAGAAGAACGCTGGGTTGCCTGCCATCACCCGTTCACCAGCCCGAAAGACGGCGACGAAGACAAACTCGTTACCGATCCGGAAAACTGCTTCGCCAAAGCCTACGACATGGTGCTCAACGGCTGGGAAATCGGCGGCGGCTCCATCCGTATCCACAAGGCTGATGTTCAGAGCAAGGTATTCAACGCTCTCAAGATCGGTCCGGAAGAAGCCCGTGCCAAGTTCGGCTTCCTGCTTGACGTTCTGCAGTACGGTGCACCTCCCCACGGTGGCTTAGCCTTCGGTCTTGACCGTATCGTCACCATGATGTGCGGTGCCGATTCCATCCGTGACGTGATTGCCTTCCCGAAGACACAGCGTGCACAGTGCTTGCTGACACAGGCTCCTTCTCCTGTTGATGAAAAACAGCTGAGAGAGCTTCACATCCGTCTGCGCAACGAACACAAGAAGGAATAATCTGAATCTCTTTTGATTCACGGCCCTCCGACGGAGGGCCGTTTTCATTTGTGCGGTATTCGTATATTCATCTTAGCGAGTCGGCAAGATCGCCGAGCCTCGCTTCAGCCAAATCGCCGCACAGGCCAGCACACAGACACCGATAAGTGCACAGGCAACATAGGGAACTGTGGCGAAACCGAACTCAGCAGACACTCGGCTTCCGATAAAGGCTCCGCCTCCGATACCGATATTGAAAATGCCGGAGAACATGGATGTCGCCACGTCGGCGGCATCTCGCGCCGTATCCAGCAGCAGTGTTTGAAATGCCATCGAAATCGCCGTCATCGAAGCACCCCAGAAGGTACCGAGGATGACGAGGGCGCCGAAATGCGATGAGGTAACCGTCAGCAGTCCGACACAGACCGTCATGATCAGCATCGGAATCACCAGCGTGCCTGAGCGGTGCTTATCCACTGTTCTGGAACTAATGACCGTTCCGATAATGCCGGCAATACCGAAAATAAACAGGAACCAGACCGTGGCATTCTCGGACAGGTGACCGACATTCATCAGGATCGGCGTGATGTAGGAATACACCGTGAACTGCCCCAAAATCACGACCATGGTCAGTAGGTATAGCTGCACAAGCGCCGGGCGCTTAAACAAGGACGGAAGACTCTTTAAAGAACCGGCTCGATTGCTGGTACAGACAGGCAGCGAGAAAAAAATAATGACCCAGACCAATACCGCTGCCATACCCACGATGAAGAAGGATCCCTGCCAGCCGACTTGCTGTCCGAGATGGGTTCCGATCGGAACGCCCAGCACCGTTGCGACAATCGAGCCTCCCATCACCGCCGCCAAGCCGAAAGCCTGCTTTCCGAAAGGCGCCACCCTTGCTGCCAGCGGCGTCATGATGGACCAAAAAATGGAATGCGTTACCGCGACGCAGACTCGTGCGCCCATGAGTTTTTCAAACGTATCGGCCCACAAAACCACAAAATGACTCAGGGCAAAAATCACAATGAGCCAAAGCAGCAGCCGGCGTCGCTCCAGCTTTGCTGTCAATATTGTCAGCGGAAGCGACAACAGGGATACGACCCAGGCGTAAACCGTAATGATGAGGCCGGTTTTTGAGACGGACTCATGAATCGATTCTGCAATGTTCGGCAATAAGCCGACCGGTAAAAATTCAGAAGTGTTAAATACGAAAGCGGCAAAGGCCAGTCCGATCGTCGGAATCCAGGCCTTAAATCCGAACTTGTGCTGCTGAGGAGTGTGCATCTAACCAAAAACTTTTAGAAATCACGCTGATCCGCGTCTCTCTGGACCCAAGGATCAATACTTAAAACGTAACGCAGAACTTTATCATCCTTGTCGTCAAAGTCGACCCATAGGGCCATCGGGAATCCGGATTCGTCAAGGTAGCGGTACATATAAGTGTGTTCGCCTAAGTTCCTGTAATGCCATTGTTCGCAGGGCTTTCCGAACATCGTGTAGATGTCCTGACTGTCCTGGACTTTGGGCTTGATCTGGTTGAAGTATTTTTGCTGCAGAAGCTGATCCTTAAAGATCAATCTGCCTTCCGGATTAAAGATCATCACGTAGGAAGTCTGGCCCATCGGCTGCATGGAGTAAACGATTCGAATCGATCCGTCGGGGAGCCGTGTCGTAGAGTCGGGAACTCCGAGCTCTTTAACAGTGTGGTCATATGTGTCGTTCAGCTTAATCATGTCGGGATGTGCACAAGCCGTCAAAAACAGCGCCGCGCAGCAAACCAAAATCAGTTTATAAAACTTTGTCATTTTCTTCTCCAGCCCGAGCTTTCTGCTCAGGGTATTGGGAATGCAGGTTGCGAATAAGGTCCAAGTAGGCCTCTCGGAAAGAGGCCTCTGAGCATCCCATAAGAACAGCGTCGTCGATAGCATCCTGAAGGTATCCTTTGATTTCTTCAAGATTCTCGGCCATCACCTTATTTTTTTCCGTACATGCAATGGGAGAGCCTTCCCAAGTGCACCACTTAGGCGCCGGCGCCTCAGCCTTCTTCATGGCCTTTCTCCTGCTGTCCGTAGGTCTTAAACTGCTCTTTCACTCGCGCCATCTCTTCTTTATCAATCAGAGGGCAGCCTCCGATCTGCTTAAGATTCATCCACATCCGAGCAAGCGATTCGATTTCCAAAGCAACAGCGTAAGCCTGCTTCAAGTTACGGCCCGCTGCCACGCTGCCGTGATGCGAAAGGAGGCACCCCAAGCGATCTTTGCCCAGCGTATCGCGACAGCCTTCTGCCAAGGCCACGGAGCCGAACGTAGCATAGGGTGCGCAGGGAAGCGTATCGCCTCCCACAGCTGCAACCATGTAATGGAACGGAGGAATTGCCTCGTCCAGGCAGGAAAGCATGGTTGCGTACGGAGAATGCGTGTGTACAACGGCATTGATATCGGGACGAGTCTGATAAAGAAAAGCATGCAGGTTCCACTCAGATGAAGGCTGGCGGCTTCCTACCGCCTTATAGCAGCCGTTGTCCGTAAATAAAATCCGCACCAAATCTTCCGGTTCGGTTTCGTCATAGGGCAGTCCTGTGGGCGTAATCAAAAAACCTTTGCCTTCCGGAGAATCAAACCGTACAGAGAGGTTTCCGCTGCTGTTAACATTAAGACCTGCTCGACTCAGTTTTAAGGCGTAGTCGATGATTTCCTCTCTCCCCTTTTCTTCCTTATCTTCAAACATGACTGTTCATCCTTAAATCTTTCAAGTCTTCCAGCGCAAAGACGCCGCGATCCGTAATGAATCCGGTAATCAAGCGTGCCGGTGTGACGTCAAAGCCGGGATTCACGGTTGCGATGCCGGGATCGGTGATACAGACTTCCGCCTCCTGTCCGTGTTTATCAACACCTCGCACCCAGCGTATTTCGTCACCGGAGCGGTTTTCAATCGGAATATCTCCTCCGCTCTTTGCCGTCCAGTCGAACGTCGATATCGGTGCCGCAACATAAAAAGGAATTTGATTATCTGCCGCCGCCAACGCTTTTAAGTAGGTTCCGATCTTATTTGCCGTATCTCCGTTCGCCGCAATGCGGTCGGCTCCGACAATCACCAGATCGATTCCGCCTTCCCTCATGAGCTCGCCGCCTGCATTATCTGCAATCAAACAAACAGGGATACCTGCGGCCTTCAGCTCCCAGGCGGTCAGCGTGCCCTGAAGTCGAGGACGCGTTTCATCGGCATAAACCGTCAGCGGAATTCCGGCCTCAAATGCCGTATAAATGCCGGCCGTTGCGGTTCCGAGTTCCACGGTCGCAAGCTTTCCGGCGTTGCAGTGCGTGAGAATATTAAGCGGCCTGCCGAGCTTTAAATAAAGCGCCTCAATAATTGTTTGAGCGTGTTTAGCAAGACGAATACTCATCGTTCGCTCTTGCTCACAGATCTCGGCGGCTAAGTGCCAAGCCGCTTTTCGTCTGCGGTCCGGTTCCATTCCTTTCAGCCTCTTGAGCATAAAGTCGACGGCCCAGTTCAAATTGACGGCAGTCGGCCTCGCACTCTTTAAGAGGTTCGCGGCCTCAATCAAAAATCCTGTCTCGGTGCTTTCATCTGCAGCCAAAGCCATTCCGGCTGCGCCCGTCACGCCGATCAAAGGGGCTCCGCGAACCGTCATATCGCGGATCGCCTCAGCCGCCTCTTGTGCATTTTTAAGATCAACGTGCTCTACACGGTGGGGCAAAAGTCTCTGATCCAACACCGTCACGCGCCGCTCGGCTTCGTCAATAAAAACAGTGTACGGGGAATTAAATTCGACGCTCACACACTCTCCTTCTCAAGCATACTTTGAGCTTCTAATCTTATTCGGATGCGAAAAAATCTGCAGACGCATTTGGCATTTTTGAGACATTCTTCGCTACAGAGTTACCCGCCTGATTTAGACTTAAATCTTCCGTCAGGCTTTTGGATCGGCCAACACCATGGACTTCAATCACTATCTGCATTCGCTGTTTAATCCGCGTTCCGTCGCCATTATCGGAGCGAGCGCAAGAAGCGGAAGCTTCGGCACGCTGATTTGGAAAATCGCCAAAAGCGCTTCGCCGCGAGCAAGGCTTTTTCCCGTGAATCCGAAATACAAAACGATCGGCCGTGAAACTTCTTATGCGGCACTAACGGACATTAAGGAAGATGTAGATTTAGCCGTCCTTGTCTGCCCTCCGTCGGTTTACCCGAAGGCCTTGGAAAACTGCCTTAAAAAAGGCGTCAAAAACATCCTCCTCTGCGGAGGGTTCCCGAAGTCTGACCTGACCGAACCTGTTCTAGAGGCCATTAACAAGACGACGGCTGCGGGGGTGCGGATTGTCGGCCCGCAGTCTTTGGGCCTCATGACGCCTTCCGAAGGCTTGAATCTGAGTTACCTCCCTTCTCTGCCTCCCGCCGGAGAGGTCGGACTCGTCAGTCAGTCCCCGGGGTTGTCATGCACCATTATTGATTACGTCACCAATGCGCAGTGCGGTTTTTCCCACGTCATCGACCCGGGCTTTGAACAAGTCCTCACGGTGGCCGACTACGTGGATATGCTAGCCTTTGACCGCAAAACCCGCTGTATCGTTCTTTACCTCGAGTCTTTCCAGCAGCCGAGAAAACTGCTGTCCGCTATTCGATTAGCCGCAGCAAACAAGCCGGTAATCTTACTAAAAGGCGGCCAGACCCCGGGCTCCGCAGACATTGTCATTAACAACAGCGGTGCGCGGGAAGATGAGGACGGCGTCATGAAGCGGGCGTTAGTGCGTGCCGGCGCCCTCCTGGTGACCTCACTTAAAGAATTGAATTACGCAGTTCAGGCCTTTGCCATGCGTAAGGATCTGGCTTCCGGCGAACTGTACGGACTTGTGAACAGCAAGGGACTCGATTCCCTGTTGGCGGATCATGCTTATAACAATGATCTGCGCTTAGCGACACCGGACAGCACGGTCGCCAAAGAGCTCCGAGACAAATACAAAATCACTTTCCCCTATGCCAACCCGGTCAACATGGGTTTGGACATGGACGCTGCGACTATCGTAGACTTAACCGACTACCTCCTCAATCGCCCGGAATGCTCAGGCATCGTGCTGAGCGTAGTGACGAATCCCTCGTTTGATCCTCTGGAGTTAGCCAAGAAGCTAGTCCCCATTCTTAAAAAGTCCTCGAAGCCGGCCGTGACGGTTTGGATCGGAACGGAATCCGATTTCCCGGCGATCAAGTACTTGCGCAAAAACGGTATCGTAGCGATGAATGACATGAAGGGGGCCTGCCGCGCGATTCGTCTAATGGAGCAGTTCCGTAAATTTAAGAGCGACGGCGTTCCGGGAAGCTATTCTGTTATTCCATCCGATCCGGCATTTTTTGCCAGCGCCCGCAAGATCATCCAAACAGCCCGCCGAGAAGGTCGTCATCTCCTCTATGAAGAAGAGAGCAAACGTCTTCTGGCTGGCATCGGCTTCGAAACCACTGCCGGAATTTATGCCGGCTCACTCGGTGAAGCAATCGAAGCTGCACGGGCGTTAGGCTACCCCGTCGCTATGAAGCTCCGCATGAACGGCGTCCTTTCAAAAAGCGACGCCAAGGGCGTGATCCTGGGAATCCGCAATGAGCGTGAACTTAAAGGGTCCTGGAAAAATATGTCGGAGCGGGCCGTCCATCTCGGCCAACCCGAAGAAGGCTTAGGCGTATTCCTTCAAAAAACACTTGATTCAGACAACCGCCGCGAACTGCGCATCGGCATGAAACTGACCCGTCATTTCGGCCCCATCGTCTATCTGGGTATCGGCGGCCTCTACGGAAAGATTTTTAAAGGCACCGCCTTTAACTTTGCACCGCTTTCGCTCAAAGAAGCGCGGGACATGATCTCCTCTGAGCCCTTTAAGACGTTCTTAGGCGATTTCCAGGGACTTCCTCCGTGCGATCCGGAACCGATTGTGACTGCACTCATTCGCCTCTCGCAGCTTGCCGTAGAAGTGCCGGCCGTCCGTTCCATCGACATCGATCCGCTTCTCTGCGGAAAAGGTCATGCCATTGTTTTAGATGCTCACTGCGTCATAGGATCCGATACGCTGACCGCAGACGAAAACGCCTCGCATTTGATCTTCCCTTATCGTCCGAGTTTTGAGAAAAACGTTCGCGGCAAGTATGGGTTAGTTAAGATCAAGTATTCGGCGCCGGAAGATAAAGAAAACTTCTTGAAATACCTAGGAAGCCTTTCCGATCAGTCTCGCAGACTGCGGTTCCATAGCCTGACGAGTTCTCTGGAATCGATTGCCGTTTCGGCGGTTTCTTCCGACCCCGACCGTTCCTTCTCTATTTTTGCCGTGGATCCGAACTCAGACTCCGGCGACATTATTGCCGAAGCTCGACTGTCCCAGCTGCCCAACCGCACGTCCGCCGAGTTCGGAATTTCAGTCAGAGACGATTGGCACGGCCGAGGACTCGCAACGCTGCTCATGGACGAAATTGAAGCGGAGGCTCGCCGCAGAGGATTAGAGAAGGTCGTGGGCTATGTGCTCAAAGACAACGAAAACATGCACGGCATGATGGCCAAACGGGGCTATGTCCGTACGACGGACAAAGACGACCCGAATATCGATCTCTTTACTCTGGATAACGTGAAAGTCTCGAATTAGTGAGAATAACCCGCGGCCTCTCTATATAAGCGCCAAAATAAGCGGAACTCTAAAGGAAACGATATGCCGATTGTTACAACGATTGAAGGCAAGATTGCGCAGATCGCAATCGACCGCCCTGAAAAACGAAACACTCTTAATTCCGAACTCTGCAAGGATTTGGCCAGAGAGTTCCTTGAACTCAACGATGACACCCGTGTACGCAGCATCGTTTTGTGCGGACACAACAATGTCTTCTGTGCAGGCCTGGATATTGAAGAGCAGCTGGCGGAAAACACGCAGATTTTTAGTGAATTCCAGAAAGTCATCGACGCGCTCGACGCACTTTCTAAACCGATCGTTGCAGCCGTGAGCGGTCCTGCTGTCGGTCAGGGCGCCGCAATGCTTTATCACTGCGATCTCGTCTTCGCGGGTGAACATGCGCTTTTCTCTATGCCGGGTTTGGCATTGGGACAGACGCCGCGTTACGGCGTAAGCCTATTGGCCGTAAAGAGCGGCGGCTACAAACTTGCCGCCCAGAAACTACTTCTTTCCGAACCGATTTCTGCTGCCGAAGCTGTCGCTATGGGGCTCGTCAACCATGTCGTTGAAGACGACAAAGTCATGACCGTCGCCGGCGCCGCCGCGCTGCGTCTGGCTTGCTTACCGCCCGAGGCTATGGTTGCCACAAAGAGACTGCTTAAAGCCGCCTGTATGTCCGGTTTATCAGAACAACGCAAGCTTGAAGAAGAAGCGGCCTCCCATTTAGAAGGAAGCGCCGAAAGCAAGGAAGCTTTCAGCGCTTTCATGGAAAAACGTCAGCCGAAGTTTGCTGAATAGTTTTCTATTCTGTTTTTTCGGGCGCCGGATTGTCCGCTCTATAGACGGGCTGAGGGCGCCCGTCTTTATTTAAGGCCACAAAAACCAGCTGAGCCTCCGTCACTTTGACAATACGATGGTTGTCTTTGTGCAGCCTTTCCGCAAAAACAGTGACGTCTACCGTGATGGAAGTCGTGCCGACTTTAAGCACCGTTGCGTAGAACGAGACAACATCGCCGACCCAGACAGGCTCCTTGAATGTGAAGCTTGTCACGGCCACCGTAGCGGTTCGACTGTTTGCAACGCGAGAAGCAATGGAGGAACCCGCTAAGTCGACCTGACTCATAATCCAGCCGCCGAAAACGTCTCCGTACTGATTGGTATCCGGAGGCATGGCCATCACCCGTAAGGCGGGCTGCTGATCCGGCAGCTTTTCTACTAAGTTTTTCATTTTCTTTGTTCTCTTCAAAGTTTCAAGACTCAAAAATTCTAATTCGTTTAGTTGCCGGATTGTCCTGACCGTATGGTGTTTTTGCTTACCTGCGCCGAGTCGCCGCTAAAGAGGCGTCGAACCTGTAAATCAATTTCTTAGAACCGAGGTTCGGTGCGCATTTCGCTAAAATGGGAAATCGAATTTAACTTATAAATGCAGAACATCCTGCTCCTTGGCTCATGCGAAGGCGCAGGCGCAGAGGATATTGAGCAGATGATCAGGATCGAGAACGTCAGTAAATGGTACGGAGATTTCCAAGTTCTTAAGAACTGTTCCACCTCCGTCAAAAAAGGCGAGGTGGTCGTCATCTGCGGACCCTCGGGCTCAGGTAAGTCCACGCTCATCAAAACCGTCAACGGTTTAGAGGACTATCAGGAAGGCACTATCTACGTAAACAACATCAATATCGGAGATCCCCACACAAACCTTCCGAAGCTGAGAGCACACGTGGGGATGGTTTTTCAGCACTTTGAGCTCTTTCCTCACCTCACCATCCGCGACAATTTGACGCTTGCTCAGATGAAGGTCCTCAAGCGTTCTCGCGATCAAGCAAACAAAAGAGGCATGGAGCTCTTAGACCGCGTGGGTTTGATTAAACAAGCCGATAAGTTTCCGCCTCAGCTTTCGGGCGGCCAGCAGCAGCGTGTAGCCATCGCCCGCGCTCTTGCGATGGACCCGATCTGCATGCTCTTTGACGAGCCGACTTCTGCGCTTGACCCGGAGATGATCAACGAAGTGCTCGATGTCATGATCAATCTGGCCAAGGACGGCATGACCATGATGGTCGTCACTCATGAAATGGGTTTTGCCCGAAAGGTGGCCGACCGCGTCGTGTTTATGGACGCCGGAGAGATCGTAGAAGAAGCTCCGAAGGAAGAGTTTTTCTCTACACCGCGCAGCGAAAGAGCTCAGCGCTTCCTCGCAAAAATTCTGCAACACTAACCTTCTTCTTTTTGTTGCCGAGCGTAAGACGACAGGCAGATTCAAACTCCTGTCTCTATAATGTTTTGCACGAAAACCGCAGGCTTCTTGTATCTCGAAAACTACTCAATTTTCCGTCCTGCGCGACCACCGATTTATGATTGAAAGAGAAAGCGAGCCGCTTTCTCTTCGGAGAGAGGAATGAAACCTGAGATTTCTGAAAAAGGAATTTTGAACTTAGGACGTCACGTCCTTCTTGAAGAAGCAAAAGAGCTCGAAGCCATTGCAGGAAGACTCGATGAGACCTTTGTAAAAGCCGTCACTCTGATTCTGAACTGCAAGGGACGCGTTGTCGTCAGCGGCGTCGGCAAAAGCGGCCACATTGCACGCAAGATTGCTGCCACGCTGGCTTCAACCGGATCCCCTGCTTTCTTCGTCCATGCCGCAGAAGCCGCACACGGCGATCTGGGTATGATCACCAAAGACGATGTCGTCATTGCCATTTCCTACTCCGGCACCACCTCTGAGCTGCTGACTATCATCCCGACTGTCATCCGCGAAGGCGCACCGGTGATTTCCATCACGGGCTCCGATGACAACACGCTGGCAAAGGAAGCGACCGTCAATCTCAATGTGCATGTTTCCCGAGAAGCTTGTCCTTTGAACTTAGCGCCGACGTCTTCTACGACCGCAACACTTGCCATGGGAGACGCCTTAGCCGTTGCCTGTTTAGACGCTAAAGGATTCGGACCGGAAGACTTTGCGCGCTCCCATCCGGGCGGTGCGCTCGGACGACGCCTTCTTACCCATGTCAGGGATGTTATGCGCAGCGGAGAAGCCACTCCCGTGGTGCGCATTGATGCCACAGTACTGGACGCCGTAAAAGAAATTACGAAGAAAAAGATCGGTATGACCGCCATCGTGGACGAGACTGATAAAGTCAAAGGCATCTTTACCGAAGGCGATTTAAGACGCTTGATCGAGCGCGTCGGCGATATCCGTCCGCTGAAAATCCGCGATGTGATGACGCCTAACCCCACAACGATCCAGCCTCAGGCATTGGCTGCTGAAGCCGCTAAAATTCTCAACAGCACTTTAAGAAACCAGCTGCTGGTTGTCGACGACAGCGATCGGCTGATCGGTGCGCTCCACATCCACGACCTTATGACCGCAAAGGTAATCTGATGAAAGCAGAAGCGATTGCTAAAAAAATTAAGCTTGTTTGCCTGGATGTCGACGGCGTGCTGACGGACGGCTCCATTATCATTTCCGGACAAGGCGAGCTCTTCAAGCAGTTCTACGTCAGAGACGGACTCGGAATTAAGTTCCTGCAGGACTGCGGAATTCAGGTTGCCATCTGCACCGGCAGACAGTCCGACATCGTCATTGAACGCGCGAAAGAACTCGGCATTACGCTTTTAATGCAGGGACAAAAAGACAAACGCGAAGGCTTAGCCGAGATCTGCCGCCAAGCCGGCGTCTCCCCGGAAGAAACCGCTTATATGGGCGACGACATTCCCGACTTGTGCCTCTTCCCACTGGTGGCGCTCTCCTGTGCTCCCTCGGACGCTTCTGTCGTGGCTCTGAAGAAAGCCTGCTGGGTCTCTCGCTTCCCCGGCGGTCACGGTGCCGTCCGCGAACTTGCAGAATTCATTCTGAAATCACAGGGACGTTTTGAGGAAGCCGTCATGAAACGTTTTAATACTGAGCTTTAAGCTATGCGCGACCGACTGACCTCTCTAATCGCTATTGCCCTTTTGGTGACGCTTTGTGCCATGAGCTACTGGTATTCCGTCAAAGCAGAACTCGAGAACGTGACGCACCTTTCCGATCTGAACTCACCGGACTTCATTGCAAGAGACATCACGATCACTCAGTTTGACGATGACGGAATCGCGAAAGCAAAGGTCTTCGCCAAAGAAGTCGAGCATTACTCGGACGGACACGCCAATGCGAAGTTCCCTGAATATGCGTCGCTCAACCCGAATGAAGCCCAAATCACTGCGAAGTCCGACCGAGCCACAATGGTGGACGGAGGCGCTGTGATTCATTTCTACAACAATGTGGACATTCGTCAGGCGGCCACTAAAGACGCCCCGGCGAGTCGCCTTCTGACCTCTCAGCTCGATGCCTATCCGGACACGGACACTTATAAATCCGATAAGCCCGTCGCGCTCACTCGCGGAGAAGACACTTCTCACGGTATTGGAATGGATTACGACAATGTCGACCGAACCTTCAAACTTCGTTCCAGAGTTCAGACCGTCATTCAGCCCAAAACTGTGAAAGAGGTTGAGCGCAAGCAGCCTTAACCTCTTCTGACAACGACCGCGTTCCGACTTTCTAAAGCTCGTTTCGCGGCTGATTTGTTCTCGGCTTTCGCTTGACCGCGCGAGTAAGATAGAATGTCCTAACTGCTTAAACTTCCGTCACTGATTACACAAAAATGAAGCTTCTCCCGATCTGGTTCTTTTGCGCACTCGGGCTGCTTTCCTTCGGTACGGCACACGCTGAAACAGCCGACTCCGAACAGCCAATCCAAATCTTTTCCGATAAATTTGACGGCGACGATGTCAAGCAAGTCGCAATTTATACGGGGGACGTTGCAGTTCACCAAGGAACCTTAGAGATTCACGGCAACAAGCTCGTACTTACCGTTGATCCGCAGGGTTACCGCCACGCTGTTATGACGCCCTTGAAAGGCAAACTGGTGACCTTCAAACAGCGCCGTGATCAAAAAACGCCCGGCGTTGAAGAATGGATGCACGGCAAGGGTAACGAGCTCACTTATGACGAAAAACGCAATGTGCTGATTCTGACGCATCGCGCCGAAGTCGCACGCAGCGAAAACGGTGTCCTCAAAGACGAAAGCAAGGGCGACAAGATTACTTATAACCTGACCAATTCAACGGCAATTATTGACGGCAACAAGGCAAAAGGCCCCTCGGGCCGTGTCTCTACCGTCATTGCGCCCCGCGACTCCAATATGGACGCAGGCAAGCCGCTTGAACTTCAGGGCAGCAGGAGAGTCTCTCCATGACAGACGGAGTAAACCTGCAGAAGCATCAAACCAATGTGCTTGAGGTCAAAAACCTCAAGAAAATTTACGGACCGAGAACCGTCGTCAAAGACGTGTCCTTGTCCATCAAAAGCGGTGAGGTCGTCGGTCTTTTAGGCCCGAACGGCGCCGGTAAGACCACGACGTTCTATATGATCGTGGGGCTAGTGGCAGCCAACGGAGGACAGATTCTTCTGAACGGAGAGTCGATTCAGCACCTCCCCATTTACAAGCGCGCCCGCATCGGAATTACTTACCTTCCGCAGGAAAACAGTGTTTTCAGAACGCTGACGGTCGAAGAAAATATTCAGGCCATTCTTGAGCTGCAGACCAACGAAGACGGCAGTCCGTTCACCAAGAAACAGATCAAGGAAGAACTTGAAAAGCTTTTGAACGAACTTCAGATCACCGGTATTCGTAAGAACCTGGCACCAACAGTCTCGGGCGGTGAGCGCCGTCGTACCGAAATCGCTCGCGCCTTGGCCGCTCGTCCTCGTTTTATTTTGCTCGACGAACCGTTTGCCGGCGTCGACCCGATTGCGGTGATTGAAATTCAGCGTATCGTGCATTTCCTGAAGGAAAGAGGCATCGGTGTTTTGATCACCGACCACAATGTTCGAGAAACCTTGGGGATTTGCGACCACGCTTACATCATCAGCAACGGCAGCGTCCTTGCACAGGGCAAGCCGGAAGCCATCGTTGAAAATCCGCAGGTCCGCAACGCTTACTTAGGCGATAACTTCACAATGTAGGAGCTGCGTCATGGCGGCATCGCTAAATCTGGTTCCGAGCCAGCACCTCACTCTTACGCCGAAGATGCGGCAGACGCTTCAGGTGCTCCAGCTCTCCACTTTGGAACTGTCCCAGAAGATCAACGATGCCCTTGAGGACAATCCTCTTCTCGAAATTTGCGAATCCTCGGAAGAAGTCTCTGAGGGCAATACATCGGAAGGCGACCAAGAGCTCTACTGGAACGCCGAAGGAGACGACCCTGAAGAGTGGGAAACGCCGGCCGAAAAAACACTTTCAAGCCACCTTCTTGAACAGGCCGGCTGCCTGCCGCTTTCTGAAAAAGATTCCGGCCTTCTGCGCTGGCTTATCGGCTGTCTCGACAATGACGGTTTTCTTCCGGAAAGTCTAGAGGAAATCTCACAAAGCGCACCCTTCCCGAAAGATGAAACAGAGCTGGAAGACTGGCATGTCGCCCTTTCCCTTTTGCAAAGCTTCGATCCGCCCGGCATCGGCGCAAAGGACGCCAACGACTCCCTGCTTCTGCAGCTGAAGCACTTGCTCAACCGCAAGCTCGTTGGTACTGAGCTTGCAAAACTGACGGAAGCAACGCTTCGGGATCATCTGACCCTCGTTGCAAAGCATCGTTACGACGAGCTCAAAAACAAGCTCGGGTGCTCCACAGAGGAGATTAAATCCGTTCTCGAAGTGATCAGCCGACTGACGCCTCGGCCTGCCGCTGAGTTTTCTGCCGACAAAATTAATTTCATCATTCCGGAAATTGCCGTAACTAAAGTTCAAGGCCGCTGGACTGTGCGGCTGATCAGCCGATTGGGTTCAAAAATCCGTTTGAATGATACTTATGCACAAGCTGTCGTCCAAAGCAAAGATAAAGAAACAATGCAGCTTTGGAAAGGTCGCCTCACGGAAGCCCGAGAACTGCTGCACAGCATTGAGCAGCGGGAAAAAACGCTGCTCAAGGTTGCCCGAGCGATTTTGGCGCATCAGGAGGCTTTTTTTGATAAAGGTCCTTCCGCGCTTCGTCCCCTGGTGCTTCGTCAAATTGCCGATGAAACCGAGCTGCATGAATCCACGGTCTCCCGTGCGTGCAGCGGCAAGTACCTTATCTGTCCGCTCGGGGTGTTTGAACTGAAATATTTCTTCAGCTCTTCCGTAGGACCTTCGGACAGCGGCGAGGCAGCCTCTGCCGCCTCCGTTAAGGCCGCGTTGAAACGCCTTGTCGACCAAGAGCCAAAGGCCAAGCCGCTGTCGGATGCCAAACTTGCTTCTGCGCTTGAACAGCAAGGATTTGCCGTAGCACGCCGAACAGTAGCCAAGTATCGTGAATCCCTCGGGATTGCCCCCGCCTCCGAACGAAAAAATCTCGACTAAAGCGGATGTGCTTTAGAATGGAAGGCTGTCAAAAGTTATGTCAATCTTATGAACGGTTTGTGCAGTCTGTTAAAACCAGACAATGTGTTGCTCGGAATCTCTCCCAGCAGTAAAAAACGAATCTTTGAACAGGCTTCCCAAACACTGAGCCTGATCTACGGTCTCGACAGGAAAGAGATTTTCGACGGCTTGTTTGCCCGTGAGCGATTGGGGTCAACCTACCTCGATCACGGCATCGCGCTTCCTCACTGCCGTCTCCCGAACATTAAAGAACCGTGCTGCCTGTTTGTAAAGCTGCACGGTGAACTTGAGAGCGACCGTCCCGGCGAACCGGCAGTCAGCGCCTTTTTCTTCCTCATTGCTCCGGAAGAGGCCGCAAGCGAACATTTGGCGCTTTTAGCTTCCGCCGCCGAAGTTTTTTCCGATGATACGCTGCGCGAAAAACTTTTAGCCGCTTCCTCTGCGGATACATTCTGCGGCACTTTAAGAAGCTGGTGCAGCGTCCAGCCCTCCGATAAGGCTTAAATATTCAGGTCCGACAACCATGGCAACCTACCAACAGCTTTTCAACCTTTGCAAAAAGAAGTTCAATATCAGTTGGTTGTACGGTCAGTCACATGCCAACGAGAAGCTTTTCCTGACAGAAAAAGCAAAACAGTACCCTACTCTGTGTGTCGGCTTCTTGAACATTATTCATCCTGACCGACTTCACATCATCGGGCCGGCGGAAATAGAGTTTTTTAACCAGATCTCGCACGATGCCCGCATCGGTTTTCTGCAAAAACTTGTCGATAACAAGTCCTTAGGTTTGGTTGTTTGTCTGGACCTGGCGCTTCCGGACGACATGATTCAACCGCTGATCGATACCAATCTGCCGGTCTTCGGGACCTCCGAGCCGCCGGAAAAGGTTTTGACATTTGTCCGTCACAATATCGTTAAGCTCCTTGCACCGAGCTGTTCCATGCACGGCGTCTTCATGGATGTATTCGGCATGGGCATTCTGCTTTCCGGCCAAAGCGGCATCGGTAAAAGCGAACTCGGCTTGGAGCTCGTCACGCGCGGCCACGGCCTAGTAGCCGACGACGTCGTTGATTTCATTCAGAGAGCACCCGACTGGGTTGAAGGCTCTGCTCCTGCCCTTTTGGCAAATCTCCTTGAAGTTCGCGGAATCGGCCTGCTGGATATCAAAACGATTTTCGGAGAGACTTCAGTGCGCAGAAAGATGCGTCTGAACCTCGTCGCCGAACTGAAACAGTTTGATCAGGGCGAACTGATGGAACGCCTGCCCGAAACCGAACTCTTTACCGAAGTTCTCGGACAGCCCATTCGCAAAATGATTATTCCCGTTGGCGGCGGCCGAAACTTAGCCGTCCTCGTTGAAGCAGCCGTGCGCAGTGCTATTCTTCAGCTCAGAGGCATCAACACCATTCAGGAATTCTTTGATCGCCAACGTAAACTCATGGAGCAGGAGGACGGTTTTTAACCGTTAAACGGATATGCAGCTTATTGTCGTCACGGGACTTTCCGGCAGCGGGAAATCCATTGCATTAAGGCAGCTCGAAGACCTTGGTTATTACTGCATCGACAATCTGCCGGGCAACTATTTGGTACCGGTCGCCGAGCATCTCCATTCCGTCGGCCGAGACCTATTGGCGGTTTCTTTGGACTCGCGCAGCGACGCCTCCATCCCGGAAATTTCCAAGAGCTTCAAAACACTAAAAGAACACAACGTTGATATCCGCGTGCTGTGTTTAACTGCTTCCACCGATGCGCTCGTTCAGAGATACTCCGAGACACGCCGTCAGCATCCCTTATCGCAGCGTTCCGCCTCCGGCCCCGAAACTTTAGTCGAGGCCATTGAAAAAGAGCGGAAAATGCTGGAGCCTTTTGTCGGCTTTTCTCACATCATCGACACGACCGGCATGCTGCCCAATACGCTGAACCACTGGATCCGTAATTTCGTCAGAGCGAAGAAGGGCCGTATCCTCCTGACGTTTGAGTCCTTTGGATTTAAGCGCGGTCTTCCGATGGCGAGCGACCTCGTTTTTGACGTCCGCTGTCTGCCTAACCCTTACTGGGAAGAAGATCTTCGAAAGTACACCGGCAAGGACCAGCCGGTGATTGATTACTTGCGTTCAAAACCCGAAGTTCAGGAAATGATTTCCGATATTCAGAACTTCGTGGAGAAATGGCTCCCGTCTTACGAAGCTCAGAACCGACACTATCTTACGGTCTCGATCGGCTGCACCGGCGGTCAGCACCGTTCCGTCTACATCGCCGAAACGCTGGCTCGACACTTTTCGAAACTGTACGAAGGCGTCATCGTCCGCCACCGTACTTTGGACGCCGTCGCATCCAAAGATTAGAGAATTTCCAATAAGAGTTTTCGAATCGGCGTCGGAAGCGCTTCCCTCTCGATTTGCTCCTTCGTAAAAACTCTCCACTCGGCAGGAACTTCTTCGGGCATCGGGAGCCGAACAGGATAAATCTTGAGCAGAAGGTGCGTCAGTCGATGCTCGACGACCGGAAGAACCGCTTCCGGTTTCTCGGCGTCTTCCTCACAAAGCTCCGGAAGAGTCCACAGCCCCTTCCAGTAGCGTTCGGTCTTTCTTACCAAATAAACTTCTTTTCCGTCGGTATAGACAGCAAGATTCAATATCTCCTCCGGCACCCGTGCCCTAACCTTCTTTATTGGATATTCCAGCTGGCAGTCCGCAAGAAAAGCCTTGCAGTCTTGGTTGACAGGACACAGAAAACACAGCGGCTTAGTCCGTGTGCAGACAGTCGCGCCAAGATCCATGACTGCTTGAGCGTAGGTGCGCCCTTCCCGTTGAGGCGTTTTGGCACGCGCATCCGCCCACAGCCGCTTTTCAGCCTCGCTCGGCGTCAAACCCTTGCCGATCATGCTGTGACGTGCCAGCACGCGCTTCACATTCCCATCAAGAATAGCGCAAGGCTCATCCGTTGCCGCGCTGCGAATTGCTGCGGCCGTCGAGACACCAATACCGGGAAGCGACTCCAGATCCACAAGCTCAATGGGGAAGCAGCCGCCAAAACGCTGCTGAACTTCTTTTGCACATTTGTGAAGGTTTCTGGCGCGGCTGTAATACCCAAGACCCGCCCAGAGCTTCATGACCTCTTCCTCTGGAGCTTCGGCAAGAGCTTGAACCGTCGAAAACCTTTCCATAAAGCGATTGAAATAAGGAATGACAGTCTTAACCTGCGTCTGCTGGAGCATGATTTCCGCAAGCCAGCGCACGTAAGGATCATGACTTTGCTGCCAAGGCAGATTGTTTCTTCCGTATTCCTTTTGCCAGGCAATGAGTCTCTCGGCAAAATTGCTGTCCATTCAACTACCTCAAAACAATGTGTTCGGTCGCACTCTGCATTCCATAACGACTGCAATCTACAACAAAAAACGGTTTTCACGGCATTGAGCCGATCGCTCAATGCCGAAAAACCGTCTTCAAAATCACTCAGAAAAACGTTACTCTTTTTTGAGTTTCTTATCTTCCATGATCAGGTTCAGCAGAATGGCCGCAATGGTTGCTGTTCCGATTCCGCCCAAACCGAATCCGCCAATTTTCAGCGAGAAATCCCCGGCACCTATAATCAGCGTAACAGCCGTCACGATCAGATTCTTGCTGGAAGCCAGATCAATCTGGTTTTCGATCATGATACGCACACCGGCTGCAGCAATAAAACCAAAAACAATAACCGAAACAGCGCCTAGTAGCGGTCCTGGAATCGTTTGAATCAAGGCGCCGAACTTCGGAGAGAAGCTAAGCAAAATAGCAAAGCAGCCGGCAACTGGGAAGATTAATGTGGAGTACACACGGGTTGCAGCCATCACACCGATGTTTTCACCGTAGGTCGTCACACCGGGACCGCCGACAAAACCGGCAAGGATCGTTGCTAGACCGTCGCCGAAGAAGCTGCGGCCGATATACGGGTCGAGGTTGCGGTGCGTCATCACGTTGACAGCTTTGATATGCCCAAGGTTTTCAGCGATCAGAATCACAACCACCGGAACGATCAGGATCATAGCTTCAGGCTGGAAAACCGGAGCGGAGAAATTGGGAACTCCAACCCAACTGGCATTAATCAGCGGCTGGAAGTCAATCGGCTTGCCTAGAGCCATTACATTGGTGAGCAGCCAGTAAAGGATATAAGCAATCACAATACCCACGAGAATCAGCAGCTTCTGCAGGAATCCTCGTAGGTAAACAGCGACAAAACCCATGATCAGGACCGCTACAGCCGCATACCATTGTTCAAAGTTGGTAGCGCCCATGCCTTTAACGGCAACCGGAGCGAGGTTCAGACCAATCGTCATCACAATGGCACCGGTCACAACCGGGGGCATCAGGCGTTCAATCCAGCCCACTCCGGTCCACATTACGATTAGACCTACAAGCGCGTACACAACACCGCAAGCAATCACACCGCCCATGGCGATCGGAATGTTGGGATTAAGGCCTGTGCCGGCATAGCCCGTGGCCGCAATGACCACACCGATGAAAGCGAAGCTGGAGCCCAAATAGCTCGGAACTCGGCCGCCAACAATTAAAAAGAATAAAAGCGTTCCGACGCCGCTCATGAAAATCGCGACATTGGGATCCAAACCCATAATCAGCGGTGCGAGCACCGTGGAACCGAACATGATGACGACGTGTTGGATACCCATTGCCAGGGTTTGGCCAAGAGGAAGTGTTTCGTCAGGCGCAATTGTGCCTTCCGTCTTGACTTTCCAACGTGGAAAGTAGTTTTGTGTCATTGGGAGAGTCTCTAGGAATTAATCCTGGTAATTTTAGTAGCTCAATTAGTTAAATTTCGTTCATAAACCCTCACTTTTTCATTCATTGACATTTGAATATCCATCCTTTGATCTACAATTCTCGGCTACAGATAAGTATAGGATTCTGAACAAAATGGCTTTGCTAAGTCCACAGGCACAGAAACAAGTAAAGAGGCGGAGAACCTTCGCAATCATCTCTCACCCCGACGCTGGTAAAACGACATTGACGGAAAAGCTTCTGCTTTTCGGCGGAGCTATTCAGATGGCCGGAGCCGTGAAGGGCCGAAAGGCAGGCCGTCATGCAACCAGTGACTGGATGGAAGTTGAAAAGCAGCGCGGTATTTCCGTCACCAGCTCGGTAATGCAGTTTGAATACAACGATCACGTCATCAACTTACTGGATACCCCGGGACACGAAGACTTCTCGGAGGATACCTACCGCGTCTTAACGGCAGTGGACTGCGCCGTCATGGTCATCGATGCTGCCAAAGGCGTGGAAGCTCAAACCATCAAACTGCTTGAAGTCTGCCGTATGCGCAAGACTCCGATCATTACGTTCATCAACAAACTCGACCGCGAGGTTCAGGATCCGATTGACTTGCTCGGCGAGATTGAAAATGTTTTGAAGATCGACTGTGCCCCGATCACCTGGCCTGTCGGCATGGGAAAAACATTCCGCGGCGTCTTCTCCCTGCTCGATAACCGCATGAAGCGCTTCACCCCAGGGGGAGAAAAACTCTCCGACGACGTTGAAGTGATCGAAGGACTGGGCAATCCTCGCCTCGACGAACTTTTTCCGCTGGAAATGGATTACGTTCGCGAAAGCATCGAACTCATTCAAGGCGCCAGTGAGCCGTTCTCTCTTGAACGGTTCTTGGAAGGCTCCCAGACACCGGTTTTCTTCGGCTCCGGTGTCAACAACTTCGGTGTCGAGGACGTGTTGAATGCCCTGGTAAATTGGGCTCCAACGCCTCAGCCTCGCGACGCCGGAAAGCGTATGGTTGAACCCGATGAAGCCAAGTTCTCTGGCTTTGTGTTCAAGATTCAGGCAAACATGGATCCGAAGCACCGCGACCGTATTGCCTTCTTCCGCGTCTGCTCCGGCGAATACCAGCCGGGTATGAAAGTGTTTCATGTCCGAGAAGGCAAAGAAATGAAGATCCCGAATGCCCTTACCTTCATGGCCAACGACCGCGTGCTGATGACAAACGCCGTTGCCGGCGACATCATCGGTATCTACAACCACGGCCAGCTGCACATCGGCGACACGCTTACGCAAGGCGAAGTGCTCGGCTTCACCGGTATTCCATACTTCGCTCCGGAACTGTTCCGCAGTGCTCGTCCGAAAGACCCTTTCAAAGCCAAACAGCTCCATAAAGGCTTGAAAGAACTCGGTGAAGAAGGTGCGATTCAGGTGTTTGAAGATGAACTCGGCAACCTTTACCTCGGCGCTGTCGGGCAGCTACAGTTCGAAATCGTAGCCCAGCGCTTAGCGACGGAATACAACGTCGACGCGATCTACGAAAACACATCTGTTTCTACGGCACGTTGGGTGACTTACCCCGACGAGCAGACACGCAAGGATTTTGAGAAGGAACAGGGAATGCGTCTAGCCAAGGATGCAGACGGCAACACCGTTTACCTTGCCACAAGCATCTACAATCTGCAGACAACGCAGAAACATTGGCCTCAGGTCACTTTCCACGTGACCCGTGAGCACGGTCAGAAGCTAAAACACACAGACGTCGACCTCGATATCTAAATGCGCAGAGCCCGGAAATTCCGGGCTCTTGCCTTTTAGTTGTCTTTCATCGGCGACATGGCGCGGTCCATGATTCCGTGTAAGTAAGAAATCAGGACTCCGTAATTGACGATCGAAACTCCGGTCTCGGCGCATTTCTTTTGTCGGCTCAGCATGGCTCGGCGGTTAATCATGCACGCGCCGCAGTGAATCACAAGCTTATAAGAAGAAACATCTTCCGGGAAAGAGTCTCCCGTATACCACTCATAGTTCAGTTCGCCGCCTACTTTCTTATTCAGCCAAGCCGGTATTTTGACCCTGCCGATATCTTCTGCCTGACAGACATGAGTACAGGCTTCCGCAATCAAAACTTTATCGCCCGGCTTTAAATTTTCCACCGCTTTGGCACCAGCGGCTAATCCGCTTAGGTTGCCCTTTTGACGCGCCATGAGAATGGAAAAAGACGTAAGAGGAATTTCTTTAGGCACCGCGCGATCTGCTTTTGCAAAGACTTGGCTGTCCGTAACCACCAATGCAGGCGGCTCCTTGAGATTATCAAGCTGTTCGGCCAGTTGATTCTCTTTGACGACAACTGCCTTTGCATTAGCATCCAAAATATCCCGGATGGCGTGGACCTGAGGAAGAATGATTCGGCCCTTAGGAGCAGCTGTATCGATGGGAACGCAAAGTACGACGGTATCACCTTCTTTAACGAGATCTCTTAGCATAGGCCCGTCTTCGAAGGCTTCCGGTGCCGTTTTGACGATAAGCGAACGCAGCTCATCAATGCCTTTTTTCTTAAGCGCGCTGATTGGGACGACCTTTTCTCCGAAAGCCTTGTCCAAAAAAGCAATCCGCTCGGCAGGATCGGCGACCGTTTCAATCTTGTTGGCTGCGAGGATGTAGGTCGTCCCCAGTTTTTTAAACTCAGAAACTAAGGAACGTTCAAAGTCAGAAACGTCATTGGCAGCGTCAATCACAATGACCGCGACGTCGGTCTTTGTCATGACTTCTTTAGTTTTGCCGATCCTAAGTTTGCCCAGATCTCCGATATCGTCGATGCCGGCGGTATCAATGATCATCACCGGCCCCAGAGGCAGGATTTCCATCGCTTTAAACACCGGATCTGTGGTCGTACCGGCAACGTCGCTGACAAGCGCAATGTTTTGTTTGGTCAGCGCGTTGATCACACTCGACTTACCGGCGTTTCTTCTGCCGAAAATACCAATGTGGACACGCATCCCTTTTGGGGTCTGATTCATCTCTGCCATGACAATTCCTCTGTTTTCCGAGATTCTAGATGGATAGGCGACAAAAAAGGGAGCCGAAGCCCCCTCTTTTTATTTAACGGTCAAAGATTATTTTTCAACAACTTTGACGACGTCACGTTTGACCCAAGTCGGAGCATGGTGCTCAGCGGCCTCATAAGAGATGTCGCCGGATCCGATTCTCCAAATGCCCTTGAAGTGTTCCATGGACAGGAGAGCCAGAGGAATATGAGCGCATGTAACCATAGCGGTCACAATGAAGCTTCCCCAAACGTGAGTGATGAAGAGCCAGTAGAAGACGGTCTTGCCAAGGAGGGGAGCACCCAACCAAAGCAGCCAGCCGGAAGCGATCAGATAAACGACAGCTGCGAGGAAGATGAGATAGCTCATCTTCTGGCCGCCGTTGTAACGACCCTGCGGCGGAACTTCAACCGGTCCGAAAGGAATCTTGAAGAAACGACGCGGATAGCCGCCGAAGTTTCTGAACCACATAATGGTGTTTTTGTCCCACTCAAGAAGGTTCTTGAGGGTCACGGCAAAACGTTCGGGAGCGAAGAGAACATAGCCCACGAAGTTAAGGGTGAAGAGAGCACCCAGCCAGAGGTGCCAAACCATCATGAGGTTAGCGGTTTCATCGGAAATATCGCCCATCCAATGGCCGAAATAAACGATGGCACCGGTGATGACCAAGGCGTACCAGCAAATTGCGTTGATGGAGTGGAAAACTTTGTCGGAAGTGTGGAAGCGCAGAATTCTTGCGCCTTTCATTTCGGGATTAGACATGTTCTGCCTCCGTCATAGCCAGCTGAGAGCGGGGATAGTAGTGGGTGTGGTTAAGCTTGTACATCTCGCCTTCGACAGGTTTGCCGTTCATGTCCTTGTAGACCTGCCAGCAAACGTCGTTCTGGTGAGAAGAAGTCAGATTGATCTTCTGCAGACGCTTGTCATCTGCATACAGACCGTTCTGTCTGTCGAGAATAACCTTATTGCGGGAAGTGATCAGCTGAGTGATCACAGCACCGGCGCCGGCAACTAAAACAGCGCAGAGACCGATGACTTTCAGGAAGCCGCGGCGGCCCAACATGGCAGGAACGTCGCGTTCGGTATATTGATATTTACTCATTTCTAATTCCTACCTTGTTAGAGTTTGACAGGAAGCGGAGTTGTCGGGGCAAGCCAGGAAGAACCGGCGCCCTGCAGAGGCTGACCGCCGCCGTTGACGCAGCCGCCCGGGCAGTTCATCACTTCGATGAAGTGCCAGCGATCCTTGTCTTCGTTGATGATCTTCATGACATTCTTCAGATCCTGAAGGGCGCCGTTAACGACAGCAACGCGAAGTTCGAAAATCTTGCCGCCCTGAGCCTTCAAAGGAATAGGCACAGTAGCTTCAACTAAAGAGTTGTTCAGACCGCGGACGCTGATGATGTCCGGGTTCTTCAGTTCTTCGCCGGCCAGAAGTGCGTAGGCCGTACGGAGAGCTGCTTCCATCACGCCGCCGGAGCAGCCGAAGATCGTGCCAGCACCGGTGTATTTTTCGGTCGGTTTAACTTCGTGCGTAGTAGGCATCTTGAGCGGATCGATACCGAGACGGCGGAAGACTTCAGCGATGTCACGAGTTGTGAGGCTGTAATCGATATCCGGGAAGACAGGAGAGTCTTTCGGAATAACGTTGTGTTCAACGTTCCACTTCCAGGCGTCGATGAATTCAGGACGGCTGGCTTCGAAAATCTTAGCGGTACAAGGAGTAATAGAAACGATGCAGACATCGCGCGGATCCTTGTTCCAAACGTGCTTGGCAGCCCAAGTCTTGCCTAAAGCACCGCCCATCTGAATCGGGCTCTTTGTCGTGGAAACATGGGGAATCGCAGAAGCGAAGTTAATTTCCATATTTCTGACCCAGCCGGGGCAGCAACTGGTGAAGTGAGGCAGCGGGTGGTGAGCCATCATGTTGACTTCAGGGCTTCTTTCGCCCAGGCACCAGTAGCGAACCTTCTTAATGAATTCCGTGCCTTCTTCCAGAATCGTCTGGTCGGCAGTCTGGTTCACGTCGTAAACAGTGAAACCGGCCTTTTCCAAGGCGTTGAGCATCTGGTCGGTGCAGAGATCGCCGGGTTTGCCGCCGAATTCTTCAGCCAATGCAACACGGACTGCAGGAGAGGGATGAGCGACCACGAATTTCTTCGGATCTTTAAGAGCAGCGATGACGTCGTCTACGAAGCTCATCTGTTCGATGGCGCCGAACGGGCAGGCGCTTAAGCACTGACCGCAGCTGACGCATGCATCGTCGCGAATTTTGTGAATGGCGCCTAAACCGCCGGAAATAGCATCAACCGGGCAGAACTTGCGGCATGTGTCGCAGCCGACGCAGTTGTCTTTGTTAATGTGGATAATTCCGCGAAGTTCGCCTTTGCGGAAATTTCCCTGAAACGCGGGACCGTCTTCTCCGCGACAGCCTTGAGGCGGTCGGAAGGTAACAACATCCATAGTAGACATTACTCAACTCCAGAGCTTGAAATGGAAATTTAAAGAGACAGATTCGGATAAAAATATATTTAGTAAATCGCAGCTGCGAAGTCCCGAGTCTCCTTACGGAGCGAAGTTTACGGTGTTGTTACAGATTGCACAACGGCCTCTATCCTTTTGTCTTAAGTAAAAACCTCTAAATAATGAGGACAAATGAAAACAGATGTAAGCAAAGGCCCCGTGGATATGGGACTTTGTGGTTTTCGCTTACATGTCGGCTTCTTTAAGTGGTTTCCTTAACTCCGCCCGAATGTTGTCCATCGCGGAGTAGAAATCCTTCATCATCACGAGGCCGAGAAGCTTGCCCTTATCGGTCACGATAAAGCGGTCATGATCTTCCGGATTTTCTTTAATTGCCCCCGCCAGTTTCAAAGCAAGGACTTCCTTAAATAACGCGCGGTCCAAATCCACACCGTGAACCTCTTTGAAGTACTTGCGGCTGATTCGGCCGGCAAACAGCTGCAGCAGCAGACGGTACTGAAGAATGCTGCGTTTGCCGAAGACCTTTCTTCTTTCGACACCGTTGTTGCCGGAGCCGATTCGTTCGTTATAGCGGCGCAGAGAGAAGGTGTTGACGTAGAGCGAGTCACCTAAGAAGCTGAAAGCTCCCGAGCCGACGCCCAAATACTCATCGTTGTCGATGACGTACTCGTCAAAGCCTTCATTGTTGGATTTCCCGAAGGCCCACGCCGACAGCTGGGTATAGTCCTCTGTCAGCATATCGAGAATCATACGGTACTGACCGGCCATGATGTCGTGAGGTGCCGCAATGGAATCTTTAACACTGCGCTTCGTCTGGCTCGTCACCATCAGCGGATAGGTCGTGATCTGACGGGGAGAGAGCTTCAGCAGCGTTTCCAAGTCGCGGTGAAGAATCTCATCGGTCTGTCCTCGGAATCCGAAAATCATGTCGACGTTGCAGATCGGGAAAAGTTCCTGTGCTTTTGCAATGTTTTCAAAAACTTCCTGCCCTGTGCCGAACTTATCGCGCTCGGTCATTTTCAGAATGCCGTCATCGAAGCTCTGGACCCCGATAGACATACGGTCTACGAGGCCCTCGAGCATATGGATCTGCGGATCACCCATGATCTGAGGATCGGTCTCAACAGACACTTCCTTGATAGACGGAAACAGCTTTTTAGCCAGCTCCAGCGTTTTGGCGAGCTCGTCCATCAGCACGGTCGTTGTACCGCCGCCGACATACATCGACGTGAAGTCATATCCCATGGCACGAACGGCTTCCATTTCTTTGCGCAGATTCACAAAGTATTCGCGAGCCTTGTGCTCCTTGAAAAGGAATCGGTGGAAAGTACAGTAAGAACACAGCGTCTTGCAGAAGGGAATATGCGCGTAAAGCATATATTTGTGTCCCTCCTGAGGGAGCGGGAACTTCTCAAGTACGCAGCGGTCAAGCGTTAAATCTCGGTCGAGGTAGTACTGCATCACCGCTTCGGTACTCTGCAGAACCCACTTCGGCGCAATCGCTTCCGACTTTCCATGCTTGACGTTGCCTTTGTAGGCATTGCGAATTGTTTCGGTGGAACGTTCTTCCATTGTTTCTACCAGTGTTATTTTGCAGACAGACGGTCGATTATACGGAGGTCTCTTTTAGATACGGCTCTTCTTTGCGCCTTTATACATTTCTTCAATGAGATGTCCGTACCTTGCCTGCATCGGAGAACGCTTGAGTTTCAAGGTGGGAGTCAGCAGTCCGTTATCAATCGTCCACTCATCCAAAGTGAGCGCAATGTTTTTGGGTACAGCGTAGGCCGGGAATGTGCGGCACGCTTTCTTGACCATTTCCAGCGCCTTTTTGCGCACGGCAGGGGCATGAATAGATTCCGGATCCTTCGGATCAACACCCTGCTCTGCAGCAAATTTTTTCCACAAAGTCGGATCTAAAGAAATCAGCACAGCAATGTAAGGCATTCCGTCGCCGACCGCATAGGTCTGGCGGAAAAGCGGTATCGTTTCCAATGCACTTTCAATATCGACAGGAGAAATTTTTTCGCCCGTTGAAGTCACAATGATCTCTTTGATTCTGCCGACAATCTTCAGTCGGCCCTCCCCGTCGTAGGCCCCCTGGTCTCCCGTCTTCAACCAGCCGTCTTCAGTAAAGGCATTCTTCGTATCCTTTTCCCGATCCCAGTACCCTTTCATGACCAGGTCACCCTTGATCTGGATTTCTTCCCGCTCACCCAGTCGGATCGACACATCTTTCAGAGCACGGCCGACAGTGGCCGGATCGTTATCAGTCACGTTATTCCCGCTGATGATCGGGGAAGTCTCGGTCATGCCGTAGCCTTGAATCACCGGAAGACCCAGTCCGCAGAAAACCTTAGCCGCCTCAGGGTTAAGAGAAGCACCGCCGCTGATGGCCACGCGCAGCCTTCCGCCGAATTGAGACTTCAGTTTTTCCGAGATCTTCTTACCGACCGTCGCATTGACCAAGCCGCCAAACATTAAACCCTGAGACCCGGCCGTTTTTATCGAATTTTTTTTGCAGAAATTCTGCCATCCGGCGTTAACGGCCATATGGAACAACGCCGCCTGAATTTTGCCTTTCTTGGCAAGCGCGTCATTCAGCTTGGCGTAGATACGCTCATAGACTCTCGGGACAGAAATCAAAACATTGGGCTTCGCAATCTTGAAGTCTTCTGCAAGGTATTGGAGAGAGCGGTTAAATACAATTGTCGAACCTGTTGCCAGCGCCAAGTAGTAACCTGCCGTTCTTTCAAACATATGAGAAAGCGGAAGGAACGAAAGGAATATGTCGCCGATCTCCGGCTTAACATGAGCGAGAGTTGAACGGACGTTGCTTGTGATGTTTTTATGGGTGAGCATCACGCCTTTGGGCCTACCGGTCGTTCCCGACGTATAAACAATACAGGCCAAATCGTCGACTGTGGGCTGCTCCGGCAAAGAAATGTCCTTAGGAGCTCCTTTGAGCCAATCCTTTAATCCTTGAATGAGCTCGGACGCTTCTGTCAGCTCTTCTGTAATGATGACCTTTTTAATCGCAGAAAGGTCAAACCCGGCTTCCTGGATCTTTTCCCATTTGGACTTCTTGTCAGTCACCAAAACGGATGCACCGCTGTCTTGGAGAATGAAAGCGCTCGAGGCAGGAGTGTCAATCGCGTGAAGAGGAACCGGCACGAGAGAGTTGGCCATAGCCGCCTGATCGAAACATACGGCGTTCACACCGTTGGGCAGAAGCATCGCAACACGGTCTCCCCTGTTAAGCCCCAAATCAGCAAACGCTCTCTGCCAATTTTTTACTTTCTCGCCAAGCTCTTTGTACGTGACTGAGACCCACTCTTTTGTTGCCCGATTAAATTCTCTCAGTGCTTCGTCCGACGGTCCTTTCAGAACACGATTCTGAAAGAAATCACAAAGTGTGCTTAAGCTGTTGAGTGCCTCAGCTCGTTGTTCTTTCGTTTCAGTCAACTCTCTCTCCACACAAATATCCCATAGTACTTTCAGCGTAAAGCTAAAATTCTATTGAAAACGATCGAAATTTTAGGTGTTTTCACCAATCGAGTAGGGTTTCGCTGAGTTCTAGCGAACACCCTCTCACACCACCGCCCGTACCGATCTGGTAGGCCAAGTCACCTTGGTTTTACGGCGGTTTCTCAACGTTCTAACCTTTATAGCACCCTAGCCATGACCAACCTCTTCGTTTGAGGAAGTCTGTGGTCAGAGTGGTCGCAAGAATGTGACTGTTGGATATTCGCCAATAACCCTTTCGGGTACAGCCCCAGTAATAAGCTCTGGCAGGATCCGCCCCTAGTTTTATAAGGGCTTTTATCCTCGTCTTCACCTTTTTCCAAGTTTTCCACAAGAGCTGGCGGATACGGCGCCGTATCCATCGGTCTACCTCTTGTGTCCACCTTTGGGCATCTGCTAGTTGGAAGTAGTTCATCCACCCCCGAAGCTTCTGCGCTAGCAGCTGTTTCACATTCTCTATGCTCGTTCTTGGGTTCCGGGTAAGTAGTTGTCTGATCGTGTCCTTGAGCTTTTGTTTGCTCTTTTTGTGGATCGTCAGTCTTACTTCCCCTTTTGCCTGACTGAAGTAGAAGCCGTATCCTAAGAATTTCGTTCGTGAGCTCGTTACAAGGCTAACGTGTGATTTTTCCTGGTTTACTTTCAACAGCATCTTGTCCTGCACGAATCTTGTCAGACTTGCCAGGGTTCTTTCTGCCGCTCTTCTACTCTTACAGATACAGATCAGGTCATCAGCGTATCTTGCAAAGCGGTGTCCCCGTTTCTCCAGTTCCTTGTCCAATTCATCTAGATAGATGTTGGCTAGGAGCGGCGATAGTGGGCCGCCTTGCATAAGTCCTATCTCCGTTGGTTTGGTTTCCCCATTGATCTGGACACCCGATCGGAGCATTTTGTGGATCAGCGAAATGACTCTGCCGTCTTTGATTTTAAGTGACAGCTTTCTGATTAGTCGGCTGTGGTTCACCGTGTCAAAGAATTTGGCCAAGTCCATGTCCACTGCCCATCGATAGCCTTGATCGGCTTCCGCCGCTGTGACTCTGAGAGCATGGTGAGCGCGCATGTTCCGTCTGAACCCGAAGCTACGGTCCGAGAAGTCTCTGTCATAGGCCCAGTCAAGTACTTGGGCTGTTGCTTGTTGCACAAGACGGTCTATGACTGTCGGGATTCCCAGATCCCGGAACTTGCCGGGTTCGTCTTTTGGAGTGCTTACTCTTTTCACAGGGGAGGGCCTGTAAGTTCCCTCCTTAATCGCCTTTGTAAGCTGGCCGGGATGGTTACGTATCCAGTCGAGCAGTTGCCCAACTTCCATTCCGTCAATCCCGGGAGCCCCTCTGTTGGCTACTACTCTTTTGAGTGCTTCCTTCAGATTAGAAGGCTCCAGTATCGCCTCTAAGGTAATGCCTGCGTATAAATTGAGGTTATGTGTGTCTTCTTCTGTTTCTATGGACGCGGGCGGACCCTTTTGTGCAGGTTTAGCCGCATTCCGTGCGCCTTGCCCGCATGAAGGTTTTTCATTGTTTCTATCCATGGATTCCCTTTGTCGTAGTTGCAGTAACACACTCCGTTAAGATTCGGGCCTTTCTCGGCTACTGCTACCGAGTACTATGCCCTCTGCTGACCACTCACGGCAAGTTTTACTCCGCCAAGCCGACTGGCTTGCGTCCGTGAGTTCTCCTCGGGTAAGAACGAACTCTTTCCCATCACGTACCTTCGGTCTTTACATTGCCATCTCCGTGTGGCCTTAGGGCTTCAACTTGTTATGCAGTCTTACCCGACAGCATGTGCCTGAGACCGTTCCTGTTCGTAAGGTCAATGGTTTGCCTCGGGCTTCCTTCAGTCGGAACCTCGCGATTCAGACCTTGCCTCTGGCTATGTGCTTGGCGCCACCGCCCGCACTTCGGGACTTTCACCCTGTAGAGTTCGCTCATGCCGAGCGCACATAAAAAAGCCCTCGCCGATTAGGAACGAAGGCTTTGAACTTCCGCGATTAAATTAAGGCATAACGCGGGCTTCCCAGCCGCTGGTACACTCCGTCACGTAAGGATAAAAATTCTTACTAGCCTGGCACCAGTACATCGTTTTACCCGGAATCGTTGCTGCGGTGACGACAGGAGCCGTCACAACCGGGGCTGCGACTACAGGCGCGGTGACAACCGGCGCCGTCACCGCAGGGGCGGTAACAACCGGAGCTGAAACCACGGGAGCTGTCACGACAGGCGCGGTATAAGTCGGAAGCGTATAGGTCGGTGCGGCGTATGTCGGCGCTACATAGGAAGGCGCCACATATGTCGGAGCTGTATAGGTCGGAGTCGTGGCGTTTGTAATCGCATTGGCCAATCCCAAGCCTAAACCGAGCACCAGCGTCCCTCCGAGGACGTCTCTTCCGAAATCGTGCCATCGATTATGATGATGACGCGGCGGCGGAGGCGGTCCGCCCCAGCCGGGTCCCCGGAAACCGGGCCCGGGTCCGAATCCGGGACCTCCGGGAGGAGGTCCGGGAGGACGAGCGTCAACAGCCGTACAAACAGCCAGACCTAAAGCTGCTAAGCAGGCTGCAGTTCTTATTAATTTCATTCTCATCGCAAGAACCTCTTAATTGTGTTCTTACGTTTATTTTGACTGCTTAGAAAGCCTTTTGGAAGACTTTTAATCGCCCAAAAATACTAATTTGCAAGCGATTGTTTTTCTTCCAGCTCTTCCCACAAGGCGTACTTTTCTTCGAGCTCTTTAGCAATTTTCTGCATCTCATCTCCGTCAGCCCGAATTTGCTCGGGCGCTTTGCTGCCGTAGGACGGCTGCTGCATGAGCTCTACAAGTTCATTCTGACGATTCTCCAACGCCTCTATCTGCCCGGGGAGCTCCTGAAGAAGTTTGTTTTCTTTGTAGCTGAGCCCCGGCTTTGCGTTCCGGCGTCTCGTCTTCTGCGATTTATCGGCTTGAGCTGCAGCCTCCGCGGCTTTCTGCTCTTCTTTTTCTCTCTTGTCCCGCCACTTGAGCCATTCTTCATAGCCTCCGACATAAGAAGTCCAAACACCGTCTTTATCCGGAGCAATCGTTAGCGTCGCGACGTTATCCATAAAAGACCGGTCGTGTGTCACCAATAAAACCGTTCCCGGATATTCCGCCAGAGTCGCCTCAAGCATCTCGATAGATTCGATATCCAAGTCGTTGGTGGGCTCGTCCATGACCAGGAGGTTAGCCGGCTTTGCAAAAAGTTTTGCCAGCAGCAGGCGATTTCTCTCGCCGCCGGAAAGGCTGGAAACTTTGACATTGACGCGATGCGGCGGGAACAGGAATTCGCCAAGGTATCCGATCACGTGCTTTCGGACGCCGCCGACTTCAACCCAGTCAGAGCCGGGAGAAACGGTTTCCTGCAGTGTCTTCGTAGGATCAAGCTCGCTGCGCAGCTGATCGAAATAGGCAATTTGCAGATTCGTCCCCAATTTCACGGTACCGGAGTCCGGTTGCATCTGCCCCAAAATAATTTTAATCAGCGTGCTCTTACCGACGCCGTTAGGACCGAGCAAGCCCAGCTTGTCACCGCGCATCACGCGAAGCGTTAAATCTTTAATCAGGCAGCGGTCGCCGAAACTCTTACTGACACCCTCGAGCTCAGCCACGACTTTGCCGCTTCTCTCTCCAGCGTCCAAGTTAAGATCGAGTGTGCCGATCCGATCCCGTCTTTGCTCACGTTCAATACGCATTTGCTCCAGACGTCTGACGCGACCCTCGTTTCGTGTGCGTCGCGCTTCGATGCCGCGGCGAATCCAAGCTTCTTCCTGAGTCCAAACCTTATCGAAATCAGCCCTTGCCTTGTCTTCCGCCGCTAACTCCTCTTCTTTTCTCCGCTGATAGGCTTCAAAAGAGCCCGGATAGCTGCGAACTACGCCGCGATCCAGTTCCCAAATCGTATCGACGATCCGATTAAGAAACGCACGGTCATGAGTAATCGTCACGAAAGAGCGAGACTTTTTGAATTCATTCAGGATGATATTTTCAAGCTGACGAATCGCGTCAATGTCCAAATGGTTTGTCGGCTCGTCCAGCAAAAGGAGATCTGCATCTAAGGCGAAAGCAAGTGCCAGGGCTGCTTTTTTCTTTTCGCCGCCGGAAGCCTTCTTCAAGTCAAGGTTTTCATCCAGGTCGAACTTATGAAGAAACTCCGACAAGCGGCTTTGAATCTGCCAGCGCATTTTTTCGTCCGGCAGTTCATCCAGCTTCCCTCTAAGCACCAAAGAGTCCATGACGGTCGGTGCTTCCGGAAAGTAAGGCTCCTGTTCTACATAGACAGCATGCAGGCCGTTCTGTGTATGCAGCTCCCCGCCGTCGAGTTTTTCAATACCCGCAAGAACTTTAAGTAAAGAGCTCTTGCCGGTACCGTTGCGGCCGATCAAACCGATTCTCTGACCTGCTTCGACCGTAAGGTCGGCGTTATCGAGAAGCGGCTTATCGCCCCAGGCCAGATGGCCTTCCATCATCGTCACAAAACTCATAAGCCGGCCTCTTCCGCGCTTTCCGTAAACTGAACTAAATCCTCTTCAGAGGCCTTCCCTGTCTTATTTGGGCTAACGACCGTTTTTACAAGCTCTCGCTTCACTTTGCTTCCGCTGTCTTTATCGAAGCTCAGACGTCCGGTCAGTCCATCGGGAACTTCAATGCGTCGTGCCCAGTCAATCCACTTGGTACCTAGGGTCCAGGCATCTACTCCGACAGAAAACATTTGCAGCTCTTCCAGAGATAAATTCTCTCTTTCTCCCTTGTACTGAGCTACCAAAGTGCTTGTGTTCTCCTCGGCCGGAATCTCTAACGTGATCATTCCGTTCAAATCGTTGGACTGAGTTTTGGCCAGCATGGAGTCTTTCTGATGCATCGGATTGCTGTAACTTGTCCCGAAAACCGGAAGCTCAGGCGGCAAATACGGACGAAGCAGGCTGGCATTTTGAGCATTCATGGCAAAAAAAGCGCCTCTGAAGGCCTTTCCTCGCATTTCCTGACGAAGGTAGGCAATCTGATCGGAGGAAATATGACGTCTTTCTGCACCGGCCCCGGCTTTCACCAAAGCGGCTTCCATGGCTCTTGCCAGACGCTCGTCATACGGATCCTGAGTCGTAAGGATTACAAAATTATTCGCTGCCAGATCTGCCTTTTGAGCGGTGTTTTCCACTGCAATCTTCGCAAGCTGCTCGACTTCGCTCTCTGCAGAAATATCGATACTTAAAAATAATTCCGGCGCCGTTTCTCCGGACGGACGATTGATTGCTACGACCGGCAGCGGAAGATAGGGCATTTCCGATATCGTCTGTACGGCGTCTCGCGAAACAGGTCCGATGGCCAGTACTGCCCCGTCGTCGGCTGCTTTCTTTAATACCGCACCGGCATCCTGCGGATTGCTCAGTTCATACTGAACCAACTCACAGGCACCCGAGGCCGTCGCCTCGCGGCTGGCCGCGAGGATTCCCTGCTGAATAGGAGCCGCGGCTTCGGACAGAACGGATCCTTTAGGGGATACAATCAGAGCGATTTTAGTTTTGTTCTGCGATTGAACCTGCGCATCCGTTGTCGGTCCGATCTCGGATTGCTGAGCCGCAGCAGTCGTTACTGCAGCTGCCGTAATAAGGCTCAGAGATACGCGACACAAAATTCTGTTTACCAACGAGGTCAAGATGGACTCCCGAAAATTCCTCTACGACAATAATGAACTGTTCCAAAGCATCTCGCTCCCCTCTCAGGATCTGCCTGCCCCCGCACTTTACGTCGTGGGTCTTCCGATCGGAAATCTCGGCGATATTACCCTCAGAGCGCTTTTGGTCCTCAGCAAGGCAGACTGTATTGCCGCTGAAGACACCCGGGAAACAAGAAAACTTTTGGAGAAGTTTAATATAGAGTCGCACTTGTTCCCTGTCCATCAGCATAACGAGCACAAGGGTGCAGAAAAGGTTTTAACTTATTTGGCCGAAGGCAAGCGGGTTGCGCTCGTCACGGACGCCGGAACGCCTGCGGTTTCCGACCCCGGAACAAAAGTCGTCGCCCAAGTCAGAGGACAAGGTTATCGCGTCATTCCGATCCCCGGCGCCAGCGCTTCAGTAACCGCAGTCTCTGCGGCGGGAATGGCGCCGGAGGGCTTTACATTCCACGGCTTTTTAAACGGCGGAAAAAAGGAGCGCGCAGGTGAACTTCAAAAGTTAATAAACAGCGGCCGCACTTTTATTCTGTACGAAGCGCCCCATCGCTTAGAGAAATTAATTGATGAACTAAGCGAATCCGTCCCGGCAGATCGAAAAATCACAATTGCCCGAGAACTCACGAAAAAATTCGAACAAATCGACAGCCTCTACGCTCCTGATTTACGCGAATGGCTATCCCGCAATCCTCCTAAGGGAGAATACGTCATCGTCGTCGACGCGGCTTCAACCTCAGCGGAGGAGACGTTAAAAGAAGAAGATAAACAATGGATTGACGAGTTAATCCCGCTCCTTCCGGCTGGACAGTTGTCGGCAATCGCAAGTAAAATTTCCCGCTTTCCCAAAAAAATCATTTACAACTACATAGTCAGCAAGAAGAATTCACTAACGACTATGGATTAATAATTTACCCAATCGTGAGTACTAACGTGTCAAACAGCAAAAAACAGAAAGATCACAGCGAACTGGTCGATGAGAAGGTAGAAGTCAGCACCGTCTCCGAGTCCGACGTAGCCGCCTCAAAAGAAGAGGATCCGTTCCACACCGCAGTGGAATCTATTACCTCCTCTCCGGTCACTTCTGAAAAGGAAGCCGAAGAGTACGTCTCCAATCAAACTTTCGCCGCTGCCAACGAGCATGAGATGCAGGCTTTGATCTCCATTCTCGAGGGCGAGGCCCCGGCTGACCGCAAAGCCATCCTGAAGGCTTTGGTGCAGCGTGAAAAATTAAAAGAAGGCGCCAGCAAGAAGACCGAAGTTAATGAAAACGAATTAAACGAAGACTGGAAGCACGGCGGTTATCCCTACAAGAACCGCATGAGCCGCAAGATCTACGAAAAAGAAAAATATCTTCTTCAGGTCGAGCTTCTGAAACTTCAGAACTGGGTCAAGGAGACTGGACAGAAAGTCGTTATTCTGTTCGAAGGCCGCGACGCAGCCGGAAAGGGCGGCACCATCCGTCGCTTCATGGAGCATCTCAATCCCCGCGGAGCACGCGTCGTTGCTTTGGAAAAACCGACTCAGCGTGAGCTCGGTGAATGGTACTTCCAGCGTTACGTAAAACATCTGCCGACTGCCGGTGAAATCGTATTGTTTGACCGCTCCTGGTATAACCGTGCCGGTGTCGAACGCGTCATGGGTTTCTGCACTGATGACCAGTATCTCGAATTCATGCGCGAGTGCCCTGAATTCGAGCGCTTTCTGACCCGCAGCAGAATCTACCTGATCAAGTTCTGGTTCTCCGTCAGTCGCAAGGAACAGAGAAGACGCTTCAAAGAGCGTCAGGTTCATCCGCTCAAGCGCTGGAAACTTTCTCCGATCGATATGGCCTCTCTCGACAAATGGGATGACTACACCAAGGCTAAAGAAGCCATGTTCCTTAATACGGATACCGTGGCCGCCCCCTGGACCGTCATTAAGAGCGACGACAAGAAACGCGCCCGCCTGAACGCCATGCGTTATGTTCTTCAGTCTCTGCCCTACACCGGCAAAGATATGAATGCTATCGGCGCGATTGACCCGCTGATCTTAGGCCGCGCCAACACGATCTATGAAAAGGGCGAACACAGCGACATTCTTCTTCAGCTGAGTACTCATCTCGCCGAAAAGAATACTGAAACAAAGAAAAAATCAAAATAAATCCGGCGCCGCTTAAAGCGGTGTAGAGACACCAAAGGCCGCAGTCGCGGCCTTTTGGTTTTTCTGAAGACGGAACGTCTAGAACTGAAGTTTGTAGGTTCCCATGGTCTCGGCCATCTGAACGACACGCCCGTCAATGGCGTTAAACACATCCTTAAGCTCAGGCGGTTCGTTAAAGCTCAGGACCGTATCAACCGCAAACACCTTGAAGAAGTAACGGTGAGTTCCGATCGGAGGCTTCGGTCCGATGTAGCCCACGGTGCCTCTGCCGTTTACGCCCTCGCAGGAGCCGGGAAAAAGGTTCTCGAGATCAGCGCCTTCCGGAATGGAAAGATCCTGAGCCGGGAGGTTATAGGCGACCCAGTGAACAAAGGTCAGCTTAGGAGCCTCAGGATCCGGCGCATCCGGATCAACACACACCAGCACTAGAGACTGCGTGCCTTTGGGGATATTGGTGATCTCCAGCGGAGGAGACATGTCGCTCCCCTGCTGAGTATATTCTTTCGGGATCGGTGCCCCCGTCGCAAATGCCGGAGACTGAATTTCAAGTTTCTCCATCCCTCAGTTCCTTCTTAGGGTCTCACAGACTGTTCACGGGTCTTGGAGGACTTGATGGCGCGAACAATGCTGTCGAGCTGCTCGGAAATTTCTTCGACAATATTGTTTGCGGTAACAATGCCGCACAGCTTGTCATCTTTGTCGACAACCGGCAGTCTGCGAATGCCCTGCTCGCGCATTCTTGCTAAAGCATCGACGACGGTTTCGTCGGCGCTTGCGGTGCAAACGGGCGCAGACATGACATCTTCAACTTTTAATCCTTTCGGATCTTTCTCTAATGCCACGACTTCAATGCAAATATCACGGTCAGTGATCATTCCGACCGGCTGTCTGTCGTCATTGATGACAACCAGACTTCCTACATGAAGAGCTCGCATGGCTTTAGAACAATCCAAAACAGAAGTTCCCAGTGGAATTGTGGCAACTGTATGTACTGACAAATCGATAATTTTGATAGAACGAGCTCTCATCTATACCTCTTGCTAAAACCTATTGCCCTTACGCTATGTATTTGATCTTTATAAGGGTTCGGGCACTCACCCTCAACACGGTATCATACCAAACCAAAACGGCTCTAAAGCCATGCGGGACCGCTCGAAAACACGGATCTCCGCGCTAAACCTCCTCCGAAGTTTCAGGAGTGATGCGTTCTTTTTCCAGGTCCTTAAAATCAAATAATGACTGATCCAGCAGATGCGACGGAGCAACTCGGGTCAAACTGCGGAAAATGTTCTCCACTCGTCCCGGCGTCTCTCGATCCATCCTTTGGATAATTTCTTTCATTTCACGTCGGCAGACGTCATCGGCTCCGCATAATTTGGGAATGACATCGTAGCCTTTGATGCGGCACCAGCGAGCCAAATCTTTCTCGCGCAGGTACACGAGCGGACGAATCACAATATGCTCCTTTGCGTCGCTTAACAGCTTGGGAGGCATGGACTTAAGGCGTCCGCCATAAAACATGTTCAGCATCAGCGTGCTGACAACATCGTCCAAATGGTGTCCCAGCGCAATCTTCGTGCACTTCTGCTCTCTTGCCACACGATAGATAATGCCTCTTCTCAAACGCGAGCAAAGCGAGCAGAGATTTCGATTATCCGAATACTTCGACTTCACGATGGAAAAAGTGTCCTGATCCTCAATGTGATACGGAACGCCGATCTTCTCCAGGTGCGCAATAAGTCGGTCCAAAGGAAAGTCGGGAAGATGCTGGTTCAGACAAAATGCCAGCAGCTCGAAGCGGATCGGGGCACGTCCCTGCAGACGCACGAGCGCATCAAGCAGTGCATAGCTGTCCTTTCCTCCGGAGACACACACCATCACCTTGTCTCCGTCTTCAATCAGATTGAAATCCGTAATCGCCTGGGCGCAAAGTCTGACCAAGCGCTTCTCGAGTTTTCTGTTTTCAAACGATAAACGCTCTTTCTTCTCCTCGGAAGGTGCCTCTGAAGCGCTCTCTTCCGCAGTTGAAATGTTTTGTTCCGTTTGATCTTTAAGCTCTTCGATTTTGACGGGTTCCATTATTCAGTCTTAATCCTTTCCTTGTCTTTACTAAAAAATGCTTCAACGCCGATGGATTCGGCTTTTGAATATGCATCGGGTTTCTCACTGCCGATCTGAACTGCGGCCACTTCCGGATATTTCAGCAGCCGCTCGGCCGTTCTCTCAAGCAGGGTTTCCTGCAGATCAATGTGGCCTTCCTGAACAACCGCTTCGATAGCTTCAATGACTCTGTCGTAGTTAAACACTTCCGAGAGTTCACTAACCGGCGCCGCCCCTTTCTCTACATATACGGAGACGTTCAATCTTAACCTTTGAGGCAGAAGCCTCTCGTGCTGATACGCACCGATACGAGCCTTCGTTTCATAGCGATTCAGGCTGATCTTCCAATATTTCCCTGAAATAAGCAACGGATCCGAATTCACTCTGAACTCCCTTTATTTCCTATTTCTGTGTCAAAATCTTTCCATGCGTTGGATATTGACTATTTTCATCGGACTCTGCGTCCTCACCTCTGCGATTCCATGGCTCCAAAAGCTTGGAATCGGGCGGCTGCCCGGCGATCTTAACTTCAAGGTCTTCGGCCATCCGATTCAAATTCCGTTAGCCAGTACCATTCTCATTGCCGTCGTGTTAATGCTGATCGGCAAATTTATCTAATGCCTTATCAATCGCTCGGACGGATGCTTCTTCTATCAGCTCCGGTACTCGAGATTTATCCGGCGCTGCTGCAGAAATCGATCTAAAGTCCAAAGATCGGACCGCCTCGGCTGACATCAGCCATTTTTTCTCAGAATCAATATGATGCGCTTCCTTCAACAGGCGCAAAAGCTGAGCAAACCGCTCCGGGCGCCGCAGCGCATCCTTACGACGAAGAACGGAAAGCACTCCTTTCCCGTCAGAGGCGCACTCAAAACCGTCTCGCAGACTTTCCGAAAAAAGTAATGCAAACTCCGTCAGCTTCTTAGGCATTCGGAGTGCCTCCAATAGGGCCGGAAGTTTATTTGGATCGACGGAAGCGACAGATGCCGCAAATTTTTCTTCTTCCGTAAAGCCGGATGAAAGGCCGTCAAGCAGGCTGCGGGAAAGCTCCGTTTGCTTCCATTCGGGATAGACGCGGCCCATAAAACCGTTCGTCTCGAGTTCGTCAAAGAAAATCGAGGGCTTCGCTTCCTTTAACGCCTTACGAATCTCGGCAGTGACGCGCTCGGGGACTAAAGCATCCACCTCGCCGCTTTCTACCATGCGCTTCAGCATCGCCTTGGTTTCTTCTGCAATACGGAACCATGGCAGCTTCGCACGGAAGCGGCTCACCCTCAAAACCCGCAAAGGATCCTCTTCAAAGGCAGCGCTCACATGCCGCAGGACTCCTTTTTTCAAGTCTTCGAAACCGCCGTAGGGATCAATAAGGTGTCCCTCTTCATCCATCGCCATTGCGTTGACGGTAAGGTCGCGCCGCAAGAGATCCTGCTCCAGCGTAACGGAAGGATCGGCAAAAAAAGTAAAGCCTTTATACCCGTGCCCGCTTTTTCGTTCGGTCCTCGCAAGAGCGTATTCTTCGTGTGTCTTCGGATGCAGAAACACCGGAAAATCATTACCGACGGGAACAAAATTTAATCGAAGCATCTCTTCCGGCGTTGCCCCTGTGACAACCCAGTCTTTGTCGTTGCTCTGTATGGGGTGTCCAAGCTCGGTGAGCAGCTTGTCTCTGACCCAACCGCCTACAATGTATTTCTTGAGAGACATAACTTAGTTCCTAGATACCGCAGGATCGATCATAGTATGGACAAAAAAAGTGAACGTGCCCGAGTATTAAAAGAGAGAAATGCCTTAAGTACGGCAAAACGCGGGGAACTCAATCACGCTTTGTGCAGCTTCCTCAGTGATTTCTTAGATTCTGTGAAAGTTCAGACAATCGGCGCCTTTCTCCCTATCGGCTCCGAACCGGACATCTCTGAGGTATCAAAAAATTGGCTTCGCGCCGGCGCGGCTCGTCAGGTATTCCTCCCTGTGACAGAGGGCAAAACGATGCGCTTTGCATTTTGGGATCCTGCGAAGCCTCTGAAGATCGGCCGCTTCAGCGTGCCGGAACCCACATCGGATCTTTTTTCCGAACCTCCGCTCCTCCTCGTCCCTTGCGTAGCCCTAAATAAACAAGGTTACCGGCTCGGTTACGGAGCCGGCTACTATGACCGCTATCTGGCTGCCTGCGCGGAGAAACCGTTTACCGTAGGTATCTGTTTCTCCGAATTTTGCGGTTTAGATTTTGAAGCCCAGACCTTTGACGCCAAACTCAATGCTGTCATCTCTGATTCGGGCTTCAGCCGCTTCTAACGGTTATTCCTGGGTCAGTTCGTCAAGGGCTGACTGAACCTCAGCCTCGGTAGCCTCTGCGTCAAGCTGACAGAAAATGCCCTTCAGTGCTCCGAGGCCGGAAGCCTTAAAGCTCTGGAGATGGGCGCCGACCTCTTTACCGGATGGAAGACCGCCGGCGGTCAGCAGAGTCTTTCCCTGACCATTGACGAGCTTGAAGTAAAAGAGTCCGTCCTTTTCTCTGTACTGTTTCAGAGAGGCTTTGCTCTTCTTAGCCTTTACAGCAGCCTTCTTCGCCTGCAGCGGTTTAAAGGCCCTTAAGCCCACAGCATTGCGGCACCGGTCCACAAGCGCACGAGCCATCGGACGAATTCTTTCAACGCCTTCGCGAAGGATCGCCTCTACTTTTTCCGGCTCCTGCATGTAGGCTTCATAGCGCTCACGCATCGGACCGATTTCGGAATTAATTTTTTCGAAAACGATCACTTTGGCTTCGCCCCAGCCGAGACCTTCCTGCAGCTTCCTGCGGAATTCGTTTCGCTCTTCATGTGTTGCAAACGCATCGTAAAGAGCAGTAAGAGACGTCGAATCCGGATCTTTAGGCTCTCCCGGAAGCTTCGAGTCCGTCACGATCTTCATAATTGCTTCACGCAGGGCTTTTTCTCCGCCTTCAAAGAGAGGAATTACGTTGTCATAGCTCTTACTCATCTTGCGGCCGTCTAAGCCCGGAAGGATGGCGGTGTCTTCGTCAATCAGCGCTTCGGGCAGCGGGAAAATCTCCTCTCCGTTTCCGTACATCTGATTGAATCGTGTCGCGATGTCTCGGCACATTTCAATGTGCTGGATCTGATCACGGCCGACTGGAATAAAATTGGCCTTGAATATCAAGATATCCGCAGCCATCAGGATCGGATAGCAAAACAGACCCATGGTCACGTTGTTGTCCGGATCTTCGCCTGCGGCTTCGTTGGCTTCGACCTTAGCTTTATAAGCATGAGCTCGGTTCATCAGCCCCTTGGACGTCACACAATTCAAAATCCAATTGAGCTCCAGCGTCTCAGGAAGATCACTCTGACGATAAAAGTGCACGCGTTTCGGATCCAATCCGCAGGCCAGCCAAGTCGCAGCAATCTGGATACGGCTTTTTTCAACGCGATCCGGATCACTTGTCTTAATCAAAGCATGATAGTCAGACAAGAAGTAAAAACTTTCCGTACCTTCAGCCCGGCTTTTCTGGATCGCCGGACGAATAGCGCCGACATAATTTCCCAGATGAAGTGTGCCGCTGGGCGTCACACCGGTTAAAACACGTACTGTCATCTTGATTCCTTTTCTGCTAGAGGTCAAACAAATTATCTTATAAAAAAATGTCCCCGCGAGCGTAACTCCGGGGACTGATTTGAGGGAGAAATTAGGCTAAACCGGCCGCTTTCCGAAGCGCTTGGGCTTTATCCGTACGCTCCCAGGTGAACTCCGGTCCCTCTCTTCCGAAGTGACCGTAAGCGGCGGTCTTAGAGTAGATCGGACGCTGCAGATCAAGCATCTTGATAATGCCGGCAGGTCTCAGATCAAAATGTTCTCTAACCAGTTCGGCGATCTTTTCATCCGGAATGACGCCGGTGCCCTCGGTGTAAACCGTGATGTTCACAGGGTTGGCAACACCGATGGCGTATGCAACCTGGATCTGGCACTGTCTTGCCAGACCGGCGGCAACGATGTTCTTAGCCACATAGCGGCAGGCATAAGCCGCAGAGCGGTCCACCTTTGTAGGATCCTTACCGGAGAAGGCACCGCCGCCGTGAGGGCAGGCTCCGCCGTAGGTGTCCACAATGATCTTACGGCCGGTCAGACCGCAGTCACCCTGAGGTCCGCCGACAACAAAGCGTCCGGTCGGGTTAATCAAGAACTTCGTGTCCTTCAGCATTTCGGGCGGGAACACGGGGCGAACGATCTTATCGATCACAGCCTGAACGAATTCAGGCTTCATCTTGTCGCCTTCACTCATTTCAGGAGCGTGCTGAGTAGAAAGAACGACTGTCTCGACTGAAACAGGGCGGCCGTCCACGTAACGCATCGTCACCTGGCTCTTGGCGTCCGGGCGAAGGTAAGGCATCTCGCCGGTTCTTCTCATCAAAGACTGCTGTTCAACCAGACGGTGAGCGTAATAGATAGGAGCAGGCATCAGCGCGTCCGTTTCGTCACAGGCGTAGCCGAACATCAGACCCTGGTCACCGGCGCCTTTTTCAAGCGGATCGTCCTGAGCTTTATCGACGCCCTGAGCGATGTCGGGGGACTGTTTATCATAAGCAACCAAGACTGCACAGCCTTTATGGTCAATACCGTAGCTGCTGTCGTCGTAACCGATGCGCTTCAATGTGTCGCGAACGATCTTGGTGTAATCCACATTGGCTGTGGTCGAAATTTCGCCGGCGAGCATGACGGTGCCGGTTGTGCACAGAGTCTCAGCGGCAACTCGAGCTGTCGGATCCTGTTCCAGGATAGCGTCGAGAATGGCGTCCGAAATTTGGTCGGCGACTTTATCGGGATGGCCTTCGGATACGGACTCCGAAGTAAAAAGGTATTCTTTTGCAGACTTGTTCATAAGAGCTGACTCCGAAAATTTTTCTAAAAATCATCAATAGGAGGCAGCGTCGCGGAAGCTATCTTCCGGACGCTTTAGCGGAATTTGTTAATCGCCCCGCAAGTTGTCCTTTAACTCGGCGAACGTAGAACTATAATCCTCTGACCTGCGATTATCAAGCAGAAGAAGTCCGTTGCTTAATAATTTAGCAACCTTTTGTTTACAGAAGCTTAATTTTGATCCATGGCAAAGAAATCTGCACTGAATTTACTCATTTCCAAGACCTGTGTCGCGCTGGTCAACGGCATGTCCGGATGGAAACAGACAAGCCGCACGCGTTTAGCTAATTTTCTTGCCTCAGTCACCTGGTACGTGCTTGCAAGACGCAGAAAGATTGCTCTGACGAATCTTCGTCTCTGCTTTCCGGAGTGGTCCGAACAAAAACGTGTTGAAACCGCAAAGGGTGTCTTCCGCAACCTTATCCGCGCCGCGCTAGATCACAGCGTTCTTGCAAAAGGCACCGAAGCTCAGGTTTTGGAAATGGTTAAATTCGAGGGAAAAGAACAGTTCGAAGAGCTCTGCAAGACCGATAAAGTCATCATCGTCGCACCGCACTTTGTCGGATTAGATGCGGGCGGCATTGCTATGAATACAATCGTGCGGGGAGCCTCTCTGTATCAGACCCAGTCAAATCCTGTTTGGGATAAATGGGCTTTTGACGCACGAAAACGCTTCTCTGATCCCGTTCTCATTCCGAAATCCAACTCGGCCATGAAAGAAGTCATTCGCGCCCTTCGGGCCTCCCTGCCTTTCTACTATCTTCCGGATATGGACCACGGTGCGCGCAACTCGGTTTTCGTCCCCTTCTTCGGTGTCCAAGCGGCGACGCTTCCCATGGTTTCGAAACTGGCAAAGTTAACGGGTGCCAAGGTGATTTGGGGTATCGCGGAAACGACGCCTGAAGGCTACGTCATGCACTTATCCAAACCCTTGGAGAACTTTCCGACAAGCGACGCCACAGCCGACACGCTGCGCCTCAACCAAGAACTTGAACAATTTATTCTCAAGCATCCCGATCAATACCTTTGGACACACCGCCGCTTTAAGACCCGTCCGGAAGGAGAACCTTCGGTTTATTAAATAGTTACCTTATTTTTCACGCGGCAAACCACCGCCCCGAAATGAAGCCTGCTAAGTTATAGAGACTTCCAAAAGGCGTACGGTAGAGAAATCGGCGGGATTCATTCTCGGGCAGCGGCCGGAGAAACCCACAGACACAATTCTGAGGACGCCGAAGAAGAGAGCTCTTTCCTTCAATTATCGGAAAGAGAATGTCAGAATGTAGGGTCTAACTATTTTATCGGGCAAGCCGTGAAGATTAAATTCACAAAAATGCATGGAGCAGGCAACGATTTCGTTGTCTTGGACTGCACTAGAGAACCTTTCTCGTTAACTCCTCAGCAGCTGCGCTTCCTGGCTGATCGGCATTTCGGAATCGGCGCCGATCAAATTTTGGTCGTAGAGCCTGCCGAAGCCGGCGAAGCCGACTTTAAATATCGTATTTTCAACGCCGACGGCGGAGAGGTAGAACAATGCGGAAACGGTGCTCGCTGTTTCGTGAAGTTTGTCTATAACAAAGGACTGACCGAAAAAAAACGCATCCGTGCCAAGACCATGAAGGGTGTTATAGAGCTTGAGCTCAAAGAGGACGGAATGGTACGTGTTTCCATGGGCACACCTTCCTTCGAGCCCTCCTCACTGCCCTTTAACCCGCAGGGGCTCCCTTCTCGTGAGATCCGCGGCTTTAAGCAGTGGGCGGTCCGTTATAAAGGCGAACTGGTTTGGTTCTCTGTCTGCTCCATGGGCAACCCGCACGTCACGATTGTCACTGATGATATCGAGTCCGCCCCGGTGAAAGAATTAGGTCCCTTCATCGAAAACCATCCCGCATTTCCTCGTCGAGTAAACGTCGGTTTTATTCAGCCGATCACCGAACACGAAGCCAACGTTCGTGTTTGGGAACGCGGCGCCGGCGAGACTTTGGCCTGCGGCACAGGCAATTGTGCTGCGGCAGCCACCTCGATCGAGCTCGGCGTTCTGAGTTCTCCGATCCTTACTCATAATAGAGGCGGGGATCTCCGTTTGGCCTGGGAGGGAGAAGGCGAAGACGTAGAACTCTTCGGTCCCGCCGTAACCGTTTTTGATAGTGAGATTGAAGTCCCATGAGCGAAAATCCAACCGTAGTCGATTTTGTCATCGACTACCTAAGAGCCAATCCTGATTTCCTTTTACGGCATCCGGAGCTCTTTCTGCATCTCAGCCTGCCCGGTCAAGCACCGGACGGAAGCCGCACGCCGGCGGAATGTCAAAACGAAGCACTGAAAGCCGCGCTTTCCTCCTGCCAAATCAAAGAGGAAGAGCGCAGGCTTCGGGAATCAAGTCTTAGCTCGGATGCAAAAAGCGAAGAAATTATTCGCTTTGCGACCGATTTACTCGCCTGCCACTCGCAGGTTGAGCTTCCCAATCTCGTCCTGAGTTTCTTTATTTCTGAATTCAAGGCCGCTCACGGGCTGCTTCGCCTGTGGCCGGTGAAACCCAATTTCTCTTTCTTCCCGTTTGCGGAACGTTTGGGGCCGGACGTAGAAGCCGCCTTGGATTCAATCGAAAATTTCTATTTAGGCGAAAATTACGGTGACGAGGTGGCCCATTGGCTCAAGATCGACCCTGTTGAAACACGCGGCGTTCTCATTCTTCCGCTGCGCGGCCATACCGGAGCCGTATTCGGCATGATCTGCCTGTGCGATGCGGATGAAAAGAAATTCACACAGGGCACGTCTCCTAAATTTTTGAAAATGGCAGCTAAGGTTGCCGAAACCGCATTAACTCCCCTGATCAATTGAGTATTTCCATGACGAATCAAATTCCTACGATCATCCTTAAACCCGGCAAGGAACGTGCGCTCCTTCGCCGTCATCCCTGGGTTTATGCAACCGGGGTTTCCAAAGTACTGGGAAAACCGAAGAGCGGTGAGACGGTCAGGATTCAAGACAGTAAAGGAAAATTCTTAGCCTGGGGCGCCTTCTCTCCTGAGTCTGCGCTCCGAGCACGCTGCTGGTCATTCCAAGAGGAAGACGTCATTGATGCGGCTTGGATCGAAGCCAGAGTCAAAGCGGCAATTGAGGCACGCAGCTGCCTGAGATCCCGTACCAATGCCATCCGTTTGATTTTCGGAGAAGCCGATTTCCTCCCGGGACTTATTGTTGACCAGTACAACAACCAAGTTGTCACACAGTTCCAGTCTGCAGGCGTCGAGTATTGGCGCTCTGTGATCGGTCAGGCATTGGTGAAATACACCGGATGCTCTCAGGTGTACGACCGTTCTGATGCCGCCACCCGAGCCCGTGAAGGACTCCCGGAGCGCAAGGAAGTCCTCGAAGGCGAAGAGCCGCCTCAGGAAGTCGAAATCGTGGAAGATGGAATCAAGTACGGTGTTGACGTTCGCATGGGACACAAAACCGGTTTTTACGTTGACCAGCGTGACAACCGCGCTTTAGCCCGCAGATTGGCAGAAGAATTCAAACGCGTGCACGGAAGAGGCATGAGAGCGCTCAACTGCTTCTGCTACACCGGCGGATTTTCGCTTGCGCTCAAAGCCGGAGGCGCCGAAGAAGTTGTCTCTATCGACTCTTCTGCCGACGCTCTGCAGATGGCTCAGGAAAATGCCAAACGCAACGGTTTTGACGACGGCTCAATGAAGTGGATCGAAGCAAACGTCTTTGAAGCACTGAGAGAATTCCGCGATAAAGGGGAACAATTTGATCTTGTCATTCTCGATCCTCCCAAGTTCGCATCCAGCCACCACCACGTCGACAAAGCCGCCCGCGCTTATAAAGACATCAACCTCAACGGACTGCGCATCCTAGCGCCCGGCGGTCAGCTGCTGACATTCTCCTGCTCCGGCGCCATTGACGTCGACCTGTTCCAAAAAATCGTGGCAGGCGCCGTCATCGACTCTCGCGTGGAAGCGTGGATGATGGCCCGTCTCGGAGCGGGGATAGACCATCCTCTGCTGATGACTCACCCTGAGGGTGAATACCTGAAGGGCTTGTACCTTCTCTCGCGAGGCCGGGTCTAGTCCCGAAAAAGGCAGAAAACTCAAATTTTCTGCCTTTTATCTTGTTGAAAACCTGAGTTTGGCAGATTCTGATTGACCTTTTTGGCGGCAACGCCCATGAGGTCTATTTTCTGGCCCTGGTTTAATTATTTATATGTAGATATGTAGTAGATATGTTATAATTGGACTCAACAATTGAGGTGGTCTATGTATGTCTCTACTTGCAAAGGCGGAGCCAACGGGCAATACACTTATGTCCGGCTCATGGAGTCTTATCGGGATGAAAACGGAAAGGTCAAGCACAAGGTCGTGCAGAACTTGGGGCGGCTCGACATCCTTTCTCAGTCAGATCCAAACTACTTGGAAAATTTGAAGAAGAAGTATCAGGAAGACTATGCGGAAAAGAGCCGCCTTCAGTCGCTCAATCGACTCGCACAAGTTCAAAGTCTGCTTAGCTTTGACAACAATTCTTCTGCCGGCGCTCCGCTTCCTCTGCTGCAGTACGGACATTACCTCTTAAAAAAGATCTGGGACGACCATCTTCATTTGGATAGAAAGTTCAAAGATATCCAGCACAGACAAACAAAAGCAAAATTCGACTTAAACGCTGTTGTCTCCTACCTGTGCTTCTTGAAAATTCTTGATCCGCACTCCGTTTTTTACTCATTCGGAGATCAGGACGGTTTCTTAGGAGCGCCGGTTCAAGGCATCGGTTTAGACAGTTACTACGATTCTTACGATTACTTGTTTGAGCATAAGGACTCAATCATGAGATTCTTCAATCGCTCAATCAATAATCAGCTTGGGAAAACAAAAGCTACGTTGATTTTTTACGACGTTACCAATGTCTACTTTGAAACGGCGCTTACTGACTTGGAATGCGGCAGACAGCAGATGGATTTCCAAGACCGGCTTCAGGAAGAGGTGCAGCTGGCCTATGAAAACGGCGAGTTGGATGCTGCATGCTTTGACAAGGAAGGAAGACTGGTGCCCGGCCAAAAAACGGATGATTTCATTAAGAAAATTCAGGCGCAGAAAATCGAATACCTTCGAATGAGAGGTCCTTCAAAAGAGCATCGCTTTGACCTTCCGTTAACCTCCATCGCGTTAGTGATTAATGAAGAAGGCATCCCGATTGACTTTTATGTCTACGCCGGAAACGCCTCCGAGTTCAAAACCATGGCCGCTTCAATTGAATCTCTGAAACAGAAATACAACGTTAAAGAGAGCATCGTCGTAGCCGACCGGGGCCTTAATTCTGCAGCGAACTTAAAGATGCTTCAGAGCAACGACCTCGGATTCCTGATGGCACAGAAAGTAAGCAATCTGGACCAGAAGACAACAAAGGCAATGTTCGACCCTGAGGGTTATGTTCCGATCATCAAACAAGGAGAGCAAGTCGCCCGCTTCAAGGTCGTCAAAGACTGGACTAAGAAAGGAAAGCGCAAGGCTGAAGATACTAAATGCACTTTAGTTCTGACCTTTGATAAGAAGAGACAAAAACGAGATCTGGCAGTCCTCGAAGTCTGGAAGCAGCTTGTGCTGAAGAAACAAGCCCAGGGAGTAAAAGTTAAACCCAAGAGCTCCGGCTGGGCTTCCATTGCAAAAACTTCGGAAAAAACAGAGGCGAGAATAGAAGGAATTGATGAAGAGACGTTCGAAGCCAAACGCCGTCTTGCCGGGTACGCAGCTCTCGTTTACAAGAATGCACCTAACTGTCAGGAAACTGATGCTGTGCCGGACGGACGCCTGGCCGCCACCTACCACGAGCTGAACCAGATCGAGAGCTGCTTCCGAATTATGAAATCTCATCTGGGCTTACGGCCCATGTACGTGAGGAACTCAAACCACATTAAAGGTCACATACTTATTTGTGTGATTGCGTTGGGGATTCTCAAACTGCTGCAGTGGAAATTGAATAAATCAGGTACTCCGCTGACAATCCCGGAAATCATACGTGCATTGAATTCTGCGACGACCGTACCCATAAAAAGCGGCGATGAATTAATGTTCTTGCAGTGCTCGAGACCGCAAAACATTAGGAAGGGCTTGGAGGGATTGAATCAAGAAGAACTTAAGGCTGAACTTGCAGAACGCAGGAAGCAGCCAAATCAGGTTGAAATACTCTTTAAAACAGTGGGACTCGTACCGCCGGCCCGCTTAGTTAATCTCAAAGAAATGGGGCGCTGCTTGGGTGTAAGACTTACATCAGAGGAGGCAATTCCGGAATTGGTTAAGGACATGCTCTAGCATGTACACAAGACAATAAATTAAAAAAGCTCTGAACTTGCCGATAATCAAAGAGTTGAGAGCTTTTTATTTACCAGATTCTGCCAAACTCGGGGGCTTGTACCTTCTCTCGCGAGGCCGGGTCTAGTCCCGAAAAAGGCAGAAAACTCAAATTTTCTGCCTTTTATCTTGTTGAAAACTAAAAAACTATTGCAATCTGCTCTAGGTTGCTGTATAACCCACTTTCCCTTATTGGTTGCTTGTAATTGAGAACCTATTTTTAATGCTCGGAGGGGCTATGGAAGACTTAATTCCGGTCACAATCATTACCGGTTTTTTGGGCGCAGGAAAAACCACGCTTCTTAACCGCATTCTCACCGAAGAACACGGTCAAAAGATAGCCGTCATCGAAAATGAATTCGGTGAAGAAAGCATCGACAATGATCTTCTCGTTCAAAGCGAAGATGAAGAGATCATCACGATGAACAACGGCTGCATTTGCTGCACCATTCGAGGCGACCTGGCTGAAAACCTCATCCGTCTGATGGAGCGTAAAAAGGAAGGAAAGGCCAATTTTGACCGCGTCATTATTGAAACGACCGGTCTTGCAGATCCGGGCCCTGTTGCTCAGACTTTCTTCATGGATGAAGAAGTTGCCCAGTTCTACATGGTTGACGGCGTCATCACAGTGGTAGACGCGGTGAACGGTCCGAGAACTCTGGACGAGCAGGCTCCTGCACAGGCTCAGGTCGGATTCGCCGACCGAATCCTCCTCTCCAAGGTTGATTTGGTTCCGCCTTCCGTCATTGAAGATTTATCTGATCGACTTCATCACATGAACCCGCGTGCTCCGATCGTGGAGTGCAACATGGGCAACGTCGACATCAAGGAAGTTCTCGACATTCGCGGCTTCAATCTCGACTCCGTTCTTGAGTTGGATCCCGACTTCTTAAAAGAAGCTCATGAAGAGGGAGAACACCATCACCATCATGAAGACGGCTGCACCTGCGGCTGCCACGACCATGATCATCATGATCACGATGATCACTGCGAGTGCGGAGATCATGATCACGATCATTGCGAATGCGGTCACCACCATCATCATGCACGCCATGATGACGAAATCGCCGCTTTCGTATTCGAGTCCGACAGACCGTTTGACCCGGCCCGACTCGACAACTATATGAGAACGCTCACCCAAGTTTACGGACCTGATATGTTGCGCTATAAAGGGGTGCTTTATATGACAGGTACGGATAGGAAAATGATTTTCCAGGGTGTGCATATGCTGATGGCGGCTGACCTGGGCAACCCCTGGGGCGACACGAAGCCGTCTACAAAAATGGTATTTATCGGCCGCCGCCTCCCAAAGAAGGCGATTATGCAAGGCTTGGAAACTTGCTTGGCTTAACCAAACCTGACTGCCTATAGGAGATGTATTCAATGGCGACAAAAAAGAAAACAACTGTCGAAACTGATAAACCGGCCAAGACAGTTAAGGCTGTAAAAACAACGGCGAAAACAACCGCCGCTAAACCTGCTGCAAAGGCTGTTAAGGAAACTAAGGCTCCGAAGACTGCCGCCTGCAATAAGGCTTTAAAGGAAGCTGCAGAGCTTGCTCCCCTGGTCCAGTCCGCTAAAGACGGAACCGGTGAAAACACATCTGTCGAAGATGCGCAGAAAGCTGCCGAATTCCTGATGAACAACTACGAAAAGAGTTCTGAGGAAAAGATCATTGTCGACGGCATCGTCATCCCGACCCAGGCCGAACTGCTCAACATGCCTGAGTCCGATTACATGAACGAAAGGCAGCAGGCTTTCTTCAAACATCTTTTGCGTGAACGCGAAGCTCAGCTCCGCAGCAACGCCGGCCAAACCGCAGAACATCTGCGTGACAACACCATCATTCCCGATATGGCCGACCGCGCCACAATCGAGGAAGAACACGCACTTGAACTGAGAACCCGCGACAGAGAAAGAAAGCTTCTGAAGAAGGTTCAGGAAGCGCTTCAGCGTCTGGAAAAAGGGGACTACGGCTGGTGCGAGGAGACAGGTGATCCTATCGGTATTCCCCGTCTGCTGGCCCGTCCTACCGCAACACTCTCTCTGGAAGCTCAGCAGAGACGCGAACTTCGCCAAAAGCTGTACGGTAACTAATACGGCCTAAAAATCAAAAGCCGGGCTTCCGCGAGGAGGTCCGGCTTTTCTTTTGACTTAGCGAGGTCAGTTCAGCGGCGTGGCCGAATAGTCACCTGCTTTTGCGAGAGCTGCATTGACGTCTTCAATCTTCAGCGGTTCCTTGACAGTAACCACTGCAATAGCCGGAGACAGCGTCACTTCAACTTTTTCGCAAAGAGGCTCTAAAGCCTTCTTTACGCGAGCAACACAATGCATGCAGTGAACACCGCTAAGTTCAAAACTTTGTTCCATATGATTTACTCCAATACGTATTCTCCTTGGGCATTCTAGTCTTCCACGGTGATACCATTCACTAACTTTGAACCCATTTTGTTGCTCGACTTCAATGAACACGCTTAACAGTCAGTTTGTTCCCGCGCAGTTAAAGGCGGAAATCCTTTCAGAGGCTCTTCCCTTTATTCAGAAATTTCACGGTAAGACGATTGTGATCAAATACGGCGGAAACGCCATGACGGAGGAAAGGCTGCAGAGAGCCTTTGCTCGTGATGTCGTGCTTTTGAAACTCGTCGGAATGAATCCTGTTATCGTCCACGGCGGCGGCCCTCAAATCGGCGATGCTCTGCGCCGAGTCGGAAAACAAAGCGAATTCATTCAGGGCATGCGCGTCACTGATGCAGAAACCATGGAAGTCGTGGAATGGGTCTTAGGCGGACAAGTCCAAGGAGACTTAGTCACGCTGATCAACAGCTTCGGCGGCCAAGCCGTCGGCCTAACCGGCAAAGACGGCGGTCTCATTCGCGCGAAAAAGCTCAAACTGCAGGATATTCACGATCCGACGGTCTTCTATGATGTCGGTCAGGTCGGTGAGATCGAATCCATCAATCCCGCTGTCGTCAAAGCACTTCAGGATGACGCCTTTATCCCGGTGATTTCACCGATCGGCGTCGGAGATGATGAGCTCTCATATAACATCAATGCAGATGTGGTCGCAGGCAAGATGGCCGAAACACTCAAGGCGGAAAAGCTCGTCATGCTGACCAATACGCCCGGCGTGCTCGACAAAGAAGGAAACTTAATTACCGGTCTCACCTCCCAAGAGATTGACGCTTTATTTGCCGACGGTACAATCTCGGGCGGTATGTACCCGAAGATTTCTTCAGCGCTCCAGGCCGCCAGAAACGGCGTAAAAGCGGTTCATATCATTGACGGCCGCGTTGATCACTGCCTGCTGCTGGAAATTCTGACCCCGCAGGGCGTGGGTACGATGATTAAAGGCTAAAACAAAAGTATTTTATGGACGTGTCAACCGAAACAAAAAGCAGAAAAAAATCCTCCGACCGCAAACTGGAGATTCTGCGCACTCTCGTCCGAATGATGACGGAGTCGGAGAATAAGCACATCACGACAAAGTCTTTGGCGGCTGCAATCGGCATATCGGAGGCAGCGCTTTATCGCCATTTCCCGAGCAAAGCCAAGATGTACGAAGAGATCATCGGCTTTGCCGAGAACTATGTCATGACAGCGGTAAACAACATCTCCTCGTCGGAATATTCCGGATTGGAACAGGCTAAAAAGCTCTTCTTGGCCCTCGTTGACATCAAGGCCAAAGAACCGGGACTTGTTTTCCTGTTCTGTGGTGACTCTTTGACCTCCGAGGATCCGCGCTTACAAGGAGAACTTAATCGGTTCTACGGTCAGCTCCAGGCCGTCTTTAAGCAGTCTCTCAGACTGGCCGTTGCTCAGGAAGAAGTTCCCGAAGGCTACGACGTGCTGACGCGCGCCAATATGCTCGTTGCCCTTATCCTTGGCCACTGGCTGAGATTTGCAAAGAGAGACGCCTCGGGCGGCGCTGTCGATCCGGAGAAGCAGGTCTACCTCGTCCTCGGAAAATAACTTTCGCTCCTAAAAACGACGGCCTCGGATTTTCCGAGGCCGTGTTGTTTTGTGATGGTTCCTGCTATTTGACAGGTTCAATCTTCATCTTGATACCGCCTTCCAGCTGGATTTCCTGAGTTCCGGCAGCAGACTGATTCTTCTTCGCGTCTTCCTTCTTCAGGTAGGCAATGGCCTGATTGAGCTGATAGTCATCAGGATCACCGTACTTGTAGAACTTGGGCGCTTTCTTCGGCTTAGAAGAAATCGGCTCTACGGTTTCTTTAATCCCGGAGGCATCAGGCTTGGCTTCCGCAGCGGGCTTAGCTGCCTTTGCTTTATCGTCCTTAGTTTCCGGGACTTCCAAGTGGTTTGCCAGATCTGCCTCACGAATGTCGAGGTCAAGGAAGTTTCCTTCGGCGGTATCTTTGACTTCAACGTCAGGAGAAATTCCTTTGGCCTGAATTGAACGGCCGCTCGGCGTGAAGTAGCGGGCAGTCGTGAGTTTGATAGCGGTATTTTTCGCTTCTCCGCGCAGAGGGATCACTGTTTGTACGGAACCCTTTCCGAAGGATTTCGTCCCCATGATCGTGGCTCTCTTATGATCCTGCAGGGCGCCGGCCACAATCTCACTGGCACTTGCGCTGGCTCCGTTCACGAGAACGACAATCGGCATGGTCTTGGTAATCGCGGGCAGCTTGGCAATAGCCGCATCTTCGCGCACCACCTGGTAATCCTGCGGGGTCGTGAGGAACTCCTTCTTGGCGTCTGCCGTTTGACCCTTGGTGGACACGACGAGCGTTCCCTTCGGAAGGAAAGCAGCAGACACACCGATTGCAGCATTTAGCAGTCCGCCCGGATCGTTGCGAAGGTCAAGCACCAAACCGTTCTTCAGATTGCCGCTCTTATTCAGAGCATCCAGCGCTTTAGCGAGCTCGCTCGCGGTACGCTCCTGGAACTGAGAGACACGGATGTAGCCCATGTGATCATCTAAGGGCTTCGATTTAACCGACTTGACCTTGATCACGGCACGAACGAGCTTAACCGTAATCGGAGTTGAAGAACCTTTGCGAAGCACGGTCAGTTCAATCGGAGTATCCGGCTTTCCGCGCATCATTTTCACGGAGTCATTGAGAGGAAGATCCTTAACGATCTTTCCGTCAATTTTGAAAATAATGTCCCCTGCACGCATATGAGCCCGCGCTGCAGGCGTATCGTCGATCGGAGAAATAACTTTGACACCGGAAGGGTCGGAACTCACTTCAAGACCCAAACCGCCGAATTCTCCCGTGGTGCCTTCCTGAAGTTCGTTGAACGCGTTTTCATCAAGGTAGGCAGAATGAGGATCAAGCCCCTGAAGCATTCCGGAGATAGCTTCTTTCATGAGCTTTTTATCCTCAACGGGATCAACGTAGTACTGCTTTACCGCACCGTAGATATCAGTGAACTGTCTGATTTCATCGAGAGGAAGAACCGTTCTGGCTGCCCTCTCAGGAGCTGCGAGAGAGGCACTGATAAGTGCTCCGGCAATCATGCCTCCGGTCACCAGAAGCAGACCGCGTACGCTATTTTTCATAACTTTTGATTTCGTTAAATTATTTCTTTTAATCAAAGAATTGTAAGACTATCAAATATTGAGCCAACCCGTTGGGTCAATTGGTTTCCCATTGTGACGCAATTCAAAATATAAAACCGAAACCGCGCCTTCATTTTTCCCGGCTCGAGAAATCACATCACCGGCCTTAACTTTGTCTCCGATGTCTTTTTCCAACGTTGCATTGTTGCCATAGACAGTGAAGTAACCGGCGCCGTGATCCAAAATGATCAGGTTTCCGTAGCCTCTCAGGTAATCGGCAAAAACCACCTTGCCGTCCCGTACTGCGTGTACACCTTCATCTCGAGTGACACTGAATACGGTTCCCTGCCATCGATCCGTCTTTCCGGAGACGGTGCGTTTCTCTCCGAAACGCGCAACAACTTTACCCGGTACCGGATTCATGCGCGGACCGGTTGATACGAGAGCCTTCTGCGGCGCCGGAACCGAAGCAGTCTTGGTTTGCTTGCCGCTGCGCTTTGCTGCGGCAGCTGCTCGTCTTTGGGCTGCTTTCTGGGCCTCTGCTTCTTTGCGCTGAAGCGATGCCACTAAGCTTCCCAAACGTTTTTCGTCGTTCTGAAGTCGTTTAAGCGTCATCGTTTGCGAGGCGAGTTCTCGGTTGAGTTTTGCCGCCGTCAACTGACGCTCTCTTCGCTCCTTAGTCAGACGAGTCTGTTCGCTGCGCTCTTCCTGTAAAGTCTTTTGGAGCGAATCACTGGTACGCTTCGATCGCTCGAGCGCCCGACTGAGTTCTTTCTGATTCTTTTCCAGCCGATGAATAGACTCCGTAGACTTTTTCGCCAGCAAAGACAGCATCATGTGGGTCCGCGCCTTCTGATTGGGATCTGACGCAGCCCACTGAGGCTGTCGCTCCAGGGTCAGCAGCTCCAGTCTCTGTCGGTTGATTTCTTCAAGAATTTTCTGCTCATGAGAAAGTTCGTTTTCCAGCCCAAGCACGGTCTTTTCCTGGCTCTTCAGCGTCCGCTCGGATTTTGCCCGCTCGCGCCTCAGCTTCTGCAGAGACTGCCGAACTTCTCGGATTTTGACTTCCGACTGCTTCATCTCCTCTTCAAGTTTTTTCTTGACAGAGCTTTTCTGAGAGATAGAAGAACGCACTTCCTCAATTCGGTTTTGCGTTTCTGCTCTACGTGCCTCGATGGCCGTCTTATCGGCAGCAGGCCTGCGGGAAGCGGCTTTTGAAGTACTTGTCGCTTTACGGACAGCAAGCTGCTTTGCTGTCTTTTTAGGCACTTTCTTAGAGACCTGTTTTTGTGTCGTCCGAGCTTTTGTCGTTTGCTTTGCTGCAGACACAGAACGTCCCTGCGGCTCGGGGGCCGCATAAACGGTCTGGAAAGCAAAGGCAGCCAAAGCGAGCAAAACCGCCGTGGCTGCCGAAAAACGAATTCTCATCAGAATGAGTTTTATTTGCCGGCCTTACCCTGAGCCGCTACTGCTGCCATCTTCTGCTTGATCGCTTCCTGGTCGCCCAAATAGTAGCTGCGGATCGGACGCATATTTTCATCAAGCTCATAGACCAGAGGCACTGCGGTCGGAACATTCACGCCCACAATGTCCTTGTCGGAAATATTGTCCAGATGCTTAATCAGAGAACGCAAAGAGTTGCCGTGAGCAGTGATCAAAATCTTGCGGCCCGCTTTAATGTTCGGGACGATTTCGTTTTCCCAATAAGGAACGACTCGGGCAACGGTATCTGCCAGGCATTCGGTCAGCGGAAGCTCTTCGGCAGGAACATGCTTGTAGCGGGGATCAAATCCGGGCCACATAGGATTGTCTTTTTCCAGAGCAGGAGGCGGAACGTCGTAGGAGCGTCTCCAAATCAGCACTTGTTCGTCGCCGAAGTTGGCAGCCGTTTCTTTCTTATTTAAACCTTGGAGTGCGCCGTAATGACGTTCGTTAAGGCGCCAGTCATGGATGACCGGAAGATACATGGCATCGAGCTTATCGAGCGTAATCCACAGTGTGCGAATGGCTCTCTTTAACACGGAGGTATAGCAAAGATCGAATTCATAGCCTTCGGCCTTCAAGATTTCACCGGCGCGGGCAGCTTCTTCGCGGCCTTTCTCCGTCAAATCAACATCGACCCAACCTGTAAAACGATTTTCGAGGTTCCACTGGCTTTCGCCGTGGCGCATTAAAACGATTTTGTACATGGTCACTTCCAAGCAAGTACTGACAAAAGAATAATTTTAGCAGTGCAGGACGGCGATACAGCCGTCCAAGAAAAAAGCCGGAAAAAACTTCTTCTAATTCTCAGGGATTCAAATATTTATTTGGATTACGAAGTTCAGTTGGATATAATCCCCTCTTTAGCATCCTCAAGGCTTTGCCCGAGGACCCAAGGTTTACTATTTTTGCTTCTCTCAACATGGATTTCATTACTGAAAACATTCTGCTGATCATTACGTTTGTAGGTTCGGCAATCCTTTTGGCTTTTCCGTCTCTTTCCAAATCCAAAAATTCAGGATTAAGTCCCGCCGAAGTTGTCATCCAGGTAAATGACAAAGATGCTCAGCTCGTTGACGTTAGAACTCCGAATGAATACTCCAAAGGCTCTTTAGCCGGAGCGGTTAACATCCCGGCGGCCGATTTGGTTTCCCGCATCGACACACTGGATAAAAACCGTCCCGTGATCCTCGTCACACAAAACGGCAGGCGTGCTCAGCAGGAACTCAAGCAGTTTAAGAGCAAGGGCTTCTCCGACGTCTATGTCTTGGAAGGCGGCCTCGTTGCTTGGCAGGCGGCTAAGCTTCCGCTCACAGGATTGGAAATCAATCGCCGCAGTAACAAGAAGAAAAAGGCCTAAGGCCCGCTGGATTTACAACTTAACTCTACTTATCTGTAAAGGATTAAAAATGGCAGAAAACGAAAACACAACTCCTGAAGCAGCACCTCAGGAAGAAGCTCCTCAGTTTGCCGTTCAGCGCATTTACCTGAAAGACGCTTCTCTCGAAATGCCGAATGCTCCCGAGATCTTCCTAGCTCCCGAAGCTCCTCAGGTCGACATCCAGCTCGATGTCTCCGAACACGCTTTGGCTCAGCCCGATCTCTATGAAGTCGTCGTTCGTGCCACCGTCACCGCCAAGACCAAAATCAATAACGAAGACAGAACCGTCTTCTTGGTTGAATGCAAACAGGCCGGTATCTTCCTTCTGAAGGGCTTCCAGGAAGAACACAAGACTATGGTTCTCGGCATTACCTGCCCGTCCACAATCTACCCGTACCTCCGCAGCAATGTCTCTGATCTTCTGACCCGTGCAGGCATGCCGCCGGTCTACTTGGGCGAAATTAACTTTGAAGCCTACTTTGCTCAGAGAATGCAGGAGCAGCAGGCCGCTGCAGCTGCTGAAGACAAGACCGTTCAGTAATCAACTGTTCTGTTAGTTCGAAAAGCCGTCCTCATTGATTTGAAGACGGCTTTTTTGCGCCTGCAGCTTTAGATGCCGCCTTCAAAGCCGCACTGACGCCAGGCTTCATAGACGGTAATCGCAACGGAATTCGATAAATTTAGGGAGCGGTTGTTGGGACGCATCGGCAGCCGAACCATATGCGCAGGATCAAATAAAGCCCTGACTTCCTGCGGAAGTCCCGATCCTTCCGAGCCGAAAACAAACCAGTCTCCGGGCTTAAAGCTCACTTCCTGAACCAGCTGCTGAGCTTTGGTTGTCATCGCAAACATTCGGTCCCGATCGGGTTTTTCTGCTTCAAGGAAAGCCTCATAACTTGGGAAGCGCTTGATATCCGCATATTCCCAATAATCCAGCCCGGCCCGCTTCATATGCTTGTCCTCAAAGTTAAAACCTAAAGGCTCAATCAAATAAAGCTTGCATCCTGTATTCGCAGACAAGCGAATAATGTTTCCTGTGTTGGGCGGAATTTCCGGGTGGACTAAAACAATATTAAACATCCTTGTCTTCTTTCAAATAAGTTTTCAAGGTCGCAAAAGCCTTTTTCTCCAGCTGTCTTACTCTCTCCTGGCTCACGCCCATTTCTTTGGCGAGATCTGCCAGCGTCGCGCCTTTGCTGCCGTCCTGATCGTTATACAGCCAGCGGGCTTCGATAATGCGTCTCGAGCGGTCATCCAGTTTTTTAACGGCTTCCGGAAGACGATTTTCGATCGTATTTTCGTATGCGCCGCGGGCGATCGTGTTTTCGGGTGTATCCCGCTCGTCCGTCAGCCATTCCGACGGGGCCATACCTTCATCTGTACCACCGCTCGGTTCATCGATTTCGACATCCGAACCAAGCATTCGCTTTTCCATCTCAAAAACTTCAGACGGTTTTACGTCCAGTGTTTCGGCAATTTTTTCCGCTTCGCTGGTACCGAGAAGCTTGGTGTCGTCCTTTAGCTTACGCAAATTAAAAAACAGTTTGCGCTGTGACTTGGTCGTGGCAACTTTAACGAGGCGCCAATTACGGAGAACATATTCCTGAATTTCAGATTTAATCCAGGTCATTGCGAAAGTCACCAAACGCGCACCGTTGTTCGGATTGAAACGTTTGACGGCTTTCATTAAACCGATATTTCCCTCTTGAATCAGATCGCCGAACGGAAGTCCGTAGCCTTGATATTGGCGGGCAATGGAAATTACAAGACGCAGGTGGGACATCACCAGTTCCCCCGCGGCTTCCATATCTCCGTGCTCCTGAAGCCGCACAGCCAGCTCGTGCTCGCGCTCGGCACTCAGAATCGGAGCCTTATTGGCGGCCCGGATATATTCCTCCAGCGAACCGAGCGATGCATCGGGTATCGCAAGCGGGGTCGGTTTGTAGGGGGCAAGAGCCGTGCTCGGGCCCTTTTTCTTTTCATCTGTTGTCATCGAGGAAAATTGTAATCCTCAAGTCAAGCCTTAGAACGTACGCGGGGAAGTTGCCCCGGCAATAAAGTACGAGACGATCACGCTCAACAAGATGGTCGCCAAGGAAACAGACAGATAAACGGCGGCAAAAACAGACCAATGCGGCATCAGCGTCAGCTCAAAAGCTTCTTCGAGCAAGGGGACCGAGGTAAGCGTCGTCGCCAAAAGCAAGACACCTCCGATAATGCACCCGAGCAGCGAACTCAAAGCTGCTGCTATCATCTGCGGACCGCGGACCGCCCAGTCGCTCGCGCCCAACATCAAAAGCAGCTCTCTTTCGCTGCGTAAGAACGCAGACAGCCTGAGTGAGTTCTGGAAGATCAGCAGGCAAACCAGCGTTACAGCTGGCGCCCCGAAAGCAAACATGCCTAGCGCAATAGCCTCTCTGAGCGAGTGGCGTTTCTTGATCCAGTCAAGATTGGCAGTTACGCCCTCAACGCCCTTTACTTTTTCGATGGCTTTAACCGCTCCTTCGATATCGATGTAGCGTGTATCCAATGGAAACTGCAGAGCCAATATGGTCGGTATTTTTTTCCTGTCTCCGACGAGCTTCAATATATCTTTTTCTAAAACGTCGGTCGGCTTTATTTCTCTAAGCTCGGTAATCGGCGCAAGCGCACGAATCTGTTCCTGTGCCTTTTTGCGCTGGGCATCGGTTAAGGAAGGGTCTAAGAAAACACTTGCTTCGTCTCCCATGACGCCGCGGTGGCTGTCATAGAAACAATAAAAACTCAGTGCTATCTGGCCCAACAGACAAAGTGCCAGAGAAAAAACCACGACGACAAAAATAAAACGCTTCAGGTTGGCTTGAATCGGCCTGCGCACACGGTCTCGCATTGTGATCATCTTTTCTCTCCCGAGAGCTCAACACAACGCAGAGCAGCAATCTCAAACGGAAGCATGTAGCTTGATGTCATCACAATCGGATAACCGACTTGGCTGAGCTTGGTGCAAATATAGAGAAACTCTTCCTGAGCCTGATCATCCAGCCCTTCCAGCGGAGAGTCCGCAAGGATCAAACGGGGCTGGTTAACCAAAGAGCGGGCAATGACAACACGCTTTTTTACGCCCACGGAAAGGCTTTCAGCCCTGGCGTTTAAATAAGGATCCAAACCGCAGAGAGACGCACTTTCCAGTGCGTTCCGTTTAGCGTCGGCCGCGCTCTTTCCCAAAAGCTGAGCCGTCAAAACCAGGCCTTCCAAAACGGTGTAGCCGTTTAAGAGAACCGGATCAGACGGGATTAGCCCCAATCCGGCCCGCCAAGCCCTTTTTTGGCGCTCGCTCATCTTCGTCAGACGCTTGCCCTCAAGGAATACCTCGCCCACGCGCGGAACTCTCAAGGCGGCCATTAAGTTGAGAAGGTACGACTTACCCGAACCGTTGGGTCCCAGAAGGAGAACAAACTCTCCGTCAGAAATCTCCAGCGTTACCGTTCCTTTGGTTTGGTTGTTCCAATCATTAATCGGAACGTCGACCATTCTCACTATCGTCTTCATCGCGCTATCAAGTCAAATTGGTAATCAACTTTGGCCCAGGTAGCCTTTTCTTCTTCAAGCAAATACTCGACCACAGGATGATCTTTCAGCCATGCTCTCGGAACATAAAGACAGAAGGAATGCCCATGGAATGTCGCTTCCAATTCCGGCAGCTCAATCTCCTGGCGAGCATGCGCAACAATAGTGGCTATCCGTAAGCAGAACAGCAGCTCGGCGTTCTGTTTGGTCGCAAGCAGCATTTCAACTTTTTTCAGGTTACCGCGGTGCCCGAGTACCAAGGCCGCCAATTTTTCCTGTTCAGGTCTGGAAAAGCCCGCAATATCGCTGTTTTTGATCAAATATTCGCTGTGTTTATGATAATCGCTGCGCGAGAGGGTTAATCCCGTTTCATGCAAATCAGCCGCCCATCTCAGGAACCTTGCACTGTCTTCGGAAGCATGAGGAGACATGGTTTTGAGTAGGTTCACAGCTATGTCGCCGACACGCTTAGCCTGCTCCTTGTCCGCATGGAACGCGTTCATCATTCGCTCGACGGACGCCTCCCGAGGATCACGCTGCAGTTTTCGTCCGGCAAGATCGTACAAGATGCCGTACCGAAGCGCACCGTCGGCAACCTTCATAACATCAATCTTGAGTTTTTTGAAAACCGCGATCAAAACCGCAATGCCGCCCGCGAGCACCTCTCGGCGGTCCTCTTTCAGCCCGTCGAACTTGATCTTGTCGATGCTTTCGGCATGGATAACTTTGTCCTTGAGCTGTTCAAGCGCATAAAGAGTGATCGAGCCGTCGGTAATCCTGAGCGCAGCCAAAATGGAAGAAACGGCACTGACGGTACCAGACGAGCCGAACGCTTCCTGCCAGTTTCCTTTAACAAACCTATATTCGCTGCCGTCCAGAACGGAAGCGGCAGACAAAATGGCGCGCTCCATGCTTTGTGCGGTAATTTTGCGGTCTTTAAAGAAAGTCACCGAGGTATTGACGCAGCCCACGTGGAAGGACTCACCTTCGATCATCTCGTGGCCGCGTCCGATCACGCACTCGGTCGAGGCACCTCCGATATCCACGATCAGTCGGGTTTCGTCCGAGGGCGGAAGCGCAAAGCTGCAGCCTTGGAATACAAGTCTCGCTTCTTCTTTGCCTCGAAGGATTTCAACCTTACAGTCAAGAATCTTTTCTGCGCGCTCAATGAACTCTTGTGAGTTTTTTGCGGCTCTAAGCGTTTGAGTACCGACAGCACGGATATGATTTCTCGGCATCCCGCGAATCTTTTCCGCGATGCGGGCCAGGGCGTTAAGTCCTCTGTTCTGGGCCTCGGGCGTCAGATTGCCGTCTTTATCGATTCCTGCCGCCAAACGTATCGTTTCTTTCCAGCTGCCTTCGGTAATAATGCGCTCGCCTTCAACTCGGGCAATTTCCAGACGGAAGCTGTTGCTTCCCAAGTCTATCGCTGCAAGCTTCATTCTTTTTTCCCGCCGATCTGATCTAAACCGACCAGAGCTGCCGCAAATTCATCGGCTTTGAAAGGCTGAAGGTCGTCAATGGTCTCGCCCACACCGATGTAATAGATCGGCAGCGGTTTTTCGCGAGAATTTGCCAGGGCCACAAGGACGCCGCCTTTGGCCGTACCGTCGAGCTTAGTAATGATCAATCCGGTAAGGCCGGCCGCCTCATCAAATGCCTTGGCCTGCATTAAAGCGTTCTGGCCGTTCGTACCGTCCAGCACGAGAATCACTTCATGCGGAGCCCCTTCCATTGCCTTTCCCTGAACCTTACGGATTCGGGCAAGTTCATTCATTAAATTCGTCTGTGTCGGAAGTCTTCCTGCGGTGTCGACCATCACGATATCCATGCCTTTTTTACGACCGGAAGAAATGGCGTCGTAAGCCACAGAAGCGGGATCTCCTTTTTCCTGCGAAATTACCTCGATTTGATTGCGATCACCCCAGACAGCCAGTTGCTCCTTTGCGGCCGCTCTAAACGTATCTGCGGCTGCCAGAAGAACTTTTTTGTTCAGCTGGGCAAAATGCTTCGCTAACTTACCGATTGTCGTCGTTTTGCCGGCACCGTTAACGCCGCACATCATGATGACAAGCGGCTTATGTTCATCGAAATTCAGGGACGCTTCACACGGTCTCAGGATATCTGCAATGATCTCTTTGAGGGCGACTTTCACTTCGTCCTGTGTTTTGAGCCCTTTCAGCTTAATTCTTTCTCTCAGCCGCTCAAGAATCAGAGCGCTGGTCTCCACGCCGATGTCGGCGGAAATCATTTGGAATTCCAAATCTTCCAAGAACGCTTCATCAACGACACCGCCGGTAAAAATACCGACCAAGTTGACTTGTGTTTTTCTTAAACCTTGCTTTAACCGGGCGAACCAACCCGTTTTCTCTTTTGTTTCACTCATTGGCGTACGTTTTGAATAAAATTCACTTATTTCAACACGAGAGTTTAGCAATGCCGGCAACCAACAGCGGTAAAGTTAGGATCATCGGGGGACAGTGGAAGCGCACCAACATCCCCGTTTTGAATGCCGACGGTCTCAGGCCTACCGGAGATCGGCAGCGCGAAACGCTCTTCAACTGGCTGAGCTTTCTTCTCGGAGACTTCGAGGGCCGCAGCGCATTAGACATGTTCGGAGGCTCCGGCGCCCTGTCATTTGAATTCTTAAGCCGCGGCGGCAGCCGTGCCGTTTTATGCGAGATGAACCGCCGTGCCGCTCAGTTCATCAAACAAACCGCCGAAAAGCTCGATGCCGAGGGTCTCACGATTATTGTCGGCAACTCGCTGACAGATCCCCGCGTCTCGGAACTTTCTCCTTATGACCTAGCCTTTATTGACCCGCCTTTTGCGGCTGACCTTCAGCTCAAAGCATTGAAACGCTGTGTACCGATGCTCGCCTCGGACGGACTTATATATGTCGAGTCGCCTCAGGAAATTTCCGATGAAATTCTGACTTCTCTGTCTCTTACCGCCGCACGCCGTCTCAAAGCCGGTGCCAGCCGCATGCTTTTGGCCCAAAAAACTGAGAATCCGTCATGATTACTGCAACCTACCCCGGAACGTTCGATCCCCTGACTAACGGACACTTAGACCTGATTCGTCGGGCCTGCTGGATTTTTCCGAAGCTCATTGTTGCAGTGGCGGAAAGCAAAAGAAAACATACGCTCTTTACTTTGGAAGAGCGCGTTCAGATGGCCAAAGAAGCCGTCAAAGGATTCCCGAACGTTGAAGTAGTAGGGTTCGAAGGGCTTTTGGTTGACTTCGTCCGCCGTCACGGCTCAACCTGCATCGTCCGCGGGGCCCGCGCCGTCAGCGATTTTGAATACGAATTCCAGATGGCCGGAATGAACCAAAAACTCATGCCGGAAGTTGAAACGATCTTCCTCACGCCGGCGGAACAATTTCAGTTCATCAGCGGAACATTTGTCCGAGAGATCGCCATGATGGGCGGCGATGTCAGCGGATTTGTGCCCCAAAACATTCGCGCCGCCCTGGAAAGAAAGCGTATCGAACTTAAGCAAACCTCTCTTTAATGAGTTCTGCACACCTCCGTGCTGCCTGCTCGCGTTCTGCCAGTACTTTGGGATCGGTTTCTCTTCTTCGCGGACTCCAGTAGCTGTCCGGGAACGCGGCATCGTCCGGGAAACGCGGAATCAGGTGCCAATGCAGGTGCGGCACCATCGTTCCGAACTGCGCCCAGTTAACTTTCTCAGGATGCATTGCCTCGATAACGGCCTCTTCCAATCGCGTCAGGGCATCCCACATAACCAGCCGGTCCCCGGGATCCAGATCGGAAACTTCCTTCAGATGGTCCTGCCAAATCAGCCGGAAGTAGCCCGGAAACTCAGGGTCGTCTACCCGAATAATGCGGAACTTATCGTTCTCGACAATGACGTGCTCGCCTTCGGGAGCACAAAGGGGGCAGTTTTGCGTCATAACAATACCTTTTCAATTCCGCCGTCTTTCAGCTTGTTCACCGTCTCGTAGAGCCAATTGTCACCGTACTTCGATCTCATCATTTCGACAACGAGGAACTCGGCGGTTGTATGTGTCGCCTCAGAATAACGGTTCATACCCTGCAGGCATCCCGGGCAAGCCGTCAGTACTTTGATCTTGCCTGAGAAGCGATCTGTCTTGAGCTTCTCTGCGGCTTGGTTCAGGCTCAGTTCTTTAGCCGTTCTCACCTGGCTTGCAATATCCGGTCGAGAAACCGCAAACGTACCGCTTTCTCCGCAGCACCGTTCGGACAATTCCACCTTAGAGCCGTCCTTGGGATGAATCAGGCGGTTGACCGTCTCAATAGGCACACCTTCTTTGAGCGGTGTGTGGCAGGGATCGTGGTAGATGTAGCGAGTGTTGTAGGCGCCGTTTACGCTAATGCCTTTTTCCGCCAGATAGTCGTGGATATCCATCACGCGGCAGCCCGGGAAAATAGATTCAAAGTTGTATTCCCTCAGCTGATGCAGACAGGTGCCGCAGCTTACCAGTACGGTGGAGATGTCAGCATAGTTCAGCGTATTGGCTACACGGTGGAAAAGCACGCGGTTACGCGTCACGATATCATCACCCTTTTTGCTCAGCCCGTTGCCTTTCTGCGGGTGCCCGCAGCAACGGTAGCCCGGAGGAAGGACAACCTGCACGCCCATGTCATAGAGCATTCCCAACACGGCAATAGAAACCTGGCTGAACAGCTTTTCATTGCCGCAGCCGGGGAAATAAAACACCGATTCTCTTCCGGACTTGGGACTGGCGATCTCCTTATTCTTGATCACCGGGATATAGGTGGATTCTTCAATGTCAAGCAGACGGCGAGCCGTAGTATGAACCTTGTCCTCAGGCAGCTTCCGGTTTACTAGGTGGATGACTTCCTCTCTCAGAGTCGGTCGTCCTGTACTGAATCCGGGATGTTTCAGACTCTTCGCTGCCGTGAATTTCAGCGCATCCGCTGCAATTCGCTGCGCCTTAAAACCGTATTCCACCATGCCTTTGCGCATGGCACGAACAGCCAGGGGATTCTCCAGCTCGAGGAACTTCAGTCCGGCCGCTTTCGCCGGGTCAAAACGTTCTTTGCCCTGGCCATGCAGCATGTCTCTCATCAGCATGGTGACGTGACCGAAGTCAATCTTCACCGGACACGGTTTCTGGCATTTCTGACAAATCGTGCAGTGGTCGGAAACGTCTCCGAACTCAGTGAAATGTTTCAGCGAAACACCGCGGCGCGTCTGTTCTTCATAAAGGAAGGCTTCCAGAAGAAGTGACGTTGCGATGACCTTGTTTCTCGGCGAGTAAAGCAAGTTGGCATTCGGAACATGTGTGGTGCAGACAGGCTTACACTTGCCGCAGCGAAGGCAGGTCTTAATCTCGTCGGCAATCTGCTTTGCTTCGCTCTTCTGCATGATCAGTGATTCATGCCCCAACAGATTGAAGCTGGGTGTATAGGCAATCGATAAATTCGCCTCGGGACGAAGTTTTCCGCGGTTGAATCGGCCGTGCGGATCAACTTCGTCTAAATATCGATAGAACTCATCAAACTGCCCCGGCTCGACAAACGAAATCTTGGTCATACCGATACCATGCTCGCCGGAGATTGCACCGCCTAACTTCTTAGCGACTTCCATGACATAAGCCACACCTTCGTTAGCCGTCTTAATCATCTCGACGTTGTCGGAGTTCACCGGAATATTGGTATGAACATTGCCGTCTCCGGCATGCATATGAAGCGCAATAAAGACTCGGCCTCTCAGCACACGATCGTGAATTTTCACGATCTCGCTTCTCACCGCTTCAAAGGCATCGCCTGCGTAGATGTCATTGAGTTCGCGGAGAACTTCTTTCTTCCATGAAATCCGCAGGTAGTGGTTCTGAACCAAGTCCAGCAGCGTTAAATCATCGAGATTCTCAGGCAGCTTCGATTCACAGCGGCGTCCGAGCTGTTCAAGGGCTTCAAGAGCCTCTTTAGCCGGCGTGTGAAGATGATTGAGGACGTACTCCCATTCGTCATGAACTTTTCTCAACAGCGCCATCGCAAGCGGCAGCTTTTGCGCCAGAAGCTCTTTCTCGGTGTAGCCTTCCGACGAAACGGCAAGCTTGCCGAGTTTGATCGGGCCGCCCAAGTAAGTAGCCACGGCGTTGAGCATCTCAAGCTTATTGCGGATGGAACAGCAGATATTGAAAAGTTCGCAGGCATCGGTGTATTCGCCGATCTTGTCCAGCGGAATCACGACGTCTTCATTCAGTTTAAAGGCGTTGGTATGCTTCGAGATCGCTGACGTCTTGGAGCGCTCGGCCCAGTATTGGTGACGGGCTTCGGGTGTCTTGGCCACAAACGTATCGCCGTTGCCGGCAATCGCGATCTTCTTCACTTCCTCGATGTACTTAGAAATCGTCGCATCATCGTTGCCGATGATGTCTCCGACAATCACCATCTTAGGATAAATTCCCCGGCCGCTCTTCGGCGCGTAGTTAATCGCATGCAGGTAACGGTCATCCAAGTGTTCCAAGCCGGCAAGCATGACGCCCTCTGGATGGGAGTCAAAGAGCTGAGAGATTTGGTAGATCGCTGGACCGGCGTTACCGGCGGCGCCGTAAAACTCAAGACAAACGGTCTGAGTGCATGCCGGCATCTTGTGAAGAATGAAGCGAGCCGAAGTAATAATGCCGTCGCACCCTTCTTTCTGCAGACCGGGTAGACCGCCCAAATACTTGTTCGTCACATCCTTGCCCAGACCCGGCGTCCTGAACTTGGGACCTTTGAGTCGGAAGGTCTTTTTACGGATGATCGGGGCTTTCTCGGGCGATTTATTACCTTGTTTCCACACTGCCTCAAATACGACGTCTTCCTGCAGATGGATTTTGCCGAGGTTGTGGTTCACGCGCGTGACTTCCAGCCAGTTTCCGTCCGGGTCCACCATTCGGTACCAATAGACGTTATCGACCGTCGTACCCCACAAAACCGCTTTCTTGCCGCCGGCATTCTCAGCGATGTTGCCGCCGATCGTACAGGCATAGTTGGAGTTCGGATCAACAGAGAAAACCCAGCCTTCTGACGCGGCCTTTTCCGCAACCTTCTTATTCACCGAACCGGCGCCGGCCTCAATCGTAGCCACTTCTTTGTCGAGCCCTTCAAGCTTGCGCATCTCTACATCCGAAATACGGTTCAGCTTTTCGGTATTGATTACGGCCGAGCGAGAGTGCAGAGGCACGGCTCCGCCGGTATAACCGGTACCGCCCCCGCGGGGAATAATTACAAAATCAAGATCGATCAGCGCCTTAACGATGCCCGGTACCTCATCCTCGGAGTCCGGATAAATGACCACAAAAGGATATTCCACACGCCAGTCGGTTGCGTCCGTCACATGGCTGGATCGAGAAAAACCGTCGAAACGAATGTTGTCGGCACGAGTGTGCTTCTTCAGCTTTTTGAGAACCAGCCGGCGAAGATCCCAGGAGCGCTCAAAGGAGCCCTTGAACTTTTCAATCATCACCAGCGCAGTCTCCATCAAAGCTGCGACTTTTCGGGCCGAAACTTCATCGAGCGTCGGAAGCTGCTCGCGAATCGAATTAATTCGGTGGTAGAGCGCTTCAATCAGAAGATCACGTCGTTTCTTATTGAACAGCATGTCTTCCTGCAGGTAGGGATTTCTTTGAATCACCCAAACATCGCCCAATACTTCATAAAGCATTCGGGCGGATCGTCCCGGCTTACCCGACACGCGAAGTTCGTTTAACAGCTGCCAGGCCTCTTTGCCAAGCAGCCGCGTCACAATATCCTTATCCGCAAACGAGGTGTAGTTATAAGGAATCTCTCTTAAACGATTTTGCAGTTCAATCTTTTCGGCCATGGTTCTTCGTTGGTATCGGCTTACGGCTGGTTATCAGAATCTACATTGTGCAAGATTTTTTCTTCCAAGTAATAAACCTAACTCGTCTTTTTCAATTTCAGTGGGATCCGGTGGTATGTTTAAAGAATCTTCAACCACTTTTCACATCCCAGTCGACATGTTAGAGCAAGAATACCTTCGACGAATCCTCAAAGCCCATGTTTACGATGTGGCTAAAGAAACGCCGCTGCATCAGGCAAAACTCCTCTCTGCACGTACCGAGAACAAAATCCTTTTAAAGCGCGAAGACCTCCAGAGCGTCTTCAGTTTCAAGCTGAGAGGCGCCTATAACAAGATGGCAAACCTCACGCCGGAAGAACGCGCCCGCGGCGTGATTGCTGCAAGCGCCGGAAACCACGCTCAGGGCGTTGCCCTGGCCGCCAGCAAACTCGGCTGCCGTGCTGTCATCGTGATGCCGATTACGGCGCCGGCCCTCAAAATCAACACAGTCCGCAGATTGGGCGGCGAAGTCGTCCTCTTCGGTGAGTCCTTCAGCGACGCCGCCGCTTATGCAGAAGAGCTTCAGGCTAAAGAAGGTCTGACACCGGTGCCTCCTTTCGATGACCCGGACGTCATTGCAGGTCAAGGCACTGTGGGTATGGAAATTATTCGTCAGGCCCAAAACGCTAACGGCAATATCGATGCAATTTTTGTTCCCGTCGGAGGGGGCGGACTGCTTGCCGGTGTTGCCGTTTACGTTAAAGCGCTCTATCCCAATATCAAGGTCTTCGGCGTCCAAACTTATGATTCGGACAGCATGAATCAGTCTCTTAAAAACGGAGAAAGAACGTTAGTCCCCGATGTCGGCCTTTTCTCCGACGGCACGGCAGTTAAGCTCGTCGGCAAAGAGACTTATGAGCTTTGCAAGAATTTTGTCGACGGCATCGTGTTGGTCGATACGGATGAAGTCTGCGCCGCAATCAAAGATGTTTTCCAAGATACAAGAAGCATCCTTGAACCTGCCGGCGCCCTTTCCGTTGCCGGCATCAAGCACTACATCAAACAAAACGGCTGCAAGAACCAGACGTTTGTCGGTGTTCTGTCCGGCGCCAATATGAACTTTGACCGTCTGCGCTTCGTCGCGGAACGTGCCGAACTCGGTGAGCATCGTGAAGTCCTTTTCGCAGTCACGATCCCGGAAAAGAAGAACTCCTTCCGTTCGCTAATTTCGCTGCTCGGCAGCCGCAACATCACCGAGTTCAACTATCGTATTTCGGATGCGGCCGACGCTCAAATCTTCGTCGGTATTCAGACCGAACATCGAAGCGAGGCTGCGGAAATCAAGAAGCTGTTTGAAGACCAAGGCCTTCCCGCACTGGATATCACGGAAAATGAACTCGCTAAAACGCACCTGCGCTACATGGTGGGCGGCCACTCAAAATTAGCGACCGACGAGCGCGTTTTCCGTTTCGAGTTCCCGGAAAGACCCGGAGCTCTGTTCAAGTTCCTTAACTCTTCCGGAGCCAACTGGAATATTTCTATGTTCCATTATCGGAATCAGGGCGCTGACTACGGTCGAATTCTGGCCGGACTGCAGGTCCCCGAAGAAGACTATGGACGCTTTGACGAATTCCTGAAGAACCTCGGGTATTCCTACGTTGAAGAAACGAATAATCCCGCTTATAAACTGTTCTTAGGATAGTAGAAGGAGAATGAAGCGGAGACCGCTCCGCTTCCCGCAGCGGACTGAATATGAGCCTGACAAATAAGGAAAACGTAGACAGAGTCATGCAGGGGCTTCCGCCGGAAGCACGCGCGGCTTTAAATGTCATGTCGCAGATGCAGCAAAGACCGCCGGAGGATGTTCTTCGCGATGAGATCAAGAACTACATCGAAGGCCGCCTCCCGAGAATTGACATCGAAGGTGCTATCAAAGCGCTGCAGTCTCGTTCGTATCAAGCGGGCTACATCATCGGTTCGCTTCGGAAATTTGCCCGAAACTGGAATCGGGAATAGAAAAACTTAGGTTCACTCCAAAGAAAAACGCCGGCGATCCGGCGTTTTTCTTTATGTCTAGCTTTAAGCCTTAATCCACAATGTGGATTTCTCCGTTTTCTTCGGCAAAGTGGAGGTCGTATTTCTTCTTACCGTTAACTTCCTCGACCCAAACCGCCACGGGTTCTTCTTCCTCGAGGTTTGCGTTAATGAAGCGCTCGGCTTCCAAACGGGTTGCGAAGTTTTCGCAGCCGCTCGGATACTCCACAATGATTTGGGTAACAACGTCTCTTCTCATCCCATCACTCCTCATACTGCGAAATCAAATACGCCACCGATGCCGTCTGTTTCTTGCAGTATTCAATATGCAGCGACTCGTTGGGGCCATGTGCGTTGGAGTTCGGTCCTAAGGCTCCTGACACCATAAACTGAGCATGGGGCCATTTCTCGGAGAAGAGCTTCACCAGAGGAATGGAGGCTCCCAACCCCATGTAGGCAGGCTTATTTCCCCAGTACGCTTCAGAGGCCTTCTCGAAGGCTTTAGAAATCCACTGGGCCGACGCTTTGGCGGACCAGCCGTTGCTCGCTACCGTAGGAACATATTTCACATCGGCATTAAAAGGCGGTTCGGCCGTGATGATTTCTTCCAGCGCTGCCGAAGCCTTTTCGGCGTCCACATCGGGAGGAAGTCTCATGCCGATTTTCACGGTCGTAAAGGGACGCATCACATTGCCGGCATTTTCAACAGACGGCATGCCGTCTACGCCCGTGACTGTTAATTCCGGGCGCCAGCTGCGGTTAAGCAGCGCCTCGCAGGCGTCTTTTGTGAGCGGTTCGGTCTTCCCGTGCCACGGATAGGCCGCAAAAATACGGTCGCCCAGGCTCTCTGCCACGCCTACGTTCTGTTTGTGGATTTCCTCACTGATCTTGGTCTGGAAAACCTTCGGAATAATTTCACCGGTTCTGCTGTCTTCGATACGATCCAGCAGACGGCGGACAATCATGAAACTTTCCGGAACAATTCCGCTCGCCTCTCCGGAATGCACGCCGACATTCAGGGTCCGAACTTCTATCGTGCCCCCGAGCATACCTCTGAGCGATGAAGTCACCCACAGTCTGTCGTAGTCGCCGCAGCAGCTGTCCAAAGCGATCACCAGTCCGATATCGCCGAGCTTCTGTTCGGCTTCTTTCAAATAAGACTCATAGTGGCGCGAGGAAGATTCTTCACAGGTTTCAAACAAACCGACACAGCGCGGATGCGGGATTTCTAATGTCTGCAGCACCTTCACTGCGGCCAGAGACGTGTAAAAGGCATAACCATCGTCAACAGCACCGCGTCCGTACAGACGGCCGTTTTGAATGACGGGCTCCCAGGCACTTTTATCCGGGTCCCAGCCTTCGTTGGGCGGCTGTTTGTCCAAGTGCCCGTAGAAGAATACTGAGCGCTCGAACTTTTTATCCGAGGTTGCATCTACCTCAATGAAGAGACACGGAGTGAATCCGTCGTCTTTAATAATTTCGCAGCGAAGGCCTTTGATGCCTTGTTTCTCAGCCCAAGCCTTTGCTTCCTCAAGAGCTTTCAGAAGAACGCCGTTTTCTTCCCATTTTTTATCAAAATCGGGCGAAAGCGCCGGAAGTCTGATAAATGATTTGAGCGCTTCCTCAACCGAAGTGTCCCACTCCCGAGTCACTTCGTTATAAATTTTCTTCAGCATGAACTCTATTCCTTCAAAGTAAACGCTTTGATGTTCAACGCATCTCGAATAATCGCCACAGCAGATTTAGCCTGCTGTTCGGTCATGGACTTACCGGCAACGACTTTGTACAAGCCGTTTGTCGAGCGGATGCTCACGTCGGAGCCTATTTTATCGCCGAGGGTTTCGATGAAACGCTTCTTCAGAGCAATAGCATTAGCTTCAGAACGGAACACCCCAAGCTGCACGGCATAGTTGCCCTGAGGAACTACGCCGGAACCTTTGAGCTTTTGTTTCTCGTCGGAAGCCTGCTCTCTAATGGAGTGAATGACCTCTTCGCGAATCTCATTTTCGAAAGTCCCCAGCGTCGTCGTACTGTCCGCCCCGGCAACCGTATATACGCCTTCGGGAATCAAATGACGGTCGGAGCTGGGCACTGCGGCTTTTTCAATTTCAACCTTATCCGCAGTAACCGGAGAGGGGCTTTCCATCAAGTTGCCGCTTTGCGTGGCCAAGGCTTCTATCAGCGCTTCTCCCGGATCTTTGCGTTCTCCGACCGGAGAAGAAGTCTCCTTCTTGTCCTTTGGGATTGCCGCCAGGACCGTCGTTAACAGCGGACTTCCTTTCTTCCATTTGCCGGAAGCAATCTGCGCTCTGGTAATTCGTTCAACTTTGACGCGTGCGGTCCCCTTTCCCGCGTAGCCCAGCTTTGTCGCTGCGGCGTACGACAGGTCAATGACACGGCTGTGCAGGAACGGCCCGCGGTCGTTGACGCGCACAATCACGGACTTTCCGTTTTCCAGATTAGTTACTCGTGCGTAACTCGGAAGCTCCATCGTCGTGTGTGCCGCGGACATTTCGTACATGTTGTAGATTTCGCCCGTGGAAGTCTTTTTGCCGTGGAACTGTTTTCCGTACCAAGAGCCGTAACCGACCTGAGTCAGCGGTTTATCTCCGGTCATGGGCACATACCGCTTTCCCATTACCGTATACGGTCGGTTGGTCGAAGCGATCGGTTTTTCAACTTTAGGCACGGCATCTGCACGACTCATCCCGAAGGTCTCCCATTCTTTGGGAGGACCGTCTCGATCGTAGTATTTACCGCTGTTTTTCTGCGTTCCGCAGCCGCTTGCAAGCAGTACACACACGGCCGCTGCGCACACCCCGAGGATTCTTACATTCATAAGATCTCTAAGTTGTTTTTAATTCAATTAAGAACGGTAATCGTCGCCGTACAAAGAAACTTTGATGCGCCGCTGTGCTGAGATTTTCATCAGCAGTCCGCAGCAGATTCCGAGAATCAGCAATGCCGTTCCGCCGTAACTCATGAATGGCAGCGGAACCCCCACAACCGGGAGAATACCGCTCACCATTCCCATATTCACGAAGGAATAAATGAGGAAGATCGTTGCAATCGCGCAAGCCAAGAGACGTTCAAAAACGGTGTTGGCCACGGACGCGATGTACAGCGCTCTCATAATCAAAAGAGTGTAAAGGCCTAAGAGACAGATGTCTCCGAAAAATCCGAATTCCTCGGAAAAAACAGCAAATAAGAAGTCACTCGTTCTCTCGGGAATGAAATCCAAATGCGCTTGGGTACCGTTCATCCAGCCTTTCCCGGTCATTCCGCCGGAACCGATGGCAATGATCGCCTGCAAAGTGTGGAACCCGGCGCCGAGCGGATCGGAGCTCGGGTCCAAAAGCGTGAGCACGCGCTGACGCTGGTAGTCGTAAAGCGAATTCCAAACAATCGGCAAAGCGACCAGAACGCCGGAAATCAACAGCAGCAAGAATTTCCAGCTTAAGCCGGCAAAGAAAATCACTGCGAATCCGGAAGCCAGCACCAGAATAGAAGTACCTAAGTCCGGCTGCTTCAAAATTAAGGCGACGGGGAGCGCCAGCATCACAAAGGCCACCAAATAGTCCCACCATTTGAGCACACCTTCCTGGGCGGTCAGCCGGATCTGGAAATACCATGCAATCAGCAGAGGAGTCGCCAGCTTCATAATCTCGGACGGCTGGATTCGGATCACGCCGATATCAAGCCACCGGGTCGCGCCCTTCGTATTGACCCCGAAAAGCAGCGTAGCGACCAAAAGCACCAACCCGACGATATACGCCGGTACAGCTAGGTTTCTTGTCCATTTGAGCGGCATCGTCGCAAAAAGCATCATCGCTGCCCCTGCAGCTGCAAGATTGCGGATTTGACCGTCAATTCGCCAAGGGAAACTGTAGCCGGCCGAATAAAGTGCCACAAAACCCCACGCACTCAGGATCAGTACGATCACCATTAAAGGCCAGTCAATCGACCAGATGATCCCGAGCAATCCTTTGAGGATACGGATGTGGAAAGGTTCACGTGTATGTGCGTTCATTCTTTATTCCCTTTTACCGTACCCGAGGCGGCAGCCTGAGGTTTATCTGCCGGCTTTACCGCTTTTTTGACTGCTGCCGTGCTGCGAGCCTTGGTCTGCTGACTCTTTTCTTTTCCGGCCTCCTCAGTAACGCCTTTATCCTTATTCTGTTCGATCAAGTAGTAATCCAAAACTTTCCGCGCCAGCGGTGCCGCAGCTGCTGCACCGAAGCCTCCGTTCTCAACCATAATCGCGAGCGCAATCTTAGGCTTATCAACCGGAGCAAAGGCAATAAACAAGGAGTGGTCGCGATGGCGCCCTTTAATTTTGTTTTTGTTGTACGTTTCGCCCTGCTTAATGCCGAGCACCTGAGCAGTTCCCGTCTTGCCGCCGACTGTATAGGGAGCGCCTGCAAAAATTGCTCTGCCGGTTCCCTTTTGAGTCACATCCTGCATGGCCCGCTTAATAAAGTTCACGTTTTCTTTCTTCAGAGGGATCACATCGACCGGATCCTTCGCCACGATCTCTTCTTCGCCGGTCTTTGAATTAATAATCTTCTTGACCAGATGAGGCTTCATCACGATGCCGTCATTGGCCAGAGTAGCCACGGCGTGCGCAAGCTGGAGAATCGTAAATGCGTTATAGCCCTGTCCGATACCGATGGAAATCGTGTCTCCCTGCGCCCAGCGCTGCTTAAACCGTCTTTGTTTCCATTCTCGGGACGGGAGAATGCCTCGAGCCTCGCCGACTAAGTCGATGCCCGTGATCTGCCCGAATCCGAAAGGCTTCATGAAATCATGGATTCGGTCAATGCCCATGTCCTGGGCCAGCGAGTAGTAATACACGTCAGAAGAAACAACGATCGACCGATGCATGTCGACCGGACCATATCCGCGGCCCCGGGTGGAGTCTCGGAACACGTGGTTTCCGAGCTGGAAATGACCGTTGTCGTTAATCACGCGTTTGGGATCACGAACTTTCATTTCCAGCGCCGCCAAGGCCATGAAAGGCTTGAACGTCGATCCGATCGGATACGTTCCGCGAAGCGCACGGTTCATGAGCGGCTTGTCTTCGTCCTGATTAAGACTGTCCCAAGTTTCCTGGTCAATGCCGTCGACAAAAAGGTTCGGATCGAAGCTCGGGTTTGAAACAAATGCCAGAACGTCTCCGGTAGCCGGTTCAATCGCAATCACCGTACCGCGCCGATCGCCGAGCTCTTTCATGATCTCGCGCTGCAGTCCCATGTCCAGCGTCAGCACAAGGTTGTTGCCGCTTTGGGGCTGCGTCATCGATAAAGATCGGATCGGGCGGCCGGAAGCGCGTACCTCGATTTGCTCGAATCCGGGCTTGCCGTGCAGTACGTCTTCGTACGAAAGCTCAATACCCGTTTTGCCGATATTGAGTGTCCCCGTGTAATCGTTTCCTCGGCCGCTCTCTTCAAGTCTTGTCTGATCTCGCTGAGAGATTCGTCCGATGTAGCCGACGACATGTGCCGCATCCTTTCCTGCAGGATAAAAGCGATGCATGCGAGATCGCACCTCAACACCCGGGAAGCGCCAAGACTGAGCGGTAAACCTCGCAACTTCTTCGTCGGTCAGACCGCTTTTAACCGGAACCGGACTCAGGCGCGGCAGCTCGTCCTTAAGGCGGTTGAATCTGCGGATATCTCCCTTAGAAATAGAGATAACCTTCTGGAGCTCTTTAATTGTTTGGTTAAAGTTAGGCGTCTTGGCCGGCGTGATTTCCAAGGTGTAAATCGGATCATTCGTGGCTAAAACTTCCCCGTTTTTATCCATGATGATGCCGCGGCGCGGAGGATGGGCCGTCTCCGTCTTGCGGTTGGCCTCGGCCTTCGTCACAAGCTCGTCGTACTGGAAAATCTGCAAATAGGCAAAGCGGCTGGCGAGAATTAAATAAAGCAGGATCGTCACGAACAGAAAAAACCAGCATCTGCGCGTGAACTGCTTTCTAAATTTTTGCTCCAGCTCGAGATTGCGTCGTTCCATAGTGCGCATTAAGCCCCGTAATTAGGAACCCATCGGCGCGCGAGGAGCCAGCACCACGCCGGCCAAAATACGACACTCAGCAAACCTTGGGCAAAAACAGACCATGGCCCGAAACCGTTTCCAAAGCAGAACGCTTCAATCGTCAGAAGAATCGCGGGAATATAGAAAATAGGAATCAAGGAGATGGACTGCGCAATGCTGCTTAACCAGCTCAGGCGCACGCTCATCAATTCCGTAAAGAAAACTACCATGCAGTAGGTAAGCGCATGCTGTCCGAACACTGCTCCTGTATCTGCGTCGGTCAGCAGACCGAAAAGAAATGCCAGCCAGTAATAGATGCGCTGCGGCTGATGGATCGTCCAGAAAACCAGAGTCAGAACCAAAAAGCTCGGAAAATACGGTAAATGCGACAGCGGAAGCAGATCCAGGCTCCAAGAAAGAATCAAGGTGCCGTATACCCACCAGCCTGATGCAAAAGCGGGGTCATAGAAAGATTTGTTCGGGCGGCGACTTTTAAAACCCTTAGAGAACTCACTCATCGCTTGGGCTTCCTTCTAACCTGACCGTCGCCGGCATTCTCTTCCTCTTCATCCAGATCCGGCAATTCGACCTTCGTATCCACGTAGAGGACAAGAACGTATTCGCTCGTGCCGATAGATTTGGGAGAAGAAACGGTCACATCAATGTAACTGCCGGAGTCGCCCGGTTCTACTTTTGTCACGACGCCTACCGGAATCCCTTTGGGATAGATGCCGTCAAGACCGGACGTAACCACCTTTTCGCCAACCTTAATTTTGTCGGAGAACGGAAGATCGCGGCTCTGAAGCGTCGTTCCGTCCCCGCTGCCGCGGACAATCCCGCGAACGTGCGAAGTCGTGAAGAGGACCGGAACTTCCTGATTTTTATCCTGGATCAGCTGGACTTGACTGGAGTTGGGAGCCACATGAATGAGCTGACCGGCCAAACCGGCTTCTGTGACGACAGGCATCCCGACCTCAAGACCGTCGTTGGATCCGCCGTCAATTTGATAGCGCTGAGTAAAGCCGTCAGAAAGCGCGCGGCGAACTTCAAACATTCCTGTTTTAGCCGTGTACAGCGTTTTTTGCTGGAGCATCTCTTTCAAAACGCGATTCTCTTCGCTCAAGGTGCTCATGCGGTAGCGCTGCATCTCGCTTTCGGCAAGACGCTTCTTCAGCTCTTCGTTTTGGGCGATTAGGGAAGATTTGGAACGCAGGTAGCTGTCTGCAAAATCGACGCCGCGCGCAGGAGAGGCAACGCCGTTGTGAATCCAGTCTGAAACCCAGGCAAAACCGGAGCGCACCGGCTCCATCACCTGCATTTGATGGTCGACAACCATCATCAACACCGAGATCGCGACAAAGAAACCGAAGCTCGTGAACGAAGAAGCGCGGGGCGCATTAAATTTCAGGTGTTTTGACGGCCCGACCATACCTTTTGATCGGTTGGATTAACCGAAGCAGAAAATAGAATCTTCGATCTTACCGATGCCTTCAAGTGCAATGCCGCAGCCGCGGACAACACAGCTCAGAGGATCGTCGGCAACGACGACCGGCAGTCCTGTTTCTTCCATCAGGAGGCGATCCAAGTCTTTCAGCAGCGCACCGCCGCCGGTCAGCATCAGACCGCGAACGGCAATATCGGCACCGAGTTCCGGAGGTGTCTGTTCCAGTGCTTTTTTAACAGCGCCCACAACCTGATTCAAAGGCTCTGTCAGAGCTTCAAGCACTTCGTTGCTGGAAATCGTGAAGGAACGAGGCACACCTTCGGCCAAGTTGCGGCCCTTAACTTCAAATTCTCTGACTTCGCTGGAAACGAAAGCGGAACCAATTTCTTTTTTGATTCTTTCAGCCGTCGGTTCACCGATCTGCATACCGTAGTTGCGGCGAATGTAGTCGATGATGGCCTGGTCAAATTTGTCGCCGCCCACGCGTACGCTGCAGGCGTAAACAATACCGCCTAAAGAAATCACGCCGACTTCGGTCGTACCGCCGCCGATGTCAATGACCATCGAGCCTGCGGCTTCGCTGACGGGAAGTCCGGCGCCGAGGGCTGCGGCCATCGGCTCTTCAATCAGATAAACCTGTTTTGCGCCGGCTGCTTCTGCGCTTTCTTTAATAGCGCGGCGTTCAACCTGCGTGGAACCGTAGGGAACACAAATCACAATACGGGGGCGCGGAGTGAAAATGCTCGGGGTATGCACTTTCTTAATGAAACTTTTGAGCATCTGCTCGGTAACGGTGAAATTGGCAATCACACCGTCCTTCATCGGGCGGATGGCATCAATATTTCCGGGAACGCGTCCGAGCATGTTTTTAGCTTCCTGACCCACTGCGCGAACGTCGAGCTTGCCCGAATTGCTTTTATCGGTGCGCACTGCAACTACGCTCGGTTCGTTAAGAACCATTCCCTTGCCACGGCAATAAATGAGAGTGTTTGCCGTACCCAAGTCAATTGCTAAATCGTTAGAAAAATAATTTCTAATACTGCCGAACATCAAATTCCCCTTGCAGCCTCTCTTTGGCACATATTTCGTAACTGCCTTTACTGCTTTTAGTAACACGTAAGGCAAACGTAAATGATAGACTAAAAAAGGTATTTTAGAGTCCGGGAAAGAGTTTCTTGTTACTTGCAGAAACAAGACTTTTCGGGGCATCCACTTTTGCAGGAAATCCATGTCACTTACTATCAATGACGTGCGACGCATCTCCGATCTCGCACGTATCGATTTGTCTGAAGAGAGTGCTAAAAAGCTCATGGGCGAGCTTAATGACATTCTTTCCATGGTCGAGCAGATTCAGTCTGTCGACACAACCGGTGTCGCTCCCATGCCGCACCCTTTCGGTGGTGTTCAGAGACTTCGCCCCGATGATGTCACCGAGCACAATCGCCGAGAGGAAAATATGCAGAACGCTCCCGACGAAATGGACGGTTTATTCTTAGTACCGAAAGTCATCGAATAACATGAAAGAACTTACACATGCCTCCGTGGCAGAGTTGAGCGCTCTTCTTTCTAAAAAAGAAGTCTCTGCAAAAGAAATCGCTCAGGCTTATCTCGACAAAATCGAGGACAAAAAATCCTTAAATGCATTCCTGGACGTCCGTCCGGAAGTTACTCTGAAAGAAGCGGAAGCCGCCGACCGTAAAATCGCCGAAGGCACCGCTTCTCCGCTGACCGGCGTTCCCATTGCACACAAAGATATTTTTGTCACACGCAACTGGGCGAGCACCGCCGCGAGCAAAATGCTCGAAAATTACATGAGCCCGTTTGATGCTACCGTGGTTGAACGTATTCAGGAAGCCGGCCTCGTCTGCCTCGGCAAAACCAATTGCGACGAATTCGCAATGGGCTCAACTACGGCCAACAGCGCCTATGGAAAGACATTCAATCCCTGGAACGAACATGTCGTTCCAGGCGGCTCTTCCGGCGGTTCCGCTTCCTGCGTTGCCGCGCGACTCACACCGGCAGCGACCGCTACCGACACGGGCGGATCGATCCGTCAGCCTGCAGCCTTCTGCGGCGTCACCGGTATTAAGCCCACGTACGGCCGTCCCAGCCGCTGGGGCATGATTGCATTTGCCTCCAGCTTGGATACCGCCGGCGTTATCGCCCAAACGGCAGAAGACTGCGCTTTAGTTCTTTCTCAGATGATCGGCTTTGATAAGCGCGACTCCACGAGCATCGAGCTGCCGCCTGAAGACCTGACGATCGGCCTGAACGACGGCGTCAAGGGGCTGCGTATCGGTGTGCCTCGCGCTTGGATTGATAAAGCTGCTCCGGCCCTTAGAGACTCCATCTATGCCGCATTGAAGGTATATGAAGATCTGGGTGCTGTTTTGGTGGATATCAAATTGGAAAAAGCCGACCTCGGCGTTCCTGTCTACTACATCATTGCACCGGCGGAAGCCAGCTCCAACCTCGGACGTTTCGACGGTGTTCGCTACGGTCACCGCGCTCAGAACTACACTGACCTGCTCGACATGATTAAGAAGAGCCGTGACGAAGGTTTCGGCCCGGAACCCAAGCGCCGCATTCTTATCGGTACTTACGTTCTTTCTCACGGCTACTACGACGCTTACTACATTAAGGCTCAGCAGGTCCGCCGTTTGATCGCCGAAGAATTCGATCACATCTTTGCAGAAAACTGCGACGTGATTGCCGCCCCGGTCTCTACCGATGCTGCTTTCCGCTTCGACGACAAGAGCGATCCGCTTTCTCTTTACCTGAGCGACCTTTACACCGTCCCCGGTTCGCTGGCCGGTCTTCCGAGCATGAGCGTTCCCTGCGGCATGAGCCCGGATAACCTTCCGTTCAGTCTCCAGCTGATTGCCCCGAAATGCAAAGAAGCTCGTCTGCTCCGCACTGCCCACGCCTATCAGAACGTCACCGATTGGCATAAGGCTGTTCCTGCCGGATATTAAGAAAGGATTACAAAATGGAATGGGAAGTTGTTATCGGACTGGAAACACACGTCCAGCTGTCCACTAAATCTAAAATCTTTTCCGGAGCGTCTGCAGCCTTCGGCGCAGAGCCGAACACTCATGCATGCCCGATCGACCTTGCCCTCCCCGGCTGCCTTCCGGTGCTCAACCGCGAAGCCGTCGAAAAGGCGATCCGCTTCGGCTTGGCCATCAACGCTAAAGTCGCCAACCGCTCGGTTTTTGACCGCAAACACTATTTCTACCCTGACCTTCCGAAGGCTTATCAGATCAGCCAGTTTGAACATCCCGTCGTTATCGGCGGCGAACTGACAATCCAGGTAGAAAATCCCGACGGCACAACATACGCAAAAACCGTTCACCTGACACGCGCACACTTGGAAGAAGATGCGGGCAAGAGCGTCCATGGCATTGTTCACGGAAAGACAGGTATCGACTTGAACCGGGCCGGCACCCCGCTTCTCGAAATCGTGAGTGAGCCGGAAATGCGCAGCTCGGCCGAAGCCGTGGCCTACGCCCGCGCTTTACATGAATTGGTCACTTGGATCGGCGTGAGCGACGGCGACATGCAGAAAGGCAACTTCAGATGCGATGCCAACGTTTCCGTACGTCCGAAGGGACAGAAAGAATTCGGTACCCGCTGCGAAATTAAAAACCTCAACAGTTTTAAATTCCTGCAGGCCGCGATCGACTACGAAGTTCGCCGTCAGATTGAACTGATTTCTGAGGGCGGCAAAGTCGTTCAGGCAACTCGCCTCTATGACCCGGACAATGACGAGACCCGAGAAATGAGAACCAAAGAAGATTCCATGGACTATCGCTATTTCCCGGATCCCGATCTGCAGCCGCTTGAAATCTCGGACGAATGGATTGACGAAGTCAGAGTCACCATGCCGGAACTGCCTGGCGCGACCCTGAACCGTCTGATTCAGAAATACGGTATTAACGAAGCCGATGCAATTCAGCTTACGTCACACCGTCCGCTCACCGTCTATTTCGAAACGGCCGCTGCGAATGTGAAGGATAAGAAGGCCGTTGCCAACTGGATTCGCGGTGAAGTTTTAGCTAAGCTCAACGCCGCCGAGCTCACCATTGAAGAAAGCCCTGTCTCTGCCGAACAGGTCGGTCAGATCCTTAATCGCATGAGCGATGGAACGCTCAACCAGAAGGGCGCTCGTACGGTCTTCTCTGCGATTTGGGAAAAGAAAGGCGACAATGTCGACGCCCTTATCGAAACACTCGGCTTGAAACAGATCTCGGACACCGGTGCCATTGAAGCCGCTATTGACGCAGTTCTGGCCGCTAATCCGAAGATGGTTGCCGAATTCAAGTCCGGCAAGGAAAAAGCCTTCAATGCTTTGGTCGGTCAAACTATGAGAGCCACCAAAGGAAAAGCCAATCCCGCTCAGGTTAATGAAATCCTGAGAGCGAAACTGGCTCAGTAAACCTTTTGGTCAATTGACAAACAGGACGGCATTGCTGTCCTGTTTGTTTTTGGTTATTTGCTGCCGTATTTACGACGATATTCGGAAATCGCTTCTTGATAGGCGGAAAGTTCGGGATCTTTGGTTTCTTTGAGGAAAGACATCAAGTCGGAAAGGTCGGCGATTGCAACCACCGGCATGGCATAGCGTGCCTTGACATCTTCTACAGCGGAACGGTCGGCCACTTTTTCTGCTGTTCCCGCACATTCCATGCGGTCCAGCGCTAAAAGAACGCCCGAAGGATGAGCACCGCAGGCTTCAATGATTTTGACGGATTCTCCGACCGACGTACCGGCAGAGATCACATCATCGATGATCACGACGTGACCTTTAATCGGGGCTCCGACGGTATTCCCGCCTTCGCCGTGATCCTTGACTTCCTTACGGTTATAGACAAAAGGCAGATCGTATCCGAGTTCAGCCATTCTCATGGCAACAGCAGCGGCCAAGGTAATGCCTTTATATGCCGGTCCGAAGATCATGTCGCACTCGATACGCCCTTCTTCCATGGCCTTGATCAAAGTGCGGGCGTAGAAGTCCGCAAGTTTTGAGAGCATGGCACCGGTATTAAATAAACCCGCATTGAAGAAATAGGGCGACAAGCGGCCGGCCTTAGTTTTAAATTCTCCGAACCTTAATACTTTGGATTCAATACAAAACTCAATAAATTTATGCTGAATGCTGGACATAACGAAGTCACCGAGAAATTAAGACTTAAGTGGTCGATATTCTAGCGAGGCGTATCACGCAAAAACAATCGGTTCGAAATTCTTTTCCTCAGAGTACGGTCCTTGGAAACCGACATTTGTCCTGACCGCGGTAAGATTAGATATTCTGAAAAAACGGACCGGCAAGTGCTTAAGATCATCACCATCAATACCAACGGCATCCGCAGTGCTGTCAATAAAGGCTTTCATCTCTGGCTGGCAAAACAGGATGCCGACATCGTCTGCATCCAGGAATTAAAGGCTCAGCCGAATGAAGTGCCGGACGAGATTAACTTGGACGGTACTTTTTATCGTTACGTCCACTGCGCCGAGAAGAAAGGCTATTCGGGCTGCGCGGTTCTTTCTAGAAAGAAGCCCGATGAGGTCATCATCGGATTCGGCAACGAAGAATTTGATCGGGAGGGACGATATGTTGAAGTTCGCTTTAACAATTTAATCGTCGTCTCTATTTACTTTCCTTCGGGAAGCTCTTCTGAAGAACGTCAGCAGGCTAAGTTCCGCTTTCTTGATGTCATCAAAGGCCGTTTAGATGAGTTAATTCGTGACGGCCGAGACGTTGTCTTATGCGGTGACTTCAACATCGCACATAAAGAAATTGATATTAAAAACTGGAAAGGCAACTTGAAGAATTCAGGCTTCCTTCCGGAAGAGCGTCAATGGATTACCGATCGGCTCAAAGAAGGCTGGCAGGATGTCTTCCGCTGCCTGGATCCGCGCCCCGATCGCTTTACTTGGTGGAGCAACCGGGGACGCGCTCGAATCAATAATGTCGGATGGAGAATCGACTACCAGTTCTCCACCTCGGACATTGCCTCTACTGCAAAAGAAACCGATATTTATCGGGACGAGCGTTTCTCTGATCACGCCCCGCTTACCGTCGTCTACGACTTTGACCTGAAATGATTGCTGAACAAATACTTTTCTCACAGGGGTTCGGAACCCGCCATGAGTGCACGGGACTTATCGTTCAAGGCCGATTTCGTGTCAGCGGCACTGCAGTGATTGATCCGGACGAAGATATCCCGACGGAAAACCTGACCTTCGAGGTTGACGGGGTTGAATGGCCTTTTTTTGAAAAAGCCATCATTCTGCTGAACAAACCCGAGCACTACGAATGCTCCCTGAAGCCTATTCATCATCCGAGCGTGCTCTCGCTGCTGCCTCCGCCTTTGCGCGTCAGAAAAGTCCAGCCGGTGGGCCGTCTCGATGAAGACACCACAGGACTGCTTTTATTAACGGATGATGGAAAGCTGATTCATCGGCTCACGCACCCGAAAAAACACGTCACCAAAATCTATCGGGTCACGCTTAAACATCCGGTCACCGAAAAGCAGATCGCTCAGCTCCTCAAAGGCGTGCAGCTTGCAGACTCGCCGGATATCGTCAAAGCCGTCAGCTGTGAAAAACTCTCCGAACTCGTCATTGATCTCGGCATTACGCAAGGCAAGTATCACCAGGTCAAGCGCATGATGGCTGCCGTCTCTAATCGAGTCGTCGCACTAGAACGAATTCGTTTCGGAAACCTCTCTCTGCCGGAAGACCTTAAACCGGGCGAATGGACCTGGGTCAAATCCGCTAAGGAAATTACCGGATGATTCATTCTTCTAAGCTGCAGAGTCGATTTTCGGACTTCAAGATTTACCTCAAGCCCGTTTGTCTCAGAATGTTCTTTCTGGGCTTCTCTGCGGGACTGCCTTTGCTCTTGGTGCTGGGCACGCTCGGCTTTTGGCTGCGGGAAGCGGGTATTGATCTCAAGACGATCGGCTTCCTCTCGTGGGTCGGATTGGTCTACGGCTGTAAATGGCTGTGGGCCCCTTTGGTCGACAACGTCAAACTGCCCTGGTTATCCGAGCATTTAGGTCAGCGTCGCGCGTGGCTCGCTCTCTCTCAGGTGATGCTGATTATTTCGCTCGCCGGCATGGCCTTCTCTAATCCGCAGACGCATATGCCTCAGATCGTCGTCTTTGCGCTGCTCACGGCATTCTGCTCGGCAACCCAGGACATTTCTCTGGACGCTTACCGCATCGAAAGCGCTTCTGCCGATCTTCAAGGCGCGTTAGCGGCAACTTATCAAACCGGATATCGGCTTGCAATGATTTGGGCCGGCGCCGGCGCTTTTGCTCTGGCAGCCTTTTTCCAATCGGCTCCCTCCGGCGCCTACGATCAAACCGGCTGGACCTGGGCCTACCTCATCATGGCCGCTTCAATTAGCGTTGGTCTAGCAACCACTTTGCTCTCACCGCCGCCGAACGCTTCCGATGAGAAATCCAAACTGCGTCACCTGGAGGAAATGCGTCACCACGTTCACGCCTTTATCCTCCGCCACCCTTCACTTCCTCGTCCTATCGCTAAGGTTATCGGCTGGTTCGGATTTGTCTGCGTTCGGCCGATTGCAGACTTCTTCTACCGGTATCGCTGGCACGCCCTTGCCATCCTGCTCCTGATCGCAACGTACCGGATCAGTGACGTTGTGATGGGTGTGATGAGTAACCCTTTCTATCGTGATATGGGCTTTACCAAGGAGGAAGTTGCCGCCGTCTCTAAGATCTTCGGCGTCGTGATGACCTTGGTCGGAACCTTCATCGGCGGCATCGTGGTGCTAAAAATCGGCATTCTGAAAACGCTCTTTATCGGAGCGCTGCTCTCTGCCGGCACGAACCTGCTGTTCTCAGCGCTGGCAGGCATCGGTCATAGCCTGCCATTCCTGGTATTCACCGTCAGTGCAGACAACCTCTCCGGCGGTCTCGCAAGCGCCGCTTTTATCGCCTACCTATCGGGGCTCACGAACGTACAGTATTCCGCAACACAGTATGCGGTGTTCTCCTCCATCATGCTGATCCTGCCGAAATTCCTTGCAGGCTTCTCAGGCGTGCTGGTAGAAAGCTTAGGGTATTCAAACTTCTTTATCCTAACGGCCGCGCTCGGCGTCCCGGTTCTCGTTTTGATCCCGATCATCGGTTATCTTTCGCGGCACCGGGCCCCGGATAAAAATTAGGCCTTTTCTTCCCCCTCTTCCGGTTCATTCAATTCCGGCAAGTCGTAGCCTTTGGTTTCATGAGCGATTTCCGCCAGGCAGCTGACCATATCGGATAAGGCCGAGGGCAGGTCTTCCAATGGAGCCTCTTTATCGAGGATGGTCTTGACCTGAGCGAAGTCACCCAATGCTTCTTCGGGAAGATGACGTAAAACACCGTGGAGCGAACGGGCTACAGCACGCGAATTGGTATCCAAGATGCCGGGCCAGGTCTGCGCGGCCTCCAGGAAGCCCAATGCGAAAGGCTCAAGCGCTTCGATCGCAGCTTTACCGGTCAAAGGACGACCTTTTTCGTCCTCTGCTTCAAAATAAACCGGATCCAGAGGTACGGCCTGCGTCAGCTGATCTCCGATCTGATGGAAACGTTTGAGAAGCAGTGCTCTGAGTCGTTTGTCGCTCGCCGCACTTCCGGTGCCGGCATCTTTCGCTCCAATAGTCGACAAAATATGCGACAGCCAGTCTTTGGTCTCCGGTGTTTTAGGAAGCAGCTGTACCGCCGTCATAAAACCGTCGGCTTCGGCTAAATCCATTGCCTCCGCTTCTACGGGAATAGAAGCTAATAACTCATCCGCCTCGACAAATTCGTCATCGGTGACGGCATTCGACTTATCCGACATTTTCCTCTGCTCCTTTTTCTGTGAATTGTTCCAACAGCTTGCGGACTTCCCCACTGTCTCGGGATTTTACAAGCTTCAATGTGAGCCTCTGACAAGAGCTCCGTTTCAGGGACCTTATCATTTCCTTGACGATCGGTATCTGCATCGGCACCATAGAGAGCTCGTTAATGCCGAGTCCGAGGAAAAACGGCACCATCTCTCGACGTCCGCCCATCTCGCCGCAGATCGAAATCGGTTTATTCTGCTTCTGAGCCGCCTTGACTGCAGCACGAATTAACCTCAGTACTGCCGGATGGCATTCGTCATACAGCGGAGCCACAGATGGATTCCCGCGGTCGACACCCAGTGTGTATTGAATCAGATCATTAGTACCGAGAGAAGCAAAATCCGCCTCTGCCAGAAGCTCTTCTGCACAGATCACGGCAGCAGGAAGCTCAATCATGATGCCCACCGGCACGAACTCATTAAACTCGAGCTTTTCCTCCCGAAGCTGAGTTTTTGCAAGCTCGATATATCGCTTTGCTTCTCGGATTTCCTGAAGGCTCGATATCATCGGCAGCATAATCCGGACATCCGCACCGGATGCGGCTCGCAAAATCGCCCGGATCTGCGTGATGAAAAGATTCGGATTAGCCAAGGTAAAACGAATCGCTCTCAGGCCCAGCGCAGGATTATCTTCTTTTTCTGCACTCGAGAAATAGTTGCGCTTTCTTGCTTCGGCACTGAGCAGCTTGTCTCCGCCGACGTCAATCGTGCGAATCGTCACAGGGCGTCCCGCCATAGTATCAATCAGCTCTCGATAGCTTTCCATCTGCTCCCGTTCCTCGGGAAGGTTGTCGCGGCCCATGAACAAATATTCGCTGCGGAAGAGACCGACTCCTTGGGCCCCTAAATGCAGGATCTCATCTAATCCTGAAACCATGGCCACATTGGCCTTCAGAGTCACTCGGAACTTATCTTTCGTTTCTGCCACGCGCCTGCGGGCTCGATACAGCTGCGAATACTTCTTTTCCTGAGCTTTGACGTTTCGCTCAATCTCTTTGATTTCAGAGGCCGTGGGATTGCAGATGATCTGGCCGCTATTGGAATCCACAAAAATGCGGTCGTTATTTTTAATAACGGAAAGTGCTCCAGCCACACCTACGACAGCAGGAATAAAAAGTGTCTGCGACAGAAGCGCCGTATGGGAGGTCGGGCCGCCCTTTTCCGTGACGATTCCGACCAAATCCAGTTCTTCATATTCAGTGAGCCAAATAACATCAGCAATCGAAAGATCATTCGTCACCAAAATCACTTTCGATTGGGCGTTGCGCACTTTCTCTTGGATTTTGCGGCGCTCTCCGGTCAGCTCCTCCTGAAGTCTGCGGATCACGTGCACGATGTCGTCGCTGCGTTCAGCCAAGTAGGCATCTGTCAGGCTGTCAAAGAGTTTCAGCATATCTTCTAGATGCTTTTGAAGCGCCCATTCGACATTGATCTGCTGGGTCTGGATCCGATCCGATACGTCATCAAACATCGTCGAATCGTTGACCAAAAGCTTGAAGACTTCAAGGAACGTTTTAACTTCTTTCGGCGCCTTTTTCGGAGAGCGGCGAATCATTTGATCGAGCTCTCTGCTGACCGAGCTCACTGACTTCCTGAGACGTCCAATCTCTTTATCAACATCTTCGGCTGTCACCGAATAGCGAGGTACCTGCAGAGAGGAAGTCTGCATTACCCTGGCGTGTCCGAAACCGATGCCGCTGGAGACGCCAACGCCTCTCAGCTCCTGCCGTTGAGACACAAGCTTTTCACTCATGCTTAGTCCTGTTCTCCGAACTTAGTGTCAAAAAGCTCTTTCAACTGCTGCAGGGCTGATTCTTCATCAGTTCCATCCGCGCTAATCTTTAAGACCGTGCCTTTAGAAGCAGCCAAAAGCACGACACCCATAATCGACTTCCCATTCACAACGCGCCCGTCTTTATCAATTTTGATTTCACTCAGAAACTCATTCGCTTTCTGTGTGAGTTTGGCTGCCGGACGGGCGTGAAGTCCCAGACGATTAATAACTTCTACTTCAATGGTTTTCACTGGTGCACTCTCCTGGAATACAGATAACGGGACGGATTTCCTGCGCCTTGGCTCGAAGTTCTTCGAAACTCAGCGAACGATAGGTAAGCATTTTGAAGAACAGGGGGAAGCTCAGCGGAGACACAAGCATGCAGCGTTTGCCGCTGGTGTACTTCTTAAGAACATTGCAGGGCGTTGCGCCTTCGATATCCAAAAGAATAATCATCTCCTCCGTTTGAACCGAATCCCACACTTTCTTTAAATGTTCGAACTGGTCGCTCTCTTTGGCGTCGGAATCAATGTCCGCCGCTGCGCAGTGATCAATCGGTCCCATGATCTGAGTTGCGGCTTTGAGCATGGCACTTGCAATCGGCTTGTGGGCCGCCAGGATGATTCCTTTGGGCAATTTCTCCATTCTTCCATCTTCCTCTAAACGATAACGACATTTTATATGGGCCGATGCCCTGCGGAAGCCCATTTAAAGCCGCCCGGGTTTCCTCAAAACCGCATTCCATCTAGAATATTTCTTTCACTCATTGAGGTCACCATGGCGATCGTTACATTTAAGAGCAATGCTGCAGGCGAAATTTATATGTTCCGTGAAACGGCCGAAAAGATCTTCAAAGTCATCGGAAAGCCTTTAGGCATCCGCGGTGTTCTCACTCCGGAAGAACTGCCTGCCGCTATCGCAGCACTGAAAACTGAGATGGAAAAAGAAAAGGAATACTTAAAGGCAGTCCGGGAACGTGAAGATAAACTCTTCAAAGAGGGCAAGGATTTAGATGAGGAAAAGAAGCCCTCGATCGAACAGCCTGTTTATTTCACTCAGCGAGCTTATCCGCTGCTGGAAATGTTTGAACTGAGCTTAAAGGACGACACCCCTGTTGTGTGGGGCGTTTAAGACCCCGGCTCTTTACCTATAAAGTCAGAAAAGGACGGCGCAGCACCGTCCTTTTTGTTTGCCCGGCCCCTTCTTGATGTTTAGGCTCTCCAGAATCCGCGGGTAAAGAGAACGAGGACGGTAAACAGCTCCAGACGGCCGATAACCATTAGGAAGCAGCAGAATAAAACTTGGAAGTCAGACAGCGACGTAAAGTTATAAGATGGTCCGAGGCTCCCCAAGGCCGGTCCCAGATTATTCAGACAGGCCAGCGCTGCGGAGAACGAAGTAAGGCCGTCCAGTCCAGAAAGCAGAAAGACGATCGTGCTGATCAGAGCAATCACGGTATAGAGCATTAAGAACGCCATCACTGAAAAGATAATCTGCTTATCAATGACCTTGTTTCCGATGATCAGAGGCCGAACCATACGCGGGTGAAGAATGCGCTTAAATTCCAAGTTGCCCTGCTTAACCAAGGCAATCGCTCGGATCATCTTGAAGCCGCCGCCCGTGGACCCTGCGCAGGTTGCAAAACAAGACCCGAATAAAATCATGAGCTGAACAACAAGCGGCCATTCTCCGTAATTGGTGTTGGCAAAGCCGCCGGTACTGATCACGAAAACCGTATTTGTCACACCGTAATAAATCGCGTCGTAGACATTCGTATACGTCTTCGAATAGACCAGCATGAAGGACGCAAAAATCGAAATAAGTGCCGCTGTTCCGATCCAGCCACACGTTTCGACGTCTTTCAGGTAAACCTTCAGGGACAGTTTTCTCCAGGCAATAAAGTGCATCGAGAAGTTGATGCCTCCGATCAATAAGAAAACCACACAGACCCAGTCCACGGCTCTTCCCGGCCAATAGGCAAAGCCGGCATCGTGGCTGGAGTAGCCGCCCAGAGACACCGTGGTAAAGGTGTGCATAATGGCGTCGTCCCAGTCCATTCCTGCAAAGTGATAGCAGACGGCGCATGCCACGGAAATCGCCAAATAAATGTTGTAGAAAGCTTTGGCGGTATCTGCAATTCGGGGCGTGAGACGGCCTTCTTTCATCGGGCCTGAGCTTTCCGCTCGGAAAATCTGCGAGCCGCCGACACCCAACAGAGGAAGCACGGCTACCGCCATCACCAGAATTCCGATACCGCCCATCCAAGCGAGGAAGCACCGCCAAAAGTTCACGCTGAGCGGCAGGCGGTCTAATCCGGAGAGAATCGTGCCGCAGGTGGTTGTGATACCCGAGGTTGCCTCAAAAAATGCGTGGACAAATGAGATCCCTTCGATATTGACATAAAGAGGAATAGTCGCAGCCAGCGCCAGAAGGACCCAAGCCATGGTCACCAGAAGAAAGCCGTCTCGAGGAATCAGCTCTCGCTTATAGCGCCGCGTCAGAAGCCACATCAGCAGCCCGGTGAAAAAAGTAATGCAAAACGCGATTTCAAAACCTGCAGAGGCCCCGTCCTTCTTCCATAACGACAATGCCAGCGGAATCAGCATCGACAGAGAAAAGCCGATGATGATCGGTCCCAGAACGTTAAGTACGGGGAGCAGCATTAAACGAAGGACGGGCGGCAGCAGCTGCATCTTAGAAGAACCCTACGGAAGGAGCGAAAAGTTTTTCCACTTCGGAAATTTGGCGCTTGTTGCCCATAAAGACAATCACTTGGTCCCCGTCGAGCACCTCAGGCACTTCGTTGGCCATAAATACTTCCTGAACACCGCTGACGGTTCGCAGAATGCAGCCGATCGCCGTGCCCTGAGGCATCGCGATCTTATCGACGGTCCGGCCGATGACCTTCGAGTTTTTTGCCGAGCCGTGCGCAACGATTTCCATCACCTCAGCGCCTCCTCTGCGAAGCGTATGAGCCGACAGTACGTCGCCCTGACGAATATGACGCAACAGGTCCGAGAGCGTTGCTTCCGTGGGTGAGAACGCAATATCAATGCTCGTTCCCTCAACCAAGTCAATATAGTCGGTACGGTTAATCAGCGTAATCGCACGATGAGCGCCGAGTTTCTTGGCTAAGAGACAGCTCATGATGTTGTCTTCATCGTCATTGCTGACCGCGACAAAAAGATCCGTGTTGGCAATACCTTCATCGACGAACAAGCTTTCGTCCGTCATATCTCCGTGCAGTACGAGAACGGAGCTGGAAAGATTCTGAGATAAGAACTGGCAGCGGGAAAGGTCGGACTCAATGATCTTGACGTTATAGGCGTCTCCCGAAACCGTTTCGACCTGATCCAGAGCTTTTGCGAGCTGCAGTCCCAGACTGCCGCCGCCCACGATCATGACTCGGTCGGAGCGCCGCGTCTTTACTCGGAAGGTCTTCACGACGGCATGCGCACAGGCTTTCGTTGTAAGGAAGAAAATTTCGTCTCCGGCCTCAAGAACCGTCTTCCCGTCGATATCATCCAGCCGGTACTTCTGACGATAAATGGAAACGATTTGAACCTTGACCCTCGGCAGTTCGTCCTGAAGTGCACTAACAGGACGTCCGCACATTTTTGAGGAACTCACGATCTTTACCGACATCAGCACGACGTCGCCGTCGGAGAACTCAATAACCTGAAGCGCCTCAGGATACGTAATCAGCTGAACAATGTAGTTAGTAATTGCTTCCTCCGGCCAAATAACCGAAGTGGCACGGAAACCGGAGGTCGACAGAAGCGCCGGATACTCTCTGAGCTCATCATTGCGGACTCGGGCAATGCGGGACGGAACGTTGAAAAGCTGTTCGGCAATCAGCGTTACAGCCAGATTAGTTTCATCATTTGCGGTGACCGCAATGATCATGTCGGCGTCTACGGCGCCGGCGTCTGCGAGAACAGAAGGAGAAGTCGCGTCTCCGACAATGCCCTGTAAGTCATAATTACTTTGAATTTCGGCAATCTTAGCCTTATTGGTGTCCACGATCGTGATGTCGTTGGACTCGGACACCAGATTGCCGGCGACGGAGGAGCCGACTTTTCCCGCTCCGATGATCAGAATCCGCATTTCTCCTCCTTAATTACTCAAAGCAAAGGATTACTCTTTTGCTTTGCCGATCTTGCCGACTTCGATTCCTAACTGCTTTAGCTTGCGATACAGATGCGTTCTCTCCAGTCCTGCGAAACTGGCCACCCGCGTAATACTATTATTTTCGCGTTTTAAGAGGTTCAAGAAATAAATGCGTTCGAATTGGTCTCTTGCCTCTCTGAGCGGGGCGCAAAAATCCACCTGATCAAGAAGCTGGGAAACTGGCGCACTGCCCGATTTGTCCTGCGACTGAACCGGGGCAGGAGCTGCCGGAATAGGCGCCTGGACGCCGGTGCGGATCGGTGCCGGTTCGGCTCGGGTGTATTGCGGACGAGCAGCAGCTCCGATCTTGGGTTCTTTAGGGCTTTTAGCCAGCGCCTCTTTCACCGAGCTGATCAGTCGGGACAGAGCAATCGGCTTTTCCAGAAAATCTACAGCGCCGAATTTCGTTGCCTCTACAGCCGTATCCAGCGTAGCGTGGCCGCTCATCATAATCACCGGAACATTAAGCTGGCCGGTCGCATTCCACTCCTTAAGAAGAGAGACACCGTCATTGTCCGGCATCCAAATATCAAGCAGAACCAAATCCGGGTGCTGTGTCATTGCAGATCTTGCCGCACTTGCATTCTCTGCCAAAAGAACTCCGTAGCCCTCATCGGAAAGGATTTCAGAAAGAAGTTCCCGAATTCCGATTTCGTCGTCAACAACCAAAATTACTGCCATGTTTTTCTATTTGTAATAAAACAATTCTTTTCATTTTACCGAACCAAATCAATTCGGTCGGCTTTGTTCGTGCCAAAGACGGTGAAAAACGAAGATAAGCCTTGCGCCGCAGACATTTCCATCCGCATCTTTGCGGTTTTCAGCAGCAGCCATCGCGCCGTGCTCCTCAGCAATTTTTTTAATTGTCGCAAGACCCAGGCCCGTTCCCGAGGACTTCGTCGTGACGTAGGGCTCGAACGCATGCTCAAGAATTTGATCGGTAAAGCCCGGACCGTTGTCGGAAACATCCAGTTCCACGCCTTCGACATCGCCCGCCTCGTCCGTCACGACAGAAGCCCGAATGCTGACCACCAGTTTGTCTTTATCCGGTACCGCCTCCATCGAATTCGACAAAAGATTGTGGAAGACCTGACGAAGCTGATTCTGATCCGCTTCAATCGGAGGAATTCCCGGCTGAAGGAATAAATCGATATGAACACCTGCTGCCTGGTAAAACTTCACAACCTCTTCAACAAACGCTTTCAGATCAAGCTTGTCATAGTGCGGGGCACCGATCTTGGCATAGAGACGGAAATCATTGACCATCTGCTTCATGGCCGTAACCTGATTGACGATCGTCTTTGTCGCGCGCTCGAGGATCTCCTTGTCACGACCCTCGAGTTTGGCGCCGATTTTCATCTCGACACGCTCTGCGGCCAATTGAATCGGCGTCAGCGGATTCTTGATTTCATGGGCCAAACGGCGCGCTACCTCGCCCCACGCTTCGGTTCGCTGTGCGGACACAAGCGCGGTCACATCATCAAAAACAATCAAATATCCCTGAGCGTCACCAATCGGAAGGCGTGTAGCTCTCGCAAAGAGATTCTGTTTCGTTACCGCGTTCTCTGGACGCTGATACTCGCACTGAAGCGTGATATCGTTGCGTTCATCTGTTTGCGCCATAAGTTTTTCGACGACCTCCGAGGCAAACCCCGGAATCGCCTGTGCAAATTCCGACCCCAAACGATCAGTCAGCGGAATACCTAGAATTCTGGAGGCGCTGGAGTTCGCGGAAATAATCTTCTTATCGTTATTAAGCACAATAACGCCCGAAGACATCTTTGCCAAAATGCGCTCCAAATAACTCTTGGCCTGTTCAAGTTCCGCCCCGCGGCGCACCAAGTCGGCCTGCGTCTGCGCCAGCTGCTCTGTCATGCGGTTAAAAGAGCGCGCCAGTTCTCCGACTTCGTCATCGGCCTTAACTTCGGGAATAAGGTCATATTTGCCTTCTGCGACCTTTCTGGTTCCTTCCAGGAGCATCATCAGCGGCTGGCTGATACGGTTGGCCATAATCACCGAAAGGGCAATCGCACCGAACATGGAAAGAAGCAGAACGAGGGTCAGAGAAATCAGATAAATATTATTCAGACCCGCACGGGCTAATACCATTTCCTGATAATCCCGATACCCGTTCATCAGCGTCTCGGCATTGGTAGACAGAGAGGGAGGAACGTTATCCACGACTTCCAAGAAGACGGTTTCCGAACCTGCCGCCTGTAGGACAGAAGAGCGGCCCTTTAGGTAGTCCGGCTGTTCGGTTCGATAGGCAAAGGAGGCAATGCTCTCAACCGAAGGTACAGGTACGATGACCCGGGCCTTCTGCATACCGCCGACCTCGTCGTCGATTTGCTGCCAAAAGCCGCGCGTCCGCACGGTTTGAAGAACACGATTTGTCGGCACGCTGGGAACGAGACTTCTGAATGAGCTCGCGCTGACCGTAATGAAATTACCTGCGGAGTTAACCAGCACGGCTTCCTGCAGGCCCTGTCGTTCCCGCGCTGCATCCAGCACCGTCATCCAATTGGCCGGCGGTGTCTCGGAGATTTCGTTGGCAATAGTGCGGGCTTTTTGCCGCAGAGAACTCTGAAAGTTCTCCACGACTTCTCTGCCCAGGGTCAGGCCGGAGTCCAGTGCGCGTTCGACTCGGACGTCGAACCAGGACTCGACGGAAGTATGAAGAAACTGCACGGAAGTCGCAAAAATCAAAATTCCGGGCACGACACCGGTTAGCCCGAGAGCCAGTGCAAATTTAGAGAGGATTTTTACGCCGTACTTTTTCTTTTGAGCCCTGCGGTAGAGCCGATATAAGAGAACGCAGACGAGGCCGAGAAATACCAGCGCGATGATGGTGTTGAGCCAAAGAAGCAGTGTGTAGTACTTTTCAAAAAATGTGCTGTTCTGACTGGCCAAAACCAGAAGAAAGAGCAGTACGCAGCTCACACCGATCACGGCGATCAGCCCAAGCCGGAAGTACTTGGACATTTATTTCTCCCCGGCGCCCTTAATTTCGGCGTCAAACCATCCCGAATTCAAATTCCAGCCGTCGTCCTTTTTCAGCGTGACTTGGAAGGGGCGAGGAAGCTTGGAGGTATCTAAATAAAAACGAGCCCGCGCCTCATAATCTTCCGGGTTGAGATTTCGGTAGGAACCGACGTAAAGATTATTAATTGTTTTAATAAATCTCAGGGCGCCCTCAAGAGAGGAAAAACTCTGCGTCATTCCTCCGATCGCGACGCGATAACTGCGCGTCAGAGGGTTAAAACTCAGGCGAATGGTCTCCTTGATGCCGCAAATCGACCGATCAAACCAATACCAGCGTTTCTTCTCCACTTCCACTTCGATCACAAAATAAAGTGTGATCCCGCGCTGGAGAACATCCTCAACCTCAGAGCTGAGCTCAAATTCAAAACTGCTGCTGAAATACAGACCCTTTGCCGGCACCTCCTGCCCTTCAATGACAGGATCGACGGGCACGACGTCCGAGGCCAAAGCACTGAGACTCGTGCTCATGGCCAGGAGAGTGATCGCAAGCAGTTTCTTCAGGGACATCAAATTTTCTCAAGTAAAGCGTAAAAGAATCCGTCATGCGTAGCGGGCCAAACAGAGCCCGGAGTCTCAGGCCCCTCAGCGGGGGAAAGCGATAAAAGGTTTTCGCCCTCCGGACCGATCGGAATCAGCTTGGCATCGGGATGGCGAGCGCAAAATGCTTCGATTCCGCGGGGTCCCTCCTCAGGGAAAACCGAGCAGACGGCATATAGAATTCTGCCATTATTTGCCAAGAGGGGCCACATGGTTTCCAGAAGCTTCCCCTGAGTCCGCGCAAGTTTGGCAATATCTTCGGGCTTTCTCGACCAGGGGATGTCCGGGTGTCTTCTCACAATACCTGAAGCCGTACAAGGGGCATCCAGCAGAATCCTCTCAAAAGGACGGCCGTCCCACCATTTTTTAGGATCGCCTGCGTCAGCCACCGTTACTTTTGCCTTTAGGCCCAGTCGGTCAAGATTTTCGGTGATTCGGGAGGCACGCTTGGGATCAATTTCAAGCGCAGTCATATCCACGTCGGCCAGCTCCAAGCTGTGAGCCGTCTTTCCTCCGGGTGCCGCGCAGGCGTCTAAGACACGCATTCCTTCCTTGGCATCGAGAAGTTCGGCTGCCAACTGGCTTCCGGCATCCTGCACCGAGACCTCTCCTTCAAGAAAACCGGGAACGTCTTTCACCGGCCTCGGAGACAGAAGAATCAAACCAAACTTGCCTACCCGCTCTGCGGGGATCCCGGCTTTTTCCAGCTTGGCCTGAGCTTCTTCTACAGAAGTTTTTCCAGTATTAACGCGAAGCGTCATCGGCGGATGCTTTTGCTGGAGCGCAAAAATTTCAGGCGTTTGCTCACCAAACACCGCTTCGTAGCGGCGAATCCACCAATCGGGTGCGTTGAAACGAACCGTCGGCTGCTTTTCGGCCTTCACTAAAAGTTCGGTCTTTTCACGACCGAATCGTCTCAATATTGCATTGACGAAATTGGCCGCCTTCACCATTTTGCGGGAATGCTTCGCTGCTGCCACCGCTTCATTAACTACGGTAAAGGGCTTTTCTTTTCCCTCGCTCAAAAGACCGAGAGCAAGCTCAATGAGCGCCAATACATCATCTGCAGGCGCACGCGAGATAAGATCCGAAGAGAGCTTTTGCAGAAGAGCCCTTTGACGTACGGCCGTATACAGAACGCTTTGGCAGGCGCTTCTGTTTTCAGAATCTTTCGGCAGTCCTTCAAGCACCTTCTCTATCGAGAGACCTTTTTTGACTCCGATCCAAAGCGGTATCGTCTGTGTAAGAGTGACAGCTAAGGCAGCAGAACTCATTTAAGAACTTCTCCTTTGGAAAAGGCGTGACCGGCAATAAAGTCTCGAACATCCAGCTGCTTTCCGCCGGGTCTCTGCAGACGAGTAATACGCAAAACGGTACTGTCACCGCAGGCAACCAAAATTCCTTTCGCGCTGCTTTCAATAACCGTGCCCGGGGTCTCGCCGGTTTTCTTTCCCGGCTCGGCAAAAGCCATCCAAATCTTAAGTACTTCGTCACCGCAGGCGCAGAAACAGCCCGGAACCGGGTTAAAGGCTCTCACCTTATCAGCGATCTTATCGGCGGACGCCGTCCAGTCGATCTTGCCTTCTACCTTGGAGCGTTTAGAGGCGTAGGTTGCGCCTTCGGGCTGAGAAATCGGAGGATAGGCTTCAGGATTCCGCAAATACTCGATCAGCATCTCGGCTCCGAGGCGAGAAAGCGTCTCGGTAAGATCGCCGGCCGTATCCTCAGGCGTAATTTCAACGGAACGTTTCATCAGCATCGGACCAGTATCAAGCCCCGCATCCATCTGCATCAATGTAATGCCCGTTTCCTTGTCTCCGCGCTCAATGGCTCGCGCAATCGGTGCAGCGCCTCGCCACTCCGGCAGAAGACTGCCGTGAATATTTACAGCCTTTAACGTCGGGAACTTCTGAGGCAGAACGCCCGAGGGAATATCAAGAACAAACTGAGGAACGATAAGGCCGTAAGCAGCCACCACAAGAACATCCGCTTTCGCCTCCTGCATCTTTGTCAGGACTTCGGCGGTTTCTTCACCGCCTTTTTCGACTCTGAGGGAAAGCGGGGTGTAAACCGGAATATTATGCTGCTTGGCCAGCGCCTTCACGGCACTTTCTTTCAGCTTGCGGCCGCGCCCTGCGGGTCGGTCCGGCTGAGATAAAACCATCACTACTTCATGTTCACTCTGAATTAATGCTTCTAAAGCTTTAGCCGCAAACTCCGGCGTTCCTGCAAAAATAACTCTCATCTTGTCCTCTTAACCCGAATCAGAATTGAAATTGTAATGACGGAGCCGATTGTTTCATAATCAAAGCTGACTATTTTCGGTGGTTTGCTCATGCCTTTTGCTCACTTAAAAACGGGACGCTTTCACTACGAGGTATTCGGCGATAAACAGCTTCCGGCCGTCCTCTTAATCATGGGTCTGGGAATGCCGGCAGCGGGCTGGCCTCGGAGCTTTATTTCCATGCTCTTGGAAAAAAGCCTTCGCGTCATCACCGTGGATAACCGAGATGCAGGCTTATCCGAGCACTTTTCTCATCTGAAAACGTCTATCTCCGTTCCTGCTGCCATCGGAAGGACTCTTCTTCGCCTGCCGGTCCAAGCACCCTATCTCCTCGAAGATATGGCCCTCGACTTAGTGCAGCTGCTGGATGAATTAAAGCTCCAAAGAGCGCATGTCGTAGGAGCCTCGATGGGAGGAATGATCGGTCAGACCCTTGCATCGATCCGGCCCTCCCGAGTCGCGTCCCTTACTTCTATTATGTCGGCCTCAGGCAACCCGAGAACGGGCTTTGGAAAACTGCGCGCAATTTATTCAATCTTGATGCACTCGAGCGATCTCTCCACCGAAGAAGGGAGAGAGAAGCATCTGGAAAGAGTATTTATGACTCTGAAAAGCCCGAGCTACGAATACACCGCTCAGGAAAAACATGAGCTACTCCACGAGATGAGCCGCTATGAAATTGATCAAACTGCCGGAGAACGACAGCTGCTGGCAATTCTTGCGAGCGGGGACCGCTCAAGTGATATCGCTCGTATCACCGCGCCGACATTAGTTATTCACGGAGAGGACGATCCTCTTCTTCCGCTCGCAGCGGGGAAGGAAGTGGCCGACCTCATCCCGAAATCTGAGTTTCTGGCCTTGCCGCGCATGGGACACGATTTGCCGCCGATTCACTTTGAGACAATTACTAGAGCGATCGCCTCTCACGTTTGGCAGGCGGAAGCCTAGATCAGGCTTCTTCCTTGGCAGCTCGTTCTTCTTCCAGACGCATCTTACGAATCTTGTGACGAATGCGCTGTTTCTTAAGCATGCTCAGGTGGTCTACGAAGACCGTCCCTTCCAAATGATCCATTTCGTGCTGAACACAGACAGCCAGCAGCCCGTCGCATTCCAATTCAAAAAAGTTGCCTTCGAGATCCTGAGCCTTAACCTTTACTTTTGCCGGGCGAGTGACCTTGTCGTAAATGCCGGGCAGAGATAAGCAGCCCTCTTCCCAAGGCTTAGTCTCCTCACTGGACTCAACCAGCTCCGGATTGACTAAAACTTTAAGATCGTTTTTCTCTTCGGTGATATCGATCACAATTAAACGAATATGTCGGTCAACCTGTGTCGCAGCAAGACCTACACCGGGAGCTTTGTACATAGTTTCGGCCATATCGGCGGCAAGCTGCTTGAGTTTGTCGTCAAACTCCGTCACCACGGCTGCCTTCGTGGCAAGACGCGGATCAGGATATTTAAGAATCGGAAGTAAAGCCAACGTTATGCTCCAAAAATCACTTTATTGTCAGTAAACCTTTAATAATACTCGCCACGGCAATTACTTATAACTACTTATATACACACTAAAACACCTGTTACATGTTGATTAACGGAAAAGAAATAACCGCTTCTTTGAAAAAGTGCTAATTTAGAAAAAGACATAAGTACATAATTATTGGATTAAAAATGGGCAAAACACTTGTCATTGCCGAAAAACCGTCAGTTGCAGGAGACATCGCACGGGCTATCGGCGGCTTAAAGAAAGTCGGAGACCACTACGAGGGGGATTCTTATATTGTTGCTTCCGCAGTAGGTCACCTGCTTGAGCTCAAGGAACCGGCAGAATACGAAGTAAAAAGAGGCAAATGGAGCTTCGCTAATCTCCCTGTCATCCCCTCTCACTTTGATCTCGCCCCGATTAAAAAGTCTGAAACTAAGCTAAACGGACTCAAAAAACTCCTTAAGAGTAAAGAGGTCGATAAAGTCATAAACGCTTGTGATGCGGGACGCGAGGGTGAGCTGATCTTCCGCTACATCATGGAAGCGACAAAAAATAAGAAACCGATCTACCGTCTGTGGCTGCAGTCCATGACAAAGGGCGCAATCCTCGATGCCTTCAAACATCTGCGCACGGACGCACAGATGCAGCCTTTGGCAGACGCTGCCAAGAGCCGCTCGGAGGCCGACTGGCTGGTAGGCATCAACGGTACCCGCGCTATGACGGCTTTTAATAGTAAGGACGGAGGCTTTTTCCTGACGACCGTCGGCAGAGTTCAGACACCGACGCTAGCCCTCGTGGTTAACCGCGAAGAAAAGATCAGAAGTTTTGTTCCCCGTAATTACTGGGAAGTGCACGCCGACTTCAAAGTTGATGCCGGCGTATACGAAGGCAAATATTTTGATCCCGACTTTAAAAAGAGCTCGGATCCGGACTTAAAAGCGGAAAGACTTTGGGCTGCGGAGGATGCGCAGAAAATTGCCGATGCGGTCAGAGGCAAAAAGGGCACAGCCACCGAGACGTCCAAACCTTCAACTTCTTCCTGCCCTGCCTTGTATGATTTGACGACACTTCAGCGCGAAGCCAACTCACGCTTCGGCTTCTCTGCCAAGACAACGCTGTCGATTGCCCAGGCACTCTACGAAAAGCACAAACTGCTGACTTATCCTCGTACGGATGCCCGCGCACTGCCGGAAGATTACCTTCCGACGGTTAAAGAGATTTTGAGCGTCGTCGCTCAGACATCCTCCCTCGGCAAGTTCGCACAAAAGGCCCTGAAGGATAACTACGTCGTGTTCACTAAAAAGATCTTCAATAATGCCAAGATCAGTGATCACTTCGCCATTATTCCGACCGGCCAGGAACCCAAAAGCGTTTTGTCGGAGGTAGAACAGAAAATTTACGACTTGGTGACGAAACGCTTTATCGCTGTTTTTTATCCGCCGGCTCAGTTCCTCAATACGACGCGCACAACAGTGGTCGAGGACTATCACTTCGTGAGCGAAGGAAAAGTGATGCAGCATCCCGGCTGGCTGGAAGTTTACGGCCGCACAAGCGAGGATTCCGGCAGTGAATTAGTTCCTGTTGCCAAGGGTGAAACCCCGCTCACCGTCAAATCGGATGCTCTGGGACTCGCAACTAAACCGCCTGCCCGTTACACGGAAGCTTCATTGCTGAGCGCAATGGAAAACGCCGGAAAGACCGTGGAAGAAGCAGAACTGCGTGATGCAATGTCCGAGAAAGGCATCGGAACCCCGGCTACACGCGCGGCCATTATCGAAGGACTTATCGCTCAGAGCTACTTGATTCGTGAAGGACGCGAGCTGATCCCGACGGCTAAAGCTTCCCAGCTTCTTACGCTCCTCAAAGGGTTGAACATCGAGACGCTTTCCGAGGCTGAACTCACCGGTGAGTGGGAATACAAACTGTCCCAGATCGAAAAAGGACAGCTTTCCCGCAAGGACTTTATGAAAGAAATCGGCGAGCTCACCTGCAGTATTGTGGATCGGGCAAAAAGCTACGATGCCGACACGGTTCCTCTGAGCAATCCGGCCACCCTGAAGGCGCCCTGTCCGAAGTGCGGCGGGAAGATTGTCGAAAACTACCGACGCTTTGCGTGCACCTCATGCGACTACAGCATTCCCAAACATCCGGGCGGCAGAACTTTTGCACCGGAAGAAGTGGATGAGCTGCTTACAAAAGGGCAGATCGGCCCGCTGGAAGGCTTTATCAGCAAAATGGGACGTCCGTTCTCAGCCGTACTGAAGCTCGGACCGGCGCCCGACTACAAGATCGACTTCGATTTCGGGGAAAAACCGGAACGCGAGACCGTCGACGTGGAAGAACTTCGCAAAACCGAACCCGTAGGAAAATGCCCTGTTTGCGGCAAGAACGTCTACGAAACGGAAAATGCCTATGTTTGCGAAGACCATATCGACCCGAACGCTAAGAAAAAGTGCACTTTCCGCAGCTCGAAGGTCATTCTGCAGCAGCCGATCAGCCGCGAAGAGATGAGCAAGCTTCTTTCCACCGGATCGACGGATCTTCTTCACGACTTTGTCTCCAACCGAACCAAGCGAAAATTCTCAGCTTATTTGGTCACGGACAGCAAAGGCAAGATCGGATTTAAATTTGAGGAAAAGACCGGCGATAAGAAGGCGGCTGCCGGCGCTAGAAAATCCGCTTCCAAGACTGTCAGGAAAGCCGAAGCCTAAGACTGTTTGAAGAAGTTTTGTTAAGTGAAATTGGGAGGATCAGCCTCCCGATTTCATTTTATTTATCCTGTTCGTCCTCAGACGCTGGGGCCTCTTTTCCCGGTTCCGTAGACTGTTCCGAGGGCTCGGGTTTCTTATCCTCGTCCTTCGAGCCGATCTTGGTCACCAAGATCTGGTCAATCCTGTGACGCTCTACGTCGATGACCTCAAAGCGATATCCGCCGTATTCGATGTGGTCCGTTAACTTCGGAATCTTACGAAGCATATACATCATGAAGCCGGCCAAGGTTTCATAGGTTTCGTCTTCCGGCAGTTGACCGAAATCGAAAACTCGCTCAACATCGTCGATCGGCGTTGCGCCGTCGATCAGCCAAGAGCCGTCAGAACGCTGAACAATCTGGGCCTCGTCCGGCGTCAGAACGAATTCGCCCATGACGGTGCTCATAATGTCGTTCAAGGTAATCACACCGACGGTCAAAGCGTATTCATTCAGCACCACCGCAAAGTCGGAGCGCTGGGTTTTAAAGAGATCGAGGACTTCGGATAATGTCAGCGAATCAGGGACGGCGGGAAGAGAGGAAATGCAGTTTTGATCTTTGAGAGAAAAAGTCTTCCCTTCAATCACTCTGCGAAGGATATCTTTGGAATCCACATAGCCTATGACGTGGTCAATATCCCGGTCGCATACGGGGAATTTATTGTGGGGGCTGGAAGCAATCTTCTTTGCGATACTTTCATAGCTCTCATCGAGCGTGAAGTACACAACATATTCACGTGCAGTCATCGCGCTCGGCACCAAGCGGCTTTCCAAGTCCATCACGTTTTCAATCGCAGCCTGTTCGCTCGGCGCGATCAGGCCGGCAGCCGCTCCCGCGTCTACCGTCGCGACGATATCTTCACTGGTAATTTTGTTTTTGTTTTGAGTCGGAAGACCAAAGAGCTTCATGAGCGCATTGGAAATAACCGTCAGAAGCCAAACGAACGGTTTCAAAACTTTGATGAGCACCTGCATTGAACCGATCAGGCGTACGGAAATTTTCTCCGGATTCGTCAGACCGATGCGTTTCGGCAAGAGATCGGCAAAGATAATGAACAACATCGTGATCAGGAGGAATGAGCACAAAAACGACGTTGTCTCTAGATACTGTGCGGGAACAAACCATTTGAACAGACCGGCAAACACATCTGTGAAAGCGGCTTCACCGACGATACCGCCTAGAATGGCGACCGCATTAATGCCGATTTGAATAACAGAGAAAAACGGTCCCGGTTTTTCCTGCAGATTGATGACTTCCTGAGCGCGCTTATCACCGTTCTCGGCCATTTGAGTCAGTCTGACTCGGCGAGAACCGGCTAGAGAGATTTCCGATATGGCGAAGTAGGCGGCCGCCACGATCAGAGCGAAGATAGATAGAAGTTTTAAAGATAAATCCATGTTTGTTCTTTCCTTTCCCGTATAAGCCTACCAAAAGGAACGTCCAAACATAAGAAGATTCAGCGATTTCTCTTACAAGTAAGGATTGATGTTCCCAAGCTGGTAATGTCTGATTTGATCCTTGAGCGCATCGGCTTCGGCCATGTAATGGATCAATAGCGCCAATGCGTCACTCTGGAGATCAAAGGTTCTGCGCAGTCTGGCTGCCTTACGAATCACCAAAAAACTGCGGGAGACATATCGGCCGTGGTCTAAAAATTCATCTAACGCGCCCAGATCTTTAATCTCATTAAAAATCTCGGCGGGCAGCCCGCTTACTTCCTGCAGTTCTTCGGGACTGAACGTGGTCTGCACTTCTGTAACAATCATCTGACTCATCGTTTATCTCCTACAGGTTTTCTCTCGGGTTGAATTTCGAGGCTTCGGCTATCTTCTGATAGAGCTCTTTCACCTCGTCAGAAGGAGCAGGCGGAACAACGATCGAGATCAGCAAATACATGTCGCCTGCCGGTCCTTTCTTGTTCGGGAAGCCCTTGCCGCCGATACGAATCTTCTGTCCTGCCTTGGCGCCAGCCGGAATCTTGACGGAAATCTTTCCGCCGGAGAGCGTCGGCACAACGACCTCAGCGCCTAAAACAGCCTCAAAGTCGGCCAGAGGAACCGTCTGATAGACGTCTCTTCCTTCAACCTTAAAGCGGCCCTCTTCAATGATGTTGATGGTGATGTACAGGTTCCCGTTCGGACCGCCGTTGTAGCCCGGACCGCCCTTGCCTGTCACTCTCATCTTCTGTCCGTCGATCGTGCCAGCCGGAACCTTAATTTCTAAGGTCTTAGTGACATGGCGTACCCGACCGTCAGTCGTTTCTTCAGGCTCGCGCAGAGAAATGCTTACGGTCGTTCCGTTAAAGGCCTGCTCAGGAGTAATTTGAACTTCTGCGTTCAGATCCTCACCAGCCTGCGGACGTGCGGCACGGGCTCCGCCTCCCATATGAGAGAACAAATCAGCAAAATCGAATCCGCCGCCGCCAAAATCAAAGCCTTCAAAGCCGTGGGAAGCACCGCCTCCGAAACCGCCCCATCCGGGTGGCGGTTCAAAGCTGCTGCCTTCTCTGCGCTGGCCGAGTTGGTCATAAGCGGCCTTCTTTTCCGGATCGGACAGGGTTTGGTAGGCCTCGTTCACATCCTTGAACTTGGCTTCAGCATCCTTTTCTTTGGAGACATCCGGGTGATATTTATGTGCCAGTTTCCGGAAAGCCTTTTTAATATCGGCTTCCGAAGCCGAGCGATCCACGCCTAAAATTTTGTAGTAATCCTTGTATTCCATAACAAGTCCCTTGTGTGATCGTCTCAGTGTGTACCTTTTAACGCGAATTAATCTCCCGACCGTCTAAAAATGGGTATCTATTCAATAATTCCGCTGAGATGAAATGCGGTACCCACAAGTTTTCCCTCAAAGACGGTTGAAGCGGGTTTCAATGTGTTAAAAATTAATCATCTTTCCAACCGGAGAATCTCAAATGAATCAAACCATTCTGGCCGGCGCCTTATCGGCCGTATCCCTCTCTCTTGCCGCCCCTGCTTTCGCAGGTCCGGTCTTAGACAAAGTTAAGGCAAACGATGTTGTCGTATGCGGCGTCAACACCGCTGCACCCGGCTTCTCTAATGCGGACAGCAAAGGCAATTGGACGGGCTTGGACGTCGATTACTGCCGTGCATTGGCCGCAGCAGTTCTGGGCGACGCCAATAAAGTTAAATTCGTTCCTCTGAACTCCCCGCAGCGTTTCTCCGCTCTTCAGGCCGGTGAAGTCGATGTGCTTGCCAGAAATACAACCTGGAATCTGACCCGTGATGCTTCTTTGGGCGCTGTCTTTGTGGGAACCAACTATTACGATGGTCAAGGCTTCTTAGTTCCTAAAAAATTAAACGTAAAATCCGCTAAGCAGCTCAACGGCGCCACTATCTGTGTCCAATCCGGAACCAGCAGCGAGCCCAGCGTCGCCGACTACTTCAAGTCTCACGGCATGAAGTACAAAGCCGTTCTTTTCGACACCACGGAAGCCACTCAGGGCGCTTTCCTCTCCGGCAGATGTCAGGTCTACACAACCGATATGAGTGACCTGGCCGGTGCAAGAACAAAAGCAGCTAATCCGGATGATTACGTCATCCTGCCTGAAGTCATTTCTAAAGAACCGCTCGGACCTTCAGTCCGCCGCGGCGATAACGAATGGTTCCAGATCGCCCGCTGGGTGCTGAATGCATTCATCGAAGCAGAAGAAAAAGGCATCACTCAGGCTAATGCAGATGAGCTCCGCAAGACTTCGACCGATCCGAACGTGAAACGCCTCCTCGGCTCTGGCGAAGATATGGGCAAACTCCTCGGCCTGGATAAAGATTGGTCTTACCGCATCGTTAAACAGGTCGGTAACTACGGTGAAAGTTTTGAAAGAAACTTAGGGCCTAAGACTCCGCTGGCACTTCCCCGCGGAATCAATAACCAGTGGACCAACGGCGGCATCCTCTACGCGCCTCCCGTCCGTTAATCGATTCCGTTTTTGATTTATATTTGATTGCGGCACTGAATCTCGAGATTCCTGCCGCAATTCCGCAGTATTAAAAACCAGTTAGTACAGATAATGAATCACCCGCACGGTGACGCCGCTTGGCACAGAAGAGAAGCGAGCAGAAAGCGCAAGGCATTTATTTGGCAGTCGGCCATTCTTGTTGTCCTCACCATCATTTTCGGCAGCTTCATCTTTAATATTTCTGCCAATCTCGCGGCTAGAAATATCCATTCCGGTTTCGCCTTTCTTCATGAACAGGCAGGTTTTGAAATAGGTGAGTCTCTCATCTCCTTTAGTTCTACGGAAGCTTATTTCAAAGCCTTTCTTGTCGGGCTGCTCAATACCATTAAGGTTTCCGTCGTATCCATCATTACGGCGACAGTGCTCGGCGTCATCATCGGCTTAATGAGGCTGTCCAAACATCCTCTTTTGAAGTTTCTGGGCGCGGCCCACGTCGAGTTTTATCGCAACATTCCATTGATTGTTCAGCTGCTGCTCATCTACTTAATCATTACCGAGCTTCTCCCCGACTCCATGGAGGCGGTGAATTTCGGATCATGGGGTCTGCTTTCCAAGGCAGGGCTCCAATTTGCCGTACCGGCTTCGAACAGCACGGCTTGCACCTGGTCCTTTGTCGCGGCTGGCTTAGCTTTCTTCTTAACCCGACCGCTTTTCCTCAAGATTTACACAGGTTTAATTTCGACGGTTTTCTCGCTTTCGACAGCGCTTGTTGTCGGAGGTGCTGCCTGGCTGTGCTTCGGGATCTTCGGCGGATGGTCCAAACCGGAACTGCAGGGATTCGCAATCGAAGGAGGCGCCTCCCTCTCGCCGGAATTTTTAGCGCTTTGGATCGGACTGACATTCTTTACCTCTTCGTCTATCGCCGAAATTATCCGAGCAGGTGTATTAGCCGTGCCGAGAGGACAGTGGCATGCCGCTGAGGCGCTCGGAATGACGCGCTTGGAAGCTATCAGCTACGTCATTTTTCCGCAGGCTCTGAAGCTTGCCATCCCTCCCTTGGCAAGCCAATACATGAACCTCACGAAAAACTCTTCTTTAGCTGTCGTCGTAGGCTATCCGGATTTGGTTTCCATCGGCAACTCGACCATCAACCTCAACGGCCAGGCGCTGGAAGTCATCGTCATCATCATGTCTGTTTATCTGTTCTTAAACTTGGTGATCTCTGTCGTGATGAACAGCATCAACAGAATTGTTATTAGGGGAAGCCGATGAAACAGCCTCAAAATGCTTTCCCCGCCAACCTCTGGAGATCGTTTTTCTACTCTCCGGTTGCGTCCGTTGTGACGATCGGTTTGTTCCTCCTTATCGGAGCGGCAGGCTGGTATGCCTGGAAATGGGGTGTTGCGGACGCCATTTTCAGAGCTGACTTTAAAGCATGCATGAACAATCATGACGGGGCCTGCTGGGGCTTCGTCGCGGAGAAATGGCGCTTAATCTTATTCGGCCGCTTCCCTTACGACGAACAATGGAGAGCCGCAGCAGCAACCGGCGGTGTTATCTTGATGCTCGTCATCTCGGCTTTCCCTCAGCTTTGGAACCGCACCGGCTGCAAAATCCTGACGGCCGGCTGGATTCTTGCCCTCGGCGCCTTTTTCGTGCTGATGCTGGGCGGCTGTTTCGGCCTTTCAAAAATTGATCCGGACTACTGGGGCGGTCTGCCGCTGACAATTATTCTGACGCTTTTCGGTATGACGGCGTCCACTCCGCTGGGTATCCTTCTCGCTCTCGGACGGCGCTCCAAAATGTCCGCTATCCGGATGCTTTGCATCGGTTACATTGAACTCGTGCGCGGTGTCCCCTTAATTACCGTTTTATTTGTTGCCTCCTTCATCTTCCCGCTGATTCTCCCGCCCGGTTTTAGGATCGATGCGTTTTGGAGAATTGTGATCGGTATCGTCCTTTTCCAAACGGCTTACATGGCAGAGACCATTCGAGGCGGTCTCCAGACGATTCCTAAAGGACAATATGAGGCAGCCGCGTCACTGGGTCTTTCAAAATATCAAATCTACACTTCGGTGATCCTCCCGCAGGCATTGGTCACCGTCATCCCGGCGTTTGTGAATAATCTGCTCTCGACGTTTATGGATACATCCTTAGTGACCATCGTCTCCATGTACGACTTGACCGGCAGTCTGCGTCTTGCTTTGGGCGATCCCAATTGGCGCAATTTCTTCTTAGAAGGCTATCTGTTTATTGCCATCATTTACTTCGTATTCAGCCTGATCATGTCTCGGTACAGCATCTGGCTGGAAAAACGTATTCAGCGCAGCAAAGAACAAGCCGCGCTCTCAGCAAAAAAGGAACATTAACGCCATGGCTTTAAAAGAGGTTTTTCAACACAGCATCGCTTTGAGCGATATCGATCCCGAACTGACAGGCGTAACCCGTAAACAGGTTTGGGATGCCCTCAAGACGGCCTATCTGAACCGACACGAATACCTGGACTTCTTCCTCGACAGCAAGCCGTTAAAGAGTGAAACAGTCGGAGAAAAGGAGAAGATCGACCTGGAAATCAAACTTTCCGGTCAAAACGGCGGTCAAACCATCGTTGAACACCATGAACTAGATCCGGAAAAATCCATCACAACGACGATTGACGCGACAGCCGCCGGTGCGGAATCACAGTTAAGGATCGTTTTGGAAGAAGCTTCCGAAGGCTACGCACTGAGCTTTACGTATTCGCAGAATTTGGACGAAACTCAGCCCGAACCGTCACCGGAAGAAAAAGAATACCGTCAGTTCTTATACCGAGCTTGGGCTTGGAAGGACGGAGAGGTGTGCAAGGCCATCGCGGCCCAGCTGGACAAAGATACGAGCGTTGCCTCCGTCCAATAAAAGTTTTAAAAATACCGAAGGGGCCGCAATGCGGCCCCTTCTTCATTCAATTCCGAATAATTTCAGAATTAGATCTTGCCGACCAAATCAATGGAGGGCTTCAGAGTCTTCTGACCGGGTTTCCATTTAGCCGGGCAAACCATTCCGGGATTTGCTTCGACGAACTGGGCAGCCTGAACCTTACGGAGAAGTTCTTTGGCGTCGCGGCCGATGCCTTCGTCATGAATTTCGCAGATAACGATACGGCCCTCGGGGTTGATCACGAATGTACCGCGCTGAGCAAGACCGGCGCTTTCGATCATAACGCCGAAGTTGCGGGTCATCTGGCCTGTCGGATCGCCGAGCATCGGGAATTCGACTTTCTTGATGGCCTCGGAAGAATCGTGCCAGGCCTTGTGTGTGAAGTGTGTATCGGTGGAAACGGAATAAATTTCACAGCCAATCTTCTTGAACTCTGCATAGTTATCAGCCAGATCCTCAAGCTCGGTCGGGCAGACGAACGTGAAGTCAGCCGGGTAGAAGAAAACCACGGACCACTTGCCTTTCAGGTCTGCGTCTGTGATTTTTTTGAATTCGAAGCCTTGGAAGGCCTCGACGCTGAAAGACTGAAGCTGGGTGCCTACTAAAGACATGAGTATTACTCCTTTAAAAAAGTTTGTTACTGCAAGATAGAGTAATTGAGAGGGTTTCGCAACCTTAAAAATTCATTTTGGGTTCGCTTAGCTCCTCCCCTCCCTGTTTTCGTTAATTTCTCTATATTTTTCAAATAATTAACATTTAGAAATAGATAGAAGATTTTGTAACTCGATATTTCTTGTTAAATCACCCACTTACAGCTATTATCAAAAGCTCGTTTCTTTATTTTTAGGAGCTTACATGTCCGGTCCATTGCCAAAAGAAGCCCCGGTTCTGCCACCTCTTCCCGAAAGTGTTAATGAAACTTTCAAAATCCTGGAAAACAATCCCGTCGTTAAAGATGCCCTGAAACAAATTAAAGAAGAAGAGCAGCTCACCATGGCCGACCAGATCGCCCTGACAGAGATCGAAGCTCCTCCTTTCCATGAAGAAGTCAGAGCCGCTTACTTCGCAGAGAGACTCCGTGAACTGGGTCTGACCAATGTCCGCATTGATAAGGAAGGCAACGTTATCGGCATTCGTCCGGGCAAAGGAAACGGCCCGCGTTTAGTTTTAGGCGCCCATCTCGATACCGTCTTCCCTGCCGGAACAAACGTAAAAGTCCGACAGGAAGGTACGAAGTACTACGCGCCCGGAATCTCGGATGACGCCCGCGGCTTAGCTGTTGTGTTGGAAGTACTGCGTACCCTTCAGAATTCCAATATCCGAACCGAAGGAGATTTGCTCTTCATCGGAAGCGTGGGAGAAGAAGGCAACGGTGACCTGCGCGGCGGAAAATATTTATTCTCTTCTAAAGAGGAACATATCGACGGTTTTATTTCCGTGGACTCTGCCTGTGTGGCACAGCTTCTTCACGGTTCTACCGGCTCCCGCCGTTTCCGCGTCACCTATGAAGGACCCGGAGGACACAGCTGGGCTGCATTCGGCATTCCCAGTGCCACGCACGCATTAGGCCGCGCCATTGCAAAAATTGCCGACCTCAATGTGCCTGAAACACCGAAAACAACTTTTACTGTCGGTACCGTTGTCGGCGGCTCTACCGTTAACTCCATCGCGGCAAAAGCCACGATGGAAATTGACACGCGCTCCATCAACAATGATGAGCTGAACAAAATTGTTGATCAGGTTCTTCCTCTTTTGACGGAAGCTTGCGAAGAAGAAAACAAACACTGGAACGCAGCTGAGGAAAATAAGATTAAGGTCATTATCGATCCGATCGGACATCGTCCTGCCGGAGATCAGCGTGACTCCAGTCCGGTTCTTTTGGCTGCACGCGGCGCAATGAAAGCTGTCGGCATTGAGCTGCGCTCCTATGACTGCGCTAGCACCGATCAAAATGTTCCGCTTAGCTTAGGCATTCCCGCAACCACGATCGGCGGAGGCGGATCCGAAGGACACAACCACAGCCTGACGGAATGGTATGACTCGACTGACTCTTACCTCGGTCCGCAGTTGGCGCTCATGACGGTTCTTTCGCTCGTCGGTTTGGAAGGCGAGACTAAACCTCTGCTTCCGAAGCGCAGCGCTTCCTAAGCTCTTTTCCCTTGACCGTTCGGAACCCGCCGCTCAGCAGAGGCGGGTTCTTTGCTTTTTGGGAACAAAGCTGCGGCGGAAAAGCTAGCCTTCATTTGTTTAGGCTACACTTCCCGAATCGATAACTTCTTTATGGAAAATGGTGTTTGGCGTGTCCGGCAAATTGAAATTTATTCTCGTTTCGGCGTTGTTTGTCGCGCTTGGCGTTCCCCTGGCCGGGAGCCGAACGATTGCCGCAGAACATTCCGCAGCAACACCTCCGGTTTCCGCTTCTGCAAAAAATACGACAGAAGAAGCTGCCGTCAAAGAGAGCGAGGGTGCTGCCTCTGATCCGTCGATCCCCGAGGTCAAGCTGACGAGCCGAATCCTTTTTCAGCTGATCGCCAGCGAAATTGCGCTTCAGAGAGGTCAGGCCGGTGCGGCTTACCAAACCTACCTTACGTTAGCTGAAGAAACCGGTGATCCGAGAATAGCCGAGCGCGCAGCTCAAATCGCACTTGCCTCAAACGCTCCGAAAGAATTTCAGAAAGCAGTTTCCGAGTGGATCAAGCTCTCGCCAGACAACCCAAAAGCTCAGGAAGCTTTTATCGCGAGCGGCATTGTTTCCAACCAACTGGATAAGGTCTCCGGTACGGCAGCGAGTTTTTTGGCTAAGTCCAAAGACAAAGGCGCTGAAATTATTAAACTCCAGACCCAGCTGGCCTTAATGAAAGACAAGGCTAAGGCTCTGTCTTTCTTCCGAACGGTTACCGCTAAGTATTCCAAGCTTTATCAAACTCAGCTCGGATTAGCCCGACTGGAGGCCTTAAACGGGAATGTCTCAGCCGCAGAAAAATATTCCAAGAACGCCTTCAGGACCGTTGAAAACGAAGAGACGGTCTTAACCTACGGAAGCGCACTGCTTCGGACAAATCCAAAAGAAGCTGAGCAGATCCTGGCCCGCTACCTCAAGAAAAACCCAAAGGCCGTCCGCATCCGTGATGCCTATTCTCAGCTGCTCTTCCAGACCAAAAATTTCGATGCTCTGAATGTCTTAGAAAAAGAATATAGAGATGACGACCGTTATCTGATCGCGCTTGCCATCAGCTATGTTCAAATTTCTGAAGTCAAGAAAGCAAAAACGATTCTCGAATCTGTCGTGGAGCGCCTGAAAAATAATCCCGACGATGAAAATCTCTCTCGCGCGTATCTTTTGCTGAGTGATATCGCTGCAGATGAAAAAGAGCTCCCGAAAGCTCTGGATTACGCATCTAAAGTCAAAGGGAAATTAACGGCCGCCGCTGCGCTCCAAACAGCAAATATTTACTCCCGCGAGTCCAAGTGGGATGATGCCCTGAAGGCGCTTGACACGATAAAAGAAGATCAGGAACCGGCTATCGTGGAAGAAGCCGCATTGTTTAAAGCGCGAATCCTTCTGGAAACCAAAGGAGAAAAAGCTGCCTTCGATGCACTGAATGCTTCCCTGATCTCCATGCCTTACTCCAAGGCGCTTCATTACGAAGCGGCCATGCTTGCTGAGCGCTTGGATGATATTAAGACGGCAGAGTTCCATTTAAAGAAGGCGATAGAAATCGATCCGGGCTTCGCCAATGCATATAACTCGCTTGGGTACACGCTCTTAGAGCAGACCAAACGCATCAAAGAAGCCGAGCGATATATCAATCAGGCTTATCAGCTCGATCCGAGGAATCCCTACATTTTGGATTCCAAAGGCTGGCTGGCCTTTAAGCAGAAAAAATATATCAAAGCGATTGAATATCTGAACGATGCGCTGAAGCTTCAGAAAGAACTTGATATCTACCTGCACCTTGCTGAGGTTTATTGGACACAAGGCAATAAACGCAAGGCCGCCGATGTTCTGAAAGAAGCCGAGAAGCTTTGGCCCGATGCTGCAGAGCTGAGCGCATTGAAAAAACGCTTAAAGATGCCAAATGCGCAAAATTAATTTCTTAGCGCTTCTCTGCTTACTTTTGCTGTGTTCCTGCACGACCCTCGTTCCGCAAAACGCGGAGGTATGGACAGGACGGTTCTCTGTTGCCTCTAAATCCGGAACCTCAGTCGACAGGCACAGCGGGTCTTTTCGGCTGATCGTTCTGCCAGAGAAAAAAGTCCTGAACATTAACGGACCTTTCGGAGCCAAAATTGCCTCCATAGAAGAAACTCCGAACGAATGCGTATTGATTAATTCTGACAATGAAACTTATAAGGCCCCGAATTCTGCTGTCTTGGTGAACCAGATCATCGGAATCCCTTTAAGTCTCGATCGTTTCCTGGCATGGGTTAAAAACGAAAAGAACACCGGCGACCTGAATTCTCATGACTGGAAGGTTAGATCCGAAGACAAGGAGGGAGTCCTTCGCATCCGAGCCGAAGGCTACGTGCCCTCGACGGATTCTCAAGTAACGCTGACAATTCTGCCGAGGAAACAACCGTGAAATGCTGCCTGAATCTGCCGGCCCCGGCTAAACTTAATTTGTTTCTGCATGTCATCGGCAGAAAACCAGATGGTATGCACCTGCTGGAGTCTGTCTTCAGCATGATCGACTTGTGCGATTACCTTGATTTCGAAGTTCTCGATGAGCCTAAAATCATTCGCGAAGGCGACATTAGCTGGGCTTTGGGAAAAGATCTCTGCTGCAGAGCGGCAAAGCTTATGCAGCAATTCGCTCCGCACCGTGGGGTCCGGATCACGGTCCGAAAGAACATTCCTGACGGAGCCGGTATGGGCGGAGGTTCCTCCGACGCAGCCACCTGTCTGATTGCACTGAACAGACTGTGGGATATCAATAAAAAGCGTAACGAACTTTTAAATCTGGCGGTAACGCTTGGGGCCGACGTTCCCTTTTTTATCTTCGGTCAAACTGCCTTTGCCCAAGGTGTCGGAGAGGTGCTGACTCCCGTCGTTACTGACGATTTCGAGGGGGCGGTAGTTTTCCCCGGCGCGAGTGTGCCCACGGCGGATGTATTCAAAAGCCCCAATTTGACAAGGGACACGGATTCCATCAGAATTACGAATTCCTCTAGCGCGGCTTTGCTTCGCCTGCCGCTAGATTTCGGGCATAACGATCTCGAACCTGTGGCGGCAGATATCTGCCCTTCAGTGAAAGAGGCGATCGACTGTTTGAAACAGTTAGGAAAAGCCCGAATGACCGGCTCAGGTTCAGCAGTGTTTTACGCGGTAAAATCGGGCGCTGAAGTGCGTTTGATTTCTAATCTACCCATAGGTTGGAGACAATGGGCATTCAGGAGTCTTAAGTTTCACCCGCTTTATGATTGGGTGTGATTTAAGTCTGCTGTACGTAGGGGAGTAGCCAAGTGGTTAAGGCACCGGGTTTTGATCCCGGCACGCGAAGGTTCGACTCCTTCCTCCCCTGCCAATTTTCGGACGAGCTTCTCGTCTTTTATTTTTGCGTTTTTTCACTCAGTTGATCGAGCACAATCATGGTCCAAATGGTTCCAGACAGCCTGATGGTCTTTTCAGGCAACGCTAACCCGAAATTAGCACAAGCTGTAGTTCAACACCTTAATATTCCTCTTGGCCGTGCAACGGTCAGCCGCTTCTCTGACGGAGAAGTTCAAGTCGAATTAAATGAAAATGTTCGCGGCCGCGATGTTTTCATCATCCAACCAACCTGCCAGCCGACAAATGACAATTTGATGGAATTGGTCATTATGGTTGACGCGCTTCGGAGAGCCTCTGCTGCTCGTATTACTGCAGTTATTCCCTACTATGGCTATGCACGTCAGGACAGACGTCCTCGCTCTACTCGTGTAGCCATCAGTGCGAAGGTTGTTGCCAATATGCTTCAGGCTGCCGGTATCGACCGCGTTCTGACAATGGACCTTCATGCTGACCAGATCCAAGGTTTCTTTGATGTTCCTGTCGACAATATTTATGCCAGCCCAATCCTTTTAGGTGATTTGTGGAAGCATAACTATTCCGATCTGGTTGTTGTATCTCCTGACGTCGGCGGCGTTGTTCGCGCCCGTGCCGTCGCTAAGCGCATGGAATGCGATCTCGCCATTATCGACAAACGCCGCCCCAGAGCTAACGTTTCCGAAGTTATGAATATCATCGGAGAAATCGAAGGACGCACCTGCGTAATCGTCGATGACATCGTTGATACAGCAGGAACACTTTGCCATGCTGCAGATGCCCTTAAGGCCCGCGGCGCCAAGAGAGTGCTTGCCTACGCAACGCACCCTGTTTTCTCCGGCAACGCCGTAGAAAAAATTACAAATTCTGCTCTCGATGAAGTGGTTGTTACTGATACAATTCCGCTTCGTCAAGATGCACTTGACTGCCCGAAGATCAGACAGTTGTCCTGCTCTTCTCTTCTGGGCGAAACAATTTCTCGCATTGCTTGCGAGTCCTCGGTAAGCAGCTTGTTTGCCGAATAGGTACCCCACTGTCGGCTGGTCGCGGCTGACAGTTCTATTTTTGGAGTTTATTTAAATGAAATTCACTGCTGTCACACGTAAAGCGCAAGGTACGGGTGCGAGCCGCCGCCTTCGCCGTGCGGAAAAGCTTCCTGGCATCGTCTACGGTGGTAAGGTTGCTGCTACCCCTATCGAACTTGATCACAACGAAATTTTCCACGCTCTCCGCAAGGAAAAATTCCATGCTTCCATTCTTGAAATGGTTCTTGATGGCAAGTCCGAACGTGTCCTGCTTCGTTCTTTCCAAATGCATCCGTACAAACCACAGGTTCTGCACATCGATTTCCAGCGTATTTCCGCCGATGAACAGATCCGCATGAATGTGCCTCTGCATTTCGTCGGTGAAGAAAAATCTCCGGCTGTTACAATTGATAAGACTAACGTTAACCACGCTCTCACAGAGCTTCTGGTTTCCTGCTTGCCTGATCAGTTGCCTGAATTCATCACAGTCGATCTTTCCGGCCTTACTGTTGATAAACCTGTTCACGTTTCCGACCTCGTTCTTCCGGAAGGTGTCACACCTGTCCTGAAGCCTGAGGAAGATCCGACAGTTGCTTCCGCCGTTGTCGTTGCTGAAGAAAGCACCTCTGACGAAGCTCCTGCCGTTCCGGCTGACGCTGTTCCTGCTACTGCAGAAAAATCTGCTGAAGAAGGCGCAGACAAAGCTTAAATTACTTAGCTCTAGGTTGCTCAAAATGTACGCCGCAGAGATCTGCGGCGTATTTTTTTATCCATAATGTGCAATCACTTAATAATGCGCAAGTTCGGAGTAAATAATTGTCCGCCAATCCTTTTTTAGAGTTAGGGCTCTCAGAAAAGCTTGTTAATTCTCTTTCTTCATTAGGTTTTGAAGAACCAACTCCAATTCAAACAAAAGCTATCCCGGTGCTTTTAAGAGGGAGAGATGTACTGGGGCAAGCCGCAACAGGCACTGGCAAAACAGCCGCCTTCTCTCTTCCTCTAATTCAACGGTATTGTTTGGATACAGAACCCGGAAAACCTCAGGTACTGATTCTCACACCTACCCGAGAACTTTGTATTCAAGTTTCAGAAGCTATCAATAGCTTTGCCAGAAGCTCAGGCGTTTACGTTTTGCCGGTGTACGGCGGACAAGATTACTCTCGCCAAATCAAAGCTCTTTCCAGAGGTGTTCAGATCGTTGTAGCAACACCTGGCAGAGCTCTTGACCATATCCGGCGAGGAACACTTAACCTGACTGAAATTAAAGCGGTCGTGCTGGACGAAGCTGATGAAATGCTTGATATGGGTTTCGCTGAAGACCTGGAAGCGATCTTCACTGCCCTTCCGGAGAAACGCCAGACGGCTCTTTTTTCCGCGACTCTGCCTCCGAAAATTGCAAAGATTGCAGAAAACCATTTGCATGATGCCTTCCATATCCTAATTCCAAAAGAGAAAGTACCAGAGGGTGAACAACCGAAGGTCAAGCAGTCGGCTTATATCGTCGGAAGAAATCACAAGGTTGCAGCATTAGGCAGAATCCTTGATATTGAAAGTCCCCGCCTTGCCATTGTTTTCGCCCGCACACGAAACGAAGTTGATGAGCTTGCGGAGTCCCTCCGCGGAAGAGGCTACAGCGTTGAGCCTCTCCATGGCGGCTTAGACCAAGCCCAGCGAGACCGCGTGATGAAACGCGCAAGAGCGGAACAGGTGGATGTGATCGTCGCAACGGATGTCGCCGCACGGGGAATTGATATTGACCATCTGACTCATGTCATCAATTTCGGTATTCCTTCTTCTGCTGAAACTTACGTCCACCGCATTGGAAGAACCGGGCGCGCAGGAAGAGAAGGTACAGCGATCACTATTTTAGAGCCGCGTGAAAGTCGCTTGCTCAAGAATATCGAACGTCTGACCAAGAGAAAGATTACCTTACTCTCTGTTCCAACTGCTACCGATGTTCACGCAAAGAGACTGGATCTGACAAGAAGCTCAATCCACGAAATTCTGGTTAATGAGTCTGACTTAGGCAAGTATCGCTCTGTCGTTGAAAACCTCGCAGACGAATTCGATATTCTCGACGTAGCGGCCGCAGCCGTGAAATTTGCGAATGAAGCAAATTGGAAGGATGTGTCCGAAATTGAACTTCCCGATGATCTTTCTTGGAAGAAAGCGCCTCGAGAAGACCGTCGCGAAAGAGGTGAGAGAGGCGAGCGTACACGCAAAGAGAGAGGCCCCCGAGAGCTCTCTCAAGGTATGGTGCGTCTTTTCATCGGAGCCGGCCGTGATGGCGGAGTACGTCCTCAGGACCTTGTCGGCGCAATAGCTAATGAAGCAGGAATACCTTCTAAGTTAATCGGTTCAATTGATATCGCAGACAGATTCTCTCTTGTCGAGGTCGACGAGAATGTTGCCCAGGACGTCATTTATGCCCTAAGAGACGCTTTCATCAAGGGACGCCAGTGCGTAGTAAGATACGACCGAGAAGGCTCTCCGAAATCCTATCCGAATAAAAGGGAAGGAAAAGATTCTGAGAAACCTTCGCGTAAAGGCAAAGGGAACAAGAAAGCATACAAATGAGTAATAAAAGTATCCGTCTGATTGTCGGGCTGGGAAATATCGGAGATGCCTACAGGGGCACAAGGCATAATGCGGGATTTCATTTTGTTGATGAAGTCGCTGATGAGTACGGAGCTCGATTCCAGGCGGATCGGAAATTTTTTGGTGATGTTGCAAAGGCTAGGATCGGAGGGGTGGAAGTCATCCTTCTAAAACCCTCCACCCTGATGAATTTATCAGGGAAAGCAGTTGCGGCTGTCAGCGCTTTTTACAAAATAACTCCTTCGGAAATCCTTGTCGCGCATGACGAGCTTGATCTCCTCCCGGGAACGGCCAGATTAAAAATCGGCGGAGGCTCTGCAGGACACAACGGTCTCAAAAGTATTGTTTCCTGCCTCGGCAGCTCCGACTTTGTTCGTCTAAGAATCGGTATCGGCCACCCGCGGGACAGGCAGCTTCAAATTCCTGTTGCTGACTATGTTTTATCTCGTCCCCCGAAAGAAGATCAGGAACTTATCTCTTCAGCAATCAAAAAGGCCTTGAGCTGCATAGATGAAATTGTTGAGGGAGATTTTTCCCGTGCTATGTCAATTCTTAATGAAAAAAACGATCCTCGTAAGTAGCTGCCTTTTGGGCTGCAAGGTACGTTACGACAAAACTTCAAAACCTTTGCCAAAAGAGCAGCTTATAGCCCTTGAAGAAAAATTTAATCTCGTCGGAGTCTGCCCGGAAGTTTTGGGCGGTCTCCCTTGTCCCCGCCAACCGGCTGAAATTTCAAGAGATCGCGAAGTCTTAACGCAAAGCGGACAGGTTCTTTCAACTTTTTTCTTAAAAGGAGCCCACGAGGCTCTAAATATCTGCAAGAATTACGGCATCCAACTTGCTGTTTTAAAGTCTAAAAGTCCGTCTTGCGGATTTGGAAAAATCTACGACGGAACGTTTTCCGGTTGCTTAATTAACGGAAACGGAATCACTTCCGATTTACTGCTTAAAAACGGCGTTAAAGTCATTAATGAGTCAGAACTTGATGCGTGGCTCAAAACTGTAAAGGAATAAAGATGGGTTTGAAATGCGGAATCGTAGGCTTACCTAACGTTGGTAAGTCCACATTATTCAACGCGTTAACAAAAGCTGGAATTGCGGCAGAGAATTATCCTTTCTGCACGATTGAGCCTAATGTCGGTATTGTTGAAGTACCTGACCCTCGTTTGGCAAAGTTAGCTGAAATTGTTTCTCCGCAAAGAATTGTCCCGGCAACGGTCGAATTCGTAGACATTGCAGGTTTAGTTGCAGGTGCAAGCAAAGGCGAAGGCCTCGGAAACCAGTTCCTGGCCAATATTCGTGAATGCGATGCTATTGCTCACATCGTTCGCTGTTTCAATGACGATAATATCGTCCACGTCGCAGGCCACGTCGACCCTCTCGAAGACATCTCTGTAATCAACATGGAGCTTGCCTTAGCTGACCTTGCTTCTGTGGATAAGCAGCTGAATAAATACACTAAGCAGGCTCGTTCCGGCGGTGACAAAGAGGCTCTGAAACTCGTCACTGTTTTAGAAAAGATTCGTCCTGTCCTCAATGAAGGAAAACCGGCAAGAAGCGTGGACCTCTCTAAAGACGAGAAAGCTGTCATCAAGCAGCTGTGTCTCTTGACGATGAAACCGGTCATGTATGTTGCCAATGTAGAAGAGGACGGCTTTGAGAATAATGCCCTTCTTGAAGAAGTTAAAGCAGTCGGTGTAGAGGAAAAAGCTCCTGTGGTTGCTGTATGCGCCAAGATTGAGGCAGAAATTTCCGATCTTCCGGATGAAGAAAAACAAATTTTCCTTGAAGATATCGGTATGCACGAGCCTGGTCTGAATCGTGTCATACGAGCCGCTTATCAGCTTCTCGGACTGGAGACATACTTCACTGCCGGCGTTAAAGAAGTAAGAGCTTGGACGATCCATAAAGGCGATTTAGCACCGCAGGCTGCAGGCGTCATTCACACGGACTTCGAAAGAGGTTTCATCCGCGCTCAAACCATCAGTTACGATGATTTCGTACAGTACAAAGGTGAGGCAGGCGCCAAAGAAGCTGGAAAACTCCGCGTAGAAGGTAAGGATTACGTTGTTCAGGATGGCGACATCATGAACTTCTTATTCAACGTTTAATATGGCCCTCACGAGCACTAAACAAAGACAGGAAATCGGCAATCGCCTCAAAGAGGAACGAGAGCGGCTGGGCTACAGCGAGATTCAAATTGCCCAGCTCCTCGGAATTCCTATTGACGCTTATATTCGATTTGAGGAAGGGTTAGCTGATCCCGGAATTTACCGTATGCCTCGTTTGTCTTCCATTGGCTTTGATGTTCTTTACATCATCACGGAGGAGAGGCATATTCCCGGATTAGAAGAAGATCTGCTTCTTCAGAAATTCCGCTCTCTTTCTCTAAAAGGAAAGGTTTCCGTATTCAATACCATCGACGCTCTTGAAAGATTGGCGCCAAACCTAAAGAGAAAGATTCGCAGTGTGAAGCGCTCAAAAACTGATTAACTCAAAACCTCGCCTAAAAACCGAGGTTTTATTTTCTCGGCTACAGATAAACAAAAACCTCTTGAACGGTTAGGTCCAAGAGGTTTGTCTTTAATGGAGAGCCCGGAGACTACCTACTTTCGCAAGAAATACAACTCACTATCATCGGCGTGGAGGCGTTTCACTGTCCTGTTCGGGATGGGAAGGAGTGGTTCCACCCTGCTATGGCCTCCGGGCTTAAAACTGGTCAATTCGGAATAATCTTTCTACTTTCGTGACTCTCTTTACTTTCGAGTCTCTTTGATCTCTCTCTTCGCTTCCAACCTACAACGCACACCGGTCACAAGCAACACGGTTATAGGATCAAGCCTCACGAGCAATTAGTATCAGTTAGCTCAACGCCTTACAGCGCTTACACACCTGACCTATCGACGTCCTGGTCTCGGACGACTCTTGAGGGAGGTTCAACCTCCGGGAAGACTCATCTTCAGGCAAGTTTCCCGCTTAGATGCTTTCAGCGGTTATCTCTTCCGCACTTAGCTACCCGGCAATGCCACTGGCGTGACAACCGGTACACCAGAGGTGCGTCCACTCCGGTCCTCTCGTACTAGGAGCAGCCCCCGTCAATCTTCCAACGCCCACGGCAGATAGGGACCAAACTGTCTCACGACGTTTTAAACCCAGCTCACGTACCTCTTTAAATGGCGAACAGCCATACCCTTGGGACCGACTACAGCCCCAGGATGAGATGAGCCGACATCGAGGTGCCAAACACCGCCGTCGATATGAACTCTTGGGCGGTATCAGCCTGTTATCCCCAGAGTACCTTTTATCCGTTGAGCGATGGCCCTTCCATTCAGAGCCACCGGATCACTATGACCTGCTTTCGCATCTGCTCGAGTTGTTGCTCTCGCAGTCAAGCACGCTTTTGCCATTGCACTATCAGCACGATTTCCGACCGTACCTAGCGTACCTTCGTACTCCTCCGTTACCCTTTAGGAGGAGACCGCCCCAGTCAAACTGCCTACCATGCACGGTCCCAAGACAGGATCACTGTCCGTGGTTAGAACCGCAAACAAATCAGGGTGGTATTTCAAGGTCGGCTCCAAGACCACTGGCGTGGCCTCTTCTCTGCCTCCCACCTATCCTACACAAATCGGTTCACAGTTCAATGCAAAGCTGCAGTAAAGGTTCATGGGGTCTTCCCGTCTAGCCGCGGGTAGATTGCATCATCACAAACATTTCAACTTCACTGAGTCTCGGGAGGAGACAGTGTGGCCATCGTTATGCCATTCGTGCAGGTCGGAACTTACCCGACAAGGAATTTCGCTACCTTAGGACCGTTATAGTTACGGCCGCCGTTTACTGGGACTTCGATCAAGGGCTCTCACCCCATCAATTAATCTTCCAGCACCGGGCAGGCATCACACCCTATACGTCGTCTTTCGACTTTGCAGAGTGCTGTGTTTTTAATAAACAGTCGCAGCCACCTATTCTCTGAGACCGTTTCCCGCTCAAGGTGTCTCTCCTCTCACGGTACTACGGCACACCTTCTTCCGAAGTTACGGTGTCAATTTGCCGAGTTCCTTCTCCCGAGTTCTCTCAAGCGCCTGAGCATATTCAGCTCGCCCACCAGTGTCGGTTTGCGGTACGGTCCGCGTCAGACTGGGGCTTAGAGGCTTTTCTTGGAAGCACTTCCGATCACTTCGCCGCCGTGGCGGCACGTGTCTTTGCCTTGGAGATGCGTCTGCGGATTTGCCTGCAGACCTCCTACGCTAAACAACCGGGACTTCCAACACCCGGATGATCTTCCATGCTCCGTCCCCCCATCGCATCTGACGCAGGTTCAGGAATATTAACCTGATTCCCATCGGCTACGCCTTTCGGCCTGACCTTAGGAGCCGACTCACCCTGCTCCGATGAACGTAGAGCAGGAATCCTTGGGCTTACGGCGAGCAGGCTTTTCACCTGCTTTAACGTTACTCATGTCAGCATTCGCACTTCTGATATCTCCAGCAGTCCTCTCGAACCGCCTTCGCAGACTTACAGAACGCTCCCCTACCACGCACTGGATAACCAGCGCATCCGCGGCTTCGGTTAACAGCTTAGCCCCGTTACATCTTCCGCGCAGAAGGACTCGACCAGTGAGCTATTACGCTTTCTTTGAAGGATGGCTGCTTCTAAGCCAACTTCCTGGTTGTCACGGCCTTTCCACTTCGTTTTCCACTTAGCTGTTATTTGGGACCTTAGCCGGCGGTCTGGGTTGTTTCCCTTTTGAGTCCGGACGTTAGCACCCGGTGCTCTGTCTCCCGTGCTTACGCTTCCAGGTATTCGGAGTTTGCCTTGGTTTGGTAAGACTCCATGTCCCCCTAGCCAAAACAGTGCTCTACCCCCTGGAGCGACACACGAGGCACTACCTCAATAGTTTTCGGGGAGAACCAGCTATCTCCAGATTTGTTTGGCCTTTCACCCCTATCCACAGCTCATCCGCTAATTTTGCAACACTAGTCGGTTCGGTCCTCCAGTGTGTGTTACCACACCTTCAACCTGGCCATGGATAGCTCATCTGGTTTCGGGTCTACACCCTGCGACTGGACGCTCATTTCGAACTCGCTTTCGCTGCGCCTCCCCTATTCGGTTAAGCTCGCCACAGAATGTAAGTCGCTGACCCATTATGCAAAAGGTACGCAGTCACCTCCGTAAAGGCTCCTACTGTTTGTATGCATGCGGTTTCAGGTTCTATTTCACTCCCCTCCCGGGGTTCTTTTCGCCTTTCCCTCACGGTACTGGTTCACTATCGGTCGATCACGAGTATTTAGCCTTGGAGGATGGTCCCCCCATCTTCGAACAGGATTCCACGTGTCCCGCTCTACTTCTCGCTTCCTTAGTACCGCACAAACTTTTTCGCCTACGGGGCTATCACCCACTATAGCAGGCCTTTCCAGGACCTTTCGGCTAAAGTTCGTACTATCAAAAGCTAGGCTCCTCCGGGTTCGCTCGCCGCTACTGCCGGAATCTCGGTTGATTTCTTTTCCTGAGGATACTTAGATGTTTCAGTTCTCCTCGTTCGCCTCCGTAACCTATGTATTCAGCTACGGATACACCTTACGGTGTGGGTTCCCCCATTCAGATATCTGCGGATCAAAGCTCGTTTGCCAGCTCCCCGCAGCTTTTCGCAGGCTGCCGCGTCTTTCTTCGCCTGTGATCGCCAAGGCATCCGCCACATGCACTTAGTCACTTGATCCTATAACCCTGCCGCCTATTGCCCGGCCGGGTCACAAGCAACTCTCGTTCTCATGCCATATGCTTGTATGTCTTTGCTTGAGAAATCTCAAAGTTTCTCTCTTTGTAAAGATTTCTATCACTACCCGTTCTCGCGGACTCTCATCAAATCAGCTTAAACGTTAGATTGATTATTCCGAATTGTTAAAGAACACATTGTCAAAAGACAATATCAAAAAGCTCCTTAAAGCTCTTTCATCTTGTTTTTTGACTCGCCCCGTTACTCGTGGTGGAGGTAAACGGGATCGAACCGTTGACCCCCTGCTTGCAAAGCAGGTGCTCTCCCAGCTGAGCTATACCCCCGTCAAGAAGTACCATGGTGGGTCTTGATGGACTCGAACCATCGACCCCCGCCTTATCAAGACGGTGCTCTAACCAGCTGAGCTAAAGACCCACGGTCTCGGGCTTGTCTTCAAATCTTTATCGACTTCCGATAAGAGCGGACACTCAGAACTTCTGAGCTCATACTGCTTTACTTGAAAGGAGGTGATCCAGCCGCACCTTCCGGTACGGCTACCTTGTTACGACTTAACATTAGTCACGGTGCTCACCGTGGTCGCCGCCCTCCTTGCGGTTAGGCTAACGACTTCTGGTAAACACCACTCCCATTGTTTGACGGGCGGTGTGTACAAGACCCGGGAACGTATTCACCGCGGCATGCTGATCCGCGATTACTAGCGATTCCGACTTCATGCAGTCGAGTTGCAGACTGCAATCCGGACTACGATCGGTTTTCTGGGATTGGCTCCGTCTCACGACTTCGCTGCCCTCTGTTCCGACCATTGTATGACGTGTGAAGCCCTACCCATAAGGGCCATGAGGACTTGACGTCATCCCCACCTTCCTCCGGTTTGTCACCGGCAGTCTCACTAGAGTGCCCTTTCGTAGCAACTAGTGACAAGGGTTGCGCTCGTTGCGGGACTTAACCCAACATCTCACGACACGAGCTGACGACAGCCATGCAGCACCTGTGTTCAGGCTCCCTTGCGGGCACGCTCTCATTACAAGAGCTTCCTGACATGTCAAGGGTAGGTAAGGTTTTTCGCGTTGCATCGAATTAATCCACATCATCCACCGCTTGTGCGGGTCCCCGTCAATTCCTTTGAGTTTTAGTCTTGCGACCGTACTTCCCAGGCGGTTAACTTCTCGCGTTGGCTGCGTTACTGAGAATATTACTTCCCAACAACTAGTTAACATCGTTTAGGGCGTGGACTACCAGGGTATCTAATCCTGTTTGCTCCCCACGCTTTCGTGCCTGAGCGTCAGTTATGTCCCAGGAGGCTGCCTTCGCCATCGGTGTTCTTCCACATATCTACGCATTTCACTGCTACACGTGGAATTCCACCTCCCTCTGACACACTCTAGTCGAGCAGTCACATATGCCATTCCCGAGTTAAGCTCGGGGATTTCACATCTGTCTTACTCAACCGCCTGCGCACCCTTTACGCCCAGTAATTCCGATTAACGCTCGCACCCTACGTATTACCGCGGCTGCTGGCACGTAGTTAGCCGGTGCTTATTCTTAGAGTACCGTCAGCAACACCCTTTATTCGAAGGTGTCTTTTCGTTCTCTACAAAAGTGGTTTACAACCCGAGGGCCTTCATCCCACACGCGGAATAGCTGGATCAGGCTTGCGCCCATTGTCCAAAATTCCCCACTGCTGCCTCCCGTAGGAGTCTGGGCCGTGTCTCAGTCCCAGTGTGGCTGGTCGTCCTCTCAGACCAGCTACTGATCGTTGCTTTGGTGAGCCGTTACCTCACCAACCGGCTAATCAGTCATCGGCCGCTCCGCTCGCGAGAGGCCCTTGCGGGTCCCCCTCTTTCTTCCGTAGAACTCATGCGGTATTAGCCAACCTTTCGGCTGGTTGTCCCCCACGAGCGGACACGTTCCGATGTATTACTCACCCGTTCGCCACTCGTCGCCGGAGAGAAGCAAGCTTCTCCCCGCGTTACCGTTCGACTTGCATGTGTAAAGCGTTCCGCCAGCGTTCAATCTGAGCCAGGATCAAACTCTATTGTTTAATCTTGTGTTGTCGCTCGAATTACTCTTGCTTGGTGTTTGACGGAGTATTTTCTACTCCTTCTTCTCCAATAAGATCGAGCAATTTAAATTTGCAGTTTTTACCGCAGACTTCTTAGTGCCCGCTCTTATCGGTCGTCGATAAATTTTTAAAGATCATTTCGGCTTTCGCCGCCGCTCAGTTTCGTGAGCGAAGAATTGAAATTCTACTCGTCTAAAATTTTCTGTCAAGCGACTGGAGAATTTCAAATGTAAAACTTCGTTTCCGTCTGTCGTTGCTGCGTTGTGCACCAGCGACAGGACGTGCATCTTAACGAAACAATTCTATGTGCGCAAGTTGAGCACAGCTTACAAATGTTTCTAATTGTTGTATGTTTTATGCAACCTATCTTTTATTTTGAGCTTCCAAGGCCAAACCTTTTAAGACTAGATTTGTATTGATATGAGCTCTCGGCATATGATCCACTGCACACTGATGCAGCGCTTCATAGCTCTCAATTCCGCCTCCGGTCAATACAACGATAACCGGGGCATAATCGCTTTTCTTTTTAAGTTTTTCTATTGCGTTTTTAATCAGTCCTATTTGGCATTCGATAATGCCTGTGGTCACTGCGTCCTCTGTGTTTTTAGGAAAATCCACCAATTCTCCTGAGCTCACGTTCAACGCAGGAATTCTTTCCTGCAGGGACTTGAACATGACATCGATTCCCGGGGCAATCCTTCCGCCAAGAAATACGTAGCGATCTCTTTCGAAATTTATTTCATCCACAGTTGTCGCGGTTCCAAATTGAACCAATACTATGGAGTTGCCAAAGTATTGAGAAGCTGCCCCAAGCGCCGCAAACCAACGATCAGCACCTAATCTGGAAGGACTGTCGTATTCGTTAATCATGGTTAACGGACCTTCAAATTTTTCTTCTGCCCTCAGCCAATGAACCTTGCCGCCTTTGCAATTGACTAATTCTTCAAACTGAGCTGCCAGTGGCTGTTGAGCAACAGAGCAAGCCCAAGCTTCTTCGAAAGGTAATCTGCTCAAATCCGAGACCAAAACCGAGCTCAACTGTGTTTTGCTGTCGTGCAGGTACGCTCTGGGCTTCTCCATGTTTTCCAGGGAAGACCATTTCAATGCCGAATTACCGATATCTACGAGAATATTCGTCATAGCCTTAGCGAAGCCTCTCCGATACAAAATGCCTTTTGTTGGTTACCGTCCTGCAAAAGAATACGCCCCTTTTTGTCAATTCCCATGTTCTGTCCCTCGGAAACTATTTTTTCTCCTTCGATAAGCCTTAATTTCCTGCCTTTATAAAGATCGGAGTGATTCCACTCTTTAATTTCCTCTGCTGAGAATTTCTCCGGAAGACTTCGTACCGCACGAATGATTTCTTCAAATGCGCATGACAGAATCAGGCTTCGAACTCGCTCTAACTCTTCAGGCTCAATATGCTTAAACAGAGAGCCAACCGGCGAATTTATATTTCTGACAACTTCCGGATCCGTTGCCAGGTTAATTCCTACACCGATGATCAAATAAGCCATACCTTTTTTCTGGATGACTTCCGTCAAGATTCCGGCTGTCTTACCTCCGAAGCAATAAAGATCGTTAGGCCATTTAATTTTTACTTCTTCCTTAGCTGCAGCAGATAGGACCTTTCTAAGTTTTAGGGCGATATAAGGACTAAGAAGTGCCAATCTCTCCGATTCTTCCTCAAAACCAATCAGCAGCGAGAATTTAAGACTTGCCGGCGAATCCATCCATTTCCGTCCCTTTGTTCCTTTTCCCGCTGTCTGTCTTTGTGCCACGACAAGAATCGGCTGAGCCAAACTGCTTGCTTCCCGCTTTACGAGTTTTTTTAAGTATTCGTTTGTCGAATCAATCTCGTCGAAAACCTGTAGCAAGCATTCTTTTTTTATCTTTTCGACACACTCTGTCTCTAAATAATCTTTCATAAAAGAAATTAGCGGTTATATTCATAAAACAAGAAATATAAGTCCCTCTTATCCCAACTGAAGCGATAGAAAATGAGGAGCCTTACCTATTGCCATGCTTAGAAAATTCAAACAATACACAGCAAAACTCTTTGTTTCTCTGCTCCTGTTCGTGCCATTACTAAACGGTGCTTCAGCAAGTTCCGACAACTTATCGTACGATGTGTTAAGTCAGCAGTTTATACAAGCACCGGCCGACTTTCTTGTCCCTTTCTCGAAAAAGCTATATAGCTTTTGTTTAGCAAAACAAATATTGGAGAAGGTGGAAAGCAAAAAAACAGAACTTAACAGCACAATCACAATTACCCCGGAAGTCCTCGCCGGACATCAATCTTCAAAAGGAATCTTGCTGGGTGCTGATAAAGAAATATCAATAAAAGAACTATTAAGAGCATTGATCTTTTTACAAGCCCCTGAAGCGAACAAAATCGCGCTTCACTGGTTGGAAACGCTCTCAGACAAAAAAGATGAACCAGCTAAAGCATCAGAACCTGAAAAAAAGATAAATGGAAAATCTCTGCTTGAAGATGTCGGCTTTGTCATCAGAAACCTGCCGAAAGAAGTTGGGCAAATAACTGATCAAACGGTAGAGATTCAGGAAAAAAGCTTTCCCTCAAATATCCGAATCAGTCATTCTGAAAAATCCGACTTACTCTTTATTTTAGATAATTCATCAAAGGTCGCTTTAGGAGCAGCCATTGTTGCAAGTCGTCTGAGAGAAAACAATCTCAGAATCGTTCTCTGTCTGGTTCACGACTCGGATTCAAACGCCCTGTTTCCTGAAATTGCACAAGCCTTAGTCAGCTCCGTTAACCATTTTGAAACCGCAAAAGTTTTCACTGAAGGCAAACCGGTGACCGTCATTCCTATCATTGACGGTGAACAACAGAACATAGCTTTGGCCCCAAAGCAAGATGTTTTCATCACTGTTTCCTCAGATGAGTTAAAAAAACAAAAAACACCTAAAGTGGAAATGATTATTGAAAGAAAAGAGCTCATTAAGGCTCCGGTAACGACGAATGAACCTTTGGCAAGAATTAATATCAAGCTTGGTGACAGGGTTCTTAAAACTGTACCTCTTTATGCCGTGGCTGATGTGGCAGAAAAAAAGAGCAAACTGTCCGATATTTATAAAACCTTTAAACAGATTATCGAGTAAATAATGGCTGAACAAGATAAGAAAGATCTGCCGGAAGAACTTCCGGCCCCTTTATTGCAATTTCCGTGTGAATTCCCGATGAAAGTTGTCGGCCAAAGAACTGATGATTTTGCCCAGCAAATTGTGGCGATTATTGAAAAACACGCCCCGGACTTTAACGCCTCAGAAGTGGAAATGAAGGTTTCCGGAAAGGGAAATTATCTCTCTCTGGGATTTTTGGTGAATGCAACTTCTCAGGACATGCTGGACGACCTCTACCGCAGTTTGACTGCCCATCCGCTTGTTAAGTTTGTCCTCTAGAAAAATTGGTTATTAAAGATTTGGGTCAGGTCGATTATTTGACTGTTTGGCAGGAAATGATCGACTTCACAAAAAAACGCGATCAAACCACTGAAGACGAATTCTGGATCTGCGAACACCCGCCGGTTTTCACACTTGGAACCAGTTTAAAAAATAATACCTTTCCCATCAGAGGAATACCTTGTATTCACACAGACCGCGGAGGAAAGATCACCTACCATGTCCCGGGACAGTTAGTCGGTTACCCGCTGCTTGATCTTAGAAAAAATCATCTTTATCCGAAAGAACTCCTTAACCTTATCAATCAGACAGTTCTCTCAGTCATGAGAGAGTTTGGGGTCGAGGGAGTTTTGGTCGCCGGAGCTCCGGGGATATACGTTTCTAAATCGGGCGGTGCCGGTCAATTTCAAAACCTGGCTAAGATTTGTTCAATCGGCCTTAAAATCTCCGGCCATAGCTCCTATCATGGTTTTGCGCTCAACATCAGTGCAAATCTTGAACCCTTTTCTTACATCAACCCATGCGGTTATGAAGGATTAAGGATCGTAAACTTAAACAAATTTGCGCAAAACGCCACTTTAGAATCTACAAAAAAAGTTTTAATAGAGAAAATTAAGGAACAGTTCTGTGAAAAGCGTTGTTAAAAAAGAAATCCGTCCTCACTCCTTTGCTGCATGGATGGCCTTCATGCGGCCGAAAACCTTTTGGATCGCTGCCGCTCCCGTCTGTGTCGGTACGGCTTTTGCCGGAGCATTAGCCGGCACGTGGAACCTATGGATTTTCCTTTTCACATTGCTTGGCGCCGTTTCCATTCAGGCCATGTCCAACATGGTAAACGACTATGCTTACAACCTTAAAAAAGCAGAAAACGGTACACGCGTTGGTTTGCCGAGAGCTACGACCGAAGGCTGGATCTCTATGTCCGCAGCAAAGAAAATGGTCGGCTTTTCTATTGTTGTTTGCTCCCTGTTCGGTATTCTCTTGATCGTCATTGGCGGCCTTCCGATCGCTTGTATTGCAGTACTTTCGCTTATCTGCGGCTTTTGCTATATGGGCGGCCCGAAACCTATCGCTTACACGCCTTTCGGAGAATTTTTAGTTTTAGTTTTTTACGGTCTTTTCGCAGTCAGCGGAACTTACTGGCTTCAAACGCATAGTTTTAACTGGCTCACTTTAGTTCCGGGCCTTAGCCTCGGGTTAATCGGAGCGGCTATCTTATTCGTTAATAATTATCGGGATTTGGACCATGACAGATCTGTCGGCCGCTATACGTTGGTAGCTGCATGCGGTCGAAAACTTGCCAACACGCTTTATATGCTGATGATTTTCCTGCCCTTTGTTTTTATTGGCTGGATGGTACCGCTGAATCAGCATTATTGGCCGTTCCTTTTTGTTCTCATGGCCCTTCCCAGAGCCAGCTTCCTGCCTCATCTTTTAAAAACCAGCCCTCAGGAGAAAATCACGATGGTTATGTTCAAGACAATCCAGCTTGAACTGTTCTTCGGCTTCTTATTAACGCTTTCCGGCATAGCCGTTGCCTTCCTCTCCTGGCCTTCTACACAATTAGCCGCTAATTTGTTTGTCTCTCCCTTCTGACGTATGGACCATTCGGACTTCAACAAAAACCGAGAAGTTTTAAAAATTAAAAACTACAAGGAGTTCGTCTCTCAAGAAAAGCTTAAAAAACCTGAATGGCTGAAAATCAAAATTTCTCCCAATAGGCAAACGATAAAAGAGGTAAGGAATCTTCTCGCTTCCAACACCCTAACGACCGTTTGCGAGCAGGCTTGCTGTCCGAATCTGGGAGAATGTTTTAACGGTAAGCGCGCAACCTTCCTAATCATGGGGAATATTTGCACCCGCCGATGCCCTTTCTGCGATATAGCGCATGGCTACCCCGATCCTCTTGATCCGGACGAGCCTAAACGGCTAGCTGAGGCTGCAAAAACTCTAGGGCTTAAATATGTGGTCATTACCAGTGTCGACCGGGATGACCTAAAAGACGGAGGAGCTTCGCATTTTGCGAAATGCGTTCACGAGCTAAGAAAGCAAGAGGGCGTAAAAGTTGAAATCCTTGTTCCGGATTTTCGCGGAAGAGTAGAACGAGCAATTGATGAACTTCTTTCTGCACCGCCCGACGTCTTTAATCACAACATTGAGACGGTTCCAAGACTTTATAAGGAAGCGCGGCCGGGAGGTAATTACCTTCATTCACTAAATTTATTAAAAACATGGAGTGAGCGCTCACCTTCCATTCCGACAAAAAGCGGCCTTATGGTAGGTCTCGGAGAAACAGATGATGAAGTATTCGAAGTGATGAAAGAACTTCGGGAACACGGCGTTTCAATGCTCACTATCGGTCAATATTTGGCGCCAAGTAAGTACCACATCCCAGTAAAACGCTATGTCGCTCCGGAGACTTTTTCTAAGTTTGCTGAAACAGCTAAGAATATGGGGTTCCTCAGCTGTTTCAGCGGACCTCTGATTAGATCGAGCTACAGCGCCTTTGAACAGGCACTGGAAGCCTCTACTCTTTCATTGAAAAAGACAGAACATCCTCAAAGTTAGGAATATTCCAAATCGCCTCGGAGAGGGCGTCCTTTTGCTCTCTCCAGTGACGCGCATCCTGCTCGGAATAATTACCTTTCTTGATCGCTCTTCCCGTTTGTACGAACTCTTCCGGAAGAACACCCGGTTTAAGGGCACAACAAAGCGTTCTAGATCCCACAGTAATCTCAAAATACATGTGACCATAGACACCCTCAGGGGTCCCTTCCGGTGCGTTCTCAAGGACTTCATAAGCCTTTCTCGTGACAGCCCTTGTGGTCATCTCCACGGCGTCCCTCAGACCGGGTCCCGGGAAAGCCGTTTTGAAGGTAATTTCTTTTCTTTCAGGAATACGACCATCCGTCAGCTTATTTAAAGCAAATCGGAGCAATCTGTAGCCTAAAGAAAGTCCCCCGATGCTGTCTCGTCCATGGTATAGAACACAAGCCTCAAAAGGAATATCCAAGCGGACTCCGTCGTCGTATACAGATATAACTTCAGTCATTATTTCAACGCGATAGGCAGCACAATTTCTTTAATGTTGACGTCTTTTGCCATCATGCCGTTCTCTCTTAGGAATTTCTGGTCGGCAGCCAATTCATCTAAGTCCTTCTGAGTCAAAGTGTCATAAAAGTGGCTTCCATCAGCTAAGTTCTCAGCAGTCTTGACAGAAATTCCGTGCTCTTTAGCGCCGATTTCGAGGGCTTCCTGCTTGTGATCTTTGATCCACTGATGAGCTTCTCTGTTGACCTTAACCAATCTTTCAACGAGCTGAGGATGTTCCTTAGCAAATTTTCCGCTGACCGTGAAAACGAGATTCGGCTGAATCAGTCCCTGAGCAGTTGCAATCGTCTTTGCGCCGCCTTCATTAGCTTTATAAATGCCGCTTGCTGCTAACAATGCAGCATCGGCTTTTCCAGCCATCATTGCCGTCATTCCTTTCGGAATGTCCATATTGATAAAGTTCACATCCTTAGGATCAATACCTTTGCTGGTAAGGGCTGCAACAAGTGTCTGGTGAAGAACCGTGCCTTTAGGACCTACAACCGTCTTCCCCTTCAAATCTTCAATTTTCATTTGAGGTCCGGGTTTACCTACGATCGCAAACAAACTCGTCGGATGAGCCACACCGGTTGCAATACGAATCGGATTACCGGCTGCATTCGCCATAAGAATAGAAGCAGTATTCATTGCTGCGCTGGCATCCAGAGAGCCGGCCGCCATCGCTTGTGTCTGTTTAGCGCCAGAAGTGATGTCGTGCCACTTGACCTTAATGCCGTCTTTTGCGAATTCTTTCTCCATCATCTGATTGTGCTTCATCACGATGTTCTGGAGATTAAACGGTGCCTTTACATAAGCGATATTAATTTCCTGCACATCAGCAGCATTAACACAAGCACCAAGACCAAGTCCGAATAAACAAGCTAATAATGTTTTTTTCATTTCAGTTATCTAAGTTAAGTAAGAAAAAAATTAAATAAAGTTTGCTGGAATGGAAGTAAATTCTGGTCTCCAAAGCGGCGCGGCTTTGGTAAGGCAATATTCACCTCTTGTTTGACTTTTCCTTCTTCTAAAAATACGGTTTTATCGCTCAGCAAGACCGCCTCATTCACATCATGAGTGATCAGTACCATAGTCATACCAAGCTCATCCTGAATCTTAGAGAAGTCCATTTGAAGACGACTGCGAGTCATAAAATCCAAAGCGCTAAAGGGTTCATCCAAGAGCAGCAAATCCGGTTTTGCAATAATTCCTCGAGCTAACCCAACTCGCTGAGCCATGCCCCCTGATAGCTCGGAGGGATACAGCGCTTCTACTTCAGGCAAGCGCACAAGCTCAAGAACTTCTCTAATTCTTTGCTTGCGTTCTTCTTCCGGCAGGTGACGAATAGCCAATGAAAGGTTTTCCTCCACCGTCTTCCAAGGTAAAAGACGAGGATCCTGAAAAACCAAGGAAAGTTTCGGGCTGCTGACAGGACGTCCTGCTTCGTCAAAAAAGGAGATCTCCCCGGCATCGCGTTCTTCCAAGCCGGAGATCACTTTTAATAGCGTTGTTTTTCCACAACCGCTTTTTCCTAACACGGCCGTCAACTTTCCGGGCTCAAGATTCAAGGAAAAATCTTTAAGCGGAGATACTACTCTCCCTCTAGACTGAAAGGACTTACAAATCCCTTTTAGTGTGACACCCGTTACCATTTGCTTTTCATCCACGGAGTCAGACGTTTTCCAAACAGTTGAAATAATTGGTCTCCCAAAACTCCCAGAACGGCAATGCAAAGAATGCCCACAAAAACTTTATCAGTTCGAGACATTTCACTCGCATCTCCGATGAGATATCCAAGACCGGAACTTGCCGCGATTAATTCTGCACCGACCAAAGCTCTCCAAGAATAACCAAAACCCAGTCTCAGGCCTGTAAAAATATTAGGAAGGGACGCCGGAAACTCGATGTGTTTAAAACGCTCCATCCGGTTGAGCCTAAGCATGAAAGCAAGCTCTTTATAGGACTTATCGATTTGCTTAAAACCCGAGAATACATTTAAATAAATCGGAAAAAAGCTCGCTAGAAACACAATAGAGAGCTTTGCCGCCTCTCCGATTCCGAGCCAAAGAATCAAAAGCGGAATAAGTGAGAGCGGAGGTATAAAACGAAGGGCCTCCAATAACAGCTTTGCTCTTTTCTCAGATGCAGGCGAATAATAAAAGAAATACGCCAGAGGGATCGCAACGAGCATTGCAAGGAAAAATCCTCCGAATACTCTGCCCGCACTGGCTGCTATATGTTTCCAGAGCTCACCGCAGACGAGAAGCTCAACAAAACTACTCCAGACCTTTTCCGGCGACGGCAGCAGAAACTCGGGAAACAAGCCAAAATGTGAAACAGCTCCCCATACCAGCAAAAGAATAGCCGGCACCTCAATAAGATTTAGAAAGTTTTTCACCTTTGAGAGCCCCCTTGAAAGGCTCATTATAACTAAATTTAATGAGAATAATTATTATTTACACTTTATAACTTAACAGGCGAGACGGATACTTCCTCAGTGGCTCCCTCTTCCGAGGTGAGCTTGCCGTTTTCTTCAGTCGTTCCTTCGGTAACTTCCGCAGCTTCATTCTGCTGAAGTTTTGAGTCAATCAGCTGTCTTTTTTCCAACTCTTCGGGAGTGATAATCGTGAAAAGACGAACTACCTGAACAACGCCCGGCACTCTCGAAGCAATCTTGGAAATGATTTCGGCTTCTGTTTGAGTGACTGTTCCCAGCAGATAACAAATTCCTCTATCGACAACTACTTTTATAGAGGTTAAGGTTACTTGTTTGTTATCCAGAAGAGCCGCTCTGACCTTACTTGCTGTAATGGAATCATTCATCCTTGTCGTCAGAGAAGAATTAGCCTGCACAGCGAGCTCGTTATATACCTTATTGACCTCATTAATAGACTTCACGATTTCAGTGGCTTTCTGCTTACTGGCTTCGGAGTCTATTTCACCGCTCAACAGAACATTTCCCTCATAGGAAGTTGTGGTGATATGACTGGAGGCAAAATTTGTCTGACTGAGGTGCATGGCTGACTTTGCTTCGATAACGCCATCGTTTGCCACCGCCCCGGCACTTCTCCTATCCGCGGCAACGGAAACTCCTGTGACAGCTGCTGATCCAATTAATACCGGCGCGCAAGCAGTCGACATCAAAAGGGAAGAAGTAACAAACAACAAAATAGCGATACGAGAAGGTTTCATTTTGGACCGTTACTGTTTAGTTAGTAGGGCAGTTCGCCTGCATCTGCTCCATTTTACTTATGAAACTTCGATTTTCATGAGTTTAGAAGTCGCTCACCTCTTAATTTATTGAAAAATTTTTCCAAAACGCCAACTCAGACAAGTTATCAACAGAGTTATTAACAAGATAACTATTTGTTTATTTATTATTATTTTAAAAATTGTACAAAATTTTTAAACACAATTGAGTTTAAGCCGTTTGAGTAGCTAATCTTTGTAGTTATTCACGCTATAAAACAATCAATACACAATATTCTTTATTAATCTATTAATGAAATGTGTATTAATAGAGTTTCAGAAAAATGTTAATAAGTTAAATTTATCTAATGTATTCAGTAAATTAAATAAGCGATAACTTAGTTCAAAATTCCCAAACAGCCAGTAAATTTATGTGGACAAATCGAGCTCCCTGCGTTTCATTATCTCTTTTTCCACGTCTTCTCCACAAAACTCAAAAAGATTCGCGATTGTTTTGTTCATAAATAACCAGTTTCTTTCACTAAATCCGGAAAGTTGAGTTTTTAACGCTGTTAGCAAAGCACCAACTTAATTCTTATATTAATTATTAATAGATATAGTATTAATAGCTTAAGAAATTATTGTTGATAACCTATATTTGTCTTTTATAAACAAATAATTATGTTGTTGATAAAGGGCGATAAAACCTGCTGACTACTAACTAAGAGCAGTTAACAAGATAGACCCTCTCGTTTTTATTCACAACTAAAGCCAGAAGTTATTCACAATTTTTCCAAAAAAGAAGGTTCAGATTTGATCAAGCAATTGATTGGGTTGTAAGGTTGTTTTAGAGAAATTAGTTTGATGCCGCTTTTGAATAAGAGCCAAAACAGCCAGACCTTCACAGGCCGAGGCCAATGAAGGAGTTTTCTGGAAGGAATATTAAAAAAAACGAGTTAAATCGAAGTTTAATTCGGTGCAAATAGTTAGTTATAAGAGTTAAAGCCAACTTTAATTATTTAGATTTAAAAGAAAAGGGGATGTTGCAAAAGTCCTGAGAAGGACGGTTAGCGCATCCCCTTTCTTCTATACCCTCTTTTGGCTATTTCATTTGGTTGTAAATTCTTTCGCTTTTTAAGCCTATTTGCGATTCTTTTTGCAGAAGGTTTCTTAAATGTTTCTGCCTCTAAACCTTCCGGAACTTTCCAGTAGGTCGGCAGCTTGCCACTTTTAATGACATGGAACCCCTTTGCTCCCAGCGAGATAGAGGGAGCAAAATGAAAGTGACAAAATTCTCATTAAAGGTGATTCCATGTCAGTTAGAAGGATACTCGCAAAAACTATCGATACAGATCTCGAATACGAAGCCATCGGTATAGATTTAGCTAAGAATTGCGTCAGTGCTGCTCTGTTAACAACAGATGGTGAAGTGGTCTGCATCGACCGGCTTGACTATTCTGAGCTCGAGAAAAGTGCCCAGGCGCTTAGTTCTACGACGTTCGCCATGGAGCCATGCACTGAAATGAATTATTTAGTTCAAAAGTTAGAGGCTTGGGGACATCGTTGTCTGGTTATCGGCGGCAAGAATGTACAGAACTACGTTGAAAATCATTTTTCAGGCCAAAAAACTGATTTAAATGATGCTCAAGCCCTGGCTTTTCTAGCCCAAGATACACAGCTGAGGACAATCAAAGCCAAAGATGTAGAGCAACAAAAGTACGCGAGCTTAACAACATTGCGGGAACAATATATCAAGCAATATAGGCAGACCATTGTGTCTTTAAAAGGGATTTGCCAAGCCTGGGGATTGAATATCTCGAAAGGAATCAGCGGGAAAGCTCGATTGAAAGATCTGATTGAAAATCACGCAGCTTTCCCGGAGGAACTGAAGGAAAGTCTCGTTGACATGGTTACACACGCACAAACAGCTCAAAAGGCCTTGAACAAAATCACCAAAACCCTTGAGGAGTTAGCTAAGAGCGATAAAGTTTGCCAGTTAATTCAAACGATTCCGGGGCTGGGATCAATCTGCAGTTGCAGACTTCGTGCAACGGTTGGAGACATAAAGAGATTTAAAAGTCCCAAAGATTTTCCTGCCTATTATGGATTGGTGCCGAGAAGCATTGCTACTGGGCACAATGAGAGAAAAGGAAAAATTACCCATCGTGGAGACAGGACTATGAGGTCTTTAATGGTGCAAGCGGCCGGGAGCTTGGTTAACATGGCCACTAAAGGAAAATTGAAATCCAAACAGTTAACGAAGTGGATTTTGAAGAAGCAAAAAGAAAAAATGCCATGGGGAAAACTCGTATGCGCCGTTGCCGCAAAGCTTTTACGGATTGTTAGAGCTGTTCTTATCAGCAACAAACCATATAACTCAAAAATAGCAGGGGTCGCGAAATGCTCATTGCCCAAAGGGAGCTAAAGATTTAACTTACAGTTCGAGCACAATCGTCTACAACAAAGCATGAGAAAGCCGAAAGGCCCGCTCCACAGCCCGATAAATTCAATTAGCGTCACAGCTATCCAATTTTAGGGGGCACGAGCGGACTGATCTTGAAGTTCATGGTAGGCAAATAGAATCAATTGAGGTTCTTGAAACAGCCTGGAGAGATTGGTAGATTGGCCTCTTCTGTATGCAACAGCAGACGCATTTAACCTCGAACAAGATACCTAGACAACCAAAAAAAATATGGAAACAGGTCTTGCTTCGCAAGACTAAAGAAAAACTTTATCCTAAAGTGCTTGACAACTACCGGGGTTCCAGAGATTTTGAATTTAAGAAATTTCCTAATGTTTAGGCCGAGGCAGGTTAATGCAAATTCAAGCCTAACTTTTGCGAGCTTGCGTCTGCGGAACCTCGTATAAGCCATATTTTGCTTCAAGACGCCGAAGGTTCCCTCTACTTGGCAGCTCCGGTTCACTCTCATTTCAATTCCTTCAGGCCTTAACAACCGATCTCTAGCTCCTTGTTTTAAGGTCACGTATTCAGGCATGACTTCGAAGATCCTCTCGTTGCCTTCTTTTTCCTTCATAAACCTCCTGCAGTAGGCCATGAACTGGCAATTCGTACAGTTCTCAACTTTATAGAAAGCAGATTGTTGAGTTTTTGGGTGACGGTTTGGGATTTCAACTCTGTTACCCGTCCTTCCTCCTAAGCAGGATACGGTTCCGTCCTCTAAATACTCATAGACGGCCGGATACCTTCCGGTACGTTCTCCATTCCAGGAAGGGTATTTAATAAAATCCTCTATTCCCTTTGTGTTGCAATATTTGTAATTTGCAAAGCTGCCATACCCCGCATCTGCGCATATTCTCTTTGGATAACAACCGTACATGGACTTAAACCCCTCTAATGTCGGGATCAGGGTTCGGGTGTCAGAACGGTCTTGAGATAGATAATAAAAAACTATGATGCCTCTGCAAACCACTATCTGAGTGTTATAGGCCGCATGCATCTGACTGCCGAGCCCACTGTAGTAGTCCTCTTTCAAACACATTGCGGTAGCATCGTGATCCGTTTTGTAATAAGAGTTTCTGTCGGGGCCGCAAATTGCTTCTTTTTCTTCATATTCCACCGACTTGATCAAATATTCATAGAGCTGAGAACGCATTTTCTTTAATGCTGTTTCTCCTCCCTCGATTAGCTCGGGATCAATTTTCTGGCTCTCGGTCAATTTTTCCGTGAGCAATTTCGAGGAGATTATTCCATCCTTAGGAACATCGTCGCTCAAATGCATCAGTCGTAATAAATTCAAAGCCTTTTCACTGAGCCTAAGATGGAATGTGGTCGGCTTCCAAACGAACTTATATTTGTTGGAATTGGCTTCAAACTTACTACCGTCTAAGAAAACAGTATCGAGACTGATAGCAAACTCTTCCACGATTGCCTGGACAATGCTGATAAAAATCGGGGTTATGCAGTTCTCCAATAAAGAAATAAATCTAGATATTGTTGAACTACTGGGACGATCCTCCCCAATTAAGTAAACAACTCGCAAGTCGTAATAGCATGCGGCTTCGATTTCTCGTAAGGAAGATTTACCCAATGCAAAGCAATATACGATTGCGGAAAATAGACGGAATTTGTTGATTTGCGGTCGTCCTAACTCGGAGTCCAGTCGGACTTCATTTAGGTATTTCCACGCACCTGACTTCTCCAAAAGTAACAAGAAGGCGTCTAGTTTTTCCTGTTCCTTCGCCTCGAGTGGGAAGGTATAGAGAAGGAGAGGCTCAGAAATTGTAAAATGAGTCATGGTATGTGATTCTTGGCGGAACACATCACCATAGCACAGCAGGGGGTTCGATTCCCTCTGCTTGCTTTTAAATCAACGAGTTATCGTTTTTTCTAATTTAAAATCCTCAGATACAAAAAGAGCTGTTGAAAGTCTGCTTTCGACAGACTTTTGCAACAGCCCCTTCATGAAGCGAAACTAGAGACTAGGTATCGATATTTCCCGCTAACAAGGCGTTGTCCTCGATAAATCTTCTTCTCGGTTCAACCTCATCTCCCATTAATTTTGTGAAGACTTGGTCTGCCGCAATGGCGTCTTCAATTCTCACCTTAAGAAGGCTGCGTTTGGTAGGATCCATTGTGGTTTCTTCCAGCTCTTCAGCCTTCATCTCACCAAGCCCTTTATAACGCTGCATCTTTTTAACGCCGGCTTTGCCGATCTTCAGAATGAACGAAATGGCTTCGCTGAAGTTGGAGATTGGCTGAATGGTTTCCTTGTTGTTCGTCGTTCGTACTAAGCAGGCACCCTCATGCAGCAGGTTCTTAAAGGTAACGGATGCAGCTGTCAAAGTCAGATAATCCGGCGTTTCAATGAAAGCCGGTGTAATTCTGCTTTCGATGATATTGCCAAAATGAGTGCGTTTAACAATAATCGTCGGAATGTTTTCTTCTACAGCGTAGCCGAGAGAAATCGCCGGATCAGTTATCTTAGCAACCAGCTTCTCAATTGAATCAGCAGCTGCTTTGTCTGAAGATAAGTCAATCGTTGCGCCTGCAGCAATTGCTGTAAGGACGCTGGCATCAACAAAGCGAGAGAACTTAGAAATAATATTCTGGGCGTCGCTGTAGGCTAAGAAGTATTCCTTCAGTTTGTCGCCGGAAATTCCCTGTTTGTTCTCAAAGGCTTCTTTAGAAACGTAAAGATTAGTTCCTGTAATGCCCTGATCTACGAGGAATGTATAAAGTTCTTTATCGTCTTTGATGTATTTCGTCTTCTGACCGTATTCAACTTTGTACAGCGGAGGCTGAGCGATATAAACATGACCTCCCTCAATGAGTTTCGGCATTTGACGATAGAAAAGCGTCAGCAGCAGAGTACGGATATGCGCACCGTCCACGTCAGCATCCGTCATGATGATGACACGGTCGTAACGCAGTTTATCCAGATCAAATTCATCACCGATACTGGTACCTAGGGCTGCGATTAAGGTTGCAATCTGCTCACTGGAAATCAGTTTCTCGATTCGTGCTTTTTCAACGTTAAGGACCTTTCCTCGCAAAGGCAGGATAGCCTGGAAAGAACGGTCACGACCCTGTTTTGCAGAGCCGCCGGCGGAGTCACCCTCCACGAGGAAGACTTCGCAGAGAGAGCGGTCTCTTTCCGAACAATCAGCCAATTTACCGGGAAGGCCTGCCGAGCCAAGCAGACCTTTTCTGCGTGTTGTTTCTCTGGCTTTTCGTGCTGCTTCTCTGGCACGGGCAGCGTCCATAATCTTTTCGCAGATGATTCTTGCGTCTTTAGGATTTTCTTGGAGGTAGCTTTCCAAAGCGGTTCTGACTACTTGCTCTACTGCAGGGCGGGCTTCGGAGGAGACCAATTTATCCTTTGTCTGAGAACTGAATTTCGGTTCAGGCATTTTCAGCGATAAAACGCAGGTTAAGCCTTCGCGAATATCCTCACCGGTGAGGTCGATCTTCTCTTTCTTTGCAAATTCAGATTCCTCAATATAACGTTTGATGACAGCTGTCATCGCACTTCTTAAACCGTTGACATGCGTTCCGCCGTCTTTTTGAGGAATATTGTTTGTGTATGCGAGGAAATTTTCCGTGTAGCCGTCGGTCCACTGCATGGCGACTTCGACGTTGATGTTTTCCTCCGGATTCACTGTAACTGTCTTGTTGGTATAAAAACAGTTGTCATGGATTTTTGTTTTGTCTCTGTTAATAAAATCGACAAAACCGCTCACACCTCCGGCGAATTGGAAAACTTCGTCTTTTCCTTTTCTTAAGTCTGCCAAGTGGATCTTGACACCGTTGTTGAGGAAAGAGAGTTCTCTAAGGCGTGAGGAAAGAACTTCGTAGTGGAAATCAACGGTACCGAAAATTTCCGCATCCGGTAAAAATTGGACTTCGGTGCCGCGTCGATCGGTAGCTCCGCTGACGTGCATCGGAGAGATTTCAACCGGGCCGGTGGGAGTCTGAACTTTCTCAGTGAGTCTGTCCTGAAGAACACCTTTTTTGAAGTTTAAGTAGTGCTCTACCCCTTCTCTGCGTACAGTGAGCTTTAACCAGGAAGAAAGAGCGTTAACGCAAGATACGCCTACGCCGTGGAGGCCTCCGGAAACTTTATAGCTGTTTTGGTTGAATTTTCCGCCTGCATGGAGCTCTGTAAGAGCGATTTCAGCCGCACTTCTTTTTGGTTCGTGCTTGTCGCTCATTTTTACATCGGTCGGAATACCACGTCCGTTATCAACGACGGTGATGGACTCATCGCGATTGATGGTGACGTTAATGTGATCAGCATAACCCGCCAAGGCTTCATCGATCGAATTATCGACGACCTCAAAGACAAGGTGATGAAGTCCTGTTCCGTCAGACGTATCGCCGATGTACATGCCGGGACGCTTACGAACAGCCTCCAGACCTTCTAATACCTGAATTGCGTCCTCTCCGTAGCTTTCTTCGGCAGAGTAATTCTTGTCTTGCATTTCACTCATTATTTGGCTTACCTAATATTCTGACCGTGAATTCAAAGTTAAATTTTCATGGGCATCACGACAAACTTGAAGTTGTCGTTATCCGGCATTCTGATTAAAGCCGGATTTTTCTGTTCGCCCAGAGAAATTCTGACTGAGTCGTTCTTCAATACATTCAAAACTTCGATGAGGTAGGCGACATTAAAACCGATTTCAATCGGAGAGCCACTGTATTCAACGGAGATTTCGTCTTCGGCTTCCTCCATGTCCGCATTGTTGGCAGCGACATTAAGGTGGCCCGGTGTAAGGTTCCAGCGGACTCCCATAAGTTTGTCGGCTGTTAAAGTTGCGACTCTCTGGAGTGAGCTCAATAATTCCTGACGTCCGACTCTGAATTCTTTTTCATTGTGTTCGGGAATGACTCGCTGATAGTCCGGGTAACGGCCTTCAACAAGCTTGGACAATATCTCAATGCCGACGAATTTAAATTTAATCTGGCGTTCGGAAATGTAGACCTCAATGGGATCTTGAGAGTCGGGAATCAGACGAACGAGTTCTTTAACCGTCTTTCTCGGCAAAATAGCATCAAGTTTCTTATCTGCTGTTTTTTCCGCTTCAACATCACAAAGTGCGAGTCTGTGACCGTCGGTTGCAACGCCTCTCACTTTATTGTTTTCTGCACAGATATAAACGCCGTTCAAGAAGTAACGGACATTGTTGACTGCACAGGCAAAAGAGACCATGTTCAGGAGATATTTGAAACGAAGGCAGCTCATCGTAAAAGCATGTTCCAAATCTACTTCAGTAATGACTGGGAACTCTTCTGCGCTGATTGTTTGGAGTTCGAACTTACTCTTACCGGAGCTCAGGACTACGTGATCACCTTTCTTTGAGAAAGAAAGCGGATTGGTGTCGGGAAGCGTCGCCAGAATATCCGTCAGCTTTCTTGCTGAAATCGTCGTAGACATTTCTGAATTTTCTTCACCTATTTCCGCAACAGTCAGGATTTGGAGATCGAGGTCGTTTGCGACTAAGGTTACCTGCTTGCCTTTTTGAACAAACAAGATGTTCGAAAGGACCGGCAAAGGCTGTTTTCTCTGTACAACACCGCTTACTGCCTGAATAGGCTTAAAGATATTTTCTTTTTTGGAGTTAATGAATACAGAGGTTCCGGCCGTTTTATCAATGCCTTCACTTGCGGCAGCAGGTCCGTTTTCTAACTTAGTTTCATTCATTATCGATCTCCGTTAGTTCCAGTTTTTTAAATCTTGTTCAATCAAATGAAGCGTGTGATTCAGCTCTTGATTCTGAGCACGTTCCTTTGTGATTTTCTTAACAGCATATAAAACGGTAGCGTGGTCTCTTCCGCCGAATGCGTATCCGATCTCAATAAGACTCTTCTGAGTCAGCTCTTTTGCCAGATACATCGCTATTTGGCGCGCATATGCGACATTGGCCACTCTTCTCTTTGAGTGCATATCCGCAATTTTGATACTGAAATGCTCAGCAGTGGACTGCTGAATATTTTCAATTGAGATACGCCCTGTCCCTGTAATTCCCTGCAGAGCCTCTTTGGCAAGTTCCTCAGTGATAGGTTTTTTAAAGACTTCCGCACGCATAATCACGCTATTAAGAGCACCCTCGAGCTCTCTAATATTCGTGTTTAAACGAGTAGCAATAAGGTAAGCAACTTCTAACGGAAGTTTGACGCCCTGTTGTTTGGCCTTCTGTAAAAGAATCGCGGCTCTTAATTCAAACTCGGCGGGCTCAATGGAGACGGATAGACCGGCTCCGAATCTTGAAATCAAACGCTCATCAAAGTCAGATAACTGGCGGGCATAGGTATCGCAGGTCAGAATGATCTGCTTGTTTTTTGGAAGCAGCGCTTCAAAAATATTAAAGAGACGCTGCTGTGTTCCGCCGCGCTTGCATAAAAACTGGACGTCGTCGATCAGAAGAGCATCGAGATTTCTGTATTTATTGTCAAACTTTTGAATCTTCTCGTCAGAGTAGCGGCCGCCAGCAGACAGAGAAACGACCTCATTAATAAAGCGGTTCGCTGAGATGCACAAAAGATTGGTGTTCGGATTGTCCTCGAGGATCTTTCGGCCGACCGCGTGCATCAGGTGCGTTTTTCCTAAACCGACGCCGCCATAAATAAATAAGGGATTGCAGCGCTCGCCGGGAAATTCCGCAACTAACATTGCCGAACTTCTTGCGACACGATTAGCGTTTCCGATCACAAAAGTGTCAAAAGTCAGACCGGAGTGAAGACCGCACTTGGTCGCAATTTCGTCAATGGACTTAGGAGCTTTTTCCTCTTCCGGGAGAGTATTGGCAGGCCCGGGCAAAGGCTCGGAAATCATCGCGCCTTTGTTGGGGTCTTTCACCGTTATTTTAAGTTTTATCTCACGGCCGCAGATTTCGGAGGCTTTTTCCTCAATATCTTTTTCATACTGCGCCTTGATGAATTTACTATGGGGAACAGAGGGTACACTAATATTAATAATGTCAGGCTCGCTGTCCTCAGTGAATTCAACCTTTCCAAACCACGGAACGAAGACTTCTTCAGGAATAGTATTCTTGAGAAAGGCTAACACCGACTTCCAAACTTCACGCATTTAAGTTTCCGAGAATAACTTGTCGACTCTAAGTCTATTTTCAAACTAAACGATCATTGTACCTTATTTGGCCTTCTCTCCTATTAAGATAATAGGGGTATAGCAGGCACAGATAAAAAGGCGCTAAACACCGTCTAAAACGCCTTGAGCCCCGATTGCGTAATTTTTAAGACAGAACTGCTTACGAATAAGAAGAGCGCTCAAAAGGAAGGGCTTCATAAAAAGCCGTAACAAAATAATTTCTTTTAATTTGACAAGTTACGTTCTAATGAAGTCTAATATGTGGTTTCTCAAATTAGGGGATCGGTCCCCTAAAAGCATTAGTAATTTTAGTTTTTGCGGCCGTTCGCCTGGCCGATTTAAAAGGAATAAAAATGGCAACAAAACGTACATACCAGCCTTCTAAGGTTAAACGTGCTCGTACACACGGTTTCCTCGTTCGCAGCCGCACTCGCGGCGGCCGTAAGGTGCTTGCTGCTCGTCGTCGCAAAGGACGTCACGTTTTAGCTCTTTAATCCTTAAGGATTATTCAAATTAACGATGGCGTTAGGGGGCCGGGCTAATTCTTTTCCTCAAAAAGCAAAAATCAAGAAGTCTCAGGATTTTTTGACCGTTTTAAAAGCAAGAGGGAAAGGAGTCGTTAGACTTTCTGGACAATGGTTCGAGTTGAAGGCAGTCCTTACCCAAGGAAAAGTCTCCTCAAGATTCGGTCTTACGGTCGGAAAACATTTTTCTAAGCGTTCAGTAGACCGAAATCTGGTGAAAAGAATATTGAGGGAAGCCATTAGGCACTCGGTTCTTACTCATCCCGCTGAGTCCCCTTCCGCACTCCAAAGCCGAACATTCGTTCTCCGCTTAAAAAAGAAAGTTCCGGTGCCTGCAGAAGGCGCCTGTCTAAACTCTCTTAAAAAAGAATTATCGGAGGATGCGAACCGACTGTTGAGCCAGTTAGAGGCAAGAATTCAGGTTCTTGATCAAGGAAAAAAAGATGATTAAAAATCTCTGTCTTTTCATGATCAGGGGTTACCAGTTTCTTTTTTCGCCTTGGGTTGGCCACAACTGTCGGTTTCTTCCTACCTGTTCTCAATATTCCTATACATCCATACAGCGATTCGGTGCCCTCCGAGGAGTTTGGCTCACGTTTTTCCGAATTCTCCGCTGCAATCCCTTCGGGGGAAGCGGAATTGACGAAGTTCCTGACAAATTCAAGTGGAATTGTTGGTGCCGGGATTGTTCGGATCAGGAATCTCAGGCGTATTTTTTTCAATCTAAATTAGAGAAATCAAATCATGGGAAGTGATATTCAAAGAGCCCTCCTATGGATTCTTTTCGGTCTTTCCGCCTTTATGCTGTACGACCGTTGGGAAGTCTACAACGGCCGCCCGTCTTTCTTCGGGGCTGAAACCCAGCAGGTTGCGACGACGGAAGCACCTAAGAATGAGGCAGCCCTTCCGAGCCAGTCGCAGACAGCATCTCTGCCTGCTGAAGCTAAAACAGCAGTGAAGGCTGAGCCGATTCAGGTTGAAACAGACCTCCTCAAGCTTTCCTTTGATCCGGAAGGTGCCGTCATCATCGGTTCTGAACTTCGAAAAGAAAAACAGACCATTCCTTGGACGGATACCGGCCTTGTCGGCATGATTCTCGGAAACAAGGCTGAAACGCCTGCTGATGTGGTTCTTTTTACGGAACAAAAAGGAAGAACTTATTTAGCGCAGACCGGTTTAATCGGCGGTCCTTACCCGACTCATAAGACTCAATTTAAATTAGTCCCCGGTCCGCTCAAGATGGCTGACGGTCAGGACAATCTCACCGTTAAGTTTGAAGGCGAATCCGGCGGTGTTAAAGTCATTAAGAGCTTCACGTTCGAACGCGGTCATTACGGCATCAAAGTTTCTCATGAAGTAGTTAATAACACGGCATCCGAGATCAAGCCGTCTGTTTACTATCAGCTGACTCGCGACGGTGAAAAGCCTGAAGGCGAAAGCACCATGGTCAACGCCTATACCGGTGCCGCTGTTTACACCGATAAGGATAAGTTCCAGAAGGTCAGTTTCTCTGACATTGCCGACGGGGATAAAGATTTCCAGGCAAAAGCAGATAACGGCTGGATTGCCATGATTCAGCACTACTTCGTCTCTGCTTGGGTTCCGACACAAGGCGTAGAACGTGAAAACTACACGAATACGGTAGGCGAGAAGCTTTATGCCGTAGGAAGCATCCAGCAGATGGATACGATTGCGCCTAACTCCTCCAAGACAATTGAAGCTACGCTTTACTCCGGTCCTCAGGATCAGACTCGTCTGGATGCCATTGCTCCCGGACTGTCCTTAGTTGTGGACTACGGCTGGCTTACTTTCTTAGCTAAACCGATTTACTGGCTTCTTTCCTTCCTTTACGGAATTGTCGGTAACTGGGGCTGGGCTATTGTTCTGCTGACCTGTATCGTTAAAGCCATTCTCTATCCGCTCTCCCTGGCCGGCTACCGCTCTATGGCTAAGATGAAAGATCTCGGTCCGCGTATGAAAGCGCTTAAAGAGAAATACGGCGACGACAAGCAGCGTCTTAACATGGCAATGATGGAGATGTACAAGACAGAGAAGATCAATCCTGTCGGCGGCTGCCTCCCGATTGCATTGCAGCTTCCCGTCTTCTTAGCCTTGTACTGGGTGCTTCTGGCTTCTGTTGAACTGAGAGATGCTCCTTGGATTTTCTGGGTTACTGACTTGGCAGCTCCCGATCCTTGGTTCATTCTTCCGATTCTTATGATCATCACGATGGTCATTCAGTTCAAACTGAACCCGACCCCTCCTGATCCTGTCCAGGCAAAAATGATGGCCATTATGCCGTTTGTCTTCGGTATTATGTTTATCTTCTTTGCCTCCGGTTTGGTCCTTTACTGGCTTGTCAACAATATCTTGTCGATCATTCAGCAATATGTTGTGAACAAACAAATAGAGGCAGACAGAATAAAACGGCAGTCTAACTAATAAAAATCGGGTCCTTCTCTCTGAGTCGGACCCGAAATTTTTTTTTGCGCCACTTTTGGTTTTATTTTTTTTGCCAATAAACCAAAAGCAGAATCGGCCAGACCCAAACACTGATGATCCAAAGAATTAAGGAGACAGCGGTCACAGGTTTGGTCGAATTTCGGGTAATGAAACAAAGTATTCCTGCACCGAGCACAGACCATGCAAGGATTAAAATGTAGGCCGTTGCTCGGGCAGTGTAAGAGTCACCGATGAAGCTGCCTACCCAGGCGGCGATCGGGAGTGCGATTAGGACAGCGATTGCGGCTCCGACTAGACGGGATAATTCGTTGTTATTCTGCTTCAAACTCATTCTTAGGTATCTAAATGTCTTTAGTGAAAACTTCACCAATCATAGCAATAGCAACCGGAAACGGAAACGCGGGTGTTGGTATCGTTAGAATCTCCGGCGAGGAAGAAGACGTCAAAGCTCTTTTCCAGAAGATGTTCCCGGGAAAAGAAATAAAACCTCGCTACGCAGAATTGCTTCCAATCAGAGACACTCAGGGTCAAATATTGGATACCGGAATTGTGATTTATTTTCGGGCCCCCTTTTCTTATACGGGAGAATCTGTACTTGAACTGCAGGTTCACGGAGGCAGAGTTCTTCTTAACTGGATTGTTCAGGAAGTGCTTATCTTCGGGAAAGAATTCGGCTTGAGACAGGCTCTGCCCGGTGAGTTTACGGAGCGCGCTTTTTTGAATGGGAAAATTGACCTAGTTCAAGCTGAGGCTGTAGCAGATCTTATCGAAGCAAATTCCCGTAACGCCGCAAAAGCAGCATCTCGTTCTCTAACCGGAGAGTTTTCTAATAAGGTTAATGCATTAAATGATGCGTTAATTAATCTTCGAGTTGAAGTTGAAGCTATTTTAGATTTTCCTGAAGAAGAAATTGATTTCTTGTCTGAATACCAGAGTCAGGAGAAATTAGAGGATATTCAGAATAGATTAGAGAGCGTTCTGGATTCCGCGCGTCAGGGCGAGATCTTGCGAGACGGTCTGAGAGTTGCTCTCGTTGGCGAGACCAATGTTGGCAAGTCCAGTCTTTTGAACTATTTAGCAGGCGAAGAAATTGCTATTGTTTCTGATATTGCCGGTACTACTAGAGATAAGATTCAAACTGACTTAATTATTTCCGGAGTTCCTTTCCACTTCGTAGATACGGCCGGTATTCGTGAAACAGAAGATCGAATTGAACAGATTGGTATCGAAAGGACGAAGCAGGAGATATCCAAAGCAGATGTTATTTTAGAAATTCGAGATATTAGAGATCAGCAAAATAAGAATAAAGACTCGATGCAAACAGCTCTGAAAATGATTAAAGGGAAAGATGTTCCTATCATTACTGTTTTGAATAAAGTCGATCTTATCTCAACTCCTCTTCCGAACACAAAAGATGTTTCACGTGGAACGATCATTGAAACCTCAGCTGTCACCGGAAAAGGGATGCAGGAATTGAAATCCGAACTTCTGAAACTGGCAGGTTTTTCAGAAAATCAGTCAATCTATATGGCTCGAGAGCGTCATATCCATAACCTGCTTAATGTAAAAGAATCGTTAAAGAGAGCCGCTTCTTACCTTAACTCAACTAGCCCTCAATTGGAGTTATTTGCAGAAGAATTAAGAGGAGCTTCCGATGAGCTGGGAGAAATTACCGGGAAGATTTCTTCTGACGATCTTTTAGGAAAAATCTTTAGTGGTTTTTGTATTGGCAAGTAAGCTGTTTCACGTGGAACAAAAAGATGAGTTATTGTTATCCAAATGAATACGAAGTAATTGTTGTTGGCGGAGGAAATGCCGGAATTGAAGCGGCAGCCGCCTGCGCAAGAATGAAAGCTAAAACGCTTTTAGTAACCCATAATTTGGACAATTTGGGCCAGCAATCTTGCAATCCATCTATTGGGGGCATCGGAAAAAGCCATTTAGTTAAAGAAGTTGATGCCTTAGATGGTTTAATCGCAAAAGCTACGGATTTTTCCGGTATTCAATTTAGGGTTTTAAATGCGTCTAAAGGTGCAGCCGTTCGCGCTACGAGAGCACAAATTGATCGGCGTCTCTATAAATATCAGATGCGGACAAGAATCGAAGCAATAGAAAATTTGTCTTTGATTGAGGAAGCTGTTGACGCCCTGCTTCTTGAAAACGGGAAAGTTGCCGGTGTCTATTTACGATCAGGAATCTCGATAAAGGCTAAGGCAGTCGTTTTGTGCGCCGGTACCTTCTTGAACGGTAAAGTATTTATCGGACAAACTTCATACCTTGCCGGCAGATCCGGTGACCCTTCTTCGGTAAATTTAGGAATTAATCTGGCGGAGCTAGGGTTACCTAAAGCTCGTTTGAAGACAGGCACACCTGCGCGATTAGACGGAAGAACAATCGATTTTTCTAAATGTGAAAGGCAGTTGGGCGATTCCGAGCCGGTGCCGGTCTTCTCTTACATGGGTTCGCCTGAGGATCATCCGCAGCAAGTGCCTTGTTGGATAACAGATACGAACCAAACGACTCATGACTTTATTAGGAAAGGTTTAGACCGTTCGCCTTTATTTACAGGTGTTATTGAAGGGATAGGTCCTCGTTACTGTCCTTCAATCGAAGACAAAATTCACAAGTTTGCTTCTAAAAATTCTCACCATGTCTTCTTAGAGCCGGAAGGGTTAAATACTTATGAGTATTATCCCAACGGAATTTCAACAAGTTTGCCTTACGACGTTCAGGTGAATTTCATTCATTCCATTAAGGGCTTGGAAAATGTACACATCATAAGACCCGGTTACGCGATTGAATATGATTATTACGATCCTACCCATTTGAAAGACAATCTTGAAAGTAAAGAATTTGATAATTTATTCTTGGCAGGTCAGGTAAACGGTACTACCGGCTACGAAGAGGCCGCGGCCCAAGGCTTGATGGCGGGTATCAATGCAGTTTTAAAAATTAGAGATGAAGAGCCTTTCCTGCTCCGCAGAGATCAAGCTTATCTCGGTGTGATGGTAAATGATTTGATCACCAAAGGCGTGAATGAACCGTACCGTATGTTCACCTCGCGGGCAGAATATAGGCTGAGTCTGAGGGAAGATAACGCAGATGAACGACTTACTGAGATCGGTTATAAGCTTGGAGTTGTGTCAGAAGAGCGCTGGAAATTCTTCCAAGAAAAAAGAGAGCGGTTAGCAAGAGAGACAGAACGTCTTAAAAGTATTTGGGTGAACCCCGGTGTACTGGATAAATTCAGCTTAGAAGAAGTTGTGGGCGCTGAACTTTCTAAGGAATCACAACTCTATGTAATGCTGAAACGACCGGAAGTAGATTATCAAAAACTCAAATTATTGAAGACAAAAGACGGAGAATCGCTGCTGCCTCCGCCCTATCTTTCGGACGAAGACGCTGAAACGCTTACGACTAAAGTTAAGTATTCCGGCTATGAAGACAAACAAAAAGCCGAAGTTCAGAAGAACTTGGAAAAAATAGAGACGGTTATTCCAGAAGATTTTGATTACGATTCTGCAAAGGGCCTGTCGTTTGAAATCACACAAAAATTGAAAAAGATCAAACCGAGAACACTTGGGGAGGCTTTAAATATTTCCGGGGTGACACCTGCGGCGATTTCTATCCTTCTCGTTTATCTGAAACGATACCGAGGAAAGAAGGAGTAAATATGGAAAAGAATCGAGAAGAACTCATCCAAGGATTGGAAAGGCTCGGGATAACAGCCGGTGAAGAAGAGGTTTCAAAGTTGATTTCTTTCTCCGAGCTGTTGCTGAAATGGAATAAAGTTTATAACCTTACAGCGATTCGAGACGAAGGGGACGTAATTAGAAAACATCTGTTGGATTCTTTGACGCTACTTCCTTATTTCAAGTTGTACGGATCAGAAGTAGGTTGCAGAACTTTGGACGTTGGGTGTGGCGGGGGATTACCTGCTATTCCCTTGTCAATCTTCTTGAAAGATTTTGACTTTAATTTAATCGACACGGTTAATAAGAAAATAACTTTTGTCCGACAAGCGGTCATTCAACTGAAACTTCCGAATGTCAATGCTTTTAATGAAAGAGTTGAAAATTTTCATCCATTAAAGCCTTTTAATTTAATTAGTTGCAGAGCATTCTCTTCATTAGCAAGCTTCGTGACGTTAACTGAGCACTTAATTGACGAGAATGGACGATGGCTAGCCATGAAAGGCAAGTATCCGGTCGAGGAAATTAACGAGCTTCCGGCCGGTGTTGGTGTGGAGAAAGTGATAGAGCTGAAAGTTCCTTTCCTGGATACTGAAAGACATCTGATAGTTTTAAAGAAGAAATAAGGAGCTTAAAGTTCGCTTCAATTTTTATTAAGGAAGATGTAACTCAACATCGTCCCTTTATTTGTGAGTTGCGGTGAACAATCGCAGCTCACAAGAAAATGCTAACGCTTAATGAGATTTCAGACTGCGTTCGTCGAACCGGAAATTGTTACTTCGCTTCCTTCCGAAGGAAGTGCATCATAAAAGACGCCCATGCCGATGGGCTGCCCATTGAAATACAGAATATTATTTTGAAAACTCAGACAGTCAGGTGCAGGATTGGTACTTAGACGCGGCTTAGGCTTTACCTGTGGTGTTTTGCACCATGTGGCCGTTCTCGGAAGCATCTTTGCAAATTCTGCATTTGTGAAATCAATGCGCGCTTTAATTTCTTCTTTGTAGGCATCCAAGCCTTTTGTGAGTATGGCATGCATTGAAGGAGGCAAAGATCGATTGCGGAGCATCGTCTCAAGTTCCCTATCAGTGAGGTCGGAGGCCCTAGGGACGTGTGTGAAGCGTGTGATCTTTGCTTGAGGAAGCAGCTTATGGACGTCTTCATACATTCCGCCTAGCCGTCCGACACCTACGGAAATAATTTCCACTTCGTTGTTTAGTGAATGTTTCCTCAGGAAGCTTTGCATCGGCAAAGCCGGCGTGTACCCCCAGACAGGAAAAATCAGGACGATCTTTCGGTAATTGTCCAAATCTATGTTCAACGGTGAGATGGGAGGAAGTTCTCTCTTCTTTCTGTCCTCTCTCGCGTCATAAGCGTTATAAGGCTCCAAGGTTTTAATTTCTGAGATATCGCAGTGCTCTAATTTTTGAAAAATTTCTGTGACTCTCTTAGAGTTTCCCGAGAAACTATAGAAAATCGCTAACTCTTTTTCTTTTGCGCTTAGGACTGCTGCCGGATTAAAAAAAGAAAAACCGGCGAGAATCGTTAATAAGGCGCGACGCGTTATCGATTTCATTATTTCCAGAATTCCTATAGCCTTCCCCTCGCCTCTTCGGATTAGGAGAAGGCGCGAGTCCAGAGTGAGCTTAAATCAGAGAGGAACAAGCACGCTAACCTCACATTCTTGTGGCTTGCTTATTGAGGTCGTTGGTTAATGTCTTGAAGATGTTCTCGAGGCAGACATCAAAGGCGCTCACGGCTCCCGGCATATCGTCTGTTGGCGTGTTCTGTGTTTGGCTGTAGGTTTCATGGAAAACCAGTTTGCCGGAAACGCTTGCCACCACAGAAACTTCCATTTCGACGACAGCTGCAAACGGTTTCTTAACAGCATTGATGAAGAACTTGGAAACAAAGACCGTGAGCTGATAAGCAGGTGTACTGATGGAATTAGGAGAAAGGACAACATTCCATGGTCCACAGTCTTGTATGACTTCGCGTAAGCCGTCTCCGATGAGGTTGCCGGGATTAGATGAAAACCTATTGATGTCTGTGTTGTAGATTCGGTTGTCCTTAATTAACACATAGCAGCGCGTACTGTCATAGGGAGACGCAATCATAGGGGAATTGATGCGCACACTGGAGAGACGGCGTTTCGGTGCTCTGCAGTCCTGAGTGTTTAGATTCGCAAGAAGTGTATAGAGCTTCAGCGGAGGTCTTTCAGGGAGGATTGAGCAGCCGGCTAGTCCGGTTAAAAGTCCTAAAGCAAGAGTTCTTCTCTTCATAAGCGTGCCTATTTATTAACTTGGAAGGGTTCTGCTGTCTTTGGCGCTGGTGCTAAAAACTCAGAGGCGGAATCCGAAATATTGTTCGTAAGATTCTTTAAATTTTGTGCGATCTTACTTAAGTTCATAAGCGTAACCGTTACGTCGTAACCATTGTTAGAAACCATCTGATTTAGATTACGAGATAAGTTTGTCAGGTTGGTTACGAGCTGTTTAGTCTCAGCTTTTTGACTGAGGTTGCCGATTTGCTCAGCAGATTTATCCAGCTGCGCAATGAGTGTGTTCAGCTGGTTGATGTCGAACTGATTGATCTTGTTGTCAGCTTGGTTAAGTAGGTTGGAAAGAGAGCTTCCAAGTTTATTAAAGGAGGACGGATCAATTCCGTTCGCGATCCTCTCAAGATTAGCAATGAGAGATTGGATCACGGGGACGGTTTCCTGGAGATCTTTGTTGATATTTAAAGAATCAAGACTGGCAAGGAAGCCTTTGACATTTTCAACAATTTCATTGCTCAAGCTTGGAGCTGACGGAATGAACAAATACTTAGGTTTCCAATCAAAAGGAACACGATCTGCGGGATATTTCTTCGGATCCAGGAAATCTACAGAGAGATACAAGGAGCCGGTGATGCCCGCAAGCTGTGTTTGGATTCTCAGACCGTGATTAATATAGTCCTGAAGGTGGGATTCAACTTCCTTTCCAGCCAGTTCCATTCTCATTCTTACAACGGCAACAGCTTTGGTCTCAGAAAGAATTTCTTGAGAAGAAGACGGATAGGCTTCCGTCGATAAGAGAATCTCTTGAACCTGTCCGACCTGGATACCTCTAAATTTAACCGGGGCTCCGACTTCTAGTCCGCTGATAGAAAATTGGAAATACGTCTCCATTTCTGCGTACGGCTTTCCAAGGCTCGGGCCGAGAAGTATAAGGATAGAGGCGATTGCCGCTGCAATGGCAGCGACTACAAACAGGCCCAATCTGAAATAATTTGTTTTAACTCCCATTTCTACTCCGCATCAGGTTGAGCATTAAAAAATTGTCTAACCCACGGGTTAGGAGAATTTTTTTGTAAGTCGTTAGGTGCCCCGTCGGCGATGATGGAACGTGTTTTTGGATCAAGCATGATGCATCTGTCTGCGATTCTAAAAATACTTTTCAATTCGTGACTGACAATGACGAAAGTTGCCCCTAGATTGTCGCGAAGTTTGCGTATTGTTTGGTCTAAGTTGGCCGCAGTTATAGGGTCAAGTCCTGCGCTTGGTTCGTCTAATAGAAGAATAGTTGCTCCGAGAGACAGGGCTCTGGCTATGCCGGCTCTCTTGATCATGCCTCCGGAAAGTTCCCCGGGAGTTAAGTTGGCCGAACCGGGCATCTCCATAGCGTTCAGAAGCATTTGTGCAGTTAGGTTTCTGGCTTCTAAGGGTAGTTTTGAAAATTGATCCAACGGGAAACGGACGTTTTCCAAAACAGTTAGAGAACCGAACAAGGCTCCGCTTTGGTACATGATGCCTAAGCTTCGCTGAATTTCAGGAATTTCTTTTCCCGAGTTGATAATACTTTTTCCTCGAATAAGTATGTCTCCGGCCATGGGCGGATTCAAACCGATGATAGTTTTCATCAACGTGGATTTTCCGCAGCCGGACCCTCCCATTATGAAAACAATTTGTTTTTCATAAATATCGAAAGATACATTCTCTAAAAGAATCTTTCCCGGCCAACCCATCGTGAGGTTACGCACACTTATTACGGATTTCTTAGAGGTGTCCATCATATTCCCAACCTGTTAGTCAGAAGAGCTGCAGCACCGTCGATCACGACAATCCAAATAATGCTTTTAACAACGGATTTCGTCGTAGAAGAACCGACGGCAGCTGCACCGGCACCGGTGTTCATACCGCATTGACACCCGATAAGTGCAATTACAAAACCGAAAATTACAGCCTTCACTAACCCGAAAACAATATCGGTCACAGTCACGGATTTAAGTAGCTGTACATAAAACTGTGTATACGTAATGTCGTACATTGCCATGACTAGACCTCCTCCAAGGATCCCTAGGATCGTGGCAAAGACAGACAATAGCGGCACGACAAGGGAGGAAGCGATCAGGCGAGGAACGACTAAAAAGTACATTGGGCTCAGGCCGAAGGTCGTTAATGCATTTAATTCTTCATTAACTTTTTGAGTTCCGAGCTGGGCTGCGAAGGCAGAACCACTTCGACCGGCAAAGAGGATTGCGGTCATAAGAGGCCCCAATTCTCTTGTCATCGCAATTCCGATACCATTGACTACGAAAATAACGGCTCCGAAAATTTGAGCAACTAAGGCCGTTTCAAAAGCGATAATGACGCCCATTAAGAAACCGATAAGGCAGATAATGCCTACGGCTCTGCTGCCGGCCTCATCTGAGACGGAGAGAATTTCTCCGAAACGGATTTGAGACGGATGCAGCAACACGTCTGTCAGAGCGCAGCATGCCGAACCTAAAAAAATGATGCTTTGCTTGGTGGAAGAGGCAGCGTCGTAAAGCCATTTTCCGAGACTGCTTACAACGCCTAGAGATTTTTTCTCGACCGGTTTCGGAGAAAAATTCTTCAGCATTGTGTTGTAAAGCGTTTCAATGCTGGCCGATACGTTGATAAGTTTAAAAGCGTCAGGTCTCGACCGCAGCTCGTATAAGAGTGTCAAACCGGACTCATCACAAAAGGTAAGGTCCGATGCGTCAAAAATAGTCTGTCCTGAACTTTCCGCTCCGAGGACCTGCTCCCATATTTTCACAGAGGTCTCTGCAGTGAGAGACGGCGGGAGTTTGACCGAAAGTTGCTTATCCATCTAGTTAATAGAAATTTAGTTCAGTAGATGCAGAAATTCTAGCCTCCCTGGTATCCATCTCCCTCGGAGAGTGTGTAGATTGGGTTATTCCGGATTCTGATAAGCGTATTCGGTCGCCGCCGTACAAAGGTGAAAAGTTATGTCTGTCATTACTAAAAATTAAACAGCTAAAAACCTTTTTCCCTAATTGGGTAAAATTAAAGAGTTTACTAATCGGCTTGAAAAATTTCGGAATATATAGACAACATGGCAAAAATTTACTGTATAGCTAATCAAAAGGGCGGTGTGGGAAAAACGACCACAGCCGTTAACTTAGCTGCTGCGTTGTCTCAGCTGTCTTTTAATGTTTTGTTGGTTGACCTTGATCCACAGGGAAACGCGACGACAGGGAGCGGGCTTGAGAAAAATAATCTTGTTCAATCTGTTTACGAAGTATTGTTGGACAGAGCGGACATAAAGAAAGTGATCACTCACTCCACATCCGGCTACGACATTCTGGGTTCTAATAGAAAGCTTGCCGCAGCCGAGGAAGAATTATTGTCTGCAGCGAGAAAAGAGCTGAGGTTAAAGACGAAGCTGGACGAAGTGTCCGGGCAATATGACGTCATTATCATTGACTGCCCTCCTACACTTTCAATTCTGACAATCAATGCATTTTGTGCGGCAGACGGTCTGATTATTCCGATGACGTGCGAGTACTACTCTCTTGAAGGTGTTTCAGACTTATTGCTGAGTATTCGCGCCGTCCGAGAGCAAGTGAACAGCGGTTTGGTGATTACCGGTCTTTTGAGAGTGAAGTTTGATCCTCGTATTACGCTTCAGCGTGAAGTTAGCGAGCAGCTCTCCGGATATTTCGGGTCATCGGTTTTCTCTTCCGTTATTCCGACAAATGTTCGCCTCGCAGAAGCCCCTAGCTACGGACTTTCAGGGATTCAGTACGACCCCTCATCAAGAGGCGCCGTATCTTATAAAACGTTTGCAGAAGAACTTGTGAAAAAAGACAAGTTAAAGAAACTTCTCAAAAACAGAAAGCGTGAGGGTTGAAGTGGTTGTTAGAAAAGGATTAGGAAAAAATATGGACAGCGTTTTCAGTATGAAAAACGTTGCCGATGTGATAGACAATCCGAAGGTTCCGGAGCCGAAAAGTTCTTTGCCGCTTTCGGCTCTCAAGCCGGGAAAATTTCAGCCGAGAAACGACGTTGAAAATTCCGGCTTGGCCGAGTTAGCACAATCCATTAAACAAAACGGGATCCTAAATCCGATTGTTGTAAGAAAGCTCTCCTCGGACAAGTATGAAATTTTGGCCGGTGAACGACGCTACCAGGCTGCCAAAATAGCAGGGTTGAAAAAAGTCCCGGTAACGATTTTGGACGTGAGCGATAAGCAGGCCATGATCGTTGGCCTTGTCGAAAATCTTCAGAGAAAAGACCTCAATGCTTTGGAAACCGCGGAAGGGATTCAAAGACTCATTGAAGAATTCAAATACAGTCATGAAGGTGTAGCAGAGGCTATCGGCCGTTCCAGACCGATGATATCTAATCTTCTTCGTCTGTTAGGTTTGCCGGAAGCGGTTAAGACCATGCTCAGAGCCGGTGAAATAGAAATGGGTCACGCAAGAGCCCTGCTCTCTCTCCCGGAAGAACAGCAAGTCTGGCTTGCCCAGCAAATCAAAGAAAAAGGACTCTCCGTCCGACAGACTGAGGAATACGTTGCGCGTTATAAAGAAAGGGAAAATACAAGCGAGAATCCCCATAAAACGGTGCAAAAAAGCTCGGAATTTACTAAATTTGAGGATGAGCTTTCAAAAATCCTGAATACAGATGTAAAACTTGTATCAAATTCTAAAGGAAGAGGTAACTTACAGATTTCATTTAAAAATGAAAAAGAATTTGCCGCAATTCTTGAACTTTTAAGGTCTCTAAATAATAAATAAAGCTATATTTATTGGAACAAACCCTTCATTCAAACGGATGATAATTGATTGATTCAGTTGCTCATTTTGGCCTAACTCATTAGAATGCATTCGGATTTTTGCTGTCAGGACGGGAAACAAGGAGATTTTTGAGACCATGAAGGCCTTGAGAAGAACTGTTTTCTGGCAAAGCGGAGCCGTCATTCTTTGTGGCCTTGTTTCTTGGGTTGCGGCAGGTTCTGTGGCCGGAATTTCATCCCTCTTGGGCGGTTTGGTTTGTGCGCTCCCTTCAATGCTCGTCGTCTTACTGATGCATTTGTTTCGGAATCAGCAAGCCCATCCGTTAGCAATCTTCTTATACGAATTCATAAAAGTGTCGCTGGTGATCTTAGGATTTTTCAGCGTCGCTTTGTTTTATAAAGAATTAAGCTGGCTGCCATTTATTTTGTCAGCTGGAATAGTTTTACTAAGTCATATTTTTGCTTTGGCAAGCAGGAAATAATTGAAGGAATAAACGAATCATGGCAGGCACGGCTACTGAGTATATTCAGCACCATTTGACGCATTTAAACAACATTGGTGCTAAGCAAGGAAGCATTGTCGACTTCAGCGTTTTTAACTTCGACACCGCTGTTTTCTCTATCCTTATGATGCTGTTGGCAGTTTGGCTCATGTACAGTGCAGCCAAAAAAGCCACAAGCGGAGTCCCGGGTAAGTGGCAGTGCGCAGTTGAAATGCTCGTCGATATGGTTTCGGAACAGGCTAAATCCATTGTTCACGGAGACCGCACGTTTATCGCTCCTTTGGCTCTGACCGTTTTCGTTTGGGTCACCCTGATGAACGCTATCGACCTTATTCCGGTTGACTTGATTCCTGCCATTTGCGGCTGGTTCGGCATTCATTACATGCGTCCTCTGCCTACCGCTGACCTTAACGGTTCTATGGGTATTTCCGTCGGCGTATTGCTGCTGATGATTTACTACGGTATCAAAATTAAGGGACCGGCCGGTTTCGGAAAAGAGCTTTTCACTGCTCCTTTCGGTAACTTCATTCTTCTCTGGCCGTTCAATTTCCTGCTGAATATCATTGAATATTTGGCAAAAACAGTTTCTCTCGGCATGCGACTTTTCGGTAATATGTATGCGGGTGAACTCTTGTTCTTCCTCATTGCGCTCCTCACCGGAATGCTTTGGGAAGGAGAAGTCGGACTTGCTGCTTTCGGTGTACTCGGCCAGTTCTTTGCCGGTCTCTGCTGGTGGTTATTCCATATTCTTATCGTGTTGCTTCAGGCCTTCATTATGATGATGTTGACTCTCGTCTACATTGGTCAGTCTCACGAAGGACACTAATTCTTTTCTTTCTTTTGATTTAAATACGTCATATTAAACAAGGAGTTCGTTATGACAAACGTTGCATATGTTGCATTGGCTTGCGGCCTGATCATTGGCTTTGGTGCCTTCGGTGCCTGTATCGGTATCGGTATCATGGGTAGCAAATACCTCGAAGCTTCTGCTCGTCAGCCTGAGCTTATCAACACACTGCAGACCAAGATGTTCCTTCTGGCCGGTCTTATCGACGCTGCCTTCCTTATCGGTGTCGGTATCGCCATGATGTTTGCCTTTGCTAACCCGTTTGTCGGCTAATAAGCCAACCATCCAACAGGTTTCCATAGACAAACTGCACTCGGACCCCGAGTGCTTAAGGGATTAGAAAATGAACATTAATGCCACATTGTTCGTACAGATGGCCGTGTTCTTCGTCGGTGCCTGGATCACCATGAAGTTCATTTGGCCACCGCTCAATCGAGCAATCGAAGAGCGGCAGAAAAAGATAGCTGACGGCCTTGCCGCAGCTGATCGCGGCGAACATGCTTTGGAAGAAGCCAAGAAAGAAGGCGCTTCTATCGAAGCCGCTGCACGTGCCCAGTCGCAGGTCATCGTGGCCCAGGGCGAAAAGCGTGGCCAAGCCATTATTGAAGAAGCAAAAGCTCAGGCACAGGTTGAGGCCGATAAGATTATCGCCGCTGCTCGTGCTCAGGCTGCTCAGGAAGTTCAGTCTGCCCGTGACGCCTTGAGAGATCAGGTTGCTCAGCTGGCTGTTTCCGGCGCTTCCCAGATTTTGGGTAAGGAAGTCGACGCTTCCGCTCACCAGCAATTGCTTGACCAACTTAAGGCGAAACTGTAATCATGGCAGAGATCTCAACAATTGCACGGCCTTATGCCGAAGCTTTGCTGAAGGCCGTCAAAGAAAGTAAGGAAGAGGGCTTAGCTCAAAAGCTTATTCCCGTCCTCGACACCATTGATGAGATTGTCGCCGACCCGAAGCTTAAAGAACTCGCTAGCGATCCCTCTTTAAGCTCGGATCAGATTTACGAACTTATCAGAGGAATGCTGGATAAGGCCGTTCCGCAAGAAGCTGAGAACCTTCTTAAGTTAGTCATCCAGAACGGCAGAATCGAAGCCCTCCCGCAGATCACTGCACAGTACCGCGAATTACTGAATCACGAAAACAAGGAAGCCGATGTCACCATTGAAACGGCCTTCCCCTTATCGGATGATCAGGTAGCGGACCTTATCAAGGCCTTGGACAAGAAGTTTCCCGGAATTAAGCTCCTGCCGAAAGTCGTGGTCGATAAAGACCTCATCGGCGGCGTAAGAGTCATTGTCGGGGACAAGGTTCTTGATGGAACAGTTAAGGCGCGGCTTGCAGAGATGCAGTCTGCCCTCACAAGTTAATTACGGAGTTGAAAAGCTATGCAACTCAATCCGAGTGAGATTAGCGAGCTGCTGAAGCAGCGAATCGAAGGTATGGGTTTGAACACCAACCTTCGCACTGAAGGTACGGTTGTCTCCGTTACCGACGGTATTTGCCGTGTTCACGGTCTTTCTGACGTGATGCAGGGCGAAATGCTTGAATTCCCGAATAACACATACGGTCTTGCTCTTAACCTTGAAAGAGATTCCGTCGGTGCCGTTATTTTGGGCGACTACACACATATTACCGAAGGCGATATCGTTAAGACTACCGGCCGCATTCTGCAGGTTCCCGTCGGACCCGCATTGAAAGGCCGCGTTGTTAACGCCTTGGGTCAGCCGATTGACGGTAAAGGCCCGATCGAAACAACTGAGTTTGACGTTGTTGAAAAAGTTGCTCCTGGCGTTATTGAACGTCAGTCCGTTAGCCAGCCGGTTCAGACAGGTCTGAAGTCTATTGACTCCATGGTTCCTATCGGCCGCGGCCAGCGTGAGTTGATCATTGGCGACCGACAGACAGGTAAGACTGCTGTAGCTATCGACACGATCATCAACCAGAAAGGCAAAGATCTGACCTGTATCTATGTTGCTATCGGTCAGAAGGCTTCCACGATCGCTAACGTTGTTCGTAAACTCGAAGAATACGGCGCATTGGAATACACCATTGTTGTTGCTGCTTCCGCATCTGAATCTGCTGCTATGCAGTACATTGCACCTTATGCCGGTGCAACAATGGGCGAATACTTCCGCGACCGCGGTGAAGACTCCCTCATCGTCTATGATGACTTGACAAAACAGGCCTGGGCTTATCGTCAGATCTCCCTGCTGCTTCGTCGTCCGCCTGGACGTGAAGCCTACCCTGGCGACGTTTTCTACCTCCACAGCCGTCTGCTCGAAAGAGCCGCTCGTGTGAACCCCGAATACGTAGAACGTTTCACTAAGGGTGCCGTTAAGGGCAAGACCGGTTCTATGACCGCTCTCCCGATCATTGAAACACAGGCCGGTGACGTTACCGCTTTCGTTCCGACCAACGTGATTTCTATTACTGACGGCCAGATCTTCTTGGAAACCGACCTTTTCAATGCCGGTATCCGTCCCGCTATCAACCCCGGTATCTCTGTTTCTCGAGTCGGTGGTGCAGCTCAGACTAAGGTCATTAAGAAACTCGGCGGCGGTGTTCGTTTGGCTCTTGCTCAGTATCGTGAGCTTGCTGCCTTCGCTCAGTTCGCCAGCGACCTTGACGAAGCAACACGTAAACAGCTCGAACGCGGCCGTATCGTTACTGAACTGATGAAACAGGATCAGTACCAGCCGCTGCAGGTTTGGGAAGAAGCATTGGTTCTGTTCGCCATCAACATCGGCGCTTACGACGATGTCGAAGTTAAGGACGCTCTGAAGGTCGAAGCTGCTATGCAGGATTACATGAAGATCAATCATGCTGATCTGATTGACCGCATTGAACAGCAGAAAGCCCTGTCTAAGGAAGACGAACAGCTCTTGACTGAAGCAGTTAAAGAGTTCAAGAAATCCGGTGCTTTTTAATAAGCCACGTTAGAGGATCCTAATGCCAAGTACCAAAGAGATACGAGCTAAGATCAGATCGGTGCACAACACCAGAAAGATCACAAAGGCGATGGAGATGGTGGCTGCTTCTAAGATGAAGAAGGCACAAGATCGTATGAGGGCTGCTCGTCCCTACGGAAATACGATCCGTAACTTAATCGGTCACCTTGCAGACGCTTCTACCGAGGCTGTTCATCCCTTCCTTCGTAAAGTTAAGGAAGTCAATAACATCGGCTTGATCTGCGTGTCCACCGACAAAGGCCTGGCCGGCGCTCTGAATACAAACATTCAGAGACTTCTTGCTCATACTTTCAGAGATTGGGCACAAGAAGGCAAAAAAGTCGAAGCTACTGCCATTGGTAACAAGGGCTTGGGCTTCCTCCAACGCGTTGGCATCCCGGTTGTTTCCCAGGTTACGCAGTTAGGCGACCGTCCTAACCTTGAGCGCTTGCTCGGAGCCATTAAGGTTCAGATCGAAGCGTTCCAAGAAGGCAGAGTTGACGTCGTCTACATTGCCTACTCTCGCTTTATCAATGCGATGAAGCAGGAGCCGGTTATTGAACAGCTTCTTCCGCTCCCGAAATCTGCGGTTGAGACGGACAAGCACGAGAATTCTTGGGACTACATCTACGAACCTAGCGCAGATGAAGTTTTGAAAGTTCTCCTTAAGCGTTACGTTGAGGCTCTGATTTATCAGGCTGTTGCCGAAAACATGGCCAGCGAGCAGAGTGCTCGAATGGTCGCCATGAAGGCCGCTTCTGATAACGCTAAGAAGCTTATCGACGATCTGGAACTGGTTTACAACAAGACACGTCAGGCCGGCATTACCAAGGAAATTACCGAAATCGTCGGTGGTGCTGCTGCAGTGTCTTAATTGAAAAGATATCGAATCGAGGAATACCTATGAGTATCGGAAAGATCGTACAGGTCATCGGCGCGGTGGTGGACATCGAGTTCCCTCGCGACGAAATGCCCAAAGTTTACGACGCACTCGTTCTTGAAAAGGACGAAAACAACAAGCTGGCTGAAGAAGGCCTGACCTTTGAAGTGCAGCAACAGCTTGGAGACGGCGTAGTAAGAACCATTGCTATGGGTTCTTCTGAAGGTCTCCAGCGCGGTATGGCCGTTAAGGCTCTCGGACACGGCATTATGGTTCCGGTTGGTCCGAAGACCCTCGGCCGAATCATGGACGTTTTGGGACGTCCGGTTGACGAAGCCGGCGAAATCGGTGAAGAAAAACGTATGCCGATTCACCGTGCCGCTCCGAAGTTCGACGAACTGAGCCCGTCCGTTGACCTGCTTGAAACCGGCATTAAGGTTATTGACCTTGTTTGCCCGTTCGCTAAAGGCGGTAAGGTCGGTCTGTTCGGCGGTGCCGGTGTGGGTAAAACCGTTAACATGATGGAGCTCATCAACAACATCGCTAAGGCTTACGGCGGTTACTCCGTGTTTGCCGGTGTTGGTGAACGTACTCGTGAAGGTAACGACTTCTACCACGAAATGGGCGAATCCAAGGTTCTGGACAAAGTGGCCATGGTTTTCGGTCAGATGAACGAACCTCCCGGAAACCGTCTCCGCGTTGCGTTGACCGGTTTGACAATGGCTGAAGCATTCCGTGACGAAGGTCGCGACATTCTTCTGTTCATTGACAACATTTACCGTTTCACACTGGCCGGTACCGAAGTGTCCGCTTTGTTAGGCCGTATGCCCTCCGCTGTGGGCTATCAGCCGACACTGGCTGAAGAAATGGGTAAGCTCCAGGAACGTATTGCTTCTACGAAGGTCGGTTCCATTACCTCCATTCAGGCCGTTTACGTTCCTGCTGACGACTTGACTGACCCGTCTCCGGCTACAACATTCGGCCACTTGGACGCCACAGTTGTGTTGTCTCGTGATATTGCAGCTCTCGGTATTTATCCGGCTGTTGACCCGCTTGACTCCACTTCGCGTCAGATTGACCCGCACATCATCGGTGAAGAGCACTACTCTGTCACACGTCGTGTTCAGGCCACTCTGCAGCGTTACAAAGAACTCCGCGACATTATCGCGATTCTGGGTATGGACGAACTCTCTCCGGAAGACAAGCTCGCTGTTACCAGAGCTCGTAAGATCCAGAGATTCCTTTCTCAGCCCTTCCACGTTGCTGAAGTCTTTACCGGTCAGCCCGGTAAGTATGTTCCGATGAAGGAAACGATTCGCGGCTTCAAGATGATTGTTGACGGCGAATGCGACAAACTGCCGGAACAGGCTTTCTACATGGTAGGCACGATTGACGAAGCTTTCGAAAAGGCTAAGACAATCAAGTAATCCTAGGTGAGGGATCTTCCCTCACCGGCTACCTGGAGAATTAAATGGAAAAAACCTTAAAAGTCGACGTTGTTAATGCTGAGGAAAGCCTTTTTAGCGGCAACGCCGAGTTTGTAGCTCTGCCCGGTATCGAAGGCGAGCTCGGTATTCTGCCAGGCCATACTCCCCTGATTACGCTGATTCGTCCGGGTCTTGTTCGTATTCGCAAGAGTGCACAGGACGAGGAAGAAATTTTCGTAGCCGGCGGAGTTCTCGAAATCCAGCCCTTCCACGTGATCGTCTTAGCTGACGTAGCGATCAGAAGCAAGGATCTCGACGAAGCGAAAGCAAAAGAAGCTATGGAAAAAGCAAAGGCGGCTGCAAAGACTGCTGCCAGCGAAATCGAACTGGCGAAGGTCGAAGCCGAAATCGGTATGCTTGCCGAACAGCTCCGCATCCTTCAGAGAATCAAACACTAATACTTGTATTAGTTCTCTTAAACTCCGATCTTCTCATGGAAGTTTCGGAGTTTTTTCTTTTCTGCTTAGACTAAAATACCAAAGATATACTCAATACATGGAGAATCCAGTGATTTTAGTTTCTACCGATGGTTCCGAGCTTTCTGAAAAGGCAATCGTGACCGCAGCCAAGCTGGCAAAAAATCTCAATACTTGTGTTCTGGGCATAACCGTCGTCAAAGCTAAAGGTTCAGAGACCGCTGCAAGAACTTTGGATGATGTTAAAGATGCTTGTCAGAGAGTCGGAGTTCCGTGCGAAGTCTCGGAAGTTGTCGGAACTTCCATCCCTGACGCCATTCTCAAAGTCGCTCAGGAAAGAGACGTACGCTTTATTGTCATGGCTAGCCGCGGGTTGGGCACGCTCGGCTCTCTCTTTATCGGCAGTTCAACTCAGCAGGTCCTCGCCAAGGCCGACAGACCGGTCCTTGTGGTACGTTAAAAAAAGAACATTTGTTAAAGCGTCTTTCGGGACGCTTTTTTTATAAGGGCTCTTTCAGGATTTGTAATTACAATCCGAATCTGTTAAATCGTAATTTTTGCAACGGCTATGAAACTTCAAAACGATACTTTTCTTCGGGCGCTCTGTAAGTTACCCACAGACTACACACCGATTTGGCTTATGAGACAAGCCGGAAGATACCTTCCCGAGTACCGCCAGACTCGCTCTGAGGCAGGAAGTTTCATGGGACTGGCAACTAATCCTCATTACGCTTGTGAAGTGACCCTTCAGCCCGTGGACAGATACCCGCTGGATGCCGCAATTCTCTTTTCGGACATTCTGACGATCCCCGATGCAATGGGCTTGGGCTTATCTTTCGTTGCCGGTGAGGGTCCTAAGTTTGCAAAACCGGTTCAGGACGAAGCAGCCGTTAAAGCTCTTTATGTTCCTGATCCTTCCGACAAACTGAAATATGTGACGGATGCCGTATGCGAAATTAAGCGCGCATTGAACAACCGCATTCCCTTGATCGGTTTTTCCGGCAGTCCCTTTACACTTGCCTGCTATATGGTTGAAGGAGGCAGCTCTTCCAATTACCGCAAAGTAAAGGAAATGATGTATCGCCGTCCTGACCTTTTCAATGAGATTCTTGAAAAGAATACGGACGCTGTGATTGCTTATTTGAATGCACAGATTGAAAGCGGTGTGGATGCTGTAATGGTTTTCGACACATGGGGAGGCACACTGTCTCACGAGGCTTATCTTAAGTTCTCACTTCCCTGCCTGAAACGTATCGTCAATTCCGTCAAACGTGAGAGACACGGTCAAAAGATTCCTTCTATCGTTTTTACAAAAGGCTGTGCCCCATGGGTTAAAGAGATTTCAGAGATCGGTGCCGATGCGATGGGTCTCGACTGGACAGTCAGTCTCGGAGAGGTTCGTGCATTGACTCAGGATAAAGTTGCGCTCCAAGGCAACTTGGATCCTTCTGTGTTGTTTGCCGGCGAAGATGTCGTGAGACAAGAGGCCCGTAAGGTTATTGAAGATTTCGGTCATGTCGGAAACGGAGGACATGTCTTTAACCTTGGCCACGGAATCGACAAGGATACTGATCCTGAGGTCGTTGCCGCGCTTGTCGACGAAGTTCATTCCTACAGCCGTAAATTCCATTCCCGCTAAGCGTTTCAAAAGCATTTTTCTCCTAGCGGATTTGCTCAAAATTTACGGAAACGGCACTTTAAGTAAGGAGTTCAGTTCAAAATCGGTTCTCGGCTTGAATTGAACTCCGAAGTTTTCATAGGTTTGAAGGAAGATTACTAACATCGGATATGGCAAAAAGGATCGCTAATGTTATCGTGGACTCACCGATTAGGGAGCCCTTGGATTACCTTGTGCCTGCCGATATTGAAATCCAAGTAGGCCAGCGGTGCCTTGTACCGCTTGGAACAAGAAAGGTCGTTGGGATCGTTGTGGGCTTTTCCGAAGAAAGCCGATTCTCAAAATTAAGAGAGGTCATATCCCGGGTTGATGACATCGCACCTCTTTCATTCGGTTGGTTAGCGCTTACTTCGTTCGCCGCTCGCTATTATCAAAGCGGTTGGGGACAGCTGGCGATTCCTGCTCTTCCTAAATTTTTTAGAAAACTTCCCGGGAAACTTCATGAACGTTCGCTTGAACGTTTAAGAAAAGAGAAGAAGCGAGCCGTTAAGGAACCCTCAGAAAAACCGCATCTCAATTCGGAACAGAGCGCGATCGTTGAAGAGTTCCAGATGGATGGGGCGTTTTATCCGGCACTCATTTTTGGAATCACAGGAAGCGGAAAAACCGAGGTTTATCTCCATCTGATGGAGAAGGTTCTATTGAGTGATCCTGCAGCTCAGGTTCTTTTAATGGTGCCGGAAATTAACCTTACGCCCCAGCTTGTCGAAAGGGTGCAGAGTCGTTTTCCTCAATTGGAAGTCGTCTCCTGGAACTCGGGAATGGCGGAGGGACAAAAAGCCTCATCTTGGCTTGCTTGTCATGAAGGCAGGGCAAGAATTTTAGTCGGCACACGTCTCTCGGTATTTGCGAGCTTTAAGTCTTTAAAGCTGATCCTGGTTGACGAAGAACACGATCCTTCTTTCAAATCTCAGGAAGGAGTGAGGTATAACGCCCGTGATTTAGCACTGAAACGAGCATCGATCGAAAAAATACCCATTGTTCTCGGTTCAGCAACGCCGTCGCTGGAAAGTTATAAAAACGCTCTGGAAGGGAAATTCAAATTATTTAAGCTGACGCAGCGGGCAAACTCAAATGCTCATTTACCTGAGCTCTCACTAGTGGATATCCGGAAGGATAAGCCCGTTAACGGCCTGAGTCAGGAGACAGCGGATGCAATTACCGAAACGATTAATTCCGGGCGTCAGGTAATTGTATTTTTAAATCGGAGAGGCTTTGCTCCGGTGGTCGAATGTAAGAACTGCGGATGGCAGTCAACATGTCCTCATTGCTCGACTTACGCCGTATTTCATAAAACTACCGGGCGTTTAACCTGTCATTACTGCGGCTGGTCGACGCCTCTTCCGAAAACTTGTCCGAAATGCGGCTCCTACGAGCTGCTGCCGATAGGACGCGGCACTCAGAGGGCCGAGGAAGAACTGGAAACTCGCTGGCCGGAAGCAAGGGTTTCAAGACTGGATCAGGATTCCGCACGCCAGAGAGGAAGTGCCAGCAAGGTGCTCGATGCAGTTCATAACGGTGACGTCGACATCCTCATCGGTACCCAGATTGTCGCAAAAGGACACGACTTTAAGAACGTCGGGCTGGTGGTTGTGTTGAACACGGATCCTCAGTTGTTCTCTTCCGACTATAGGGCCAGAGAGCGGCTGTTCTCCGTTTTGATGCAAGTCTCGGGAAGGGCCGGCAGAGATAAAACGGAAGGAAAGGTTTTAATTCAAACGCGTTATACCGAAGATGACATTTTCAAGCACCTAAAATCCCAGGATTATGAAGGGTTCGCGGCCGGTGAACTTGAAGCCCGGCGAGCGAGTTTCATGGTGCCTTTCTCTGCTCAGGCTCTGCTTGTCGCAGAAGGTAAAGAGATTTCTTCGGTTCTGGCTTTTCTGCAAAAACTTAAGGCGCTGGCCGAGAAAATCAAAGGTCCTTCCGTGCGGATTTTTGAACCTGTACCGCTGACGGTCCAAAAAGTCATGGATATAGAAAGGGGTCAGTTACTGATCGAGGCGGACAACAAAGTTGAAATGCAGAAATTTTTAAATCGATTTCAGCCCGAAGCCCTTTCTCTGAAAGCCAAGGGTTCCTGGTATATCGATGTTGACCCATTGAATTATTAGTATGGATAGAAAAGATTTTGAAATTATGGCCCCGGTGGGGTCTCGCGAGTCATTGGCCGCGGCCTTTCAGGCCGGAGCAGATTCCGTTTACTTCGGCATCGGAACGCTGAACATGCGTTCAAAATCAGCCAATGAGTTTACGATCGACGATCTCAAAGAGATTGCTTCGCTTTGTGCCGAACGAGGCGTGAAGAGTTATTTAACCGTGAATACGGTTATTTACGACGAAGATTTGCCGCTGATGAGACAAATCGTTGATGCGGCAAAAGAAGCCAAGATATCTGCGGTGATTGCCTCGGATGCTGCCGTTATGATGTACTGCAAGCAAAAAGGGGTAGAAGTTCACCTTTCCACGCAGCTTAATATTTCCAACGTGGAGGCGCTGAAGTTTTACAGCCAGTTCGCCGATGTTGTTGTTCTGGCAAGAGAGCTGAATCTTCGTCAGGTAAAACGGATCTACGATGAGATCCAGCAGCAGCGCATTACCGGTCCTAAAGGCGACCTGATCAGAATCGAAATGTTCTGTCACGGTGCTTTATGTATGGCAGTGAGCGGCAAGTGCTACCTTAGCCTGAATAATGCAGGAAAAAGCGCAAACAGAGGTGCATGTATGCAGACGTGCAGACGCGCCTATATCGTTAAGGACAAAGAGCGTGATGTCGAGCTGGAAATTGACAATCAGTACATCATGTCGCCGAAGGATCTTAAGACAATCGGCTTCATGGATCAGATGATCAAGGCCGGGGTTCGCGTCTTTAAGATTGAAGGCCGAGCACGCGGTCCTGAATATGTCAGAACCGTCGTAGAGGCATACGATCAGGCGATTCGCCAAGCTCTGACGGGTGAATGGAATGAAGAGATCAGCAAAGCCTGGGATGCTCAGTTGGCGACCGTTTATAACCGCGGCTTTTGGGGCGGTTATTATCTCGGTCAGACTATGGGCGAATGGAGCAACCGTTACGGTTCACAGGCGACTGAGAGAAAGATTTACGCCGGTAAGGGGATTAAGTATTTTTCCAAAGCTCAGGTTGCCGAATTTTTGGTGCAGGCGGCTGAACTTAATGCCGGAGATAAGCTTCTCATTACCGGTCCGACGACAGGTGCAGTCTATGCCACGCTCGATAATCCGTACGTAGATGAAAAACCGGTGGAAAGGGTCTTAAAGGGAGAGCACGTCACTTTCAAACTTAAGGAAAAAATTCGAGAGAACGACAAGCTCTATATTTTGAAATCGGTGGTAAACGAGGAGCTATAAGTGCTCCGGAAGATGGCGCACCCGGCGGGAGTCGAACCCACTACCCCTGCCTTCGGAGGGCAGTACTCTATCCAAATGAGCTACGGGTGCGAAGTTAACCATTTTACCTAAGCAAAACAGAAGAAAGCAAATCCAAACACGCCTTTCCTCGGATAAAACTTCAGGACGAGAACTAAAAAGTCAGGGTTTTAACTTTAAAATCTTGCGCAAAGGAGATTGTATGAAATTACCTACCAGTATCGAGTTAAAAAAGAAATCCCGACTCCTCGCAATTGAGTATGGGAGTGATCGCTATGAGCTGCCCTTCGAATTTTTAAGAGTATTTTCTCCTTCTGCAGAAGTTCAAGGCCATACGCCCGACCAGGCAAAGCTCCAGGTCGGCAAACGTGATGTCGATGTCTTGGAAATTCTTCCTATCGGATCCTATGCCTTGCAAATTAAATTCAGCGACGGACACGACAGCGGAATTTACTCCTATGACTACTTGGAAGAATTAGGCAAGAACAAAGACTCACTCTGGCAGGCGTACTTGGAGGATTTGAAAGCGGCCGGTGCGAGCCGAGACCCCAACGATCCTGCTAATAAACGTTTTGAAGAGCCGCCTAAGAAGAAGTGCCCGAGCCATCACTGATATGAACGAACAGAACCAAAAAGAGAATCGAGCTGAAAAACTGACAGATTTCGGCTTTTCGAAAGTTAAAGAAGCCGACAAAGAAAAACAGGTAAAGGCTGTTTTTGACCAAGTTGCTCCGAAATACGATTTGATGAATGACGTTTTGTCATTCGGAATGCATCGGCTGTGGAAACAGTATGCAATTGATCGAGCTGAGATTCAGCCGGGTATGAAAGTTTTGGATATTGCCGGAGGAACCGGTGATATGTCCCTTCTGGTTCAGAAGAAACTTTCAGGTACCGGAGAGGTGTGGCTGTCCGATATCAATCATGAGATGCTGAAGATCGGAGATGAGCGTCTTAAAAATGCCGGCTACCATCCTTATGTTCTCACATGTGATGCGGAGTATCTGCCTTTTCCTGACGGATATTTCGATGTCCTTATTGTGTCCTTCGGCTTAAGGAATATGACGCACAAGGATCGGGCGCTCAGAGAAATGCAGCGGGTTTTAAAACCGGGCGGCAGACTCATGGTTTTGGAGTTCTCAAAACCGGTAGCTTTGATGCGTCCTTTCTACGACTTTTACTCCTTTAAAGTAATGCCGTTTCTTTCGGCAAAGATCGCAGGACACTCTGAAAATTATCGTTACCTCGCAGAGTCGATTCGGATGCACCCCGATCAAAAAACTCTTGCTAAAATCATGCGCGAGGCCGGGTTCGAGAGGGTTGAATGGAAGAATTTAACCTTTGGGATCACGGCTTTACATATCGGATATAAAAACTAATTTGAGGATCTACATGAAAAAATTCTTAGCAGCCCTCCTTATTGGTCTCTCTCTGGTATCCATCACATTGGATGCCTCGGCTGCCCGACTCGGAGGCGGTGCAAGTTTCGGTCGTTCTATGAGCGTTCCGAAGGCAGCTCCTTCTACTCCCTTCAAAGCTCCTTCCGCTGCTGCCACTAAGCGTCCGGCAACAGCTGCGGCTGCCGGTGCTGCTGCCAAGGCTCCGATGAGCATGGGCAAGCGCCTCCTGATCGGCGCAGCCGCTGCATTGGGCTTTATGGCTTTAGCCAATATGCTCGGTCTCGGTGAGGGATTTGCCCAGATGCTTATGATTCTGACGCTTATCCTGTTGGCCGTTGTGGCATTCCGCTTCTTCGCCGCCCGCAAGAGCGGAGCTTCTGCCGCAGCATCTGCCGGCGCTCCTGCCTCTCAGCCGACTCAGGATGCCGACTTCGGACAAAGCAGAAGCGAAGCCGCTGTGAGAGAACAGCCGGCCTTCAATCCTGCTCAGACCGTTCGTCCGGGTTCCGCAATGGATCAGTTTTCCGATGAGCCTGCGGCAGCTTCGGAATCCACCTACGGTGCTCCTGCCGATTTCAACCAGGAAGAGTTCCTGAACATGTCCACCGCTTACTTCAAGATGCTTCAAAAAGCTTGGGACAGTGGAGATATGGACGATCTGGCCAACTACACGACAGATGACCTGTTCATTGAACTCACGCATAAGCGCCGCGAGATTAAGGGCGCAAACCTGACGGAAATCGTCAATCTGAATGCTTCCTTGGCCGGATTTGAAACTACTCCGACAGAGTACGTCGCTTCCGTTCTCTTTACCGGCAGCTTGAAGGAAAACGGCGAACCGACAGAAATCAAAGAAATCTGGAACCTGGTTAAGCCGAAGGAAGGCAAGACTGGCTGGCTATTAGCCGGCATTCAGCAAGCCTAAAGTTGTATTTTTACGAAAAATGGGGCTTAGGCCCCGTTTTTCTTTTAAGGCTCCCACTTTTTATCTACAATTAAAAGACTTAAGGCCGGAGTGACGTGTATTAGTCAGCCCCGTTTTTTAGTCATTTTTCTGAGGGTCTAGAAGCAGTGAAACTGACTCTGTTCGTTGGTTTATATTTGCTCTGCACGGTCGCTATCGGTCTCTTTGCCGCGACACGAGTTCGTAGTACAACCGACTACGCTTTGGCCGGACGTTCGCTTCCGCTGGTCATGGTGATTACGGCAACTTTTGCTACTTGGTTCGGAAGCGAAACCGTACTCGGGCTTCCCGGCCAATTCATTAAAAACGGTTTAGAAGGCGTTGTTGAAGAGCCTTTCGGATCGAGTATGGCTCTTATCCTCGTCGGTATGTTCTTCGCCCGAAAGCTGTACCGAATGAGTCTGCTGACGATCGGTGACTTTTACAGACGCCGTTACGGAGTTTCGGTTGAACTCTGCTGTTCCATCTTTGTCGTACTCTCTTATCTCGGCTGGGTTGCCGCTCAAGTCGCAGCACTTGGACTCGTTATTCATCTTCTGACCGAAGGTTACGTTTCGGTCAGCAATGCGATGATCGTCGGCACGATTGTGGTTTTAATTTACACGGTTTTCGGCGGTATGTGGTCGGTGGCCCTGACCGACTTCTTCCAGATGATCATTATCGTGATCGGTCTTGTACTGGTGGCCTATTTCGCCGGCTCCATGGCCGGAGGCCCCGGCAAGGTGACCGAGTATGCCGTACAAAATGACCTCTTCAGAATCCTGCCGGAAAACAATTTCAAATCCTGGATGTTCTGGATTTCCGCGGCCATCACAATGATGATCGGATCGCTTCCTCAGCAGGACGTTTTCCAGCGCGTGATGTCGGCGAAAAGTGAAAAGATCGCCTGCTACGGTCCGATCTTAGGCGGCTCTTTTTATCTGCTGTTTGCTTTCGTTCCGATGTTTATTGTCATCGCTGCAACCGTCGGTGCGCCGGAACTTGCTTCCAAGCTGATGGCTGATGCTCCGCAGGAAATTCTGCCGACCTTCATCAAGGAATACATGCCTTTGTGGCTCAGAATTATGTTCTTCGGAGCAGTCTTGTCCGCCGTGATGTCGACGGCTTCTGCCACGATGCTGGCTCCGACAACGACCTTCGTAGAAAACGTTTTGAGAAACCTGATGCCTCTGAGCGACCAGAGAGAATTGAAGGCGATGCGTATTTCTCTGGTGGTTTTCGCTATCGGCGTTCTGACTTATGCACTTCTCATGGAAGGCACGCCGATTTATGAACTGGCAGCAATGGCTTATCAGTTCCCGGTTATCGGCGCCTTCTGGCCTTTAACACTCGGCCTTTACTGGAAACGTTCGACAACTCTGGGCTGCTGGCTTTCTATCATCGCCGGCTCCGCTGTCTGGATCGTTCTCTCGTTCTCAGGACTCGGAGAAGAATTCCCTGCACTGCTCGGCGGCTTCCTGGCTGCCGGACTCGGACAGGTCATCGGATCTCTTCTCCCGCTTCGTGCTAATCGCGAGTGCGTTCGCAATTGGCAGGAAAACAAAGACAAGTATCTCTATATTGCTCAATAACCTTAATTCTTCTTTTTATGAATATCGTTATCTTGGCAGCCGGCCTCGGCAAACGGATGTATTCGCATCTGCCTAAAGTCCTTCAGCCGGTTGGCGGCAAGGCTATGCTCAAACATGTTGTGGAAGCTGCAAGAAGGCTTCCCGATGCCGGAAAAATTATCCTCGTAGTCGGGCACGGCTCAGAAGAAGTCAAAGAAGCTATGGCGGATCAGCCGGTCACATTCGTCCTTCAAAAGGAGCAGAAAGGGACCGGACACGCCGTGCAGCAAGCACTCGAGGCGATCAATCCCGACGAACCGACGCTCATTCTTTACGGAGATGTGCCGCTGATTTCTACGGAAACGCTTTCGGCACTTGAAAAAACCGCCGGTGACGGTTTTGCTCTTTTAACCATTGATCTGGACAATCCGAAAGGCTACGGACGCATCTTGAGAGAAGACGGCAAGGTAATCGGCATCGTTGAAGAAAAGGATGCTTCCGAGCAGCAGAGAGCCATTAAGGAAGTGAACACCGGCTTTATGGTCCTTCCTTCCAAAGAGATGGAACGCTGGCTCGGTAACCTTAAAAACGATAACAAACAGCAGGAATACTATTTGACGGATCTTGTTGCTATGGCGGCGGCCGAAGGCCGTGAAATCAAAACTTTCAAGGCTCAGGATGCTTGGGAAGTTGAAGGCGCCAACAGCAAAGTTCAGCTTGAGGGCTTAGAGCGCGCATTTCAGCTCCGTCAGGCGAAAGAACTGCTGGAGAAAGGTGTTCGTCTGGCGGATAAGAACCGCATCGATATCCGCGGATCCTTAACCTGCGGCAAAGATGTTTTCATCGATGTCGGATGTATTTTTGAAGGAGACGTGGTCCTCGGAGACAACGTAGTCGTCGGACCGTACTGCGTCATAAAGAACACCAAAATCGGCGATGGAACGGTCATCGATGCTTACTCGCACTTTGATCAGGCTGTCGTCGGAGACACGGTCAAAATCGGCCCGTTTGCGCGCCTGCGTCCGGGAACCGCTTTGTCCGATGAAGTACACATCGGAAACTTTGTCGAAATTAAGAAGAGCGAAATAGGCAAAGGATCGAAAGTTAATCACCTGACTTATATCGGTGATACAACGATGGGTTCCGGCGTCAATATCGGAGCAGGAACCATTACCTGCAACTACGACGGTGCCAACAAATTCAGAACCGTTATTGAAGACGATTGTTTTATCGGAAGCGACACACAGCTGGTAGCGCCGGTGAAAGTCGGCAAAGGTGCGACAGTAGGCGCAGGAACGACAGTGACCAAAGACGTCAATGACAACACACTTGTCATCAGTCGTGTGAAACAAACAGAAATTAAGGGCTGGAAACGCCCGGTCAAAAAGAAATAAGGATTATCAAACTATGTGCGGAATTGTTGCCGGGGTCAGCTATAGAAATATTGTTCCCATTCTGACGGAAGGTCTTCGTCGCATGGAGTACCGCGGGTACGACTCCTGCGGTGTCGCTGTCGTCGATGACGGTCAGCTTAAGCGTTCCAGAACGGTTAAGCGTGTTCAAGATCTGATCAGACAAACGGAAGAAGACGAAGTTAAAGGTTCCACAGGTATTGCTCATACCAGATGGGCTACACACGGGGCACCTGAAATTCGCAATACGCATCCGCTTTTTTCCAATAATCAGATTGCCGTGGTTCATAACGGCATCATTGAAAATTACGCCGCCATAAAAGAAGAGCTGATCGGTAAAGGCTACGAATTCGTCAGTCAGACCGATACCGAAGTGATTGCTCACTTAGTCCACTATTATTACAAAGGCGATTTGCTGGGAGCGGTAGAAAACGTGCTGCGCCGCATTCGCGGCGCTTTCGCCTTGGCCATTTCCTGCAAAGATGAACCAGGCCGCATTGTCGCGGCACGCGTCGCCGCTCCACTTGTGATTGCTTTAGGAGAAAACGAAAACTTCGTTGCCTCCGATCCCATGGCCTTAGCCGGCGTTACCGACCGTTATATTTATCTCGAAGACGGCGATGTTGCCGATGTTCGGCAGCAGTCCGCCGAGATTTACAATCTTCAGGGCGATCAGTTTGTCCGCGTTGAGCGTCCCGTCTCGGTTGTTCAAGGTTTCAGCCAGAACATTGCGCTCGGACCGTACACGCATTACATGCAGAAGGAAATCTTTGAGCAGCCTCAGGCGATTTCCGATACCTTGGAAGGTGTTGTCGGTATTTCCAGCTCTATCTTCGGACATGAAACGCCCGCCATGTTTAAGCGCCTCAAACGCGTCCTGATTCTTGCCTGCGGCACGAGTTATTACGCGGGCATGGTTGCTAAGTACTGGCTGGAATCTCTCGCAAAAGTCCCCTGTGACGTGGAAATTGCCAGCGAATACCGTTACCGCGAATCAGTCCCTGATAAAGATACGCTGGTTCTTACGATCTCTCAGTCAGGAGAGACCGCTGATACGCTCGCAGCGCTGGAACATGCCAAGAGCCTGGGCATGGACATGACGATGACGATTTGCAATGTCGCAACGAGCGCCATGGTGAAAAGGACTCGTGCACATTACATTACTCGTGCAGGTGTAGAGATCGGTGTCGCTTCCACGAAAGCCTTTACCACTCAGCTCGCAGCCTTGTTCCTGATGACCTCGGCGATTGCCAAAGAAAAAGGCTTGCTGTCTGAAGAGGAGGAAAAAGCTCGTTTGAAAGACATGCGCCACCTGCCTGAGGCAATGCGTGCAATTCTCGAAAAAGAAAACGAGATCAAAGAGTGGGCCTCTGTATTTGCGCAGAAGAACAACGCTTTGTTCCTGGGACGCGGGATGCATTATCCGATCGCCTTAGAGGGCGCATTGAAGCTGAAAGAAATCAGCTACTTACATGCCGAAGGCTATCCGGCCGGAGAACTTAAGCACGGACCTCTGGCACTGGTTGATGCAGAAATGCCGGTTGTCACGGTCGCCCCGAACGATGAGCTTTTGGAGAAACTCAAAGGCAACATGGAAGAAGTTCGTGCACGTAAGGGTGAGTTGTTCGTGTTCTCAGACCAAGGATGCAACATCCAGCCGTCCGAGGGTATGCATGTTATTCAGCTTCCGGAAAATTACGCCGTTCTTTCTCCGATTCTTCATGTCATTCCTCTCCAGCTGCTGGCTTATCACACAGCCATCGCAAAAGGAACGGACGTGGATAAACCGAGAAACCTGGCTAAGAGCGTGACGACGGAATAATCGTCTCGTTTGGACTCCAAAAGCAAAAAGCCGGCGAAATCGCCGGCTTTTTGCTGGGTATGAGCTTTAGGAACCTGCAATGAAGGTTCTGATGCCGGAGCCGATGAACTGCACGCCGATACAGATAAGCAGGAAGCCCATCAGTTTGGTCAGTACAGCAGTGCCCGACGGTCCTAAACGGCCGGAGATGTAATCTGCCGAACGCAGAACGATCCAGGTGACGGCGCAGGTTAAAACGATGGCGACGCCGGTCATGAAAAACGCACCGGCCATGTCCATAACGTTGGGAAGTTCAGCGATTTCGGAAGCAATACCGATAACAACGGCGATCGTACCGGGGCCGCTGATGCCCGGCATGGCAATCGGGAAGAAGGAATAGTCATCCTTGTCACGGCGCACAACTGGGGCACCTCCTTGATCTCGGGAACCGAAGAGCATTTGGTAGCCGATGATCCCGACGACAAAACCACCGGAAATACGAAGCGCTCCATAAGAGATGCCGAAGAAGACGAGAAGCAGGTTTCCGGCAGCCAGACTTACCAACATGATGGCTGCAGCGTAATAGCAGGACCAGTTAGCCTGCTTTTTACGCACGTCTAACGACATGCCCTGCGTCAAACTGATGAAAAGCGGAATCTTAGAGAGCGGGTTTGTAATAACAATGAGACTGACAAATCCGCCGAAGAGGTATTGCAAATAGAAGGAATCGAGCATGACCCGAAAATCGAGGTAACTAAAAAATTAAGCTGAATGATAAGACGACTGAAAGAAGAAAAAATGACTTTCTAGGGATAACGCCTAAGGGAATGAAGCGGATCTTCAGGAGGTCTTGTTTTTGCAGACAACTCTGCGCTGCAGTATCGGCAGCTTAAGTCTGTGTCATTCTAGATTTGAGATATTTGATAAAAATATCGGCGCAGAGACGAACTTCATCGCTGATGATTTGGTCGTTCAAAGAAACAGAGACGCCGCAGAGACGTTTCATGTAGAGGTCAGCCTTAAGCATTTCGATATAATGCTGCGCCAGCGGTTTGAGTTCCTCAAGACTTAACGGGAGCTTGTTTTCCAGTACTTTGGCAAAGCAAAGGTAACTTAGTTCGGCTCCTTCGGTGTAATACCAGTTTCCAATATCCGGGTCTTTAGCGGCTTGAGAAAAGATGAGGCGCGAAGTATTGACGGCCCGATCATCCAAGATGGATGTCAGGAAGACTCTTCCGAAAACAATGAGCTCCTCTTCCCAAGGACGAGACTCGTCGTAATGTTCTGCGTATGCGAAATAGACCTCTTCCACCAAACTCTTCAGGCAGGCGAGAAAAAGTCCTTTCTTGGATCCGTATAACGAATAGATGGTTGAGCGAGAGCCGCCGGCGTCAAGGATGATCTTTTCCAGAGAAGCTCCCTCGTAGCCGTGTTCCAAAAATACTTTAATCGCCGTATTTAATAGCTTCTTTTGGCGATCTTCTCCTCGTTTTGTTTTAGGAGTGTTACTTTTCGGAACGATTTCAGTCTTCATTTTGAGAGCTCTGTGCGTGGCATCAGTGAATGTACTGTACCATACGGTACATTATTTTATGGGTAACAATATGAAAAGACGTAATTTCGGGCTGAGCCTTATCTCCTTATTGTTAATGACTCAGGCACCGGCCTTTGCTCAAGAGAAAAAAGAAGTTTGTTTGGTGGTTCCTTTTCCTCCGGGCGGCGGCGGAGACAACCTGGCTCGGTCCGAAGTTGAATATTTGTCCAAGAATTTAGGGAGCACGGTATGGATTGCGAATCGTCCGGGAGCCGGCGGCAATATCGGCACAAGCTCGGTCGTACAGGCTGCTCCTGACGGCAAGACCTTCGGCTACGTCACGAACGGCATCTTCTGCGTCAACCCGCTCCTCTACAAGACGACAAACTTCGATCCGATGAAAGATCTGATCCCCGTCGGACAACTTTCTAAGATCGGTTTGATCATGGTTTTAAATCCGAAAGCAATTCCCGGCGTGACGGATTTACCCTCTTTGATCAAGTACGCCAAAGAGCATCCCGGTGAAGTTAATTTCGCCTCCTCAGGCGTGGGGACCACAAGCCACCTCGCGGGTCAGTATTTTGCTCAGGTAACAGGCACAAAACTTACTCATATTCCCCATGCAGGCGGCGCGGCGGCTCTGGTTGAAGTATTGGCCGGCCGTATTCCTTTCATGATCGACGTGAGCAGCAACGTTCTTCCTCACATCCGCAAAGGAGCCTTAAAGGCCCTTGCCGTTACGACGCCCGAACGACTGACAGCTGCCCCTGAAGTCCCGACGATGAAAGAGGCCGGTGTCGACGGTTATGAACTTTACGCTTGGGACGGATTCGTGCTGCCGAAGGGAACGCCGGCTCCCGTAGTAGAAAAATTCTCCAATGCCATTAAGGCATTAAAGAACTCGGAAGATGCCAAGCAAAAAATCTTAAAGCTCGGCGCGGAACCGGTATTTTCGGGCGCAGATGAATTTGCAGCCTTTATTGCGGCAGAAAAACCGAAATGGAACTCGCTTGTTTCTGAAATCAAAGCAGATAGCCACTAAAATTTGCCCATTATTTACGTATTGAGGAATTAAAAATGCAGCCGATGTTGGATACGTCACATCTTCCCCGAGTCCCAGAATGGAAAAAGGCCGGAGATTTCGAAGATATTCTTTACGAGAAATCAGAAGAAGGGATTGCCAAAATTACGATTAATCGTCCGCAGGTGCGCAATGCATTCCGTCCCTTGACCGTTAGAGAAATGGAAACGGCTTTGGCAGACGCTCGTGACGACGAAAACATCGGTGTCATCATTCTTACCGGCCAAGGAAAAGATGCCTTCTGCTCCGGAGGAGACCAGAAGGTTCGCGGCAACGGCGGCTATGTCGGCGGCGACGGCGTTCCGCGTCTGAACGTTTTGGATTTCCAGCGTCAGATCAGAACCTGCCCGAAACCCGTCATTGCAATGGTTGCCGGATGGTGTGTCGGCGGCGGTCATGTTCTTCACATGATGTGCGATCTTACGATTGCTGCTGACAATGCACGTTTCGGTCAAACCGGTCCCCGCGTCGGTTCTTTTGACGGCGGCTGGGGTGCATCCTACATGGCCCGCATTGTCGGACAGAAGAAGGCTCGCGAAATTTGGTTCCTTTGCCGTTTCTATGACGCGACAGAAGCACTGGAAATGGGTTTAGTGAACACGGTGGTTCCTTATGAAGAACTGGAAGCCGAAACCGTGCAGTGGTGCCGTGAGATTCTTGCCAATTCTCCGATTGCTATTCGCTGCTTGAAAGCCGCCCTGAATGCGGACTGCGACGGTCAAGCCGGTTTGCAGGAACTTGCAGGCAACGCCACCCTCCTGTATTACATGACGGAAGAAGGCAAGGAAGGTAAAGAGGCTTTCCTTGAGAAGCGTCGTCCTAACTTTAAGAAGTTCCCTCGTCTCCCCTAAGCCGAGAGGGAATATGTCGATCGATTTAGATCACAAACTGTCGGTTCTGGCCGCAGCAGAGGAAGTTCCTGATGCTGTGGCCGTCCGCAGCAACGGTGATTGTCTGACGTACAGGGAACTTGCCAAAAAGGTCCGAGACATCCTGCCTCGACTCGGTGACGCGCGCCCTTACCCGCTTGTTGCCCGTCCTGATCTTGAGACGCTGATTAAGGTCTTCGCGCTCTTGGAGCGAAAGCAGCCGATCCTGCTTCTCCATCCGGGTCTTACCGAGCACGAACGCAATACGCTCCTCTCAAGTGTTGAAGGACTGGATCATCATTTGCCGGAAGATACGGCTGTCGTCTTGTTTACTTCCGGAACTACGGGACTGCCTAAGCCCGCGATCCTTACCCGAGAAGCATTGACTGCCAGCGCCGAGGCCTCTCGAGACAACATTCCTCTGAGTCCCGGCGATGTTTGGCAGCTGTCGATTTCACCCGCACGTATCGGAGGCTTCTCCATTCTGACGCGGTCTTTGATCGCAAGATCGGCAATTGCGCTCGGGCCGAAGTTTTCTCCGAAAGAATACCTGCGCCGTCTGGAGGTTGATCACGTTACCTACTCTTCTATCGTTCCGACGATGCTGCGCATGATTTTTGATGAAGCGCCCGAATGGCGCCCGTTAAAAACATTAAAAGCGCTTTTAGTCGGCGGGGCTCCGACTTCAGAAAAGCTGAAAGCGGAGGCCGAGGAAAAAGGCATCCCGATTATTCTGACGTACGGGATGACAGAGACGGCAAGCAATGTCGTGACAACACCGTTTGCGGAACGCTATCAACGCACTTCCGGAAGCGGAAAAATCAATAAAGGCGTACAGATAAAGTCAGAAGACGGACACCTCTTCATCAAAGGACCGATGCTGATGCACGGTTATTGGGGAAGAGAGCCCTTGGTGCCCGGCGCGTGGTTTGACAGCGGAGATATCGGAGAAGTCGATCCGGACGGCTCTGTGCGCGTCTTTGCCCGTCGTAAGGACGTCATCCTGAGCGGCGGAGAAAATGTCTATCCTGCGGAAGTTGAAGAGGCGCTGGAAACAATTCCCGAGGTTAAAGAGGCGTTGGTTTTAGGTCTGCCCGATGAGACTTGGGGTGCCATTGTGACGGCGCTGCTCGTTCCGAAAGATGAGCAGAAATTGCCTTCCGATGCAGAACTGGCATTAAGACTCAAGCCTATCCTGGCTTCTTATAAGTCTCCTCGACGGATTGCCTGGGTAAAGGAGCTCCCGAAAACAAAAGCCGGCAAACCGGATCGGAATGCCGACAATCTGAAAGAGGCAGCCTTCCGGACCCTTCACTACAAACACTAAAAACACAAACGGCTCGTTTCCAGAGCCGTTTGTTATATGGAAAGCAGTTTTTTACCGCTTACTTCTTCGCTTCATCCGAAAGTTTCACGGGAATGAATTCTCGACTTCCGTTCCTGTCAACGAGAACCGCCAGGCTGCCTTTGGCTTTGCTGACGACTTCGTTTAAGTCCTTTTCGGTGCGGATCTTTTTACCGCCGGCGCTAATGATGATGTCACCTCTTCGCATTCCGGCTTCAGCGGCTGCTCCGTAGACAGACTCGACAAACAATCCGTTGGAAACGCGTTTCTTTTCTTTGTCATTGAGCGGTCTGACATTGGCGCCGAGGGCATTGTTCTGAGAAGCGGCAGGCTTCTTAAAGTTCAATTTGCCGTCGGTGGGCATCTCTCCGACCACGATGACGAGGTTGACAGGCTTGCCCTCGCGCATTGCCTTTACTTTGACCTTGGCTCCCGGCTTTGTCGAAGCAACGGCCTGAGACAGTTCTCTGATATCGGCTATCGGCTTGCCGTTGTATTCGATGACGATGTCTCCGTCACGCAGACCGGCCTTATCGGCAGGACCGTCTTTTTCGATCTGAGCGATCAGGGCGCCTTTAGCGTCCTTCAGGTTAAAGCTCTTTGCCAATTCAGGCGTGAGCTGCTGCATCAGGATGCCGAGTCTTCCTCTGGAGACCTTGCCGTTTTTCATCAGCTCGTCTTTGATCTGAACAGCCAGATCAATCGGGATGGCAAAGGACAGGCCCATGAAACCGCCGGAAGTGGAGAAGATTTGGGAGTTGATACCGATGACTTCTCCCTTCATGTTGAAGAGCGGACCGCCGGAGTTACCGGGGTTGACGGCAACGTCGGTCTGGATGAACGGAACGAACTGTTCGTCGGGAAGGTTACGGCTTTTAGCGGAAACAATCCCCGCGGTGACCGTATTGTCCAGCCCGAAGGGGGCGCCGATAGCGGCCACCCATTCTCCGACCTTGACGTCATCGGATTTTCCCAGTTTTACGACGGGGAGGTTTTTGCCTTCAATCTTGATGACGGCAATATCGGTTTTCGGATCCGTACCGATGACTTTAGCTTTAAATTCACGTTTATCAGTGAGGTGCACGGTGACTTCATCGGCGCCGTCGACGACGTGATTGTTTGTGAGAATGATGCCGTTAGGATCGATGATGAAGCCGGAACCCTGGCCGCGGCGTTCGGGTGTCATACCCGGGCCGTTGAAATCCCCGAAGGGGAAAGGAAAACCGAAACGGCGGAGCATTTCAAGCTGCTCGTCAGGCACGCCGTTTTGCGGTCCGAGGCGCTTTGCTTTTTTAACTGTCGAAATACTGACGACGGCTTTACCGTTGTCCTCGACTAACTTTGTAAAGTCGGGCAGACCGGAAAGCTGGGAAGTCTGAGCGTGGGCTTCATGAAAGAAGGATACGTTGCCGAAAGAACCGGCAGTTAAGGCCGCTGCACAAGCGATGGTCAGGACAGCCGGCTTAAGGAGCTTATTGAAAAACATGCTTCCTTTTCTCCTAAGAAATGAGCGGAAAATTGCTTTCTATATTAAGTTTCGGACTTAATTAAGCCTTAATCTTCAAAGAGCTAAGGTAAAAAATTATGTCATCTATTCATCAGCCTCAGGGGGTTGATCTTCTACGGCAGCCTTGCAGATGGGAAAGTCGATGCTGAAGCAGACGCCCTTTCCTCCGATGCCTTCGGAAATAGACGGTTTGCCTCCGTGCAGCTCTGCGACGCGCCGCACAATCGCCAATCCGAGGCCGGTGCCCGGAATCGTTTTCGTTCCCTCCGCTCGATAGAAACGTTCAAAGATTCTTTCGCGTTCGGCTTCAGGTATTCCGGGACCGTTGTCGCAGACACGGATCGAGGCTTCCGTATCCTTGATCAGGGTCTCAATTCGTATTTCGCCGCCTTCAGGGGTGTAGCGCAGTGCGTTATCGCATAAATTCGTCAGCAGCAGCCGAAGGGCGTCTTCGTTTGCAACCACGACCGTCGGTGTTTCCGACACTGCCCACAAATGAATGTGCTTCTGTTCGGCGATGGGACTGAGATCTTCTGCAACGGAACGAGCCAGCTGCGTCATGTCCACGGGAAGGAAAGGTCTGGAGCGGTTGTCCGGGTCGAGGCGAGCCATCGTGAGAAGCTGAGTCACGAGTCGAGTTGCACGCTTAACGCCGTCCTTTAACCGTCCGAACGCTTTTGCCCTAGCCTCATCCGTCTTTGCTCGTTCGGCGAGCTGAATTTGCAGTGTGAGCGCGGTCAAGGGTGTTCGAAGTTCATGGGCGGCGTCGGAAGCAAATCGCTGCTGGGCCTTAATGCTTTCTCCGAGCTGGCCTAAAAGGTCGTTTAAGGCGTTCACCAAGGGCACAATCTCTCGCGGCATGCCCTTCATGGACAGAGGCTGCAGAGAGGTCGGAGACCTTCTGGCAATGGCTCCCGTCGTTTTATTAAGTGCATGAAAGCCTTGTCCGATGATGACCCAAACCACAAGTCCGACCAGCAGGATCATGACAAAAAGCGGGAGCAGGACCGGCTTAGCCGTTTGAAACGCGATTTCGCTGCGGATAAATCTCGGCTGTGCGGCCTCGACAATCTGGCCGTACGGATTTAAAAAGGTATACGCGCGCCATGTCTTGCCGTCCAGCTGGAAGTCAGAAAAGCCCACGCGGTCCATTACCGGCAGGGATTCCATCCGTCTGGACAAGGCAACGGTGCCGCTGATCGGATCGTAAATTTGTACGACGATGCTCTGCTCTCGGTTGCCGAAGCGGCGCTTGAGCTGTACGACGTCCTGAGAGCGAATATTGTCAAAGGAAAGAGCGACTTCGCGCAGGGAGTCATCCAGCAGGCGGTCGACCTCCCGCTGGACCGAGTAATACATAGCGGCTCCCGTGGCTATGGTTGTCAGTGCCAGTACGATGCTTAGGGCAACGAGGAGCCGGGTCTTAATTGAGTACATTAGGTTTCGAGGACGTAGCCTACGCCGCGGACGGTCTTGATACTGTCTTCACTGAGTTTTTTGCGAAGATGATGAATATGAACCTCAATTGCGTTGGAGCCGATTAAAGATTCGTAGTTGTAGAGTTTTTCTTCCAGCTGAGCTCTGGACAATACGATTCCAGGACGCTCGGCCAAGGCAAATAAAAGCGCGTATTCCTTGCTGGATAAGAGTACGGATTCTCCGTTAAAGAGCACTTCGCGCGTCGAAGGATTAATGGTGAGGCGCCCTCTGCGAATGATCGGATCACTTCTTCCGGCCGAACGGCGCAGAAGCGCACGGATTCGAGCACTCAGCTCATCTAAGTCATAAGGCTTGATGAGGTAATCGTCGGCACCGGCATCGAGACCCTCAATGCGGTCGTTTACGGTATCGCGGGCGGTTGTGACGAGGACAGGCGTGTGATTTTTACGGAAACGGATTTCCTTTAATACAGCGAGGCCGTCCTTGCCGGGCAGGCCGAGGTCAAGAATGACTAAAGAAAACGGAGTGGTATCCAGGGCAATGATCGCAGAGTTTCCGTCTTTTACCCAGTCGACGGCATACCCTTCTCCTTTAAGGCCGTCAGCGACGGCTTCCCCAATCATTTCGTCGTCTTCTACTAACAGAATTCTCATCTCATTCTCCGATACCAAAATTTGCACAGTGTTTCATTCTCGAGAACTCAAAAAGCACAAGTACCGAGACTACCTCGCTATAGTTGGTGTAAAAAATTATCAGCTATTACGATACGCCATAAAGGATGGAGGCGCATATGAACGATTATCCGATTGTAACGGATGAGAACGGGGTGCCGAGGGCTCCGGTTCCCCCAAGTTTAGTGACGGTTACTCGCGTGGTTTATGCACTGCATGCACTATCCATTTTGATCGGTGTCTTTACCGGTGCCTCTATCGCGACGGCCTTTGTCTTCGGATGGCCTTCCATTATTGCCGTCATCATCAATTACGTTGAGCGCAGCGACGTGCGCGGAACCTACTTAGACAGTCATTTCTCCTGGCAGATTCGCACGTTCTGGTACGCGCTGCTGTGGATCGTCATTGTTTGGATCCTCGGGCTTGCGCTTGCCGTATTCCTGATCGGCTTTGTTATTTGGATTGTCGGCTTTGTCGTGCTCGGGATCTGGGTGTGCTATCGCATTGTTTACGGCTGGATGAGATTGTCCGACGGTCGGCCGATGCCCATGTAATCCTGAATTGAAAGCGAGACAAACAGTTCAATAGAATTTTCTCTGATCGGCCTCGAGATACCGAGGCCTCGTCGCACAAGGTGCAGAAGGATGATTCTTCAGAATTTTTTGCTCGCGTTCCCGTTATTTTTTCTCGTCGGACTCGGATTCTTTTCCGCGAAAGTCAACCTTATTGACTTTAATGTCGGCAAGGGGCTGGCTAAGTTTGCCTTCAACATTGCAATTCCCTGCCTTCTTTTCCAAACCATTCGCGGGGCTTCGAATTTGCCGGCGCCCGACTGGAACATCGGATTGGGTTACTTCGGCTCGTGCACTCTGGTTTTTCTGTTTACCTTCTTAATCGGCCGAAAAAGTTTTCATTTGCGCGGTGATGAAAGTACTGTTTTCGGAATGAGCGCGATCTTTTCCAACAATGTCCAGCTCGGAATCCCGCTTGCTATTTCTCTGCTCGGCGAAAATTGCGTTCCGTCCATCTCGTTTATCGTTTCGCTGAATGTCTTTTTACTTTGGGTAGCCGTCACTGTGGGCGTGGAGCTTTCCCGAAGCCGTGAGGCATCCGTTTGGGGCACTTGTTTCGAAGGTCTGTGGAGAACGATAAAGAATCCGGTGATTATCGGAATCCTGCTCGGGTTTTTGAGCTCATGGACAGACATCGGTCTTCCCGGACCTTTTGAGAAAAGTCTGAGCTTACTTTCTGCATCTGCCACTCCGGTCGCATTGTTCTCCGTCGGGACGGGACTTAGCCGCTACAAGCTTTCTTCTCATATCCGCTTGACGGGAGCTTCAATTGTTCTGAAGCTTTTTATACAGCCGACGACGGTTTTCTTTCTGTGTCTCTTGTTCGGAATTACCGGAATAGAGCGGCAGGCGGCTTGCCTATTGGCGAGCCTTCCGGTCGGCGTGAACGTTTATATCATGGCGCAGGAATTCGAAGTGATAGAGGGGCCGGTTGCCAACGCTTTGCTGCTCACGACCTGTCTTTCGATGCTCACGGTTCCGCTTATGACCTCTCTGTTTAATTTTCTTTAGAGACAAAGAAAGCCTCGAGGCCGGAGGCCAGCGAGGCTTTTGATGACAGAAACTGTCAGGCTACGGGTGTCTGAAAAAAAATCATGAAACTTGCCACTCCGACACAGGTCCATGCGACCAGCGGGGAGAATAAGAAGGCTAAGAATCGATTTCTGGCTTTGAAGCCTACTCCGTAGACAAAGCAGAAGCTCATTCCTAAAAGAAGAAGGACAAGCCAGCCATGCGGTACAGAGCTCATATCAGAAGCAATCGCACGCGGATAAATAATCACAAAGGCTGCGACTGATAAGGCAATCAGGAAAGAAAGAATCCTCATGCGCTTCTATTTCTCTTGGTCGGACTGCTTCGGGAAATCGAATCCGAGGGTAGCCAGGGCAGAAAGGCAGATCATGAAGAGAACTGCACAGATCCAAGCTAAGTATGTCATTGCTTACTCCGGCTGCCCGCTCACACGGGCAGCATAGTTATGTTGGATTAATAAAGATTCTTCGAGTTTTCCTGAATCATCTTATTCGTCAGTTTTCCGCTCATCACCTTATAGGCCCAGCCGGTATAGATGAGAACCAGCGGCAGGAAGATCAGGGTAACGATCAGCATGGTGAAAAGCGTGAGCTGAGAGCTTGTGCAGTCCCAAATCGTCAAAGAGGAGATCGGGTTCGAAGAGGACGGCATCAGGAACGGGAACATCGCAACGAGCGGTGTGAAGACAGTTCCGATTTCAGCTAACGAAGAGAAGACGATAGCGACGCTGGCCTTAAGCTTGCTGACGCTGAGGAAGGAAATCAGAGCGCCTACAACCGCGAGTGCAGGGAATGTCCAGAGAACAGGATAGTCGGAGAAGTTCTTAAACCAGGCACCGGCCTGGACTTCCACAGTCTTATTCAGCGGGTTCGGAAGCATGTTGGGGTCAATCGCGGAAGTGATGACAAACCCGTCAATTCCCATATACACCCATACGCCGGCAAGCAGGAACAAGACGATGAACAGCAAGGAAGAGACTTGTCCGCAGATCTTGGCTCTTTGCTGAAGCACACCTTCGGATCTCAAGACTAAGTAGTTTGAGCCCTGGGCAACGATCATGGCGATGGATACCAAACCGCAGAGGATGGCAAACGGATTGAGAAGGGCCCAGAAGGAGCCGGTATAGAAACTTCTCAGATGATCGTCGAAGTGGAACGGTACACCTTCGAGCAAGTTACCGAAGGCGACGCCGCAGACCACCGGCGGAACAAAGCTGCCGACGAAAAGGAGCCAGTCCCAGGAATTTCTCCAAGTCTTGTTGGCGATCTTACTTCTGTAGTCGAAGCCGACCGGACGGAAGAAGAGCGCGAACAGAACCAGCAGCATGGCCCAGTAGAAGCCGGAGAAGGCTGTTGCGTAGATCAAAGGCCAAGCGGCAAAGATGGCACCGCCGCCGGTAATGAACCAAACTTGGTTGCCGTCCCAGTGAGGAGCGACAGAATTGATCATGACACGGCGTTCGTCGTCATTCTTACCGATGAAAGGCAGAAGCGTTCCGACGCCCATATCCTGACCGTCCATGACGGCGAAACCGGCTAACAGAACGCCGATGAACAGCCACCAGATGAGTTTAAGTATTTCGTAATCGATAAACATAGTCACTGTCCTTTACTTAGCAGCTTGTTCGTGGTGATAGGCACCGGTTCCTAAAGAGCTGGGACCGAGCTTAGCAAAGCGCACCATGAGCCATGCTTCCACAATTAACAGACCTGTGTAGAGGAATACTAAGGCGCCCAAAGAGCCCCACAACGAACCGACAGACAGAGAGGAGACGGAGAGGTGAGTCGGGAGGATTTCCCAAATGGTCCAAGGCTGACGGCCGTACTCGGCAACAAACCAGCCGGCCTCACAAGCGATCCAGGGGAGCGGGACTGCAAAGAGCACGAGCTTGAGCCAAAGGCGTTTTTCTGCAGCCACTCTGCGCAGAGAGTAGTAAACGGAAAGTCCGAAGATCAGCAGAAGGGCGACACCGGCTCCGGCCATGATACGGAAAGCGTAGAACATGGAATTGATGGAGTACGGAATCGAGTCATTGGCAGCCTGCTGGATCTGAGCTTCCGTGACTTTATTGGTGTCGGGCTGATACTTCTTAGTCAGCAGGCCGAAACCGAGATCTTTCTTGTGTTCTTCGAACGTGGCTCTAGCCTGAGCATCGTTCGGATTCTTACGAAGCTGTTCCAAAGCCTTGACAGCGACCACACCTTGAGTGATACGTTCTTTGTTTTCCGCAATGATCTGGTTCAGACCGGGAATCTGCTTATCCAAGGAGCGGGTAGACAGGATGCCGGCGAGCCAGGGAATAGTGATTTCGAAGGTATTCTTCTTCAGTTCGGGGTCGGCAAACGCAATGAGAGCCATCGGAGCAGGCGCAGGTTCGGTTTCCCAAAGGCCTTCCATCGCGGCGATTTTTGCAGGCTGATCCTGAGCGACGAGGTAACCAGATTCATCGCCCTGCTGAGCGGTGAAGATCGCGGCCACTAAGCCGAAGACAGCGGCGATGCGGAAGCTGCGTTTAGCAAAATCCATGTCGCGGCCTTTGAGCATGTACCAGGCAGAAATAGCCAGAACGAAAGCGGCGCCGGTGCAGTAGCCGGCAGAGACGGTATGGAAGAATTTGGCCTGGGCCCAGGGGCTGAGGAAGACGTCAAAGAAGTTCGTCATCTCCATTCGCATGGTTTGGTAATTGAAGGTTGCACCGACTGGGTTCTGCATCCAGCCGTTGGCGACCAGAATCCACAGAGCGGAGAGGTTAGAGCCCAAAGCCATGAGGAATGTACAGAGCAGGTGGGTTCCCTTCTTGAGACGAGACCAGCCGAAGAAGAAGAGACCGATGAAAGTGGACTCTAGGAAGAAGGCCATGAGACCTTCAATCGCCAGCGGAGCGCCGAAGATATCGCCCACATAGTGAGAATAGTATGACCAGTTGGTTCCGAACTGGAACTCCATGGTGATACCGGTGGTCACACCCAAAGCAAAGTTAATTCCGAAGAGTTTTCCCCAGAATTTCACCATGTCTTTGTAAACCTGTTTGCCCGTCACTACGTAACAAGCCTCCATCGCTACGAGGAGCATGGAGAGTCCGAGGGTGAGAGGCACGAATAAATAGTGATACATTGCCGTAGCAGCAAACTGGAGCCGTGACAGGTCAACTAATTCAGTTGAGATCATTATTTTTGTCCTTGAACGGTATTAACAACAGAAGGAGTGTTAAGAAACCTTGCGCTGACAGCTTCAGCACTTTGGTCCGTCTTCGTTTCCGGGCCGAAGAAAAGGAAGAAAATGACCGTGATCAGAGCGATTTTGCAGCCGATGACCACAGCCAGTTTGATTCCTAGCCGCTCGGAGGAGCGGTCTGAGTTTTTTACTGCCATAGAGGATAAGTTTCCGAAAGTTTCTAAACGTAACTAATTGTAGATTCAGAATCCCTAAAGAGAGAAGTCCCGAACCAAATCAAGCAAGATATTTTTGTATTAATCAGTTTTCTATCGTGGGATTGGGCGCCGGCACGTCGTCTCCGTCTTCCCATGCAAAAGGCAGGATCGCCATAAATGCAAAGAAGATGAGGGCGACTGCGACAACCAGCCACTTCCACAATTTCTTTTTCTCTTTTTGTTCCATTGATTCCCCAAAAGTAATACTTTGTGGGTATTTTCGCCTGATAAAAGCTGATTTTTAACTTCTCTGCCTAAAAAGGCCATAAAAAACTCCGGACGATGCCGGAGTCTCATTTGTATTTCAGAGCGGTTAGGCTTCTGCTTTTTCAGTTGTTTTTTTAGCGGCGGTCTTTCTTGCCGAGGCCTTCTTCACTGCGGTTTTCTTTGCGGCAGCTGCTTTTTTAGGTGCAGCGGCTTTTTTAGACTCGTCGCCTGCGGAAGCCGGTTCCTCTTTTGCCGAAGACTTCTTAGTCGTTGTTTTCTTGGCAGCGGTCGCTTTCTTCGGTGCGGCGGAATCGTCCTTGGCTGCTTTGGCGCGAGTGCGTTTGACAGGTTTTTCTTCTGTTGCAGCTTTTTTGACTCTCGGTCTGCTGCTGGCCGTCATTGCCGGATCCTTGAAAGTAGGTGCACGAAGGATTTCGACGGGTTCTTTCGGTTCTTCGGGGACAGCTTCAACCACAGTTTCTTCCGTGACTTCCTCTTTCATCGGAATGCGCACGACAGGAGGAGGTGCCTTGGCATCTTCTTCGTTGATTTTCCAGAGAACTAAGAGTTCTTTCTGGGTTGGAGCTTTTCCGGTTTTGAGTCTTTCTCTTCTTGCTGCAACAGAGTCTCTGACGATTTTCTCAAGACTGTCCAACGGAATGCGATTAAGATCGATGAACTCAATGGCGCTTCTATCCTCAAGGACGCCGGTGAGAAGAGACTTATAGTTTTCGAGAACGGACGGTTCGGCGATGAACAGAATCATTCTCTTTTCGGTGGATTTAAGAGCAAAGAGCGGCCCCTGGAGTTCATAGAAAGCCAAACCGTAACGCATGCTCTCTCTGACGCCACGCGCAGAGCGACGAATCATGCTGCAAACGCGGGCCATAGCGACACGTCTATCCGCCGGCAAATCTCTAAGATAGCCTCCTACGGTAGTTGCGGTAGGACTCATTAAATTTCCTCCAAAAACCAAAAACTTAGGCAAACTATCATTATATCCCAAAACAGGCTTTTATTCCTGCTTTTGGGGGTTAAATATACTGAAGTTTATTAAGTTTTCAATCTTAGGAGGACTTTTTCATTTCCAGAAAACGTATTCTGCAGAGAAAGGAACTTTCAGCAGCTTGCCCGCCTCAGACGGGGTGCATCCGCTGCTGTTGGGCATACCGCCTTCCGGTTTCAGGCGCTGAATGTATTTGACGCCGTTAAAAACTCCGGTGCCGGGGTCGGAGACGGCTTTCATCAGTGCGTACTTGTTGTCTTTTTGAGGATTCGCAGGGTCGGCCCAAGCGATGATGTGGGAGGAAATGATTCGCGAGCCGTCTTTGTACTCGAAAGCGCTCATCGGGCCGGAAAGTTCGGCAACGGCTTCACCGCTCTTGTCCTTAAGCTTGGCCTGAGGCTGTTCGAAGCGCCAGTAGGTGCCTTTAGCATCGGCGGCGCAGCGGAAAATCTGGATGCCGCTTCCTTCCAGTGTGAGGAAAGCCTGTCCGGACGGAGGCGTCAGCTTTTCCATAGAAGGCTGTTTGCTTGTGTTCAGCGCCGTGTTAATCGAACTGCAGCCGGCAAGCGCCAGTGCAGAGGCGGCCAAGAGAGCGAAGGATAATCTGTTTTTCACGATCTTCTCCTGTAAAGAGAGTTTCACTGTAATGCAATCGACTAGGGCTCTTTGTCGCCGTTACCCTTATTAGGATCCGCAGTTGTAACAGAAGTGAAATGGCGGGAAGCGATAAAGGCGGCTAAGGCGAGGACTAAAGCGCAGATAAAGTAAGGCAGGCCGCCGAGCATTGATCCCGGGCTCTGCGCCGCCGTATGGACTAAAAGAGGCGTCCCGAGCAGAGGCGCGGCGACTCCCATCAAACTGTTTACAGACGAGATGGTTCCCATGGCCTCCCCCTGTTCGGATGCCGGGACGGAATGAGAGACGATGGAATTCAGCGTCGGCGGAACGGCAATGGACAGGAAATTGCAAAGCATCACCAAGTAAGTCAGGGGGCCGTAAGTGACCAGTCCGAAGCAGAGGTAGGCTAGAGCCCCGGAGCCGAGTCCGTAGAGGATCAGTTTTTGTTCGCCGAATAATTTTAAAAGCTTTTTGAGCAGGAAGCCCTGGACGACTGCGGTAACGAGACCCATGACGACCAAAGAAAGTCCGATGTTAAACGGCGTCCAATGGAAGCGGAAATTTGTAAAAAGCGTCCAGGTCGAATGCAGCATCGACTGAGCGAACCCGCTAAGAGCAATGACTGCGATCAGGGCGCCGATGTATTTGAACTTTGTCAAACGGGCAAGTGAGGAAAGCGGGTTGAGGGTTTTGAAATTGATTGCCCGATGCTCTCTTGTTTTTAAAGATTCAGGAAGGACAAAAATCCCGTAGAGAAAATTGAGCAGAGAGAGACAACCTGCGATAAAGAACGGCAGACGAACGTCGTTTTCGCCGAGTATTCCGCCGAGGGCAGGACCGAGAATGAAACCGATGCCGAAGCAGGCCCCGAGTTTGCCGAAGGCGGCAGCGCGGTGCGCCTTATCAGTCACGTCGGAAATGTAGGCTTGAGCAACGGCGATGTTTCCGGCGAACATGCCGCCCAAGATTCTTGAAAATAAAATGACGGGCAGCGACTGTGAAAGCGCCGGCACGAGGAACATAATTCCCAAACCGAAAATTCCGAGCAGCAAAACGGGTCTGCGTCCGTAACGATCGGAAAGGGCTCCCAAAGTAGGAGCAAAGCAAAACTGCATCAGTCCATAGGCGACCAGCATTGCACCCAGCCACCATGCCTGCGCAGACTGTGATCCTGCCAAATCGCCGACTAATTGCGGCAGAACCGGGATGATCAAGCCAATGCCGAGGATGTCCAAAAGGACGCAAATCAGGATAAACGGCACTCCTGCCGCAGTGTTTTTCATGTGGAAGTAAGGTGTTTGATCGTTTCGTTACAGGTGGAAAAAATTACCACGTTTTCAAGATAGCTGAAAAAAATCGGTAAACTGAGGCCGTATTGGAAATTACTTCTTACAAATCTCATGAAAAGAACTATCCCTTTTTTAATCACGCTTATTAAACAAGGATCATTGGTCAAGCAGATCATTGCCGGTTTGGTTTTGGGCATATTGGTCGCCCTGGCTTTCCCGGGATTTGCACAGGGCTGCGGAGTACTTGGCTCCTTTTTCGTCAGCGCCTTGAAAGCCGTGGCTCCGGTCTTGGTTTTTGTTTTGGTCGCCGCCTCCATTGCGAATCAGGAGAGCACCACGAATACGGCCATGAAAGACGTTATCGTTCTTTATTTGGTCGGTACATTCCTGGCAGCCTTAGTGGCTGTATTTGCAAGTTTCCTGTTCCCGACGCAGATCGCACTCATTGATACGAAGGATGCATTATCAGCGCCCGGCGGCATCGGCGAAGTTGTGAAGAATCTGATCTTCAACATCGTTGATAATCCGGTCAAAGCAATTGCCAACGCGAACTACATCGGTATTTTGGCTTGGTCTATCAGCTTGGGCGTTGCTCTTCGCTATGCTTCCGACGAGACTAAACGCATTGTGACGGATCTTACTGCTAGCGTTGAATACGTCGTTCGCTTCGTCATTCGCCTTGCACCTATCGGTGTTTTCGGGTTGGTTGCCGAAGTCGTAGCTACCACCGGTTTGGCCGGCATGATGAGTTATGTCCGCCTTCTGGCCGTGCTGATCGGCTGCATGATTTTCATTGCTTTGATCGTCAATCCGCTTTTGGTCTTCCTCTACACCCACAAGAATCCCTATCCTTTGGTTTGGGCTTGCCTGAGAGAAAGCGGTGTGACAGCCTTCTTCACACGTTCTTCTGCTGCGAACATTCCTGTGAACATGAACCTCTGCCGTAAGCTCGGTTTAGACGAAAAACTCTATTCGCTGTCTATTCCTATCGGCGCCACCATCAACATGGGCGGAGCCGCAGTGACGATTACCGTTCTGACGCTGTCTGCTGCTTACACGTTAGGTGTTCAGGTCGATGTTTTGACGGCACTGCTTCTTTCCGTTGTTGCAGCGGTTTGCGCTTGCGGTGCTTCCGGCGTTCCCGGCGGCTCGCTCCTGCTGATTCCGCTCGCCTGCGGACTGTTCGGTATTGACCAGAACGTCGCTATGCAGGTGGTGGCTGTCGGTTTTGTGATCGGTGTACTGCAGGATTCTGCCGAGACCGCATTGAACTCTTCGACGGACGTTGTCTTTACGGCCGCTGCTTTCGAGCATCATCGCCGCAAATCACAGAGCCACGTCTAACGGTCAATTGAACCGCTAACAAAAAACCTTCCGAGGTGATTTTCCTTCGGAAGGTTTTTTAATGCCGAAAATTTATGCGGCTACGCGCTTCGATAAGGAAAGGAGCGAGTCTGTTACCGCCAGCCAAGGACTCGAGACATCAAGCAGTTTACGATCGATTGCGCGGAGCGCCGGTTCCGCCTGTTTAATCCAAGACAGGGCTTCGTTGTAAGACACGGTAGACAGGAATTCCAGAATTGCGGGCAGGAAGTGCGGAACGTCTTTTTCGGAAAAGTCTTGTCCGTGCTCGTGGTAGAGATTTTCCAGCAGTTTAAGAGCTTCTGCCGATTCATGATTTTGCTGCGTCAGATCAAGCGTCTTGTAATCTTCCTCAAAAGAAGCCAGATAGATGTTCTGAAGGGCAGACATCGGAGCTGCCGACAAAGCCACGGTGAATGTTTTCAGATTTTCCTTCGTGTGGGGGTCTAAACGACGCGAGTTTTGCAAAATATGATCAATTTTGTTCAGCTCGTTTAATGTCTGATGCCTCGGGTAGACCAATAATCTCGCAAGCGCGCTAAGTTCTGTTGTCATCTGAAAACTCGATAATGGGAAAACACCCTGTGTCACATGCGAGCATGATAAAACAAAATCTAGGGAAAACAATTAAGTAACAACCATTATTGCCCGTTTTGGCAAAGCTTCTGAAAGATTTGTGCCTCTCGGAGCCTCAACGGATGTGATAACCTCGCGCCATGCCGAAGGAAACAAAAGTTACTCAAAAATGCCGAGAGACGCTTAAATCGGTTTTCGGTCATGAAGATTACCGCGAAGGGCAGGAGGCGATTATCGAAGCGCTCCTGGAAGGAAGAGACGTGCTGGCCCTTCTGCCTACGGGCGCGGGAAAGAGTTTGTGTTTCCAGCTGCCGGCATTGGTTAAGAACGGCATGGCCGTCGTCTTTGAGCCGCTGATCTCTCTTATGAAGGACCAAGTGGATGCGCTGAAAAAGAAAAACGTGGCGGCCGCCTACTTAAGCTCAAACATGGAATGGGATGAAATTTCTTCCACGGTAGAGCTAATACGAGACGAGAAGATCAAGATTCTTTATGTCTCTCCGGAGCGCCTTTCCAATCCCTCTTTTTGCCGTCTTCTGGAGGACAGCTGCGTTTCTTTGTTTGCTTATGACGAAGCGCATTGCGTTTCGAGCTGGGGGCATGACTTTCGGCCTGAGTATCGGCTTCTAAGTGCATTAAAAGAACGTTTTCCTTCGGTTCCAAGAATTGCCCTTACAGCCACTGCCGACGCTATTAGTTCGCGAGATATCTGCGAAAAATTGCTCGTAGAACCTTATGTGCATGCCATGAGCCTGGAGAGAAAAAATCTCCGAATTACTGTGGTCCGCAGAAAGCGAGGCAATGAACAGCTGCTAGCCTTCATAAAAGAAAAGCACGCCGGAGAAAGCGGTATCGTTTACACGAGCTCCCGAGCTAAAGCGGAGACGATTTGCGCCTTTCTGGCAGCGGAAGGAATTAATTGCCTTTGCTATCACGCCGGACTGAGCCGGGAGCAACGAGAGCTGAGTCAGACCCGTTTCCTGCATGAAAAGGACGCGGTGATTGTGGCGACGATTGCTTTTGGCATGGGTATCGATAAGGCGGATGTCCGTTTCGTAGCGCATACTTTTCTGCCTAAAAGCATCGAGAATTACGTCCAGGAAATCGGAAGGGCCGGGCGAGACGGTCAAAAGGCAGAAGCATGGCTTTGTTTTAGCGGAGGCGATGCGTTCTTTCAGAAGAAACGCATTGCAGAAAGTGACGCCGAGGATTGGTATAAGAACATCTCCGAGGTGAAGCAGGACGTGATGCAGGGCTACGCCGAAAGCACGGAGTGTCGAAGAAATCTCCTTTTGGCTTACTTCGGAGAAGAAACAAAGGAGGCCTGCGGACAATGCGACAACTGTCTTGCCTCCGAGAAAAGCTGGGATGCCTCTACGGCCGTAAAAAAATTCCTCTCTACGGTGTGGCGGTCCTACGAGAAATCGAAGCTTTACCTGAATGCCGCACAAGTGATAGAGATTCTGCACGGTATCGAAACTCCGTTTATTTGGCAGCATGATTTTCAGGAACTTAGTACATGGAAAATCGGGACGGAGTTTTCAGAAAGCCAGCTGCGGGCGGTTTATCGGTACCTGCTTTTGAAAGAAGCTGTGGGCGTGGAATTCTCTTCTTACAACGGCCTCTTTTTAACGGATAAAAGCCGCCGCTTCCTGAGCTCGTTGGCTCCCGTTTTTCTTTCCGAACACGGATCTGGACAAAGAAAAAGCCGAAACTATTGATTTCGGCTTGAGCGTGTTAAGCGTTACGTCAGTTTAAGTACTTCACTTGTTTTCGTCTGTTTTGTTGACGGTCGGAACCGCGTTCGGAGACTTTTCAGAGACCGGTCGGTTTTCGGCCTTCGACGTTCCGGCGGTGCCAGAGCGCGGTTTTTGCTTACGGGAAGCCAAAATCTTATCGAAGAGCCAGTTCGGGATGAGGCGAAGAATTTTTGACAGAACGCCCATTTCCCATGGAATCGTGGCGTACTTTTTGCCGACCATGATTACCTTGACGGCTTCTTTGGCGAATGCTTCCGGCTCCATAATGAAAGGCATCTTGTAAGGATTATGGGCGGTTAAAGGCGTTTTAACGAATCCCGGAGAGATCGTTACGACTTTGACGCCGTATTTCTGCATTTCAACACGAAGGCTTTCGCAGTACGTGATCGCGGCGGATTTGCTGGCGCAATAAGCTTCGCTTCCCGGAAGACCGCGAATACCGGCGACACTGGCAATTCCGACCAGAGTTCCGCGTTTACGCTTGATCATCGGATCGATAAACGCATGGAAAGTAGATGCCATTGCGAATACGTTGGTATCAAAGACTTTGTCAAAGACATCCAAGTCTTCTCGGTATTGTGTTTTTACACCGACGGAAATACCGGCACAGGCAACCGCAATATCGACTCCACCGCAGGCCCCATCGAACTTACGGGCTTCTTCGATTAAACGATCACGATCCGTAACGTCGCAGACGATCGCCGTATGCAGTTCAGGATTCGGAAGTTCTGCGATCAACTCTTTGAGCTTGTCTTCACGTCTGGCAACAAGACCAAGCGTGGCGCCGTTTGCTGCAAATTCTTTTGCTAGGGCTTGTCCGATGCCGCTTGATGCTCCAGTCAGGAAAATGTTCATTTGTTACTCCGCGGCCGGACATTCTGTGCCCGGCGGATAGATATTCTTAATGGAGATAATCATACACAGCTTATCGCGGGCGGCGAATACCGTCGTCTAAAGAAGCTGCAGAGAACAGAAAAAGGAGGCGAACCTCCTTTGGACCGAAGCCGATTATTTCTTCGCGGCTCGTTCTTTTTCGATCAGGTAATTCATTACCTGAATTGCACCTTCTCGAGTGCCGACCATGTGCGGGGCAGTGATGTACTTTCCGTTGACGGCGTTGGCGGGCGTACCGTCGATTTCATAGGCCTGCCAAGTTTTGAAAGCGCGGTCATTTTTGACTTTGGTCGAGAAAGAGTTGGCGTTCTTGAGGAACTCTTCTTTGTTCAGGCCGTTCTGTGCAAAGAAATCCGCGATGCTGTTGAGGTCGGGGAATTCTTTTCTTTCCTTGATGACGGCATTAAACAGCATCTCATGGTAGGGATGCAGTTTGTGCATTGCTTCCAAGGCGTAGTAAGTCTTAGTGAAGTGGAAGCTCTTTGGAGTCCAGGCAACAGGAATCTGACGGAAAACGACGTCATCCGGGAGCTTTTCGCTCCAAGGCAGGACATCTTTCTCATAGGTATAGCAGTGAGGGCAGGTGTAAGCGAAGAAAGTTAAGACTTCAATCTTCTTGGGCTCCTGAGTCTGCACCGGTGTTTTCAAAACCGTGTAGTCCTGCCCGGCGACCGGATTTTCGGCTGAAGCGTATCCGACGACCGGAAGTAAAAGACAAGCGGACAACAAAATTCTTCGAAGCATAAGTTTTGACCTACTAATACGAAAGAACCGGAGGGAGGATCTCCCTTCGGTTCGGTGAATAAAAAATTACTTAACGCGCCCGACAGTCGCCGTAATGGAGTTGGCCTGAAGCTTGGACTTGACGTCGTTGGCTTCCTGGGCGGTTCCGTACGGTCCGAGACGAACGCGATAAAGGGTTTTTGCCCCGTCGGTTCTGGGAATCACTCGAGCTTCAAACCCTAAGAATCCGAGCTCGGCTCTTCGGGCTTCAGCGTCGACCTGAGTGCTGAAGGCACCGGCCTGCACGACAAAGCGCGAACCCTGTTCAATCTGAAGTTTAGTTTCCTCGGCGGCCTGCTCACTTGTCGGCGGTTCTACCGTCACGACTCGGCTCTTAGGCGCGTTCACAGGGGCGCCGCCGCTGGCAGAAAGCGGTTTATTCGGATCAGGAATAGTGCCGCCGGCGATAGGATTGATTTTTTCGCTGGCTTGATTAACTTTATTTACGAATGGGATCGGAGCCTTAGTGATGTACAACGCTGCAGCTGCGCAGCAGCCGACACCGATGACTCCTCCTACGAGGAATCCGTAAAACCAGGTTCCAAATCCGCCGCCGGAATTTCTTGCCATGGAGCTTAAACCTTATTTAGTTGAGTCAGCCGGCTGATCGGCACGAGACAATCTTTCAGGAGCAGAGACGCCCAAGATTTCCAGTCCGTTGCGCAGAACCTGTCGGGTGGCGACCAGAAGGGCCAAGCGGGCGTTGCGCAGCTTTTCGTCATCGACCAGCACTCTTTCGGCATTGTAGAAAGAATGGAAATCAGCAGCCAGTTCCTTAAGGTACGTGACCAATGCCAAAGGAGACAGGTCCTCAGTACCGTTTGCCAAAGCCGTCGGGAAATCAGAAAGTTTGCTCATCAGTCTGAGTTCGGTCGGAGCAGTCAAAGAAGACAGGTCTTCAGAGGCCATTTCTTCGACAGAGGGGACCTCAATGCCTTTTTCCTGCGCCTGGGCAAAAACAGAGCAGATTCTGGCATGGGCGTACTGCAGATAGTAGACCGGGTTTTCGTCGGACTGGCTAAGGGCCAAATCCACATCAAAAACAAACTCAGCGTCGGCTCTGCGATTAACCATGAAGAGACGTGCAGCATCTTTTCCGACCCAGTTGACCAAGTCAGAGAGCGTGACGTAAGTGCCGCTGCGTTTGCTCATCTTGACGGGCTGTCCGTCTTTGACCACCTGAAGCATCTTGTGCAGCATGTACTCGGGGAAAGTCTTCGGAATGTTGAAGCCGAAGTCTCCTGAAGCGGCTTGAATGCCAGCGCGGACGCGAGCGACCGTGCCGTGGTGATCGGAGCCCTGGATATTTAAAGCTCGGTTGAAGCCGCGCTCAAATTTGGCTAAGTGATAAGCAACATCCGGAACGAAATACGTGTAAGAACCGTCGGCTTTGCGCATAACGCGGTCTTTATCGTCACCGTAATCCGTGCTCTTAAACCATAAGGCTCTGTCTTTCTCGTACGTTTTACCTGCGTTCCGAATGGCCTGAACTGCTTTGGCAACTCTGCCGTCAGAGTACAGGGAGCTTTCCAAGTAGTAGTTGTCGAAAGCTACACCAAGAGCCGTCAGGTCCTTGTGCTGCTCTTCTCTGAGATAAGCCACCGCGTAAGCGCGGATGTTCTCGAGGTCATCCGGATTGCCGCTGCTTTCTACTACCTTGCCGTCGAAAGTATGGATCGGTTCCTTGGCGAGAAAGTCCTGAGCGATGTCAAGAACATAAGCACCCTTGTAGCCGTCTTCAGGGAACTCGAACGGTTTGTTTTGGAGTTCGTAGCAGCGTGCCTGAACGCTGATGGCAAGGTTATGAATCTGGTTGCCGGCATCGTTGTAGTAAAACTCACGCGTGACCGCCCAGCCCTGACTCTTGAGCATACGAGAGAGGACATCGCCTAGTGCGCCCTGTCTTGCATGGCCCAAATGAAGAGGTCCGGTCGGGTTAGCCGAAACGTATTCCAGGAGAATGGACTCACCGGTGTGCGCATCGGAGCAGCCGTAGGCCGGACCCTCTTTCAAAATTTCTCGAACGACATCCTGCTTAAGAAAGGGTGCGAGTTTGAGATTGATGAATCCGGGGCCGGCAATCTCAATGGCAGAAAACATCTCGGAGTCGGCGGTTTCTTTTCGAAGCTCTTCGACCAGTTTTTCCGCAATGACTCTCGGAGGCTGCTTCATGGCTTTTGCACATTGGAGCGCCACTGTGCAGGCAATGTCACCGTGGCTCTGCTGTTTGGGGCGCTCGAGAACAATTTTGGTGTTCTCCGGAGCACCGACGGCCGCCAGAGCATTCTTGAAAAGCTCGGTGATTTTGGTTTTCTGTGAGGCAAGCATAAAAGACCTATTTCCTAATCAGAGCAGGATTATTCCGCCGTTTGTCTCTTTCAAAGTGCAGGGAAGCAAAGGCAGAGTGGTTATGAATCGATTCAAAGTTTTCTGCCTCGACCGTGAAGGCAAGAATTGCCGGTTCGTCCTGGCATCTGATGGCGACGTCACGAACGAGGTCTTCGACAAACTTCGGATTTTCATAGGCGTGTTCCGTGACGTATTTCTCGTCGGAACGTTTCAGCAGACCCCAAACCTGGCAGGAGGCGCAGCTCTCAATCATTTCAATCTGCTTTTCAATGGGGAAGTTCGTTTCGAGTTCCGCAGTGATTGAAACGTGAGAGCGCTGGTTGTGTGCGCCGTACTTACTGATTTCCTTGCTGCAGGGGCAAAGGCTGGTGACCGGAGCAATGACTTCCTGAGTCACGGTAATCTTTCCGTCTGCACATTCGGCAGTCAGAACCACGTCGTAGTCCATTGTGCTCTGAAGATGGGAGACGGGAGCGGATTTTTCCATGAAGAAAGGGAAGGCCAAGCGGATATAGCCGCCGTCAGACTTCAGGGAAGCAAGCATTTCCTGCATGACTTCGACCATCATCTGGGGAGCGAAAGGCTTATTGATGCCGCCGAGCAGGGTCCAGAATCTGGACATGTGGGTACCCTTCTTGTCTGCGGGCAGGGAAACATACATTTCGACATCGGCCACAGTGTGCTGTGCGCCGCTCTGGCTTTTTACCAGAATAGGGGTTCGGATCCCTTTGACGCCGACGCGACGAATGGGAATATTTCTTCTGTCAGCCGAAGACTGGACATCAGGAAGAACCATTAATTTATTATCTGTCATTGAAATCCTCTGTAAAACCGAATAGTTCGGCCACAATACATAGTCTGTGGAGTATACCTCTAAATATAGCGGCTGCTTTTAGCGCTGTGAGCTGTCAAGTCGAGAAAAACCTAGTCTTTAAAGAGTTTTCGTTAGTCGGAATCAAATCTTTGACGGCGGTTTTCCAACCGGAAAAGAAGAGAATGGGAGGGGAGGAAGCCCACAAATTTTTACAACGTCTTTCAGTTTTGATGAGTTTTGCTTTGTAGCAAATCTAATTAGTAATATATTAGGGGCGTGGAGTAAGAATCCGCATAACCTCAAAGAGGTTGCCGCTAAGTTAATAAGAAGGGGAGAGTTCGTGCGTTATCCTATTTCCAAACTCATTTGGGCCGGCTTGATCATTGCGCTCATATTTTTGGGCGCTATGTTTATTCTTCCGGTTGTAGGTGCGGTACTTATCGGTGTGTTTGCACTTTCCTGCCTCATCTGGCTCAGCAGTAAAGTCTTCGGCTTTTTCCAGGGCGGAAGGACTTACACCGAGGACAACCCCGGCGACTATTACGACGCGTCGGCGAGGACGTCGATCGTTCCCAAGAAGTGGAATAAGACTCAGGCGGTTGACGCTGAGGTCATCGAAGTAGAAGAAATAAAAAAAGAGAAATAATCTAATGCCTGGCATACAACAACCGACAAAAACACCGATCTCCGAATCCAAGATCGCGGTATTTTGGCGTACTGCCTTATATCTGTTTTCTGCAGGAATGATGGGAAAGGCAGCGGCTGGCTTTTCTGACGGCTATGTTGCCGAAGCTGTCGGTGACCTCGGCCTGTCGCTCGTCTTTATCGGCATGTGCTTTAGAAGCACGGAACTGGCGATACTGGCTTACATTTCAGACCCGGCAAAAAGGGAAGCTGCTATCGAAAAGCTGAGACAGAAAGAACGTGCGAAACGCCCGTGGATCAGCCATTTAATGAATGCCGGCTGGATCTGTTTATTGGCCGGAGTCGCAGGCCAATTGTCAAATATCTTTTAATCATGTAGAATGCGCATTTCCTCCGGAGGGGTGCCCGAGTGGCTAAAGGGGGCAGACTGTAAATCTGTTGGCTTACGCCTACGATGGTTCGAATCCATCCCCCTCCACCAGAGGTTCTGACGTAAGTCTGAAGACGATTACCCAAGTTGGTGAAATCTGTCAAAACTTGTAAAAATTTTTGCCGTAGACTTGACAAACCAAAATAAACTTGTCAAAATCTGCGTTCTCCGAGAGTGGAGGGGTGCCCGAGTGGCTAAAGGGGGCAGACTGTAAATCTGTTGGCTTACGCCTACGATGGTTCGAATCCATCCCCCTCCACCATAAGATTTCCAACAAAAGCGTTCGGCTCGAACGCTTTCTGTTTGAGCGGGTGTAGCTCAATGGTAGAGCAGAAGCCTTCCAAGCTTACGACGAGGGTTCGATTCCCTTCACCCGCTCCAGTGCCGCCCATGTGGCTCAGTGGTAGAGCACTCCCTTGGTAAGGGAGAGGTCATGCGTTCGATCCGCATCATGGGCACCATTAAATTTTATTCATTTAAGCTTGTCCGTTGACAGGCACTCAGGAGCTAGACATGGCAAAAGAAAAGTACGAACGTACTAAGCCCCATGTAAACGTTGGCACAATCGGTCACGTTGACCATGGTAAGACAACCCTTACAGCCGCTATCACAACCGTTCTTTCCAAGAAGTTCGGCGGTGAAGCCAAAGCCTACGACCAGATCGACGCAGCTCCTGAAGAAAAAGCTCGCGGTATTACGATTAACACCGCTCACGTCGAATACGAAACCGAAAGCCGTCACTACGCACACGTTGACTGCCCGGGCCATGCTGACTACGTCAAGAACATGATTACCGGTGCTGCTCAGATGGACGGCGCTATTCTGGTTGTTGCCGCTTCCGACGGTCCTATGCCTCAGACCCGTGAGCACATCCTTCTTGCCCGTCAGGTCGGTGTTCCCTACATCATCGTTTACCTGAACAAGTGCGACCTCGTCAATGACGAAGAACTGCTTGAACTGGTTGAAATGGAAGTTCGCGAACTCCTGAGCAACTACGACTTCCCCGGCGACGATATTCCTATCATCAAGGGTTCTGCTCGTATGGCTCTCGACGGCGACAAAGGCCCGATGGGTGAAGAATCCATCCTGAAGCTTGCCGACACACTCGACAGCTACATCCCGACTCCGGAACGTGCTATCGACCAGCCGTTCCTTATGCCGGTTGAAGACGTGTTCTCCATCTCCGGCCGCGGTACCGTTGTTACCGGCCGTGTTGAACGCGGTATCGTCAAAGTCGGCGACGAACTCGAAATCGTCGGTATCCGTCCGACTCAGAAGACAACCTGCACGGGCGTCGAAATGTTCCGTAAGCTGCTTGATCAGGGTCAGGCCGGTGACAACATCGGTGTTCTGCTCCGCGGTACAAAGCGTGAAGACGTCGAACGCGGTCAGGTTCTTGCCAAACCCGGCACGATCACTCCGCACACCGAATTCCAGGCAGAAGTTTACGTTCTGACTAAGGAAGAAGGCGGCCGTCACACACCGTTCTTCAAAGGCTATCGTCCTCAGTTCTACTTCCGTACAACTGACGTTACCGGAACGATCGAACTGCCGGAAGGCGTTGAAATGGTTATGCCCGGCGACAACATCCGTATGGACGTTAAGCTGATTGCTCCGATTGCTATGGAAGAAGGCCTCCGCTTCGCTATTCGTGAAGGCGGCCACACAGTCGGTGCCGGCGTTGTTTCTAAGATCGTCGGCTAATAAAAGATTTTTAGGGGTATAGCTCAATTGGCAGAGCGACGGTCTCCAAAACCGTAGGTTGAGGGTTCGATTCCTTCTGCCCCTGCCACCAAAAACGAACCGCGGCCTTAGGGTCGCGGTTTGATTTCACGGAAACAGTAAATGAGTACGCAAAACGCAACACCGGCAACAGAATCAAAAGGCGGCGTCCTTTTGATGACGATTGCTATCCTTATTGCAGTAAGCGGAGTTTTTGCTTTTGCCTTACTGGCGGAACAACCTACCGGTATTCGCGTGGGTATTTTGATCGGCAGCTTAGTCGTCGGCGTTGTTTTAGGTTGGTTCAGCGCACCCGGCAAAGAATTTGCCAAGTACTGCAAGGCCTCCTACGAAGAACTGAGAAGAGTTGTTTGGCCGACCAGAAAGGAAACGATCAATACCACCGGTATTGTCTGTGCCTTCGTGGTCGTGATTGCCTTCTTCCTTTTCATCGTTGACAAACTCATCGAGTTTCTTCTTTACGATGTCCTTCTTTCTCTGATCTAAAGAGAGTTGAAAATGTCCGATATGAAATGGTACGTTGTGCACACTTATTCCGGAATGGAGAAGAGTGCCGAGTCTGCTCTGAGAGAGAGAATTGCTCGTGAGGGACTGCAGGATTGTTTCGAAGAGATTTTGGTTCCGACAGAGGACATCTCCGAGGTGAAAAACGGCAAAAAGCGTGTTTCCACCCGCCGTATGTACTCGGGCTACATCTTCGTCAAAATGATCATGAACGACGAGACTTGGCATCTCGTCAAAAATACGGCTAGAATTACGGGCTTCCTGGGCGGCAGTGCAAACAAGCCGTCTCCGCTGCCTGCTAAGGACATTGAAGCCATCAAGAGCAAAATGGAAGCCGGTTCCGAGGCTCCCAGACCTCGTGTCGAATTTGAAGTCGGCGGTTCTGTTCGCATCAAGAACGGTCCGTTTACAGACTTTAACGGAATAATCGAAGAAGTGAACTATGACAAGAACAGACTTCGTGTTATGGTATCGATCTTCGGCCGCGACACTCCCGTTGAACTGGCTTTCAACGAAGTCGAGAAGGCTTAAAGAATATCGGTTTTCTGCCTGAGAGTCCGAGCAGGAAACTTCTTATTTTTATGGACTCTTTACCTCGGGGAGCTTCATTGCCGAAGCGTCTACCCGTAAGGAAAATAAATGGCAAAGAAAATTGTAGGCTTTATTAAGCTTCAGGTTCCTGCCGGTAAGGCTAATCCCTCGCCACCTATCGGTCCGGCTCTGGGTCAGCGCGGCTTGAACATTATGGAATTCTGCAAGGCCTTCAACGCAAAAACACAAGGCGTTGAACCGGGTCTTCCTATCCCTGTCGTGATCACGGCTTACGCCGACAAGAGTTTCACCTTCGTGATGAAGACTCCTCCGGCCACCATCCTGATCAAGAAGGCTGCAAAGATTCAGAAGGGTTCTGCCCGTCCGCATACAGACAAAGTCGGCAAGATTACACGTGCTCAGGCTGAAGAGATCGCTAAGACCAAGATGCCTGACCTTACAGCTGCCGATATGGACGCCGCGGTTCGCACTATCGCCGGAAGCGCTCGTTCCATGGGTATCACCGTTGAAGGAGTGAAATAATGGCAAAGATCAGCAAACGCGAAAAAGAGAACAAGAGCAAAGTTGAAGCCCAGAAGTTCTACGCTTTGAATGAAGCTGTCGAACTCGTCAAAGCTCTTGCCAATGCCAAGTTCAACGAATCCGTTGATATCGCTGTTCAGCTCGGCATCGATCCTCGTAAGAGCGATCAGGCTGTCCGCGGTTCTGTCGTTATGCCTGCCGGTACAGGCAAGACAGTTCGTGTTGCAGTTTTCGCCCAGGGCGCTGCTGCAGAAGCTGCTAAAGAAGCCGGTGCCGATATCGTCGGTATGGAAGATTTAGCCCACGAAATCAAAGGCGGCAAGATGGATTTCGACGTTGTGATTGCTGAACCCGCAGCAATGCGTGTTGTCGGTCAGTTAGGTCAGATCCTCGGCCCGCGCGGCTTAATGCCGAACCCGAAAGTCGGTACTGTTACACCGAACGTTGCTCAGGCTGTTAAGAACGCTAAGGCCGGTCAGGTTCAGTTCCGTGCTGACAAAGCCGGTATCATTCACGCTCCTGTCGGTCGTGCTTCCTTCGAAGTTGAACAGCTTCTTACGAACATCAAGGCCCTCATTGAGCAGCTGAACAAGATCAAACCCGCTTCTACGAAGGGCGTTTATATTCGTAAAGTTGCGGTTAGTTCGACAATGGGTCCCGGTGTCAAGGTTGACGTTCAGACATTGAACTAATTTCGTTTCGGAGCAATCCGAAACCGGGCGCAAGCCCAAGTAAAGGACTTTGGGTTACAGCCTCTGGGCTGTAGCCGTCAAAGACCGCTGGCGAATGTGTCATTCTTAATATCCCGAAGCGGAAAACCAGCGTAGATGGCAACCGAAGAGAGAACAAGCGTTGTGTGTCCTGACGGACAGATTCCTTGGAACTCTCGGAGTGAGCCGGTTATTTTGAACCGGTGCTGTGAAAGCAGCACCTCTGAGTGGAGCAGACCATGGGTCTTAATAGACAAGAAAAGGCTGACATGATCAAAGAGATCAGCGAAATCATCGCTGGTACCGAAGGTCTTGTTATTGCCGAATACCGTGGGCTGACCGTAGATGCAGCCACCAAACTCCGTAAAGAAGCACGTGAGAATGGTGTTCAGTTGCGCGTTTTGAAAAACACCTTAGCACGCCGTGCCGTCAAAGACACTCCGTTCGAAGGCTTGTCCGATCAGTTTGTCGGACCCCTTCTTTACGGTTTTTCTGCTGACCCTGTGGCTCCTGCCAAGGTCATGGCTAACTTTGCCAAGACAAACCCGCAGCTCGTTATTAAGGCTGGTGCAATGCCCAACAACGTCCTTGACGTTGCCGGCGTTGAAAAACTTGCCACAATGCCGAGCCGCGATGAATTGCTGGCTAAGTTGATGGCCACGATGAACGAACCGGTTGCTAAGTTCGTTCGTACGCTCAACGAAGTTCCCGCACGTTTCGTCAGAACTCTTGCTGCAGTGCGCGATGCCAAAGAACAGGCTGCTGCCTGATTTTGTAAGTTTTAATTTTTAGTTACACAACGTATTGGAGTTACCAAAATGGCTTTGTCCAAAGAAGAAATCCTTGACGCAATTGCGTCCATGTCCGTTCTCGAAGTTTCCGAACTCATCAAAATGATGGAAGAAAAATTCGGTGTTTCCGCTGCTGCAGCTGCTGTTGCTGTTGCTGCCCCTGCCGGTGGCGCTGCTGCTCCTGCTGAAGAAAAATCCGAATTCGACGTCGTTCTGAAAGAAATCGGCGCTAACAAGGTTCAGGTTATTAAGGCTGTCCGTGAACTGACCGGACTCGGCCTGAAGGAAGCCAAAGACCTCGTCGACGGCGCTCCTAAGACTGTTAAGGAAGGCCTTGCCAAGGCTGACGCTGAAGAAGCCCAGAAGAAACTGGAAGCCGCTGGCGCCAAGGTTGAACTGAAGTAATTTTTCAGTTATACTGCAAGGCTCCAAATTTGGAGCCTTGTTTTTTTTTCCTATCGGAAAACTTTGAGTGGGTCATTCAGTATGATCCAGCCAAAGTCTTCTGCAGGAGCATAATTTAGACAATTTGAGTTTTGCCGCGCATTGGGCCCTGGTGAGGGCTCGGCGTGGCTATTCGTGTCTGTTATTGCTTTTGGGGAATTTTCTTTTTTTCTCTTTCGAACGGAGCGTTCATGTCGTACTCGTTCACTGAAAAGAAGCGTATTCGGAAAAGCTTTGCCAAGCGTCCGAGCGTACTTGAAGTGCCTTCCTTACTGGAAACGCAGTTGCATTCCTACCACGAATTTTTGCAGGCAGATGTTCCCGCTGCAGAGCGCCGTGATGAAGGTTTGCAGGGTGCATTTAAATCCATCTTCCCTATCGTCAGCCACAACGGTTTAGCCAGGCTTGAATTTCAGGAATATATTTTAGACGATCCTGTCTTTGATGTCTCTGAATGTCAGCTTCGCGGACTGAATTATTGCTCTCGCCTCAGAGCAAAAGTCCGTCTTGTTATTTTCGACAGGGACCAACCCAAGCAGTCTACTGTAAAAGAGATCCGCGAGTCAGAAGTTTACATGGGTGAAATCCCTTTGATGACGAAAAAAGGATCTTTCATCATCAACGGTACCGAGCGCGTTATTGTATCTCAGCTTCATCGTTCTCCGGGCGTATTTTTTGAGCACGATCGCGGCAAGACACACAGCTCCGGAAAACTGCTGTTCAGCGCCCGTATTATTCCGTACCGCGGCTCTTGGCTCGACTTTGAATTCGATGCGAAAGACATTCTTCACTTCCGTATCGACCGTCGCCGCAAGATGCCCGGAACCATCATGCTCAAAGCATTGGGCATGACACCGGAAAGCATTCTGAAGCAGTTCTACGAATTCGATCACTACACACTGACCCAGGACGGCGCCACGCTCGAGATCATTCCGTCTCGTCTCCGCGGTGAAATTGCCGCTTTTGATATTAAAGATCCGGAAGGCAAAGTTATTGTTGCCAAGGATAAGCGTATCAATGCCCGTCACGTTCGTGAAATCGAAAAGCTCGGCATTACCGAACTTCCGGTTCCGCTTGACAACCTCATCGGTAAGGTCATCGCTACGAATCTGTATGACGAAGATTCCGGTGAAGTCGTGGCCAACGCCAACGATGAAATTACTCCGGAACTTCTTGAGAAGATCCGCGAGCACGGCATCGATTCTTTCGATACGCTGTACATCAACGAACTGAACCGCGGTCCGTACATTTCCGACACTCTGAGACTGGACGAAACTCCTGATCAGCTGTCCGCACGTATTGCGATCTACCGCATGATGCGTCCGGGCGAACCGCCTACAGAAGAAGCTGTTGAGACATTGTTCCGTCGTCTGTTCTTCGATCCCGAAACATACGATCTGTCCCGCGTCGGCCGCATGAAGATTAATTCCCGCTTCAACCGCGGTACCGAAACCGGTCCGATGACGCTTGAACCGGAAGACATCATCGATACGATGAAGGCTATCGTTCAGCTTCGCAACGGCGAAGGCCAGGTTGACGATATTGACCACTTGGGCAATCGTCGCGTCCGCTGTGTCGGTGAATTGACAGAAAACCAGTTCCGTTCCGGTCTTGTTCGTGTCGAGCGTGCCGTTCGTGAACGTTTGGGACAGGCCGAATCCGACAATCTGATGCCGCATGACCTGATCAACAGCAAACCGATCAGCGCAGCTATTCGCGACTTCTTCGGTTCTTCTCAGCTGAGCCAGTTCATGGATCAGACCAACCCGCTGTCTGAAATCACGCACAAGCGCCGTATTTCCGCATTGGGCCCGGGCGGCTTGACTCGTGAGCGCGCAGGCTTCGAAGTTCGAGACGTGCATCCGACTCACTACGGTCGTGTCTGCCCGATTGAAACGCCTGAAGGTCCGAACATCGGTTTGATTAACTCTCTGGCTCTTTATGCGCGTCTGAACGACTACGGTTTCCTTGAGACACCGTACAGAAAAGTGATCGACGGTCACGTAACCAACGAAATCGCCTACCTCTCTGCAATCGATGAAGGCAACTACATTATTGCTCAGGCTAACGCTTCCATCGATGACAAGGGCAACCTGAGCGACGAGCTCGTCAGCTGCCGTGATAAAGGCGAATTCGTCCTGATGCGTCCCGAACGCGTTCAGTACATGGACGTGGCTCCGGCACAGATCGTTTCCGTTGCTGCTTCCTTGATTCCGTTCCTGGAACACGATGACGCGAACCGTGCTTTGATGGGTTCCAACATGCAGCGTCAGGGCGTTCCCTGTCTCCGTCCGGAAAAACCTGTTGTCGGTACGGGCATCGAAAGAACGGTTGCGGTTGACTCCGGTACGACTGTTCAGGCAGAGCGCGGCGGTGTTGTTGACTACGTCGACGCCAACCGTATCGTTGTTCGTGTAAATGACGAAGAAAACGTCCCCGGCAGAGTTGGTGTGGACATTTACAACCTTCAGAAATTTACACGTTCCAACCAGGGTACGAATATCAACCAGCGTCCTATCGTCAACCCCGGCGACCATATCGCCAAGGGCGACGTGATTGCTGACGGTGCTTCGACCGATCTCGGCGAACTGGCATTAGGTCAGAATATGATCGTTGCCTTCATGCCGTGGAACGGATACAACTACGAAGACTCTGTGATGGTGAGCGAAAAAGTGGTTGCTGATGACCGTTATTCTTCCATCCACATTGAAGAGCTTTCTGTTCAGGCCCGTGATACCAAACTCGGCAGCGAAGAAATTACGCGCGATATTTCGAATCTGAGCGAAAACCAGATCAACCGTCTCGACGAATCCGGCATCGTTTACATCGGTGCTGAAGTCAAGGCCGGTGACGTTCTGGTCGGTAAAGTGACTCCGAAGGGAGAAACTACACTGACTCCGGAAGAGAAACTGCTTCGCGCTATCTTCGGTGAAAAAGCCAGCGACGTTAAGGATACTTCTCTGCGCGTCCCGAGCGGCATGGTCGGTACCGTTATCGACGTTCAGGTCTTCACACGTGAAGGCATCGAACGCGACAAACGCGCCCAGTCCATCATTGACGATGAACTGAAGCGTTACCGCACCAACCTGAATGACCAGCTGAGAATTGTTGAGCGCGATGCTTTCGAACGTCTGGCTCGTCAGCTGATCGGCAATGTTGCTCAGGGCGGTCCTGACGGCTTAGGCAAGGGCAAGAAAGTCACTAAGGAATACCTCGACGGCCTCAATGTTCACAAGTGGTTTGACATCCGTATGGCTGACGAAGAGCTGCAGAAGCAGATCGAAGAAGTCCGCATTTCCTTGGAAGCCAAACGTAAAGAGTTCGACGAAGCTTGGAACGAAAAACGCAAGAAACTGACTCAGGGCGACGAACTGCCGACAGGCGTTCAGAAGATGGTCAAGGTTTATCTAGCTGTTAAGCGTCGTCTGCAGCCCGGTGACAAGATGGCCGGTCGTCACGGCAACAAGGGTGTGGTTTCCCGCATCACTCGTGTCGAAGATATGCCTTTCATGGCCGACGGCAGACCTGTTGACATTGTTCTGAACCCGCTGGGCGTGCCTTCCCGAATGAACATCGGTCAGGTTCTTGAAGTTCACTTGGGCTGGGCTGCTTTCGGTTTAGGCTGGAGAATTGCTGAAATGCTCAAGCACGAGCGTAGCAAGCAGGTCGCAGAGATCCGTGAGTTCTTGAACACGATTTACAACAAGAGCAGCGGTAAGAAGGAAGACTTTGATTCTCTGACCGATGACGAAATCATCGATCTGGCCAAACACCTGAAGAAGGGTGTTCCGTTCGCAACCCCCGTGTTCGACGGCGCAAGCGAAAGCGACATCCGTGAGATGCTCAATCTTGCCTTCCCGGAAGAAACCGCGAAGAAACTGCACCTGACTCCTTCCAAGACTCAGGCCCAGCTCTTTGACGGACGCACCGGCGACGCATTTGACCGTCCTGTTACCGTCGGCGTGATGCACTATCTGAAACTGCACCACTTGGTCGACGACAAGATGCATGCTCGTTCTACCGGTCCGTACTCTCTGGTTACACAGCAGCCTCTCGGCGGTAAAGCTCAGTTCGGCGGTCAGCGTTTCGGTGAAATGGAAGTCTGGGCGCTTGAAGCTTACGGTGCCAGCTATGTCCTGCAGGAAATGCTTACTGTTAAGTCTGACGACGTGACGGGACGTACAAAGCTCTACGAAAACATTGTCAAGGGCGATCACGTGATCGACGCCGGAATGCCGGAATCCTTCAACGTTCTCGTTAAGGAAATCCGCTCTCTGGGCATTGACATTGATTTAGACCGTGATAAGGAATCTTCTAAAAAATGATGAAAGCTTTTAACTCTCTCTTTAAGACAAATAAAGAGAATGAGCTGTTTGACGCGATCAAGATCGGCATTGCTTCCCCGGAAAAGATTCGTTCTTGGTCTTACGGTGAAGTAAAGAAGCCTGAGACAATTAACTACCGTACGTTCAAACCCGAACGCGACGGCCTGTTCTGCGCAAAGATTTTCGGACCGATTAAGGACTACGAATGTCTTTGCGGCAAATACAAGCGCCTGAAACATCAGGGTATCGTCTGCGAGAAGTGCGGCGTTGAAGTCACACTTTCCAAAGTCCGCCGCGAACGCATGGGCCACATTGAACTGGCCAGCCCTGTTGCGCACATTTGGTTCTTGAAGAGCCTTCCGTCCCGCATGGGTATGGTTCTCGATATCCCTCTGCGTGATATCGAACGCGTCTTGTATTTCGAAGCCTATATCGTTGTTGATCCCGGCATGACCGAGCTGCGCAGAGGCCAGCTCATGACCGAAGACGACTACATGGCCAAGACCGAAGAATACGGTGACGAATTCAAGGCCATGATGGGTGCTGAAGCCATTAAAGAGCTTCTGGCTACTATCAACATTGACGAAGAAGTCGAGGATCTCCGCAGAGAGCTTTCCGAAACTACCAGCGAAGCTAAGGTCAAGAAGATTGCCAAGCGTCTGAAAGTTCTCGAAGGCTTCCAGCGCTCCGGCATTAAGCCTGAGTGGATGGTTATGGATGTTCTTCCGGTTCTTCCGCCGGATCTTCGTCCGCTGGTTCCGCTCGACGGCGGCCGTTTCGCCACAAGCGATCTGAACGACCTCTATCGCCGCGTGATCAACCGTAACAACCGTCTGAAACGACTTCTTGAGCTTAAAGCTCCGGACATCATCGTCCGCAACGAAAAGCGTATGCTGCAGGAAGCCGTTGACTCTCTGCTGGACAACGGCCGCCGCGGCAAAGCCATGACCGGTCCTTCCAAGCGTCCGCTGAAGTCTTTGGCAGACATGATCAAAGGTAAGGGCGGCCGCTTCCGTCAGAACCTGTTGGGTAAACGTGTTGACTACTCCGGCCGTTCCGTTATTACCGTCGGTCCGTACCTGAAACTGCATCAGTGCGGTCTGCCGAAACTGATGGCTCTTGAGCTCTTCAAACCGTTTATCTTCAACAAGCTTGAACTGCGCGGTCTGGCTCCGACAATCAAGGCTGCCAAGAAGATGGTTGAGAATCAGGATCCGGTCGTTTGGGACATCCTTGAAGAAGTCATTTACGAACATCCTGTGATGCTGAACCGTGCGCCTACGCTGCACCGTCTCGGTATTCAGGCGTTCGAACCGCTTCTGATCGAAGGCAAAGCCATTCAGCTGCATCCGTTGGTCTGCGCAGCATTCAACGCTGACTTCGACGGCGACCAGATGGCTGTTCACGTACCTCTTTCCTTAGAGGCACAGCTTGAAGCCCGTTCTCTGATGCTGGCTTCCAACAACGTGCTGTTCCCTGCCAACGGCGATCCTTCGATCGTTCCGTCTCAGGACATCGTGTTGGGCTTGTACTATTCGACTCGTTCCCGTATCAACGGAAAGGGCGAAGGCATGTTCTTTGCCGATATCGGCGAAGTTGAACGCGCTTTGGCCAACAAGGTTGTCGAGCTCCAGACACGCTGCACCGTTCGCGTTAAAGAATTTGACGTCAACAAGGAAACCGGTGAAAAGACACCGAAGCTGGTTCGTTACGAAACCACCGTCGGCCGTGCGCTTCTTTCCGAAATTCTTCCTCCGGGCCTGCCGTTCTCCGTTTTGAACAAGACCCTCAAGAAGAAAGAGATCGCCAAGCTGATTAACATGGCTTTCCGCCGTTGCGGTCTGCGTGAAACCGTGATCTTCGCCGACAAACTGATGCAGCGCGGCTACCACCTCGCTACCATCGGCGGTCTGTCGATTGCTATCGACGACATGATCGTTCCAGAACAGAAGAACGAGATCGTTCACGAAGCCGAACAGGAAGTCAAAGAGATCGATGCTCAGTACACTTCCGGTTTGGTGACTGCCGGCGAACGCTATAACAAGGTGGTTGATATTTGGGGCCGTACGACAGAAAAAGTCGGTAAGGTGATGATGGATGAAATCTCCAACGAACCTGTTATCGACCGTCACGGCAACAAGACAACTCAGGAATCCTTCAACTCCATCTACATGATGGCGGACTCCGGTGCCCGTGGTTCTGCAACTCAGATCCGTCAGCTGGCCGGTATGCGTGGTTTGATGGCTAAGCCGGACGGCTCCATTATTGAGACTCCGATTACCGCGAACTTCCGTGAAGGTCTGAACGTTCTGCAGTACTTCGTGTCTACCCACGGTGCTCGTAAGGGTCTGGCTGATACGGCTTTGAAGACGGCTAACTCCGGTTATCTGACACGTCGTTTGGTTGACGTGACTCAGGACTTGGTTGTTACAGAAGACGACTGCGGAACCCATCAGGGCGTTCTGATGAAAGCCTTGGTTGAAGGCGGTGAAGTGACCGAAAGTCTGGCTGACCGTATTCTGGGCCGCGTGACGGCTGATCCGGTTATCAACCCGGATACCCAGGAAGAAATCTTTCCGGCCGGTCATCTGCTCGAAGAAGACGACGTCGAACTCATCACGAAGCTCGGCATTGACGAAGTCAAGATCCGTACTCCGCTTACCTGCGAAACACGCTACGGTCTTTGCGCCAAGTGCTACGGCCGCGATCTCGGCCGCGGCAAGCTCGTTAACGCCGGTGAGGCTGTCGGTGTTATCGCCGCCCAGTCCATTGGTGAACCGGGTACTCAGCTGACCATGCGTACGTTCCACATCGGTGGTGCTGCTAGCCGTACAGCTGTTGCCAGCAACGTCGTTACGAAGTCTGCCGGCACGATTCGCTTCACAAGCTCTATGCGCTATGTGACCGGTGAGAAGGGCAACAAGGTTGTGATTTCCCGCTCCGGCGAAATCGTGATCGAAGGTCCGAACGGCCGCGAGAGAGAACGTCATAAGATTCCTTACGGCGCCAACCTCCTTGCATCCGATGGTCAGCAGGTTGAAATCGGAACCGAACTTGCCAACTGGGATCCGATGACTCGTCCGATCGTTACCGAATACGCAGGTAAAGTTCGCTTTGCCAACGTTATCGACAACGTCACGGTTAAGAGCCAGGTGGACGAAGTTACCGGCTTGAGCTCTTTGGTCGTTATCGACGCTAAGCACTCTTCTTCCAGCAAGATCGGCAAGCCGCTGATTCAGTTCCTCGATGCCAACAACGAGCCCGTTAAGATTCCGGGCACCGAGCATCCTGTGAGCATTCAGCTGCCGGTCGGCGCTCTCATCATCGTTCATGACGGTGACGAAGCCAAGGTCGGTGACGTGCTTGCCAGAATTCCGACGGAAAGCCAGAAGACTCGAGACATTACCGGCGGTCTGCCGCGTGTTGCCGAGCTCTTCGAAGCCCGCTCTCCGAAGGACGCAGGTATTCTTGCCGAGGCAAGCGGTACCGTTACCTTCGGTAAGGAAACCAAGGGCAAACAGCGTCTGATCATTACTGACACCCAGGGTCAGGATCATGAATTCCTTATTCCTAAGGATAAGGACATTCTGGTTCACGACGGTCAGGTGGTTCACCAGGGCGAAGTCATTGTTGACGGTCCTGCCGATCCGCATGACATCCTGAGACTTCAGGGTATCGAAGCTCTGGCTCGCTACATTGTTGACGAAGTCCAGGCTGTGTACCGTCTGCAGGGTGTGAAGATCAGCGACAAACATATTGAAGTGATTGTTCGCCAGATGCTTCGCCGCGTTGTCATTACCGATCCGGGCGACACCAAGTTCATCACCGGTGAACAGGTCGAACGCAGTGAAATGCTCGATGAGAACGAAAAAGCTCTTGCCGAGAACAAGCGTCCCGCCACTTACGACAATCTGCTTCTTGGTATTACCAAGGCCAGCTTGTCTACGGACTCCTTCATCTCTGCCGCTTCCTTCCAGGAAACGACCCGAGTGCTTACCGAAGCAGCCATCATGGGCAAACGTGATGAACTGCGCGGCCTGAAGGAAAACGTGATTGTCGGCCGCTTGATTCCTGCCGGTACCGGTTTGGCCTATCACAGAGCCAGACACGACCGCGATGCTTTCAAGTACGACAATGAGATCGAAACTTCCGAAGCTTATGTCGGAAACGAGAACATCGTGAGCGATGTTCCTGCGATTCCCGAAGCAGAAGTGACCGGTGAGAGCAAAAGCTATCACAACTAATTAGGTTTTAACTCCTCCAAAAAAGCGGCTGAAAGGCCGCTTTTTTGGTTTTTGAAAAACGCTGAATACAATTGCTAACCTATTCAGCCAAATAGAAAAGTTTGACAATTGGTTGAATTTGCGCAATAATGCGGAACTTTTCGGAATCCCGCCCGGGTTTCTGCGCTCTTTCTCGGCTGCCGTGCAGCACGTCCTTTCGCGCAGAGTCCGCGCATTTTCCTTAAAGTTTTTTATTAACCTCCACTCCGTCAAAAGAGTGGTTTTTCTAATCGTTTCGGATACGGACTTTATGCCGACCATTAACCAATTAGTGCGTAAGCCTCGCGAGAGAGCTATTGAAAAGAGCAAGAGCCCTGCGCTCAACAACTGCCCGCAGAAACGCGGTGTCTGCACCCGTGTTTACACAACAACTCCGAAGAAGCCGAACTCCGCTCTTCGTAAAGTTGCCAAGGTGCGCCTGACCAACGGCTTTGAAGTCATCTCCTATATCGGAGGTGAAGGCCACAATCTTCAGGAACACAGCGTCGTTTTGATTCGCGGCGGTCGTGTGAAGGACTTGCCGGGCGTTCGTTACCACGTCGTCCGCGGCTCTCTTGATACTCAGGGTGTCAAGGATCGTAAGCAATCTCGTTCTAAATACGGCGCAAAGCGTCCTAAACAGGCTTAATACCGGATCGCACCCGGTAACGGTCTCTTTTTATGACCGAGTAAGTCGCATTTTCATGATGGAAATGCATTTTCAAATTATTTGACTGAAGACAAAACTGAGGTAAACATGCCCCGTCGTCGCGAAGTACCTAAACGTGAAGTTCTCCCGGATCCTAAATTCGGTTCCGTTGAGATCACCAAATTCGTCAACATGATCATGCTTGACGGCAAGAAAGCCGTTGCAGAACGCATCGTGTATGGCGCTTTGGAAGAAATCCAGAACAAGTCTGGTAAAGATCCCCTCGAAGTGTTCACAAACGCTTTGAACAATGTTCGTCCGCTGGTTGAAGTTAAGTCCCGCCGTGTCGGCGGTGCCAACTACCAGGTTCCGGTCGAAGTTAGACCTGTCCGTCGTATGGCTCTGGCCATGCGCTGGCTGCGTGAAGCTGCTAAGGGCAGAAGTGAAAAATCTATGCCGCTCCGCTTGGCCGGCGAGCTTATCGACGCCTCTGAAGGCCGCGGCGGTGCTATGAAGAAGCGTGAAGAAGTTCATCGTATGGCTGAAGCCAACAAGGCCTTCTCTCACTTCCGTTTTAACTAATTTCTTTTTCAATAGGGGAGGCCCGGCGGGCTCTCCCCATTATCAGAGGATAGAAACATGGCTCGCAAAACTCCGATTGAGCGTTATCGCAATATCGGCATTTCCGCGCACATCGACGCGGGCAAAACAACCACCACGGAACGCATTCTGTTCTACACCGGCGTTAATCACAAGATTGGCGAAGTGCACGATGGCGCTGCGACCATGGACTGGATGGAACAGGAACAGGAACGCGGCATTACGATTACCTCCGCTGCTACTACTGCTTTCTGGCGCGGTATGGACATGAACCATCCCGAACACCGTATCAACATTATTGATACCCCGGGACACGTTGACTTCACTGTTGAAGTTGAACGTTCCATGCGTGTTCTGGACGGTGCCTGCATGGTTTACTGTGCTGTCGGCGGTGTCCAGCCTCAATCCGAAACTGTTTGGCGTCAGGCTAACAAATACAAAGTTCCCCGTCTTGCTTTCGTGAACAAGATGGACCGTACAGGCGCAAACTTCTTCAAAGTTTACGATCAGATGAAGACTCGTCTGAAAGCTAATCCTGTACCTATCGTTATTCCTATCGGTGCTGAAGACACTTTCAAAGGCGTTATCGATCTGGCCAAGAGAAAAGCCATCATTTGGGATGAAGCTTCTCAGGGCATGAAGTTCAAATTCGAAGACGTTCCCGCCGAGCTGGTTGAAGAAACCGAAAAATGGCGCAGCAACATGGTTGAAGCTGCTGCCGAAGCTAACGAAGAACTGATGGACAAGTACCTGAACGACGGCGACCTCTCCGAGGCCGACATCAACAAGGGTCTGCGTCTGCGTACCATCGCCAACGAAATTCAGCCGATGCTCTGCGGTACAGCGTTCAAGAACAAGGGTGTTCAGCGCATGCTTGACGCTGTTATTGAACTGCTTCCGAGCCCGGTTGACATTCCTCCGGTCCAAGGTGTTGATCCTGATGACGATTCTGTCGCTAGTCGTAAGGCTGATGATAAAGAGCCGTTCTCCGCTCTTGCCTTCAAGATCATGACTGACCCGTTCGTCGGTCAGCTGACCTTCCTTCGCGTGTACTCCGGCGTTGTTAACTCCGGCGACACCGTTCTGAACTCCGTCAAGGGTAAGAAAGAACGTATCGGTCGTTTGCTGCAGATGCACGCTAACGAACGTAAAGAAATCAAGGAAGTTCTCGCAGGCGACATCGCAGCTGCCGTCGGTCTGAAAGAAGTGACCACCGGCGATACACTCTGCGCTATCGACCATCCGATCATCCTTGAAAAGATGGAATTCCCAGAACCGGTTATTTCTCAGGCTGTTGAGCCCAAGACTAAGGCCGACCAGGAAAAAATGGGTATCGCTCTTAACCGTCTGGCTCAGGAAGATCCGTCTTTCCGTGTCCGTACTGACGAAGAAAGCGGTCAGACCATTATTTCCGGTATGGGTGAGCTCCACCTCGACATTCTTGTCGACCGTATGCGTCGTGAGTTCAACGTTGAAGCCACAGTCGGCAAACCTCAAGTTGCCTACCGTGAAACCATCCGTTCTACTGTTGAGAACGCCGAAGCTAAGTTTGTTAAGCAGTCCGGCGGCCGTGGTCAGTACGGCCACGTTGTTCTGAAGCTCGAACCGAACCCCGGCAAGGGCTACGAGTTCGTCGATGCTATCAAGGGCGGTGTTGTTCCCCGCGAATACATTCCTGCCGTTCAGAAGGGTATCGAAGACACCATGAAGTCCGGTGTTCTGGCCGGTTACCCGGTTGTTGACGTTAAGGCAACACTCCACTTCGGTTCTTACCATGAAGTGGACTCTAACGAAAACGCCTTCAAGATGGCCGGTTCTATGGCTTTCAAAGAAGGTATGCGCAATGCAAGCCCGGTTCTGCTTGAGCCGATCATGGCTGTTGAAGTTGAAACCCCGGAAGAAAAGATGGGCGACGTCATGGGCGACCTTTCTTCTCGCCGCGGTGTGATCCAGGGTATGGACGACTTGCCCGGCGGAGGCAAAGCTGTTAAGGCTGAAGTTCCGCTGTCTGAAATGTTCGGTTATGCTACACAGCTCCGTTCTCTGACTCAAGGTCGTGCTTCCTACACAATGGAATTCAAACATTACGCTGAAGCTCCGAAGAACGTTGCCGAAGCTGTGATTGAAGCAAAAACGAAGTAATTTTTAAACGCTGTTCTTTTATTTAATATTTAAGGATTAAAAATGGCAAAAGAAAAGTACGAACGTACTAAGCCCCATGTAAACGTTGGCACAATCGGTCACGTTGACCATGGTAAGACAACCCTTACAGCCGCTATCACAACCGTTCTTTCCAAGAAGTTCGGCGGTGAAGCCAAAGCCTACGACCAGATCGACGCAGCTCCTGAAGAAAAAGCTCGCGGTATTACGATTAACACCGCTCACGTCGAATACGAAACCGAAAGCCGTCACTACGCACACGTTGACTGCCCGGGCCATGCTGACTACGTCAAGAACATGATTACCGGTGCTGCTCAGATGGACGGCGCTATTCTGGTTGTTGCCGCTTCCGACGGTCCTATGCCTCAGACCCGTGAGCACATCCTTCTTGCCCGTCAGGTCGGTGTTCCCTACATCATCGTTTACCTGAACAAGTGCGACCTCGTCAATGACGAAGAACTGCTTGAACTGGTTGAAATGGAAGTTCGCGAACTCCTGAGCAACTACGACTTCCCCGGCGACGATATTCCTATCATCAAGGGTTCTGCTCGTATGGCTCTCGACGGCGACAAAGGCCCGATGGGTGAAGAATCCATCCTGAAGCTTGCCGACACACTCGACAGCTACATCCCGACTCCGGAACGTGCTATCGACCAGCCGTTCCTTATGCCGGTTGAAGACGTGTTCTCCATCTCCGGCCGCGGTACCGTTGTTACCGGCCGTGTTGAACGCGGTATCGTCAAAGTCGGCGACGAACTCGAAATCGTCGGTATCCGTCCGACTCAGAAGACAACCTGCACGGGCGTCGAAATGTTCCGTAAGCTGCTTGATCAGGGTCAGGCCGGTGACAACATCGGTGTTCTGCTCCGCGGTACAAAGCGTGAAGACGTCGAACGCGGTCAGGTTCTTGCCAAACCCGGCACGATCACTCCGCACACCGAATTCCAGGCAGAAGTTTACGTTCTGACTAAGGAAGAAGGCGGCCGTCACACACCGTTCTTCAAAGGCTATCGTCCTCAGTTCTACTTCCGTACAACTGACGTTACCGGAACGATCGAACTGCCGGAAGGCGTTGAAATGGTTATGCCCGGCGACAACATCCGTATGGACGTTAAGCTGATTGCTCCGATTGCTATGGAAGAAGGCCTCCGCTTCGCTATTCGTGAAGGCGGCCACACAGTCGGTGCCGGCGTTGTTTCTAAGATCGTCGGTTAATTAACTCATTTCGAATCGCGGGCCGAAGAAGGCTTCGGCCCCTCGTTCTTTAAAGGATAAATAATGCAAAGCCAACGTATTCGTATTCGCCTCAAGGCATTTGATTACAAACTGATCGATCAGTCTGCTCTTGAAATTGTTGATACCGGCAAGAGAACCGGTGCTGTTGTCAGAGGTCCGATCCCTCTGCCCACACGCATCCAGCGCTTCGATATTCTTCGCAGCCCGCACGTCAACAAGACCAGCCGCGATCAGCTTGAAATCAGAACTCATCAGAGATTGATGGACATCATCGATCCGACAGACAAGACTGTTGACGCTCTGATGAAGCTCGACCTGCCTGCCGGCGTGGACGTTGAAATCAAAGTCCAGTAATAAGGTTGACTAAATTAAACAGGCCCTTTGAATGAAAGTTCTAAGGGCCCGTTTTTTACCCAAAAGAAAAGCGCTCGGGAATTGAAGTTCCCTGAGCGCTTTTTGCAATTTGAAGTCTTTATTTTTGTTTGAGATCGGCAAAGGCAATCTTGCCCTTCGGCGGAATGATGTCGACTGTCATATCTTTGTCGATGATATTGACGATCTTGGACGCCGAATTGGTCATAGCGACATGCTTGAGGTCTTCGGAGAGTAATACGGCTTTCAGATCCGGATGCTTCTGAAGATACTCAATTGCGCCGGACCAGCCCATGACGAAGAGGGCAGTGCACAAAGCGTCAGCTTTAGCTGAATTGTCATCAATGATCGTCACTGAAGATAAAGTGGCGGGAACGGGTTTGCCGGTTTTCGGATTCAGGATGTGATGGTATTTAACGCCGTCTTTAATGAAGAACTTTTCATAGTCGCCTGAGGTGACGACTGAAGTGTCCTTTAAGGGGACGACCGCGAAATATTCACCTCTTTCTTTATCGGGCCTTTGGAGACCGATAGACCAAGGTTTGTCCGAACCGTTGGTTCCGGAACCGATGACATTGCCGCCGAGACTCACCAGAGAGTCTCCGCATCCGCCTTGCTTGAGTTTATTAATGACCTTGTCAGCGATATAGCCCTTGCCGATGGCGCCGAAAGCGACGGACTGCTTCTTACCGATCTTGCCGAAATATCTGCCGTTTTCCTTTTTAGCGTCGATCAGGTTGTAGTCGACATTAATTAAAGCTCTTTTGATTTCAGCTTCACTCGGGACGCGGTGTTCGGGCTGATCCACACTCCAAAGTTTTACCAATGCGCCGACCGTCGGATCGAAAGTTCCGTGTGTGAGTGCGGCGATCGTTTTAGAACCGTTTAACACCTCAAAGGTTTCCGGTTCAATTTGAATCCATTCGCCGGGGTGCTGATTCAATCGCGTGACATCGCTGTCCGGATCGTAGGCAGACAGGATGTATTCAAGGCGGCGTGTTTCATCATTCAGGATCTTGTAGCAGGCTTCAGCTTTCTCTTTACTGTCGACCTTAAATTGGCCGTTAATTAACGTTCCGATCGCAAACGTATCCACGCTGTATACGTCGGAAGCTGTTGCTGGACCCGCTGTAAAGGCGAGCGCGGCAATCAGAGAAAGAATGATCTTTTTAGATTGCATTTTCTTATAAAGATGAAACGGATAAATAAGTTAGTAATTGTAAAGATTATATTTCCGGCTCTTTAAAACTTCGGCTCAAAGAGGAGCTGAAGAGAATCGAAATGGAGATGAACCGGGTCATTAGGATGCGCATTGCCCGAAGAGACGGGCTTCGCGCCGATTCGCCGCAAGAACAGCAGGGCGGCGAACGGGGTGCGGAAATTAAGGTATCAAATTATTAAAGATCTTGTCAAACCTTTACGGAGGATTCGGGCGAAGAGAGGAAAAAAGGTCAAGACGGACCTAATTAGAAGAATATTTAGTCACCTTACAATTGATAACTCTATGAATTGAAGGAGAATATTTGCTTTTTTGAACATCACGATGTACAATGCGTGCCTTTCGTGGTCACTGCTATTCTTTTTCGGTGACTTTTTCTAACTTGTCCAGGCCAATCGCAGCCTGGGTGGAGATAATAATGAGTGAGAAGCTCGGCCTCGTCGGTCGCAAGATCGGCATGACGCGCATCTTTACCGAAGATGGTGTTTCCATTCCGGTAACCGTGCTCGAAGTGTCGAACAACCGCATTACACAGGTAAAAACGGTTGAGACTGACGGCTACAATGCAGTGCAAGTCGCCTTCGGCTCCAAGAAGCCGTCGCGTGTGAGCAAGCCTCTTAAAGGCCAGTTTGAAAAAGCTGGTGTCGAAGCAGGCTCCATGCTCAAAGAATTCCATGTTGAAGAAGACAAGATCGGCGAAATGAAAGTCGGTCAGACTCTTTCCATCGATATGTTCTCCGAAGGTCAGAAAGTTGACGTTACGGGTACAACAATCGGTAAGGGTTTTGCCGGCGCAATCAAGCGTCATCACTTCTCTTCCAACCGCGCCAGCCACGGTAACTCCGTGTCTACAAACGCCCCCGGTTCTATCGGTAACCGTCAGGATCCGGGCCGTGTTTTCCCTGGCAAGCGTATGGCCGGTCACCTCGGTGATGTCCAGCGCACAACTCAGAACTTGGTTATCGCCCGTGTGGACGCCGATCGTCAATTGATCCTGGTCCGCGGAGCCGTTCCCGGCTGCGCCAACGGCGAAGTAATCATCCGTCCGGCTGTTAAGGCCAAAGCCTAAGGAGCGATTTATGGAACTGAAAGTCGTAAACGATCAGGGCCAGCAGACCGCAACCCTTGCGGCTGCCGACACCGTTTTCGGTCGTGAATACAATGAAGCACTGGTTCACCAGATCGTTGTTGCTTATCAAGCCAACGCTCGTCTCGGAACCCGTGCACAGCTGACTCGTGAAGCTGTTCACCACTCTACACGCAAACCCTGGCGCCAGAAAGGCACAGGCCGTGCACGTGCCGGTATGTCTTCCTCTCCGGTATGGCGCGGAGGCGGCAGAGCTTTCCCCAACACACCCGATGAAAACTTCACACAGAAAGTTAACAAGAAGATGATGCGCGGCGCTATGGCCTGCATTCTCTCCAAGTTAGCTATCGACGGTCGTCTCGTCGTTGTGGAGAACATTGACGTTGACACACCCAAGACTAAGAACTTTGCTAACAAGCTCAAAGCCATGGGTCTGAACAGCGCTCTTATCATCACTGACGAAATCAGCGAAAATCTGGATCTCGCCAGCCGCAACCTGAAGAACGTTTGGGTTGTCGAGCCGCGTTATGCTGATCCGGTCTCCCTGGTTCACTTTGATTCCGTTGTTGTTACTAAAGCAGCAATCAGCAAACTTGAGGAGATGTGGGGATGAGCCAAGATTTCCTTTACAAAGCAATCCTCGGTTCTATCGTCTCTGAAAAGAGCACCAGAATCGGTGAAAAGAACAATCAGTACGTCTTCCGTGTAGTTCCCGAAGCTACCAAAGAAGATGTGAAAGCCGCCGTTGAATTACTTTTCAAAGTGAAGGTCAAAGGCGTCCAAATGCTGAACCTTAAGGGCAAACAGAAACGCAACGGTCGTTTCCCCGGCAAACGCAATGACGTTCGCAAGGCCTATGTTTGCTTGGAAGAAGGTCAGGAAATTAACTTCGCAGAGGTGAAGTAATGGCTCTGATTAAACTGAAACCTACATCTGCCGGTCGTCGTCACGCCGTTAAGGTTGTGAACCCGGAACTGCACAAAGGCAAACCTTTTGCAGCCCTCGTAGAAAAGAAGAACCGCGGATCCGGTCGTAACAACTTCGGCCGTATCACTGTTCGTCATCAAGGCGGCGGCCACAAGAAGGCCTACCGTATCATCGACTTCAAGCGCGATAAAGACGGTATTCCCGCTATTGTTGAGCGTCTCGAATACGATCCGAACCGCTCCGCCAACATCGCTCTTGTCCTCTATAAGGACGGCGAACGCCGCTACATCATCGCTCCGAAGGGCCTGAAAGCCGGCGATGAAATCATGAGCGGTCAGGAAGCTCCGATCAAAATCGGTAATGCTCTTCCCCTGCGCAACATTCCCGTCGGCTCCACGATTCACAACATCGAAATGAAGCCCGGTAAAGGTGCTCAGATGGTTCGTGCCGCCGGTGCATTCGCTCAGCTGCTTGCTCGCGAAGGTGCTTACGCTCAGATCCGTCTGCGTTCCGGTGAAGTTCGCCGCATTCTGATCGAATGCCGTGCAACGATCGGTACCGTCGGTAATGAAGAAAACAGTCTGCGTGAACTCGGAAAAGCCGGTGCCAAGCGTTGGCGCGGTATTCGTCCGACCGTCCGCGGCGTTGTGATGAACCCTGTTGACCATCCGCACGGTGGTGGTGAAGGTCGTACCGGTACCGGTCGCGCTCCTGTCACACCTTGGGGCCAGCTCACCAAGGGTTATCGTACTCGTAACAACAAGCGCACCGACAACATGATCGTGTCGCGTCGCTATCGCAAGTAAGGGGGCCTGAATGTCTCGTTCGCTTAAGAAGGGACCGTTCGTTGACGGATCCTTACTGAAGAAAGTCGAAGCCGCTCAAGCTAGCCGTGACAAGCGTCCTATCAAGACCTGGTCTCGTCGCTCGACAATTCTTCCTGAATTTATCGGTTTAACAATTGCCGTCCACAACGGACGTCAGCATGTGCCGGTTTTTATCAATGAAAACATGGTTGGCCATAAGCTGGGTGAATTTGCATTGACCCGTACTTTCAAAGGCCACGCAGCTGATAAGAAGGCTGCTCCAGCTAAGAGGTAATAACAATGGAAACCACAGCAATCGTACGTGGAGTTCGCCTCTCGGCTCAGAAAGGCCGTTTGGTTGCGGATCTTGTCCGCGGTAAGCCCGTTGACAAGGCCCTGAACATTCTTTCTTTCACGCAGAAGAAAGCTGCCGGCATCATCCGCAAAGCTCTCGATTCTGCTATTGCCAATGCCGAACACAACAACGGTGCAGACATTGACGAACTCCGTGTGACTTCTATCTATGTTGAGAAAGCCACGACTCTCCGTCGTTTCTCTGCAAGAGCAAAAGGCCGCGGTGCCCGTATCGGTAAACAGACTTGCCACATCTACGTGACGGTCGGTGATACCCCGGCGAAGAAATAATAGGTGACCCATGGGACAGAAAATTAATCCGACAGGCTTTCGCCTTCCCGTAACACACGACTGGACTTCCCGTTGGTATGCTACTGGCCGCGATTTTGCCCGCACATTGGCTGAAGACCTCAAAGTTCGCGATTACCTGGGCAAAAAGCTCAAGAACGCCTCTGTAGGTCGTATTCTTATCGAGCGTCCCGCTAAGAACGCTCGCATCACAATTTTCTCCGCTCGTCCGGGCGTTGTGATCGGTAAGAAAGGTGAAGACATTGAAGTTCTGAAGGCCGAACTCCAGAAATTGATGGGCGTTCCCGTCCATGTCAATATCGAAGAGATCCGCCGTCCTGACCTCGATGCTCAGCTCATCGCCGACAGCATCACTCAGCAGCTCGAAAAACGTATTATGTTCCGTCGCGCTATGAAGCGTGCCATGCAGAACGCAATGCGTCAGGGCGCTCTTGGTATCAAGATCATGTCCTCCGGCCGTTTGAACGGTGCTGAAATCGCCCGTACCGAATGGTATCGTGAAGGTCGTGTACCTCTGCATACTCTTCGTGCCGACATCGACTACGGCTTCTCTGAAGCTCAGACAACTTACGGCATCATCGGCGTTAAGGTTTGGGTTTACAAAGGCGACAACACCGGTAAGGATGTTGCTGCCGAAGCTCCGGCCGAACGCGAAGACCGCCGCAACCGTCGTCCCGGCAAGCCGGCCAACCGCCGTCCTCGCAAGCAGGCCGACGGCGCTGAAGGCAAGCAGGCTCGCGCTCCGCGCAAACCCGCTCCCGCAGCCGCTGCTAAGGAAGGAGAATAAACATGCTTCAACCAAACAGAACTAAGTACCGTAAGGACCAGAAAGGCCGTAACTACGGTCTGGCCCAGAGAGGTGCTAAGGTTTCTTTCGGCCAGTTCGGTCTGAAAGTTACAGAACGCGGTCGTCTGACAGCTCGTCAGATCGAAGCTGCCCGTCGTGCGATCACTCGTCACATCAAGCGCGGCGGCCGTGTATGGATCCGCGTCTTCCCGGACAAACCCATTTCCTCCAAACCGGCTGAAGTCCGTATGGGTAATGGTAAAGGCAATCCCGAATTCTGGGTTGCTCTGGTTCAGCCGGGCCGCGTCATTTATGAACTTGACGGTGTTGATGAAGCACTTGCTCGTGAAGCTTTCCGCCTTGCTGCGGCCAAGCTTCCGCTCAAGTCCATGTTCGTTACACGTCAAATCGGCCAGTAATAGGAGTGCAGAATGAAAGCCAAAGATTTACGCGCTATGGACGAAGCTGCGCTTAACAAAGAACTGCAGGATCTTCTGAAAGCCCAGTTTAATCTGCGCATGCAGAAGTCTCATCAGCAACTTGAAAACACGAGCCTGATTCGTCAGACACGCCGCGATATCGCCCGCGTCCGTACGATTCTTGCTCAGAAGGCAGCGACGAAATGAGCGAAAACAAACTGACACGCACGCTGATCGGCAAAGCTATTAGCACCAAGATGGACAAGACTGTTACGGTTCTTGTCGAACGTAAGGTTAAACACCCGATCGGAAAGATCGTCGTCAAGAGCAAGAAGTATCATGTTCATGACGAAAACAATGACGTTAGAGAAGGCGATATCGTCGAAATCTCCGAAACACGTCCGATTTCCCGTACGAAATCCTGGACAGTTTCCAAGATCGTCGAACGTGCTGAAATCTAATTGATTTGTAAATAGATCTTAATAAGCACTTTAGAGAGCTTGCAATGTTATCCGTATATCGGATATACTTGCGGCTCTCTAATTCTTTTTGCGAAAGAATTTCTTTCGGATTAAGTAGTTAGAGGTTCTTTGGGTTCCGGTTTTTTTGAACAACCCACAAAGCTTGCGGGTATCTGTGAGATTGAATTGGAAACTCTTCTCCCGGACGGGACCAAAACTGGCCGAGCGCCGCGAATCGCGTCGAACTCGGAATAAGTTGGAATATATAAAACCATGATTCAGATGCAATCTAATCTGGACGTAGCCGACAACACCGGTGCACGTTCAGTTCAATGTATTAAAGTGTTGGGCGGCTCCAAACGCCGTTACGCTAATATTGGCGACATTATCAAAGTGACCGTCAAAGATGCAGCTCCGCGCGGCCGCGTCAAAAAAGGCGAAGTCTACTCTGCCGTTGTTGTTAGAACTGCTAAAGGCGTTCGTCGTCCTGACGGCTCTTCTATCTGCTTTGACGGCAATGCTGCTGTTTTGCTTAACAACAAACTGGAACCGATCGGAACACGTATCTTCGGGCCGGTTACGCGTGAACTGCGTACCGAACGCTTCATGAAGATTGTTTCCCTCGCTCCTGAAGTTCTCTAAGGAGAGGATGGAAATGCAACGTATCCGTAAAGGTGACGAAGTTATCGTTATCACCGGCCGTGACAAGGGCAAGAAAGGCACTGTTACAGCTGTTCATGACGATGGAAAAGTCGTCGTTGAAGGTATCAACATTGTTAAGAAGCACGTCAAGCCGAACCCCATGCTGGGCCAGGCCGGCGGCATTATGGACAAGACGCTTCCGATCGAAGGATCCAACGTCATGCTTGTCAACCCCAAAACCGGCAAGGGTGACCGCGTCGGCTACAAAGTTGTTGACGGCAAGAAAGTTCGCGTCTTCAAGAGTGACGGTGCCGTTGTCGGCGCTAAGGCATAAGAGGTCGCAGATAAATGTCTCGTTTTTTGAATAAGTACCGTGACGAAGTGATTCCGGCCCTGACAAAACAGTTCGGCTACAAAACCGAAATGCAGGTTCCCCGTATCACCAAGATCACTCTGAATATGGGTGTCGGCGATGCAGTCAACGACAAGAAGCTTGTTGACCACGCTGTCGAAGATCTGACCAAGATTTCCGGTCAGAAGCCAATCGTTACCAAAACTCGTAAAGCCATCGCTAACTTCAAGATCCGTGAAAACATGCCTATCGGCTGCATGGTCACGCTTCGCGGAGAGCGTATGTATGAATTCCTGGACCGCTTAGTCACTATCGCTTTCCCGCGTGTTCGTGACTTCCGTGGTGTCAGTGCCCGCTCTTTCGACGGCCGCGGCAACTACAACATCGGTCTGAAGGAACAGATCATTTTCCCGGAAATTGAATACGACAAGATCGACAAGCTCCGTGGTATGAACATCAGCATTACGACAACCGCTAAGACGGACGAAGAGGCTAAGGCACTTCTTTCTGCCTTCCACTTCCCGTTCCGTAACTAAGCGAGGTGATTTAATTGGCTAAGCTCGCATTAATCAATCGTGAACTCAAGCGCAAAGCCTGCGCTCAGAAGTTTGCTGCTAAACGCGCCGCTCTCAAAGCGGTCATTAACGATGCTACCCGCTCGATGGAAGAGCGCATGGAAGCACGCAACGCACTTCAGTCTCTGCCCCGTGACGCAAGTCCATGCCGTCAGCGTAACCGCTGTGAATTGACCGGTCGTCCCCGCGGAACATTCCGCAAATTCGGTCTGGCAAGAGGCAAGATCCGCGAAGCGGCTATGCATGGTGACATTCCCGGCCTGACAAAGGCCAGCTGGTAAGCGAGGAGATTACAAAATGAGTATCAGTGATCCGATCGCCGACATGCTGACCCGTATTCGCAACGGTCAGATGGTCGACAAAACGGAAGTGACTATGCCTTCTTCCAAACTGAAGGTAGCTATTGCAAAAGTTCTCGAAGACGAAGGCTACATCGACGGTTACACCGTTGACGCCAACGACGGCAAGCCCGTTCTTCGTATTGGTCTTAAATACTATGCCGGTCGTCCCGTGATTGAAATGATTGAACGCGTTTCTCGTCCCGGACTGCGTGTGTACAAGAACCACGAAACAATTCCTCAGGTCATGAACGGCCTCGGAATTGCGATCATCTCCACACCGAAGGGTGTGATGACTGATCGTAAGGCTCGTGCAGCAGGTATTGGCGGCGAAGTTCTTTGCGTCGTTGCCTAAGCCGGAGGTAGGAAATATGTCACGAGTTGCTAAGATCCCAGTCGTTCTGGGCAAAGGTGTAGAGGCCAAGATCGAAAACGGTTTCATTACCGTTAAAGGTCCGAAAGGCACTCTTTCTCAGAAGCTTAATCCGGTTGTCGAAGTTACTATCGACAACGGCGAAGTTCATTTCAAGGCCATTGAGCCGACAAAGTTCTCCAACGCCATGAGCGGTACGCTCCGCGCTCTGGTTAACTCCATGAACATCGGCGTGACCGAAGGCTTCACCAAAAAGTTAAATCTGGTTGGCGTGGGCTACAAGGCTCAGGCTCAGGGCAATGTCCTGAATCTGTCCCTCGGTTTCTCTCATCCTGTTGCATACAAGATGCCTGAAGGAATCGAAGTCAAGACCCCGACACCGACTGAAATTGTGATTCACGGCGCTGACAAGCAGAAAGTCGGACAGGTTGCTGCGGAAGTTCGCAGCTACCGCGAACCTGAACCCTATAAGGGCAAGGGTGTCCGCTATGCTGATGAAGTTGTGATCATCAAGGAAACTAAGAAGAAATAAGCGGGCGGAGGCTTAAAGTGATCGACAAGAAACAAAATCGTCTGCGTCGTGCGCGTGCCACGCGTGCCCGCATCAAGGACATGAAGGTTAATCGCCTGACTGTTCATCGTACAAACCTGCACATCTATGCACAGATCATCTCTGCTGACGGTAAGAATGTTCTCTGCGCTGCTTCTACGCTCGAACCCGAAGTTCGTGCACAATTAGCCGGTGTGACAGGAAAGGGCGGCAACGTCAACGCTGCAAAACTCATCGGTACACGCATTGCTGAAAAAGCAAAAGCTGCCGGAATTGAGTCTTGCGCATTCGACCGTGCCGGATATCGTTTTCATGGCCGTATTGCCGCGCTTGCCAACGCAGCGCGCGAAGCCGGTCTCAAGTTCTAAGGAATAGCTAAATGGCAAAGAATCCCAAAAACGCAGTTGCCGAGGAACAGGACGACGGCATTCGCGAAAAAATGATTGCGGTCAATCGTGTTACCAAGGTTGTTAAAGGCGGCCGTATTCTCGGTTTCGCTGCTTTGACAGTGGTTGGTGACGGCGATGGACGCATCGGCATGGGCAAAGGCAAGTCCCGTGAAGTTCCGGTTTCCGTTCAGAAAGCAATGGATCAGGCTCGCCGCGCTATGGAAAAAGTACCTCTTCGCAACGGTACCATTTTCCACGCTGTTGAAGGCCATCACGGTGCTTCCCGCGTTATGCTCCATCCGGCCCCCGAAGGTACCGGCGTTATCGCCGGCGGCCCGATGCGCGCCATTTTCGATGTGATGGGCATCCGCAACATCGTTGCCAAGTCCCATGGCTCTTCCAATCCTTACAACATGGTTCGCGCCACACTTGATGCACTGAGCAAGCTTCGTTCTCCGAGCGAAATTGCTGCCAAGCGCGGTAAGACCGTTGAAGAACTCATCGGTTAAGAATCTGGAGTTTAGAAATGGAAAAGAAAACCGTTAAAGTGACCCTCGTCAAGAGCCCGATCGGCTGCAAAAAAGCCCATCGTCAGACTGTTCTCGGTCTGGGTCTCAAGAAAATTCGTCAGACACGCGAGCTGGAAGACACACCTGCCGTCCGCGGCATGATCAACACGGTCTCCTACCTGGTTCGTGCTGAATAATTGAGGATTAGACAATGAAACTTAATACTATTCAGCCGGCAGCTGGTTCCAAGAGCGCTTCTCACCGCGTCGGTCGCGGTGTCGGCAGCGGCTGGGGCAAGACTGCAGGCCGCGGCCACAAAGGTCAGAAGTCCCGTGCAGGCGGCTTCCACAAAGTCGGTTTCGAAGGCGGCCAGATGCCTCTGCATCGTCGTCTGCCGAAGCGCGGCTTCACATCCTGGACACATGAATTCGTCGCTGAAGTTCGCTTGAGCGATCTCGAAAAACTGGGTCTGGACGAAGTCAACCTGGCAGATTTGATCAACGCTAACGTGATCAAATCCAACATGAAGGACGCTCGTGTGATCCTCTCCGGAGAAATCACTCGCAAAGTTACCGTCCGCGGTATGTCTGTCACCAAAGGTGCCAAGGCCGCTATTGAAGCAGCCGGCGGTTCCGTTGTTGTAGACGCTGACAAATAATTTGAGATAAGGAATTAAACGTGGCCAAGAACATTCCAGCGAAAGCCGGCAGTAAATACGGCGACTTATACAGACGTCTGATTTTTCTTGTTTTGGCTCTCGTTGTCTATCGTATCGGCACGCATATTCCGGTTCCCGGTATCGATCCAGATACCTTAAAAGAGCTGTTTAATCAGCAACAGGGCGGCATCTTAGGGCTGTTCAACATGTTCTCAGGCGGCGCCCTGTCCCGTTTCTCCGTTTTCGCGCTTGGTATCATGCCGTACATTTCGGCATCGATTATCATGCAGATGCTTTCTTACGTACTTCCTTCTCTGGAATCTCTGCGTAAGGAAGGCGAGTCCGGCAGAAGAAAGATCACGCAGTACACCCGTTACGGTACACTGCTTCTCGGTTTGTTTCAGGCTCTCGGTATTGCCGTGGCCCTGGAAACACAGCCGGGCCTGGTCATTGATCCGGGCTTCTTCTTCCGCAGCGTCTGTGTGATTTCTCTGGTCACCGGCACTATGTTCCTGATGTGGTTAGGTGAGCAGATTACAGAGCGCGGCATCGGCAACGGCATTTCGATCATCATCTTCGCAGGTATCGTCGCCGGGCTTCCGGCTGCGGTCAGCGGTTTGTTCCAGTTGGTTTCCACCGGCGCGATCGGACCTCTGTCTGCGATTTTCATCATTGCGATCGTGATGCTGGTGACGGCTTTTGTTGTCTTCATCGAAAGAGGACAACGCCGTATTACCGTCAACTATGCAAAACGTCAGGTCGGAAACCGCATTTACGGCGGCCAGAGCTCTTATCTTCCTCTGAAGATAAACATGGCCAACGTGATTCCGCCGATCTTTGCATCTTCGCTGATTCTCTTCCCGGCTACTTTAGCCAGTTGGTTTACCAGCGGCGACTCCACTCGTTGGATTCGTGACTTAGCGGCCTCTCTTTCTCCGGGTCAACCGCTTTATACATTGCTCTACGCTGCCTTGATCGTTTTCTTTGCATACTTCTACACGGCATTGGTTTTCAATCCGAAAGAAACTGCAGAGAACCTCAAGAAGAGCGGTGCTTTCGTTCCCGGTATTCGTCCGGGCGAGCAGACCTCTCGTTATATTGACAAGGTCCTGCTTCGCTTAACACTTGCCGGTTCGATCTATTTAGTGTTTGTCTGTTTGGTTCCTGAGTTCCTCAACCTGCGATTCAACGTTCCGTTCTACTTCGGCGGTACATCGCTGCTGATCGTTGTGGTCGTGACAATGGATTTCATGAGTCAGGTTCAGGCTTATCTCATGAGTCATCAATACGAATCTCTGCTGAAGAAAACAAACTTCCGCGGATTCGGTCCCGGTTCACTTCCCCGCTAACGGGTTGTAACCATTAAAAAAATTGCTATAAAGGGCGGGATTAGTTTATAATCCCGCTCCTTATGCTTTACTCTGTCATCTGCACTACATTTGGCGGAGTCGGTTCTGTATGAAGTCTTCGCGAGAGGCTTCTTACACTTTTGGAGATAACTATGAAAGTAAACGCTTCGGTCAAAAAAATGTGCCGTAAGTGCAAGATCATCAAGCGCAAAGGCGTGGTCCGCGTTATCTGCTCGGATCCCCGTCATAAACAGCGCCAAGGCTAATTAGAGGTAAATAATGGCTCGTATCGCCGGTATTAACATTCCGCCGAATCAGCACGCTGAAATCGGCTTGACTGCCATCTATGGCATCGGCCGTCCCCGTGCCCGTGAAATTTTGGAAGCGGTTGGTGTTGAAAAAACTAAGAAGGTTAAAGATTTAACAGACGCCGAACTCGAACGCATTCGTGATGCGATCAGCAAGCTCACTGTTGAAGGCGACCTTCGTCGTGAAATTCAATTGTCAATTAAACGCCTTATCGACTTAGGCACCTACAGAGGCATGCGTCATCGCCGCGGTCTGCCCGTTCGCGGTCAGCGCACTCGTACGAATGCACGCACTCGCAAGGGTCCGAAGAAAGCTGGCGTCGCTCTCAAAAAGTAAGGTAAAGGACGACTATGGCAGGAAAGATTCCTAACGCTCAGCAGATTGCTGCTCAGCGTGCTCGTAGAAAAGTTAAAAAAGTTGTGACCGAAGGCATCGCTCACGTTCACGCTTCCTTTAACAACACAATCATCACTATTACTGACCGTCAGGGCAATGCTATTGCAGCTTCCAGCTCCGGCGCTCAGGGTTTCAAAGGCTCTCGTAAGTCCACTCCGTTCGCAGCTCAGGTTGCTGCCGAACAGGCCGGCCGTCACGCCCTTGAATATGGCTTAAAGAACGTTGAAGTCCGCATTACCGGACCCGGACCCGGCCGTGAGTCGAGTGTTCGCGCTCTCAACGCTCTTGGTATTCGCGTCACTTCCATTCAAGACGTTACTCCCGTTCCTCACAACGGTGTTCGTCCTTCGAAGCGTCGTCGTGTTTAATAACTAATTCCCGCGTTTGTCGTGAAATCGATGAACTGAATGTGGAAGACACAGGATAAGAGAAAAAATGGCTCGTTATACCGGACCTAAAGAAAAGCTCGCACGCCGTGAAGGCTGCGACTTGAATCTGAAGAGCGCTGTTCGCTCCTTCGATTCAAAATGCAAATCCGAATCTGCCCCCGGTCAGCATGGACGCACTTCCGGTGCTCGTCTTTCTGACTACGGTGCTCAGCTTCGTGAAAAGCAGAAAGTTAAACGTATGTATGGCGTTCTCGAACGTCAGTTCAGACTGTATTTTGCCAAAGCTGCCCGCAAACGCGGCAACACCGGCGAACAGCTCCTCAGCCTTCTTGAAAGCCGCTTAGACAACGTTGTCTATCGTATGGGCTTCGGCTGCACACGTGCTGAAGCACGTCAGCTCGTTTCCCACTGCGCTATCAGCGTTAACGGCAACAAGGTAAATATTCCTTCCTACTCCGTTAAGGCCGGTGATGTTATCGCCGTCCGTGAGAAGGCTAAGAATCAGGTTCGCATCGCCGAATCCCTGAAACTGGCCGAGTCCAACGGTCTGCCCGACTGGGTTTCCGTTGACACCAAGAAATTGGAAGGCACTTTCAAGAATGTTCCTGCCCGTGACGAAATTTGTCCGGACGTGAACGAATCTCTGATTGTTGAATTGTATTCTCGCTAATTTGCAGTACCCCGGCAGTGTAGTGCGCTGCCGGTTTAGTTTTACACACGATCTCTTCCTTGAGGCAGAGGTCGTCGTGTCATTTATGAGCCTCAATAATTCCTACAGCCTTATCGGTGTAACGAGCCGAGGGTATTGTTAAAAGGAAAATTAATGTCTGTAAATGCTCTCCTTAAGCCTCGCAGCATTGAAGTTGAAACTGCAGAAGGCAATCCTTATTCCGCCACCGTGACGATGGAACCGTTTGAAACCGGTTATGCGCACACCCTTGGTAATGCGCTTCGCCGTGTTCTTTTGAGCTCCATGGTCGGTTTTGCTCCGACAGAAGCCCAGATTGCAGGCGTTGTTCATGAGTACAGCCAGATTGACGGCGTTAAGGAAGACGTGGTCGACATTCTTCTGAATGTCAAAGGCATCATCTTTAAGCTCGAAAACCGTGACGAAGTTACGATCACACTTCGTAAAGAAGGCGAAGGTGTCGTCACTGCCGCGGACTTCGATCTGCCGCACGATGTTCAGATTCTCAATCCGGAACATGTCATTGCCAACCTTTCCGGCGGCAAGCTTGATATGCAGCTCAAGATTGAAAAAGGCCGCGGCTACCAGCCCGGTGACATGAGAGCACTTAAGGACGACTATAGCAAGGGTACGATCGGCCGCATCATTATGGATGCTTCCTTCTCCCCGATCCTGCGTGTTGCTTACCGTGTCGAAAACGCACGTGTCGAACAGCGCACCGACCTTGACAAACTTGTTATGAACATTGAGACGAACGGCGCCATCCTTCCGGAAGAAGCGCTTCGTCAAGCCGCCCATATTCTTCAGGATCAGCTCTCCGTCTTCGGCGGACTGCCCACCATCGGTCTCGAACCCGTTGCTCCGCAGCCTGCTTTCGGCGCAATGCAGCCGCAGGCCCCTGTCGAAGCTCCGATGGCCAAACCTCAGCCTCCGGTTGATCCGATCCTTCGTCGTCCGGTCGACGACCTTCAACTTACCGTTCGTTCCGCCAACTGCCTCAAGGCCGAAAATATTTACTATATCGGCGACTTGATCCAGAGAACCGAAAACGAACTGCTCAAGACTCCAAACCTTGGCCGCAAGTCCCTTAACGAAATTAAGGAAGTTCTTGCCGCTCACGGCTTGACACTCGGCATAAAGCTGGAAAACTGGCCTCCTGTCGGTCTTGACCACTAATTGCAGAACAATTTGTAGTACTTGTTTTATTTGAATTATTTGTCAGCAGTACCCGGCTCGGTTAGAATGCCGAGCCTACCCGCCCGCTCCGGTAGGAGATAGAAGAGACGGGAGATGCCTAAATGGCACCCTAACTAGAAACTTTTAAGGAATTTAAAAAATGCGTCATAAACTCGGACTTCGCAAACTGAATCGTACATCGGCTCATCGTCTGGCCATGCTCCGCAACATGATGAACTCTCTGCTTCGTCATGAAGCCATCAAGACCACACTGCCAAAAGCCAAAGAACTTCGCCGCGTCGTCGAACCGATGATCACTCTGGCCAAAGAACCGACAGTTGCGAACAAGCGTCTTGCCTTCAACCGTCTGCGCGATCGCGAAATCGTTGTCAAACTGTTCAACGAAATCGGACCGATGTTCAAAGACCGTAAAGGCGGCTACACACGTATCCTGAAGATGGGCTACCGTGTCGGCGACAGCGCTCCCCTGGCTTATGTTGAACTTGTTCAGAAGACAACTGACGCTGCTCCTGCTAAAGAAGAAGCTCAGAAAGCTGAATAATTTCTCTGAAGTGATTTAAGACAAAGGCTCGCAATCGCGAGCCTTTGTTGTGTCCGCGCATAAGGAAATCAAAAGTCAACTACCTCGGCCTAAAGGCCGCGGCTTGAAAAAGCCTCTAGTTGACTAGCCTCAGGCCGTCATTTGGCGGACTACGTTGGTCGGGATTTTATAGGCACCGCGGGATGCAGATCCTAGTCCCGCGCTCTGCGGCCGATGGTTAAAAGCTCTGAGAGGCAGGAGCGGTGCTGTCGGCTTGAAACCCCTTCCAACATTGGCGAAGGATCACAACCGGTCGAAAGACCGAGGAGATAAAACTTGAGAGTATTTGTCCTAAACAAACGCGGAAAACCGCTGATGCCCTGTTCACCGGCAAAAGCGCGCCTTCTGCTTAAAGAGAAGAAAGCTATTGTGAAGAGGCGAACGCCTTTCACTATTCAGCTGACGATTGCAACGGGTGAGTCCAAACAGCCGGTGACTCTGGGTGTTGATGCCGGGTACAAACATGTCGGCCTTTCCGCATCAACGGAAAAGGCTGAGCTTTATGCATCAGAAGTCGAACTCCGTCAGGACGTCTCTGATCTGCTCTCTGCTCGTCGTGCGTTACGGCAGTCCCGCCGTAACCGCAAAACGCGCTACCGCGCGCCGAGATTCAACAACCGTCTCCGCACCAAGCGCAAAGGCTGGCTTGCTCCGTCGGTTGAAAACCGAATCAACGCGCACTTGTCGCGCATAGAAGCGGTTCTTCGACTGCTGCCGGTCACGAAGATCAGCGTGGAAACGGCTTCCTTCGACATGCAGCTGCTGAAGAATCCCGACATTGCAGGGAAAGAGTACCCAGAGGGCGAGCAGCTCGGCTTCTGGAACGTCCGCGAGTATGTTCTTTTCAGAGACAGGCACGTTTGTCAGCATTGTTACGGCAGATCGAAGGATCCGGTGCTCAATGTTCATCACTTGGAAAGCAGACGTACCGGTGGAGATTCGCCCGGCAACCTGATTACGCTTTGTGAGACGTGCCATAAGGCACTTCACCGCGGCGATATCACGTTGAAGGCCAAGCGAGGGAAATCGTTCCGTGCGGAAGCCTTCATGGGAATTATGCGCTGGGAAGTACACAACCGTCTAAGAGCTTTGCATCCGGGGATTGAGGTGAGCAACACCTATGGATACCGGACCAAGCAAGCACGCACGAATCGCGAACGGCATCGCCAAGTCGCATTGTGCGGATGCTTTTTGCATCGCCGGCAACCTCGGCGCCGAAAGGCTCTGCGAATTCTTCTTCCAGAAGCAGACGCGCCGGAACCACCGGCAGATTCACAAGCTCTCCATCCTCAAAGGCGGCATTCGAAAGCGCAATCAGGCTCCCTTTGAGGTCAAAGGCTTCCGTCTTTTTGACAAAGTTGCCTGCCAGGGAGAAGAAGGCTTCATTTTCGGCCGTCGATCATCGGGGTTCTTTGATGTTCGAAAACTTGACGGAACCCGCATTTCAGCCGGCATCAGCTGCAAGAAGCTGCATCTGCTGGAAAAGAGACGAACCTATTTAACAGAAATTCGAAAGGAGGAGGCGCTTCCTCCCCTGCCTGAAGGCAGGGGGCTCCGCGCCTAAATTTGATGAAGAATACGCAGATTAAACCGGCGGCAGAGGAATCGACTTCAGTACGGCTGGATAAGTGGCTTTGGGCAGCGCGATTTTTTAAAACGCGAACTTTGTCTCAGGACAATATCGAGCTCGGCCGTGTTCGCATGAACGGCGTCAGGCTGAAAGCGAGCAAAGATATCAGGGTCGGCGATCAACTTGAAATCATTCGCGGCGAGGAGCGCTTCGTCGTTGTTGTCAAAGCTCTTTCCTCCAAACGCGGAAGTGCGACCGTGGCCCAAACACTCTATGAAGAAACGCCTGAAAGCTTAGAGGCGCGTACTCGTATCAAAGAAAACAGCCGACTTATGCCGATGCCCGGAAGCGATTATCACGGACGTCCTACCAAGCGCGACGGCCGCAAAATTCGCCAATTCATGGCGGAATTTGATCCTTCGAAAGACTTTTAGCAGGATCGCGAAGTTTTGCGCGTTCGCCGGCAGACTATTCAAAACGTTTTCCTGTCACAAAAATCAAGCCTCTGAATCTCAATCGAATCAGAGGCTTTGTACTATCTGCGCTCTTTCTCAAAGCGCAGCGGCTGCATTATTTGCGGCCTTCTTCGTTAAGCCAGCGGGCAACCTGAGGTGCGAAGTAAGTTAAGACACCGTCTGCACCGGCTCTCTTGAAGCAGAGCATGGTTTCCATGATTGTCTTTTTCTCGTCGAGCCAGCCGTTCTGGAAAGCGGCCATAAGCATGGAGTATTCGCCGCTGACCTGATAAGCGAAGGTCGGGGCCTGGAATTCCTGTTTAACGCGCCAGAGGACATCCAAGTACGGCATGCCGGGCTTGACCATGACCATATCGGCGCCTTCAGCCAGATCTAAACCGACTTCCCACAGGGCTTCGTTGGTATTGCCCGGATCCTGCTGGTAAACGGCCTTGTTGCTCTTTCCGAGGTTCGAGGCAGAACCGACAGCATCTCTGAAAGGACCGTAGTAGCAGGAGGCGTATTTAGCGGAATAGGCCATGATCTTTGTGTAGATCAGACCGTGGGCTTCGAGAGCGTCACGGATGATGCCGATACGACCGTCCATCATGTCGGAAGGCGCAACGATGTCTGCTCCGGCCTGAGCCTGAGCAAGCATCTGCTTCACAAGCATTTCGATGGTTTCGTCGTTAAGGATGAAGCCGGTTTCGTCAATAAGGCCGTCCTGACCGTGTGTTGTGTAGGGATCGAGTGCGACATCGCACATCACCCCGAGTTCCGGGAAGTGTTCTTTCAAAGAACGCACCACGCGAGGGATTAAACCGTCGGGATTGGCTGCTTCTCTGCCGTCGGGTGTTTTTAAGGAAGCGTCGATAGACGGGAAGAGAGCCATGACCGGAATGCCGAGTTTGACGCATTCTTCTGCCTGCTTGAGCAGGAGGTCTAAAGAAAGACGCTCTACGCCGGGCATAGAAGGCACCTGGACGCGTTTGTTGTTGCCTTCGATGACGAACACAGGGTAGATCAGATCGTCGACGCTAACGCGGCTTTCGCGCATTAAACGGCGGGAGAAATCATCATGACGCATTCTGCGCATGCGAACGGAAGGGAATTTGCCTAATGTCTGCATTTCGATTCTACGTTTGTAAGTAAAGAAAAAGCTCTATGGATAATCATAGAGCTCAATCGTGAAACAAAAATTAAATTTTAGCTGCCTAAGGGTAAGTTCAGCCATGTACAAAGCACGTTCTGAAGTTGCTCAACGCCTTCTTTCTTAAGGCCTGAGAAAAGCTGGACGCTTACATGGTTGCCCATCGTCAGAGCTCGATCTTTAACGGCGTTTAAGACCTGACGTTTTTCCATGGTCTTGAGCTGGTCGGCTTTATTCAGCAGGAGATGAAGCTTGAGATCGGGTCTGACGGAGAGGAAATCCAATAGGAATTCGTCTGCAGGCATGAAGGGTCTTCTGGCGTCCATCACCAAAACCATACCCATCAGCTGAGGTCTTTGCTGGACGTAGCCGCCGACGAGGCCCGCCCAGTTCTTACGCGTTTCGGGAGCGGCTTTTGCATAACCGTAGCCCGGAAGGTCGACGAGGAAGCATTCGGGAATCCTTTGTCTCGGTATTTCTCCTTTAAGCGAGAGTTCGAAAAAATTCAAAAGCTGCGTTCTTCCGGGTGTCTTAGAAGAAAACGCCAAGCGGGACTGGCGGCAAAGAACGTTAATTGTTGTCGACTTTCCGGCGTTAGACCTTCCGGCGAATGCAATTTCAGGGAGTTCAGTCTCAGGCAGCCCCATAAGCTCTGAGACGGACATAACAAATCGTGCTGAATCAAAAAGGGCGCTCATAAGTGACCTCATAAATAATCTGCGTAGATTAACGCAAAGAAGACCGCTTGTCGGCCAAGCGGTCCTCTTCAATTATTTTTTACCGTCCTTATCTTTTTTAGTGAGAGTTCCGGTTACTGCCGCAGCACGGAAAACGATGCGGGGGTCGAGTTCGCCGATCTTCTTTTCGTTTTTGTCTGTGTAAGGCAGGCTGGAGAGCACAAAGCGAATAGCGTTCAAACGCGCTCTCATCTTATCGTCGCTTTCCACAACGGTCCAAGGCGCATCTACGGTATCGGTAGCAAAGAACATTTGGTTGATGTGTTTGGTGTAGTCATCCCATTTATTCAGAGAAGCCAGATCGACCGGAGAGAGTTTCCACTGTTTCAGCGGATCTCTGCGGCGCTGTCTGAAGCGGCGTTTTTGTTCTCCGCGAGTCACGTTCAGCCAGAACTTAAAGAGAATAATGTCTTCTGAGAGCAGATTGCGTTCAAAAGAAGGCACTTCTTTCATGAACGTTTCGTACTGCTCCTTTGTGCAGAAGCCCATGACCGGTTCGACGACTGCTCGGTTGTACCAGGAACGATCAAAGAAGACCATTTCACCGGCAGAGGGAAGGTGAGCGACGTAGCGCTGGAAGTACCATTGCCCTTCTTCTGTGGCCGTGGGCTTTGGAAGCGCGGCGATTCTGGCGCCTCTTGGATTCAGATGCTCGGTAAAGCGCTGGATGGTTCCGCCTTTGCCGGCTGCATCACGTCCTTCAAAAATAATGACAAGTTTTTTGCCTTTCTTTTGAATCCATGACTGCAGTTTCAGAAGTTCAATCTGCAGACTGCGAAGCTGCTTGTTGTATAGATCTCGGTTGTAACCGTTGACGTAGGGATATTCGCCTGGCTTCAAATCCTTTCTTAGGGCGTTCATGTCAGCTGTTGCAGAGATCTTTTTATCAAAACTGCAGCAGGCATGTTCAATGAGGGATTTCAGGAGTTTCTCCTGGCCTTGCCCCGTGAGACTTCCCATGACGGCATCAGCGACTTTATCGGCGGCTGTCTCGTCCGTTGTTCGGAGGAATTGTTTTAGATACTGATACGGATTTTCGTAACCGCCAAGGTCAAACTTGGAATCTTCGAGTTCTTCTGATTTTTTTTCAACGATTACGGCATTTTGACCGTCAATTTTTTGAGGCTCAGCTGCGTCTTTGTGCGTGACAGAGTGGTTCATTGTTTCCTCCCCCTCCAAAATAAACTGATCAAACCATTCTATGTAAGTTGTACGGAGATAGAAGAAAATGTTGTCAATTCAGGCACAAAAAAGGCCGCCACAAGGGCGGCCGTGAGGAAAAGCCTATTGATTACGACTTACCGAAGACCTCGTTTAACTGCTGAGTAACACGGACGAAAGTCGTGCGTTTCGTGAGTTCTTTCAGTCGACGGGCACCGACATATGTGCAGGCCGAGCGGACGCCGCCGAGGATTTCCTGAACGGTGTCTGCAACGGGACCGCGGTCTTCAAGGTAGACCGTCTTTCCTTCTGCTGCACGATATTTAGCAACTCCGCCGGAATATTTGTCCATAGCGGATTTGCTGCTCATTCCGTAGAAAGAACGGTAGACCTTTCCGTCTTTTTCGATGACCTCACCGCCGCTTTCATTGTGGCCGGCGAGCATGCCGCCGAGCATCACGAAGTCTGCGCCGCCGCCGAAGGCTTTGGCGATATCTCCCGGACGAGTGCAGCCGCCGTCGGAGCAGATGAGGCCTCCCAGACCGTGAGCTGCGTCTGCGCATTCAATGATGGCGGAGAGCTGGGGATAACCGACGCCGGTCATCTTGCGAGTGGTGCAAACCGAACCCGGGCCGATGCCGACTTTAACGATATCAGCGCCCGCCAGGATCAATTCTTCCGTCATGTCGCCGGTGACGACGTTGCCGGCCATGATGGCAAGGTGCGGGAATTCTTCTCTGATTTTGGAGACGAAATCGACGAAAATCTCCGTGTAGCCGTTGGCGACGTCGATACAGAGGTACTCGATAGCCCCTGGCGCACGTTCCATGACTGCTTTGAATTTCTTCAAATCGTTGTCCGTGATGCCCATGGAATAGAAGGCAGTGGACTTGCGTTTGAGACCATTGAAATAGGCGACATACTCGTCCTCAGAGTAATGTTTGTGGAGCGCCACGGAAAGATCGTATTTTCCCAGGGCCTCAGCCATTTCAAAGGTTCCGGTGGTGTCCATGTTGGCAGCAATGATAGGGACGCCGGAGTATTCAACTCTGCTGTTGCGCAGTGTAAAAGGTCGGATTAAATCGACATTGGAGCGGCTCGAAAGCGTTGAACGTTTCGGACGAATGAGAACGTCTTTAAAGTCAAGTTTAACTTCGTTTTCAATATGCATCGGAAAAGTCTCAGTCAGGCAGTTTTTAACGACACATTCTCCCACGGAAAGCAAGAATAAAGGCGAAGGACTAACTTAAATAGGTAAAGAAAAGCAAGCGTATTTATCAAGTTGTGAGATCTGCAGGCAAGAAGCCTCTGCACAAGACTTACTCTTTTCGTCAACTGTCCTCAGAAGGATCCCTCGGGGGCGCCTCGTAGAACAGTTGACGGAGAAAGGAAGAGTCTTCGCCTCACTTAGTTAATGTTGAGAAAGTAAGCTCTAGTGTTAGAAGCTGTACTTCAAACCTATCATACTGTAGTCGTGCGTTGTATTTTCGGACGTCATGAGCTGGGTTGGTCCTCAAGTCCGTGCGAGCTTTTGTACCATTGGCAGGTTGCGGGATGTAGACTCGTTCAGTGAACAGAAAATCGTGCACGATTACTTTTTCTTCAGCTCCGCGTTATTCTCGGCTTCCTCAGTCATTTGACCATGACGGTATCAGAAGAAAATAGGCTTCTGTCCCCTATGGTTAAGAGAATCGTGCTATTGATCAGTGAGGCCGTCTGAGCCAAGCTGAGTGTCGGTGACGAGAATTTCATCAGAGAAAAGTTCTTCGGCACACTGCCGCTTACGAATAAGGACAGCCCTGTTTCCGTCGACTAAGACCTCGGCCGGCAGACAGCGTGAATTGTAGTTGGAGGCCATAGACATCCCGTAGGCTCCTGCGCTTAATAGTGCCAAGAGGTCTCCCTCCTGAACATTCAGCAGACGGTCTTTTCCAAGCCAATCGCCGGTTTCACAGACAGGACCGACGACGTAGCAATAAGTTTCTTTTTCTTCCTTTTTGGGTGTGACCGGAACGATTTGCATCCATGCCTGGTAAAGCGTAGGTCGGATCATATCATTCATGCCGCAGTCAACTATGCAGAAGTTTTTCAGCTCGCCCTGTTTCATGTACTGTACAGTCATCAACAGAGCTCCGCTGTTTCCGACCAAAGAGCGGCCGGCTTCAAAGATCATTTCTTTATCGCCGTAACCTCGTTTGACTAGGACCCTGCGTAAGGCGGCCACAAGGACCGTCGGACTTGGAACTGCTTCGTTACTGTACTGAATGCCCAGGCCGCCCCCGAAATCGATATGCTGAAGATCAATCCTGTTCAGGCGAAGCTTGTCGAGAAGGGTGCAAAGCTTTTCGCAGGCATCCACAAAAGGCGCGGTATCCGTAATCTGAGAACCGATGTGGCAGTCAATGCCCACGACCTCAAGTTCAGGACTGCGGGAGGCTTTTAAATAAAGCTCGACAGCCTGATCGTAGGCGATACCGAATTTGTTTTTCTTGAGACCGGTAGAAATGTAGGGGTGCGTCTTAGCGTCCACATCCGGATTGACGCGGAAAGAAACACGAGCCTTCTTACCTTTCTTTTGAGCAACGGCAATGACTCGATCTAATTCGGCCGGAGATTCAATATTGAAGCATTTGATATCGGCGTCGAGCGCGGCTTCAATTTCATGATAAGTCTTGGCGACACCCGAAAAAATCACTTTGCTCGTATCGCATCCGGCGGCTTGAATTCGGCGCAGTTCTCCCTCGGAGACGATATCGAATCCGGCACCCAGTTTCCCGAGAAGTCGAATGATGGAAAGATTCGAATTTGCTTTAACGGCAAAGCACATCAAATGCTTATAGGGCTCCAGAGGCTTTTGATAGCTCTGAAAAGCATTGACGATGGCTTGTTTGGAATAAACGTATAAAGGAGTTCCGAAGCGGGCCGCGAGATCTTTTAACGGGACGTTTTCGCACCAAAGAGTACCGTCCTTCCAGGCGAACTCTCGGTCATTAGGAAGAGAGAGATTCATCTTTGTCTTGAACCCATGAATATGTGTTAGTAAGCCGTCGACATCGGATTATTCGGCGCAGAGCGCAGAGGACTTGTGACGCTGTCGGGCAGCTGCTCAGTTGCGTCTCCCGGATTTTTGTCAGTTCCTTCTGCTGGTAAAGCTTCATCCTGTGCCTTTTGAGCGGCATCAGCGGGAGCGGCACCGACCGTGTCTTCTCCTGTCATTTCGTTGATTTGCTGTCCAATTCGAGAGAGGTACGAATCATTCGGGTTAGGCGGCAGGTACAGAGGACCTTTGATTCCGCAGCCTGTTAAGAGAAGGCACGGAAAGAATAAAATGAGGGAACGTTTCAGCATAATTGACAAATCTACCATGACAAAAAGAGATTTTATCGAGTTATCGGAGAAAACCTTCAACGATATTGAGCAATTAGTTGATGACCAATATCCCGATGTGGATTTTGATCGTGAAGGCAATGTCCTGACTCTGACACTTGAGGATGGCAAAGTCGTTGTGATTAACCGTCAGGAAGCTATGGAAGAGATGTGGCTGGCTTCTCCTTTGGGAGGAATGCATTTTTACTATGACGCCGCCGGTGTTCTCGTGAACTACCGCAAAGGTGAAAAGCCCTTTGCAGAATGTCTGAAAGAAGCGCTGGAGAGCTGAGATGGTTCAGAAGTTTTGGCAGTGCCGCGATCGGAGCATCGATCTGTCCTCTCCAAAAATCATGGGCATCGTCAACGTCACTCCTGATTCATTCAGTGACGGCGGTAAATATTATTCCTCTGCACAAGCGATAGAACATGGTCTTCAGCTGGCAGAGGAGGGCGCTGATATTTTAGATATCGGCGGAGAATCAACTCGCCCGGGAGCGGAAGAAGTAAGCGTTCACTCTGAGTTGGAACGTGTGATCCCTGTGATTGAGGCACTGAGCGCACGCGGCCTAGTGGTTTCGGTGGATACCAGTAAACCGGAAGTGATGACTGCGGCAGCTCAGGTCGGCGCACAGATTATTAATGATGTTTATGCGCTTCGTCGTGACGGCGCATTAGAAGCTGCAGAGAAGAGCGGATGCGGCGTGTGTCTGATGCACATGCAGGGGGAACCGCGCACAATGCAGAAGAATCCCGTTTACACGGATTTGCTGTCTGAGGTGAAGAGCTTTCTGGCTGAGAGAGCTCGGGCGTTGACGGATCTCGGAGTTTCAGCGGAAAAAATCGTCTTGGATCCGGGATTCGGATTCGGGAAGACGGTGTCACAGAACTTTGAACTGCTTGCAAAGACAGAAGATTTTTTATCATTAGGCTATCCGCTTTTGTACGGCATGAGCCGAAAGTCTTCGCTCGGAGCTGTTACCGGAATTACGAAAGCCGAAGAACGTCTGATTTCTTCGGTGACGGCGCATTTGCTCGCTGTCGAAAGAGGCGCGTCGATTGTACGAGTTCACGACGTTAAGCAAATGAAAGAAGCGCTCACAATATACAAGGCGATGGTTCACTACAAGGATTTGAAATGAGTCGAAAATATTTTGGAACGGACGGAGTTAGAGGCAGAGTCGGACAAACTCCGATTACGCCAGAATTTGCCATGCTTTTGGCACAGGCTGCCGGCCGTATTCTTAAGCAGCAGACAACCGACGGGGAGGTCGGAGTTTTTATTGGAAAAGATACCCGCGTCTCGGGTTACATGTTGGAAGCCGCCCTTCAGGCCGGATTCTTAAGCGCCGGCGTAGACGTGATGCTCGGCGGTCCGCTTCCGACACCGGCTGTTGCCTATCTCACAAGAGCACAGAGACTGAGTGCCGGTGTTGTCATCTCCGCCTCTCATAATCCCTTCTATGACAACGGCATTAAGTTTTTCTCGGACAAAGGCACCAAGCTGCCTGATGAAATGGAACTGCAGATTGAAAAAGAAATGGACCGCGGTTTCAGCTGTGTAGACAGCGCTCGTCTCGGAAAAGCTCGCCGTCTTGATGACGCGGCAGGCCGCTATGTCGAATTCTGCAAGAGCACTTTCCCGTCAGATCTGGATTTGAAGGGCTTCAAGATTTATGTGGACTGCGCCAACGGCGCTGCCTACCACATTGCGCCGGATGTCTATCATGAACTCGGTGCGACCGTCGTTTGCGGAGGTAATACACCTGACGGATTCAATATTAATGAAGGTGTCGGCGCAACCCATACGGAAACGCTTCCGGATCGCGTTCAGAAGGCCGGCTGCGATATCGGTATTGCGCTGGACGGAGATGCCGACCGTCTGATCATGGCTGACCGCCATCAGGTCTACAACGGCGATCAGTTGCTTTATCTCATTGCTAAGGATCGTTTGAACCGCGGCGAACTGAAAGGTGTCGTCGGTACACTCATGACGAACTTTGCGATTGAAAAGCAGTTCAAGACGCTCGGCGTTCCGTTCCACCGCGCTAAGGTCGGAGACCGTTATGTTTTAGAAATCATGCTTAAAGAAGGCATTGATTTAGGCGGAGAAGGCTCTGGCCACCTCATTATTTTGGATAAGCAGACCACCGGTGACGGTATTGTTTCTAGTCTCCAAGTTCTGTCTGTGCTCGCTCGCAACCGCTCTACGCTCGAATCCGTTCTTTCTGAAGTTGCTCTGACGCCGCAGGTTTTGATTAACCGCAGATATAAAGCCGGTTACGTTTGGAACGAAGACCAGGCACTGCTTGACGCAATCAAGGCTGTTTCGAAAGAGCTGGAAGGAAAAGGCAGAGTTTTAGTGCGCGCTTCGGGGACGGAACCGTTGGTCCGTGTTATGGTGGAATGCGAAGATATCGGTGAAGCGAAAAAGCACGCTCAGGCATTAGCCGAACTCATTCCGCTCGAAGCTTAAGGAGAGATGATGACGACATCCGTTCTGATCGTAGAAGATGAGCCGTCAATTTTGGAGTTAATTTCTTATACCTGCCGGACTTCCGGAATGGAAGTCCGCAAGGCAGCGAACGTCGCCGAAGCAAAGAAAAATCTTGAAGCGGCCAAACCGGACATCATTCTTTTGGACTGGATGCTTCCGGACTGCGCCGGCCTTGATTGGCTGCGCGAACTTCGGAGCTATCACAGCAACGAGAGTCTGCCAGTCATTATGCTGACTGCGCGCGGACAAGAGGACGACAGGGTTCGAGGTTTAGAAGCGGGAGCGGATGACTATGTGACCAAACCCTTCTCTCCGAGAGAGTTGGTCGCAAGAATTCGTGCCGTCATCCGCCGCAAAGGCGGAGATGCGCTTCCTGATACGCTGCGTGTCGGGCCGCTTGAGATTGATGCCGAGCGGTACGAAGCACGCGTTAACGGCAAACCGCTGCGTCTGTCGGCTGTGGAATTTAAATTTCTTCAGGTTTTTGCCAAGCATCCGGGGCGTGTTTATTCACGCGCCCAGCTCATCGACAAAGTATGGGGCGTCGGTGCGGACATTGACGAAAGAACGGTTGACGTTCACATGCTTCGCCTGCGCAAACAGTTGGCCGGAACAGCCGCGGCTGATTTTATCGAGACAGTTCGGGGCGTCGGATATCGAGCTTCGAATTTAAAGGCCTAAAGGAATCGACTCCGAGGCAAGACTCAGTCGAGGTTAGACACCTCCAGAAACTCAAAGTCCCGCCGACCAAATAGGTCGGCGCCGGCTCCTATCAAATGAAAAATTACTAGTGAACGATAATGTCCCAGGCGTCTAGATAGCACCACGATCTTCGCCAAGTTAAGGGCAGCGGGGACAGCTTTCAAAATAGTAGTTTCATTCAATTGGTGCGGCGGATGCTAGCGAGATCTTTAACAACTGATTAGCCGCCAAACGTAGAAGTGAGGGGCTCCAAAGCGATTCTTTCGAATCTCAACGGCATCTTAAGTGCCACAATAAAGTTTTCCACAACTTAAAAAGGAGCCCCTCATGACTAATAATATTCAATTTTCATCTGTTTGTGGTATCGACATTGCAAAGTCTGTAATGCAAGTCTACAGAGTTACTTCCGACGGCGTTGTTTCTAATAAAGCTGTTAAACGAGCCGATTTTCTAAATGAATTTAGAAACACTCCGCCCGCTCTGATCGGAATGGAAGCCTGCGGTGGCTCACAACATTGGGCACGTGAGCTGCAAAGTCTTGGCCACACGGTTCGTCTTATGCCCCCAAAGTTGGTAAAGCCGTACGTAACGGGGTTAAAGAATGACAAAAACGATGCACGCGGTATCTATACAGCTCTCGAGATGGGTGTGCGTGAGGTACCGGTCAAATCTGCAGCGATCCGTGACCTGGCGCTGCTGCAAACGATGAGAACGAAGCGCCAAAGAGAAAAAGTCGAAAAATTAACCACATCAGAGGCATCTTGTCTGGGTACGGGTTGATTATGGGGAAAAGCGTAAATGCATTCTTAGCAAAGGCCGGATCCTTAATTGTTGAGTTAAAGGAACGAGCTGACGTAAGCCCATTTATAGTTTCTGAGCTGAATGCTCTTTTCCCAAAAGTTAAAGAGGCGATGGCAAAAATCAAAGAATTGGAAACGAATATTGAGTCCATCGCAAAGACTCTCAAGCACTACGATCTATTCCAATCTGCGCTGGGAGTTGGACCGATAACGGCAGCGACAATGTTGGTTTTGCTTTGTAATCCGGAAGTTTTTAAGAACGGAAGAGAATTTGCCGCGTATATAGGTTTGGCTCCAAAAAGCTCCGGAAGCGACGGTAAAAACTTTGTTACTCACATTCCCAAGAAATATGAATGTAACAATGAGGTCAGAACTCTTCTAGTTCAATGTGCTCATGCCATCTGTAGGAGCAAGCACAAATCCGACAGGGTTTCTTCAATCTTAGCGAGAAAGCCAAAAAAGGTGGTCATTATTGCCGTTGCAAATAAGCTTGCCAGACAATTATGGATTATGGCTAAGAAAGGAGAGAAGTTTGAAAGACGCTTCATCTTGGCCGCCGCTCAATGAACTTATGGTGCGGGAAAGTGGGCCGAATAAGAACACAGCAGCTATCTGCATCGTCGATAACCGAAAATCCAAAATACAAGAGGATGAAATGCACAAGTAAAATATCAGAACCCCTCTTAGTTATTTAAGTTTAATGACATGGAACCCCTTTGCTCCCAACGAGATTGAGGGAGCAAAATGAAAGTGACAAAGTTCTCATTAAAGGTGATTCCATGTCAGTTAGAAGGATACTCGCAAAAACGATCAATACAGATCTCGAATACGAAGCCATCGGTATAGATTTAGCTAAGAATTGCGTCAGTGTTGCTCTGTTAACAACAGATGGTGAAGTGGTCTGTATCGACCGCCTAGACTATTCTGAACTCGAGAAAAGTGCTCAGGTGCTATGCCCCACAACATTCGCCATGGAGCCGTGCACTGAAATGAATTATTTAGTTCAAAAGTTAGAGGCTTGGGGACATCGCTGCCTAGTTATCGGCGGCAAGAATGTGCAGAACTACGTTGAAAATCATTATTCAGGCCAAAAAACTGATTTAAATGATGCTCAAGCTCTGGCTTTTCTAGCCCAGGATACACAGCTGAGGACAATCAAAGCCAAAGATATGGAGCAACGAAAGTACGCCAGCTTAACAACGCTGCGGGAACAATATATCAAGCAATACAGACAGACTATTGTGTCTTTAAAAGGGATTTGTCAGGCGTGGGGATTGAATATATCGAAAGGAATCAGCGGGAAAGCTCGATTGAAAGATCTGATTGAAAATCATGCAGCTTTTCCGGAGGAACTGAAGGAAAGTCTCGTTGACATGGTCACACACGCTCAAACAGCTCAAAAGGCCTTGAATAAAATCACCAAAACTCTGGAGGAGTTAGCAAAGAACGATAAACTCTGCCAACTAATATGGACGATTCCGGGGCTGGGGCTAATCTGCAGTTGCAGACTTCGTGCAACGATCGGAGACATCAAGAGATTTAAAAATCCTAAAGATTTTCCTGCCTATTATGGTTTGGTGCCAAGAAGTATTGCTACAGGGCACAACGAAAAGAAAGGAAGAATCACCCATCGTGGAGACAAAACAATGAGGTCTTTAATGGTGCAAGGGGCCGGAAGCGTGATTAACATGGCCACTAGAGGAAAATTGAAATCCAAACAGTTGACGAAGTGGATTTTGAAGAAGCAAAAAGAAAAAATGCCGTGGGGGAAACTTGTATGCGCTGTTGCCGCAAAGCTTTTACGGATTGTTAGAGCTGTTCTTATCAGCAGTAAACCATATAACCCTCAAATAGCAGGGGTCGCGAAATGTTCATTGCCCAAAGGGACCTAAAGATTTAACTTTTACAGTCCGAGCACAATCGTCTACAACTAAGCATGAGAAAGCCGAAAGGCCCGCTCCACAGCCCGGGACCTCTTATTAGCGTTACAGCTACTAAGTTTTATGGGGCACAAGCGGACTGATCTTGAAGTTCATGGTAGGCAAATAGAATCAAATGGGATTCTTGAAACAGCCTGGAGAGATTGGTAGATTGGCCTCTTCTGTATGCAGCAACAGACGCATTTAATCTTGGACAAGATATCTAGACAATCAAAAAACTATGAAATAAGGTCTTGCTTCGCAAGACAGAAGATAAACTCGACCTAAATTGCTTGACAATTGTCGGGGTTCCAGAGATAAGAGGTCGAGGAAAGATTTGTCTGGAAAAAGTTGGCGCACATGTGTTATTACTGTTGTCCAGAAAGGTTCGGAAAGACCTGATAATGTTTGTAACTCAACTGGTTAACTCCAGTATGAATCGCCCTAAAAGGATCCGAAATCGAACTCTTCGGTTGGCAAAAAAGTGTCGAATAAGAATATGGAAGCAGCCATTCGCACTGGACAAAAACTTTCACTTGACAAGCCTGGGACATAAGAAACTAGTAAAAAGACTGAAACATGACTGATAAAAACCATACCAAGTTTGAAGAGAAAGAGCTCCGGTTCCGTCAGACGCTCAGTGCGCTTCCTGATGGTGTCGTGCTCTTGAGAAAGGACTTGGTGATTCAATGGATGAACCGCATCGCAGAACGAGATCTTTCGCTGGATCCCGAAAAGGACGTCGGTAAGAAGCTGACGGATGTGTTTACGAATCCGGAATTTATTCAGCACATTCAGTCTGAACGCTGGAAAGCTCGTCAGCTTATCGATCTGCCCGACGGACGAGTTTTAGAAGTTCGCGTGATTTCTGCCGGTAAAAAATACACAGTCGTCGTGACGCGAGACATAACCGAATCCAAACGAATTGACGACTTCCGACGAGATTTCGTCGGAAACGTTTCTCACGAACTGCGGACACCGCTGACAGTAATTCAAGGTTTTTTGGAACTGGCAACAGAAAATCCGAACCTTAATGAAGAGGATCGTCTGCACTGGGAAATGATGCTGGAGCAGGCGGAGAGGATGCGCGCACTGGTGGATGACCTCCTGGCTCTGTCTCGATTGGAGCAGGATGCGGCGCCGGCATCACGCGAGCTCATCGATGTCGATGAAATTTTGGAAGAGGCAGCTGCCGAAGGACGCATGATTTCGGGCGGCGCGCATGAAATCAAGATTGCTAAAGTAGCATCGGAAGGGATTCTCGGCGACTTTAAGGATATGCGAAGCGCAGTTACCAATCTCGTGACAAATGCTGTTCGCTACACACCGAAGGACGGCAAGATTGAGCTTTCTTGGGAAGTGAAAGACGATCACGGGATTTTGTCGGTTAAGGACAACGGGATCGGTATCGCACCGGAGCATATTCCACGTGTGACCGAGCGTTTTTATCGCGTGGATAAATCGCGATCCAGAGAGACAGGTGGAACCGGCCTCGGACTTGCCATCGTGAAGCATGTTTTGTTCCGTCACCAGGCTCAGCTCCAGATCGAGTCTGAACTCGGGAAGGGTTCGACTTTCAAGATCATTATTTCTAAAGCTCGGTTAGCGCCCCCGATCAACAGCAAAGACCTTCTTTCAGGCACGGTGCCGGAAAGCTCACCGGTCATAGGCGTCTGATGGTCTGATGAGGTTGTCGGCTTAAGAACGAATCTCACAGTGCGGACTAGGAATTGATGGGATTCGACGATCTTTGGAAGTGAGACCAGCAAAAAAGCAGTCGGATGCGGTGGAAATTTTTCCTAAAGTTGAGTAGAATCACGATTCCGGTCCGACGTAAATTTATTCGGAAGCTTTCAAAGCAAGCATTTTGGAATTGTGCTATATTCACGTTTCCTTGATTAACGGGGTGTAGCGTAGTCTGGTAGCGCGCCTGCTTTGGGAGCAGGATGTCGGGAGTTCGAATCTCTCCACCCCGACCAGAATTTAGGTTTGTCCGCAGGTAGAAATTTCTGCCCGTAGCTCAGTTGGATAGAGCATCGGCCTTCTAAGCCGAGGGTCACAGGTTCGAATCCTGTCGGGCAGGCCAAGTTTTTAGTGGTACGAGTAGCTCAGTTGGTAGAGTCCAGGATTGTGATTCCTGTTGTCGTGGGTTCGAGCCCCATCTCGTACCCCACTTAATGTGGGAAATGGCGTTCATTGATAGTCAATGAACGCCATTTTTATGTGCGCTCGGCATGAGCGAACTCTACAGCTGAAATATTGCAGAAGTTAGGGTATCTAGCAGAGGCCGACCTCTGAACTTAAGGCGGCCTCCCTAGAATTCTGTTTCTTTTTCGTCATCGTAATCCTGTTCCTTTTCCGGCTCAGCGTCAGGAACAGGAACCCCGAGAGCTTCAAATAACTTCCTTCTTTTCCCTGCGATTTCTCCGAAGTAATAGCCTCCGCAGAATTTGGTCTGCATCACATTGTTCAAGGAGTCCAGAACTCTGCAGTCTCCGTCATAAACCATCGGCAAGGCGGTGTTCTTTTTGCACTCCTCACTGTATTTTCTCAGTCTCGTTCTGACGATCATTGCAATAGAGGTCGCTAAGAACTGCACAAACGTTTTACCTGTTAATGACTCGTTATCCGAGACTCGATTTCGAGAGCAGCCCAATCGGGATTTGAGCGTTTTAAATGTATCTTCAACGATCCAGCGTTCCTGGTAAGCGCACCAAGCTTTTCCGGCATCGGATATTTCGTCGCTCACGAGCACCCGGTAGCCTTTGTAGCGGAGCTTTTGATCCACTTTTTTATTGTCGATGCTGTAGCTGACGGCATCGTCTTGCTCATGTTTTTCAAACACTTCTTCTAATAAAGTTTGTTCGTTTTCATCGAGCGCCTTACCGTTGGCTATCTTTTCCCGGACGCGATCGATTCTCTCGAACAGCCCTTGTCTGGCGTTCTCAGCAATTTGTCGATCGAAGTAGATGTGCCAGTAAAGCTCCTCGCTCTCCTGCGTCTTTTTTGTGGATTTCTGATTTTTTACAGGACTAGGCTCGTAAATCCAATTGATTTTCTTTGTCACCTGGAAGACCTGGGTATACCAATCCCTCCGGTTTAAGTCCTGCAGATTGAGCCTTTCTTCATCAATGAGTTCTTGAGTAAGACTGCCGGAGATCCCGCATTTCATATTGAACAGGAACCCGACTTTATTTCTCAGGCAGTCATTGATATTTTTTGTGCCGCTGTAGCCGCGGTCAGACACAAGGACGACATTTTGGATGCCTAGTCGGGAGTTATCAGCGATAACTCGTCTGACAGTTTGTACATCCGGAACGTTTCCATCGTAGGTTCGATAGAAGATGGGCAGCCCGCTTTTGGACTCAACCAACATCAGCAGATTAATTTGAGGAAGGTTGTCCTCGTCTTTATTCCTGCCTCTTTCTACGTTTGGCAGTTTATTAGCGTAGCTGGAAATGGAAGTCGAGTCTAAAGCCAATGTCAGCTTGTCACCATCTCCAACCTCTCTCTTCTGTTCTATTAAGCCTTCCTGTAGAGCTGAGAAGTACTTTTCTATCTGCTGCTTTTTGATTTTCCTAAAAATCCTGCCTATTGAAGATGGATGCAAAGGCGCTCCCCACGGCAGGCGAGTTGCCTCGGCAAAGGTCGGATATTTGGAAATATTGTTGTCTTGGTTAAGGATTATGAAGTACGCAATCGATAAAACTTTTAGATAGTCCCGGCGCTGAGGAAAGGCTGTTTTGAGAGCTTCTCCAATGGGAGATTGAACAACGAGCTGATCCAGTGCCCAGGTAGCTCCCGCGTGCAGTTGTTTGACTTCCATTGCCTGAGAAAGCGTAAAGCCGCCTTCGTTCATGGGAGTAAAGACATAATCTTTACCTTTGCGTTCACAGATAAAGTCCCTCAATTCCGGGCGCTCAGCTAAAAAATGGTCATCCCATCGGATTCTTCCCTCTTTCTCGCCTGAGGTGACAGTGCCGACTTTCTTGAAGCTGGCGCGGTAACTTCTCTTTTTCTCCGGGTCCCATTTGTTCTTGTAGGTGTAAACGTAGAAAGCCGAAGGGCTCTTTTTAATGATGAGCGGCGGAAGCTGGGGCGTTTTCATAATTAAAATAGATTATCCAGTTAGGTAATCTAGTATAACATAAAAAATCCTTTTACTCCACTGAAATAAAAGGATTTTTTTTGATTTTTAAACTTTTAGTACTCTAGTTTTGCAATTTTTCAGCTACAGGGTGAAAGTCCCGAAGTGCGGGCGGTGGCGCCAAGCACATAGCCAGAGGCAAGGTCTGAATCACGAGGTTCCGACTGAAGGAAGCCCGAGGCAAACCATTGACCTTACGAACAGGAACGGTCTCAGGCACATGCTGTCGGGTAAGACTGCATAACAAGTTGAAGCCCTAAGGCCACACGGAGATGGCAATGTAAAGACCGAAGGTACGTGATGGGAAAGAGTTCGTTCTTACCCGAGGAGAACTCACGGACGCAAGCCAGTCGGCTTGGCGGAGTAAAACTTGCCGTGAGTGGTCAGCAGAGGGCATAGTACTCGGTAGCAGTAGCCGAGAAAGGCCCGAATCTTAACGGAGTGTGTTACTGCAACTACGACAAAGGGAATCCATGGATAGAAACAATGAAAAACCTTCATGCGGGCAAGGCGCACGGAATGCGGCTAAACCTGCACAAAAGGGTCCGCCCGCGTCCATAGAAACAGAAGAAGACACACATAACCTCAATTTATACGCAGGCATTACCTTAGAGGCGATACTGGAGCCTTCTAATCTGAAGGAAGCACTCAAAAGAGTAGTAGCCAACAGAGGGGCTCCCGGGATTGACGGAATGGAAGTTGGGCAACTGCTCGACTGGATACGTAACCATCCCGGCCAGCTTACAAAGGCGATTAAGGAGGGAACTTACAGGCCCTCCCCTGTGAAAAGAGTAAGCACTCCAAAAGACGAACCCGGCAAGTTCCGGGATCTGGGAATCCCGACAGTCATAGACCGTCTTGTGCAACAAGCAACAGCCCAAGTACTTGACTGGGCCTATGACAGAGACTTCTCGGACCGTAGCTTCGGGTTCAGACGGAACATGCGCGCTCACCATGCTCTCAGAGTCACAGCGGCGGAAGCCGATCAAGGCTATCGATGGGCAGTGGACATGGACTTGGCCAAATTCTTTGACACGGTGAACCACAGCCGACTAATCAGAAAGCTGTCACTTAAAATCAAAGACGGCAGAGTCATTTCGCTGATCCACAAAATGCTCCGATCGGGTGTCCAGATCAATGGGGAAACCAAACCAACGGAGATAGGACTTATGCAAGGCGGCCCACTATCGCCGCTCCTAGCCAACATCTATCTAGATGAATTGGACAAGGAACTGGAGAAACGGGGACACCGCTTTGCAAGATACGCTGATGACCTGATCTGTATCTGTAAGAGTAGAAGAGCGGCAGAAAGAACCCTGGCAAGTCTGACAAGATTCGTGCAGGACAAGATGCTGTTGAAAGTAAACCAGGAAAAATCACACGTTAGCCTTGTAACGAGCTCACGAACGAAATTCTTAGGATACGGCTTCTACTTCAGTCAGGCAAAAGGGGAAGTAAGACTGACGATCCACAAAAAGAGCAAACAAAAGCTCAAGGACACGATCAGACAACTACTTACCCGGAACCCAAGAACGAGCATAGAGAATGTGAAACAGCTGCTAGCGCAGAAGCTTCGGGGGTGGATGAACTACTTCCAACTAGCAGATGCCCAAAGGTGGACACAAGAGGTAGACCGATGGATACGGCGCCGTATCCGCCAGCTCTTGTGGAAAACTTGGAAAAAGGTGAAGACGAGGATAAAAGCCCTTATAAAACTAGGGGCGGATCCTGCCAGAGCTTATTACTGGGGCTGTACCCGAAAGGGTTATTGGCGAATATCCAACAGTCACATTCTTGCGACCACTCTGACCACAGACTTCCTCAAACGAAGAGGTTGGTCATGGCTAGGGTGCTATAAAGGTTAGAACGTTGAGAAACCGCCGTAAAACCAAGGTGACTTGGCCTACCAGATCGGTACGGGCGGTGGTGTGAGAGGGTGTTCGCTAGAACTCAGCGAAACCCTACTCGATTTGGATTTTCAGATAATTACGCCTGACTGAAATATTGCACTGAGATTTTGCGTTTTTCAGTGATCTAGCCGGAGTTCGGCTCCGGCATCCTCGTTAAATTTCAATATCCGTACCTAATAACGTTTCGGCTTCTGGTTCTTCCTGAACATCTTCCGGTGTCTCGGGCCCGGCTCCCGGAACTCCAACACCTAACGCTTCAAAGTATTTAATCTTTTTACCGGCAACTTCGTCGAAGTAGTAGCCGTGGTTAAAGCGAGTCTGCATGACGTTATTTAGAACCTGAAGGATCTTTGCGTCGCTCTCGTAGACCAGATTCAGTTTTCCAGCTTTCTTGTTTTCCTTCATATAGCAGCGGATTCTCGAACGAACCATCAGCGACAAGCCCGTCGCAATGAACTGTACGAAGGTCTTTCCTTGCAGTGCCTTGTTGTCAGAGCATCTGATTCGATTGCAGCCGAGTCGGTCCTTAAGCGTTGCAAAGGCGTCTTCTACGCGCCAGCGGTCGGCATAAGCCGTCCAGGCCTTAACCGGATCCTTCTCCGAGTCTGAGACTAAAACTCTAAATCCTTTGTACTTCAAGTAGTCGTCTACTCGGCGGTTAACACTGATATTTTGCGTTTTTCAGTGATCTAGCCGGAGTCCAGCTCCGGCAGTCTCATTAAATTTCAATATCCGTACCCAATAGCGGTTCGGTCTCCGGTTCTTCAGGAACCTCTTCCGGGGTTTCAGGACCGGCTCCGGGAACTCTGACATCCAACGCTTCAAAGTATTTAATCTTTTTACCGGCAACTTCGTCGAAGTAGTAGCCATGGTTAAAGCGGGTTTGCATGACGTTGTTCAGAACCTGAAGGATCTTAGAATCGCTCTCGTAGACCAGGTTTAGTTTTCCCGCTTTTTTGTTTTCTCTCATATAGCTGCGGATTCTTGAACGGACCATCAGAGACAAGCCAGTCGCAATGAACTGCACGAAGGTTTTCCCTTGAAGGGCCTTGTTGTCGGAGCATCTGATCCTATTGCAGCCGAGTCGATCCTTAAGCGTTGCAAAGGCGTCCTCTACGCGCCAGCGGTCTGCGTAAGCGGTCCACGCTTTGACCGGATCTTTCTCAGAGTCCGTAACTAAAACTCTGAAGCCCTTGTACTTCAAGTATTCGTCAACCCGGCGGTTAACAATAATCAAGCCTTTTTCTTTATCGTTTCGGAAGAATTTTTCTTTCAGCTCTTCTTCTTGTTCGGTAAGGGCTTCCTCTTCGAGGAGTTTCTTTTTAATCGTGAGGAGCGATTCCGTGAGCTTATTGGCTGCTTCCTGATAGATAACCGGATCGTAGAACATGTGGTAATACAGCTCTGCGGATGCGGTGTTCGAAGCCGGTTTTCCATCTACCGGCCGCGGGTCATATTTCCAATTCACCTTGGCCGTGGCAATGTTCTTTCTGATGTAGGGGTCGCCGCTGTTGAGGTCTGCAAACTCTTTCCTGTGTTCATCGATAAGCTCTCTTGCCAGACAGCCTTTAGTCCCCAAACGGACATTAAAGATGAACTCAACTTTATTGATCAGACAGTCATTGATGTTCTTTACGCTGTTATAGCCTTTGTCAGCAACCAGAACCACATTCTTCATGTTTAAGAGCGCTTGATCGGCAATCGTATGACGAATGGTGCTGACATCAGGAACATTCCCGTCATAAAAGCGATAAAAAATCGGAAGTCCGGACTTCTGGTCTACCAAGAAGAGAACATTTAGCTGCGGCAGCGCATCATCGTCTTTGTTCTTGCCGTATTCAATATGAGTTAAGCGCGTGGAGTAAGAAGAGATTGAGGTCGAGTCCAGGGCAAGAATGATCTTATTGTCTTCGTCTTCTTGAAGATAACTGCGCATCAGCAGGAAGTAACGCCGGACATCGCGCAGCTCTATCCTCTGGAAGAGGCGAGTTACTGCCGAGGGGCTCAGCGGCCGCGGATACGGCAGTCTCGTCGTCTCTGCAAAGCTTTCATAGAAGCTAACGCTGTTGTTCTGATTAAGGATTAAAAAGTATGCTAAGGAAAGGATCTTTTTATAGTCTTTGTTCCTTGGGAAGCACTCCTTTAAGAACTCTCCGACAGGAGAGTCGGCAACGATCTGATCTAAGGCCCAAGTAGCACCGGCGTAAAGCTTCTTTATGTTGCGAGCCTGTTCAAGAGTGATGCCTTCTTCGGAGATCTGAGTAAAGACATAATCTTTTCCTTTCCTCTCAACCTGATAGTTCCGAAATTCAGGATGTTCTTGAAGGAAAGCTTCATCAAAACGAATTTTTCCGTCCTTTTGTCCGCCAAGGATTGTCCCAATCTTTTTGGATTCACCTCTTTTGCTTCGTTTGAGTTCTCTATCCCAAACGTTTTTATAGGTGTAAACGTAATAAACGGAACCTGCCTTGTTAATCAGAATCGGAGGAAGCTTCGGATTCGGCATTAATAGATCTCCATAAACAATGATCTAGTATAACATAAAAAATCCTCAACTTCAACATTAACTTTATGTTTTATTGAGGATTTTTAAAATAATGAAGATCTAGAAACGCAAAATCTCAGTTCCTTCTTACGTTGCCTTATTGAGTGAACATGACTTGTTTTGAAAGCTTTTCATATCTTGACCGCGACAAAATTTGACGTACAAAGGTCTAAATTAAGTCTTGAAGATAGATTTTTCTTCAGATTTCTACAAGGGACTCGAAGGAAGAGATATCTCAGCTTTTCTAGGTTCGGCGCGTGTTAAGGAGGGCCGCCGAGCCGACAAAAGGTTCAAGAATAATAAGGCGGTAAGAAAGAGGTCGTAAATTTTTAGCATCGCAGATGATGAGAATTCAGTTTCAGAGAACTGATTTCAGGAGCAGGATATGGCGGTCAGATACGTTGTCGAAGATAGCAGCTGGAGAGGAGAAGTTAACGTTCCTCGGAAAGAATTTGGCTTTAATCGTTTGCGCTATCTCTGGGAGCATTGTCCGATGGGTTTGCTTTATTTCCCGAATGCGAGTCAGGATGACGTTAATCATGATTTAGCCAGAGATATCAGGCTCAAGGTCAATGCACTTCGCTTCGGCTACATCTCTATCGACCTTAAGGACGGCGGGAAGGCCCTTTTTGTTTTCGACAGACGCATTAGACGACAAGACAACATAAGGTTGAAGGATTGGCTGGTAGCGCTAGGTGCCATTGCCGATCTTCCGTATATTGTCTATGCGCCGGCCGGTCGGGACTATCATCGCATCAATTCCTGGTTCTCTTTTCCCACCATGCGCGGAGCTATGGGCAGGAAGGTCATGGATTCCGAAATTTTGGCTAATACGCCTATCCGAGAAAACGTCATGGCTGATACGTTGATCGGGAAGCCTGGGATCACTGCCGAGCTGTCGGAAGCGGTAATCAATATGGCACCCGGCTTTGTCGAACATCCCTTCTTTGCGATACCGTGGCGTTTGGATAAGGCGATTCACGCACCCATTGAACTGCCGTCTGGGGAAAAAAGGACCGTCGATCAAGTCATAAAGCCTTACACGGAGCCGGTTCAAGTCAAGATTAGATGGGAGTAGCCTCCTACCAGCGGGAAGTTGCCAATCGAGTCCGTTGGTTGAAGTAACTAGAATATTCTCATAACTCAATCAACCCAAGGGCAAACAATGAAAAGACTTTTCTTGACCGCAGTTACCGCCTCACTTCTTTCTTCCGCTTTTTTGATCTCTGTTCCTGCTGCGCAGGCGGAAGAAGCTGCTTATAAACTGGTACTCCTCAGGCACGGAGAGAGCCAGTGGAATCTTGAAAAACGCTTCACTGGATGGTCGGACATCGACCTGACGGATAAAGGTCGAGCCGGAGCCGTTAAGGCAGGCGAGATTATGAAAGGAGCCGGCGTCAATTTCGATGAAGTTCACACCTCCAAGCTGAATCGTGCGATTGAAACTGCTCAGCTGGCTCAAAAAGGCATGTCTGCTCAATGGGTTCCGCTTCAAAAATTCTGGCGCTTGAACGAACGCTGCTATGGAGATCTCGAAGGCAAGAAACGTGAAGATGTTGCTAAAGAAGTCGGTGACGATCAAGTAAAGATTTGGCGAAGAAGTTTTGACGTTCCGCCCCCTTCTTTGGCTGTGACAGACGCTCGCTCACCGGTCAAGGATCCTCGTTACGCTGATCTGGATCCTCGCGTCATACCGGCCTCTGAAAGTCTCAAGGATGTGATTGCGCGCGTCGGTCCGTATTGGACAGATCAGCTGCGCCCGGCGATTAAATCCGGAAAGACCGTTCTTGTGGTCGGACACAGTACCAACCTCAGAGCCCTGTCTGCTTGGATCGAGCCGAACTTGGATGAGAAAGCGCTTCAGAAATTGGAAATTAAAAACACTAAGCCAATCCTGTATGAGTTTGACAAAAATATGAACGTGATCTGCAGGAAAGTATTAGAGCCGTCCACGGTGAAGAAAGAATAAGACAGACTCAATACTTCTGATTTTTCACGGATCAGGAGTCCGACAAAACAAAACGCCCGTCATTTCTGACGGGCGCTGCAGTCTTAGTAACTACTCAGAATTACTTGGCTTCGTGAGCGAGCTTTTCAGCTGTCTGCGGAGGTGTAGCACGCGGGATGATAACACCGGTGGGGTTCTCAGCAGCATTGCGGCCGGCGATACGACCGAATGTCACGATGTCAGCCATAGCGTTGCCGCCGAGACGGTTGCCGCCGTGGACACCGCCGGTAACTTCACCAGCAGCGAAGAGACCCGGGATAACGTTGCCCTTGTGGTTCAGAACCTGAGCTTCAGTGTTGATTCTCAGACCGCCCATTGTGTGGTGGACAGCCGGAGTAACCATAACTGCGTAGTAAGGAGCTTCGGTCAGAGGACGCGGCATGTCGGCACGGCCGAACTGAGCGTCTTTCTTGTCAGCCTGGAACTTGGCGTATTCGGCCAGAGTGGTCTTCAGGTTGTCAGCATTGATGCCGAGTTTCTGAGCGAGTTCTTCAGGTGTCTTGCCTTCAGTAACGAGACCCTTCTTGATGTATGTTTCGATGGCTTTCAGGCTCTTACGAACGCTGTTATCGAAGAAGAGGTAGCCGACTTTGTCAGTCTGCTTCAGTTCTGCAGCAGAAACGACGTCACGAGTCTGGAGTTCGTTGATGAAGCGTTTGCCTTCTTTGTTGACAAGGATAGCGCCGTTGCCGCGAACAGCTTCAGTGATCATTTCGCCGTTGCCGGGGACAACTGTCGGGTGAGTTTGAATCTGTTTCATGTCAACAGTAGCAGCACCGACCTTTTCGCCCATGATGATACCGTCACCGGTTGCGCCGGGCTGGTTAGTTGTAGCGAAGCCTTTCAGTTTCGGATCGATCTTAGCGACCATAGCCTGGTTGGCAGAGAAACCACCGGAAGCGATAACAACAGCCTTAGCGTGGACGATCTGAGCAGGTTTTTTGCCCTGTTTGAACTGAACGCCGACAACCTTGCCGTCTTTAACGATCAGCTTCTGAGCGTCAGCCATCGTACGGATGTCGATGTTGCGGTCTTTGGAAGCCTTGTAGAGAGTTCTAACAACTTCAGCACCGACGAAGCCGCCGCCTGTTGGACGGTGGGCGCGTTTCTGAGAAGCACCGGCCATCATGCCGACGTCGTTCAGGTCGCCGCCGAGGTCGTTAATGAAGTCGACAGAATACTTGGCGTTGTCAGTGAGTTTGTGGTCAAGGTCGGGGTTGTTGAGATAGTGGCCGCCCTTGATTGTGTCGTTGAAGTGAGACTCGATGGAATCTTTGATTCCGAGTTTAGCCTGAGGCTTTGTTTCGGCTGCGTTCAGACCGCCGGCTGCACGGTTTGTGTTGCCGCCGACCATAGCCATTTTTTCAAGAACGATAACTTTTTTGCCGAGGTCATGGGCTGTAACAGCAGCAGAGAGGCCTGCACCGCCGGAGCCGATAATGACGACGTCGGCTTGTTCAGCTGCAACTGCAGGCATTGCAAAAGCAGCGGAGACTAAAGAGGCCAAAAGAATTTTTTGCATTCGATTCTCCTGAATGAGTCAAGTAATTGTCAAACAGGGAGAGATTTTACGATAAGTTGCATTTTTTTGATAGGGTCATCCCTTAATCCAAAATACCGAATTAGCGGGTTAATTTTAATACTGTTTTATCAATAAGTTGGAGGGGAGTCTGTTACAAACATTCAATCCATCCTCCCTCATATTGGGATTTAAGGATAACCCTAAATCTATCGCTTATTTAGGTTTTCCAAAAACGACTTCTTCTATTTGTTCTGTAGAAGAGCCCGAGAAAATAGGAATATATTTCCCCGCCTTATTTTTGGAGACACCGAGCGGAACAGATGTCACTCCGGACCAGCGGGCGATTTTTGCATTGGTCCAAACTTCATCTCTATATTTTTGATCGACAGGGATACCTTCCGGATTTAACCCTCTGAACCCGGCGTCTTTGAAGTGGAGTTCGTGTTCTCCGTATTTTTCCCAAGGGTTAGATGAGGAGAGAATCATGGCCGCTTGAGAAATGCTGAGATCTCTTAGAACGGGAACCAGATACCAGACAAAGTTAACCTTGTCGGTGAGCGGCATCGTTGCATTCCAAAGACGTGAGCACCAAGGACATTGCGTATCAGAAACGATGACAACGGTGGGAAGATCGGAAGATGCTTTGGGATTCTTAATACCAAATCCGTTTGCAAGCATAGACTCGTATAAATGATCGAGCTGGGTTCCGGCTCGAAGACGCGGATACTCAGCTGAACTCGGAACGGTTTCGGGACGAATGCCGACTTTATCGGCTGCAAAGGCTGCTCCTGCAGAGAACGCGGCAGACACTGCTAACAATGTTCTTCTCAACATCTTCCTCTCCGGTTGTTTTGTTGATGTCTTTTTAGTGTATCGCCTAGAGGCGCCGGATAGACTCATCAATTCAAAAAAGAAGCAGGACGCACAAACAAAAACACCGGCCAGGACACAGGCCGGTGTTTTGATGCATTGAGCAGGAGAACATCATGCTCGGAAAACCGTTGCCAGCTTTCCCCAAAAAGCTTCTTTCGAACATCTGTAAGGTTTTGTGGAGCACCCCAATTACTCCAACCCCAAACAGAGGGTTTCGGTTTCCAGAATCTGAATAACCAAGATTGCTTGTGCAATATCGCGGTGGTGGCGCAATCGGTTCGTTCAGAACAGGAATAAGTATACATAAAAACTTTACGTTATTCAATATTGGAATAGCGAAATTTATTTTTTTAATTAGAGGCAAAAAAAAGCGTCAAGAGAGGAAGGTAAAGTTCCGTTCAAACCCATAAGGTCGGTAGAATGCAGGGATAAGAAGTGCACTTTAGGAAAAATAAAATCATGAGCTACACCATCGGAGAACTTGCTAAGAAATTCAATATTGCGCCCTCTGCACTTCGCTATTACGAAAAGGAAGGGCTCATCCCCGGCGTGAAAAGAAAGGCTTCGGGTGCACGCGAATTTGAAGCAAAAGACTGCGAAGTCTTGCTTCTGATCGACTGCCTTAAACAAAGCGGGATGTCTATTAAAGAGATATCTCACTTTATTGAACTCCTTCACGCCGGAGAAAGGACGCTGGAAGATCGCGCTGATATCCTGAGCGACCTAGAAGTCAAGTTCAAAGAGGAACTTAAGCGGCAGAAGCAAACATTAAAGCGCCTTCAGTATGAAAACTGGGTCTACCGACAGGCTGTCCGTCTGGGAAGTATCGAAGCGGTTGAAGAGCTGCCGTCGGCTTCAATGCCCAAGAAACTGCGCAAGATAAAGAAGAAAATCGATCGAATCTGCCGTCCTGAAGAAACGTTCTAATTATTAATTCGAAGCTTAAATGAAAGTCGTCGTTACAACAAAAGATTTTTGCGAAGAAGCGAAGCACTATTTAGAGTCTGAAGGTTTTGAAGTTGTGCTGCGCAACAGGCTGGGTATCGGCGCCGGTGCGCCTGACGACGTTCTGTATCCCGTGGTAGAAGACGCCAATGCGATCATTGCCGGAACAGAAACCTATCGTCCCGAGCTTCTCACACGTTTAAGTAACCTCAAGCTTATTTCCCGCAACGGCATCGGTTACGACGCGATTAATCTCGATGCACTTCGCAAAGAAGGCATCGGACTGACAAGAACCAAAGGCTTTGTTGAAGGCGCAGTTGCCGAACAGGTGATGGCTTATATCCTGTACTTTGCGCGGCGTGTTGATCTGCAAACCGCCGATATGCATGACCACAGCTGGAACAGCCGCTTAATGCCGGGTGCTAAGAACCGCACTTTAGGGCTCGTCGGTTTTGGCGGCATCGGAACAGAAGTGGCAAAACGCGCAGTGCCTTTCGGGATGAAAGTAATTTATTTCTGTCGTCATCCGAATCCGGCTGATGATGCGGCTTACGGCGTGCAAAGCGTTTCGATGGAAGAGCTCCTCAAAGAAAGTGATTACGTTGTCGCTGCGGTGCCCCTTACGGATCAGACGTTTCATCTTTTCAACGAGGAATGCATTGCTCAGATGAAGGCCGGTTCGGTTCTGATCAATATTGCCAGAGGTCCAGTGGTTGACGAGGAAGCGCTTGCTCAAGCGTTGGCCTCCGGACATCTGGGCGGCTGCGCAGTTGACGTATTTCCGAAAGAACCGTGCACGGATTCGGTACTGACTCGTTATTCGAACGCCTTGCTGACGCCGCACTCCGCGACTTCGACCGCAGAGAACAGCAAAGCAACTAATTTCGCAGCGGCCAATAACCTCGTCAACTATTTGAAAAAAGATATTGACGCCAAATATGTCGTAGTCCAGGGGACCCGCTACTAACCGGTTATCCAAAAACAGAAAACCTCGGAAGGCTGAAAATCTTCCGAGGTTTTATTTAGTGTTAATCGCTTAACTCTGAGGCCGATTAGCGATGAATGTTATAGCGGAGCCAAACGTAGCCGGAACCGACGGTTTCGCAGTCGATTAATTCCAGACGATTCTTCTTGAGCGGCTCAACGACACCCTGGCATTCAATGACGGAAGGATGACCGGATTCACCGTCAAGGCCCGGGTAAACAATCATGCTCAGTTCATCAACCAAGCCCATCTGAAGGAAGTTGCCGCAGGTAATGGCGCCGCCTTCGAGGAGCATGTGTTTTACATTGAAATCCTGTTCGAGGTGTTTGAGGGCACTCTGTGTTTCTTCAAGCTTGGAACCGGGTGTACGCATGATGTAGGAAACGCCGATTTCTTCCAGTTCTTTCTGATAAGCACGAGTGACATGGCTTCCGAGGACGGCAACGATATGTTCGCCGCTGGGAAGGGTCGGAGATTTGTAGTGGAGGCGGCCTTGGATATCGAATACGACGGCAAGCGGCCTGCCTTCGCGTTTACCGATGAACGTATTCGTCTGCATGGTCTTGTGGCCTTCCATCGGTTCTTTTTCTTCTACGACATCAGCGCCGTACTCGGCCATGGTTTTGCGTCCGACGATCCAGCCGTCTGCGGATAATTTTGCATCAGCGGCTTCATAAACCTCTGTGACACTGGAGGAGGCGTTGTAGAGAGGACTCCAGTATTTGGAAATCAGGCGACCGTCAACGGACATGATCATATGGCAGGTAATTTTCATTTTGCGTCTCCTTTTTTGACGTGGTGGAGAGGGCGAGAGCCGAAGGGATGTACGGTGGGATGCGGCGGCTCCGCGCCCGTATTCTAAGTATGCTCCAAGTTGGAGCATAAGTGAAGAGGAAAAACCGCAGATAAAAGCCCTAACTCACGCAAGGGGTTAGGTCAAATGTGCACTGAATTGGTGCTTGGTTAGGCGAGGGTTTTTCTTTCCTGAGAGTGAGAATCTTTGAGGCTCAGATATTCAGAAGTTGGCACGAATTATGCATGGTGATGGTTAGATCCCACGAGATCGTACAACAAACTAATCAGGAGCCCTTATGAAACTCATATTTGCGGTTTTTAAACCCTTCAAGCTCGATGAAGTCAGAGAAGCGCTGACTGAAATCGGTATCACCGGAATGACGGTAACGGAAGTCAAAGGTTTCGGACGCCAAAAAGGCCACACGGAACTGTACCGCGGTGCGGAATACGTCGTGGATTTTCTCCCGAAAGTTCAAATTATGGCGGCATGCCCCGACGGGTTGATCGATATTGCGACAGAAACGATCCGCAATGCGGCAAACACGGGAAAGATCGGAGACGGCAAGATTTTTGTGATGCCGTTGGAAGAAGTGGTTCGTATTCGTACAGGTGAAACAGGGGAAGGTGCATTATGAGAGTCACAGCCTTACTTTTAGCTCTGCTTTCTCCCGCGGCATGGGCGGCGGAAGAAAGTGCAATGAACGCAGCCGACGTGTCATGGATGATGGTCGCAACGACACTCGTGCTCTTTATGACAATTCCCGGCATCGCGCTCTTTTATGCCGGCATGGTACGAAAGAAAAATGTTTTATCCGTCGTGATGCAGAGCTTTGCAATTTGCTGCTCGATTACGATTGTTTGGTATGTCTGCGGTTACTCTCTCGCTTTTACCGAAGGCAACTTCTTTATCGGCGGCTTTGACAAAGTTTTCCTTCACGGCATCGGCATTAACACGATGCAGGGTTCCATTCCTGAAATGCTCTTCATGATGTTCCAGATGACGTTTGCCATTCTGACGCCTGCCCTGATGTGCGGTGCCTTTGCAGAACGCATGAAGTTCTCGGCGCTGTTCCTCTTCATGGTGCTTTGGTCTCTGTTTTGCTACGTGCCGATCTGTCACTGGGTTTGGGGTCCGGACGGCTGGCTAGCTGCCGCAGGTGCGTTGGACTATGCCGGCGGTACTGTTGTTCACATCAACGCCGGTGTTGCAGGTTTAGTGGCCTGCTTAATGCTCGGCAAGCGTATCGGTTACGGAAAAGAGGCGATGGCCCCGCACAATCTGATTCTTGCCATGGTCGGTGCCTGCTTCCTGTGGATCGGCTGGTTCGGATTTAACGGCGGATCCGGCTTGGCCGCTGACGGCCGTGCTGTGATGGCTATTGTGGTTTCTCAGATTGCTGCGGCCGCTGCTGCTCTGATTTGGATGGCCTGCGAATATGTAGAAAACAAGCGTTTCACTGTGTTGGGCGCGATTTCCGGTGCGGTGGCCGGCTTGGTTGCGATTACACCGGCCTCAGGCTTCGTTGAGCCGGCACCGGCACTTTTCATCGGCTTATGCGGCGGCTTTATCTGCTACTTCGGAGCCACTCGACTTAAGCACTGGCTTGGCTACGATGATTCCCTGGATGCCTTCGGCGTTCACGGCGTCGGCGGTATTGCGGGCGCCATCCTGACCGGTGTGTTTGCCTCTGAAGCGATCACGGGTTCAGCGATGAAGCCGGTTCTTGAACAGGTTTGGATTCAGACAGAAAGCGTCATTGCTACTCTGATCTACGCATCGATCGTTACCTATGTTCTCTTGAAACTCGTTGATGTCATGATCGGCATCCGAGTCTCTGCGGAAGAAGAACGGATGGGTCTGGACTTAAGTCTGCACGGCGAACGCGTGGAATAACTTACCGGCAAACCATTCAACGCAATCGAGGGCCGTTAAGGCCCTCGATTCGTTCAGAGATGAAAGGCTGAAGTTCCTGTTGAAGAGCTTTAGCCTTGTTCGTCAACAGAAGAGGTTAGAAGATCTGACCCCTTACTGAGCTGTCATGGATCAATGCGCCTATCGGATCATCGGTGGCGGGTTGATCAAGGCCCAGGTTCGGAATAGCATCCTTACGATTGGTGTAGTAGAGATTGCCGCCTTCTTCGGTCACACCCGGAGGCGCTTTGCGAACAACGTTAGGTTCGTTCTTGATGGCGTCTCTCATGTAATCAATCCAAACCGGAAGCGCTAAACCGGCGCCCTGCGCTCTGCGGCCTAAGCTGCGGGGCTGGTCAAAGCCCATCCAGACGGCTGCGCATTGATCTCCGGCGTACCCGACAAACCAAACGTCAAACGCATCGTTACTGGTACCGGTCTTGCCGGCGATGTCGGTACGTTTAAGCGAAGCGGTTGCGCGAGCTGCCGTACCGGAAGTGGCGACACCGTGCAGCATCTGATGCATGATGTATGCGTTGCGCGGGTCAAGCGCCTCAACTCCGGCGACTTTTTCTGCTTCTGCGGTTGACTGCATCAGAACTTTGCCGGAAGCATCGGTGACCTTAGAAATTAAGTACGGCTCGGTTCTTCGGCCGATATTGGCAAAAACGGAGAAGCCTTCCACCATCTGCCACGGAGTAACGGATCCGGCACCGAGGGCCATAGACAAATGCGGCGGATGTTTATCCGAGTCAAAGCCGAAACGCTGGATGAAGTCCACTGCATAGCGAGGCGTGATCGCCTGAAGAATTCGAATTGAAACGAGGTTTAGCGATTTCTTCAAGGCGTCCTTCATCATGATCGGGCCGCTGAACTTGCCGGAGAAGTTCTTCGGATTCCACTTCTTAAAGCCGGTTTCAGACGGATCCAAGACGATCGGAGCGTCATTGATGACTGTCTGCGGAGAAAATCCTTTCTCGATCGCAGCTGAATAAATAAAAGGCTTAAAGGACGAGCCCGGCTGACGCCACGCTTGAGTGACGTGATTAAATTTATTCAGGGCGAAGTCATAGCCGCCGACCATTGCTTTGATGGCGCCGGTGTTGTACTCTGTCGCAATAAAAGCGGCCTCAGCCTGAGGAATTTGGGTGATTTCCCAGTAGCCTTCCTTGTTGCTCTGAAGTCTCAGCACGGATCCCGGGACGATCTTGATATCGGCCTTAGCTTTCGGCTGGAGAGCTCTCTTTACGAAATCCAGGCCTTTGCCCGTAATGGAAATGACTTTGCCGTGAGACATCTGAACTTTAACTTCCGTCGGCGAGACTTCTAAGGCGACAACCGCCGGCATATCGGTGGCAATCAAAGCTTCCTGAAGCGCGTTGGAAATGTTTTGTTCTCGTGTCTTGGGATCGCTGATATCGACTTTTGCCTCTGGACCGCGATAGCCTTGGCTGTGGTCGTAAGACTGCAGGTGGCTTCTGAGAGCTTTGTAAGCGTAGCCCTGGTCTTCCGAATTAATCGTGGTGTAGACGTTCAGACCGCGGGTGTAGGTTTCCTGCTGGAAGATATCAAACATTAACGTGCGAACTAGTTCGGCAACGTACTCGGCATGAAGAGACTCGTTCATGCGGGTCGGCGTGCCGACTTGTTCGGCAACACGGGTCAGACGCGTCTGAATCGGAGCATTCACTTCTTTTTGATACTCAGCTTCGGAGATATAGCCCAAATCTCTCATGCGGCCGAGCACATAGTCTCGACGCATCTTGGCGCGTTTGGGACTTGCGAACGGGTTGTAAACCGAGGGCGCGGCTGGAAGACCTGCCAGAGTGGCAGCTTCTCCGGCCGTCAGCTGCTGAAGGCTTTTGCCGTAGTAAGTGCGGGCAGCTGCAGCAAAACCATAAGCACGGTTGCCGAGGAAGATCTGGTTCATGTAGATCTGAAGAATCTCATCTTTACTGAGGTTCGCTTCGATCTTGAAAGCCATGGCGACTTCGTAGAGTTTACGAATGTAGCTTCGTTCGCTGGAGAGGAAGAAGTTGCGGGCGACCTGCATCGTAATAGTGGAGGCGCCCTGGCTCTTTCTGCCCGTGGCTAAGTTATTCAGCGCAGCACGAATGAAGCCTTTGGGCTCGATACCGGCGTGCTGGTAGAAGCCGTCGTCTTCTGCAGAAATCAAAGCTTCTTTGACGAGCGGCGGGATTTCATTAATCGTGACGAAGTCGCGGCGTTCTTCGCCGAACTCGGCAATGAGTTTGCCGTCCGCGGTCCACACACGCATCGGAACCTTCGGCTTGTAGTCGACGACAGTGTCAATCGGAGGGAGCTGAGAGTAAACGAGGGCGAAGACAAAAAGCGCTAAACCGACGCCGGCCAAAGCGAGGGCAATGCAGGTTGCGACGAAGCCCTTGAAGAAGCCCCACAGCCTGCTTCCTCCTTTACGAGGCGCAGGGGCTTTCTTCGGAGATTTGTCGGCGGAACGAGCCGGCGTTGTTTTCTTGGTATCAGCCACAATATTCTCACGTTAATTGTTTGTATGAGCGCCTAATTTTACCTTTTAGGGACGAAGGAGTGCGCCGCTCATCAATCTCTTATCGGATGAGGGCGCAATCCTGACTGTTACAAACTGTAGCGGCTGACCGCCCTTAGGCGAAGAGACTATTGACCAAAATCACGTAAACAGCTGTTCCGGCAAAGATCGAGAGAAGCGGTTTTTTAACAAACCATTGGACAATCAAAGTAAGGAAGACGCCTGCAGCTTCGGGGACAGGAAGGCCGCCTCTGGCGAGTGCCGAACTGGTCGAAGCGTGCAAAACCAAAAGAACCATAATGGCAAGCGGCAGGAAGTCGCCAACGACACCGACCCACCGCTGTTTGCGCAGCCAGGAGGAGCAGGCAAACGGGAGAAGGCGCTCGGCTGCGGTTACTGCGCCCATGGCGATGAACACTGTAAAGAGATACACGTAATCATTCATGGCTCGAACCTCCGGCGGAGCGGGCGACTTTAGGAAGCGGGTTCTTTTGGAAGGCAAAAAGGATGGCGCCTAATGCACAGATGGCAATGGCGATCGCCAGTGCATTGTCGGCACTAATAAAGCGAGCGACGGCATAGCCGATCAAGGCAACCCAGAGCGGTTTAGAGTTGACACGTCCGCGCCACTGTTCGCAGAGAAGCATCGCAAAAAGACTCGTGAGAACAAAGTCGAAACCGGCCAGTTCAATCGTAGCGGCCGCGCCGAGCAAGCCGCCGATCAGACTTCCGAGAATCCACCATGAATAATCGAAGAGCGCGATCAGAACCAGGCGGTCGATGGGCGCGTCTTTCTTCTCTGTTGTAATAAGCGAGTAAGTCTCATCGGTCAGCAAAAAGGCAATCAGCCATTTTTTCCAACCGGAGGAATGAAGACGATCTAATAAAGAGAGACCGTAGAAAACATGTCGAAGGTTGACGACAGCGGTCGCAAAGGCGATGGAAGCAACCGACATGTCTGCCGCCAGCATCGGAATCATCATGTATTGGACCGCTCCTCCGTAAATCAGGACCGAGCTGATCGGCGGAATCCACCACGAAGCTCCGGCTTGAACGCAAAGGAAGCCGAACACGATGCCAAGCGGAATGTAACCCATACACACCGGGATAGAGGCAGTAAAGGCGTTTTTCACTAGGGAACTTTGAAGCTGCATTTCTATTTTTAGGATTTAACGTACTAATTCTTCTTGTAGAAATCCATTTTAGTGAGCAAAAACTTTGATTGAACGAAACGCTGGAAAAAACGCACGATCCTAGGCGTAACTTCGCAGAATGAGGCCCTCGCACCTTAGATTAATAAGAGGAACCGAAGAAAGCCTGAGAACACTATGTTTTGGAATTTATTCTGGCCGATTGCGCTGATCACGCTGGCAAACTGTTTTTACAACATCTGTACTAAGTCCACGCCTGAGCGGGCGAATCCTTTTCTCTCGCTGTGCGTGACTTACTTAACAGCCGCGGCGGTTTGCATTTCGGTCTTTATCTTTTCTCAGTCGAGAGAAGCCGTTTCTCTGGAACTCTCGAAACTCAATTGGACGGCGCCGACGCTCGGTTTGGCAGTGGTAGCCTTAGAAGTCGGCTACATCCTTACGTATCGTGCCGGATGGAAAATCAACACGGCTTCTTTGGTGACTAATATCGCTCTTGCCATCCTTTTGCTGTTCATAGGATTCTTGTTTTACGGCGAACCGATTACCGGACGGAAATTACTCGGCGTCGTCATTTGCTGTATCGGTTTGTTTTTCCTGATCAAATGATCAGCGATTGATCCTCAGGATCGAAAGCGCGTTGCTAAAATTTAGTTCATTCGCAGCTGCGTAACGCAAAGGAGTCTTATGGCAGTACAACCTCCGAACCGGACAATAATTCTCGTCGGAATGATGGGCGCTGGGAAGTCGACGATCGGCAAAGCGCTGGCTGCGTTGATGGGGACGAATTTCGTCGATCTTGACCGAGAGCTGGAAGAACGCTGCGGAGTCTCGATTCCTCACATTTTTGAGACAGAAGGTGAAGCGGGCTTTAGGCGTCGCGAAACCCGTCTCCTGCAAGAGTTTGCGAATGCACGCAGCATGGTCGTTGCGACCGGCGGCGGAGTTGTGACCCGTGAAGAAAACCGAGAAATACTGAAAGCGTCCCCGGCTGTCGCAGTCCATCTTAAAGTTAGCGCAGAAGAATGTTTCAGGCGCACACAAGGCACCGATCGTCCTTTGCTCCAATGCGAAGATCCGATGGCGAAGATTTGCCGTCTGCTGCAGGAAAGAGGACCTTTGTACGAGGAAGTCGCCGACATCTCTTATGAGACAGACGGAATGAATGCAGCGCGCGCCGCCCAAGAACTCCTCGACAGCATCTATCAACACCAATTCGTCAAAGAAGAATGAAAGAAGTACAAGTCAATGTTCCTGGCCATTCCTACACGATTAAGTTAGGATCCGGCGTGATTAAAGACCTCCCGGCGGAATTGAAAAGACTCAATCCTTCCAGCTGTCTCATCGTCACCAATATTACGGTGGGTTCGCTTTATCTGAAAAAAGTATCAGAACTCTGCAATACGGTTTGCCGTACGGAATCGGTCGTCCTGCCTGACGGCGAGGCTTATAAAGACTGGAACAGTGTCTCGGCAATTCTTGAAAAACTCGCATCGATGGGCGCGGATCGCAAGTCGGTCGTGATCGCACTCGGAGGCGGCGTGGTCGGAGACCTTGCCGGTTTTGCGGCGGCGATTTATATGCGCGGCATCCGCTTTATTCAAGTTCCGACAACACTGCTTGCGATGGTGGACTCTTCCGTCGGCGGAAAAACCGGCATGAATATGACGGCAGGGAAAAACTTGGTCGGCGCTTTTCATCAGCCGGAGGCCGTGATTGCCGACTCCGACTTTTTGCGGACACTGCCGGAAAGAGAAATCGGCGCCGGTATTGCAGAAATTATTAAGCACGGAGTCTTGGCGGATAAAGCTTATTTCGAAGAGCTCGAGCGTGACATGGAGAAGTTAAGGGCGCTCGACCCCGAGACGGTGGCCGAAGTGGTCGGACGATCCTGCGAGATTAAGGCCGGCGTTGTCTCCCGAGATGAAAAAGAAAAGGGCGAACGCGCCAAACTGAATCTCGGTCACACATTCGGTCACGCCATTGAAAAGCTCACCGGTTACGGCACGTGGCTGCACGGTGAAGCGGTGGCTGTGGGCACCGTTTTGGCGGCAGTGACCGCTGAAAAGCAGGGCAAAATCAACTGTGGGGATGTTAAGCGGATTCAAGATTTGATCCATCGAGCAGGACTGCCAGTCCGCATTGCCGGCATCAGTGCCTCAAAAGCGATTGAGGCGATGAAAGGTGATAAAAAGAGCACCAAAGGCGTTCCCCACTTTATTCTGCCGGTCGCGATCGGAACAACGGTGATCGAAGAGGTTCCCGAAGGCCTGATCAGGGAAGCCCTTCTGGAAGAAGGATATGAGCCATGATTACGGAAGGTTTTGAACTGGCGGATTACGCCTGTAGTTCTGCAAACTCTCGAGGGCGAGCGATTGAGGAAAAGAGCAGTACGTCGCGTACCGAGTTTCAGCGTGACCGCGACCGCATCATCCATAGTTCCGCTTTCCGCAGACTGGAATACAAGACGCAGGTCTTTGTAAATCACGAAGGAGATCTCTTCCGCACGCGCCTGACGCATACGCTGGAAGTGGCTCAGATTGCCCGCACAACCGCGACGCTTTTGAAGATCAATCCCGATTTAACGGAAGCCATTGCACTGGCGCATGATCTCGGCCACACGCCCTTCGGCCACTCCGGCCAAACGGCGCTGGATCGCTGCATGGCTGATCACGGCGGATTTGAACACAACCTTCAGTCGCTGCGAATCGTCGACCTGCTGGAGGATCAGTATCCGAACTTTGACGGACTGAATCTGACGTGGGAGACCCGAGAAGGGATTCTGAAGCACTGCAGCCGGGAAAACGCCCTGCGCCTCGGCGCTTTAGGCGAACGTTTCTTGAAAGGCGAGCAGCCTTCTCTTGAAGCGCAGCTCGTCAATATTGCCGATGCGATTGCCTACAGCACGCACGATATCGATGACGGCCTGCGCGTTGGCTACCTCGATGAAAAAGACCTCGTCGAAAACGTTCCGCTGTACGCCGAATACCATGCGCAAGTCGATGCGGAATATCCGGATATTCAGGAGCGCCGCAAGCAAAAGGAAGTGGTGAGGCGGCTGATCGGTTACATGGTCGATGACTTGGTCTCCACGAGTCGGGCCAATATTGAAGCCGCACAGCCGAAGTCTCCGGATGATGTCAGGGCTTTGAAGACGCCGCTGATTTCCTTCTCGAAAGAGGCCCAGGCTCAAATGAGGATTTTGAAGAGCACTTTAATGGACAAGCTCTACCGCCATTACCGCGTTTTGAGGGCGGTAGAAAAGTCCGCCAACATGATTACTCAGCTCTATCAAACTTTTGCCCGTACACCGGCACTGCTGCCGCCGCTCTACCAAGAACGGTCTAAGCGTTACGGTGTGGAGCGGACGGTGGCTGATTACATCGCCGGCATGACCGATCAATATGCGGTCTTAGAATTTAACCGGGTGCTGAATCCGGCTTTCGAAATCTGATTTAAAAGCGCAAAAAAAATCAGCCGATTCTCGAGAGGAGAACAGGCTGAAATTTTATGAGTTGATCGCGCTTAAACGATGGTGTTCATCTGTCCTGCATAGAGGATGAACAGACGCAAGCACATCATGCCGGCGATCGCACAGGTTCCTGCAAAGTAGAAGGAAACCTTGGACTCGGTATTTTTGCCTGCAATGAGAGACGCGATCAGCGGGATACCGAAACCGATACCGACGGCACCGACCCAGAAGACGACTGCCCAGATGCCGTCTGTGAAAGCGCTGAAGGCAAGTTTGGCAGATTCGTTGCCGGAGAGCAGGGCAATGGCGATCATGAACAGGCAGAAAGCCTCGGTTGCCATGACCGGCCATTCGGCCTGGTGCATTGCATGCATGTCGGGATCTTCTTCGCGAGCTCCGAAGCAGCAGGCGGCCAAAATCTTAGTGGCAGCCATACCGGCGGAAATACCGGACGCAACGAAGAGAGCGGGAAGAACAGCCGTGTTGATCAGCGGGAAACGGATCAGCGCAGAGATCAGGAAGCCGGTGTAGGCGCAGATGGCAATCGCCAGCACCATGACGACGGCATTGATCCAGACGCGGAATTTTTCCAGCCGGTCGCAGACCGGTTTAACCCAGCCTAACAGCGGCCACTTGCTGAAGGTATCTGCAAAGGACATCACCATAAGTACTGCAACCAGCGGGATATAGAAGAGCAGCAGCATGACGCCGATACTCATCACACTCGTCGGGTTGTAGTAGACCAGAATTCTCCAGAAGTACAGAGGATTGGTCAGGTCAAGTACTAAGCAGAGCATACCGAGCAGGATGGTTGCCAGACCGATAATGCTTGCAGATTTGATGATGGGCGTTGTTTCCGTCTTATGCCTAAAGAAATTAAGCATAAGGGCAACGGCAACCGCACCGCCCGAGATACCGGCTAAGAACAGATAGACGGCAATTGGCCAGGGCCATGCGATGCCCTCGGATAAACCTATTGTAAAGTTGATGGCTCCGTCCATTTAAATTTTCTCCTTCATCACCGGGATGTAACGCAGACTCGGTTCGGTACCAAGATAGGTGCGAACCCGGACGGCATCCTTCACGTCTAACAGCTTGGCGACGTAAGAGTTCGGATCGTTCAGATCGCCGAACGCCAAAGCACCGTAACGGCACTTAGAGACGCAGGCAGGATCCTCGCCCTTTGCCAATTTGGTATGCAGACAGAAGTCGCAGTTTTCAGCAACGCGGGTCTGTGGGTTGATAAAGCGGACGTTGTACGGGCAAGCGGCGATGCAGTATTTGCAGCCGACGCATTTGTCCGGGTCCATCGTCACGATGTTGGTTTCCGGATCGCGGTGAGCTGCCTGTGTCGGGCAGACGCGAACACAGGGCGCATCGAGACACTGCTGACAAGAAACACGAACATATTTGCGTTCGCAGTCGCAGGGCTCGATTTTTCCGCAGTACGGGCAAGCCGTTCCGGGTTCTCTCCCGTTCTGGCGCTCTAAAGCCAGACGGAACACACCGGCAGGTGTCTTGTTGGTTTCGGCGCAAGCTTCTTTGCATTCGCCGCAGCCGACGCACTTGTTCTGGTCAAAGACCATGACATAGTGGGGCTTGGCAGAACCTTGCGTTACTCCCTGAGCCTGAGCACTCTTAATGGGAGCGCTCTTTTTCTCAGAGCAGCCGGCCAGCGTGAGAACGAACAGAGAACTGGCAGTCGTGCCCTTAATGAAAGTTCGCCTGTTGATGGTACTCACAATGTATCTCCTCGGCGGAATAAATCCGCGCTATAGGAGCTCGGAAGAGCGGCCCAAAGACGCTCCCCCGGACTCCTTTATTTTGTTGCTATCTTGTTGTAACCGCCCTTGTCCATGATCTGCTGGGCTTTGGCAAGATAAGCCTGTGCGGTCTTAACTTGGTCAAGCAGATAGTTCTGGGCGTGCATACCCCAGGAACCGTCTTTCTTAATCATGGTTGCAATCTGGTCGGCTTTGTCGAGAAGAAGTCTGGCGTCGGTTTGGTCGGCTGGGCTCAGACGAGTAACTTCAAGAAGCTTTCTCATGCGGGGAATGGCTCCGGCGATTTCTTTGTAGCCTTCCTTGATCGGAGTCTGCCACTTCAGATTTTCGCCGTAGACCTCTTTCTGATCCTGATAGATCAGGCCTTCGTCGAGTTTGGACGTTGCCGGGTTATGGCAGCCTTTGCCTTCGAAGACTGTGTAGTCGGCAGGCGTGTTGCGTGCGCAGCTCCACATCAGGTCAACGTATCCGTTTCCGTCTTCGTCCTTGGCCATGACATAGCCTTTGGCCGTGCCGTCCTTACCGACCTTGACTTCACCTTCAACCATAGAGGAGGCCTTCGGGTCGACAAGGATCTTGTAAGTATGGATGCGGCGCAGAGCCTTGGGGCCGGCAGCGTTCTGATCGGTCGAATAGTCGGCGGCAGAAGCAACGTTCGGCATATGGCAGGCAATGCAGTCGAGCTTGTCATGTGTATCGGTGTGCGCAAACACATCGGCCTGAACCGTATGGCAGTCCTGGCAGGTCTGACGGATGACGGGTTTGTTCACAACGGCCATCCAGGCGACGCCGTCAAGACTTCTCGGATCGTGACAGGTGTTGCAGCTCACGCCCTTCTGAGCATGGACGCTCATGAAGTGCTGATCGGCTTTTTCATGGTATGCCTTGCCGGCGAGCTGGGTCTTTTGGTCTTTGGTCAGATCGAGCTTGGCATCCTTAGCGATACCGAGAGAAGCCATGAACTCAGGTTTTTCGGGGATGTTGATTTGATTAACGTTGTAAGAACCTTCTGCGGCACAGGCGGCAGAAAAACCGATCGCTGCCAGGCAGGAGAGAGTTAACGTTGTAATTTTGGTAAGCATAGTATTTTGCACCTTTATGTCGGCGGCCCGTTCGAGGCGTTCCGCCGGGAGTCTTTACTAGAGCATCTGAGCTTCGCCCTGATCCATTTCCTCCGCGAGGAAGTCCGCCATAGCATCTTCAAGGTAAGTTGAAGAGTAGAGATACACGGTTCCGGCGGATGTCACGGTCACCCGAATGTCTTTGGCGTTGGGATCTTCAGCGATTCGATCGAGGACATCCTGGATCACGGTCGGATCGATTCGGAAGGGCGCAAATTCAAAGGTGAACACTCCGACGGGACGCGGATAGACGCGGGAACTTTCGCGAACCGTGTCCAAAATCTGCTCGTAAGGATTGTTCTGCGTAGAAAGCAGTCTGGCGTACGAGGCAGAAAGCAGCGGAGAGAAATGGTAATAGTGCTTGCTATCCCAGCTCGTGAGATCTTCAATGCCGTACTGACCTTTGAGTACTTCGGCTAAAACGGTTTCGAAGTACTCCGGCGTGATCTCTCTGGGTGCGGACTCAGCTTCCGCCGGCTCTTCCTTAAGGTCGGCAAGACTTAATTCGCCACTGAAGAGAGAACCGAACATCTGTCTGCGGGAGATCAGACGTCTGCGCTCTTTCTCTTCGGGGCTGTCGTCGGCCTTATTGCGCAGCTTTCTTTCCATTTCCGGGATGGCTTCGTATTCGGCCTTGATCTGAGAAACGGGAATGGGCTGTTGCAGGGGAGCCTTACTGAGGAATTCGTCTTGAAGGTCTTCGTGCGTTACCAGTTCAACCTTGCGGCTGTGTTCGGTAATCAGATCGATCAGCAGGACGATGTCAGCTTTGAGCTGGGCGGCATCCATTGCGGAGTTGGCTTCAGGGTGATTCATAATTTACTACTCTATTTTCCGGGGATTAAGCCTTCTTTCTGCATGACAGGGATAACGAATTCGAGATTGATATCCTTGTAAGCCTGTTCGGTCGGGGCGCCGGTGGCGGGATCCCAGTTGATCAGCTTGAAGAAGATATCGAAGCTCTTTTCAATGTCACCCTGATCCATACGGATCGTGCCTTTCGTGAATGCCGGTTTGTCCTTGGCATCTGTAAAGATCCAGGCCGGATAGAAGTCATGGTTCTTGCGCATATTGACTTCATTCATTTCGCGCATGGTGTAGGCGCGATGCAGCGTGAAGGCGCGGAAGCCGGCGTCATCAAGCTGCTTAGCAGTTGTATTTCTGCCGGTTAAGGCGCGATAAACCTTGCCTTCCATGTCATCGTCACCGATGTAGTTTTCGGACTTGTTGGGAGACACAACCCACGGAGCCATCCAAGAGCAAAGACCGAGCATGTCGTGCAGTTCTTTGCGGCAGATGATCCAGCGCAGACGGCGCATCTTGGCTTCATTGGTAGGCGTGTAGTCGCCGACTTCGTCGACGGCATCGCCGCTTCCCCAGAAGTGTTCGGCAATCTGTTTCTTCACATTGATCGGCAGACCGCTGCGTGTGAAGTTCACGGTGCCGTGGCACATCGGGTCACGGTTGTAGAGGCAGTTCAGAACCACGCCGACCTGACCGTCGTCTTCGTTGGCGTGATGTTTCGGATGGCCGAGACCCCAGTAGTTTGTGGATTTGTCTGTGGACCAGTCGGATTCGGGGATGCCGAAGTGGCCAAGCATGTAAGGCGTGCTTTCGCCGAGCCACTTGCCCATTTCACCCTGACGATAGGCGATGCGCTGGAACAAATCCTGCAGGAAGGAAGCGTCGCAGTCTTCAATCTTCTGCCAAGGAATGGAGTTGTATTCCTTTTCAGGAAGAACCTTCTTCCAGAGGCCCTTGACGTACATCTTCTTGAAGTCGCGGTGAAGCTGACCGTAGTTGCACCATACGCCGAGGTCGTCCATTGTCTGGATGCCGACCATGGAAGCCTGACGGGCTGCCGGCAGGTCGCGTTTCGTGGCAATCTTCGGGAAGATCACGCGGCCGAAGTACAGAGACATACAGGTCTGTTCGGTCATCTTATTGATGTGATAGCGGGCAGCAGCTTCTTCGTCTTCAACGATCGAGTAGCAGCGCAGCGGGCAGGAGTAGCAGCCGTTGTTGCGGACCTGAATCTTCAAACCCTGAGGTTTGCCGAGGAAGAACTGGCTGGCGCACCAACGGTAAGAAATCTTGTTGGGGCTGCGCATATCTTCACCGAGCGTGATCGGCGGATTGGCTTTCTGCCAAACGTTGCCCGGCATACCGTTCCAGCGGCTGCCCGGGGCCCAGAATTCAAACAGGGGGTTCGGGGCGGACGGAACGACGTGCTGGTTCAGAGAACCGAACAGATCGATGTTGCGTTCGGTGATCTTCTGCCATTCTTTCTTGTCGGCATGAATGTGGATCGGCTGGTCGCCGATGATAACGACGCCTTTGAGTTTCTTGGATCCGAAGACGGAGCCGACACCGCCGCCGGAATGCTGACGGGCGCTGATGAGCACGGACATCGGAACGAGGTTTTCACCGGCCGGTCCGATCACGGCGATAGAAGCCATCGGAGAGGTCTGGTCGGCAAGCATCTGCTGTGCACGACGGGTGCCCTGGCCCCAAATGCCTTTGGCGTCGCGCAGTTCGACTTCGTCGTTGTTGATGTAGAGGTAAACCGGTTTTTCAGATTTACCTTCGATGATGATGAAGTCATAGCCGGCCTGTTTGAGGCGTGCAGCCATGTCGCCGCCGATATGAGCGGAGGCAATCATCGGCATCGGATAGATTGTCGGATAAATGGTCGTAATGGAAGTACGGCTCGAGCAGAGGGCGCCGGATCCGGAGAAGGGTCCCGGAGCGATCACGAGCTTGTTGGCTTCATCAAGCGGCTGAGTCTTCGGAGGAACTTCGTCCCAGAAAACACGGTAGCCCAAAGCAGTTCCGCCGATTTCGTCTTTAAATCTCGGGAACGTCGGTTCTTTGGTGATTTTGCCGGTTGTTAGATTTACACGCAGGCCCTGACCGGTGTAGCCATATCTTTTTTGAATATTGTCCATAGCAGTTCCTTAGAGATTTAATTAACCATGGCAGACCGAGCACTGGTTAGCATTTTCTTCAGGCAGATAGCCGTGGGTCGGACGTCTTGCGGGTTCGCCGGAACGATCCTTCCAAGGCATATAGGTCAGAGCGGCAGCCGGGCAGGCTTTCACGCATTTCGGTTCGCCGTCGCAAAGGAAGCACTTGCTGGCTTTCTGTTTTTCGCGGTCGAAGCTCATCATGTCCCACGGACAGGCTTTCTGGCAGAGTCCGCAGCCGATGCACTTGTCTTCATCCACATAGCGGGCGCCGGTCTTGGGGTCGACGCGGATGGCACCCTGCGGGCAGGCATTAGCACAAGGGACAGGGTGGGCGCACTGACGGCAGGTGTCCTGATAGACAGTGCTGTCGCCCCAAACGCCCTGCAGAGGACGTGCACCGGGGTTGCCCGGACCGTACCAAATATTGCGGCCGATACGAATACGAGCCAGAACCGGGTCGTTCTTACCGTCGTTAAATTCGGTACAAGCCATTTCGCAGCGCTGGCAGTCGACGCAGAGAGAGGGATCGCCGACGATTAAGCCCTTTGGAGTTTCCAAAATAATGTAGGGCTGAGCGCCGGTCTGCGCGCGGGATTGATTCATAGCAGCAAATGCTGCGGTTACGGTAGCTACCTGCAGGAAGCCGCGTCGAGTAATGTCTTGGGGCAGATTTACCCGAGACATTAGGTCTTTCAGATCAAACATGATTTCAATTTCTCCTGATGGAGGAACGACAGAGACTGTCGCAGAGAGAGAACGCAGGGACGAAGCTAGGAGAGACCCTGCGAGTCCGTTGTGGTGCAGAGATTAGATTCGGGCAACAGACCAGCCGTCGCTGCCGACGGGTTTGATTGTCCAGCGAGTGAGAAGGATCGGTTCTGTGGCGGAGAAAACAACCGAGGGAAGCTCACGTGAGAGAGCCTTTGCGTAAACTACTTCTTTGAATCTGGTTGTCATTTTGTTCTCCGCAGCTAGTCGCTGCACTTGGGGTGTTATGCCGAGACGGTTTGTTACAGTTTCGTCTTCGACACGAACAAATTCTAACAATTTGTAATATTCTTGAAAAGAATTTTTGTGAAGTTACAATTTTTTTTAGTGGATACACAAAATAAATACCCATCTAAAAGAAGAACAAAAAGTGTTTAGGATCAACAAAATATGAATGGTTATTTTGTACTTTACCCCTTTGAGCTAGGAGAAACCCTAACAAAAAGAATAAATGTAGGTGTAAGCACGGACAATAGTTTCGGCTGCGAACTCGCCGAAGATGTTGTTTGCATGGAAGATATTCCGCCTTATGACGTGTCGCTGAGAGACGGATGGGCGATTAGCACAACTGAGGGTAATCACACCTTAGTGGGTGAGCCGGTCAAAAACGGAGAGCAGCCCGCTTTGTTACAAAAAAACGGTTCCCGATGGATCAATACCGGCGGTTTTCTCCCGCTTGCTGCCGATGCCGTCGTTTCAGATTCTGATCCACAAGCCCCGGATTTTGCTGCTGATGTGTATCCCTACGAGAACGTCCTGCCGCGCGGGACAGAATGGACCAAAGGGTCTCTTATTCTGAAAAAAGGTACGGTCCTTGGCGCCGGAGCGCAGGCGCTGCTGTTTGAGGCCGGCATCGAAAACATTCGCGTCTGGAAGCGCCCCTCGGCCGCGATCCTGGCGACGGGGCACGAGATTGCTGAAGCCGGCGCTTTGAGTTCAGCGGGACGCCACTCCAGCAATGCGGTCTATCTCATGAATCTTCTTTCTGGGCTGGGACTGACGGATACGGCGATCTTTTACGCGAAGGACGAAGCCGATTCGATTGCCGACCGTCTGGAAGTGCTTGCTCAAAGCTTCGACTTTATTATCACGGTCGGAGGAACCGGACAAGGTAAGAGCGATATGCTGCGGCTTGCGCTTAAGCGCGCCGGAGCGAAGCAGTCCGAAGATCAGACAAAACTCTCGAGTTCACTGCCTTTTGTATGCGCAAATCTCAAAGGTGCGGTTTTGTTCGGCCTTCCTGGTAATCCGCTCGGGTTCGTCAACATTGTTCAGCGGGTCGTGCTCCCCGTCATTTGGCAGTCTTTCAGAACGGATCCTTTCTTTGTGAGACGTCAAAAAGTATTCATGGGATTTGATTACGAAGGCAAAGCCGGCGACATTTGCGTGCAGTTGGCGCCGTTCGAGGGCAGAGTCATTGCACTTCCCGTACAGAAGGGAAGCGGCCGTTCGTCGGCTTTTCGAGATGCAGCGGCGGCGATTCCGAATCCCCAGGGCCGAAGGATTGAAGCCGGAGAAGCCGTGGAAGCGCAGCTGTTTTTTAACGGCTTATTGAGTTAAAGCGCTTCCGGCTCGGTAAGATAGGTTAGAAAACCAAAAGACCCGAATCCCATGACCCGTTTGACTCGATTGTCTGCAGCTGCGCAGGCACACTATGTTGTCCTCAGAAGTGTGCCGGAAATCTCTTTGATTCCGTTTGATAAGAACATCGAGAAGCTCTTTCAGATCTTCTCAGACGGCTCTCGTGCGTACAGCACTGACATTTCGGCCTTTGCGGTTTTTACCGACCAAATTCATCTGCTGCTGACGCCGCGAGAAAAAGCGGAGGATCTCTCTCGGTTCGTGCAGCAGCTAAGCCGTCTGTACAGCCATTACTTCAATGACGAGTTTTCGCGAAACGGCAAGATTTGGCAGGGCAGATTTGAGTCTTCGCTTCTGCAGGGAAAAGGCAGGCTTTTGGCGGCGACAATTTATATGGAATGGCTGCCGTTCGTTTACGGTTACGGAGAGCCGCAGTTTTATCCGTGGAGCAGCTACTTCCATCACGCCGGCATCCGCAGCGATTACTTCATGGTGCCTTCCATCGAGTATTGGGCACTGGGCAATACGCCGTTTGAGCGGCAAAAAAATTACAAGGATCTTTTTGAACGCGGTCCTGATAAAGTTTTCGGGGAAAGGCTGATGTCTTGTGTAAAACGCGGCTGGCCGATCGCAGACAAGAAGTTCTTAGAGTCTATAGGCGTTGAGGCTGAACGGATGGAGCCGCAGCGCGGAAGAGGTCGCCCCCGCAAGGCGTCCGCAATAAACCCTCTTGAATCTGACACCAATTTATTAAATAAATAAAGAAAATTTTTATAAATTAGTGTCACATAAAAATATTTCTTTGCATTTTGCGAAGTTAAATCTTCTATAACAAACAAGTCTTCAATAAAGAATCCATTCAGGAGAACCCCATGAGCACTCGCTCAGACCAAAGGAAAGATGCTGCCGAGCACGGACTTTATGATCCCGCTTATGAGCATGACGCTTGCGGTGTCGGTTTCGTCGCCAGTGTCAAAGGACAGGCCAGTCACGAAATCGTGACGCAGGCGCTGCAAATTCTAAAAAATCTTGATCATCGCGGCGCGGTCGGTGCTGATCCGCTGTGCGGCGACGGCGCCGGTATTTTGATTCAAATTCCGGATGCCTTCTTCCGCGCCGAAATGGCTAAACAAAACATCCTTCTGCCGCCCGCAGGCGACTACGGCGTCGGCATGATTTTCCTGCCGCGTGAGCACGCTTCTCGGCGCGCCTGCGAACAGGAATTGGAACGCGTCGTGAAGGCCGAAGGCCAAGTTGTTTTAGGCTGGAGAGACGTTCCGGTTGATACCACTATCAGAATGTCGAAGACGGTTTTGGAAACCGCTCCGGTTATTCGTCAGATCTTCATCGGCCGCGGTCCCGACGTCATGGTGCCGAACGCCCTTGAACGCAAGCTGTACGTCATTCGCAAGCTTGCCGGTCACAAAATTCAGGCTTTGAAATTAAAGCACGGCAAAGAGTTCTACGTGCCTTCAATGTCGACAAAGACCATTGTGTACAAAGGTCTTTTGCTGGCAGATCAGGTCGGTGCCTACTACAAAGATCTCAATGATCCTCGTGTCGTCAGCTCCATTGCTTTGGTTCATCAGCGTTTCTCGACCAACACATTCCCGAGCTGGGAACTTGCCCATCCGTACCGCATGATTGCGCACAACGGCGAAATCAATACGGTTAAAGGCAACTTTAATTGGTTAAGAGCCCGCGAACGTGCCGTTGAAACAGCCGTCCTGGGAGATGATGTCAAGAAGCTGCTGCCGATCATCTACGAAGGTCAGAGCGACACGGCTTGTTTAGACAACATGCTTGAACTTCTGGTCATGAGCGGCTACCCGCTGGCTCAGGCCGTGATGCTGACCATTCCTGAAGCTTGGGAGCAGGCAAAAGGACAGATGGATCCGGCTCAGCGCGCTTTCTACGAATACTACGCAGCCATGCTGGAACCTTGGGACGGTCCGGCGGCTGTCGGATTTACCGACGGTGTGCGCATCGGTGCCGTACTCGACCGAAACGGTCTTCGTCCGGGTCGCTATATTCTGACCAACGACGATATTGTGATCCTGGCTTCTGAAGCAGGAACACTGCCGATTCCTCAGAGTCAAATTAAAAAGAAATGGCGTCTGCAGCCGGGCAAGATGTTCATGATCGATACCGAACAGGGCCGCATCATTGAAGACGAAGAAATCAAACGTACCCTGGCTCTGAGCAATCCTTATAAGGAATGGACAAAGCGCCTGAACATTCATCTCTCTGACGTGGTTGCTCCGCCTCCGCTGCCCAACAATAATCCGGTTCCTCTGATCAAACGTCAGTAAGCGTTCGGCTACGGCGAAGACGACATTAAGTTTGTTCTGCGCCCGATGGCGGAAAAAGGCGCCGAAGCAATCGGCTCCATGGGAAACGACACACCGCTTGCGATGCTCTCTCACCGAGCCAAGCCGTTCTATCAGTACTTCCGTCAGCTGTTTGCTCAGGTGACCAATCCTCCGATTGATCCGATCCGCGAACAGCTTGTGATGTCGTTGGTTTCCTTCGTGGGTCCGCGTCCGAATCTTCTCGACATCAACAACGTCAACCCGCCGCTGCGTCTGGAACTCTCCCAGCCGATTCTCGGTATGGAAGAAATGGCGAAGATGCGCCGCATCGACCGCTACACCGGAGATAAGTTCCGCTCCTATGAAATTGACACGACTTATCGTGTTGCCTGGGGCGAAGAAGGTGTAGGAGCTCGTTTGGCTTCTCTTTGCGCACGGGCTGTGGATGCCGTTAAAGACGGCTACAACATTCTGATCCTGACGGATCGGAAGATGAGCGAAGAGCGTGTCGCAATCCCGATGCCGCTTGCTATCAGTGCGATTCACCAACACTTGATCGCGGCAGGTCTCCGAACGAATACCGGTCTTGTCATCGAAACCGGAAGTGCGCTTCAGACGCACCATATGGCTGTTCTGGCTGCCTACGGCGCCGAAGCAATTCATCCGTATCTCGCACTGGAAACCATCGAACAGCTCTACAAGCCGGGCAACCCAAGCGGGATCGATGTAAAGACAGCAACGCAGAACTACATTCACGCTATCGGTAAAACCTTCAAGAAGATTATGAGCAAGATGGGTATCTCAACTTACATGAGTTACCGCGGCGCCCAGATCTTCGAAGTACTTGGTTTGGATAAAGAGTTCGTCGATCGCTACTTCCCCGGAACCAGCTGCAAAGTCGGCGGCTTGGGCATCTTTGACATGATGCGTGAAGCTATTGAACAGCACAAGGAAGCCTTTGCCGATAAGAACCATCGTCACAAACTGCTTCCGACCTTGGGCGAATATCAATGGAGAGCCCGCGGTGAAGAACATATGTGGACGCCTGAAGCAATTGCCAAACTTCAGCACGCCACACGCGGCAACTCTTATCAGACTTACAAGGAATACGCCGAAATCATCAACGACCAGAGCAAGCGCCAGATGACGTTGCGCGGCCTGATGGAATTCAACGTGGATCCTTCCAAGGCCATTCCGCTGGAAGAAGTGGAACCGGCCAAAGAAATTGTGAAGCGTTTTGCGACCGGCGCCATGTCGCTCGGCTCTATCTCTGCAGAAGCCCACGCGGTCCTTGCCGTGGCCATGAACCGAATCGGCGGCAAGAGCAACACCGGTGAAGGCGGTGAAGATCCGAAACGCTATGAAGCAGAAATGCGTGAAGGCCATTCGCCTGTTAAGAAGGGTGACACGCTGAAGTCGATCTTGGGCGAAGACCGCATCGTGGCCGACGTTCCGTTGGAAGAAGGCGACTCTCTGTGCTCCCGTATTAAGCAGGTTGCGAGCGGCCGTTTCGGTGTGACTGAAGCCTATTTGTCGAGCGCTGACCAAATCCAGATCAAGATGAGTCAGGGCGCCAAGCCCGGCGAAGGTGGTCAGCTGCCCGGTCATAAGGTTAGTGAATACATTGCTCAGCTGCGTTACTCCATCCCCGGTGTCGGTTTGATCTCGCCACCTCCGCATCATGACATTTACTCGATCGAGGACTTGGCTCAGCTGATCCGAGATCTCAAGATGGCCAACGACAAGGCAGACATCAGCGTCAAGCTCGTGAGCGAGCAGGGTGTCGGTACAGTTGCTGCCGGTGTCGCTAAGGCAAAGGCCGATCATATTGTGATTGCAGGCCACGACGGCGGTACAGGCGCTTCCCCGCTTTCTTCCATTAAGTTTGCCGGTACGCCTTGGGAACTGGGCCTTTCTGAAACCCAGCAAACTTTGGTGATCAACAACTTGAGAGACCGCGTCCGAATCCAGGTGGACGGTCAGATTAAGACCGGCCGTGACGTTGTCATCGGTGCGCTCTTGGGTGCTGACGAATTTGGCTTTGCGACGGCTCCGCTGGTTGTGGAAGGCTGCATGATGATGCGTAAGTGCCATCTCAATACCTGCCCGGTCGGTATCGCAACCCAGGATCCAGAGCTCAGAAAACGCTTCCACGGTGAACCGAAGCACGTTGTGAATTACTTCTTCTTCGTTGCCGAAGAAGTTCGTGAAATCATGGCAAGCCTGGGTATTCGCAAGTTTGAAGACTTGGTCGGCCGCTCCGATCTTCTGCGCCAGAAGAAGATGCACCCGGCTAAGTGTGCTCACCTCGACCTGTCTCGCGTTCTCTATCAGCCGGAGGTTGACGACCCGAACAAGCGCCGTCAAAGCGTCAAGCAGAATCACGGTCTGGAAAAGGAACTGGACTACCAGCTGCTGGATCTTTGCCGCAATGCTATTGAGAAGAAAGAAAAAGTCAGTTTTATCTCTCCGATCAAGAACATTCATCGTACGGTCGGTACGAAGATTTCTTCCGAAATCATTCGCCGCTGGGGTGCCGAAGGTCTGCCTGAAGATACACTGCACATTCAGCTGACAGGTACAGCCGGCCAATCCTTCGGCGCTTTCCTTGCCAACGGTGTCACGCTCGACCTGGTCGGCGAAGCCAACGACTATGTCGGTAAGGGCCTATCCGGCGGCCGCATCATCGTTCGCTGCCCGACCGACTTCCGCGGCAGAGGCGACGAAAACATCATCGCAGGCAACACGGTTCTTTACGGTGCCACCAGCGGTGAAGCCTTCTTCAACGGTGTGACAGGCGAGCGCTTTGCGGTTCGACTTTCCGGTGCAACAGCAGTCTCGGAAGGCTGCGGAGATCACGGATGTGAATACATGACCGGCGGAACTGTCGTGGTTTTAGGCGATGTCGGCCGAAACTTCGGCGCCGGTATGTCGGGCGGTATTGCTTATGTCTACGACGAGGACGGAACGTTTGCGAAACGCTGCAACTCTGAAAGCGTCGAGCTCTGTGCTGTGCTGCCGGATAAAGACCAAGCCGCTTCGGGCGACCACAGCGCCTGGCACCTCGGCAAGACAGACGAAAGCATCCTGAAAGACCTGGTCAATCGTCATTTCCTCTACACGGGAAGTCAGAGAGCTCGAGACATTCTCGACGATTGGCCGAGAAGCCTTCAGAAGTTCGTGAAGGTCTTCCCGAAAGAATACAAACAAGCTTTGCTCAAAGGCATTGCTCATTCAGCCGCCTGAGGTGAACCATGGGAAAAGTAACAGGATTTATGGAATTTGAGCGCCTCGAACAGGCGCACGAACCGGTTGCTCAGCGTAAGACGCATTTTCGCGAGTTCATTACTCCGCTGAGTCAGCAGGAAGCAAAGCAGCAGGCCGCTCGCTGTATGGACTGCGGAACACCGTTCTGCACATTCAGCTGCCCGCTGCACAACGTCGCACCGGAATTTAACGATTTGGTCTACAACGAAGATTGGGAGAAGGCTTATCACGTCTTGTCTTCAACCAATAACTTCCCGGAGTTCACTTCTCGTGTCTGTCCAGCGCTGTGCGAAAACGGCTGCATCATGAATTACACGCAGCGAGCTATGGGCGTTAAGTCCATTGAGCGCGCCATTATCACGAATGCCTGGAATCAGGGCTGGGTCAAACCAGAGCCTCCCAAGGAGCACAAAGATAAGTCGGTCGCGGTCGTAGGCAGCGGTCCTGCGGGACTCGCCTGTGCGCAGCAGCTGGCTCGCATGGGCTACGCCGTCACGGTGTTTGAAAAGAACAAACGCCCCGGCGGCCTGCTCCGCTACGGCATCCCTGACTTCAAGCTGGATAAGAGTCTGATCGATCGGCGGATTGCACAGATGGAAAATGAGGGCGTGCAGTTCCGCTGCTCTACGTCTATCGGCGTTCCAGATCATCCGCACGGAATTTGGAACGACAGTGAACGGACGATCGATGTTTCCGAGCTCCTTCGAGATTTCTCAGTCGTCGTGCTTGCTGTGGGTTCCGAAACGCCGCGAGATCTGCAGGTGAAAGGCCGTGATCTCAAAGGTATTCACTTCGCGCTCGAATACCTCCCGGTACAGAATAAGCACAACGCTTCTGAGCCCTTTGACGAAGATATCAGTGCCAAAGATCGAAAGGTTCTGATCATCGGCGGCGGCGACACCGGCAGTGACTGCCTTGGCACCGCGATTCGTCAAGGTGCAGAAAAGGTCCTGCAGATCGACTTGGGTCCGAAGCCGCCGGAAACCTACGATAAGTCGATGGTTTGGCCTAATTGGCCTGCCGTTATGCGTACCTCTACCTCTCAGGAAGAAGGCGGTGAACGGGACTATGCGATTTCCACGAAGGAGTTTTTGTCCGACGGCGAAGGACGGGTCCGCGGTGTTAAAGCCGTGCGTCTGGAGTGGATGAAAGATCCGGTCACCGGCCGCAGAACTTTCAAAGAAATCCCGGACAGCGAGTTCGAAATCGAGAGCGACCTGGTTCTGCTTGCAATGGGTTTCCTGCATCCGAGCAGCCCGGTGATGGATGCGTTCGGCGTTCAAACCGACATGCGCGGCAATGCCCAGGCGGCGTACGAAGGAAAAGATGCCTTCCGCACGAATGTTCCGAAGGTCTTTGCAGCCGGCGATTGCCGCAGAGGCCAGAGCTTGGTGGTTCGCGCTCTGGCTGAAGGCCGTCGGTGCGCTGAGGCTGTCGACAAGTTCCTCAGCGACGAGCAAAATTAATTCTTTTTTTGCATACTGCTCATGGAACGAATTTTCCGATTTCCGATCAAGGTCGGCAAAGAATCAATTGATGTGCTGGGTCATACCAACAACAAAGAATATCTGCGCTGGATGGAAGAGGCGGCGCTTGCTCACTCGGACTCTCTTGGGTGGACGATGGACCGCTATCTGGGAATCGGGAAAGTGTTTGTTGCAAGTACTCATAAGATTGAGTACTTGCGGCCCACGTTCGAAGGCGACGAACTCACCATGCTTACTTGGGTAGAGACCATGGACGGCGCCAAAAGCCGCCGCTGCTTTTATCTGAAGCGGGACAATAAAGTCTGTATGCAGGGTTGGACTGAATGGACTTTTGTCGATCTTCAGACGGGGCGGGCCGCAGATATTAGTGCGGAGGTTAAGAAAAATTTTCCGCTTGTGCCTCCGGACGATCCGGACCTCAAAGCATCAGGCGTTCGAAGAAGTCCTTCACAGGCATGATCTCGTAAGTTTGGGCGGCTTCGGCTGCCTTTATTCTTTTTCTGCATAAAAAATGTAAAAAATTCTTTACCCCGTGATTAGCTGAATCCGATTTAACGCCTTTAATCAAAGGAATAGCCCGCGCGGGTGTGGCATAATCGATCAATTAGGCATTTGTGTAAGAATGCCTGTTTTGGTTTTATTGGGTCGACGATGGAGAGACAGGACAACGACTGGATTGTCGAAATTAAGGATATGAGCTTTTCTTATGCGGAAGGCTCCCGCGTCATTTTGGATGACGTGAGCTTATCCTTCCGTAAGGGCGAAGTGATTGCCATTATGGGCGGCTCCGGCATGGGCAAGACAACCCTTCTGAAACTTATCGGAGGTTTGCTGACGCCGGATAAAGGAGAGGTCTTTATTGACGGAGAACGGCTGAATACGGCCAATCTCGAATCTCTGTACCGTATCCGCAGAAAGATGGGAATGCTGTTTCAGTTCGGAGCGCTGTTTACGGATATGACGGTGTTCAATAACGTCGCTTTCCCGCTGCGTGAGCACACGGATCTTCCGGAAGCTTTAATTCGTGACCTCGTTTTGCTCAAACTCAATGCGGTCGGACTTCGCGGTGCCGCTCAACTGTACCCGTCTGAGATTTCCGGAGGTATGAGCCGCCGCGTAGCGCTCGCCAGAACCGTTGCGCTCGATCCGATGCTCATTATGTATGACGAGCCCTTTGCCGGCTTAGATCCGATTTCTATGGGCGTGACCGCTCAGCTGATCCGCAATTTGAACACTGTTCTCGGCTCAACAAGTCTGATCGTCACGCACGACGTTCAGGAAACGTTCGGCATCGCAGATTACGTCTATATGATTTCCAGCGGAAAAGTCGCTGCACACGGAACACCTGACGAGCTGCGTCAAAGCAAAGATCCGTTCGTCTATCAATTTGTTAACGGTTTGCCGGACGGTCCCGTCCGATTCCAGTATCCGGCCGAACCGCTGAATCAGGAGCTTGGTCTGAAATGATGGGTATTTTTAATTGGATCAGTTCCGTCGGCGCCTGGGCGCTTTCCGGCGTGCGTACGCTCGGAAACTTCTCACGCTTTCTTTTCCGTTTAGTTGTAAACCTCGGCCCGTCGTTTACGCGTTTTCAAGACACACTCAAACAGCTGTATTTTGTAGGCAATTACTCACTGGTCATTATTCTGGTGAGCGGATTATTCGTTGGCTTTGTGCTCGGTCTTCAGGGCGACTACGTCCTTTCGAGCTACGGCAGCGAGCAGGCGCTCGGCGTTTTAGTTGCTCTGTCCTTGCTCCGAGAGCTGGGACCGGTGGTGACGGCACTTCTTTTTGCGGGGCGCGCCGGTACGTCGCTTACGGCGGAGATCGGTTTGATGAACGCCGGTGAACAGCTTTCCGCTCTGGAAATGATGGGTGTCGATCCTATCCGCAGAATTTTGGGACCGCGTTTTTTGGCCTGCGTCATCTCGATGCCGCTGCTTGCGATCATGTTCTCCGCTGTCGGCATTATCGGCAGCTGGGTCGTGGCTGTTCCGTTGATCGGATTGGATTCCGGCGCCTTCTGGGCACAGATGCAGGCCGGTGTTGAAGTCGGCCCCGATATCGGCAACGGCATTATCAAAACCTTTGTGTTCGGCGTAGCCGTCGGAGCGATTGCGCTTTACGAAGGCTATACAGCTCGTGCAACGCCGGAAGGTGTTTCGAGCGCGACTACGCGAACAGTTGTTGTTTCATCTCTTGTTGTTTTAGGGTTGGATTTCATTCTGACCGCCTTTATGTTTACGCACGGTTAGAAAGGAAAGTCAGTCATGCAGAATCAGAATACAAAAATTAATTTCCTCGTCGGCTTGTTTGTCCTCGGCGGCATTGTTGCTCTGTTGTTCTTAGCGCTCCAGGCCGCAAACCTGAGTTCGTTCTCTACTTCCAAGGGCTACGAAGTCACCGCCTACTTCGATAACATCGGCGGTTTGAAAGCCCGCGCTCCGGTCAGAAGCGCCGGTGTGCTCGTTGGCCGAGTCAAATCCATCAGCTACGACAACGACACGTTCCAGGCAAAAGTCGTGATCTCTATGGAGAACCAATTCAAGTTCCCGGCAGATACCTCTGCGAAGATTCTTACGGCCGGCCTAATCGGTGAGCAGTATATCGGCCTGCAGCCCGGAGCCGATGATAAGGACTTAACAAACGGCGGAAGAATAGAATTTACTCAAAGTGCTGTTGTTTTAGAGAACTTGATCAGTCAATTCATGTTTAATAAGGCTGAAGAAAACGCTGGCTCGAAGAAGGAATAACAAAATGAAAAAGAAGATCTTGGCTCTTGCGCTCGTCGGAGCTGCTTTACTGTCCGGCTGTGCCTCCGTCCCGAAAGACTCCGGTCAGAATCCCGACGATCCCTGGGAAACCTTGAACCGTCAGACCTTTGCTTTTAACCAAGGTTTGGACTTTATTCTGATCCGTCCCTTGGCAAAGGGCTATCAGTTCATCACTCCGAAGCCCGTGCGCGAAGGTGTGACCCGCGTGTTCCAGAACACGATGGAGCCGTCTAATGCGGTCAACAATGTTCTTCAAGGAAAAGTCGAAGAAGGCATTCTTTCCTTGTTCCGTCTCATGATTAACTCCACTGTCGGCGTCGTTGGTATTTTCGACGTAGCCCAGATGGTTGATATTCCCCGTATGCCGGAAGATTTCGGTCAGACCCTTGCAACTTGGGGCGTTCCGAAAGGCCCGTATTTTGTCATTCCGGTCTTAGGACCTTCAACCGTTCGTGACACCGTCGGCTTGGTTCCTGAAGTCTTCCTGGATCCGAACACGTACGTCGGCAGGGACTGGTTCGTATGGCCGTGGTGGGGCGCCAAGTTCGTCAACGCCAGAGAGCGCCTGCTTCCGGTCACGGATATGTTGGATAAGACCGTCGACCCGTACGTTGCGACACGAAACGCTTACTTGCAGCAGCGCCAGAACTCGCTTCAGAACGGTGACGGCCTTGCAATGATTCAGCAGCCGCTGCTGAGCCCGTTCGGCGATGATGACGCTGACGATGCTGATAAACCCGCTATGGATGAAAAGAAATGAAAAAACTGATTAGCCTGATTGTCGTGTTTTTCCTCTCCGTTTTCGGAGTCGCGGCAACTGCTGAACCGAGTCTTGCTCCGGAGAAATTGGTCATGGACGTATCTACTCAGGTTCTAGATGAAATTAAGAAAGACCCGGCTTTGGCAGCAGCCGACCCGGCGCATGTTAATCAGCTTGTAGATAAAAAGATTCTGCCCTATACAGACTTCGCCACGATGACACGTATGGCCGTGGGTCCTTCTTGGAGAAAGGCTAACGAAGCTCAGCGCAAAGAGATCATGCAACTGTTCCGCACGCTTCTCGTTGCTGTCTACTCCGGCGCCTTGAAGGAAGCCAACAACTACACGGTCGAGCCGGCAAAATCTCGTCCGAGCAATGATCCTCGTCTGACGATCGTCCGCACACGCTTGGTAGCCAGCCAGCGCGATCCGATTCAGCTGGACTACCGTCTGATGAATACCGGTAAAGACTGGAAGATCTTCGACGTTTGCGTCGGCGGTGTTTGGCTCGTTGAGAACTATCGTTCTCAGTTTGCTTCCGTTATCGGGAACTCCGGCCTTACCGGTTTGATCGCTCAGCTGAAAGGCCGCGTGCAGAAGCTTGAAGCCAATAAAGGGAAGTAAGGATGAAGTTGCAGGCTCAGCACATCGGCTTTGATAATGCCGTTGCGATTTTGAACCAAGGCATACAGGCCATTGATTCAGGTGACAGCGTGATGGATATGCAAGATGTGCAGAAAACCGACAGCGCCGCGGTGGCCGTCGTACTGGAATGGATGCGAAGGGCTCAGGCAAGAAACGCCGAGCTGAAAGTGATCAATGCTCCTGAGTCCTTCCAAAATTTGGTCAAGCTTTACAGTCTTTCCGACCTGATCAAGTAAGACCTTGAGATATGAAAAAAGCCCTCGAAATTTCAGAGGGCCTTTTCGTAACTGCGTCTAATTAAGGCTGGGCCGAAGCGGGTGCTTGAGCCGGGGCAGGCGCAGCAGCCGGAGCCTGATTCTTCAGGCTGTCGATTGCCTGCTGCTGGCGAACCTGGTTCAGGTCGATTTCGGTCTGAACTTTGGAGCGCTTGGCTTCTAAGTCGAGGCGTTTGCTTTCCAAATCCATCTGCATCATCTGATCCTGATAGTTTTGGAGTTTCTGTTTCTGAGCAGCGGCTTCCGCTTCAGCTGCCTGCTGTTTAGCCTGCTGAGCAGCTTTAGCTTCGGCTTTTGCCTTGGCCTGACGAGCCTGAGCAGCAGCACGCTGGCGAGCGGCTTTCTCAGCAGCGCGAGCCTTTTCCAAAGCGACTGCTTGTTCGTTTGCCTGAATCTGACGTTCAGCCTGCTGGACGTTAAGAATCTGTTGGTCCGACGGAGAAAGAGGGACCAGCGGAGTCACGGTCTCGGTGATCTGAGCCGAAGCGGCCGAGCCGATCGCAAATGCGCATACAGCGGCGAGAAGTTTAAGTTTCATATTCGTTGAACCTCACCAAAACACGGGAACAAAGGTTATCGCTTGCAGCCGTACGGGTTGTTCGGCTGAATACGAGTGCTTGTGGGGCCTGTGGATGTCATGATGGCAGGGCCGTACTTGAATTCGCACATCTGACCGACCTGAGCGGAGTTGAAGATTCTGCCGTTCATCTTGAAGGTCAGCTGGACGCCGTCAACCAAAGAATTTTGCGGAGAGGCCGCGCTGGATCCGGCTGCGCCCAAGGCAGCACCGGCGATAGCGCCGATAGCAGTGCCGCTGTCTCTATGATGTGTTACCTGGTTGCCGATCACAGCACCGAGAATACCGCCGAGGGCGGTACCGACCATCTGAGAAACGTTGCGGTCGGACTGATTATTCACGGCAACGCGGGCAGGCTGAATTGCAATAATTTCAACTGTCTGCACCTGCTGGGCCTGGTTGACCTGGTTGCTCCCGTAAACATCGGAACGATACATGTCGCCGTTAGTCTGACATCCGGCAAGAGCGAAAAGAGCAACTGCAGGAACCAGCAATTTTGTTTTGATCATGGCTGACAAACCCCTTTGTCTGTAAAAGTAAATTCTGATCTCTCAATGATAATGAACAATCCTCGGGGTCGGATACTTCCTTTGCGCCTAACTGAGCCATAAGGCCGGCGGAAGGCTAAAAATTGTAAAGATTAGTGTTGGCGTCGGTGGGGAAGGAAAAAATTCACACATGCAAAAAGCTTATCGATTGTGCAAGATTTGGGGATCGGGCCATTTCTTCGTTCGCAACGCTTTTATACTAGGCGCAGTACTTCGAAGCGACACTAAATTGATATGCTGTTCTCTCAGATTCTTTCCCAGGTGAAAGTGCATACCGGCAGGCTGTCCCGTTGGTTAACGAATAACTGTTCGGGAAAATGGAGCTACCGAATTAATATGTTTTGTTTCGGTTTGGCTTGGCTGATCTTTCCGATTGAGAACAGGTTCTATCAAAAGATTGTTAAAAACCGAACCTATTATTTTCCGCAGATCGACTTTCATAATCTGCGGCCGCTTGATCCCATTCGAGGCCTCGTTCAGCTCAGCTTTCTGATGTTTGTTGCCGGCAGCAAAGAAGATGCCGCTAAACGTCTGTCGCATTCGACGTATGCCAGCCGCTTCTTTCTGTTCCGCTGGGTCAATCACATTTTCAAGAGGATTAACCGCGGGACACGAATGATCGCTGAGCGAGTTTCTAAAAAACTGGCTTCGGAAGGCAAGGAGAAGACCGGACAGCATAAGCCTCAGCAACAGAAACTGTCGCTTTTTAAGAAGATCTTCGTGGGCTTTTTGCTCGCGATCGGCTTCGTGCTCTACGTGCTCTGTATCACTCAGCCCTTCAGTTTGGAAGAACAAGTCATCTTCCTGCTGATCTTAGGTGTGATCGCGCTTACACTCTTTCAGGCGCAAACCCGCTTTACGCTGCTGATGCTGATCGTGATTTCGGTCATCGTGTCGTCCCGCTACGTTTGGTGGCGTTATTCGGAAACACTGAATCCCAACAGCTACACCTCTGTGATCTTTACATGGCTGCTGATCATCGCTGAAACCTATGCCTTCATCGTGATGCTGCTCGGCTACTTCCAGGTCTGCTGGGTGCTTGACCGTAAACCCGCCTCTTTGCCGAAGGATAAGGAGCGCTGGCCGAGTGTCGATATTTTCATTCCGACTTACAACGAACCGCTGGACGTTGTGAAACCGACGGTGTACGCAGCGCTCACCGTAGACTGGCCCAAAGAAAAACTCAATGTTTATATCTTGGACGACGGCAGTCGTAAGGAATTTAAAGACTTTGCCTGTGAAGTCGGCGCCGGCTATATCGAGCGCGAAGAACACAAGCACGCCAAGGCCGGCAACATTAACCACGCGATGGGCATCACTAAGGGCGACTTCATTGCCATCTTTGACTGCGACCACGTACCGGTAAAAACGTTCCTGCAAAAGACGATGGGCTGGTTCTTAAAGGACGAGAAAATCGCTCTGGTGCAGACGCCTCATCACTTTTACTCGCAGGACCCGTTTGAAAAGAACCTGCATCTCAAAGAGAATGTTCCAAATGAGAACTCGCTCTTCCATGACTTCATTCAGAAGGGCAATGACACATGGAACGCAACGATGTTCTGCGGCTCCTGCGCCATCATGCGCCGTAAAGCATTGGAAGAAGTCGGCGGCATTGCTGTGGAAACGGTGACCGAGGACGCGCATACCTCTTTGAAGCTCAACCGCAGAGGCTGGTCTTCGGCTTTCTTAAGTACGCCCCTTTCTGCCGGTCTGAGTACGGAAACTTTGGCGGCGCATATCGGACAGCGAATCCGCTGGGCCCGAGGCATGGTGCAGATTTTCCGCTTGGATAATCCGCTTTTCGGCAAGGGCCTGACGATTCCGCAGCGCCTGTGCTTCTTAAATGCGATGATCCACTTCCTGCACGGACTGCCGCGAATCATCTTCTTAATCGCTCCGCTGCCGTTCCTCTTTGCCAATATCTACGTGATTTACGCCAGTGCGATCGCTATTTTCGTGTACCTGATCCCGCATATGGTTCACTCCACGATGACGACGTACATGATTCACCGCGGCTATCGATTCCCGTTTATCAGCGCGCTCTATGAAACGATTTTATCCTGGTACATCTTCGTGCCGACACTCGTTGCACTTATCGCGCCTCACAAGGGTAAATTCAACGTGACGGCTAAGGGTGGCGTAATTGATAAAGAATATTTGGACTGGGCTGTCGCTCGTCCGTACTTCTATTTGCTGCTCCTAAACCTGGCCGGCTTCTTTATCGGCCTCTACAGAATGGTCGGAGCCAGCGCCTACGAAGTTCTGATGCTTTTGATCAACCTCGGCTGGATTATCTACAACCTGATCATTCTGTTTGCCGCGATGGCCGTGACGGTCGAAAGTGTCCAGAAACGCAAATTCCCGCGTGTGTCCTTCACCGCACCGGTACACCTTCAGGTCGGAGAGACTTCGATTCCGGCCGTTATGTCCGCTTTCTCTCAGAAAGACTGCGTCGTAGACTTGAAAAACGCTTCAGACCTAAGCAAGGTTTCGCTCGAAGAGCCTGTAAAGCTGGTTTTTGGCCCTAAGAAAAAGCCTTCGACAACGTTTGACTGCACAGTGACGGCCGCTTTTGAAAACGGCGTTGTCGAGCTTTTGGTCTCTCAGCCGACGCGTACCAAAGAAATGGAATATGTCGAGTGCACGTTCGGAACGCCGGATATTTGGATCCAGAGACAAGCGAAGGTTAGAGACTATGGCATGTTTGACGGCTTCTTTGCGCTGCTGCACATGGCGCGCATGGGCGCTGAGGCATTTGCGCATTTTTCGAATCCTCAGGCCGGCTGGTTCCTGAAGGCCTCGGTTTGGACATTTAAGTGGGTCATCAGTTTTATTCCTCGAGTCCCGTCACTTAGACGCGAAAACAAGAATTCTCCTTTTGAGGAAACCCATCCGCTCTACTTGCCTAAAACAATTTGCCTAAAACAATTTCATCGGCTCATAGCGCGTAATAACGAACTAAAATCTTACGCAGTTAGAAATAATACGGATTAATGAGTAATTCGGAAGATCTCGGTCAGATATGTTTAAGAATAAAAGATTCTCTCTTCTTCTATCCGGTACAGTGCTCTGCGCACTGAGTGTAGCTCTTGCGAGCGTTGCGTCCGCCGCCCCTGAACCCGCCACATTTATGCGGGATGTTCAGCCGGCCTTCCGGACAGACGAAATCCCGGTGATCCGCAAAGACAGCCCCTTGTTTAATTACTCCACGGAAGGAGCGATTGAACAGATCAAGATGACAGGCATCTACAACGAAAGATCTTTCCGTTTTTATTCTGCAAAGAACGAGCTGATTTCCAAGGCTTCGGTCACGCTCCGCTACACGCCGTCTCCGGCCCTGATTCCTCAGCAGAGCCAGCTCAATGTTTACTTAAACGGCCAGCTGCAGAAGAGTCTTCCGATTACCAAAGATCAGCTCGGCAATCAGGTTTCCGCCACAGTCGATCTCAATGCGAAGCAGTTTGACAGCTCCAACCGCCTGACGCTGGAGTTTGTCGGTCAGTACACGCAGATTTGCGGCTCTCCCGCAAATCCTGCTTTATGGCTGACGGTCGACTCTTCGAGCTACCTGTCTTTGAATACTCAGAAGCTGCGTTTGGCCAATGATCTTTCGATCCTGCCGGCGCCTTTTGTCAACACCATCAGTCCGTCTGCAACGACGCTGCCGATGGTTTTTGCTTCTACACCTGATAATCGCTTCAAAGAAGCTGCCGCGGTACTTGCTTCATGGGCCGGTGTGCGCTCCGAGTGGCGCGGAATTGAATTTCCGGTCTACTACAACGAACAGCCGGCCGAGCAGAACTATGTCGCTTTTGTCACCAACGACAGCCGTCCCGACTTCCTGAAGTTCCTGCCCAGAGTCGAAGCGCCAACGATTTCGATCGTTAATGCGCCGAACAGCTTATACGCCAAGGTTTTGGTGATTGCCGGGCGCAACGCCGATGATCTGCTGACAGCTGCCCGTTATCTGGCGACTGCTGACGCAGGAATTGCCGGCGGTATGGTCACGATTGAAAACTTCAAAGGCGAACCGGATCGCAAGGCTTATGACGCGCCGTCTTGGGTCAACACCGATCAAAAGATTCCGTTCGAGAAGCTTTCCAAGTATCGCGGCCAGCTCACCAGCACCGGTCTGCATCCGGCTCCGATCAAGCTCGACGTACGTCTCCCGCCGGACCTTTTCATGGTCAATCGCAGCAATGTGAATCTAGACCTACGCTATCGCTACACGCGTCCGATGGGCGGAGAACCGGCCCAGATGCGTTTCCTGCTGAATGACCAGTTGGTCGAGTCCTATGACCTGAGCCCGACAAAAACGAGCAACTCGTTTATGTCGCAGTTCTCGTTCATTAATGGCTTGGCAAATCTGTGGAACAACACATCGATTCCGAGCCGCCTGCTGTCCGCGGAAAATCAGCTGACGTTTGACTTCCAATACGGTTTGGCGGTTGACGGCGGAACTCAGGCCAACTGCAAGTCCGTGACCTTGATTCCGAACCAGGTGGAAATCGATCCGAACTCCACGATCGACTTCTCCGGTTTCTATCACTTTGCACGCCTGCCGGATCTGAAGCTCTTTACCGTGAGCGGCTATCCGTTTACGAAGTATGCCGACTTGTCTCAGACCTTGGTGCTGATGAAGAAAGATGCGCCGGCTAACGTCATGACGACGATGCTCAATACAATGGGCCGCTTCGGTGCGCAGACGGGTGCTCCCGTCACGAAAGTTACGTTCGACTCTGCCATCCAGAATGATAACGCTCAGCACCGCGACATTCTGGTCTTTGCTGAAAACAGCGCCGATATCGATAATCTCGGCAAACTTGAGCCCGAGATTATTCTTGAAAAAGTTAAAGGCAACTTGAAGTCTAATTTCGAAGCAAAGTCTAAAGACGCTGCTCCGCAGTCCACTGTCACGGAAGACACCGGCATTGCCACGATTGCTCAGTATGAATCTCCGTACGGCAGCGGCCGCTCGGTCGTCGCAATCTTAGGTGACGGTCAGGACGGAAGCTACCTCCTGAACAAACGCCTGATGAACCCTGGAGACCTGAAGATGGTCGGTGGCGGTGTGGCGATATTCAAACCGAATGCTCAGCCTGCGAGCTACATGGTGGGCCCTGACTACTACACAGGATCCCTGCCGTGGCACCAGAGAGTTTGGTATTCGCTCTTAGACCAGCCGCTTCTTCTTGTGCTCTTCACATTGGTGTGCGCACTGCTCTTTGCAGGTGGCATCTACTACCTGATGCATTCTTTAATCCGCTTCCGCAACCGCCGCAACTAAGAGGAAGGAGACCGCAACATGAAAAAGAACTTTCTTCTTGCCTGCCTGATCTCTGCCGTGTTCGCAGCTCCTGCGGGTGCCTGGGAACTTTGGGATCAATTTAAAGCAACGAATCTTACGCCCGAAGGCCGCGTCGTTGACTACAGCGAAGCCAAGCTGATTACGACTTCTGAAGGACAGTCCTACGGGATGTTCTTCGCTCTGGTTGCCAATGACAAAAAGGCTTTTGACGAGATGTTTGCCTGGACGGAAAAGAATCTCGGCGAAAATCAGCCTGCTTGGCTTTGGGGTATTCCGGACGGCAAGCCCAATGGAACAGGCAAGATCTTGGATACCAACAACGCCACCGACTCGGACATGTGGATTGCCTACTGTCTGATCGAAGCGGCCCGCATCTGGAATGATCCTTCCTACCTTCCGAAGGCTGACGGTTACCTTGCCAAGCTTAAAGAGCTCGTTCGTGACGTGCCGACCGTCGGCAAGATCATCCTTCCGGGCCGCGTCGGATTTGAAGAGAAGGGCGTGATCACCATCAACCCAAGCTACTATCCGCCGCACATCCTGCGCCGCTTTGCCGATTACGATCCGTATTGGCTCCCGGTGCTGGAAGGTTCCATCAACGCCATGGTGCGCTGCTCTCCGAGCGGTGTGGCGCCGGACTGGGCTAAATTTGACGCTCAGGGACGCCTTGTCGATCCTCAGCAGATGGAAGGCAGCTACAACGCCATCCGAACCTACCTGTGGTCCGGCATTCTGTCGCCTAAAGATCAGAACTATGAAGTGCTGATGCGCCAGTACGAACCGATGATTAATCTCGTCAAGGCAACCAATATTCCGCCTGAAAAAGTCAACATCGGCGACATGACTGTCAACAATCGTCAGGTCAATGCTTTCGGCGCCTGCTTTCTGCCCTATGTGGCTGCAGATAAGGCCGGTGCGGTGATTCGTACGGTGCTCACCTCGACGGAAATGAAGGGCGATAATTATTACCGCAACGTGCTGACTGTTTTCGGTCTGGGCTTTGATAACCGCACCTATGCCTTCGACGAGAAGGGGCGCCTGATTCTGCCTACCGACAACGTGGCCGTTAAAACAATGACACCTAAAAACAACTAATAAAGTTAAGTTCTGAGCATGGCTGCGACTGAAAAAAACAAGCAGACGAAAGTGAAATGGACCGGCCTCGGTCTGTGGAATGTATTTTTTATCGGAGAATTTTTACTCGGAGGGTTCGGATATCTCTCGCTGAACCTTCTGCAGAATGTTCTGCTCTTGGTTTTTGTCCTCTTCCCGATCGGCAACCGCTATCTGCGCTGGTTTCGTACTTTAGTTGCCGTGGTCTGTGCAGCCGCATTGGTTTACTCCGAAAGCTGGCTGCCGGGGTTGGACAGCATTCGAGGCAACTTCCATAACCTTGCGGCGATGGAAAGCGGCTATCTCCTCGACTCAGCTCTGAACTTTTTGAACTTTGAGATGATCGGCGCCGGAATCGCGCTCATCATCATCTATTACGCAATCCGTGACTATATCCGCGTGACGACGTTTACTGTCGGCTATTTGTTTATTCTTCTTTGCGCACCGCTTTGGCAGCCCTTTGTGGCCCAGCTCAGAGCACCGGCGCCGGCAACTGAGGTTGTCGCTTCAGTTGACAACGCCAAGAAACCGGCAGAAGAAGAAAAGAAGAGCGACCTCATTCCTCAGACTGCTGAACCTACCTCAAAGAATCTCGATGAATGGCTGAAGCGTTTCCACGACACGGAAAAAGACCGCAGAGCCGAGTGGCCGGACAAGCTGGCGAAAGATTCAACGCCGTTCGATATTCTTCTGCTGAATATCTGCTCACTTTCCAACGACGACTTGAAGGCCGTGGGTCTGGAAAATCACGAAGTTCTCAAGCAGTTCAATATCCGCTTCGAGAACTTTAACTCCGCGACGTCTTATTCCGGTCCGGCTGCGCTGCGTCTGCTGAAGTCGGTCTGCGGACAGCCTTCTCATGAAGATCTGTACGAAGGCCGCAATCCCGACTGCGAAATCATGAACCGTCTGGCTCGTTTGGGCTACAACCAGCACGTTTTCATGGACCACAGCGGTAAGTACGACAACTTCTATCAAAGTCTGCGTCATCTGGCCGGGCTTTCACCGCAGCTTGCGGAAATGAAGTATCCGAAGCGCTATGACTCTTTTGACGAAGAGCCGATCGGGGACGCCCGCGCCGTCTTTAAGGATTACGAAAACACCATTGCTGCGGACAAGGGCGGCAGAAGTGCAACCTTTATCAACATGATCGCGCTGCATGACGGCAACCGTTTTGCCAACAAGCGCCGTTTAGCTCCGTTCAAACCCAGAGCTCAGGCCATGCTCGATGACTTAGGCAGCCTGATTACCGATCTGGAAAAGAGCGGACGCAAGGTCATGCTGGTTGTTGTGCCGGAGCATGGCGCAGCGGAAAAGGGCGACAAGGTTCAGGTCGCGCACTTGCGTGATATTCCGAGCCCGGCCATTACACATGTGCCTGCTTTGGTGAAATTCATCGGCGTAACGCCCGCAGACAGCCCGGTTGCCGTAGATACTAAGACGAGCTATCTTGCCGTGAGCTCTCTGATCGGCCGTGTTCTAGAGACTAACTACTTCGGAAAACCGGAAGGGGAAGTTCCTCTGAAAGACCTTGTGAAAGACCTGCCGCAGACGCATTCTGTTTCTGAGAATGCCAATGCCAAGGTCGTGAACTATAAAGGCAAGGACTACGTCAAGATGGATAACAAAGATTGGCGCGAATACGCTAAGTAAAAATCTAAAAATCATTGCCGTGATCTTGGTTAAACTCGAGATCACGCTTTAAACTCATTTTGTCCATAAATTAAGAGAGTTAACGCGGAGGTTAACGCTCAAGACGCTGATTCGATTGGAGTTGTTCAGTGCAAAAATTAGTTATCACCGGCGGTGTCGCGCTTGAAGGTGAGATCAAAGCTTCCGGAGCTAAGAATGCGGCTCTTCCCCTTTTGGCTTGCGCACTTCTTACAGATGAGCCGATGACTTTTGTGAACGTGCCGGATCTGGCTGACGTTCATACCATGCTTAAGCTTTTAGAGGAACTCGGCTGCAAGGTCACGCAGGAAGGTCATAAAGTGACGATCGATGCCTCGCATATTACTTCAACCGAAGCTCCTTATGATTTAGTTAAAACGATGCGTGCTTCCATTCTGGTGCTCGGCCCGCTGCTCGCACGCTTCGGAAAGGCCCAAGTGTCGCTGCCCGGCGGATGCTCGATCGGAGCTCGTCCTGTAGATCAGCACATCAAAGGTCTCAAAGCACTCGGGGCCGATATTTCTATTGAACACGGCTACGTCACGGCGCATGCTGACAAGCTTATCGGCACCAATATCGTGACCGACATGGTGACTGTGACCGGCACGGAAAATCTGTTAATGGCCGCCGTTCTGGCCGAAGGCACAACCGTGCTCGCCAACGCTGCCCGTGAACCCGAAGTCGCTGACTTGGCGAACTGTCTGGTGAAGATGGGTGCCAAGATCAAGGGCATCGGATCTCCTCAGATGGAAATCGAAGGCGTCAAAAAACTTCACGGAACGACTTACCGCGTGATTTCCGACCGTATCGAAGTCGGAAGCTTCCTGGTTGCCGCCGTGATGACTAAAGGCAAAGTTCGAGTGACAGACTGCGATCCCCATACGCTGACCGCAGTGATCGAGAAGCTCGAAGAAGCCGGCGCCAAAGTAACCGTCGGAGATGATTGGATCGAGGTTGACGGCACAGGGGAACATCAGGCTGTGGATATCCGCACGGCTCCGTATCCCGGATTCCCGACCGACATGCAGGCCCAGTTCATGGCGCTCAATACGACAGCCAAGGGTGCTTCGCACGTTGCCGAAACGATTTTTGAGAACCGCTTTATGCACGTACCCGAACTGCAACGTTTGGGGGCCGATATCACCATTGACGGCAACAATGCCGTGGTGCGCGGCGTCGATCTTCTTTCCGGAGCCCCGTTGATGGCAACCGACCTGCGCGCCAGTGCTGCGCTCGTGATTGCCGCTTTAGCAGCCGACGGCGAATCGACGGTGGATCGTATTTATCACTTGGATCGCGGCTACGAAAAAATGGAGCAGAAACTTTCGTCCCTCGGCGCCAAGATTAAGAGAGTAAAAGCATGATTACGTTGGCATTATCAAAGGGAAGAATCTTTACTGAGACGCTTCCGTTTTTGGCCGCAGCCGGAATTTATCCGTTAGAAGATCCGGAAACTTCCCGCAAGCTCATTATCGGAACCAATAATCCGGATCTGAGAATCGTGGTTGTCCGCGCGAGCGACGTCCCGACCTACGTCCAGTACGGCGCAGCCGACATGGGCGTTGCCGGCAAGGACTCCTTGTACGAACACGGCGGCGCCGGTCTTTATGTACCTTTGGACCTCAATATCGCCAAATGCCGCATGTGCGTAGCCTGTCCCCGCGATTTTGACTACGCCGCCCGCGTCAAACGCGGTGCACGCTTAAGAATCGCGACCAAGTACATGAAGTACTCGAGAGACTACTATGCGCGCGTCGGTGTGCATGTTGATCTCATCAAACTCTACGGCTCGATGGAGTTAGCTCCGATTTCCGGTTTGTCGGACGCCATTGTTGACTTGGTGAGTACCGGAGCAACACTTAAAGCAAACAACTTAGTTGAGGTGGAGACGATTGACTACATCTCCTCCCGCCTCATCGTCGGCAGTACCGCAATGAAGTTGAAGCGCCAGGAACTGCTGCCCTTAATCGAAATTTTTGCAAACACGGTGAAAAAAGAATGAGCATTAGAAGATTGAATACACAGCAGCCCGATTTCGCGGCCAAATTCTCTGAGCTTGTTGCAGTCGACAGCTCTGTTGATCCCGAAATCACACGCCGCGCCGAAGCCATCGTTCAGGATGTCCGCGCCAGAGGGGACGAGGCCGTCCTTGAGTACACCAATCGTTTCGACCATATGGACGCCAAGAGCGTTGCCGAATTCCGTCTGACCGAAGACGACATGAAAGAAGCTCTTGAAACGCTTCCGAAAGACCAGAAAGACGCCCTGACTCAGGCTGCTCAACGTATCCGCGAGTTCCACGAACACGAACTCGGACAGAGCTGGTCCATTACGGAAGAAGACGGAACAAAGCTCGGCATCCGCTACATTCCGCTCGATTCCGTCGGTCTCTATGTTCCTGGCGGTAAAGCCGCGTACCCGTCTTCCGTTCTGATGAACGCCATGCCTGCTCACGTTGCCGGCTGCAAGAAGATTGTGATGGTTGTTCCGACTCCGGGCGGCAAACCCAATCAGCTCGTTCTTGCCGCGGCCTGCCTGGCCGGCGTTAAAGAGTGCTACACCATCGGCGGCGCGCAAGCCATTGCCGCTTTGGCTTACGGCACGGAAACTATTCCTGCCGTTGACAAGATCGTCGGACCGGGCAACGCCTACGTGGCTGCTGCCAAGCGCTATGTGTTCGGTACCGTCGGCATTGATATGATCGCCGGTCCTTCTGAAATTCTGGTGATTTGCGACGGTAAGACCAATCCTGACTGGATTGCTATGGATCTTTTCAGCCAGGCAGAACATGACGAATTGGCTCAGGCAATTTTGCTGACCGATGACGCCGAATTTGCCGACAAAGTGGCCGAATCCATTGATCGTCAGATCAAAGGCATGTCCCGCAAAGACATCATTTCCGCTTCGCTCAATAACCGCGGTGCCATCATCGTGACGCGTTCCATTGAAGAAGCCTGCAAGGTTGCCGATACGATCGCTCCCGAACACTTGGAACTCTCTGTTCAGGACGCCGACAAATACATTGACCAGATTCACCACGCCGGTGCGCTCTTCGTCGGCCCTTACACTTGCGAAGCTTTAGGCGACTACTGTGCCGGCCCGAACCATGTTCTTCCGACCTCCCGCACCGCCCGCTATTCTTCCCCGCTCGGTGTTTGGGACTTCCAGAAACGCATGAGCGTTTTGAAGGTCAGCAAACACGGCGCAGAAAAACTCGGCCGTATTGCCGACGTGCTTGCCCGCGGCGAATTCCTGACGGCCCACGCTGCCAGCGCCATGTACCGCGTTCACGATCTGGAAAAGAAATAAGGATTTCATCATGACGAGACGAGCCGATGTAAAGCGTCAGACGGCAGAAACATCGATCCTGGTATCGATGGATCTTGACGGCACCGGTAAAGCTGATATTCGTACGGGTATCGGATTCTTCGACCACATGCTGCACCAGATTGCACGCCACGGCCAAATCGATTTAACCGTGATGTGCGACGGTGATCTTCATATCGACGGACACCACTCCGTTGAAGATATTGGAATCGCGATGGGCCAGTGTCTGGCCAAAGCATTAGGCGACAAAGCCGGAATCACACGTTTCGGCTCTGCCTACGTGCCGCTTGATGAAGCGCTCTCACGCACGGTTTTGGATATCTCGGGCCGTCCTTATTTGGTCTGGAATGTCGATTTCACTGCCGCGATGATCGGCGAATTTGATACCCAGTTGCCGAGAGAGTTCTTCCTGGCGCTCGCGAACAATGCCCGCATCACGCTCCACATTGACAATCTGCGCGGCATCAACGCTCATCATCAGTGCGAGTCCGTCTTTAAGTCCTTCGGCCGCGCGCTGCGCATGGCCTGCGAGTACGATCCCCGCGCCCGCAACGTTATCCCGTCCACAAAAGGTGTGTTATGAAAATAGCCATCGTTGACTACGGCTCCGGCAATCTGCGCAGCGTCAGCAAAGCCATTGAAAAAATTGCACCGATCAGCACGCAGGTGCTGGTCACCGGTGACCCCGAAGAGGTTCTGAAAGCAGACCGTGTGGTCTTCCCCGGACAGGGCGCGATGCCCGACTGCATGAAGAATCTTCGCACGACCGGTATGGAAGAAGCGGTGCGTGACGCGATCCGAAACAAACCGTTCTTTGCCGTTTGTGTGGGCGAGCAGATGCTCTTCGAACACAGTGAAGAAGGCGATACGCCGGGCCTGGGCATTTTCCCGGGCGACGTCGTTCGCTTTGCTTCCGACCGTGTGGATCAAACTGGCGCACGCCTCAAAGTTCCTCAGATGGGCTGGAACCAGGTGACGCAGACCCGCGAACATCCCATGTGGAACGGTATCACCAACGGTGCTTGGTTTTATTTTGTTCACAGCTATTACGCCAAACCGACAGAAGCAGACTTGACCGTCGGAACGACGTTCTACGGCGAGGAAGTCACCGTGGCTGTCGCCCGCGACAACGTTTTTGCAACGCAGTTCCATCCTGAAAAAAGCGCTGCAGCCGGTTTAGCTCTCTACCAAAACTTTTTGACTTGGAATCCTTAACGAGTATTTATCATGTTGTTAATTCCCGCTATTGACATTAAAGACGGGCACTGTGTTCGTCTTCGCCAGGGAGATTTAACTTCCAACATTACTGTCTTCAATACCGACCCCGTTGCTCAGGCCCGTCATTGGGTTGAACTCGGCGCCGAACGTCTGCATCTGGTTGACTTGGATGCGGCCAGAAGCGGAAAGCCCGTGAACCTTTCCGTGATCCGCAAGATCTGCAGTGAATTCGCAGAAGACGTTGAAATTGAAGTCGGCGGCGGTATGCGCACGCTGGAACGCGTCGGCGAAGTGCTCGACCTCGGCGTGGACTATGTCGTGATCGGAACGGCTGCCGTGAAAGCTCCGGGATTCCTGCATGACGTCTGCAGTGAGTACGGCGGCAGCGTCATTGTTTCCTTGGATGCCAAAGACGGTATGGTTATGACCGACGGCTGGACAAAGAACACTGGACACTCTGCCACTGACTTAGCTAAGAAATTCGAAGGCTACGGTGTGGATGCCATTCTTTACACCGACATCAGCCGTGACGGCATGCTTACCGGCTGCAACGTTGAAGCCACGGCCGAATTAGCCAGCCAGCTGTCTATTCCCGTTATTGCTTCCGGCGGTATCCGAGACCTGGATGACATCCGCAAGCTGCTTGCCGTTGAAGACGACGGCGTGACGATGGCGATTTTGGGCCGCTCTCTTTACGAAGGTACCTTGGACTTCACACAGGCGCTTGATTTAGTCGAGGCGACAGAAGCCGCAAAAGACAATCAGGCCAATAACGAAGGATAAATTCATGCTCGCAAAACGCATCATTCCGTGCTTAGACGTGACCGGCGGCCGCGTGGTCAAGGGAACGAATTTCGTCGACCTGAGAGACGCTGGAGATCCGGTGGAAATTGCTCGCCGATACGATGAGCAGGGCGCCGATGAACTGACCTTTCTGGATATCACGGCGACTTCGGACGAAAGAGATCTGATCCTCAAAGTGATTGAGGACGTTGCGGCTCAGGTCTTTATTCCGTTGACCGTCGGCGGAGGGGTGCGTAAAGCGGAAGATGTTCGCCGTTTATTAAATGCCGGTGCGGATAAAGTCTCGATTAACTCCGCGGGCGTCAATAATCCCAATTTGATTGCCGAGGCCTCTTCGATTTACGGCAGTCAGGCCATTGTGGTTGCCATTGATGCTAAGCGCAGAAGCGACGGCACGTGGGAGGTTTATACCCGCGGCGGCAGAACGCCGACAGGCATTGATGCGGTTGAGTGGGCAAAGAAAGTTGAAAAGCTCGGCGCCGGCGAAATTCTTCTCACCAGCATGGACGGCGACGGAACGAAAGCCGGATTTGATCTGGAACTGACACGCGCTGTGAGCGACTCGGTTTCGATCCCGGTGATTGCCTCCGGCGGCGTCGGAAATCTCCAGCATTTGGTTGACGGCATTGTTGAAGGTCATGCCGATGCGGTACTCGCCGCTTCGATTTTCCACTTTGGCGAATACACCATCGAAGAAGCCAAGCGCTATATGCAGGAGCGCGGTATTCCTGTCCGTCTTGACTAAGGATCGTTTCGAGAATGATTGAAGAAGTCCGCTTTAACTTAGACGGTCTGGTTCCCGTGATAGCACAGGACGCCCATGACGGTACGATTCTGATGCTTGCCTGGGCGAATAAAGAAGCCTTGGAAGAGACGCTCAGGACCGGATTCGGTACTTATTTTTCTCGCTCTCGCCAAAAGCTTTGGCGTAAAGGCGAAGAGAGCGGCAATCGTCAGAAAATTTTTGAGATTTTGCTCGACTGTGACGGTGATTCCGTTATCTACAAGGTCGAACAAAAAGGAAATATTGCCTGTCACACCGGCCATAGAAGCTGCTTTTACCGCAGCTGGGACGGTAAAGACTGGAAAGAGAATGCTCCTGTCCTGAAGTCTCCGGAAGAGATGTACGGCAAGGGACATCACTAAAGGAATAAAAAATGGAACGAGTTCCTGTAATCAGCGAAATTGCCGATGTCATCGATAGCCGCAAAGGCGGAGATCCTAAGGTTAGTTACGTTGCTAAATTATTTTCGAAAGCACCCGATGCCGCATTAAAGAAGGTCGGTGAGGAAGCTACCGAGGTCGTGATGGCCGCAAAAGACGGCGATCGCGACCATCTGATCTACGAAACGGCCGATCTCTGGTTTCATTCCATGGTTGTGCTCTCCCAGGCCGGAATCCGTCCTGAAGAAGTGCTGCAGGAGCTCGCCCGCAGAGAAGGAACCTCAGGTTTGGTCGAAAAAGCGAATCGAAAAGAATCGTGAGAAAGCGTTAATGAGAACCCTATGGTAGGGTTATCCATATTGAGCCGACGGCTGAATTCTTTAAAAATATAAAAGTAACTTGGAGAATGGTATGCAAAAGGAAGATTGCCTTTTTTGCAAAATCGCAAGGGGAGAGATCCCTTCCCAGAAAGTTTATGAAGATGACGAAGTGATTGCCTTTAAAGACATTCACCCTGCTGCGCCTGTTCATCTCCTGATTATCCCCAAACAGCATTACGACTCTTTGGCTGTCATGGGCAAAGCAGAAGAGCCGCTTTTAGGTAAAATGCTGGCTTTAGCGCCTGTGTTGGCAAAAGAAGCGGGTGCAAATAATGGCTTCCGCGTTGTGATCAACACCGGACATGACGGTGGTCAGGAAGTAAATCATATTCACGTACATGTCTTGGGCGGCCCGCGTCCTTGGACAAAACTCTAGGAGTAAAAAATGGGTTCTCTTTCCATCTGGCATTGGTTAGTTGTGCTGGTTATCGTTGTTCTGATTTTCGGTACCAGCAAACTTAAGAACATGGGCAAAGACCTCGGCGGCGCCGTTAAGGGCTTCAAAGAAGGTATGAAGGAAGCTCAGGACGAACCGGCTAAACCGGCTCAAGTTGCCGACCAGAAACCGGCTGAAGCACCTGCTGCTAAAGAAGAAGCTAAACCTGAAGAAAAGAAACAGGCTTAATTCAAACACGATTGAGTACATATGCTTGATTTAAGCATGGGCGAAATCGGGGTCATCGCGGCCATCGCGTTGGTCGTCCTCGGCCCCGACAAACTCCCTCAGGTAGCAAAGACTGCGGGCTCTCTTATGGGGAAAGCCCAGAGATTCGTCTCGCAGGTTAAAAACGATATCGACAAAGAGGTCGAACTTTCTGAACTGAAAAAGATTCAGGAGGACGCCAAGAAGATGGCGAGCGACCTTCAGTCGAGTCTGAAGAACACAACCGACTCTATTGAAAAACAGGTCAGCGATGTGCGGGACTCCGTCACTTCCGCCGGCCAGGAAGTCAAGTCCACGATGGACAACGCTTCCAAGGAGCTTAAAGATCAGTGGATGGAATCCACCGCTCCGAAAGCCGAGCTTTCAATGGAGAACATCGTAGACGGTACTGCTAAGACCGAAACTGCTTCGACCTCTGTCGCTGCCGGTCAGGGCAAGAACGCCGCCTGGGAAAATCTCGACAAGTCGGTCGACACCTCTATGCTGGAAAAGGCATTTGACTGGGGTGCATCCGACATCAAACCGACGTTGCCTCAGGAACTGAGCGGCCCGGCTCCTACTGTCGACTCCTACAATTTCGGACAAGCGCCGGCCAATGCGCCGATGGCCGACCCCAACGCTCCTACGCTTGCCGACTTAATGCGTGAAATCAATGCGCTCAAGCAGCAGGTTGAGGCTCAGAAGGTCGCTTCTGTTTCCAAGACCGGCGCCGGACGCTTTGCGCCGCGCAGTCATGTTAACAAAACCCGTATTTCACGCGTTTAAATAATGAGTGATAAAGATTTGGTAGAACGCCCGGAAGACGGGCCAGAAGATGACCGCGAGCAGACACTCGTCGCTCATTTAATTGAGCTTCGCTCCCGTATTGTCCGTATGGCTGTGTCGGTTCTGCTGGTTTTTGCCTGCTTGTCGCCGTTCATGAAGCAGATTTTCGACTACCTGAGTAAGCCGCTGATGGTGGCTTTGCCTCAGGGCGCAAAACTGCTGGCCACCGGTGTGATCGCACCGTTTATGGTGCCTTTGAAAGTGACGCTGTTCGTCGCTTTCGTGATTGCACTGCCTTATGTGCTGTGGCAGCTCTGGGGCTTTATCGCTCCGGGACTTTATCGAAAAGAGAAGAAACTTGCCGCTCCGATCATTATTTCGAGTTTGGTGATGTTCTTCCTCGGAATGGCTTACTGCTATTTCATTGTGTTCCGTATGGTGTTCCAGTTCATTGCCGGATTCTCCCCGAACTCTGTGAACTTCGCACCAGACATTGATTCGTACTTTAGCTTTGTGCTGGCGCTCTTCTTAGCGTTTGGTTTAACGTTTGAAGTGCCGATCATTGTGGTTGTCTTGAACCGCATGGGCATTACTTCGATTTCAAAGTTAAAGAAGGCTCGCCCTTATATGGTCGTCGGCGCTTTCGTTCTAGCCGCTATTGTGACGCCGCCGGATGTTCTTTCCCAGTGCTTGCTGGCATTGCCGCTGGTGATTCTGTACCAGGTCGGCATTTGGCTGTGTGCAGTATTCGGCAAGAAGGATGAGCCTGAGGAAGAAAGCGCAGAGTCATCTTAAAGAAATTTAAGTAAAGAAAAATCCCGCTCTCACCGAGGCGGGATTTTTCTTTGAGTGCTTTATCGCGAAACCGGTCTAAAGTCTCGTTTTCCTGTGATCACAGAAAAAAATGAGAAGGAGGCCAGCTAATAAGAAGACGAAGCTCCAGCTAAACGAAGCAAGCTTGATGTCGCCGATTCCAACCAGCGGGGCGGCTAAACCTCCCGCGAGATAGCCGAGGCCTCCGACAACGGAGGAAGCAATACCTGCGTATTTTCTGCCTTTCTCCATGGCCAAGGTGGTTGAGCTAGGAAACATGAAACCGAGTCCGAAGAGCATCAGGGCGACAGGAACTAGGTAAGCGAGGAGCAACTGACTAAGGAAATATAAAAGCAGACAACAGCCCGCCCCGAAAAATGCAAGAAGTGCTCCGAACTTTAAAGATTTTTCAACAGAACTGAATTTGACGGACAGGATCGAGCCGCAAGCGATGACCAACGCGTTGAAAGCAAAGATGAGGGAGAACTGTACGCCGCTCAAGTTATATTCCTGTTGAATGATGAACGGAGCTGCTGAGATATAGCAAAAAATGGCGGATATTGAGCATGCATAGGCAAGGGAGGCGGGAATGAAACCTTTTTCTCTGAGAATGTCGCCGAAACCCTTTAAAACATTTTTCCAGCCAGCACCGCTTCTTCTATCCGGAGGCAGACTTTCTCGAAAAAACAAAGACCCTAACGTCAAACAAATTCCTAAGGACAAAAGGATCAAAAAAATTCCCCGCCAGCCGACAATTTGGGCAACGAGGCCTCCGCTCAGTGGGGCGGCGATGGGCGCTAATCCGTTGATGGCACTAATGAATGCAATTATTTTGGCGAGTTGTCTCCCATGATAGAGGTCGGTTGCAACGGAGCGGGAGAGGACGATACCTCCGGCAGCTCCAATCCCTTCAAGAAAGCGGAAAAAAGTAAAAATCCAGATTGATTCGCTGCAGAGACAGCCGACAGTGGCGGATAGATACAAAAACAGAGAAAAAAGAAGAACCGCTTTTCTTCCGAACCTATCACTGACCGGACCGAGTAAGACTTGGCCGACGGCTAAGCCGCCCATGCAGAAAGTTAGACCAAGCTGGATGACGGAAGCAGATGTTTTAAAGACATGTGTCATCTCAGGCAAAGCCGGAAGATACATGTCGATCACGAACGGGCCAAAACCGTTTAGAAGACCTAAAAATAGGACGAGGTAAAGGAAATAGCCTTGAGAGCTTTCTTTTTCCATTATCAGAAATTGAAGATATTATTTTCTTTTGAGACAAAGCCTGTCGACACCGAAGCACCGAACCATTCTGTAAGCAGTGAGGCGAATTCATCACGAGCTTTGATAACGTCGTCATCGTTGGTTCCGATGAAACCATCAAGCGGAATCAGGTATTCCGTGGTGAGGTTGGTGATTTTTCCGTCATCGCTTTGTCGCCAAATGAATCGACGCGTTTTCACCTGATGTCCAGAAACGTAAACAAGTTCTCCCTCCGGAACGGCTTCATCCGTCAGAGTTCCCATCGGTCTGAAAAGGTCCCCCGCTTCAGAAAATCTGACTGCGATTGAGTTCTCTTGTGCGTTTGCTAAATCATGGGCACCGACGGCCAGCAGATACTTCAAAGAGATGGCATTTCCAAGATCAACGATTGGGTCGATCTCGGGGAGCACACCGCTTTTCTGTACTCTTCTAGACAGAGCCTCGATAGAACACATAAATTTATTTGGATTTATTCCAGCCTTTTGTAGGGCGGAACGGTAGGCAGAAATGTTTTTGGTTTCTCTTAACGCAACACCTTGAGACTGATGAAAGAACCGTTGAAGTTCTTTTCTGAATAGTTCGCTTACTGCGTTGGCCGCGCCCTCTTTGTTTGGAATGGAGGCGCGGATGACGCCGACGCAATAATCGGGGAGAACCTCAAAAACTTTTTTTTCCACACAGAAAGAATTATTCATTTTTTTGCCTCACTGGTATCTGAATTTCTGTCACGTAAAGGTTTTGATCGGAAGTGAACCCTGAATCGATCAAGGTTATTTCTCGGGAAAAATCGGTAATTTCTAAGTTATTTGCGGAGATGAATTCCAATAACTTCGTGTAGGCAGCAGGAGCTTCTTTGTGGAGGCCCTTAAAGCGTGTGACGACGCCGAGCTGAGGAGGTGTAGTGAGAACTTTCCCGGAGAAGGAATCTTCCTTATCAAGCATCAAAAAAACGAAGTCGTATGTCTCCAGGCTGCCTTCTTTGAGATGATTTTTCGAAATGCCGAGACCGACTTTGCCTAGAAAAACCAATGAGTCTTTTTGATTTTTCTCTAATTCTTGTACGGCCATTTCGAGATCGTCATTATCAGGGTTGACGAGTTTCGTTTCCAAAAGCAAGAACTTTTGTTTGTCGAGCGTCACGAGCTGTATTTCATCGATCGGACTACCGAGTGCGTCCTTGATGCTCTGGATTCTTCTTTCTAACTTTCTTTTTGTTATTTTCAGCTCTCTTTGTTTGGCGGCAATTTCCATCTTTTGAGCTTCGAGAAGTTCAAGTATCCCTGAAACGTTGCGATCCCTTAGAAATTCTCCGATTGCTTCGAGTGTCATGCCCAATGATCTGAGATACCTTATGGTGTGCAGGACTTCAAGCCGTGAGAACTCATAGAATCGATAATTTGTTTCCGGGTCAACAAATGAAGGTTTAAGTAGACCTAGGCTCTCGTAATGACGTATTGTTCCCGGCGTTACATGAAAAACTGTCGCAAGCTCTCCAATGGAAAATAAGCCTTTTCTTTTTACTTGAAATTTCATGCCGGATTCTCTTGATGCAAACTATTGAAAAATTATTAACCTTACAATTATTGTAGAGTCAAACTAACTTATTTATTAATTAATTCATTGATTTAAAACATTATTATCTATTACTCTATATTGTTTTTCTTTGTGCCGTAAAAAAATTGCTCTATTGATAAAACAGAAGAGAAGAATGGATGGGATGTAATAAAAGGAGGTATCAGATCTCAAAGATCTAGATACGAACACGGCCTTGTTTGGCCGACAAAATTTTGGCATGGTCGGTCATAACTAAAAACATCTTAGGGGGCACACGTACGTTACGGTTTTTTCACTATTAATCTATAATTTTTTCACGAATAGACAGTGAGATAACACTGTTAGGTGAATTTAGAATAACGTGGGTGTTCATAAAGACCGATGACTCAGACGGATATCAAACCGTTTACTAAAGAAGATCTCGAGAAGGCAGATGTGCAGTTGCTTCGTGACGGTCGGTGGGGAAATGCCCGGGTGTCAGTGGCTAACATCAATGGTAAGCGCTGGACAATCAAAGACTTTTCCGATCGCCGTTGGCTTGTAAAAAACAGTTTTGCTAAGTTTGTGCTTTGGCGTGAACTGAAGGCGGTCCGCAAGCTTCACGGCCTCGAAGGCGTTCCGACAGAAGCCTTCATGGTGACGCCGCATATGCTTGCGATTGAATATATTCCCGGCCGCGTTTTAAACCGTGTTCCGAAGGAAGAGGTTTCTCCGACTTTCTTGGAAGAATGCGAGGAGATTATTCGGTCGATCCATGCCCGGCATCTGGTTCATTTGGATACCCGCGGGACCAGCAACTGGGTCATGCAGGTCAACGGAAAGCCCGCGTTGATTGATTTTCAGGCAAGCGTAGATACGCAAGGTCTTCCTCAAAAGATTCGTTCCTTTATGGAAGACATGGATATCGGCGGTGTTTATAAGAAGTGGAAGAAGTATTGCCCGGATGAGATGGGCGAGTTCCGTGAGAAGGAAAATGAACGCATTGCCAAGCTCAGAAAACTCTGGGTTCTTCGCGGGTACTTCGGCGTGAAAAAGCGCAATGCCAAACACGGCAAGCCGATTGACAACTAATTAACGAACACTATAACCAGCTTATTTTTATGGCTCAATTTGTATACACAATGAACCGCGTGGGCAAAATTGTTCCGCCCAAGCGACAAATTCTTAAGGACATTTCTCTGTCTTTCTTCCCGGGCGCCAAAATCGGCGTCTTAGGTTTAAACGGCGCCGGTAAATCCACGCTGCTCAAGATTATGGCCGGTGTGGATACTGAGATTGAAGGCGAAGCCATTCCGATGCCCGGCATCAAGATCGGTTACCTGCCGCAGGAGCCGGTTCTTGATCCTGAAAAAACCGTTCGCGAAACGGTTGCCGAAGGCCTAGGCGACATTTTCGATGCCCAGGAAAAGCTCAACAAAGTCTATGAGGCTTATGCCGATCCCGACGCTGATTTTGACGCCTTAGCTGCCGAGCAGGCTCGGCTTGAAGCCATCATCGCTACCGGCGGTACGAACGCCGATACGCAGATGGAAATTGCTGCTGACGCGCTTCGTCTTCCGCCTTGGGATGCCAAGATCGGTAATCTCTCCGGCGGTGAAAAACGCCGTGTGGCTCTCTGCCGTCTGCTGCTCTCCAAGCCGGACATGCTCCTCTTGGACGAACCGACCAACCACCTGGACGCAGAAAGTGTGGATTGGCTTGAACAGTTCCTGCAGCACTTCCCCGGAACCGTGGTTGCCGTGACCCACGACCGTTACTTCCTGGACAACGCTGCCGAGTGGATTCTCGAATTGGACCGCGGACACGGTATTCCCTGGAAGGGCAACTATTCCTCCTGGCTTGATCAGAAGGAACAGCGCTTAGAGCTCGAGCAGAAGAAAGAAGACGCCCGCATCAAGGCAATGAAGCACGAGCTTGAATGGGTTCGTCAGAATGCCAAGGGCAGACAGGCCAAGAGCAAGGCTCGTCTGAACCGCTTCGAAGAAATGTCTAGCTACGAATACCAGAAGCGCAACGAAACCAACGAAATCTTCATCCCGGTGGCTGACCGCCTCGGCGATAAAGTCATCGAATTCAAGAATGTTTCTAAGGGTTTCGGCGATCGTCTCCTGATCGATGATCTGAGCTTCTCCATTCCTCCCGGAGCCATCGTCGGCGTGATCGGTCCGAACGGCGCCGGTAAGTCCACGCTCTTCAAGATGATCACCGGTAAAGAAACTCCGGATTCCGGTGAAATCGATATCGGACCGACCGTCAAACTCAGCGCGGTTTCTCAGACCAGAGAATCTCTCCCGAACGACAAGACCGTTTGGGAAGCGGTTTCCGACGGTTTGGACATTCTGAAAGTCGGTAAGTTTGAGATGCCGAGCCGTGCTTATCTCGGCCGCTTCAACTTCAAGGGCGGAGATCAGCAGAAGATCGTCGGAACGCTCTCTGGCGGTGAACGCGGACGTCTCCACATGGCCAAAACGCTTCTTGCTGGCGGCAACGTTCTTCTCCTTGACGAACCGTCTAACGACTTGGACGTTGAAACACTGCGTGCTCTGGAAGAAGCGCTGCTGGAATTTGCCGGCTGCGCTATGGTCATTTCTCATGACCGCTGGTTCTTAGACCGCATCGCTACACACATTCTGGCTTTTGAAGGCGATTCCAAGGTCGAATTCTTCGCCGGCAACTATACGGAATACGAAGCAGACAAGAAACGCAGACTCGGAGATGCGGCAATACCGCACAGACTGCGCTTCAAACCGCTCAAGAGCTAAGGGTCAAAATGACCATTGTTCAAGGGAAAATTTCTCTTGACGACCGGGGCTGTGCATACAGCCCCGAGTTCGGCGATGTTTATGCATCCAAAGACGGGGCTTATGAACAGTCCCGTTTTGTTTTTTTAGGCGGAACCCAGCTGCCTGAAAGATGGCAGGGCAGAGATCAGTTCACGATTGTTGAGAACGGGTTTGGACTCGGCACAAACTTCTTGACGACGCTTAAGGCATGGCGGGAAGATTCGCAGAGAAGCGGCAAGCTGTTTTATTTGGCGATAGAAGGCTTTCCGCTCCAAGCGTCGGACATTAAAACATTCGCCTCTTTAAGCCTTAAGGCTGAAGCTGAAGAGCTGGCAGCTAAATGGCCGGCCCTGACGCCGGGTGTACATCGTCTGACATTCGATGAAGGGCGCGTCGTCTTAGATCTTTACTTCATGCCGTCTTCTGCAGCCGTCAAGAAGCTTTCCGGCGCTTTTGATGCTTTCTATCCGGACGGTTTCTCGCCGAAGAAAAATCCCGAGATGTGGGAGCCGAGACTTCTCAAAGCAATCTGTTCGCACGCTCGAGAAGGTGCCACACTTGCGACTTGGTGTGTAGCTTCGGCCGTCAGAAAAGCTTTTACGGAAGCAGGATTCACGATCCAAAAGGTTCCGGGTTTCGGGCATAAGTCAGAAATGACCGTCGGCCGCTTTGAACCTAAGTTCAAGCATCGCCGCTCAACGACATTTTTAAATTCAGCCGAAAAACCTCAGTCAGCTATTGTCATCGGGGCCGGACTTGCCGGTTCGGCGGTGGCTTGCGAGCTGGCACGCCGCGGCGTCCAAGTTCAGGTTGTTGATGCCGGTCCCGTCGGTGCTTCCGGCGCCTCAGCGCTTCGCTGGGGCGTGGTGCATGCTCAGCCTTCAGGTGACGATAATCAGCTGTTCAGGCTGACAAGGTCGGGTTTGGAGATGCTGCGGGAAGAGTTGCTCTGCTATCCGGAGTTGGTCCGGACTGAGGGGCTTTACCAGATGGCCAGAGATGGAGCCGAACTTCAAAAATGGCAGCAGCAGTTTGCTCAGTTAAAGCCGTTCAGTTTTCCGAAAGATTTCCTCCGACTGATGTCAGCAGAGGAAGCCGAATCAAAAATCGGTCTTAAGCCTCGATTAGGCGGTCTCTGGCACGAAGGCGCCGGTATCGTTGCTGTGGCTGAATGGGTTAGAGCGCGTCTGAACCGCTCGGGTGCTTCCTTGCTGTTTAACACTCGGGTCGGCTCTCTGTCGAAGCAAGGAAAAAATTGTCAAGCCAAAGATGCCTTCGGACAAATCATTGCTGAAGCAGATGCGGTCGTTGTGTGCTGTGCGGCTGAAACCGCTAATCTTCTTCCCGGAATCGAACTTCCGTTAACCCGATGGAAAGGCAGATTATCTCTTCTCTGCGAGGGCGCCTTAACGGATTTAAAAGGCGCGGTAACAGGTCCGGGTTATGCCATTCACAGTCCTGATGATTGGATCGGTGTCGGTGCAACCTATGAAAGCGCTGACAAACAGATGTCTTCAGAAGAAGCACACGGCAAAAATCTTTCTCATTTGACGGATCTATTTCCGCAGCTAACTGAAGCTGACGCGGCTGGATTTTATGAAGGGTTTCGATGTGTTGCACCGGATCGACTGCCGGTTGTCGGACAAGTTCCGGCAGCGGAAGGCTTTCCGAATGCGACAGGTATTTACGTGAGCTGTGCTATGGGGTCTCGAGGTACCGTGTTCAATGAACTTGCCGCTAAAGTCATCGCAGCGCAAATGTTTAATGAGCCGATTCCGTTGGAGGCCGATCTTCTGTGTGCGATTGATCCAGGCAGATTTTTCAAAAAGCCTCGGTAAACGGAGCATTGTTGAGCCTGCGGTCGGCTCGTAGAATATCAGCCACAACAAACCTCAAAAACTACAATCTATGACCGCTCAAACCAAGGGACTTCTTGCCGCTGTCGGCGCATACCTCTGCTGGGGCTTTATGGCTTTGTACTGGGCTTTATTCGGAGGTGTGCGAGGTTGGGAAGTCATCGGTCACCGAGTACTTTGGTCTCTGATTTTGATCTCGGCATTTTTGATGCTAATCGGGCGGTTTTCTGAGATTTTCAGTACGCTTCGTACTTTCAAAAAGCAACCGATTCAGTACTTCAATTTATTTGCTGCGGCTGCGATTGCGGCGATCAACTGGTGGATCAATGTCTACGCGGCAACATCTAACCAAGTTGTCGAACTTGGCATCGGCATGTTCCTAACGCCTTTGTTTACTGTCGCGCTGGGCGTAGTGTTTTTTAGAGAGCGGCTGAGCCGATTAAAGCAGCTGAGTGTATTCCTGCCATTCCTCGGCGTGTGCATCATGATCTACACACTCGGCCGCATGCCTTGGATCGCATTGGGTGTTTCTTCTTCATGGGCGCTTTATGGGGTCTTTAAAAAGCGCCTCGGGATTGACCCTTGGGTGAGCAATGCCTTAGAAGCCTCTCTCATGCTTCCCTTTGCCATTGCCTACCTGTTTTATCTTGATGCGAACGGCGTCGGCGCATTCCTTGCCGGCGGAACCTACATCACGATTCTTCTCATCAGCGTGGGGCTTGTGACGTCCGTGCCGATGATTGCTTTCTCGGCTGCGGCCAATGTTCTTCCGCTGACGATCCTTGGATTCATCCAGTACATGAATCCGATCCTTACGCTAATTGTCGGATTGGTTTTCTTCCATGAGCCGTTCAATCACCAGCAACTCATTCCTTTGCTGTTTATTTGGGCTGGAATTCTGACTTTCATCTATAGCGAATTTAAAGAAAAGGCGGCGAGGAAGGTTCAGGCTGCGCGGGCTTAAATTCGGATTCGAGCCAGAAAAAGAATGCGCAACTAGGTATCAAAACTTCCCGTGAAAAGACTATAGATTGCACGCTAACTGCCTGAAGGAACGTCAAAAATCACTTATCATTACGCCTTGCTTTTTTGTTTTGGTCGGTGTTTTCTATGTTTATCGTCTCTCGTTATCGAGCTCCGTGGGTCGCTTTTGCTTTTATCGCAGTGGTGTCGATCGGTGCCTTCATGCGCTTTCAGCAAAGTGCGGAAACCGACGCGAAAAACTTAGAACTCGACCGAGCAGAGTTTCAGCTTTTTAAAAAAGATTTAGCTCCGATTAATTTGCCCGAGAAGATGATGAATTCGACAGTTCTTTTCGAGCTGTTCCGCTGCGGTGTTCGTTCTATTAACGAAGCCGGCTACTGCAATAAGATCGGAGAGGATTTTTTCAGCCAGCTGTCTGACGAACAAAAGAAAGCCATTCGTCCGATTTTCAATAAATATTTCAGTAACCGTCCCGTCAGGTAGGCAGTATTCTCATGGATTGGATTCTTTATTTAAAAGCCGTCATTCTCGGTATCGTTGAGGGTTTGACGGAGTTTTTGCCGGTCTCTTCCACCGGTCACTTGATTGTTGCCGGCAGCTTACTTGACTACACAGGACAGGAAGCAGATACCTTTTACATCGCGATTCAGGCCGGCGCTATCTTTGCGGTGTGCTGGCACTATCGTCAGCGCCTGATTGATATCTGTTTGGGCCTTTTCTCCGATAAAGTTCAGCAGCGTCTGGCAATCAACACTATTGTTGCCTTCCTGCCCGCAGCGGTGATTGGCGTATTGGTAGCAAGCTATATTAAGAAATGGCTGTTTAACCCGATTGCGGTCGCAACGGCCTTAGTTGTAGGCGGCGTGATCATCCTCATCGTTGAATACTTCCAAGATAAGAAGACTTACAAGCCGCGCGTAGAGACGATGGACGATATGAGCTGGAAAGACGCTCTGAGGGTCGGTTTTCTGCAGTGCTTGGCCATGATCCCGGGCACCAGCCGTTCCGGCGCAACCATCATCGGCGGTCTTTGCATTGGCTTGTCCAGAAAGGCAGCGACGGAATTTTCTTTCTTCCTGGCAATCCCGACGATTTTCGGCGCTACAGTTTATGACCTTTGGAAGTCCAGAGACGTACTGACAGCAACAGCGCTTCCGATGATTTCCGTGGGTTTCGTCGTGTCATTCTTCTCCGCACTCGTCGTGGTCCGCTGGCTGCTTCATTACGTTTCTAAGCATGACTTCTCCGCATTCGGCTGGTACCGAATCTTTTTCGGCGGCGTCATTCTTCTGACGTGGTGGACCGGACTGGTTCAGTGGTAACGAGTCAAAAGAAACGATCCAAACCAAACGGCGCCGAGGCGCCGTTTGGTGTTCCTGAGGCCTTAAATCTTGCGGAAAACGAAATCCCAACAGCCGTGACCCAAACGGTTGCCGCGTTCATTGAATTTTGTCGTCGGACGCTTAATAAGCGGATTTTCCGGCTGGGGAGCGGCTCCTTCGTGGAGGTTTTCTAATGTCGGCTCTGCAGATAAGACTTCCAGCATCTGTTCGGCATAGTTTTCCCAGTCGGTGGCGCAGTGGAAATAGGCGCCTTTTTTCATTTTCGGAACGAGAAGTTTTAAGAAGCTCTCGTTGATCAGACGGCGCTTATGATGACGGGCTTTTCTCCAAGGATCCGGGAAGAAGATATGCACGCCGTCTAAGGAATTGTCTTCGAGCATGTCTCTGACGACTTCCACCGCGTCATGACGGAAAATACGGACGTTTTTGAGGTTCATGTCATGAAGACGTTTGCTTAGGGCGCCGACGCCGGCAGCAAATACCTCGCAGCCGATGAAATTGATTTCAGGATGAGCCTGTGCAATCGCAGCAGTGGTTTCGCCCATGCCGCAGCCGATTTCCAGGACCAGCGGATTGTTGTTTCCGAATGTCTTGACCGCATCGAACATTTGATTGGCGTCATAGGGAATTTCATACAGTGGAAGCAGTTCTTCCAGCGCTTTTTCCTGGGCGTTGCTGATGTGCCCGCGGCGCATGCAGAAGCTGCGGATATGACGTTTTTTCAGTTCTTCGATTTGTTCGGGAGTCAGCGGTTCTGTTGACATGTGAAAGGGTCCTTAATAAAAGCGAGGCTCAATTTTAGAAAATTAAGACGTGATTGTCTGCGATATTTTCTTGAAGTTACAGGCGGTTATAGATTAAGTATTGTTTGTTCAAGAGTTAACTGCGTGAAGTCAAAGTAGGAATGAGAAGGATTTTTCGATATGCCTAGGCATGCCTAAGAACACACGTTGTATGCCGTTTAGTGGTGGTGGAGATACTGATGGGTGACGTGCAGTCGGCTCTTGTAGAATGTCCGCAAAGGATCGAGCCTATGACAACCTACAGCAAGAGAGAAAAACTCAAGCCGCTTATAAGAATCGTGGATGATAACCAGGCGATTCTCAACTCATTGACCTTCATGCTTACTTGTGAAGGATATGAAGTTGCGTCATTTAGCTCGGCAGAAGCTTTTTTGGCCGGAGATACACCCAGCCGAGAGGGTCTGCTGATTTTAGATGTTCAAATGCCGGGGTTGTCGGGATTGGAGCTGTTTAAGGTTCTCAATATGAGGGCTTATAAACTGCCGATTATTTTTCTGACGGCCCACGCAGATGTTGACATGGCTGTTGCGGCAATGCGGGAAGGCGCCTGCGATTTTCATCAAAAACCGATCAATCCTGAGACATTGCTTCCTGCGATTGCCAGAGGTTTAGAAAAAGCTCGCATCAGCAAGAGCGGCTTAGGCGATATCAAAGAGGAAGTTGAACGTTTTAAAGCACTGACCGAGCGGGAAGAGCAAATTTGCCGCTTAGTCGCAAAAGGCCTTGTTAGCCGTGAGATTGCAGAGCGTTTAGTGATTTCTCAGAGAACCGTTGATCACCACAGAACGGCGGCACTTTCCAAATTGAACATCCGAGAGCCCGCAGAGCTTGCTTTGTTTTTCGAAAGAATCGACGCATGGCGCAAGAGCGCCGGCCACGCGGGTCAGAACTTATTCTGAAGAACCGGGATTCTCATCGGCTTCCGGCAGAAAAATAACTGCCTTCAGACCATTCTCCGGACCTCTGAAAAATTCCAACTGACCTCCGTGATTCTCGACAATCAGCCGCACGATAGATAAGCCGAGCCCTAAACCGTCGATCTTTGAACTGGATAAGACGGAGCTGAGTTTTTCAAAAGCCTCATCGCTCAGGCGCGGACCGTTGTCGCTGACGCTAATGGCAATTCGTGGCGAACCGCCGGAGGACTTTTCCTTATGAACGGAGACGCTAACAGACGGATTCTTTTCAGAAGAAACGGCGTGGAGGGCGTTTTTCAATAAATTTTGAACCGCAAGTTCGAGCTCCGTCTTGTCGCTCCAGATCTTGTCGTCTCTGCCCTTAAGCCCTGAAAAAGTTACTTTAGTAGGAGACAGCATGGCCTCATTGAGCGTGTTGACGGCTTCAAGAACAATCTCATTGGCATTTAACAAAGAACGAGGCTGACCTTTTTTGCGTGCATAGGAGCGAACTTTTTCAAGGATAGACTCTGCAGTTTTAGCCTGAGATTTAATGGCACCTATGCCGGAACTCAGCATTGCGGAATTTGCCGGATTGTTTTGGTCTAGAAGCCTTTCAATTCCGTGGAGGTACCCGCTAATCGCTGAGAGCGGCTGCCTGAGTTCATGAGCGACGATCAAAGACATTTGACCGACAACACCAGTCTTTTGCAGGGAGGCCATTTTTTCCTGCGCGCGTCTGGCCTTTTCTTCCAATCTCCTTTGGTTTTGAAAAGATTCTCTGAGCTGGCGTGTCCGTTTTTCAACTAAATAACCGGTTCGAATATTGTGCGCAATGCCCGTGGCCAAGAGAACTAGACCTAAGAGACACCAGGGCCAATACATATCCCAGAAACGTTTCAGGTTCCACTCTCGAAGATAGGCATAAGGTCCTCTGCGAATTTGCTTGTACATAGCATCCGCCCCTGAGTAGTCACTGGCCACGGTCCAATGGAGTCCGCCTGGGTTAGACGGAAGTGAAAACAGCTTGAGAACTACTCGGCGGGAAAGCTCAGGCGAGAGGCGCGGTGTTGCAGCGATTGTCCAGTTGGGATAAAGATCGGTTGAAGTTAGACAGCGTTCAGACTCTCCGACATCTTTAACTAGGAGCGGCTTGATATCGTCAACGTTGTCTCCTTGTTTCTTCAAGTTTTCCAACAGGCAATTTCGAATAATGCCGATATCTGCCTGATTATTCCGAAGTTTGGTCAGGACGGCCGGCATGTCGTAGTGCGTATAGATTTCAGAGCTGAAGAAATGATCTGGGTCTTGGCCTCTCTGAGCCAACTCTCCCAGAGCTAAGTCGTGGCCGGCAAATCCATTCGGGCCTGTGGCTGCAAGCCGTTTTCCTTTCATGTCTTCCAGCGTGTTGATATCGTTCCGGCTTTTTAGTGTGACAAAAAGACTGCCTTCCGCTTTGTTGGGGTCGGGATGCAGATCTGAAGCGACAGTCGCTAAATCTCGAAGACCTTTGTTCGGCATGCGAAGATATGTTCCTGTTGAGCCAAGGACGAGATCGGCATCTTTGATGTCTTCCGGGTTTCCGGAAAACAGCACCGCACGGAAGTTGTTCGGGCCGAAAACTTCTTGGAGGGCACGGAAAGTCTGAGGAATGATGTCTTCTTGACCGTTCGGACGTGCCAGCGGGGACACCAGCATCGTGATGAAGGGGCTGTTCGGATCCGGTCTCCCGAATGGCTTAACGAGTACTTCCGAGGGCGAAACTGATTCTTCCGATAAAGCGGACAGAGATAAAACGCACAGACAAAGAAGAGTAAGAGTTCTCAGAAAAGTCTTCATATGACCATCAAACCGAAGCGTCGGATGTTTTCAATTTAAAAGAGAACGAAGCTCATGAAAATTGGCACAAGCGACTAATTGACGATAGTTTGACAATAGACAATATGCCTAGGCATGCCTCAAAAACATAATGCATTCAATCGGACAAGAAAATAGTTCGTTACTTCCTCTAAACAAACAGGAATACATTATGGTCTCAAGAAGAAACATGCTGAAAACAGGTCTGACCGCCGTGTTCGGAGCCTGTGCCGTCCAGACAGCCTCTGCTTCCGAAGTACAGCAGAAGTCTCAGAACAATTTTGATGTCGTTATTCTCGGTGCCGGTACCGGTGGCTTAGTCACTGCCATTGAAGCGGCCGATCTCGGACTGAAGCCCGTCGTCTTAGAAAAAATGGAATGCAGCGCTGGAAACTCCCTGTATGCATCTGGTGGTATTGCAGCCTGGGGCACCTCTCAGCAAAAAGAAGAAGGCAGGAACGAAACGAAAGAGTCTTTCAGAGAAGACATGATGAAGGTCTCCGAATATCGTGCCGACCCGGCCCTTGTTGGCGCCTATGTCAACCATATTCCGGAAGACTTCGAATGGCTCAAAAAGCAGGGTGTTAAGTTCTCGAAGATCGGCAAGAAGCCCTGGCCACTTAATTATCGAATGCACAATGTGGACGGACAGGGTTTGACGGGCGGTGCTCGTCTCGTCCGCTATCTGCTCGAAGCCTGTGAAAAGCGCAATATTCCGATTATCTACAACACTAAGGCCATCGAACTTTTAACGAACGACGCAGGCCGCGTAATCGGTGTCAGAGCCCAGGGAGATCTTCACAAGACGGACTATTTTGCTAAGGACGGTGTAGTGATTGCGACCGGCGGTTTCTCCGCAAATCGTGAACTGCTTTGCCGTTATATGGGCGGTCCGCTTTCTCGCCTGGTTCTTCGCGGATCCCCGTATGTAACCGGGGACAACCTTATGCTCACCGCACCGGTCGGAGCGCAGCTTGTTCATATCGACCAGTTCCACTGCGGCCCGATCGTTGAGGAAACGCACGCTAATCCGAACTTTGTGATCGATGCCGGACAAGGTATTGATGTGGATGTGCGCGGTCATCGCTTCATGGACGAAATCTATACCTACACTCAGAAGTCTATGGCTACGGCAACCAAGACGCCGGAAAACATGGCTTATCACATCATCGATGCTCACTGGCCTAAAGCCGAAAGCGCTGCGAAGAAGTTCCTGGCAATGAACACCAAAGTCCTGGTTGCTCAAACGCCGGAAGAGCTCGCCAAGAGAATGGGCGTCGATCCGAAGGTTATTCTTTCGCTCTTCAAAGAGTACAACGACGCGCTTGCCGCCAATAAATTGAAAGAACTGAATCCTCCGTGTTCTTTGAAGGAACCTCAGCCGTTAAATAAGGCTCCTTACTACGCTTTCCCGTTCCAAGGCGGTATTACAGCAACATTCGGCGGTCCGAAGATTAACGCAAACGCTCAGGTGATCAATAACGAAGGACGAGTGATTCCGGGACTCTATGCTGTCGGAAACGCAGCCGGCGGTCTGTTCTACGGAAACTACATCGGCGGAACACAGTTGGGAGGCGCAACGGTCTTCGGAAGAATCGCCGCCCGAAAGATGGCCTCTCTCCATAAAAACAACTGATAAAGGAATCTGAAAATGAAACACCTCTTAGTGCTCGTGTTATCCGCGCTCACCGCCTCTGTTGTTTTTGCACAGCCTTACACAGCAGACCGCCATCTTGCTCGGAAGGTTCCCTGTCAGGCTTGCCACGTGACCGGCGACACTTCGGTTCCAGTCCGAAAACAAAACTGCTTAGCCTGTCATCAGAGTTATGAAGTGGTTGCGCAGAAAACTAAAGATCTGAAACCGAATCCTCACTTCAACCATTACGGCGAACGTGATTGCTCAACCTGCCATTCAGGACACAAACCAAGCGTGACATCCTGCAATCAATGCCATAAGTTTGATTTGAAGACGCCGTAAAGGTTTCTAAGTTTGAAATTTCGACGCCGGCACGTTCCGGCGTTCTGTTTAAGCTCGTGAAATTTAGAATTTGACAGCGTTGTCTCGATGTTATATTTGGTCTTATTGCGGAGAGAAAAAGATCGTTCTAATGTTAACGACCTATTGCCCGTCTCGAAGAGTGTCGTCTGCTCTTAATCATCGACGGTATTCCATAACGAAATTTGTAAGCAAAACGCCTCGCCTCTTTACTGTTTGTCTTTTTATGACTTTGTAGCCCCGCTTTTCAAAAAACGGTTTTGCGGTGATGGACGCGTGAGTAAAGACGTTTCCTTGGACCGCTCCTTCTAACTTATTACAAATAGCAGTTCCTATTCCCATTCTTTGATAATCAGGGCGGACGAATAGCCGATCAAGATAGCCGTTCTCTTCTATATCCCCGAACCCTACGATCGTCCGATCGTCAATTGCGACAAAACTAATGTGCTTTTCAAAGTCACGATTCCAGTCCTTTAGATTTCTGGACCTGGGCGCCCAAGCGTCCAATTGCTCCTTTGAATAATCCTTTGCATTTGCAGTGTGAACTGTAGAGTAAAAAAGTTCTGCAAGGTCAGCACAGTCAGAAGCTTGATATTTTCTAATAAGGAGCATTGATTGGGTTTTTTATGGTGGATTTGGACGGCGTGGCGACTCCCTAAACACGTACACTGTTGGAGAAAGGAAACCGGAGGGAGAACGGGAACTGGAGCGGGTGAGGGGAATCGAACCCCCGTCGTAAGCTTGGGAAGCTTCTGCTCTACCATTGAGCTACACCCGCATTCGATAGAGCAAGATTGTACTCGAAATTTCACAAATTATTTCAGGCTTCGAAAAGTTCTATTCACGTGCTTTCTCTCATATGGCGCCCACCGCTTATGTGCAAGAATTAAGCAAACTAACTTCAACATCAGATCTCATGTCCTCTATTGCTTTGGTTTATTTCTCTCCTACGGGAAACACTAAGAAAGCGGTTTCTTCGATCGGGGAGCTGCCGTGTGTCACTGTCAAGACCTTCGATATCACAGGCAACGTAGAAGTTCCGGAAACCGATCTCAGCGGTTTTGATTTTGTCGTTTTCGGGGCGCCGGTTTATGCAGGACGAATCCCAGCCTGCAGCGTAGATCGTTTTAAAAAGATGAAAGGAAGCGGTACTCCTTGTGCGTTAGTGCTTACTTACGGCAATCGAGCTTACGAAGATGCCCCAAGAGAGCTTGGTGACATTGCTGAGGCTAACGGCTTCAGGATCAAGGGAGTGGCTACAATGGCGTCCCAACATACTTATGGGCAGATCCAGTTAGGTCGTCCGAACAAAGACGACATTGCCGAGCTTCAGGAATTCTATTTTCATATGCTGGCCAAAGCTGAGGAGCCTGAGACAGTGATTCCTCCGGGAAATTATCCTTATAAGGTCGTTGAAACTAAAGCCAAATTTAAACCGACGACCAACGGTAATTGCTTGGCTTGCGGGATGTGTATCAGAGATTGTCCGGTCGGAGCGATCGAAGAAGATATCAAGACGGTAAACGACAACTGTATCGGTTGTATGCGCTGCGTTAAGAATTGTCCGATGAAAGCGAAGTCGGTTGTTGCAGATGCATTCTCAGATTTTGAAAAACTCCTCTCGGAACGCCTCAAGAACCGTAAAGAAAACGAATTCTTTGTGTGAGGATTGGCGTACCTCAAGCGGCTGAACTTAAGGCCAATTGAGAAGCAACTCGGAGAAAAAACAAACCCGGCGTATCGAGAAGAACGCCGGGTTTGAAATTGTTGGGGATCGGTTAGCGGTGAGAAACTCTTCTGACCATCCAATCGCCGAAGCTCTGCAGACTTTGGACGAAGACAATCAAAATGATGACAACAGCTGCCATGACTTCAGGCATGAAGCGCTGATATCCGTAACGAATACCCATGTCGCCTAAACCGCCGCCGCCAACGGCACCGGCCATAGCGGAGCTGCCGACCAAAGCAACAAAGGCGATGGTGAGGCCGGCAAGGATGCCGGGCATCGCTTCCGGAATAAGCACTTTGCAAATGATCTGAGTGTTCGTAGCGCCCATAGACTGAGCAGCTTCAATCAGGCCCTTGTCGACTTCACGCAGACTGGTTTCGACCAGACGAGCGATGAGCGGAGCAGCGGCAATCGTCAGGGGAACGATGGCAGCAACGGTACCGATGGAAGAGCCGACGATTAAGCGCGTAAACGGAATGATGGCAACCAACAGAATGATGAACGGCGTCGAACGCACGGCATTCACAACAGTGCCGATGATGCGGTTGACGTACGGCTTGGGCATGATGCCTTTGGGAGACGTGACGAACAGGAAGACGCCCAAAGGAATACCGATCGCAGCGCCGAGTCCGCCGCTCACGCCGACCATTAGAATGGTTTCAAGGAAAGATTCCCAAAGAAGATTGATGATGTTAGATGACATTTGTGAGCTCCTCGACGCGAACGCCTCTTTCGGCGATGTAGTTCAATGCCTGACGGAAGTTTTCTGTGGTTCCTTCCATCACGATCGTGAGAGTTCCGTAACTTTCGCTTTGGATCTCATCCACCTGTCCTAAGAGGATGTTGAAGTCCAGATCGAATTTGGAGCAGGCGCGGGAGAGGACCGGTTCGGTCGTTGAGCTGCCGACGAACGTCAAACGAATGAGATGATTCTTGCGTCCGTTTTCGCCCGGTGTGTTCAGAACTTTCTTCACACGCTCGACCATGCTTGCCGGAATTGTGCGGGCAGCAAGAGCCGTGCCGAGCATCGCCTGAGTAACTTCGTTCTTCGGGTCGCGGAAGACCTCGAGCACGTCGCCTTCTTCGACAACGACGCCTTTATTCATCACGACGACGCGATTGCAGATCTGTTTCACTACGTCCATTTCGTGCGTGATCATGACAATCGTCAGGCCGAGCTCCTTGTTAATCTTCTTGAGGAGCTGAAGCGTTGCCTGAGTGGTTTCAGGGTCAAGAGCGGAAGTTGCTTCGTCGGAAAGCAGGATCTTCGGATCGGAAGAAAGCGCACGAGCAATACCGACGCGCTGTTTCTGACCGCCGGAGAGCTGAGACGGATACTTGTTGACGTGTTCGCTTAAGCCGACAAGTTCAATCAGCGGCATTACTTTTTCGCGAATCTTATCCTTCGGCATTCCTGCAAGTTCCAGAGGAAGCGCAACATTGCCGTAGACGGTACGGGAGGAGAGCAGATTAAAGTGCTGGAAGATCATACCGATCGAGCGTCTTTCCTCACGCAGTTCGGATTCCGACATCTTGGTCAGATCCTTGCCGTCGACGATGACGGACCCGGAAGTCGGGCGGTTGAGAAGGTTGATGCAGCGAACCAGCGTGCTCTTACCGGCGCCGCTTCGGCCGATAATGCCGAAGATATCGCCGGGTTTGACGTGGACGTTTACATCCTTACAGGCAAAGAATTTTCCTTTACCGTCAGCAGTATCGTATTCCTGCGTTATGTGTTTTAACTCAATCATTTAATTTATATCCCAGGGCGAGGTTCTGACACCTCGAGGTCCTGCCCTTTCAGCAGGACAAATCATTTCTACGCGGACTTTGCAGTCAATGGGCACAAAGTAATGTCCACGGGAAATTATCCTTGATTCTTTTTAAAGAATTCTTATTTTTCGGAAAATATTTCATTAGTTTTGTTAAAAAGGAAAAGTTTCAATCTTCGGATTTCTTCTCAGAGCCAGCGGGCCCGGCGCTTATACGTTTACGAAAGGTTAAACAGTTGTGCCCAAGAGCAAGAAAAAATTGTGTGCAGAAAAGGAGAACCGATGTGCTCTCGATCGGTATCCGAAGGAGAGACAGCATCGGTTCTGCTGAGGTTTCTTTATGGCCGGTACTTTTCGCCGACCCTTAAACTAAAGTGGTCTGAGCAGGTTATTTCGAAAGAATATGTTCGGCTGCGCGACGTCCGCTCCAAACACCATGAGGCGTGCCGGAGTCGTATGTAAGCTCGCCAACCGCATAGAGATTCGGAATTACCTTACCGTCTGCCTTGACGCACTGCATGAAGTCGTTGACGTCAACACCTCCTACGCTTACCTGTGTACCCGGAAGAATGGCCGAGGCATAGTAAGGAGGTGTAGAGAAGTCGGTCTTCATGTTGATGCTGCGGCCGAAATCTAGATCTTTGCCGTTGCGAACAAATTCCGCATAACGTTTGATCGTCTTTTCTAAGTTTTCCGGCGGAATGCCGATTTTTTGAGCGAGCTCAGGGATTGTTTGGGCTTCTACGAAATAGCCGCTCTTCAAGAAACTTTGAAGGCGTTTGGAGGCTTTCATAGACTTACCGTCAATGATGACGAAGCTCTTTCCTTCCGGCTGCTCCAGCATTGCTTTGGCCATCTTGGTGTAATCCGGCCAATAGTCATTGCAGAAGCGTTCTCCCTTCAAGTTGACCATGATGCCGCCTTCCAGTCGAGCAGCACTCATGGAAACGTTTTTTCCGCCCTGAGAGTGAATAGAAGGGTTAAGGCCGACTTCTCCGGCATTTTTGATGTTCACTCCGTACTTCTCTGCGAGGATGAGACCGTCACCGGTTGAGCCTACGGCAGTTGTGGTAGGCAAACCTTTCCACTGAGGAGCGTATTTGGAAATCAATTTTTGGTTCTGATTGAAACCGCCCGTTGCCAGAACTACGTTATCGGCAAATACCTTGTATTTTTCTTTGCCGTTTTCTACGACAACACCTACCGCTTTCCCATCTCTAATTATTAAGTCAAGAACTTTACTGTTCATCTTCACTGGGATAGAAAGTTCTTTGGCTTTCGCGCTCAATACTTTCATAAGGCGCGTGCCGAGAGAGCTGCCGTCTGCAATGCCCATTTGGTAATCACTAACCGGGCGGGTCAGACCGGTGCCCAAACTATTCAGCCAGTCGATGGATTTCTGAGAATCAAACATTCTTTGAGTAGTACGCGGAAGCATTTCCGCATTTCGGCCGGTTTTAGCTGTTCTCTTGATGTAATCGGGCACAGACAGCTCCTTCCCGTTAGCTACCTGATCTTTTGTTCCTACAGAAACAAAGTACTGTGCAGCCAAGTTTGTAGTGCCGCCCATGAAAGGCATTTTTTCAAGAACGAGAACATTTTGTTTGTGTTCTTTGAGCAGGATTGCGGTGGTGAGACCGGAGATTCCGCACCCAACAATGACTGTTCCGGTATGAAGATCTTCGAGGGCCACGGCATAACCGGGGATGAGGACGGAGGTTAGAACTGCAGCAAGAATCGTTTTACGCATGTGGTTTCTCCTTGGAAGTTACAGGGATATTCTTATTGAGGAGAGGGGGATTGAAAACTTAGAATAAATAGAACGAATCAATCGAAGAATTAGAACTATGAATATCAAGCAACTTCAAATTCTAGATGCCGTAGTGCGGTTCGGTTCCTACCGCAAAGCAGCGGCTCACCTGCGTTGTTCTCAATCGACAATCACATTTCAGCTAAAAAACTTAGAGAACTCTCTTGGCTGCTTTCTTTTTGAGAAAGCCGGCCGCCACATGGTGCTGACTCCTGCCGGAAGAACGGCCCTCAAAGAGGCACAGAAGATATTAGCCAGCCATTCGGTTCTGATGAACCTAAAAGGATCAAAATCTTCTCTTACCGGACGCCTCAGGGTCGGAGTGAACGAAACCCTCCTCGAATTCATGCTGATCGACGTGATCAAGGAATTTCGGCTTTTGGCGCCGGAAGTATTCTTTGAAGTAGAGATCCTTGATGCCTATAGATTGAGGTCGAAGGTAAAGGATTCGGAAGTAGATATTGGGATAACTTTTAATATGGGGGACTACCCGCCGCCCCTGATTCCGCTCCCCTTGACGGCTTGTCCTCTCGGGCTCTTCGCTTCACCGACCTTAGAGATCAGCGAAAGCTGTTTTTTTCTTCCAGGTTCAGTCCCGGAACTTTCTGTTATCGCTGCAAGCGTTAAGAGCGGCCCCTATGGATTCTTTAAACGGTTTTTAGACAGGAGAGGCATTCGACTAGGAAAAACAATGCAGGTTGGCAACATGCACATCGTTAAAGCACTTTTAGAGAGTGGATTCTGAGATTTTGCGTTTCTAGATCTTCATTATTTTAAAAATCCTCAATAAAACATAAAGTTAATGTTGAAGTTGAGGATTTTTTTATGTTATACTAGATCATTATTTATGGAGATCTATTAATGCCGAATCCGAAGCTTCCTCCGATTCTGATTAACAAGGCAGGTTCCGTTTATTACGTTTACACCTATAAAAACGTTTGGGATAGAGAACTCAAACGAAGCAAAAGAGGTGAATCCAAAAAGATTGGGACAATCCTTGGCGGACAAAAGGACGGAAAAATTCGTTTTGATGAAGCTTTCCTTCAAGAACATCCTGAATTTCGGAACTATCAGGTTGAGAGGAAAGGAAAAGATTATGTCTTTACTCAGATCTCCGAAGAAGGCATCACTCTTGAACAGGCTCGCAACATAAAGAAGCTTTACGCCGGTGCTACTTGGGCCTTAGATCAGATCGTTGCCGACTCTCCTGTCGGAGAGTTCTTAAAGGAGTGCTTCCCAAGGAACAAAGACTATAAAAAGATCCTTTCCTTAGCATACTTTTTAATCCTTAATCAGAACAACAGCGTTAGCTTCTATGAAAGCTTTGCAGAGACGACGAGACTGCCGTATCCGCGGCCGCTGAGCCCCTCGGCAGTAACTCGCCTCTTCCAGAGGATAGAGCTGCGCGATGTCCGGCGTTACTTCCTGCTGATGCGCAGCTATCTTCAAGAAGACGAAGACAATAAGATCATTCTTGCCCTGGACTCGACCTCAATCTCTTCTTACTCCACGCGCTTAACTCATATTGAATACGGCAAGAACAAAGACGACGATGCGCTGCCGCAGCTAAATGTTCTCTTCTTGGTAGACCAGAAGTCCGGACTTCCGATTTTTTATCGCTTTTATGACGGAAATGTTCCAGATGTCAGCACCATTCGTCATACGATTGCCGATCAGGCCCTTCTAAACATGAAGAACGTCGTTCTGGTTGCTGACAAAGGCTATAACAGCGTAAAAAACATCAACGACTGTCTGATCAATAAAGTTGAGTTCATTTTTAATGTCCGTCTGGGAACGAAAGGCTGTCTGGCCAGAGAACTCATAGATGAACATAGAAAGGAGTTTGCAGACCTCAACAGCGGCGATCCTTACATCAGAAAGAACATCGCCACGGCTGGAAATACGATCCGCGGCCGGTAGAGGGGAAACCGGCATCAAACTCTGCGACAGCCGAGCTTTATTACCACATGTTCTACGATCCCGTCATCTATCAGGAGGCAGCCAATAAGCTCACGGAATCGCTTCTCACCATTAAAAAGAAACTTCTTGAAAATGAAGCCCTGACCGAGCAGGAGGAAGAGCTGAAAGAAAAATTCTTCCGAAACGATAAAGAAAAAGGCTTGATTATTGTTAACCGCCGAGTAGACGACTACTTGAAGTACAAGGGATTTAGAGTTTTAGTCTCAGACTCGGAGAAGGATCCGGTTAAGGCCTGGACGGCTTATGCCGACCGCTGGCGCGTAGAAGACGCCTTTGCAACGCTTAAGGACCGACTCGGCTGCAATCGAATCAGATGCTCTGACAACAAGGCACTGCAAGGAAAGACCTTCGTACAGTTCATTGCGACGGGCTTGTCGCTGATGGTTCGTTCGAGAATCCGCTGCTATATGAAGGAAAACAAGAAAGCTGGAAAACTGAATCTGGTCTACGAGAGCGACGCAAAGATCCTTCAGGTTCTAAATAACGTCATGCAGACTCGCTTTAACCACGGCTACTACTTCGACGAAGTTGCCGGTAAAAAGATTAAATACTTTGAAGCGTTAGGTGTTGGAGTTCCGGGAGCCGGGCCCGAGACACCGGAAGATGTTCAGGAAGAACCAGAAGCCGAAACGTTATTAGGTACGGATATTGAAATTTAACGAGGATGCCGGAGCCGAACTCCGGCTAGATCACTGAAAAACGCAAAATCTCAGTGGATTGGGTGTTTCGTATATGCCAAAAGCCTGTGTTGAGAAAGAGCTAGCTGAAGGTTCTCTTGTCGAAGTACCGACAGGGCTCGGGAAAATCGACTTGGGACTTCTTCTTCTCAAAAATGCCAATAAAGAGGAATCGGCTGCTGCCAGCCTTTTGTCGAAGATGATTCGGACGAAACTTTTGGATCCGAATTTAAGAACGAAGGATTTTTTCGAACGAACCTCTGAAATTTTGCGCTTCTAGATCTTCATTATTTTAAAAATCCTCAATTAAACAAAAAGTTAATGTTGAAATTGAGGATTTTTTATGTTATACTAGATCATTGTTTATGGAGATCTATTAATGCCGAATCCGAAGCTTCCTCCGATTCTGATCAATAAAGCCGGTTCCGTTTATTACGTCTACACCTATAAAAACATCTGGGACAGAGAACTCAAACGAAGTAAGAGAGGTGAATCCAAAAAGATCGGAACAATCCTTGGCGGCCAGAAGGAAGGAAAAATTCGTTTTGATGAAGCTTTCCTTCAGGAACATCCTGAATTTCGTAACTATCAGGTTGAGAGAAAGGGTAAAGATTATGTCTTTACACCGATCTCAGAGGAAGGTATTACCCTCGAGCAAGCTCGTAATATAAAGAAGCTTCACGCCGGTGCTACTTGGGCTTTAGACCAAATCGTTGCCGACTTTCCCGTCGGAGAATTCTTAAAGGAGTGCTTTCCGAGGCATAAGGACTATAAAAAGATTCTTTCTCTGGCCTACTTTCTAATTCTTAACCAGAACAACAACGTCAGCTTTTATGAAAGTTTTGCCGAGACGACGAGACTGCCTTACCCGCGTGCGCTAAGTCCTTCGGCAGTAACGCGCCTCTTTCAAAGAATAGAACTTAGAGACGTGCAGCGTTATTTCTCGCTGATGCGCAGTTATCTTCAAGAAGACGAAGACAATAAGATCATCCTTGCCTTGGATTCCACCTCAATATCTTCTTATTCCACCAACCTGACCCACATTGAATACGGAAAGAACAAAGACGATGATGCGCTGCCGCAGCTAAATGTTCTCTTCTTGGTAGACCAGAAGTCCGGACTTCCGATTTTTTATCGCTTTTATGACGGGAAATGTTCCAGATGTCAGCACCATTCGTCATACGATTGCCGATCAGGCTCTTCTAAACATGAAGAACGTCGTTCTGGTTGCTGACAAAGGCTATAACAGCGTAAAAAACATCAACGACTGTCTGATCAATAAAGTTGAGTTCATTTTTAATGTCCGCCTGGGGAACGAAAGGCTGTCTGGCCAGAGAACTCATAGATGAACATAGAAAGGAGTTTGCAGACCTCAACAGCGGCGATCCCTTACATCAGAAAGAACATCGCCACGGCAAAGGTGAATTGGAAATACGATCCCGCGGCCGGTAGACGGGAAGCCGGCATCAAACTCTGCGACAGCCGAGCTTTATTACCACATGTTCTACGATCCGTCATCTATCAGGAGGCAGCCAATAAGCTCACGGAATCGCTTCTCACCATTAAAAAGAAACTTCTTGAAAATGAAGCCCTGACCGAGCAGGAGGAAGAGCTGAAAGAAAAATTCTTCCGAAACGATAAAGAAAAAGGCTTGATTATTGTTAACCGCCGGGTTGACGAATACTTGAAGTACAAGGGCTTCAGAGTTTTAGTTACGGACTCTGAGAAAGATCCGGTCAAAGCGTGGACCGCTTACGCAGACCGCTGGCGCGTAGAGGACGCCTTTGCAACGCTTAAGGATCGACTCGGCTGCAATAGGATCAGATGCTCCGACAACAAGGCCCTTCAAGGGAAAACCTTCGTGCAGTTCATTGCGACTGGCTTGTCTCTGATGGTCCGTTCAAGAATCCGCAGCTATATGAGAGAAAACAAAAAAGCGGGAAAACTAAACCTGGTCTACGAGAGCGATTCTAAGATCCTTCAGGTTCTGAACAACGTCATGCAAACCCGCTTTAACCATGGCTACTACTTCGACGAAGTTGCCGGTAAAAAGATTAAATACTTTGAAGCGTTGGATGTCAGAGTTCCCGGAGCCGGTCCTGAAACCCCGGAAGAGGTTCCTGAAGAACCGGAGACCGAACCGCTATTGGGTACGGATATTGAAATTTAATGAGACTGCCGGAGCTGGACTCCGGCTAGATCACTGAAAAACGCAAAATATCAGGAACCTGCCTGATGAAGCGCAAGTTCGAATAAAAGAAAATGCCCGGAAGTCTTTCGACTACCGGGCGGAATCTGGTGGGGGCACAGGGATTCGAACTCTGGACCTACGGATTAAGAGTCCGCTGCTCTACCAGCTGAGCTATACCCCCATAATTGGTGGGCTGTGCAGGACTCGAACCTGCGACCAATGGATTAAAAGTCCACTGCTCTACCAACTGAGCTAACAACCCTTTGTTTCGATCTCTGTTTCGCTCCGAAGCGCGTCTCATCAATCGAGAAGTCGAATACTACACAGGTTTTTTCGGTTCGTCAAACCAAAACGAAAAACTCTGAATCTATGAGACATAAATTGACGCATGCGACTTTACTATGACTACAACGGAAAAATGAGTGAAGAGATTTAATTCGGCCTTGTTAAATTAAATTTTTTCGCTAGTATTAGACAACTTAGGTCAGTTTCGTCTGATCGGAAAATGATTAGGAAATAAAAATGGCAGAAAAGAAAAAAGTTAAACCGCCCGTTGAACAGCTCGTGGATGCGGATGCTCGTAAAAAAGCGCTAAAGATGGCCTTGGACCAGATTTCCAAGCAATTCGGCAAGGATGCGATTCTGAGCATGGGCAGCCAGCCTGACCAAAATCTGGATGTTGTTTCTACCGGTTCCTTTACTTTGGACTTAGCACTCGGCGTCGGCGGCCTTCCCCGCGGACGTATCGTTGAAATTTACGGACCGGAATCTTCTGGTAAAACTACGCTGACGCTCCACATTCTTGCTGAAATGCAGAAGCTCGGTGGAACCTGCGCCTTTATCGACGCGGAACACGCATTAGACGTTAAGTACGCCAAAGCACTTGGCGTTAAAGTGGACGACCTGCTCTTGTCCCAGCCGGACAGCGGTGAACAGGCCCTTGAAATTACGGACGCGTTAGTTCGTTCCGGTGCTGTTGACCTTGTCGTTATCGACTCCGTGGCTGCTCTGGTGCCTCGCTCTGAAATTGAAGGCGACATGGGCGAAGCTCTTCCGGGTCTCCAGGCTCGTCTGATGAGCCAGGCACTCCGTAAGCTCACTTCCAGCATCAAGAAGTCCAACACTTTGGTGGTCTTCATTAACCAGGTTCGTCAGAAGATCGGTGTGGTTTACGGTTCTCCGGAAACAACGACCGGCGGTAACGCACTTAAGTTCTACGCCACGATCCGTATGGATATTCGTCGTACCGGCGGCATCAAGCAGGGCGATGAAATCCTGGGTAACGAAACCCGCGTGAAAGTTGTTAAGAACAAAGTTGCGCCTCCTTTCAAACAGGCCGAATTCGAGATCATCTACGGCCAGGGCATTTCCCGCGAAGGTGAAATCATCGACATCGGTACTGATATGGACATCTTCAACAAGTCCGGTGCTTGGTACTCCTATCAGGGCAACAAGATCGGTCAGGGCAAGGCAGCAGCCAGAGAATGGCTGAAGTCTCATCCCGAAGAAATGAAGATGATCGAAGAACAGATCAAGGCCGCGATCAAGGGCAAAGATCACGAAGAAGATGCTGCCGAAGAGGTCGTGACCAAAGAAACTGAAGAAACTTACGAAGACGCTCAATAATGTTTGATCCTGCTGATCGCAGAAAGCAGATCTTATACAAGGCGGTAGCTGCTCTCGCTCGTCGAGAGCGCTCCCGCCTCGGCCTTTATAAGAAGCTGTCAGAAACTTTTAACGAAGAGGGCGATAAGGAACTGATTAACTCCGTCCTCGATGAACTCGTCAATAAAAAGTACTTATCCGACGAGCGCTATGCTCGTATCCAGGTTTTAACGCGCAGCGCCAGATACGGCGACCGCAAGCTCTTTTGGAATCTCCAGCGGGACGGTGTCTCTCGTGAAATTGCCGAAGAAGCTTTGAAGCAGAACGAGGAATCGGAATACGACCGAGCACTTGTTCTTTGGAAACGAAAATTCGGGGAGCCGCCCGAGGATTACAAAGAACGCGCAAAACAAATCCGTTTCCTCGCGAGTCGGGGTTTTACCTTTAAAACGATTGAAAAAGTCTTGAACTGCGAAGTTCCTGACGAAGTCTTCTAAGACAGTAGCCTGAGATCGTTATACTTTTGTTCACAAACAAAAGTTAACAATTTCATTGCTATGAAAATTCATGAATACCAAGCACGTCAAATTCTGAAGAATTTCGACGTTCCCGTACCTGTTGCGGAAGTTGCTTCAAGTCCTGAGGAAGCTCGAAAGATTGCCGAAGAAATCGGCGGAAAGATCTGGGCGGTTAAGTCCCAAATTCATGCCGGCGGGAGAGGCAAAGGCGGCGGTGTCAAGCTTGCCCGCAGTCTGGACGATGTCAGTAACCTCTCTAAACTTATGATCGGCAGCCGTTTGGTCACCAAGCAGACCGGGCCTGCCGGAGCTCCTGTGAGCAAAGTCCTCGTTCAGCAGGGCCTCGATATCGTTCAGGAGTTCTATGTCGGGTTCCTCATTGACCGCAAGCTTCAGAAACCGGTTCTTATTGCTTCTGCTGAGGGCGGCATGGAAATTGAAAAAGTTGCCGCTCAATTCCCTGAAAAAATCATTAAAACGGTCATTGATCCTGTGGCCGGTCTTTCCGTTCCCGAAGCTTTGGAAGTTGCTACTCGATTGGACGTGCCTGCCGACATTGCCGGAGACTGCGCAGAAGTCCTGAGAAAGTTATGGAACACCTTCGTTTCGATGGACTGCTCCCTATTGGAAATCAATCCCCTGATCGTAACATCCGACAAAAAGGTTTATCCGCTGGACGTGAAGATGACTTTTGATGACAACGCGCTGCTGCGTCACCCTGAACTCGAAGAACTTCACGACCCTGAGCAGGAAGATCCGACGGAGCTTCGTGCACACAAAGCAGGTCTCCAATACATTCAGCTCAACGGTAATATCGCGTGTTTGGTTAACGGCGCCGGTCTCGCAATGGCGACCATGGACACGATCAAACTGTTCGGCGGTGAGCCGGATAACTTCCTTGATATCGGAGGAGGAGCTTCTCCTGAAAAAGTTACGGCGGCTTTTGAAATCATGCTGGCTCAGCCGGAAGTCAAAGTTATCCTGGTCAATATCTTCGGCGGCATTATGAAATGCGACGTCATTGCCGAAGGTATTGTTGAAGCCTGCCGACACGTTAAGTTATCCGTTCCCTTAATTGTTCGCATGAAAGGAACGCACGAAAAAGAAGGCAAAGAAATTCTCAAGAACAGCGGATTACCGATTATTTCAGCGGATTCTCTTGGGGATGCTGCGCAGAAAGCCGTAGAAATGGCTGCGGAGAAATAACATGAGTATTTTGGTCAATAAGAACTCCCGCGTTATTACGCAAGGAATGACAGGCAAAACCGGTCAGTTTCATACACGTCTTTGCAGAGATTACGGTTTTGGCCCCGAGTGTTTTGTGGGCGGCGTGAATCCTAAGAAAGCCGGTCAGGAATGGGAAGGGCTGCCGATCTTCGGTACCGTTAAAGAGGCAAGAGCAAAAACAGGAGCAAACGTTTCCGTGATTTATGTTCCGCCAGCCGGAGCGGCAGCGGCTATTCAGGAAGCAAGCGATGCAGGTATCGAACTTATTGTCTGCATTACGGAAGGCATTCCTGTGATGGACATGGTTAAGGTCCGAGATCACATGAAAAAGACCGGATCTAAATCTCTCCTTCTCGGACCCAACTGCCCGGGCATCATGACTCCGGGAGAAATCAATGTCGGCATTATGCCTGCACACATTCACCGCAAAGGCAGAATCGGTGTTGTCTCCCGTTCCGGCACTTTGACTTATGAAGCGGTGGCACAGATTACCGCGTTAGGGCTGGGCCAGTCCACCGCTATCGGAATCGGCGGAGATCCGATTAACGGCTTAAAGCACATCGACGTACTGAAGCTCTTTAATGACGATCCTGAAACGGATGCAGTTGTCATGATCGGCGAAATCGGCGGAAGCGATGAAGAGACTGCTGCCGAATGGGTAAAAGATCATATGAAGAAACCCGTCGTGGGCTTTATTGCAGGCGTAACGGCTCCCGCAGGAAAGAGAATGGGGCATGCAGGCGCGATCATTTCCGGTGGTACAGGAACTGCCGAAGGCAAATTAGCCGTGATGGAAGCCTGCGGTATTCGAACGACACGGAATCCCTCTGAAATTGGCTCGTTGCTGCAATCCGTGCTCTCTTCGAAAAAGGAGTAATTCATTTTGGAAGCGCTTATTGCTTGGTTTGGTGAGATTCATTGGGTCGCAGTTTTGCAGATCATTCTCATCGACATTTTGCTTGGCGGAGACAATGCCGTTGTGATTGCGTTGGCTTGCCGAAGTCTCGATCCGCACCTGCGCGTGAAAGGCATTATCTATGGTGCCGGCGGTGCTATTTTGCTGCGTGTCATTCTGATTGCCTTCGCAGTCTCCGTGATGAACATACCGTTCCTGAAGTTCTGCGGCGGCCTGCTGCTGTTGTGGATCGGCGTCAAGCTCATTGCCCCTGCCGATGAAGGAGAGCATGAGATTCATGCGAGTAAGCGGCTTTGGGGTGCGGTTAAGACCATTATCGTTGCCGACTTGATCATGAGTATCGACAACGTGATTGCCATTGCCGGTGCGGCTGAACAGGCTCCGGGCCATCATCAGATGGCGCTGGTGATCTTTGGTCTGCTCGTGAGCGTCCCGTTCATTCTCGGCGGCAGTCAGATTATTCTGAAAGTGATTGATCGTTTTCCGATTATTGTTTATGCGGGCGGAGCTTTGTTAGGCTGGATCGCAGGCAGGCTAATGGTTGACGACCCGGGCATCTTGGCACACCTGCCGAATCTGCCGGCTCTTCATACTGAAGGCGGTATTGCCGGTGCAATCTTCGTGCTGATCGTTGCTTTCGTACTTAAGTACTTTAGGTCCCAGAAGACGAAGGCATAGCTAAAAAGCAGAATCAAGAAAAGGCGCTTTCTCTAGCGGGGAGCGCCTTTTAAATGGCTGTCAGCAGGATCAGAGTTTTTCTGCAGCTTCTCTGACTTCTAGTGCGGCTCGTTTGCCGGTAATCCAATCCGGAACAAGTTTGACCATGAAGACATAATTCAAGGCATGCTGAATTTCCTCTTCATTATCGGGGATGCCGGGGCTGTACTTTTCAGCAAGCGCACGCAGAGCGCTGAGTTTCTCTGCGGTATCGGTGACGGGATGTAATCGTCCCCAAATGAGAACGCTTTGAAAATTATTCGCTCGGACAGTCGGAACGACTTGGCTTTGCCCGACGATCGAAAAGCTTGTTTTGTTGGTTCTCTGGAAGCACTCGGACTTATATCCTCGCGGCGACCCGTGGAAATAAACGGCCCCACCCGTATATACGTAACTTAGCGGTACGGTATAGAGATAACCGTCGTCTCCGTTAAGCGAAAGGACACCGTAGGCGGTCGTGTCGATGATTCTTTGAATCGATTCGTTGCTTAAAGCTTGCTTTGTTCTTGTGAGTTCTTTCCTCATACTCCCTCCTTTAGCTCAGAGTTTGATCTAGAGCTTCTTTTAGTTTGAAAACTGCCGCTTCCAGCTCTTCTTCTTTAAAGTGAGCATAACCTAGAATAAAACCGGTAAGTGCTTTGGCCGAACGATAACAAGCAGAAAGCGGTCTTGTCTCGATCTGATAGGAACGTATTAAAAGCTCGGAAAGCCGGACATCATCTTGGGGCTGATTAAAGATGAACGTCAGATGCGTTCCTTCATTGGCCCCTTCAATGTGTCCGTAACCGGAAAGGTATTTTTCTATAGCTCTAACGGCTGCTTGCCGGCGCTTTTCATAAATCTTCTTAAGGCGCCGAACGTGTGAATAGTAGAAACCGTTTTGAATGAATTCAGCCAAAATGTATTGATGAACTTCGCTGCTGTGGCGATCCATAAGAAGCTTGGCCCCCTCGAAAATGGGGACGAGACTTTTAGGGACCACCATGTAAGCCATATTGAAGCCCGGATAAATTACCTTGGTAAAGCTTCCGAGATAGATGCACGGTGCGCCGTCTTTGTAGGAAGAGAGTGCCGGCAAAGGCTTTTTTCCATACCGAAGTTCGCTGTCGTAGTCGTCTTCAATTATCCAGATTCCCTCAAGTTTGGCCCAGGCTAAAAGCTTTTCGTTGTTTTCGGCGGAAGAAACGTAGCCTAACGGGTACTGATGGCACGGCGTTACTAGTATCCCTTTGATTTTCTTTTGTTTTTTAAGTTTGTCAATGTCGATTCCATCTTGAGAGACAGGAATTGGGATCGGCTTCAGTCCTCTGAACTCCAATAGGTTGATGTGCGTTTGAAAGTAAGGGTCTTCAACAGCGATTTTGTCCTCTTTTTCAAATAAAACGCTTGCACAGAGGTCCAATGCTTGTTGAGTGCCGTTTGTTGTAATCACTTGCTCAGGTTCGCACCTAAGGCCTCGGTACTGACGTAAATAATCGCAGACAGCTTTCTTATAAGGCATAAAGCCGCCAGGTTCACAATAACCGTTGTGAAGCCACGGGCTCTTTGAAGTACGTGCGACGACAGTAGTCCAGTTTTTACCCGGCAGGCTATCCAGGTCAGGCGCTATCACTGCGAAGGGCATAGGCTTTTGAACTTTGAAGCCAGTGGCCGTCGCTGCGATTTGTGCAGAAAGCGGGAGTTCTGAGGGGAGATATTTCTCATTAACTGGCAGACTTTCCTTTCGATTTTCAAATACACCGAGAGAAATTTCTGAGACAAAGGTGCCATTGCCGCTCTTTGTTTCCAGAAGTCCTTCCTCAAGCAGCCGGTTATAAACGCTGACGACTGTTGAACGTGAAACCTCGATCTCAGAAGCGAGTTTGCGGCTTGAGGGAATAGGATCTCCAGGACGCAGGCTTTTGTTCTCGATTAAGTCGAGGATCTTGAAGTAAAGCTGCTCTTGAAGTGATGATGCGCCGCTGTCGTGATTTAACGATATGTTGGAGAGGCTCGGCTGAACTTTGTGTGCCATGTCGGCTCCGAAAACGTTAAGGCCGGAGATTGTCTCCGGCCGATGCTGAGTTAGATTACTTTATCGTATTCTGGGCGGCTGCGGTCGCTGTTCTCAGATTCTTAATAACTTCGGAAGAAGTTTTTTCAAATCCGGATGGATCGTGAACGCCCTTCGAATAGTCTGAGAAGTACCAACCGACGGTGTGCAGGTAGAGGCTGTAAGCATCCTGAAGTTTTTGATATTCAGGCTGATTGATCTTGACATCGCCGTTCTTAGCTTTGATCAGGAGGTTGCGCGCGGCGCTTCCGTAGCGTTCGAGTCTTTCTTTATGGATACGATAACGCTGCTGGATTGTTGCAACCATGTAGGCGGCTTGCCCCTCGGACCAATTGTCGCCGTTCGGATTGCCATGGCAATCGGATCTTGCGCAAGTGTTCTTGTACTTCAGAGAAGGCAGACTAGGCTGATGTTCAAGTGTGCCGTTCGCTTTCTTGGCGAAGTGGCAGTCTGTGCAGCCCACGCCTGCTTGACCGTGCTTAGAACCAACAACGGTTTCCATATGGTAATGGTCGGTCGAGACAGTCTTAACGCCTGTTGCCTTATCGATTCCGTTATACAGCCCTAATCTTCTCACGACATTCCAGCGTTCGATCGGGTTAGCTGCGAAGAACGTACCGACGGACCAGCCGGTTCTGTCAATAGCATTTTTCGGATGAGCGAGCTGACTGTCGCTATCTTTGTAAAAAGTTTCAGAGCGGTTGTGGCCTTCGTGGCACTGACCGCACATATAGTTCGAGTTGGCTTTCTCAAGAATGGCGATCTTTCTCGGATAGCCGCGAACACCCATGTTGATGACTTCGATCTTCGGATAACCGGTCTTTCCTGCGTTCTTCTGATAGTTGTAGTCCTTGTAGTGCGGATGCGACATGGCTTCTATCAAATGGTCGAAGACGATGCGAGGCTCTGCTGAATGCGGGTCGTGGCAGGTAATGCAGTTGAAGCTGTTGTTGACGGTCTTTAGGACTTTGTGGTCCGGATCATCAAAGGCGAGCGGGGCCTTCGGGTTTTTAGCGCCTAAATAGGCGTAATCCAAGATGTTATCGGAACTCTTGCACTTCAAGCAGTCAGACCGTCCCATAATCTCGCGTCCTTTGTGAGGACGCCAAGTCAAAGACAATGTCTTTGAGGGCAGAATTTTGTCGCCTTCGTTCGGGCGTGTATCGGTTAAAGCCTCCCACATCGGAGCTCCGGGTTTAGAGAGGTCCGTGTACTTTTTATATTGGTAACGGCCGTCAGAACGAACGTTGGCAAGGTCGGTCACAATGCTGGAGTGGAAACGCGGCAAACGGAACTGGACGTCCCGGAAAGAGTTGTCACCGGCGATATCACGGAACTGTGCGTAGGCGGGCGGCGTGTTTTTGAGCGCCCACTCATAATGGTACTTCGGATCCATGATGTCTTTGTGCTGTTCAGTGTGACACTGACCGCAGGCGGCATATTCAAAATGTGTAGTCGGGCGGTTGTCGCGGCTTGGAGCCTTGACGTGTTCCGGACTGATGTCGTGACAGGAAACGCAGTTCACATTTTTATGTGCACCGCGAGTTGATAAGGTTTTAATGGCTGTTGCATGACAGCCGAAACACTGGTTCTTGTCTACAGGCTGCTGAGGAGCAGCGGCTGCCAATACTGACAGCGAAAGGCAAGACAGACCTAACGAAACTATGGATTTGATTATTGTGTTTTGCATAAGGTTCTCCTTAAGACTGCCTTCATTTTCTCCAATGAACTTTGAGAAAAAGAGTCCACTTTCAGACTATGTGCTCAGTCCACTTTTAAGGAGAACGCTCTTATGCGAAACAACAGGTCTTCTTGTTTCTGAATGTTTGGAAATTAAGAAGCCGAGAATTTCAAGCCAATGATTCCGATGGCGATAAGCGAAGCGAAAACAGTTCTGGAGACCGTGAAAGCCTCTCCAAACAAGAGAATGCCGGCAATAAAGGCGCCAATACACCCGATACCGGTCCAAATGGCGTAAGCCGTTCCTAAAGGAATAGTTCTCATCGCTACTGCCAAGAAATAGACGCTGGCGACCATTCCGATAATAGTGACCGTACTGTAGAACCAATTACTAAAGCCATCGGCATGTTTCAAGGCAACGGCCCAAACGATCTCAAAAATTCCTGCAATGAAAAGATAAATCCAAGACATTTGTATCCTCCAAAACAAAAAGGCACCTTTGTCAGCATTCCTTCAATGGCCTGCGGAATACTGAAAAAGGTGCCTATCCGGCGATAGATTGCACAATGAAAGTATACCGACTCAGTAAAAATGCGGGTTATTCTCGTTAAAAGGATTTCTCGAAAGTTCTGACTATTTGAAATTTCACGTTCTTTCACAAGAACGGGTAATGGTAAAACTACGACAAATCAACGCATTGCTAAAATCAACCGTCAATTTGGTTTTTACTCTTAGGAGATATTTCATTGGAAGCGCTTATCGCTTGGTTTGCCGAAATTCATTGGGTGGCCGTTCTTCAAATTATTTTGATCGACATTTTGCTCGGCGGAGACAACGCGGTTGTTATCGCCTTAGCCTGCCGCAACCTTGACCCGAGCCTTCGTTTTAAAGGTGTGCTTTACGGGGCTGCCGGTGCCATCCTCTTGCGTGTGATCCTGATTGCTTTTGCCGTCACGATCATGAACATTCCATTCCTCAAACTTGTCGGAGCGCTTCTGCTTCTCTGGATTGGTATAAAACTTATTGTTCCTCAGGATGAAGGGGAGCATGAAATTCATGCCAGTAAGCGTCTTTGGGGTGCGATCAAAACCATCATCGTTGCCGACTTAGTTATGAGCTTGGACAACGTGATCGCGATTGCCGGTGCAGCTGAACAGGCACCTGCCGGTCATCAGATGGGACTCGTGATCTTCGGTCTCTTGGTGAGCGTTCCGTTCATTCTCGGCGGCAGCCAGCTGTTCCTGAAATTTATTGATCGTTATCCGATCATTGTTTACGCCGGCGGCGCTTTGCTGGGATGGATCGCAGGCACACTGATTGTGGGCGACCCCGGCCTGACACCGCATATTCCGAACTTGGCCGAAATGCATACGCCTGCCGGAATTGCCGGTGCCGTCTTCGTGCTGATTGTGGCCTTTGCAATTAAAGGACTTCGGAAGAAGGCAAACTAACTTGTCAGCTTAAAAGCTGAAGGACTTTCAGGTCCTCCTGAAAATACAAAAAACGGCGTTCAACCGCAAAGGAAGAACGCCGTTTTTTTGTCTGATGTCAGCGGCTGGTGCCGATAATCGCACCGCCTAAGCACACTTCTTCGTCATAAAAGACCGCGCTTTGTCCAGGTGTCACCGCCCAGAGAGGATCAAGAGAAGAAACCACTACGCTTTCATCGTCGGTGCGAATAACTTTGCATTCCTGATCGGCCATGCGGTAGCGCGTTTTAAGACCGAGCATTCTTCCGGCCTCGGGAGCTGTTCCGCTGATCCAGTTGGGTCGCGTGGCAGAAAGCGAGAAAGACTGAAGCCAAGGATGGTCGTGACCTTGTACGATATAGAGCGTGTTGTTCGGAATGTCCTTCCGAGCAACAAACCAAGGTTCGCCGTTGCCGAACTTAGAACCGCCGACGCCGATACCTTTGCGCTGACCTAAGGTGTAGTAAGAAAGGCCGATGTGCTCGCCAACAATTCTTCCGTCCGGTGTTTTAATCGGACCGGGTTTGTTAGCAAGGTAGCGATGAAGGAACTCACGGAACGGACGTTCTCCGATAAAGCAGATACCCGTACTGTCTTTTTTCTTGGCGTTCGGCAATCCGATTTCTTCGGCAATTCTGCGTACCTCGGTCTTGCACATGTCTCCGACAGGGAACATGGCTTTCGAGAGCTGGTACTGATTGAGACGATTTAAGAAGTAGCTTTGATCTTTAGTGTTGTCCACACCTTTGAGCAGTTCAAAGAGCCCGTCTCTTTCGCGGACACGTGCATAGTGTCCGGTGGCAATCTTGTCGGCGCCTAAACGGATGGCATGATCAAGGAATGCCTTGAATTTAATTTCGGAATTGCAGAGAACGTCAGGGTTCGGCGTACGACCGGCGGAATACTCGGAAAGGAATTCCGCAAAAACGCGGTCCTTGTATTCTTTGGCAAAGTTCACGGCTTCGATATCGATGCCGATTACGTCGGCGACCGCCGTGGCATCGATTAAATCCTGACGGGAAGAACAGTATTCGCTGTCGTCATCGTCCTCCCAGTTTTTCATGAAAAGACCGATTACTTCGTATCCCTGCTTCTTGAGAAGGTAGGCGCTGACGGCAGAATCCACTCCGCCTGAAAGACCAACGACAACTGTTTTTGTTTCCACACAAAACTCCTTACGATAATCCCGACATTTTAATAAGTTAGCGATCAACAGGCAGGCGATTTTCGCTATTCTTGTGTGCATAGTTGAAACAGACGACAATGCTGTTTTGCGAAAAAACAATGCCGCGGCTCATTAGCGCGAAAGAATAAAAGGATTCGAGATGATTGCGACTCAGAATGCAGCAGACAAAACTCAGAAGTTTTTAGACGATTTCAAGGTCTCTAAACCCGTGATCGGTTTGCCGGGCCTCGGCTGGGATACGCCGGAAATGGCGGCAGCTGTTTCCAATGCCGGCGGCTTGGGCGTGCTCCATATCGGTTTTAAAACCGAAGAGGAAATTGAAAGAGATGTTGCAAAAGTTCGTTCGCTGACCGATGAGCCTTTTGCCGTACTCATGTTCCCGCAAAAAGAATCGATCTTAGACGCCGAGAAACTTCGCCTGCAGGATACAGCGCTCTCTCCGCTCAGAGAGGATTTGGGATGCACGGCAGCTAGACCGATATCGGCTCCGCTTTTTGATAATCAGTTCAGGAAAATTGTTGAACTGAAGGTGCCGGCCGTCGGCTTGAGACTCGGAGGTTTGAGAGAGCCTTATATGGAAGAACTTGAAGCCAACGGTATTTCTGTCTTCGGCATCGCGTCTAACCTTAGAGATGCCAAGGTTCTCGTCTCCAGTGGCGTCAATGCCGTCGTAGCCGCCGGCTGGGCCGAAGAAGGTCTGCTCTCCCATGAAGAAATCGGTAAAGATCAGGCTGAAATCGATTCCTTGGTCTTATGGTCGGAATGCGCAAGAGCATTGAGAGTTCCGGTTCTCGGCGCCGGTTCTGTCACAACCCAGAATCAAGTTCGTGTCATCAAGGCGCTCGGTTTAGCTGGCTTTATGCTTTCGGACGCGCTGCTGCTTGCCAAAGAGTCTCCGATTCCGGATTCCTGGCGTACCAAGGTAATGTACTTAGCGGACTCTGCCTCTGAGACGTCTGACACTTTCATGGGCCGAGCCTCACGCTATTTGTCTAACGGCTTTGCCCAGATCTTCCCCGAAAAAGGTCTTCCCGTCCTTCAGTTCCCTTATCAATACTTTGCACTGAAAGATATCTTTGATAAGGCATTAGAGATTGGCCGAATTGATTTGGCTCTTTTGGAAGTCGGACAATACGTCTATCTCGCCGAAAGCGGGACAACTGCTGACATCATCAACAAATTCTGCGGATATTGGAGTGAAGACTAAATGAAAGACAATCAGGCGCTTATCGTTGTCGACGTCCAAAAAGATTTCTTAGAAACCGGCGCATTGCCTGTTAAAGAGGGCAGCCAAGTCGTACCGGTCATTAATCGGATCATTCCAAAATTTAAAAATGTCGTATTTACACAAGACTGGCATCCGCAAGGCCATATTTCTTTTGCTTCGTCTCATCCTGGCATAGCGCCTTACAGCACCATTGATGTCTCTTACGGTAAACAAGTCCTTTGGCCGGAACACTGTGTTCAAAACACGTCTGGTGCCGAATTTGCCGAAGGACTGAACACGGAAAACGGCGACTGTTTTGTGAAGAAAGGTGCACACTCCGATATTGATAGTTACTCCGCTTTTCTAGAGGCAGACCGTAAGACCAAGACAGACTTAGGTGTTTGGCTGAGGTCTCAGGGAATTACAGAGGTCTTTGTCTGTGGTCTTGCAACTGACTTTTGCGTTAGCTGGACCGCCTTGGATGCGGCTGATGAAGGCTTGAGGGTATCCGTCATTGAAGACGCTTCCCGCGGAATTGACGTGAACGGCTCTTTAGAGGGCGCTCGAGCCGCCTGGAAAAAAAGAGGAATCAAACGGATTGATTCCTCTGAGATCAATTAGAAGAAAATCTTCATTAAAAGCGGAGTGAGCAGCGGTGCCAGCAGTGCAGTGGTCAAACCGGTTAAGCCGATGGCCAGACTGCCGTAGGCGCCGGCCGTCGAATCAATCTGGAAAGCGCGGGAAGTACCCATGCCGTGTGCGGAAAGACCGAGTGCAAAACCCTTGGCAGACGAAGAATCGACTTTTAGAAGCAGGAACAGAGGTCCTGCGCAGATCGACCCGAGCACGCCGGTCAGCACAACCAAGGAAGCAGAGAGGGCAGGAAGACCGCCGAGTTTTTCTGCAATGGACATGGCAATGGGCGTTGTCACGCTCTTCGGTGCCAAGCTAATGATGGTTTCCGGAGAAGCTCCGAGCAATCCCGCGATCAGGACAGTTGAAGTAATCGCCGTGAAGGCGCCTGCAAAAAGTCCCAATAAAATCGGTAGCCAATTTTTAGCCAACTGAATTCTGAGGTCGTACAGAGGAACGGCCAAAGCAACGGTTGTCGGTCCCAGCAGAAAATGAATGAACTGGGCGCCGGAAAAGTAAGTCTGATAGGGCGTATGCGTGGCCATCAGCAAAAGGACGACCGTGACAATGGAAACCGCAACGGGATTTAAGAGCGAATTCCAATTACTCCATTTATAGAGTTTCTGAGCAAAGAGGTAAGCGGCCAGCGTGACCGTCAGCCACAGAAGGGAAGAAGTGGAAAGCGAGGACCAAATCTCCTCGATGCCGTGAAAGTCGATGTTATTCATGCCTTGCCTCCTTCCGTTCTTTGCGTTTCTGCAGCCAGATCGTCGAGTACTTGATCACTAGGGCAGTCACAGCGATCGTCAGAATCGTACTGACGACCAAAGAGACGCCGATCGGAAGCGCTTCATTTTTGAGGCGGTCAATGTGTAGCATGATGCCGACACCGGCCGGGACAAACAGCACGGCAAGATAAGAAATCAGGACTAAGGAAATCGGACGGACCCAGGAAGCCAGACGGTCGTTTGCGATCAAGGCAACGAGCAGCAGGAACATGCCCAGAACCGAGCCGGGAACCGGGAGATGGAAGTACATCTCGGCAACGTTTCCCAAAAGTTGGAATACGAGTAGAAGGACCAGACCTTCGATCATTTTTAATTAATAGATTGTGAAAATTGACGTGGAACGCGAATGTATTCCTTATCTCAGCACAAAAACGACGTCGGAATCAGAAAATTTTTTCGAATTGAGTAATCAAAATAGGTTTGTCCAGTGGTATTTATTCTCATTTATCTAAATCTCACAAATCATTACAATCGCGGGAATCGTTAAGCCTTCGGGCTCAATTGTTTTACGCAACTTTAATAAGAGGAAACATCAATGTCAGTTCTCGACTCTTACATGAAAGACTTGGCCGAATTGGTTAACAAAGACCGCGGCACTGCAAACATTGCCGGCGTTACCGAAGCCGCCAAGATTATGAAGGGCCATCTCGAATCCATCGGATTCAAAGCCGACCTCGTTGACTTAGGTCCGAATGCCGGCAACGGTCTGTTCGCTACGAACAAGCCCAACGCTGACCACTATGACGTTCTCTTCAATGCTCACCTCGACACCGTTTTCCCTGACGGAACTGCTGCTGCTCGTCCTTTGACCGTTAAAGGCGACCGCGCCTACGGCCCCGGCTGCAGCGACTGCAAGAGCGGCGTGCTTGCCATCTACTACGCTCTGAAGGCTGCTCGTCCTGAAGATCTGGAAAGACTCTCCATCGCCGTTGCTCTGAACCCGGACGAAGAAACCGGTTCCAAGGCTTCCAGCGCCTGGCTCAAGGGCATCGCTGCTAAATCTTCCCGCGCTTTGGTTTTTGAAGCAGCCCGCGCAGGCGGTCAGCTCGTTCGCTCCAGAAAGGGTTCTACCAACTACATCGTGACCTTCCACGGTAAGGCTTCCCACGCCGGCAACGCTCCGTACAAAGGAGCCAACGCCAACATCGCCGCTATGCGCTTTGCGCTCGCAGCTGCCGGTCTGGCCGATGTCGATAAAGGCACAACGGTCAACCCCGGTGTGATCGAAGGCGGCAGCGCTCCTAACGTCATTTCCGAAAAATGCGTTGTTAAGCTCGACACTCGCTACTGGAACAACGAAGACGACAAATATCTCGACGACGGCATCAACAAACTGGCTGCTGCCGTTTGGGCTCCCGGCGTAACTCAGACCATCGAACGCGTCAGCCACAGCAACGCTATGCCGTTGTCCGACGCTACGAAAGAACTCGTTGCTCAGATTACCGAAGCTGCCAAACTCGAAGGCTTCGATATCGACTGGGTTGACGCAGGCGGTGCTTCCGACGGCAACCACATGGCTGAAGCCGGTCTCCCCGTCATTGACGGATGCGGCCCTGCCGGCGGCGAATTCCACTGCGACCGCGAATTCCTGCGCTTAGACACAGTCGAAGAACGCATTCGCATGATCACTCGCTTCCTGTCTCTGATCTAATTCAGTAGAAACAGATCTAAACGCAAACGCCCTTCGGGGCGTTTGTCGTTTCTGCGGACTCGAATTCGGCGCCGGTGATAAAAGAAATGCCTTGCAGGAATACAATGCATTTCATCTGAGAAAGTCAAAAAAGGAAATCGGAATGAAATTCGAATTGAACGGCGAATTTATTCGCTTAGGAGATCTGCTGAAGGCAGCCGGATTGACCGGTACAGGCGGAGAGGCAAAACAAGCCGTCCAGGACGGCCTAGTGAATGTAGACAGGAAAGTCTGCACCGAACGCGGCCACAAGATCCGCGCCGGACAGAAAGTCCAGTTTAAAGATCAGACGATTGAGGTCGTCGAGCAGGCAAAATAAAAGCACTCGATTTGCTGAGTGCTTCTATTGAATCGATTACTTGCGTTTTCCGCCGGCGGCAGCAACCGGAGGACGACCCTCGATATGACGGAAGGTAATGCGGCCTTTGGTCATGTCGTACGGGGAGATTTCCAGCGAAACTTTATCGCCGGCGAGAATTCGGATGTGATGCTTACGCATTTTGCCGTTTGTGTAGGCAATCAGTTCATAGCCGTTGTCGAGTTTGACGCGATAGCGAGCGTCCGGAAGAACTTCGGTAACGGTTGCAGTTGTTTCAATCAGGTCTTCTTTAGCCATATAAGAATAAAAGTTCCTAATAATCAATAGGAACAGGGTTTTAAAAAACGGATTTTACCTGACAATGCGCCTAAGTACGTAAACTCATTAACAAAAATGAGCCAATCGGGGCGGTTTTGCTAAAATCAGCGTAATAAATTACAAATTGATGCGAAAGGCCTTGTCGGTCCGGACGCGATCGGAGCGGAATTAATGAAGAACATTCTTATTGTTTATTACTCTCGCATGGGCCATACCGCCCGCATGGTTCGTACTATTGCCGACGAACTCGAGGCACTCGGAAACACCGTGACGGTTATGCCGGTCTCCGAAGCCCTTCGCGAAGGCGTGGACTGGAGCAAGCATGATTTCGTGCTCTGCGGCTTCCCTGTTGTCTACGGCACTTACCATCCGAACGTTTACGAATTTGTTCGCAACAACTGCACGGAACTCGACCGCAAGCCCAATGCGATGTTCAACGTTACCGTCGTTGCCCGCACACCGTTTAAGGCGACAGTCGAAGGCAACCGCTACATGCAGAAATTCCTTGAACGCTCTCCGTGGCGTCCCAGAGACCTCAAGTGCTTTGCCGGCAAGATTGACTATCCGCACCTGAATCTCTTTGATAAGAAGTGCATTCAGCTCATCATGAAGATCACAAACGGCCCGACAGACCCGTCTATGTGCATTGACTTTACTGACTGGGAAGATGTGAAGCAGTACGCCAAACACATCTCCGAGCTTGCCCGCCAAGCTTAATCTCAGGCTAATTCTCAATGTTTTTATATCGCGCAACCCGCTAAAATTAGCGGGTTACGCTTTCTTTAGGACAGAAATAAATGACAGACACTCAAGAATATCCATGGATCAAGCACTACCCTGAGGGCGTGCCCGCGACCATTAATCCGGATATTTACGAATCATTGCCGGATTTCCAGGAAAAGATCTGTCAAGAGTACGGTGATGCTCCGGTCTTTACCAGCCTGGGCAAGACAATGACGTACAAAGAATTTGATGAGAAAGTGACGGCGTTCGCTTCTTATCTGCAGTCGCTGCCCGGCGTTGAGCAGGGCGACCGCGTGGCCGTGATGATGCCGAACCTTCTCCAGTACCCGATCTGTCTGTTCGGCATCATGAAAGCTGGGCTTATCGTCGTTAACGTTAACCCGCTTTACACCGCTCGCGAGCTCGGCGGCCAGCTGAAGGATTCCGGCGCTAAGGTCTTAGTCATTATCGAGAATTTCGCCAAGACGTTCGAAAAGATTCAGAAAGACTCTCCCGTTGAGCACGTCATCACGACTCAAGTCGGCGACTTGCTTTCTGCTCCGAAGCGTCTGCTCGTTAACTTCATGCTGAAGAAAGTAAAGAAGATGGTGCCCGAGTTCAATCTCGAACACGCTGTCTCTTTCCGCGATGCACTGGCTCAAGGCGCTTCCAGAAAATTTAATCCGGTCAAGCTCGACCGCTACGACATCGCACTTCTGCAGTACACAGGCGGCACAACCGGCATTGCCAAAGGCGCCATGCTGACACACCGCAATGTGTTGGCGAACCTGCAGCAGACCGGTGTTTGGATTTCCGGAGACTTCAAGAAGAAGACCGAAGTCGTTATGACAGCGCTTCCGCTCTATCACATCTTTTCTCTGACCGCGCTGTGCAGCTTCCTTCAGTGGGGCGCCCGCATGGTTCTCATTGCGAACCCGCGCGACATGAAAGGTTTGGTCAAAGAATGCGAGAAACAGCACTTCACCGTCATTTGCGGTGTGAACACGCTCTTTAACGGCTTGCTCAATACACCGGGATTCGACAAGGTTGACTTCAAGATGCTGAAGCTCACCGTCGGCGGCGGCACACAGGTTCAGAAGTCCGTGGCCGAACGCTGGAAAGAAGTGACCGGCGGCCACATTATCGAAGCTTACGGTTTGACCGAATGCTCTCCTGGCGTTGCCGCCAACCCGATGAACACGCCTTGGAACGGTTCCGTCGGCTTCCCGTTCCCGTCTACCGTGGTTTCTATCCGTGGCGAAGGTTTCAAAGATCTTGGCTTCTGGACAACTCCGCAGGAAATTCCCGAACACACCGGCGAAATCTGCGTGAAGGGTCCGCAGGTCATGCGCGGTTACTGGGACAAGCCGGAAGAAACAGCTGCCGTGCTGCGTGACGGCTGGCTGCGCACCGGTGATATCGGCAACATGGACAGCAACGGCCGCATTACGATTACTGATCGCCAGAAAGACATGATTCTGGTCAGCGGCTTTAACGTCTACCCGAACGAAATTGAAGGCGTTCTTCAGAGCATGCCGGAGATTTTGGAATGCGGCGTGGTCGGTGTTCCGAACGAAAAATCCGGGGAGCGCGTCAAGGCCGTGATCGTTAAGAAAGATCCGTCTTTGACCGTTGAGCAGGTTAAGGCCTATTGCCGTCAAAACCTTACCGGTTACAAGATGCCAAAGGAAATCGTTTTTGTTGATTCCATTCCTAAGACCCCTGTGGGTAAGATTCTTCGCCGCGAACTGAAAGATATCGTCGCGAAGGAAGAGGCTCCCGCAAAACAGGAGGCAGAAGGACAAAAATCCGAAAATTAATTTAGACGGTTATCACACAAAGAAGGAGGCTCTCGGGTCTCCTTTTTTTGTGGTTTTCTCAATGTATTAGTGGTTTTACTCAGGATTGTCGTACCACGAGGACAAAATAACCACACTGCTGAGAAAAATTCATGATACGTCTACAAATGTTTAGGTAGTAATACTTATAAAGATAGAAATAATACCTAATATGAATTTCAAATTATCTTCTAATTGAAGATCAATAAATTTTAATTGATCGAATAGATAGAATAAATACTCGAGTAACAACTGAAGTATTAGGTAATAACTCTTAGTTGTCTGAATCTGATTTATCTCAGAACGTAAAATTCGTTTCTAGAAATATAAGGCCGAATTATCGGCGATGACTCTTTCTAAACCTATTGTTCTGGGAGAACCAAATGACATGGACTTTCTGGGCCGCTATTGTTGTAGTGATTGCAACGGTTTATGCCCTTATCAAGCGCTATGAAACTCGTCTCGTTCTGCTGACTTCCGGCTTTGTGATGGCTTTCATTTCATTGCAGCCGATGATCGCTTTCAAGCAGTTCGACAAATCGATGACAAACGGCAGCCTGATCATCGCCATCTGCTCGGCGCTCGGTTTTGCTGCAGTGATTTCTCTGACCAAATGCGACGTTCATCTGGTTAGCCTTCTGATGAGACCGCTGAAAAAGCTCGGCGTGTTTCTCCTTCCTTCCTGTATGATCGTGACCAGCGTGATTGCTACTGCCATTCCTTCTATGGCCGGTCTTTCCGCTGCCGTCGGTCCGACAATGATCCCGATCATGATCAGAAGCGGTTTCAAACCCGCTATTGCTGCTGCAGCTGTCGGCGGCTGCATGATGCCGGCTTATCTGAACCCGGGCGTTTCTCATAACCCGTTCATCTCCAAGCTCGCTTCCATGGAAATCATGCAGTTCATCGGAGCTCATGCCACGACTACCGTCACCATGGGCTTGATCAGCATTGTCGTGATCACGATCACCTGCTTTGCTTTCGGTGACTTTAAGCGCGGTAAAGCCGCTGTTGAAGAAGCCGTTGAAGTTGCTTCCAACGAAATTGAACATCCGAACATCCTGTTCGCGATCGCTCCGATCGTTCCAGTCGTTCTTCTCGTTTGCGCTTCCATTTGGTTCCCGCAGCTCAAGATGTCCGTTGCAACCGCTATGTTGATCGGTACGTTCTATGCCTTAGTCGTTACACGCTCCAACCCTGAAGAAGTCACGAAGAAATTCTTCGCCGGTATGGGTAACGGCTATGCCAAGATCCTCGGTATCATTATTGCTGCCGGTGTGTTTGCCGCAGGTTTACGTGCCGCAGGCGTCATTGAAGTTTTCGTTCAGTATCTGACTCACTCCAACGAAGTTGCCAAGATCGGCGGTGCTTTCGGTCCGTTCTTCCTGGCCGTGTTAACAGGCTCCGGCGATGCGGCAGCATTCGCCTTTAACGAAGCGGTTACTCCGCACGCTCCGACATTCGGAATGACCATTGACGGTCTGGGTTACCTCGCCATGATGGCAGCCGGTATCGGTCGTCAGGCTTCTCCGCTTGCAGGCGGCATCATCCTTCTGTCCGGTATCGCAGGCGTCTCCCCGGTTGAAGTCGTGAAGAGAACTGCGCCGGCCGCTGTTGTGATGGTTCTCACTCTTTACTTCCTGGTTTAATAGGAACAGACTGGCATGAAAAATATTCCCGCATTAGATCCTAAAGTTCTCGGTCTTGTTACCGAAATCTCTAAAGAACCCAAAGTTGAAGCGGCTATTGCCTTCATTAAAGACCAGACTGAAGTCGCTATGCTGGAACAGATTGAGCTCTGCGAAATTGAAGCTCCGACTTTCCACGAAGAGAAAAGAGCCGCTTCTGTAGCAGAGCGCATGAGGCAGTACGGTCTGACCGATGTTCATATTGATGAAATCGGAAACGTGATCGGTATCCGCAAGGGTTCCGGCAACGGCCCAGTTCTTGCCATCGGTGCTCATATGGATTCCGTGTTCCCGGCCGGAACCGACGTCAAGGTCAAAAAAGAAGGCAATATCTACCGAGCTCCCGGCATCGGTGACAACTGCTCCGGCTTGAGAGCGCTTCTCCAGGTGCTCCGCGCCCTTGAAAAAGAAGACATCCGCACTGTCGGCGATATCTGGTTTGTTGGTACCGTCGGCGAAGAGGGCAACGGCGATATTCGCGGCTCAAAGCATCTCTGTGCTAACAACAAGCTTGACGGTTTTGTCGCGATCGACAGTACGGACGTCGGCCGCGTCCTTTACGGCGCAGTCGGTTCTCACCGCTGGCGTTTAGCCGTGGACGGTACAGGCGGACACTCTTTCGCTGACTTCGGCAAGACTCCGAGCGCCATTCACGCCGTTTGCCGTGCCGGCAATATCATTGCCGACATCAAAGTTCCGGAAGACCCCAAGACCACCTTCACGATTGGTACGATCAAGGGCGGTACGACGGTCAACACGATTTCCGCTCACTGCGAAGTGGACGTGGATATCCGCAGTGTTTCCAATGACGAACTGCTTCGCGTAGAGAGTGAAGTTTTAGGCGCCTTCGAGAAGGCCATCAAAGAAGAAAATGCCCGGTGGGGTGTTGCTGATGAAAATGGTCTGAAGCTCACCAAGACCATGATTGGCAATCGTCCGGGCGGACTTCGTCCGCACAGCTGCCCGGTTCTTCAGGCTGCTCGCAGCGCCCAGAAGACACTTGGCATTGAGCTGACAAACTATGCAATGTCTTCCACGGATGCGAATGCTCCGATGAGCCACAACATTCCCGCCACTTGCCTGTGTTCCGGCGGTAAGGGAATCGGGGCTCATACGCTTAAAGAGCATTTCATCATGGAAAAGACCGAGCTCGGACCTCAGCTGGTTCTCTTAACCGCGCTTGCATTAGCCGGTACGGAAACCACTAAGCCCCTTCTCGGATAAATAAAAGAACACAACACCTCGAACCAATAAACCCTCCCCGGGCGGCTGGCTTCTCTCCTGTGAGGGAACGGCCGCCTCTTTTCTTTTTCATTAGAATGATTCGGAAAATCAACCGCTGTTTCCGAATCAATATGACTCCATCTTTGAAAAATAAAATGCCGGCATGGGACTTCCGATCTTCTTACGGAGGTCTGACTTCTCAGGCATATCGAAAGGCCCGTCAGCGGTTGGAAGCGGATATTCATATTCTCTCGGGGCTTGTGCCGAACGCCAAAGACGCGGTTTCGATCAGCATTGCCTTGGAGCATCTAGCGGAGGTTTTTAGCCTTACGGATTCTTTGATCGGCTATTGTCGATGCCTGTCTGCGATTGATACGAGAGAACAGGAAGCTGCAAAAGAGCGCGTCCGCCTTTGGGAAATTCATTCCCGCTATTACGAGCTGATTACCGGTCTTTTTCATCGCTTGACCGAGTTAAAAAAGAGCGATCCGATTTGGAAGGAACTGGATTTCAGTAAGTGGGAATGGCTCTTTGAGCGTGTTTCTTCCCGCTGGTCTTTTTCGCTGTCGCCCCGTGCTCTGCAGCTCCTCTATGAGCTGAAAGCTTCGAACTTTGTTCCTTGCTCGGATCTTTATCACTCGGTGAATTCACATTTGGTGGCGACGGTGAGGACGATGGACGGTTTGACGAAACATCAGTCTCACTCGCAGTGCATTGCGGTACTTAAAACTTCGGAAGATCCGAAATTAAGACAGTCGACCTTTGCTGCGCTGAACGAATACTATTCGCAGAACGCTTATCTCTACGCATCCATTTTTAATATGCTCACCGGTTTCCGGCTGAAAGGTTTCGAGTTTGCTCAGATGGACTTCATGGCGCCTGCTTATTGGCAAAATGCTGTAAGCTCGGAAGCGGTTGATGCATTGATGACGGCGGTGAGGGCCAACCGTCACATGCTTCGAAAGTCGGTGATCAGCCGTGCGCTCTTTACCGGCAGGAGTGCGATGGATGTCTGGGACCTTAATGCGCCCGCACCGCTCAGAAGAGAAATTCATATTCCTTACGAGGAGGCGCTCGACAAGATTAAAGAAGTTGGGAAGGTGCTCGACGAACGTATTCCGGAAACCTTCGAATTGTTCGTCGAAAAAGGCTGGGTTGAGGTTCGTCAGCTGCCGGGCAAACAAAACGGCGCATTCTTCCAAGGCATTTTGTCGCTCAATGAGCCGAGAATTTTTTCGACGTATCTCGGATCATTCGCCTCCATGAGCCAACAGGCCATCATGTACGGCCATGCCTGGCACTTCTGGTTGCAAAGAGAGCTACCTGCGCAGGAGCGAAAGATTCCACGTGCTTTGATGGAAGTTGCCGGACACTTCTTTGCGCTGCTACTTTTTGAAGAAATCCAAGAAAAAGCAGCTTCAATGGAAGAAAAGCTGGAAGCCCTTTGGCAGGAGCTCACGTTTATCTCGAACTATGTCATAAACATGGGTGTGCGCTTCGATTTCGAAAGAAGTTTCTTTGAAGAGCGAAGGAAAGGCGTGTTATCCGCCACCAAAATTTCTAATCTGTTGTCCGAGGCGTGGCAGGCTTGGTACGGAGAGAGTACCGCCGGCATCGATCCCTATCTTTGGATCAACCGCGGTCAGTTCTACAAGATTGACGACTACTTCTACAACTACCCGTATATCTTCGGTACGGTTTGCGCCTACGGATTATCTGAGATTCGTCATCGAATGCCGGAAGTGTTCCCAAAAATTTACAGTGACTTTCTCTTTAACAGCGGACGTATGTCTGTCGACGATCTTTTTAAAAAGTTTTTCAAGATCGATATTACTCAGCCTGAATTTTGGGAAAGCGGACTGAAAGCGATGGAACGGAAGATCTCTGTTTTTGAGGCGGAAGCACGGAAGTATTCCGAAAAAGCGGTAATGGAAAATACTTAACAAGAAAATCTCCTTTACAACTTTCCATTGTTGGCTCGCTAAACAATCGAAAATTGTAAATTCCTGAATGAATGTTCATTCAGAATTGAACTAGAATTGTGTCCGTTGTGCTTCTCAGGCGAGAAAGCGCACTCAAATCAGAATAAATTGGGAATAAATCTCGAGGTTTTTCATGTTATTGAACGACTTAAAGAAGGCGGCGTTGTGTGTTGCCGCGGGCTTTGCCGTGACTATGTTCGGCGGATGTGACTCGCAGAAATCAACCGGTGCTCCGGCCGGAGCCGGTGCTCAGCGAGCTCCTCAGGTTTCCGTCACGGAAATTCAGCCGACCGAGTTAGACATGACGACGACGCTTCAGGGCCGCACAGCTTCGTATTTGGTCGCTGATGTTCGTCCTCAGGTCGCCGGTATTCTGCAGAAACGGCTCTTTAAGGAAGGAAGCGAAGTCAAAGAAGGACAAGCGCTTTATCAGATTGATCCGGCTGTCTATGAAGCCGCAGTGGCAAGCGCTAAAGCCGAGCTTCAGAGAGCTCAGGCCGTGCTGTATCAGACCCGTCTGACCGCAAACCGCTATGCACAGCTGGTCAAAACCAATGCAATCAGTAAACAAAACAACGACGACGCTCAGGCTGCATACAAGCAGGCACAGGCCGCGGTGGCTGCTGCTGAAGCCGGATTAAAGAACGCCCAGATCAACCTGGACTACACGACCGTACGTTCTCCGATCAGCGGGCGCATCGGCCGCTCTTTAGTTACACCAGGCGCATTGCTTTCCGCACATCAGGCCCAGAACATGGCCGTCGTTCAGACACTGGATCCGATCTATGTCGACGTGACCCAGTCAAGTAAAGAAATTCTCAGTCTTAAAAAAGACATCGCTTCCGGCAAACTTAAAACCAAAGGCGGCGCTATTCCCGTGACTTTGATCATGGAAGACGGAACCAAGTATCCTCAGACAGGCGAGCTTACGCTGTCCGAGGTTTCTGTTGATCCGGGCACAGGCACCATTACGCTGCGCGCCGAATTCCCGAACCCCGACAATATTCTTTTGCCGGGTATGTTTGTTCGTACCGAACTCCCTCAGGGTACGATGGAAAAAGCTTTGCTAGTACCGCAGCGAGCCGTGATGCGCGAAGCCAACGGCACGCCCTATGTGTATGTGGTTGAAGACGGCAAGATCGCTATCCGCCGTTTAGTGACTCATCGTACACAAGGTCAGAACTGGATTGTTGAGGAGGGTCTGAAGCCGGGTGAAAAGGTTGTCATCGAAGGTCTGCAGAGAATCCGCCCGGGTGTTCCCGTCCAGATCGTTCCGACAATGGCCGAGCAGGAACAAGCCAAAGCGGCAAAGGCTTCTAAGCAGTAAATTCAGAGGTTGATATGGCAAAGTTTTTTATTAACCGACCTATTTTTGCTTGGGTGATCGCAATTGTGATCATGCTGGCCGGTACGCTTTCGATTCTGAATCTTCCGGTTTCCATGTATCCGCAGATTGCGCCTCCTCAGGTAAGCATCTCTGCTACCTACCCGGGAGCCTCTGCTAAGACAATTGAAGATACGGTCGTTCAGGTGATTGAACAAAAGATGACCGGCTTGGATGGTTATCTGTATATGAGTTCGACCAGTGAATCGAGCGGCCGAATCAACATCACGCTGACTTTTGCTGCCGGTACCGACCCTGATATGGCTCAGGTTCAGGTGCAGAACCGTCTGTCCCAGGCGCAGTCTTCTCTGCCGGAAGTAGTTCAGCGCTTAGGCGTGACGGTTATTAAAACGACCGCAAGCTTTCTGAAGGTGATCGGTCTGACCTCGACGGACGGTTCGATTTCTTCGGCAGAGCTCGGTGACTATCTTGTTTCCAGTATTCAAGAACCACTGAGTCGCGTGGACGGGGTGGGCGAAGTCGAAGTCTTCGGTTCGGCCTTTGCGATGCGTATTTGGCTCGATCCGGAAAAACTTCACGAATTCTCCCTCACTCCGGCAGACATTAAGACCGCGATCTCCACGCAGAACGTGCAGATTTCCTCCGGACAGGTGGGCGGCCTGCCTGCAGCTAAGGGAACGGCGCTTAACGCGGTGATTACCTCGAGCTCTTTGCTGGAAACTCCTGAACAATTCGGCGCTATCTTCTTGAAGACTCAGGAGAACGGCTCTCAGGTTTTCCTACGCGATGTGGCCCGCATTGAAAAGGGTCCGAAGATGTACGAAGCCACCGCCTTCTTTAACGGCAAACCGACCGCCGGTCTTGCGATTAAATTGGCCTCCGGCGCAAATGCGCTGCTGACTTCGGACTTAGTCGACAAAAAAATGGAAGAGCTGTCTCATTTCTTCCCTGAGAAGTATGAGTATGTGATTCCGTTCGACACGACACCGTTCGTGCGTATTTCTATTGAAGGCGTGATCCACACCTTGCTCGAAGCTATCGTGCTGGTGGTGCTCGTGATGTATCTGTTCCTGCAGAACTTCCGCGCAACGCTGATTCCGACGATTGCCGTGCCGGTGGTGGTCTTGGGCACCTTCGGTATCTTGGGCGCCATGGGCTACTCCATCAACATGCTGACGATGTTCGCCATGGTGCTGGCGATCGGTCTGCTGGTGGACGACGCGATTGTGGTGGTGGAAAACGTCGAGCGTGTGATGGACCAAGAGCGTCTTTCTCCGCATGACGCTACCGAGAAGTCCATGTCGCAGATTACGGGCGCTCTGGTCGGTATTGCGATGGTGCTTTCTGCCGTGTTCGTTCCGATGGCTTTCTTCGGCGGCTCTACCGGTGTGATTTACCGTCAGTTTTCCGTCACGATTGTGGCTGCGATGGGCCTGTCCGTCCTGGTTGCCCTGACGCTGACACCGGCACTTTGTGCCACGATTCTTAAGCCGATCAAGCACGACAAGGCTGAGAAAGGCTTCTTCGGCTGGTTCAACCGCTGGTTTAACAAAGGCGCTGAAGGAGCAACCTCCGCCGTGGGCTACATGACCGCACGCTGGAAACGCTTCATCGTGATCTACGGCGTAATTATCGGCGGCGTGGTTTTCGGATTCCTGAAAGTTCCGACCGCTTTTATGCCGGATGAAGACCAAGGCTCTTTAATGGTTCAGATTCAGTTGCCGGAAGGCTCGACCAGAGAGCAAATCCTGCCTGTTGTAAAACGTATGCAGGACTACATGCTCAACGAAGAGAAGGATTCCGTTCAGTCCGTCATGACGGTAGTCGGCTTCAGCTTGGCCGGTATGGGACAGAACTCCGCCATGGCCTTCGTCAAACTCAAAGACTGGAGCGAACGTCCGAATCCTGAGCAGAAAGCACAGGCTGTGGCTGCTCGTGCTAACCGCACGCTAATGAGCTGGAAGGATTCCATGGTATTCGGCTTTGCTCTACCTCCGGTTCCCGAGCTCGGTATGGCAGACGGCTTTGATATGTATCTGCAGGATTTGAGTGGTCAAGGTCACGACGCCTTGATGGCGGCCCGTAACCAGGTGCTGGGTGCTGCCAGAAGCAATCCTCAGCTCTACAACGTTCGTCCGAACGGTAAAGAAGACGCACCGCAGCTGCAGCTGCACATTGATTTTGCCAAGGCGGCCTCGTTAGGCGTCAGCGTGGCTTCCATTAATGACACGCTGTCGACGGCTTGGGGTTCTTCTTACGTCAACGACTTCTATGACCGCGGCCGTATCAAGCAGGTTTACGTACAGGGCGACGAGAAATTCCGCCAGCGTCCCGAAGACCTGGATCGCTGGTATGTACGCAACGATAAAGGCGAAATGGTTCCGTTCTCAGCATTCTGCTCCACAGAGTGGAAGTTCGGCTCCTCTCGTCTGGAACGTTTCAACGGCTTAGGCGCTGTGAATATTCAAGGAGCTCCGGCTGCAGGGTTTACAACCGGTCAGGCGATGCTAGCGATGGAAGAAATCGCCAAGGCTCTTCCATACGGTTTCGGTATCGCTTGGAACGGTATTTCCTTCCAGGAACAGCAGGCCGGTTCTCAGACTGGCGCGCTCTATACGCTGTCTATCTTGATTGTGTTCTTGTGTTTGGCAGCTCTGTATGAAAGCTGGTCTATTCCGATCGCCGTCATCTTGGTTGTGCCGCTGGGCGTGATCGGTGCGCTCGGTATGACGGGTGCTTTCGGCATGAACAACGACGTGTACTTCCAGGTCGGTTTGCTGACGACCATCGGTTTGGTCAGTAAGAACGCGATTTTGATTGTGGAATTCGCAAAAGAACTGCATGAGAAGGGCGAGTCCATTGTCCATGCAGCAGCACACGCGGTGCGCATGAGAATTCGTCCGATTATGATGACTTCTCTGGCCTTCGGTCTCGGCGTGCTTCCGCTTGCTAAGGCAACCGGCGCCGGATCCGGTGCACAGAACGCCATCGGTATCGGTGTGTTAGGCGGTATGCTGACAGGTACTTTCCTCTGTATCTTCTTCGTTCCGCTGTTCTATGTGCTCATTGTTAAGCTTTTCGGCGATAAGATTAAAAAGAAAAAACCGCAGGAAGCCCTGCAGGAGAATAAGTAAATGAAGGCATTAAAACTCACGGTTATTGCCTGTTCTCTGGCCGTCTGTGCCGGCTGCACGATGGCGCCCAAATATGAAAGACCTGCCGCGCCGGTCGCGGCAACTTTCCCGACCGGGGAAGCGTACAAGGACGTGATGACCACAGCCGCTCCGCTCCCCGACTGGAAGGTCTTCATCACCAACCCGAAAGCCAAGAAAGTGGTTGAGATGGCACTTGCCAACAACCGCGATCTGAGAGTTGCGATCCTCAATATCGAAAAGGCCAGAGCGGCCTACGGTATTCAGAGATCTGCGCTGATGCCGTCCGTGGCAGCCGGCTTGCAGGAAAATGCCGGTAAAACACCAAGCATGATGTCGGCGACGGGCAGCAGCTACGTTTCTCACACGTATCAGGCGAACCTGGCTTCTACGGCTTGGGAGCTGGATCTCTTCGGACGTGTCAGAAGCCTGAGCGAAGCAGCTCTCCAGCAGTTCTTCTCGGCTGAAGAAAACCGTGCCGCCGCACAGAACGCCCTGATTGCGCAGGTCGCCACTTCTTGGATTAACTTAGGCGCTCAGAAAGAATTTCTCCGTCTGCAGAAAATTACGCTCCAAAGTCAGGAAGAAAGCTTCAAGCTGATGTCCGACAGCTATCGTTTGGGCGCGAGCTCTCTGCTGGAGCTAGAACAGGCTCGTACGACGGTTGCCACGGCTCGCGCTGCAGTAGCGCAGTACGAACGTAGCTTGGCTCAGGCACAGAATGCTCTGAATTTAGTTGTCGGCTCCCAAGTTCCTGCGGATCTTGAGCCGAACAATCTGGAAGAAGCTACGAATTACGGAGCGATTGCTCCTGCCGGCTTAAGCAGTGACATCCTCTTAAACCGTCCGGACATTAAGGCTGCCGAACATGATCTGATGTCTGCGAATGCCAACATCGGCGCGGCTCGAGCCAACTTTTTTCCGCGCATCTCTTTGACGGCAGGCATCGGTTCTTCTTCCCGTCACTTAAGTGACTTGTTTGATGCCGGTACGGGCCTTTGGACGTTTGCACCTTCCGTTTCTCTCCCGATCTTTACCGGCGGAGCGAACCTTTCGACCCTGCGTCAGGCAGAGGCACAGCAAAAGATCATGGTCGCAACTTATGAGAAGACTGTGCAGAATGCTTTTGCAGAGGTAAGTGATGCGCTTGCTACTGTCGGCACGGTGAACCGTCAGTGCGCAGCCTTAAAGGATTTGGTTAACGCTACGGAAACGGCTTACCGTCTGTCTCAGAGCCGTTACAAGAACGGTCTTGACGGCTTCCTGACCGTACTGGAAAGCCAAAGACAGATGGTTGCTGCTCAGACGAATTACATTTCTGCCGAGAGTAATCGCCTGTCCAGCGGCGTAATGCTCTATAAGGTGCTCGGAGGCGGCTCTGTCATTGAACCTGAAACTCGGGCAGCTGCTCAAACGGAAGCTCCGGCTGCCGCTGAACAGGCTCAGGCAGTTCATGTCTCGAGCGGAGGCGGAAATGCTTAAAACCAGAGAAACCAGAGTTGAAGAGCGTAAGGAAGAAAAACGCAGCGAAAAGCGCGATCGAATTTTGCGTGCCGCGGAAGCCATCTTTTTAGATAAAGGCTTTCATGCGGCAAGCATGAATGAAATCGCAGAAGCGGCCAACGTCAGTACGCCTCATCTTTACAACTTCTATGCTAGTAAAGCTGCTTTGGCGTTGGCAGTGCAGCTGAAGATGGGGCAGGAAACTTTTGATGCTCTAAAGACAGCGATGTCCGCAGGAGAGAAGAACCCGAGTTGTCAGTCGATTTTTGATTCTCGTCGCTCTTCACTGATGCTGACGATTCTGACTGAGTGCACGCGCAATCCCGAGATAAAAGAAAAGATTAAGGAAAACGGCGCACGTCTTCGGAAGATGATTTCGGAAGCGGGCGGCATCTCGCCGGACGACCAGGAAGGGCAGTACCGCATTCTCTGCGTGATGGCCATGTACCTTGGTATGTCGATTTCCAACATCTTTACGCCGGTTGAAAACCGTGAACTGATGACCAAGATTTTGGCGCAGGCCGAAACCTGCATTCTTCCGTTTTGCGGAGATAAAGGGTCAAAAGCAACAGTATCCTAATACTTAGAGATTAAGTAAGTGTTCACAAACATCCCGGGATCAAACTCGGGATTATTTTTTTGATTTTTTCCTTATCTGAATTTGCGGATTAGGGGTGTTTAGCCGAGTGTCAGTTTTAGTAGTGAGAAAACGGATTTTGAGTTTGACTTAATTGTGGTAAGTTGAAGACAACTACGACTTAGTTCGATGAAGTTGAACCGTGAATAAGATTCTTAGGCTGATCGCTGCAGTAATCGGTTTTCTTTTGCTCAATGTGCAGGCTGAGGAACCGAAGGAATACGCGTTTGCGATCAACTCAGCCGTTACTCCGCTTCTGCATGCCGCTTTTGTAAATCAAACGATTAAGACGGTCGAGAGAGCCGTGGAGCCGGCCAAGCTAAAGGTTATGTATGTCGAGCTGCCGGAGTTAGAAAGGCTGATCGAAGACCATCAGGCGGATTTCTTCATTTCGACTGCGGCAACCATTCGGCGCTATCAGGATCTAGGCGCTCGTGATGTGCTGACAGCGTCTTCACCGTTCTCTAAAAATCCGAATCGGTCTGAAGGCTCTTTGTTCATTGTTAAGGCCGACAGGTCGGATATCAATAGCGTTTCGGACCTCAAGGACAAACGTGCTGCGGCAGGTCGCCCGACTGCTTTCGGGATGTATTTGGCCGCGATGGGCGAGATTGCCGCGGACGGTTACGATCCTAAAACCTTTTTTAGATCGACTCAGTTTTACGGTCTTAATCGCGATCAAATCATTAAAGACGTTTTGAACGGCAAGGCTGATGTGGGGATTTTGAGAGCCTGCTATCTCGAGGATGCGGTTAATCGAAAGGTTGTTACGACGGATCAGCTCAAGTTTATCAATCTTAAGAGCGATCCGGACCACATTTGCCTGCACTCCACACGACTTTATCCGAACTGGAGTTTTGGCTCGAACCCTTCCGTTCCACCGGCAGTCCTGTCAGCGGTGGCTGCAGGTTTGATTGCACAAAAACCGGTCGGTATCGGTTTGTATTGGTCCGTTGCAAGTGACTACACCGCGGTAGACAATCTTCTGAAGTCTCTGCGGCTCGGGTCGTATCAGCGGTTTAGTAAAGAATGGTTTTGGCAGCGAATCGTCGAATATCGCTTTTGGATCTTGAGTGCCCTAGCTGCTTTTGTTCTTTTGCTGATCCATTCTCTCATTGTCTCAAGGACGGTGGACATTAGGACGAGGGAGCTCAAAGAATCGCTCAAACGTGAGAATAAGAGTTTTAATGAAGCACAAAAAGCGCACCGACGCCTGATGAAAATGCAGCGAGCGGCTGTCGTCGGGCAGATTTCCAGCCTGATCGCACATGAACTCAATCAGCCGCTCGCTGGTATCAAGCTCTATGCTCGGACGCTTCAGCGCGCTAAAGATTCGGGAACATTGACAGAAGACAAGCTCGGTACAGCCTTGACGGAGATTCGCACGGATGCGGACTTAGCTGCCGCCATTGTTGAGCGAGTCAGAAGCTACGCCAAAGGCACTCGCAGCGAAAGAGTGTCTTCGGAAGTTTCCGAGCTCGTTAACAAAGCAGTTCGAGAATTCAAACGACAGAGCGGAGAAAGAGTTGAAGTCTGGGTCCCTCAAGAGCAACCGGTCTATATCATCGTGAACCCGCTCGAATTTGAGCTGGTGATCATTAACCTTTTGAGAAATGCGGCTCAGGCACTTCAAGAACTTGGAGTCTTGAATCCGAAAGTGGCTCTGACGATTAAGCGAGAAGATAACAAAGCGCTAATTGCAATCGAAGACAACGGTCACATTGAAAAAGAAAAGATTGAAAAACTCTCAGAACCGACTAATTCAACGAAAGCTGACGGATTAGGTCTAGGTCTGCAGATTGTCAGAAGCATTATTGAAAATCACGGTGGCAAGATTTTCTTTTCTCAGGCGGCTTCGGGTGGGTTGAGGGTAGAAATTAGGTTGCCGGCAGAGGAGACGACAGAACAATGACAATATCGAATCCGATTATTCGCATAGTGGACGATGAAGCAGTCGTCCGAAAAGCGCTGAAGTTCCTCCTTGAGTCCGAGGGATGGACGGTCGAGGCCTATGAGAAAGGCTCTGAATTTTTAGTTGAAGACCGACCCTCTCTCATCGGCTGTCTCATTCTTGATGTCGCTATGCCGGAGATGAACGGACTGGAGCTGTACCATCGACTGCGTGAAAGAAAGTACGAGGTTCCGGTGATTTTTCTGACAGGGCATGGCGATGTGGACATGGCCGTCCAGGCGATGAAGGACGGCGCCATCGACTTCATTCAAAAGCCGATTAACGAGGAGAGACTTCTGTCAGCCGTGGCAAAAGCAGTTCGATATGACGAAACTCACAGAGGCTGGACGATTTCGGAGGAGGAAGAAAAGAAGAGATTTCAGACACTGACTTCTCGGGAAAAACAAATCTTATCGCTGATTGCGAAAGGGCTGATTAACAAAGAAGTCAGCGAGCGCCTCGGACTTTCACCGAGAACAATTGAGGTTCATCGTCAAAAAGGACTCCATAAATTAGGGGTACAAACAGTTTCGGAATTAGTGAGATTACTCTCTCACATCGAAGAAAACGCTCTTTTTTGATATTTGTCAGGGTACTTAAGTACTGCGATGCGCAAAAATTCAATTAACGAATTTCATATCTACTAAGGAGATAAAAATGAAGAAGCTCTGCATCGCACTCGTTTCTGCACTGGCCCTCGGCATTGTTAATGCTGAAGAAACTGATCTTGTTGTCGTCGGTTCCGGCGGCGCCGGCCTCTCTGCCGCCATCATGGCCGCTCAGCAAGGCAAGAAAGTTATTGTTCTTGAAAAAATGCCGATCATCGGCGGAAATACGCTCCGCAGTGAGGGTGGTATGAATGCCGCAGGCACGCTTCAACAGCTTGAACACGGCATCATGAACGATTCCGCTATGCGTATGAGTATGGATGCTCAGAAAGGCGGCCATTATCTCAACAATCCTGAGCTGACGCTGACTCTAGCCGAGAACGCCAAAGACGCCGAAGCTTGGCTCCTCTCCTTAGGCGCTCCTTTCTGCCATCGTATGGGCCGCGGCGGCGGACAGACAGCTGCCCGTGGTCACGGACCTTGTGACGGTTCTGCAGTCGGACAGTCTGTGATGAAGGTTCTTTACGGTACAGCTAAGAAGATTCCGACGATAGAAATTCGTCCGCTTAACCAGGTCACAGAGCTTTTGACCAAAGACGGCAAGATCTCCGGCGTGAAGGTTGAAACAAAAGGCAAAGATAAGAAAGATTACACGATTGATGCCAAGGCTGTTGTTCTGGCAACCGGCGGATTCGGCGCAAATGCCAAGCTGATTTCTTCTTTAAGGCCGGAATACAAAGGTTTTGCTACAACGAACCAACCGGGTGCATTGGGTGAAGGTTTAGACTTGGCCAAAGGCGTTGGTGCAACTTTCGTTGATTTGAGAGAGATTCAAGCCCACCCGACCGTTGTTCCTGTTAAAGGCATTCTGATTTCTGAATCCATGAGAGCTCGCGGCGGGTACCTCGTCAACAATGAAGGCAATCGCTTTGTCAATGAACTTCAGCCGCGCGACGTTGTTGCCGCTGCTGTTCTAGCCCAGCCGACAGGAAAAGCGTGGCTTCTGATCGACGACAAGCTGGTTAAATCCAACAAGCTGGCTGCCGGTTATGTTTCTCAGGGTTTGATGGTTTCCGGCAAGAATGTTGACGAATTAGCTAAGGCTATGGGCGTACCTGCCAAGAATCTTAAGGCTACAATGGATCAGTATCAAAAAGCCTTTGAGACCAAAAAAGACGAGGCTTTCGGGCGCCCTGAGATGGTCGTAGCCAACAATGTCTGGCCTATGTACGCTGTTCAGATCACTCCGGCTATTCACCACACTATGGGCGGCGTGAGAATCAACAAGAACGCAGAAGTGATCGGCGTGACAGCTAAACCGATTCCCGGTCTCTATGCTGCCGGTGAAGTGACTGGCGGTGTTCACGGCGGTAACCGCATCGGCGGAAACGCTGTGGCCGACATCATTACTTTCGGCCGTATTGCCGGAGCGAATGCTGCTAACTACATGACGAAGTAATAAGATCTACAGTTGATTCACCAAAACGCCCGTTGGGGCGTTTTGGTGTTTAAAGCGGTTGCAGATGAAAATTACAGAGAAATCTGAATTTCATCACGGCTATCTAGGCCGAGCAAAGTTCTGATCAAATCATCTTCAGTCCAAGAGCGTTCGGCTAGCGCTTGTGAAGAAAGTATCAATTCAGTGTCGTCTCGGTGTGGATCGGCATCGAGAGTGATTAGCTTAACCGGACAGAGGCGAAAGCCTTGCTCAGGATATCCGTAAATGAAGTTTTTCATCTTGCTATGGTAAAAGAACGGAGTCGAAGAAACGTGCATCGGCGGGGATCGTTGAAGATTAAGAAATTCGGGCTTGAAAAGTCGTGACTTAAGAATTCGACCCAGTCAAATAAAAACAAAGCTAAACTTTCTGGATAAGCGATTTTGAAAGAGCCGATTTGCCACTTTTTTAATGAAGATTCGGTCTCTTTCAAAAAATTTTCGACGAGGTTCTCGTATGCGGAGTGTTCGAACCTGAGAAAAACTGCAGGGCAGCGCTGGGCTAGATATTTAAAACGATTTTTAGCGTATTCATCATCGGTGATATACACGCGACAGCCTATTATGCTAAAAGCGTATGTATAGTTCATAAAGGGATTTCCGAATAACTTCTTGTTTTTTCAGTCTATTCAGGATCGCGAATTTAATTGACGCAACTTTTCAACGGTTTCTCTTTGAGATAAAGGCCAGTCACAAAAATCCTGCGGGTTCACTAAGAACTTCCCCCTCTCTACACAAACTTAAAGATCGGCGATAATGATCAGATTATTTGAACGGTAACAAGGAGAATAAAGTTGCTTACTGAAAACGAGTTGATTAAGTTCCGTCGTGAACTCCATTCCTATCCCGAAACCGGCTGGTGCGAATTTGTTACGACCCACAAGATCGTCGAAAAGCTCCGCAGCTTCGGTTTGGATCCGATCTATGGCCGTCAGGTTATCAATCCCGAGTTTGTTGCAGGCCGCAACCCTGCCAAAGTTGAAGAAGCTAAAAAAGCAGCTTTAGATAAAGGGGTCCCGCCGGAATTTATCGAATCCATGCAGGACTACACCGGTGTCGCCGCTATTTTCGAAACTGGTCGTCCCGGCCCTGTTCTGGCAATTCGTTTCGACATGGACTGCGTTGACGTTGATGAAGCTCACGAAGCCGGTCACCGTCCGTTTGATGAAGGCTGGGCAAGTACAAATCCGGGCCATATGCACTCCTGCGGCCACGACGGCCATACAACGATGGGTATCGCTGTCTGCAACTGGATTCAGGAAAACCTGGATCAGTTCTGCGGAACCATCAAAGTCGTCTTCCAGCCCGCTGAAGAAGGTGTTCGCGGTGCACGCCCAATGACCGAAACCGGTATTTTCGATGACGTCGATTTCTTCTTCGGAAACCACCTCGGCTTTAACTTGCCGACAGGTACAATTTCTCCGGAACCCGGCGTTTTCTTGGCTTCCACCAAATTGGATGCCACATTCACGGGTCTTGCCGCCCACTCCGGCGCCGATCCTCAGAAAGGTAAGAATGCCCTCTTAGCCGGCGCAGCTGCTGCATTGGCAATTCACGGCATTACTCGCCCGATCGGAGAAGTGACTGCTTTGAACGTCGGAACGTTAGTTGCCGGCCAGGGTCGCAACGTGGTTGCTCCGAACGCTTTCATGCAGCTTGAAGTCCGCGGTGAAACCGAAGAACTCAACGCTTACATGCGTGATCAGGCAATCCGTAAGATTAAGGCTTCTGCCGATATGTACGACTGTCAAGTCGATATCGTTAAAGCCGGCGAAGCTACTGAATTCAAGCCGGACCAGGAAGCCATCGAACTTGCTTATATCGCCGCAAGAAATGTGACGACCGAAGAACTCGCCAGACCGCTCGGCTTGAAGTTAGGCAGTGAGGACTGCACGATCATGCTTCGTAGAGTCCAGCAGCACGGCGGTAAGGGTACCTTCGTTGTGTTCGGCTGCCGTACATCTGCCGGTCACCATCAGAGACTCTTCGACTTTGACGAAGAGGTGATTGGAATCGCTTTGCGCTTCTACCAGAACCTGATCCCGATGATAGTCGGCATCAAGTAATCCGGTTTGAAAGTCAGTTAACTTTCTGAAGATCAAATAAAAACCGCCGTGAGGATTTAGCGATCTTTACGGCGGTTTCATCTACAACTCGATTAGCGATTTCTTTCTCGGCGATCGCGTACAGCGTGGGCCAGCGATGTAATGACTTTGACCGTATCATCCCAGCCGATACAGGCGTCAGTAATGGACTGACCGTACTTCAGCTCTTTTTCCTTACCTTTAACGAGAGGCTGGTTGCCTTCGACAAGATTGGACTCAATCATGACGCCCATGATGTTGTAGCTTCCGTCCCCGATCTGCTTGCAGATGTTGTCAACGACATCGATCTGCTCTTTGTGCTTCTTGTGACTGTTGGAGTGGCTGGCGTCAATCATGACGGAGGGCGGAAGTCCCGCGGCTTTCAGAGCTTCGCAAACCTTGGCTACGCTTTCAGCATCGTAATTCGGCGCTTTGCCGCCGCGAAGAATAACGTGGCAGTCTTCATTACCGCCGGTAACGACAATGGCGGAGTGACCGCCCTTGGTGACAGAAAGGAAGACATGTTCGTTTGCGGCAGCTTTGATTGCGTCGATGGCGATTTTGACGTTGCCGTCAGTGCCGTTTTTGAATCCGACCGGGCAAGAAAGGCCGCTAGCTAATTCACGATGCACTTGGCTTTCTGTGGTTCGTGCGCCGATTGCACCCCATGAAATCAGGTCCGCGATGTACTGCGGCGTGATCATATCGAGATACTCCGTACCTGCGGGGACACCCAGTTCGTTAATCGTTAAGAGGAGCTCACGGGCCAAGCGAAGGCCGTGGTTGATATGGAAGCTACAGTCCAGGTCCGGATCATTGATTAAACCTTTCCAGCCGATAGTGGTGCGAGGCTTTTCGAAATAGACCCGCATGATGATTTCAAGGTCATCAGCAAAATGACGGCGGAGTTCAGAGAGTTTTTCTGCATATTCTTCGGCGGCAACCGGATCATGGATTGAGCAGGGTCCGACGATGACAAGGAGCCGGTCGTCTTTGCCGTGAATGATGTCATGAGCAGAGTGACGGGCAATGTGTACGGTTGAAGATGCGAGTTGTCCGCAAGGAAATTCGCGAATGAGGTAAGACGGCGGAGTGAGTTCTCTGATTTCTTTAATTCTTAGGTCGTCAGTTGTGTAAGGCATTATGGTTCTCCATTATGGCGCCTGTCGGGATTGAGGCTATAAAAAACCGCCGAGTCCCGAAGGAGCGGCGGTTAAGTAGTGTTGTGTGATCTTAGATGCAAGCCGTCACAGCCCTACCTTCCGCCGCGGACGGAAAGTAAAAGCCGTAAAAGTAAAACTTAGAAGCGAACATCTTTTGATACTTGCTAGTAAAAAGGTACTGAGGAATAATTTACCGTATTTTTCTCTTTCTAACGAAATTTCTTTCAGAAATTACTTGCTCATGAAAAGAAAGATCGTTGAGTGATAGAAAACAGGCGCTGAGAAGAACAGCATTTCCATTCTGTCCAACGCCCCACGAGTCAGCATCATGCTGGTATCCAAGCGAACTGCTCCTAAAGAGCGCTTAACCGAGGACATGACCAGAGCGCCTAGCGTTCCCGAGACAATAATCAGCAGGGACATAAGAGGTGCCTGCCAAGCACGGAAGGGAGTCATCCAGAAAAGCGCAGAGCCCATGATCAGAGCTCCGATGCTTCCGATAATGATGCCTTTGTATGTCTTGTACTGATTACTCCAAGTCGGCTTGCCGCCCCAGATGGCGGATGCCATGATTTGGAACAGGTCCGCAAAATAGAGAACCAGCAGGAAGTAAAGCATCAGCAGCAAACCACTGGAATTAAATCTTGTGAGGTTCAATGTAGCAATCGCAGGAGCGTGGCTGACGCAGAAAATGGCCAGCATAATGCCCCACTGAACCTTAGCAACACGGTCCAAGAAGCGGTCGGTATCTTTGGCCAAGGCCATAACGACCGGCAGTGTCAGGAATAAGTAGACTGGGATAAACAGAGAAAAGAGTCCGATCTCTTCGTATCCCAGAAGAATGTACTGAACGGGGATTGCGATGTAAAACGCAATGATCAAGATGACGTGGTCATGGCGCCGGGTCGGAGTCAGCGCAATAAATTCGCGCAGAGCAAAGAATGAAGCAAACGCGAAGAAGATGAGGAGCGCGGCCTCACCAAGACAGAAAGCAATCGCAAAAACGATCAGCAGGGGCCAAGAGGCACGGACGCGGGAGTTAACAACGCGAAGATTGTTGAGTCGAGTTTCGTTTCCTTGGGCGCGGGAGACCAGCCAGTTGCCGATAATCGTACCAATGGCAGAGAGAACAATAAGAACACCCAGAATCGTGAAGTAGGCTTCTTGAGTGGAAAATCCTAAACGCATATTAGAGCTCCCTGGCTAGACTGATAACGGCCGTTCTAGCTCTTTCTAAGAACTCTTCTTTAGAGTCGTCGATAGAGTGCGGCAGAGGTGCACCGAATCTTACGGAGCACATAGTCGGAACGGGCAGAAGGGCACCTTTCGGCATGGAGCGGTGCAGATTTTCCAAATAAACGGGGATGAGTTCAACTTCGGGAAATTCTCTCATCAAACGCCAAATACCGCTCTTGAACGGCCCGGGAAGCGGCTGGGGAGAGCGCGTGCCTTCCGGAAAGATAATCAGAGAGGAGCCTTCGCGAAGAGCCTGACGCATCGGATCCAAAGGATCGGAGTTTTCCGTCCGGCGTCGGTCGACAAGAACGACGTTTAACTCGTCAACGGCAATTCTGCGGCGAATTCCGCTTTGCCAGTAATCACGAGCAGCAACTGGTCGGGTAAGCGGACGCAAAGAGCGAGGGAGAGCAGACCAAATCACAATGGTGTCGAGGTGGCTCGAGTGATTGGCAAAATAAATTCTCTGAATTTTTTCAGGTTTGCACCCGATCCACTGAGGATATGCGCCGACCAACAGACGAGTCAGCCACACCATCGGTGTCATGAACTTAAATGCGTGTTTCACGTTTCTTCGTTTTTCAATACCTAATTTGGTAATTATGCCTCCAATGCCGAGGTGCATGTTGATCGCAGATTTGGCGGACAAGGGCATAGATGTACTTCTCAATTTTCAATAGAGACGTACAAATTCAAAGAAATGTCTGTTTTAACAAGAAAAAGGATGGGGGAGAAAGTAGCCGAACTTAAGACTCAACCTTTTGAAGATCTCTAAAGCAATTTCTGCAAGAAACAATTAACGCAATATCAATGAAGAATTTACGGCTCCAATGAGCCGCTGAGATTCAGTTGGTCTTTCAGGTGCGGAAGAATCAATGAGATCACAAAAGCCAATGCACAGAAAACCAACACCAAGCACAAGGCAGTTCCGAGCGATGAATGAGAGGCGATCCATCCAAGTGTCGGAGGTACGACCAACAGACCCCCATAAGCGACGATGGCGATGAAACTGCTGGCTTCGGAAGCTGTAATTCCTTTGCATTTTCCGGCGAGACTGAATATTGTCGGGACGACAGGCGCGAGTCCAAGTCCCATAACAACGTAGCCGCAAAGCGCTGTTGCAGGACCCGCGGGCGAAAGTACGAACGACATTCCGCAAAAAACAATCAGAGAGCAAATAGGCAACAAGCGAAAATCCCCCACGCTTTCTCGAAGTTTGTCTCCGAAGAGTCGAACGATGAAAATGGTTCCTGAGAACAATCCGTACACCAGGGCGGCAACAGCTTGGTCTGATTCCTTTGAACTGACCATGTAAACCGAGCCCCACTCGGCCACGCTGCCTTCAATATCGTAAGCCAGCCAACTTAATAAGCCGAAACAAATGAGGATGAGCGGGTAGGCTCGTTTTGTCGTATTTACTCTGGAAGTCTCAGAGCTTGCCACCTGCCGATCCTCTTCCTGAAGATACCGACAGCCGAACAAACAAACGACAGTCCAAGGAACGACCAAGACTAAAAAGCTGAAAAGCGGCGAAAGGTCGAGGTAGGCACAAAAGGAAGCAGTCAAAGAACCGACGATGCCGCCTAAGCTAAAGAAGGCATGAAACAAATTCATCGATCTCGTTTTGTATCGACGCTCGTAGAACATGCCTTGAGCATTCATCAGAGCATCAGTTAGACCGATGCCAAAACCGATGACTGCAAAGCCTGAAACTAATGAGGCGAAAGAATTTGCGTAGCCAGCGATCACAAGTCCGATAGTACTGAGTGAGGCGCCGGCGGCAATAGTTGGTCGATCTTTAAGAAGACGGACGAGTCTGGAAGAGAAAAACAGTCCGATGCAGCCCGCGATTCCGAGGCAGAAAAGAGCGATGCCAAGTTGTAAATCGTCAATCTGGGCACTTTCTTTGATCGCTGGCATGCGAGAAGTAACCAGGCTGTAGGAAAGGCCGGGAAGGAAAAAGAAAGCTGCGCAGCTGAGCTTGTTTTTGACTGCCTCGGAGAACATTTTTATCGAATATTTTGATTAGCGCTTTGAATTTTATCGATAAAAATAAGCGGCTCAAAGGGGAGCCGCCGGAAGAACGGAAGATATTGTGCTGTTCAGGCATTAAGGCTGCTGTGGAGCAGGTTTTGGACACAGAAGGCTGTGCAGGCGGTCCATTGCGCTCTTCTCCCTAATCGGTCTGAACTTCGGATCAAAGGTCGTGGATTTAATCTGCTTGCCTTTGCCGTCTAATTCGGGGTAGGTAGCAAGTGCAATCGGAGAGTAGATTTTTGCCAAGCAGTCCATGCTGAACTGGACCTTTGCAGACTTCGAGTCAGGTGTGTAACTGTGATTTTGAAGCGTCCAAAACTGCAGTTTGTCGCCTTGTTTACGCATGCCTGTTTTGATGAGGTACATGTCATCCGTGATTTGCGTCGTATTGTGCCCGGCAATGATCGGCGGGATAAAGAGCGGAACCGGAATATTCGAGCCGGTAGACGCGGCGTTTTGGCGAGCATTGAAGCCGCGAATCGCAGGGTTCGCCGGGGTAGGTCGGTATGTTCTCGGAGACGGGGTGTAGGATCGATGCGGACGAATGGTGGTTCTTCCGCCGAGGCGGACTGCCTGAGCGTCCGTTGCCAGAGATAAGAGACAGATTGAGGCACAGAGGCCGACGAGGAGTTTGTTCATAGCTGCAGACTTGAGGTTGAGGTTTTTCCCCGATTCTGCGCCTAATTGGGTGCAAGAAAAAGAGGACAAAACGAGAATATCTTTTGACTTCGGATTGTGGTTCCGAAGTCAGAATGTCTCGTTGTCTGCAAACAATCTCCTGAATCGGCTGTATCAGTCCCGACTTTGGCAGCTGATTCTGGCTTTTTCCATTTAGAAGCCAGAATCCATCGGGCTTTTCAGAATTTTAAAATTTACGTCGGCGTAGCTACAACTTTTGTCAGTGGCAAATGCAGTTTCCTCCTTAAGGCTGACGGACTCTCAACTCGGTTAAG